>PPYE01275128.1_pt1 | contig 499942 bp, 419 predicted proteins | sample 1559881 | NCBI WGS metagenome assembly PPYE01 (sample SAMN08240022, study PRJNA423297) | Human gut metagenome, whole genome shotgun sequencing project.
GCCTATCTGCTTGTGATAGGGAGTTGGATGTTCAGCAGTCTTATCCGTTTACGGTGGAGACAATGCCGGTTCAGAAGGATATCATAAGGGGGCAGACGGCTGAGATACGCTGCACGCTGAAGCGGGGCGGTGAGTTTGCCGACACTCGCTATACGATACGTTATTTCCAGTCTGACGGCAAAGGCTTGCTAAGGATGGACAACGGCATAGTGTTCAAGCCTAACGACCGCTATCCGCTTACGAAGGATGTGTTCCGTTTGTACTACACCTCGCTCTCTGCCGACCGCCAGACGATTGATGTATATGTGGAGGATAGTTTCGGTAAGGTTCAGCAGCTAACCTTTAGTTTCAACAACGAGCGTGAGGAGGGCAAGGATAAGCCTGCATCTTCTCACCACTAAGAACGTAATTGATGCGAACGATAAATTCTTTCATTTTACTTTGTGTATTCTGCCTGTTCTGTCAGTCGACCCTTGCCCAGCGCAGGGGGCGGCTGGCAGACTTGCCACCTTTTGAACGTGCGGTAGTCGTAGTAAAATACTTTGAGGGCATGCACGGCTGGAAGAATTATCCGTATGTTGGATATGGGCATCAGCTGCAACCTGCTTGCCTACAATGTGGGTGTGGGGCGATTGCTTGGTTATGGTAAGCACCCCAAGAGTAGGTTACTGCGAAAGATAGAGGCTGGAGATAGAAACTTCTATCGAGAGTATGTTTCGTTCTGCAGGTACAAAGGAAAAGTTTTGAATGGATTGGTCAAACGACGAAATGTGGAGTTTGCCCTGTTTTATATACCCTAATTGTCAAATAAGTAGAGATTTTGCTTAGGAAGATGTTACACGCATACCTAATTCTGCAAAAAAAACATCAATAATTTGGACTTTTTGATTTTTTATAGTATATTTACAATAAATATTTTTGATTATGAATAATTGTAAAATCCCCAAGCATCCTATACATGTTTTGTTAGATGAGTTTTTCGCCAATGCGGAGATGGAAGGTGTAATTGCTGAGTATCAACACAAGAACTCAAGTTGTAGCAAGTGGCTGATGTTCAGTGACTATTGCCTTGATGACAAGAATAAAGCCAATGATGTGATGACTTTTGTACTTATGCCATTTGAGAACGAAGCGAAGTACACTGAAATGCAACAGAAGATTCACGACATGCAACCATCAGACATCAAGAAGACGAACACGGTGGACAAAGACTTCCTGTCTTACTTGAAGAACGAAAACGTGTTGGTATTCTCATTTGTGTTCAACGACAGAAAGCATTTCCTTGCTCGAACGTACGGCCAATGTTTGAAGAAAGTCAAAGAAACGTTTCAAATGATATGCGACTGCTATGAAGAATGGAAGAAAACGGCTTGCAATAAAGAAATTCTAAAGCATTATGAGAAAGTGGTGAATACAATAAACCAGCAACTCGCAACGCTTAACGGCAAGAATCCTGACATTAAATTGTTCAACGACATCTTGATTACGGCATTTCTCGGGGCATATGTATCGGTGAAGGTTCTTGAGAAATTGCCGATAGAGATATTCGGATGGTTCAGCGACCGTGACAAAGTTATCTCAGGCAAGGATAATATAATTGTGCCGATATTCAGATTCTATCAGCACAACATGCTTGGTGGTAAACAGTTTCAGTTCTGTACCTCCACTCCTGACGACAAGGTGAAGCCTTTCTTTGATGATTTTAACCGTATCGCAGATGTGGTTACTGGAGCGCTAGCTGACTACAATATAGAAGAGAACTACATCACTGCTGACAAGTTCGACACAGTGCTTATCAACTTCCTTGCTGACAATAAGCGAGTCTTCATTTTCCGTATCCACAAGATAGACGAAAACTATCGTGTGGGGCAGATTGAGATGCATCCCAAATAGGAAGGGACTCCATCTAAAATCTAATTTGGTTCATCTTTTATTTTGTGTGATATATAATATTGGCAAAATAACTCTTGCGACTTTCTTTTGCTTCTTTTCTTTGGTCGCCTGCTTGTTCAAAGAGAAAGAAAAGAAGCCACGCAATTTTTGAGGTTGCGTGGCTCATTGTGTTAGGACTTTTCAATAGTTTCAATTATCCGTTCTTCGGGGTGGGTTTCAAAAGCCCAGTTGATTTGTTCATCGGACAGGATGGTATGTACTCCTCTGCCCATCACCATACCACAATCTTCAAGGATTTTGCGCTCGGCTTCCTCTCGGTTTGTGGCTACTACCTCAAACACACCTTCAAAAACGTATTGGGTGCGTACTCTGTAAACTTTTCTTTCCATATTTTCAAAATTCAGCAATGAGTAATCTGTGTTCCATCGGCTCGCCATTCGATAACCTGCGATGAGTGAGCCAAAAGTGATGCGCTCCGTAACCATAGACAAAGAACTTGTCAAGTTCCGTTTCTTGGGAGATTTGGAGGAGTGCGGTCTGCAACTCCTCCTTGTTCTCGGCTATGCTTATGGCATTGATAACTCTCACGATGACGTTGGGTATCTCATCTGCCCAATTACAAATAATGCCTTCTACCTGTACTTTCATATTCCCTTGTTTAATGGATTGTTATGCGGTTGCTCTCTGCGCTATCATTCTCATATTCTTTTGCATCAAGGCTAGTATCTGCTCGTGGTACTCGGTGTTCTTGTTGCACACGCCACGACTTTGCACCACTTTCATCGTTTCCAATGATACCTCGATGGTCTCGATGCGCTCTCCGTCCTTTGTGGCAGAGAAGATAAGCGACTGCGGTTTGCTGTAATAGTGTGCGTCATATACGCAATGGTGCATTGCCGTGCCTTCCTCTAAATGCTCCTGCACACTCTCCAAAATGTGGATGCGGATAATGCCGTCAGTAAACTCTATGCCAAAGAATTTTGCTTTGAGTTGCTTGTATGCTTGTTCGGCTTCCATCGCTTCCTTGCGCTTCTTGATAATGTTCTCACGCTCCTGCCTTGCCCTGCGCTTGGTTTGGTAATGGTCGTGCGCTGCTCTTAGGTCGGTGGGGCAAACATACTTGGCATTGTGAATATCCTTGCCTAATTGATTGAGCATATCCACCATATCACACCATAGACTTCCGTCCTCTATATGGTAGCCGTTTCGCAAACAGATGCGGATAGATGCCCAATAGCTATCAATGCTTCTTCGACCATTGTGCATGAAGAATTTGAGTAGCGGGATTTGCCCCGACTTCAACAAGGTTTCCATACGGCTATCGGAAAGCAATGCTGGTATGAGTTCAGTAGGCACTATATTGTGGAAGTTGTCCTCAAAACCATTCCTGCGGAGTGTGTCCGTAACCTTGAACTTGGGATATATCGGTGAGTATGATATATGGCGGTAGGCTTCGTTGTCGTTGCGTACTGCCATTGGCGAACAGAAAGAAAAGGTGTCAATGTATCTGCCTAATGTTCGTTGAACGGCAATAATCGTTTTTCTTCCTTGTGCGTTCCACCAATACTGACCGATTTCAAAGGTATATGAAGATGCCTTGCAACCTTTCTCCATTTCCACGGAAAGAAGAAACATTCTTAGTACTTGGTACTCTCCGCAAGCGGTAAGTATCGTAAAGTACTGCTTCTGCCTAATCTTGCGTTGAAAGGTTTCCTTGACCTGCAACCTTGCCCCGCAATGGGGGCAGGTGCAAGTGTCCGTAGGCTTTTCTATTGTCCAACTATGCCCACAATCCATACACATTGTGCGACCTTTGGGCAGTCGGTAGGCGAAATGGTCTATACATTCACGGAATGCCCATTTGCTCTGTGTCTTGGTTATCGGGCGAAGGTGCTTACTCTCGGCAAGGACTGCCTTCTCATATTTATTTCTTGGTTTCATTTTCTGTCCTCCTTGTTTTACTCGTCACGGAATACATATCCACTCTCAAACCAATACCCCTCGTCAAAGAGTTCGTCCGCATACTTGTCATAATCGAAATATCGTTCTGCAAACTCGGATAGTTCGTGTTCCATACTTACTATTTCCCTTGCAAACTCTTCTTTGTTCACATATCTGCCTACAAAAGCGGAATTGAATTGTCTCATTAGGTAATAGACGGACTCGGTTAAATCCTTGCCGGTATTCTCTACCCATATCCAAAAGGCACTCACATTCATACCGTCCAAATTCTCCAACTCGTCCCTCAGTTCAAAGAAGTTGCTATCCAAATGCCCATCGTTCCATAGTCTTTGCTTTTTAGAAGTCAAACAATGAAGGTTGTGCAACCTCTGCCGTTTCTTTCTTTTGTGGTCTTGCGTTACGGCTCTGTATCTTGGCGAGTTCCTCACGTTGGTACTGCTTGATGGCTTCTTGCCTTGCTTCGGCTTTCTCCTCCTCTGTGAGTTCTACAAGATGATTTACTGCCACTCTGCAAGTGATTTCCATTCCTACTTCAATTTCATCCTCGTCATAGTAGTGTACCGCCATTGAGTAGATTTCATCGTCCTCAAATCCATTGCAGCCACTCGCCTGCACTTGGTTCAAGATGTAGGTTACACACTCCTCTATGCTCTTGTTAGGCTTCATCAAGTTGGGAGCAAACAAAGGGTCTGTTGCTGCACGCTGATTGAGATACTCGGCTATTGCTCTCGTAAAATGTTCTGTTCCTTTCATAGTCGTTTAATATTTGGGAATTTCTACTATTTGATTGATGCGTCCATATAGGTAGGCTCTTAGGCTTGTTCTGTCGGGTGCGTAATACTCTGCCCAATGTCCGTATTGATTGACCAAATACTTCTTCAATACGTCCATAAAGTCAAACCGATAACCCATAAGGGGTACGGCTGTACGGAAGTAGGTGTTAGTGTTCACCGCTTCGGCAAGCCAATTCTTTTCCTCACGGCTCATTCGCTCCCCACGATTGAGTTTCACACGCAATAAATAAACCTTGCTGTGGCTCAAAGTTTCCAAAGGCTCAACATCCCACTGCACAAACTTAGTTGCCACCAAACGCTCACTTTCATCAACCACCGAACTTATGCGGTAATGAGAGGAGGAGCTATATCCTTTTTTCTTCATCGAAGATGTGATATTTACTTTCTGCTGTTCCATAATGACATTTTTTTTATGCGTCCAAAGATCGGAGTATGCTGATTCCTTTTTGTAGCAAGAACAAGGTAGGGGGCGCAGCCGGCACAAGGTTTTGTAGGAAAATACTACCCGAAATGAAATGTAGGTGTGGAGATTTTCCGTACAAACCAAAGGCACTGACCTTGTGCAAGCCGTAGCCCCTTACTACCTTTGCGAATAAAAAGAAATCAGCACCGACTTATGGCATATCAAAGTGGAATATGTGGACGTGAGAAGCGAAAGTGCAACGCCAGTATGGAAAACGAAAAAGGGTGGCTACCTCAAATCGAGATAACCACCCAGAAAGAAGAATGAATCGAAGAATATCTTTCCTTGTGCCTTAGAGCACACAGAGCAGGATTGCCAAGATGACGGCAAGCCAGAACAGCCAACGCAGGATTGTAAAGGTTACTTGCAGTATCACTCTGACAATGAAGCGTAGTATCAGGAAACCGAGAATAACCGAAACGGCGGTTACGACTTGCGGCGTAACTATCTTCGAGATGAGGTAAACCGCACCGATAACGATGGAAAGCAGAACAGCGAGTTCGATGAAGCGTGTCCAACCGAAGCGGCGGACTTGCTTGGGAGAACTCGGTGGCTGCCTGTTCTTCTCGGTTTTATACGATGCGTCTGCCTTGATGAAGGCGGGCTGATGAATGTCTTGATTCATGATGATTGTTTTCATAATCGGGGCTTTTAATAGTTTCAAGAGCGACAACAAGATGCGCACACTACACAAAGACAAGTGTTTGAAAAACTCTTGACGTGTGGTGTGGAGCGTTTATCTTGGCTCTTGACACTACAAAAGCCTCCGATGGTGAAGTATCAAGCCATGTTCTCACCGCCTATCGTCGGCAGACCATTGACCTCAATGAGCAGCACGATTGTACCAGTCAGTTCGGTGTACAGTTTGTCGTATTCTGTACCTGCCGCAAAGTTGTCTGTGAGTTCGTACTTGGCAAATACCGCTTGAATTGCCTTGTTGTTCAGTAAAATTAGTGCTAACCTTTCGGGAAGCGGACTTGGCAGCTCCTTCTCAAACTCCTGCTCCAGCACGGAAACAAGGGTATCATACTTTGAGAAGTGCAGGTTGTGGTACAGCACCTCGCTTGCCATCGTCTCTGCTTCGGGGTAGGAGAAACCTTGCGCCACGGCATCGCAGTAAGCCGTCAATGCCTCGTCTGCGCGAGCGGTTACAAACGCATTGTCATTCACTCTCTCAGGAAAATGGTCTCCGAGATATGCTTCCAACTTCAGACGGAAGTAGGAAAGTTCTTTCTTTATTGTTGTCATAAATTCAAAATTTTAGGGTTATATACATTATTTTGAGGAAATGCCTAATGCCGTATTGAAAGTACCCAACTTGTCAGCCAGTTCATTCATATCGTGTTCTATCTTCTTATTGGTAATACGGGCGTAGAGCTGAGTAGTTTTAATGTTGGTGTGTCCCAGCATTTTTGAAACCGACTCGATGGGTACGCCCTTACTGAGTGACATCGTGGCAAATGTGTGCCGGGCGAGGTGGAAGGTCAGGTTCTTCTTGATGCCACAAATATCAGCAATTTCTTTCAGATAACTGTTCAGTTTTTGATTCGTCAGCATGGGGAAAAGTTTGCCGTCACGATAGGTCTTACCACTATATTTTGCAATGATGCTCTTGGGTATATCGAGTAAAAGAACGTTGGTCTCCACGCTCGTCTTCTGCCGTTTGGTCATTATCCACTGCTTGCCGTTGAGCGTGACGATGTTTTCCGGAGCGAGGTTGTACACGTCTATGTACGCAAGTCCCGTGAAGCACGAAAACACGAACACGTCCCTTACAAGTTCCAAACGACCGATGCCGAAATCCTTGTTGGCAATTTTAAGGATTTCCTCGTCTGTGAGGAATCCACGATTGACCGGTTCCATGTGAAAACGGATGTTGAGGAACGGATCATGGTGCAGAACACCAAGTTTCCTGCCCAGAATGGTGATTGTCTTGAAAGTTTTCATCATCCTCGTGGCGGTGTTGGGATTCTGCCCGACAACCGTTCTAAGATAAATGTCGAAGTCGTGTATCACGATATAGCCGAGTTCGGACAGGCGGATGTCAGATCGACCGTATTTGTCACGAAGGAAATTTGAGAAGTGTTTCTTGCAGACGTTGTATTTCTGTAAGGTTGCAGCTTCGACCGACACGCCTACCTGCCGTGCAACGTCACTGTTGTGCTTATTGAAGAGGCTCATTAGGGTATCCACATCCTCCTTCTTACCAAGATACTCCGACTTGATACGCTCCAAGGACACCTCGTCCGTCATCTCGACTTTCTTGAAGATGGTCTGGAGTCCGCTCTGAATGTTGTCAAGTTCGAGGTTGGTGGAAAGTGCTTCAGTTGTCCTTCCCTTCAACCGTTCCTTCTCCCTGTCCCATTGGGACTGTTGGACAGCAATGCCCGTCGAGCCGATGGAAAGGCGTTCGTTGTTGAGATAAATTCTCAGCATGACGGGGGTCTTGCCCTCCTTGTTCACATAATTGCTTCTGAGATAGAAGACTGCTCTGAAAATAGCTTTCATACATTTTACTGCTTTTAGTTGTAGCCTGAACAGAAGTCTTGTCCTAACACCTGCCATCTGTAGCCGTGGCTTGTCGGACACATTGTTGCCCGAAGTGGTGTATGGTAACAAAAACACCTCTGTAATCACGCTGCAAAGTTCAACATATTTGTTTGAATAGCAGTAATTTACGCATACTCCTTATGTACTCTGTATGTACTCTTGGCTACATTTTTATTTTGCCTTGAAAATGTGTAGCCTGATTGTAGCCTTTTTAGAGCATTTTGGGAGTTTCTGCCCCCTCCGTGCATACTCTGAAATTTGGGATGGGTATAAAAGAAAAGTATCATAACTACTTGTAGCTATGATACTTACGATTTTCTTAGATTTCTCTCTGATGTTCATTTCAGAGTACCTAAAGCGGAGAGAGAGGATTGTGAACTTTCGGATATGGCTATGTAGATAAGATTGACAAATACAAGAAGGTTTTTCTTAGCTGTCGTGCATATTCCTTGAAGGCAACAATTCTATTGCCACAAATAGTCGTAATTATGGTTACTAAACATCTCATTTTCCCCTCGCTCAAAATATATTGTCTTAATAATGAAACCTTCCCTTGCTTTGGACATCGAATACGGAAAGAGAGATTGGTCAACAAATCCTATAGAGTTTACATATCTGCCCAGCGGAGTGTCTATGTATTTGTATTCCTGATGAAGCGACAACTTTTCTCTGCTGATTTGCCTGATGGTATCAATTATATGGAAACTTCTGTCATCAACCAAAAATGCTGAAACAGGCTTGCCTATTTTCCATTCAAAATCATAGACAAGTAAGGGTTTGGGAATGAACTTGTCGTAATAAAAAATTTGTTTTCCCTGCTCGTGGAGGTAGAAAACGGCATTTTTCTTGCCATTTACATAAACTTTCCTGTATTCGACTCCCTTAATGATGGTGTCTTCCCTGACAGTATATAGATAAATCTGATAGAAAAAAGGACGGAAAGGGTCTGTCACTATTTCTTTCCATGAAGTGCCTTCAGGGTAATAGATGTACTCATATTCTTCCCTGTCGTTTCCACACCCGGAGAGACAAAGAAATTCCACGAGTCCCAAAAGCAATTCCAAAATAAGCAACATGACAGAGAGTCCCTTAGTCCTTATCATCGTCCCTAATTATTTTATGCGGAAACTATCTTTTATCGTATCCACCATGTCTAATTTCTCCCATGTAAACAATTCCACCTGAATGTTTTTTGTTCCATGATACCTGCTTGTAAATGTTTTGTTCACAACTTCATTTTTCCGTCCCATGTGACCATAGGCTGCCGTTTCCGTGTACATCGGCTGGTTTAGTTTAAGCTGCCTTTCAATGGCTTTAGGGCGCAGGTCGAACATTTCAAAAATCTTCTGTGCAATTTCTCCGTCCGACATTCCGACATTATTGTGTCCATATGTATCAACCGATACGCTGACAGGAGCAGCCACACCGATGGCATAAGCCAGCTGCACAAGAATTTCGTCCGCAACCCCTGCTGCTACCATATTTTTGGCAATATATCGTGCCATATAAGCAGCACTGCGATCTACCTTGCTTGGATCCTTTCCAGAGAAAGCACCTCCGCCATGTGCTCCTCGTCCCCCATATGTATCCACAATTATTTTTCGCCCAGTAAGCCCCGTATCCCCATGCGGACCTCCTATAACAAATTTTCCTGTTGGATTTACAAGATACTTTATGTTACTGTTGAACAGCTTTTGTATTTTGGAATCACATTGGGAAATGACACGAGGCATAAGAATGTTAATCACATCGTTCTTAATCTTGTCCAGCATCTTCTTGTCGTCCACGTCAAAATCGTCATGCTGAGTACTTACCACTATTGTGTCAATGCGCAGAGGTTTTTTGTTCTCGGTGTATTCTATTGTTACCTGACTTTTTGCATCGGGGCGTAAATAAGTCATTTCCTTGCCCTCCTTGCGTATGTCGGAGAGTGTTCTCATAATGAGATGTGCCAAATCAAGAGAAACTGGCATATAATTTTCGGTTTCATTGGTAGCATAGCCGAACATCATACCTTGGTCTCCTGCACCCTGTTCGTCCGTATCTTTATTGGAAACGCCTCTGTTTATATCATCGCTCTGCTCGTGAATAGCCGTGAGGATACCGCATGAATCACCGTCAAACTGATATTCAGCTTTTGTGTAACCAGCCTTGTTTATTGTTTCGCGGGCAACATTCTGAAGGTCGATGTATGTACTGGAACGCACTTCACCCATAATGACCACCTGCCCCGTCGTTACGAATGTTTCTATTGCACAGTGAGCATTTCTGTCATAAGCAAGGAAATAGTCAAGCAACGCATCTGAAATCTGGTCTGAAATCTTATCGGGATGTCCTTCTGAAACGGACTCCGATGTAAATAAATGTCTCATCTTTTTATCTTATATTGTTTAATTCTTCTAATATAGCGTATGTGGAACGCAGCGTCATGAAATCCGTATATTCTTCTGCTGTACCATTTTTCATTTCCGTCATTTCCACGAACATCTTTATCTCGTTAAAATATCCCTGTGTGTAAATCTGGTTGTTTGCCAAAATGGGATTGAAGTTGTTTCTTGATAAAAGACACTCGTTGGATAATTTGGTGGGGAGCACTTTTTCGATTGGTACTCCACCTATGGTACATACTGATGGCACAAATGACAGTCGCTCCATCTGGTCTATTTCATACGTTCCGTCCTGCGTGTTCACTCTGACATTTTCACTAGCATCTTTCCAAGAATAAAGTGTGGATAATTCCAAAGTACCAATAATATTGTCATGTTCCAGCATCAGCAGGTAGGTCACACCACCTTTTTTTGTACTTTTGACTTTATGCATCGCCAGTATCTTAGCCCCTCCAAAAAGAAAAACGACCAAGTCGATAGGGTGTATAAACAAATCGTATATCTCATTGCCTTCGGGGTACAATCCCGTTTGGTAACGTAGGCTGTAACTATTTAATTCCCTGCCTTTTATTTCCTTTCTCAATCTGGAAACAAGCGGAGAATGTCTTTTTTGCATTCCGACAACTGTGGTATTAAATCCAAATAACCTTTGCTTGTCAATAAGGCTGTTTAGTTCCTTTAAACACATACAGGGAGGTTTTTCTATAAAAAGAGATTTCCCCGATTTTATAACTTCTGATGCAATTTCAAAATGTGACGCAGGTGTGGCTGACACAAACACTCCTGCGACTGTCTCGTCATTGAGAATATCCTTTATAGATGTTGTCCCTATTATGCCCTTGAATTTTTTCCCTATCAGTTCTGCCTTTTTCGTGGAAGAACAGCACACATACTTCACGTTGACTTGTAGAAATTGGATGACGGGGAAAAGGTTGTGGATGGTGTGGTTTCCAAAACCAATTATAGCATAGTTCTTCTCATAACAGTCGGAGAGATATTTATTATCCCTTCTGCGCTTGTAAAGTCTGATGATTTTCTGAATGTCTGTCATTTAGGCTATATTAATCCTTTGAAATATTTGCGGTACGTGCATTTTTCATCAGCAGTCCACTGATATTTCCCGTAAAACGCTTCGATAAGTTTTTTAGGGAAAAACCTCTCGGCTGTACGGAGAAGTATTATGTCAAATTTACGATGGTAGTTAATCCAGCATTTGTTGCAGTCATGGGAATACTCACATTGAATCTTAGCAGTCCTTTGTGAATTGAAGATTTCGTCAAGAGTATTGTTGTGAACATTGCCGAGAATCACATCCAGATTTTGGCACAGGGGAACATTCCCATTGGAATGGATTACCAGTTCATTGTATATACTGTGGCATCTTAGGCGCAGATTTCCTTTTTTCCATTCATCGTACAGAGCCACAAAGTCAAAATTTTCCTGTGTTTTATGGATAGATTGCGGAATCTTTTTTATGTAGTCATTTCCGACCTCCATTAGGTCCTCGGTGGTATCAAAGAAATCCATCGTATTGTAAATGCCTATTCTGACATCAATGTTATAGTGTTTGGCAAGCTGAATAACATAGTCCATGTCCTCAAACGTGTTCCATGGAGTAAGGCAGAACATGAACGATATGGGAACAAAGTCCTTACAGCTTTCCACCACCTGAATGACCTTGTCATATCCGTCACGCCCTCTTAGAGTTTTATATGTTTCCTTGTTCCCATCTAAGGAAATATACAGATGTTTGGGCTTGTATTTCTTTACAGCTTCGATAACTTTAGAGGGTGCAAGGCAATTTGATAGCAGGGTGTAGTTTGTATGGTTGTTGTGAAACCAGTTCAGTATTGCATCAGCTTCAGGATGTAAAATAAATTCCCCCCCCTCCAGACCGACGGTTGTCCGTTTTGTTACGCACTTGCTCGACATTATCCGAATGATGTCCGATAATGACAAATGCTCTATTGGCTTTTTCCAAATAGAGCAATGTTTACACCGTGACTGACAAAGTGATGTGGAATAAATCATCAAGGATGATAAAGTCTTATCTGTAGGTACTGTTATGTTTTTTACAAATGCACCTCCAGTTACGAGATAGTCTAAAACGTTATACATTGATTATGTTTATAGTATTCTCCGCATACCAAGTTAACTTGGTATGCGGAGAAAAAGAATTATTCAACGATTATCTTTTGCTGTTTTGTCTTGTTATTTTCACTATAACTTATAACGTATGTACCGCTATGAGGCAATGTCGCCTTGTATGAATAAGAACCCTTGTACTTATTCTGTTTATAAGAGGTAACAACATGCCCATAAACATCTGTTATAGTCATCGAGAATTGACAATCATTCTCAAGGGTGTAGCTTATGCTAAGAGTGTTCCCTGAGACTTCTACACCAAAGCTGCTGCCATTTTTTGTAGGATTGGCTGAATCCTCTTGAACCACAGGAGTTAAATCCATACCGCTGAGCAATCCTTTCACATATAGCATCGTGTTTGCATAAGGAGAAACCAGCTCGCTTTCCGTAATGACCACAGGAGCGGTCAGCACAGGCTTAGCCCCAAATTTTGTCTCTTTTTTGATTGTTGGAATTTGTGGTACCAAATCTTCCAACAGTTTAGTCATAAAGATGTTGCCTTCTCCCAGTTCCTTATATACCAAGAATTGACTGGACGGAACAGATGCGCAATAAGATTTAAGCTGACGATAACTGTCATATTCTCCTAATTGTTCAAAACTGCTATAAGGAGATTGGTTTATATCCTTATCCCAAAGTGCAACTAAACTCTTGAACTTGCTTTCTGTTCCAGCAGGCAGCAAGGCAATTCTGCTTTCAATGAGACCTTGCTCCAAATCGGTAAACGAAACCTGTGCTACTTTTGCATCGGCACTTAACTGTGGTTTTGTTCCCAACGAAGTGTCTTTACGGTAATATTCTACGATTTCCCCATAGGAATTACCTCTCACTCCGTTTCTAGGATGGAAAGTTCGTGCCAAAGCACCAGGCTTACTTTCCCAGTCATATCCATGCAAATTGCCATCAGCCCCATCCCGAACAGAAGCATGTGTATATTCTCTTTTTCCATTCCGCACGATAGCCCATAAAGCAACTGTCCCGTTTTCAGCATTTGCACCAACCCTTGTAAGTCCTCTTGACGCATAGAATTTGTCAAAAGCCCTCAACGGGTCAGGGTCGTAGAAGTTAGAATGCGTCGAAGGAGGCCATTCCCAATAGGATGTTATTCCTCCAGACCAGCTTATACAGTTATAGGTTCGAGACTCGGGAGCGGACATAATCGCATCGTCTTCCTTCAAGTAAGGAAAAGAGCCAGCATATGTAACGTTATTTACGCTGCTTTTTTTACATTTTATGTAAACATTGCAAAGAACTTCTGGCTGATAAGAGCTGTACTGCGACAACAAAACGGCATTGCCTGCTACTGAGTACTTTTTGTTAATTCGCGCCCATCTTCCCCAATCAAAGTCTCCATTCCCTTGATAATCATCATTGTAAGCGATAATTCCAGATGGATTTCCGTAAGATTCTATCCAAACCATCGGATCACCTCCCTTGGAGCATACAAAAGTGTTATATACTTGATCTGTTCCTTGATTACATACTATTCCCAAACTAAACAAAGGGACATTGCTGTAATAATTTTCTCCGTTGATATTGACATTAGCAAGTCCGCTTGTGGCATTGAGCCATGAACGTACTCTGACGTAGTAAAGTCCCGTCTCAGGAATGTTGACATTCAAGGAAGCAAGGCATTGATTGTTGGAATGTGCATTCCATGTGTATCGCTCAGGATTGTTTGCACTGAACAACTCAAGAACATGGTCATAGTTGTCAATTCCGTTTGTCGCTATAAATATTTGCTGTCCTCTCTGGAAAGAAACTGTCTTGAAAAAAGAGTACTTTATTTTGCAATTTCTAATGTATTCAAAATCATACAAAGGAGAGTCGTAGGAAACACTTCTTGCTTTTGCAAACAAAGGTATAGCCAATGTGTCTCTGCCACAGAAATTCAAAGACGGTTCTGCATTACTGAGTGCATTCTCATGAGATAAGGTCTTAAGTTCTACCTTATAGTCATTGTAATTTTGAGACGAAATGGTAGAATTTCCCAAATCCTTAGAAAGTCTGACAAATTCAACCTCTGGAACGTCAGGAGCAGTCCCAACAATAGAGATGGTGTTCTTGCCTTTTCTCAGGAACACCTTTGAAGACTTCTTCAAGCCTATCGCCTGCCAGTCGTTTGACACAGGGGCTAAGACATCATCTTGCAACTCGTTGTTTACCATTACTTTGTAAACAGATAGTGTGCCATCTGCTTTCTTCGTCCCTAACACCCAGAAGTTGGCATAATGAAGCCCCGAAACTGGAGCTTCGACTTCAAAGGTGGTGAAAGTCTGAGCCTCTGTAATTGATTTTGTACACTTGAGAATCTTCACATCGCCACCTAAGCTTGGATTCTTCTCGTAATAACTAATGCTCTCCACACTTTGTGAGAAAGCAGCAACTGTTGTTGCAAATAAAATTAACAATGTAGTAATACCTTTTTTCATAAGTTCTTTATTAAAAGGGTTTATACTAAATTAGACGGTGTAAATTTAGGGAATTTGTGTGACATTTCCAAGTTTTTAGTATGATTTCTGAGAAAAATACTGCGTTTTAGGTACATATAAACAGAATTACGAAGAAAGAAGTTTGTTAATGCGTTTGATGGCACTGTGTTTCATTCCTATAAAAAAAGAAAAGGTCAAGGAGAAATACCTCCTGACCCAAACATTATGTTACAAAATATTTCTATAATTAAGGCTGTATCTTTCCCTTAAATATTTCATAACATCTACGCAATGGAATTTTCTTCTAATAACTTCTCCAAATCCGAAGCCTTGTATAGTATTTTCCCTGCGAATTGCGTGTAGGGGATAACTTTCCTGTCCCGATAGTCCTGCAAGGTACGAGGGCTGATATACAGCCGTTCGCATACTTCCTTGCCTGTCAGGAAATGCTCACCGCCAAACAGCGGTTTGTGTGTCTGTGCCACTTCCTTTATCCGTCTGTTCATTCCTTCAAGTGCGGACAGCACCACCTGCATATCATCCGCTTCCATATTCAAGTCCTTTACTGATTCCATAATACCCTTGTCTTATTTGTTATTCTTTAATCTGTCTGTTTTTGTCTTCTCCGATTTAGTCTGCAACAGCCGCTCCACGTCCTCACGCCTGTAATAGCACTTATGCCCTATTTGCGTAAACGGCAGCACACCTGTATCCCGATAGTGCTGCAATGTACGCTTGCTGATATTAAGCAACCTGCATACATCGCCGTTGTGCAGCCAATCGGTGTGTCTGCTCTGTTCTCCGAATGCCTTGTGGCAGGTCTCGGCAAGACTGAGTATCTCGTTTCTCAACCTTGCCCAATTTGAATCCGTAATGATAAAATATCCCATAGTTTTATTGTTATTTTGTTTGTAATTCTGTCTTATTGGTATTGACAACACCTTTGTCTGTTCTACGTTTCACTGCACGTTTATGCCTGCAAAGGTATGATGAGTTTGTCACACTTCAAAGCAGCAGGGAACAGCAGGGAAATATCGGGAACTTCAAGGAAAAACTAACGCATTTTATCGGCAGCCGTTTGCGCATTCTTTCCCTGTTTTCTTCTTTCGCCGTCTGTTTGGCGCAAAGATAGGGCGGTGCATGTCCTATTCTATCATACTTCTTTTAAGTGGCACCTTGTAGCACTCTTGGTGTGGACAAAAGCTACCCTATTTCTGTGCTGATTCTTATTGTTTGCAATATCGGTGCAGAATACCGCAAACGTGTGCAAAAGGGTACACTTCTACCTCTATCTTTCCTTGCTATTTTATCCCCTGTTTTGATTTAATTCGGGCTTAAATCAGTTATTTCTTTTCCTGTCTCTTCAAAAATCCGTGCGAACTTTATTGCGAATGAACGCAACATTATGCAAGCACTCTCCGAATGCTTGGAACTTTCCAGTTCTCTTCATAACTTCACTCTCGGAAACCAAACCAAGCATATAATGAAAAGGAATGCAGATAAAGGCAATTCAGTGGACGAAAATAATACGCCCAAGCAAAGGAAGACTTCCTCCAAAAATGGTGAGATAGAAACCTATCTCTCCTCTTATTATGAGTTTAGGTACAACACGGTGTTGGGGCGAACCGAATACCGAAGTAAGGAAGATGCTCACTTCTCAAAAGTGGGTCGCTATGAAAGCAACACGCTCCGCAGGGAACTTGACAACGATGTGGGGATTATCACATCTTCCGACAACCTCTATTCCATTATAGAGAGCAGCTTCTCTCCACGTGTCAATCCCATACAGGAGTATTTCAATGGATTGCCTTTGGTGGATATTGGTAATAGCAGAGGTAATTATAGTGGCAATAGCGATAGTTGTAGTCATGGCAGTAGTGGTAATGGTAATAATGAACACAATAACCATTGTGATATTTCTTCCCTTTCACTGAAAGCCATTCCCGAATTGGCAAGTTGCGTAGTTGTGCGCAACTCTGACAAGTGGCTGCCATACCTTACCAAATGGCTCGTGGCAGTGGTCGCCAACGCCATGGACGACCGTGAATGCCGTAACCATACCTGTCTTGTACTGACAGGCGAGCAGGGCAAGTTCAAGACAACTTTCCTTGACTTGCTCTGCCCACCTGCCCTGCATGGTTACAGCTACACGGGAAAGATATATCCGCAAGAGAAGGACACGCTTACCTATATAGGGCAAAACCTCATCGTAAACATTGACGACCAGCTCAAAGCCCTCAACAAGCGTGACGAGAACGAACTGAAAAACCTCATCACCTGTCCGATGGTCAAGTACCGTATGCCTTACGACAAGTATGTGGAGGAACACCCACACTTGGCGAGTTTCGTTGCATCGGTAAATGGTAACGATTTCCTTACCGACCCCACAGGCAGCAGACGGTTTCTGCCCTTTGAAGTGCTTTCCATAGATATTGAGAGAGCAAAGGCTGTTTCTATGGATAATGTCTATGCGGAAGCGAAAGCCTTGCTGAGCATAGGTTTCCGCTATTGGTTTGACGATGAAGAGATAACGGAACTATACAGGGAGAGTGAGGATTTCCAAGTACAGACGGCAGAAATGGAACTACTGTTGCGCTGTTTTGAGAAACCTACGGAGGATAGTCCCAACTGTACCTATATGACTACCACAGAGATAATCACCTACTTGGGACTTTACACGCATCATCCCTTGTCCTTAAAGCACATGGGCGAAGCCCTGAAAAGGGCAGGCTTTGAGAAAGTGAGCAAGAGGCGAGAGGGTGGCAGTCCCATCTATGTATATAAGGTAAGGAAGATATTGCCTTGTCCTTTATTAGGCAGTTGCAACTATCAGATGTAGTAGGCACATGTAGTAGGTTGGTAGTATAACTTGGGACTAAAAAATAATATTGGAAATCAACTACTTATGTCAAAATAGTATGTAGTAAGAAGAAAGATGAAAAAGTTTGGAGGGGAAAAACTTCTGAAAAAAGATTTTCTTTCAATAAGCATTCACCTACCATTCAAATATCATTCAAATACACCATTGTCATTCAAACACAAATTATTCAATCCATTCAATTAAAACATATCACAATGAAAGAAGAAGATTTATCACGCATCAAGCAATACCCCATCGTGGAGTATCTTGAAAGTAAAGGCATCAAGCCTGTACGCAGAACATCAGTCTATGCGTTGTACCGCTCACCGCTGCGTGCAGAAACACATCCGAGTTTCAAAGTGGACACAGAGAAGAACCTTTGGATAGACTATGCCGAATGCAGGGGCGGAAGTATCATCGACCTCTGTATGCGTTTGGAGGGCTGCACGCTATCGGAAGCCATCCACCACTTGGGGCAGAACGCTCCCGATAATACAGTATATAGTTCTCACAAAGACTTCTCACAAAACAATCTCCAACCAACGATGGCTGCAAACGAGACAAGGAAACTGATAAGTATATCAGACACCCTACCGCCACATTTGCAGGAGTATCTTACAAAGGTACGCTGCATTGATTTGGAAAAGGCAAAGCCTTTCCTTAAATGTATCAGCTATGAGGTAAGGGGCAGGCGCTATCAATCCATCGGCTTTGCCAATCAATCAGGAGGGCATGAACTTCGGGACAATGGCACGTTCAAGGGAACGATAGCTCCGAAGGACATTACTCCTATATTCACCGACAAGATAATAAACCAAATGCAGCCAACTTGTGTGTTCGAGGGATTTATGGATTTTCTTTCTTTTCTTTCAATGAAAGAAGAAGTAACAAGTGCCTGCCTTGTGCTAAACTCCGTGAGCAATACCGCCAAAGCAATTCGGTATATGAATGCGCAGGGAATATCTTCCATTCGTACCTTCCTTGATAATGACGATGCTGGGCGGAGGGCTGTTCAAGATTTCATAAAGGCAGGCTTCCATGTTGAGGACATGAACATACATTACAAAGACTTCAAGGATCTCAACGATTTTCATGTCAGTCGTGTCCGTGAGCGACAGAATCATAAAGAGCAGATACTGGCACACATGTCGGTTACAGAACAAAATCAAAGCAATAAATCAAAACAAGTCAAACATAAAATGAGATAGAGAAATGAAAAAGAAAACAATGATGAATGACAAAGACCTTTCATGGTTCTTGGAATGCCAAGATGATAAAATGGACAATGAGGTAATCCCACAGACGGAAGCACAACCCGTTCCTGTGGAGGAAATAACAACGGACGTAGAAATAAATGAGGACAGTGTTACTCAAGGAGAAGCGGATATCACTTCTGGGAAATCCGAGCATACACGGCATACTGAGAATATGGCTGTTCAAAGACGCATCAGCTCCAAAATGAGGAAGAAAACACTCGAAGCCTACAAGCAAGCCTATCTTGTGCCAACCAAACTGTGCAACCGAAAGGCGGTCTATCTGAGCCGAGAAACGCAGGAGCATGCCGACTTCATCGTGCGCAGGTTAGGCGACAGGGGCAGCAACCTTTCAAGTTTCGTGGAGAACATCGTGCGTCTCCATTTGGAAGAGTACGGTGAGGACATAGATAAATGGAGGAGATTATAAATCACAGGAAAAGGGTCGAGGACTTTTGGGAAAAGGGGCTATTATTCCACTCAAAACTCTCAACCCTTTTTTAGAGAACATAGCAACAGAAATTTGTCAAACATACTGAATGATGAGAACACCACGAACACAGTTAAACACGGAATGCACAGCATTCACTTTCAAGCAGCAAAACGCCTTGTGCGTAAACGTTTCGTTAGCTGATATTGCAAGACGTCAGTTTGTACCCACAAACTGCATATAAAGGAAAAGCTGCCCGATGGCAGCAACAGGATAAAGAAGAACAGCGGATGAACAAAACGGAGTTCATCAAGGTAAGATGTACCAGTGAAGAGAAGAAACGTATCAAATCAAGGGCGGAAAGCACGGGACGGAAATTCTCCGATTATTGTCGGGAAATACTCCTTAACGGAGAAGTAACAGCCGTTCCCAAGATGACAGACAATGAGAGGGAAGCCATTGCCATTCTCCAACATACAGGAAGGTTCTATGGGCAGATTTCCAATCTCATCAAGCTCAAGGACGAGGATTGGCTACATATCACCAAGAACCTTTCGCTATGTGCCAAAGAGGCATTTAAGCGGTTTTACGACCCGCATTTTCGGGTGGATGATGAAATATATAAGGTCTTAAATCTAACAAGAAATGATAGGTAAATGCAAGGCGATAGCGCACGGAAGCACAGCTTTGGACTATATTTTCAGGGAAGGCAAACTCGGTAGTCGGCTTGCATTCCACAATCTTTGCAGCAGAGATCCAAAGACTATCTATGAGGAAATGAAAGTGGTCAGTAACTACAACAGCCGTTGCAGGAACAAGTTTCTCCGTATCGAAATTGGCATCGCACCGCAGGACGAGAAAAAGCTGTCTGTGTCCGAATATATGTGGATAGCACATTTGTTTGCCAAGCAAATGGGACTTGACAACCACCAATGGGTGGCAGTAACGCACAAGGACACCGATAATAGACACATTCACATAATTGCTAACCGTATCAGTCTGTATGGAGAAGTCTATGATACCACCTTTGTGAGCAATAGGGCTGCAAGGGTGGCAGAGGAAATCAGCAGGGAGAAAGGCTTGACCATTGCAAAAGAGGTCAAGGCAGAAAGGAAACACCAAAAGGAAAAAGCCAGCCCTACAAGAGAGCAAACAAAGCAGCAGGTGCAGAAGATTTGCTACACCTTGCTTGACAAGTACAAAGGAACAGGTGTCACGGGGCATTCCATGTTCCTTTATGAATTGAACAAAAACGGCATTACCATAAAGCGTATGAAGAACAAGCAGGGCAAGGTATATGGCTTGAAGTTCTCATACGCAGGGCAATCCTTCAAGGCTTCCGAAATCGGCAGGGAGTTCGGCTACCATTCCTTGCAGAAGAACTTTGAAACAACCAACAAGGAAGAATCAAGGAAACCACATCTAACAGTACAAGAGCCTACAGAAAAGAAAGAACAATCTGATACAGGCTACCAACTTGTACCTCCAAGCCGCTCCTCTATCTCACGAGACAATGATACCTCACAAGTGCAGAATCCCATTGGTGCAGTGGCAGACACCATCGTTAGCGCAGCCGATGAAGTGGTGGAAGGGTTAGGCGATTTAATTACACCAAGTACACAAGGCAATGACTTAACCGAAGCTGCATGGCAGCGCAAACTCAGATACCAAGCTAACAGAAAGAAGAAACGTGGAAGGGGAATATAAACATAGCATACAAAAAGTGCATAATAAAGAATATCTCATCAAAAACGCTTGCTATTCGGTAACAAAGTATTATCTTTGCAAACAGAATAACAAGCGTTCTTTGTTAGGCAGAAAACAGCGAAGCCAAGTAGTTCGCTCGTTTCCAAATCGTTACCAGTTTAGTTGTACAAACAAGGTAACTTCTTTATTTTCAGACAGATATATTTTTATAATTATCTTTGGGAGCAACCGAGGCCCTTTTACAAGCCCGTTTGGGCTCTTTTAGCCCTTTTTTCTGGCCGGGAAATGTGTTGATAAAATTCAAATGACTGATTGTCAGCATTTTAAAAGTATTGCCAAAATTCGCGTATTTGCGCCCGAGTCATGGTCGTTTGCAAATATCGCAGAATAGAGGGCCGAAAACCGGAAAATGGTTTGACAAAACCATCGGCGGACACCCCACGGCCGTCAAGGGCAGCTTGCTTCCGTCATTGGTCATTCACAGTCTGCCTATATAAAAGAGGTGTACGGCTTGTCGCTACTCGCCTATGGTGATGGTGTATTCGCTCATGAAGCTGGCACCGGGCTGCAGACTGTTCATCAGATACTTGTCCTTGAACTCTCCGGCATATTCCACCCGGTCGTGGATGCCGTACCACGGTTCGATGCACACGAAGGGCGCATGCTTGCCCGTAGGATTCCAGATGCCCACGGCCGGACTCTTAAAGTCGACCGTCACCTCGGGATGCCCCTCCCCGTTGAGCAGGGAGATGCGCTTCAGCTGGCTGCGGTCGAATATCACGGCATCGTCGGCAAACGAGTTTTCGGTGAAATGCCACAGTCCGCCTTCCGTCTCCACCTTGTGATAGCCCTCCACAATGCAGCCTCCCACGTTGCCATAGAGGCGTTCGGGAGCCACATTGTCAAATTGCAGCCGGCCTTTCACCTCCTCGCCCTTGCGGGCTCCCGGCACGAGAAAGGCCGGGTGGCCGCCTATCTGGAAGAATATTTCCTTGTCGTCGGTATTTTCCACGTGCCAAATCACATGTACCTTGTTGCCATCCAAGCGGTAGGTCACGGCCAGATTGAAGCGGTAGGGATATTGCTTGAGTGTCTCCTCGCTTTCGTGCAGGGCAAAAGTGATGCGGCTGTCGGTCTTGTTGATGAGCGTAAACTCCGTGTCGCGGGCAAAGCCGTGCCGCCCCATGTGGTATTCCCGGCCACTGATGCGGCAGGTGTCTTTCCACAGTCCGCACACGATGGGGAAGAGAATGGGCGAGTGGCGGTTCCAATACTGCTCGTCGCCGTCCCAGAGATATTCCTTGCCTTTGGCATCCCTGATGCTTTGAAGTTCGGCCCCCATCGGAGCCACACTGATGGTCAGTTTTTCGTTTTTGATTTGTTCCATGATACAATTTAATTAGAATCTACTTGCAAAGATAAAGATTTTATTCGTAATTTTGCACCTGCTTTCGCTGAAATATTGTTTTTAAAGACAGCGGGCACATTGGTGATGAGTGATAAGGTAAAAGGATTTCTGGCAGCTGTCGTAGCCGCCGTTTGTTATGGCACCAACCCGCTGGGCACGCTGCCTCTTTATGCCGATGGCGTCAACTCCGCTTCGGTGCTGTTCTATCGTTACGGGTTGGCCGTCCTGATGTTTGGCGTTCTGATGCTTTTTCGCGGTGAGCACTTTGCCATCCGGCCCGGCCATGCCATCCGTTTTTCCCTTCTTGGGGTCTTTTTTGCCATGTCGTCTACCACGCTCTACGTGAGTTTCCACCACATAGCAGCCGGCATCGCCTCCACACTGCTCTTTGTCTATCCCGTCATGACGGCCGTGCTCATGACTGTTTTTTTCCACGAGCGCGTCACGTGGGGCACCTCTATCTCCATTCTCTTGGCACTTTTAGGCGTGGGACTGCTCTATCAGGGCGACGGTCATGCGAGACTGAGCACGGTGGGTTTCACACTCGTGATGCTCTCCTCGTTTCTCTATGCCGTCTATATCATCTCCGTCAATCGCTGGCACACCGACATGTCGCCGCTTAAGTTCACCTTCTGGGTGCTCGTCTTCTGCTGGGCCACTATCGGTGTGTTCAGTGTGATGTCGGGCGAACCGCTCATGCTGCTTCACGGACCGAAACAGTGGGGATGTGCCACCCAGCTGGCTCTGTTGCCCACGGTGCTCTCGCTGTTCTTCATGAACATCTCCATCAACAAGATAGGTTCCACCCCCTCGGCCATCATGGGAGCCCTCGAACCCGTTACAGCCGTCATTATCGGCATTTTCGTTTTCTCCGAAACATTCACCTTACGGTTGGCCGTGGGCATCCTACTCATCCTCTTGGGCGTGACACTCATCATTCTCAAACGGCAGGGATAGAGGTGGTTGCCATTTTTCCCCTTTCTCCGACCGCCATTCTCTCATCTTTTTCGTAACTTTGCATCATGTTAGATATCAACGAACTGAAAGACAAGCGCATCGCCGTGCTGCTCTCCGGTGGCGTGGACAGCAGCGTGGTGGTATGCGAATTAGCTGCTTTGGGGCTGCATCCCGACTGTTTCTACATCAAAATAGGGCCCGAAGAGCAGGAAGAATGGGACTGCTCTTCGGAGGAAGACCTTGAAATGGCCACGGCTGTGGCGGCCAGATACGGTTGCCGACTGCAGGTGGTGGACTGCCACCGGGAGTATTGGGACGAAGTGACTCGTTACACGATGGAGAAAGTGAAGGCCGGCTTCACGCCCAATCCCGATGTGATGTGCAACCGGCTCATCAAGTTTGGTGCTTTCGATGCCAAAATGGGGCACGACTACGACCTCATCGCTACGGGCCACTATGCGCAGACGGAATGGATTGACGGGCGGAAATGGCTCGTGACCAGTCCCGACCCCGTGAAAGACCAGACCGACTTTCTGGCCCAAATCTACGACTGGCAGCTGCGCAAGGCCATCTTTCCGATAGGCCACTACATGAAAGACGAAGTGCGGGAGATAGCCGAGCGCGAGCATTTGGTCAACGCCAAGAGGCGCGACAGTCAGGGCATCTGCTTCTTGGGGCAAATCAATTACAACGAATATCTGCGCCGCTATTTGGGCGAACAGCCCGGCGATGTGATAGAACTGGAGACGGGCAAGACCATCGGCGAGCATCGCGGACTGTGGTTTCACACCATAGGGCAGCGCAAGGGGCTGGGTTTCGGCGGAGGCCCGTGGTTTGTGGTGAAGAAGGATGTGGGGCGGAATGTGCTCTATGTGAGCCACGGCTACGACCCGCAGACGGCCTACAAGCAAGACTTCCGGATGCACGATTTCCACGTGCTCACAGCTCCGATTGACTCGGAGCGCGTCACGTTCAAGATTCGCCACACTCCAGACTATCTCCCCGCCACCGTAGAGAAAACCTCGGAAGGTATCTACACGGTGCATGCCGATGCCCCTATCCACGGCGTGGCCCCCGGACAGTTTTGCGTGGTCTACGACGAGCAGCATCACCGGTGCTTCGGTTCGGGCGAAATAACACTCTAAGGATGTTGTCAATCTTTGACGAAAAACAAGGTTGGAAAAAGCTTGAAATAAGACGGGAGAATCGACTCGGAAAGCCGATTCTCCCGTCTTCTGTTGCTATCAGGCCATGATGAGAGACTTAAAAAGGACAGGAGCGGGAGGTCAGAGAACTCCTTTGTAGATCCCGTTTGGGCCGAACGTCACCCCATGTCTGGAGTTTTTGACATTTCTGCGCTCCATCGCAGCAAAAGGAATGTAATGGAGGACAAATGCCAAGATAATCACCCCAATAGTGCTGACAATAAAAATAAAAGTCTTATCTTTGCATGAACAAGACGGCATCCGGTTCGCACGCGACGATGCTGCCACAAACCATCAACCCCCAAACTGCACATTATAAATGATGAGAGAAAAGATAGACGTGTTCTTGCCGGCCATAGCTGCCGATACACTTGCAGAAACCGTGCAGGTGCTCAACGACGACAAGACCGTGCAACATATCGTGTTCCTGCAACCGGGAAGCAACGCCATTGAAAACGCACTGGCCTCCACGGAGACCATTCTCCACATAGCCGACAACACCGATGCCGACTTTGTGCTGCTCTGCACAAAGACCACACACATGACATTGGGCCAGAATGCGCTCCACCGGATGCTTCAGGCGGCCGATGACACGGGAGCGGCACTCGTCTACAGCGATCATTACACCGTCACAGGCGGGCGGACGGAGCGTCATCCGGCCATCGATTATCAGCCGGGAAGCATCCGCGATGACTTCGACTTCGGCTGCCTGCTACTCGTGCGCGCATCGCTGCTGCACGACTATGCCAAGGAGGCACGCGCTGCGGAGAGCAGCTATCGCTTTGCAGCCCTCTACGATCTTCGGCTCTACCTGAGCCGAAAGGGCGACTTGTTCCACCTCGACGAGTTTCTCTATACCGAGGAAGAGGTCGACAACCGCAAGAGCGGCGAGAAGCAGTTTGACTATGTAAATCCTCGCAACCGCGAGGTGCAGGTGGAGATGGAGCAGGTGGCCACGGCCCATTTGAGAGCATTGGGAGCATTGGTGGACACCGGAGATTATGGTCATATCGACTTCGACGAACAGGAGTTCGACTGCGAGGCCAGTGTCGTTATTCCCGTCTTCAACCGCGAAAGAACTATAGCTGATGCCGTAGAAAGCGCGTTGGCGCAACGGGCCGATTTCCGATATAACGTGCTGGTGGTGGACAACCACTCCACCGACCGCACGGGCGAGATACTCACGGCCCTACAGTCGACAGACAGAGCAAAAGGCGGACGACTCGTGGTGATGACTCCCGAGCGGAGAGACCTCGGCATCGGTGGTTGCTGGAATGTGGCTGTGAACGACAGCCGCTGCGGACGGTTTGCCGTGCAGCTCGACAGTGACGACCTCTACTCTTCGCCCCATACGCTGCAACGGGTGGTTGATGCTTTCCACGAGCAGCAGGCGGCTATGATCATCGGCAGCTACCGCATGTGCGACTTCGAACTCAATACGTTGCCCCCCGGCTTGATAGACCATCGCGAGTGGACCGACGATAACGGCTGCAACAATGCCCTGCGCATCAATGGTTTAGGGGCTCCGCGTGCTTTCTTTACCCCCCTGCTGCGGCAGGTGCAGTTTCCTAATACAAGCTACGGTGAAGACTATGCGTTGGGACTGGCTTTCAGCCGCTGCTACCGCATAGGACGCATCTACGACGAACTGTATCTTTGCCGTCGTTGGGGAGGCAATAGCGATGCCGCACTGAGCATCGATCGCGTGAACGCCAACAACCGTTATAAAGACCGGTTACGCACGATGGAGATACAGGCCCGCCGGCAGATGAACGGTGGTAAGGATGACTTGCAGGATGCCTACGACCCGATGACGCGGTTTTTCAACCGTCAACTGGAGGTGTGGGAGGATGCCCGCCGGCGCTACCGCGACTTGAGTAATGTGAAGACACGCACGCTTGATACGCTGAAAGTGCAATTCAACCCGGCCCGCATCGTGTCTACGGGGGCCAAGCTCGACCGCTCTACGCTCAGCGGCCGGCCCTGCTTTCTCTGCAAGGCCAACCGCCCGAAAGAGCAGATGGTGAAGATGCTCGACAACGATTTTGAACTGTTGGTGAATCCGTTCCCCATTCTTCCCATGCACTTCACGATAGCTTCGCGCCGGCACGAGCCGCAAAGCATAAGGAAACACTTCGCCGAGATACACCGTTTGCTTGAAACCTACGGCAGTCTCATGGTGTTCTACAACGGTCCCAAATGCGGAGCCAGTGCCCCCGACCACCTGCATCTGCAGGCCGGTACGAGTGGTCTTGTGCCTTTGCAGGCCGAATGGCAGCGGCTCAGCCGTGAGGTGGTGAAGTTGGTGGAGTGCGACGAGAACGACTATCTGGCCGAGGTGACGGGCTATGTGGTGCCATGTTTCGTCATCCGGAGCCGGAATGCTGAAACGGGCAACAGACTTTTTATACGCCTTTACGACAGCATGGAGAAGGCTGCCCGTACACCCGGCGAGGAGCCGATGATGAACATCATGGCATGGAGACAGGGAGATGATACGCTGACGGTGGTGATTCCGCGTGAGAAGCATCGCCCCAACTGCTACTCGACCGAGGGCAGCGAACGGCTCATGGTGAGTCCGGGGGCTCTTGACATGGCCGGTCTTATCATCACTCCGCGCCGGGAAGATTTTGAAAAACTCACCCCGGAACTCGCCACGGCTATCCTCCGCGAGTGTGGAGCCGGTGCAGCACGGATGCAGGAAATACGCGAAGGGCTGCGAATATCAGCTGCCCCTTGCCGCCACCACACGGCCGACAAGCAGCCCGATGTGACGGTGGGCGTCGTGAGTGCGCAGAAGATACATTTTGTGCTCAACTGCCCCTATCTGGCCAAGGGCGAGGAGGTGTGCGGCGAACAAGAAGTGGAGTTCTATGAGGGCGGTATCCTCTGGAACGGCAATCAATACAGTCAGCTCACTTTTCATCCGCATACGCCCGATGCTTCATTCTCCATCGATGATGTGACCATTGGGGTCGACTTCCATTGGGAGCGGCAGGAACGGCAGACTTTCCTCGGTATGTTGCGCTTGGTGGTGGAGGAAGGAAAGATATGCGCCATCAACGAACTGCCCGTGGAGCAATATTTGGAGAGTGTCATCTCAAGTGAGATGAGTGCCACGTCAAGTCTTGAACTGCTTAAGGCGCATGCCGTGATTTCGCGTAGTTGGCTGTTGGCGCAGATGGAAAAACGCCGACAGGTGGCCGAGACGGGCAACAGCTTCTTCTCTTTCGTTAAGAAAGATGACGAACTCATTCGGTGGTACGACCGTGAAGACCATGCCATCTTCGATGTTTGTGCCGACGACCATTGCCAGCGTTACCAAGGCATCACCAAAGAAACGGCCCCCCATGTGGCAGAGGCTGTCCGACAGACGCGCGGACAGATACTCATGAGCGGTGGGGAGATATGCGATGCGCGTTTCAGCAAGTGCTGCGGGGGCATGACGGAGGAATTCCAATACTGTTGGGAGAATATCCGCAAGCCCTATTTGTTGGCTGTGCGTGACACGGAAGGCGAAGCATCCGGTGTCGATCTCACGGTGGAAGCCAACGCTGAAAGGTGGATTCGCACTTCGCCGGAGGCTTTCTGCAATACGAACGATGGGCGGGTGCTCAAGCAAGTGCTCAACGACTACGACCAAGAGACGGCCGACTTCTATCGCTGGCGGGTGGAATACACGCAGGAAAAACTGCGCCACCTCATCGAAGACAAACTGAAGATGGAGCTGGGGGGCATTGTAGACCTCGTACCCATAGAGCGCGGGGCGAGCGGACGCATATCGAAGTTGAAGATTGTGGGCACCGAACGCACGTTCACCATCGGCAAGGAACTCGAGATACGCCGGGCGCTGAGCGAGAGCCATCTCTACAGTTCGGCTTTCGTCGTGGACAAGAGCGAGGTGGATGCCACAAACGGAGTGCCGCGGCACTTCACCCTTGTCGGGGCCGGTTGGGGCCACGGTGTGGGGCTTTGCCAGATAGGGGCAGCCGTCATGGGAGAGCAAGGCTTTGGTTATGATGACATCCTTCTGCATTATTATAAAGGTGCAACGATTGAGAAATATTACAAATGATGAAGAATCGCATGACTCCGTGGGCTTGGGTGCCCACCCTCTATTTCGCTGAAGGACTGCCCAATGTCATCGTCATGAGTGTGGCGGTGGTGATGTACATGCAGTTGGGCATGACTGATACCGACATTGCCCTCTATACCAGTTGGCTCGGACTGCCGTGGGTGATCAAACCGTTTTGGAGCCCGTTTGTCGATCTCTACCGTACCAAACGCTGGTGGGTATTGGCCATGCAGATACTCCTCGGTTCCTCGTTGGCAGGCGTGGCCTTCACGCTCAATGCCGCTTTCTGGTTTCAAGGCACCATGTTTTTTTTCTTTCTCATGGCTTTCAGCAGTGCCACTCACGACATAGCAGCCGACGGCTACTACATGCTGGAGCTCGACGACCACGCTCAAACGTGGTTTGTAGGCATCCGCAACACGTTCTATCGCATCGCCGTGATCATGGGCAAAGGTCTGCTTGTGCCGGCTGCAGGTATGCTCCAACTCATCTTCCGCAATCAGAAGGCATTCACGTGGAGTCTTGTTTTCTATGGGTTGGCAGGCCTCTTCATTGCCATTTGGCTCTATCACGGCTTCATCATGCCACGCCCCGAAGACGACGCTGAGAAGAAAGACACTTCTGCCAGCGAGGTGATGGCAGGCATGAAGAAGATGTTTGTGGCTTTCATCGGCAAGATGCCGGGGCGCGAAATGCTGGCAGCCCTCTGCTTTCTGTTGTTCTATCGGTTTCCGGAGGCCATGCTCTCAAAGATGACCGATACCTTTCTGCTGCGCCCGAACTCGGAGGGCGGACTGGGACTTTCGCCGCAGGAATATGGCTTGGCCAATGGCACTGTGGGACTAATAGGGCTCCTGCTGGGCGGCATCGTGGGTGGAATGCTCGCCAGCCGCGACGGACTGAAGCACTGGTTGTGGCCTATGGTGTGCGCCATCACACTGCCCGACATCGTCTATGTGTACATGAGCTATGCCATGCCCTCCAACGTGTGGGTGGTCAGTGCATTCCTTTTCGTCGAACAGTTTGGCTACGGCCTGGGCTTCACGGCCCTTACCCTCTACATGCTTTATTTCAGCCAAGGAGCTTATAAGACCTCACACTACGCCATCTGCACGGGCATCTCCTACCTTGGACTAATGCTCCCGGGTATGATTTCAGGCTATCTGAAAGACATCATGGGTTATCGCACTTTCTTTATCCTTGTCATGGGATTTTGCGCTATCACCTTTCTTGTGACGGCATTTATCAACATTGACGACTCTTTCGGCAAGAAAGCGAAACGGCGGGAGGAGGTATAAAGAAGAAGCCTGCAATGCCATTAAGACACAGCCGCAACGGAGTGACAAACCATTCCTGTTGCGGCTGTGTCGGAATATAGGGATAGTGGATGCCCGAAGGAATCTGCCGTAATTATAATTTTTGTAAATTGTGGGGACTGACTAAAACTTTTTATTATCTTTGCAATATTAAAGAAAAGATTCATATACATACAAAACTAAGGAATAAAAAGAAAATGAAAACAGTCTATGAGTTCTCTGTTAAAGACAGAAAAGGTAAGGACGTATCACTCAAAGAGTATGCCAACGAGGTTCTTTTGATTGTCAACACCGCCACGAAGTGCGGGTTCACGCCCCAATATGAGGAACTTGAGAAGCTGTATGAGCAATATCATGCCCAAGGCTTTGAGATTCTCGACTTCCCCTGCAACCAATTCGGCCAGCAGGCACCGGGCACCGACGAGAGCATCCACGACTTCTGCAAGCTCAATTACGGCACAGAATTCCCCCGTTTCAAGAAGGTTAAGGTAAACGGTGAGGATGCCGATCCGCTGTTTAAATTCCTCAAAGAGTCGAAAGGCTTTGCCGGATGGGATGAGACACATCCCATCTATCCCATCCTTGAGAAGATGCTCAGCGAGGCCGATCCCCACTACAAAGAGAAGCCCGACATCAAGTGGAACTTCACCAAGTTCCTCATCAACAAGAAGGGACAAGTGGTGGCACGCTTCGAGCCCACCGAGAAGATTTCCAACATTGCCAAGCAGATAGAGGAACTTCTTGCCCTCTAAAAATCCAAAGGAGGACTTCAGAACATGGCAAACAGAGAATATACACGCTGTCTCATCATCGGTTCGGGGCCTGCCGGATACACGGCAGCCATCTATGCCGGTCGTGCCAATCTGCAACCGATAGAATATTGTGGTATGCAGATGGGCGGACAGCTCACCCAGACCACCACGGTGGAGAACTTTCCCGGTTACCCGCAGGGGGTGGACGGCAACCAGATGATGATGGAACTGCGCGAGCAGGCCGAGCGGTTCGGTGCCACGCTGCGTGACGGAGAAATCGTGAAAGCCGACTTGAGCAAGGCTCCCTACCTGCTCACCACCGACCGCGGTGATGAGATAGAGGCCGAGACGGTCATCATCGCTACCGGGGCCACGGCCAAATATCTGGGACTCGATGACGAAAAGAAGTATAACGGACAGGGTGTAAGTGCTTGTGCCACCTGCGACGGATTCTTCTATCGTAAGAAGGTGGTGGCCGTTGTGGGAGGTGGCGACACCGCTTGCGAGGAGGCCATTTATCTGGCACAGCTCGCTTCCAAGGTCTACATGATTGTGCGCAAGCCCTATCTGCGGGCCAGCGACGTGATGAAGAAGCGCGTGGAGGAGAACGAGAAAATCGAGATACTCTACGAGACCAACACGCTCGGGCTCTACGGCGAGAACGGTGTGGAGGGCGCCCATCTGGTTTATCGCAAAGGAGAGGTCGACGAACGGAAGTACGATCTGCCCATCGACGGCTTCTTCCTCGCCATCGGCCACAAGCCCCAGAGCGACTTGTTCCGCGACTTTGTCGATGTGGACGAGCAGGGATACATCAAGGTGGACAGCCCCACACAAGCCACGAAAGTGCCCGGTGTGTTTGCCGCCGGCGATGTGTGTGACCCGCGCTATCGTCAGGCCATTGTCGCAGCAGGCACGGGTGCCAAGGCTGCCCTCGACGCCGAGAAGTATCTCAACGGGCTGGGCAAGTGACGCCACTTAGCCAAAGGCCTGCAAAAGTCAACATGCCATTGAGCATCAAGAGCTCATAACCGAACTTATATCCGGTCATCTGTGTAGTCATCATGTCGATGGCGAAACAGATGGCCGGACTTGTTATGCAGATATAGGGCACCCAACGGTCGCGCACAGGCCGTCGGCCGGCCAGCAGACTGAAGGCAAAAAGCCCCAGCAGCGGACCGTAGGTGTAGGAACAGAGAATGTAGATGGCATCAATGACACTCGTGGAATTGATTACCTTGAAGCCCAAGATGAACAGCATGAAGACCACGGCCATGCCCAAATGCGCACGTTTGCGCAGCCGCTCATCGTCGGGCTTGCCGCAGATGTCCACGCAGAAGCTTGTCGTGAGAGCCGTAAGGGCCGAGTCGGCACTCGAAAAACTCGCCGCCACAATGCCTATTGTGAAAAGCACCACCACCGCACTGCCCAGCGCGCCCGATGCCGTGAACATGGGCAACAGGTCGTCGCTCATGGCAGGCAGGTCCACTCCCCGGCTCCGGGCCAGCATCAGGAGCAGCACGCCCAGTGACATGAGCAGCAGATTGGCCGGTACAAAGGCCACACCGTAGCTGCACATGTCCTTTTGTGCCTCCCTGAGCGACTTGCAAGTGAGGTTTTTCTGCATCATGTCTTGGTCAAGTCCCGTCATCACGACCACGACAAACACGCCGCTCAGAAACTGTTTCCAGAAATTCTGTCGCGACACCCAGTCGTCGAATACGAATATCCGGCTGTGGCTGTCAACTGCAACCGCACGGACGGCCTCGCCCACCGTCATGTCCAACGCGCCAATCACCTTATATATAATAAGGAGGAGAGCCGCAAAAAGACAGAATGTCTGAAACGAATCCGTCCACACCAGTGTTTTCACTCCGCCCCGCCGGGTGTAGAGCCAGATGAGTGCCACCATGCCGGCTACCGTCACAGGGAAGGGAAGGCCCACCCCGTCGAACACGAACTCCTGTAAGATGATGCACACCACGTAAAATCTCACGGCTGCGCCCGTCATCTTCGAGAGCAGGAAAAAGCCCGCCCCCGTAAGGTAAGACTGCCGGCCCAACCGCTGTTGCAGGTAAGAATAAATTGTCGTGAACTTGTATTTGTAGAATATGGGCAGCAACACGAAAGCCACGACAAAGTAGCCCAAGATGAAGCCGAGGCACATCTGCAAATAGGTCATGTCCATTTTCATCACCATGCCGGGCACGCTCACGAAACTGATTCCCGAAATAGAGGCCCCCACCATTCCGAAAGCCACCATATACCAAGGCGAATTGCGATTGGCCATATAGAAGGCATCGTTGTTGGCCTTGCGCGAAGTGAACCTGCTGAACAGCAGCAGACAGCAGAAATAAATCAATACGGTCGTGATGATAATCATAGATGCAAAGTTACACAAAATGGGGGAAATGAGCAAATAATATTCATTCAGGAGCTCAAGTAGGATATTTTTTCGTATATTTGCAACCAACAACCGCGATGAGGCGACAAACTAATATAACAACATCATGAGACAGAAGAAATTCCTACTGCAAGAGAAAGACATCCCCACACAATGGTATAACATCCAGGCCGACATGCCCAACAAGCCGCTGCCGCCCCTCCATCCTGCCACCCATAAGCCTATGGTGGCCGAAGACCTTGCTCACATCTTCAGCATGGAATGTGCCCGTCAGGAGCTCGACACCCAACATGCGTGGATCGACATTCCCGAGGAGGTGCGCGACAAGTATGCCTACTACCGCTCCACACCGCTCGTGCGTGCCTACGGACTGGAGGAAGCTCTCGACACTCCGGCCCATATCTATTTCAAGAACGAATCGACCAATCCGCTGGGTTCGCATAAAATCAACTCGGCTCTCCCGCAGTGCTACTACTGCAAGCAGGAAGGCGACACCAATGTGACCACGGAGACCGGTGCCGGACAGTGGGGAGCGGCACTCTCATACGCCGCCAAACTCTACGGACTCGAGGCTGCTGTGTATCAGGTGAAGATCTCCATGCAGCAAAAGCCCTACCGTTCGGCCATCATGCGCACCTTTGGTGCTACGGTGGAAGGCTCTCCCTCGATGAGCACCCGGGCCGGTAAAGACATCATCACCCGCGAGCCCAACCATCCCGGATCGCTCGGAACGGCCATCAGTGAGGCCATCGAACTGGCTACCACAACTCCCAACTGCAAGTACACACTTGGTTCGGTGCTCAACCATGTGGCCCTCCACCAAACGGTGATTGGTCTTGAAGCCGAGAAACAAATGGAGATGGCGGGTGAATATCCCGATGAGGTGATCGCTTGTTTTGGTGGCGGAAGCAACTTCGGCGGACTCGCTTTTCCTTTCATGCGCCACAACATTCTTGATGGCAAGAAGACCACCTTTGTCGCCGCCGAACCCTCAAGCTGTCCCAAACTCACCCGCGGCAAGTTCGAGTATGACTTCGGTGACGAGGCCGGCTACACGCCGTTGCTGCCCATGTACACCCTGGGGCACGACTTCAAACCAGCTAACATCCACGCCGGCGGACTGCGCTACCACGGTGCGGGCATGATCATCTCCCAGCTCATCCGCGACGGCTACATGCACGGCGTTGACATTCCGCAACTTGAGACTTTCGAGTCGGGTATGCTTTTTGCCCGCACCGAGGGCATCATTCCTGCTCCGGAGAGCTGTCATGCCATTGCCGCTGCCATCCGTTCGGCCCGGCAGGCCAAGGAGGCTGGAGAGGAAAAGGTGATTCTCTTCTGTCTTAGCGGACACGGACTCATCGATATGACGGCCTACGAAAACTACATCAACGGCGACCTGCGCAACTACACCATCTCGGATGACGACATAGAGAAGTCGCTCCGGAACGTTCCGCAAGTGGAAATTTAACTTTCATCGCCTCTTACATCGTCCCCGCACCGGTTCTGCAAGGTGTGGGGATTTTTATTGCAAAGTGTTGTGCCCGAACACATTAACGAGCATGAAAATAATACAAAATGTGTCCGTTCACAATGTTAAAAGATGTTTTGGGTTAAGAAACTTCACCAAAAAAATTACTATATTTGTATTATTCAAAATAATGATACGGCAGCTGTGAAGCTCCTTGGTTATCATCATCTTTTACTTTGCAAGCGCCCCGGCAGCAACTGTCGGGGCGCGCAAAGAAGAAGAGACAAAAGGCTTGTTGACTTTAAGGGTCTGCCATGCGATGACTCAACCTTTGAAAAAGACACAACATTGAAAAACCACAAACTGTGAAAAGGCTAATAATAAAAACTCTGACATTTGGTACAAGACGACAAAAACAATCACATTGGCGAAGACAGGTATACAAGCGAATGGGGTTACAGTTTTGCCCGTAAAACCAAACTGGAAAGAACCGGCGCTCCAATTTTCTATAAACGAATATGACATGAACAAGAAGTTATGAACCAAGACCCCCCACCCCCTAAAAGGGGCTTCCCTCCCTGCAAAGAGAGGGGGCGCAAGCCCTCTAAGTTAAGGGGTGGGGGCTTTAATGAGGGTGACAACGCCATATATAGCATGAAACTTACTAAGGTTACGAAAAAGTCTTACATGAATTTTCATAGCATCCGTCCTCCTGTCCATTCCCATTCGCCTCATCGTCCCAATCCGCTTCATTGATTTTCCCACCCGGCCCAAACGACTTTGCAAAACGGCCACAGTCAGAAGCTCACTTGGGCCAAACGAGAACCTCAAAGAGGCTCTTTTAGAAAGCTGTTTGGGCCGGAAAAGCCCCCTCTAAGTGGTGGCGGGGCTCTCAGTGGTTTGGAGAGATCAAAAAAAGGAAGCACTCTCGCGCTCCCTTGCCAATGCAAAGATACACCAAAAATAAGCGAAATGCAAACAGTAGTCGAATTTTCTTGACAACAGAAAGAGGAGTCAGAAAGCATTCGGGGACTTCCCCTCAAGCCCTAAAGGCCGGAAAGGGTCTGCCATCTACGCTATATGCTCTATCCTGTCGAGTATTCCCACAGCCACTTCAATGGTCGGCACGTTGGAGACACTCATGAGCCGGCGGTTGTTCTTCTCCTTGAGTTTGGCGCGACGCACATCCTGCGTGGCGTAGGTGATGACTTGCGAGAAGGCATGGCTCTGATAGAACGGACTGTTCACGTTGCCGACAAACTGCATCTGCATCATGCCCTGACGCAGGATGATCTTCTCGCAGCCGAGTCGTTTGCCGAGCCGGCGCAGCCGCACCACGTGCATGAGTTCCTCCCCCTCGTGAGGCACGGGTCCGAAACGGTCGACCAGCCGTTGCCGATAGGCGGCCAGTTCGCGATCGTCTTCTATCTTGTCGAGCTCGCGATAGAGCAACATGCGTTCGCTGCTGCCGGGCACGTAGGTGTCGGGGAAATACATCTCAAGGTCGCTCTCCACGGCACAGTCGTCCACAAAATCGTCACCGCTAAGGCGGTTGCCCTGCGCCATCTCCTCGGCATAGATATCTTGGAACTCCTCGTTTTTCAGTTCGGTGACCGCCTGCGAAAGGATTTTCTGGTAGGTCTCGTACCCCAGGTCTTCCATGAATCCGCTCTGTTCGGCTCCCAAAAGATTGCCCGCACCGCGGATGTCGAGGTCTTGCATGGCCAAATTGAATCCACTTCCAAGGCCCGAAAAGTTCTCCAGCGCCTCCAGCCGGCGGCGTGCCTCGGGCGTGAGCACACTCTTGGGGGGAGCCAGCAGATAGCAGAAAGCCTTGCGGTTGCTGCGCCCCACGCGCCCACGCATCTGGTGCAGATCGCTCAATCCGAAACGATGGGCATCGTTGATGATGATGGTATTGGCATTGGAAATGTCGATGCCGTTTTCCACAATGGTGGTGGAGAGAAGCACATCGTAGTCGTAGTTTATGAATCCCATGATGATCTGTTCGAGCTCCTCGGGCTTCATCTGCCCGTGGCCGATGGCAATGCGGCAGTCGGGCACATATTTTTTGATGAGTGCGGCTATCTCGGGCAGGTTGCTGATGCGGTCGTTCACGAAATACACCTGCCCGTTGCGGCTCATCTCGAAGTTGATGGCATCGGCGATGACTTCATGCCCATACGAGGCCAGTTCGGTGTGTATGGGATAGCGGTTGGGCGGCGGCGTGCGGATGATGCTCATGTCGCGCGCCCCCATGAGGGAGAATTGGAGCGTGCGCGGAATGGGGGTGGCCGACATGGTGAGTGTGTCGACATTCACCTTCAGCTTGCGGAGCTTTTCTTTTGTGGACACACCAAATTTCTGCTCTTCGTCGATGATGAGCAGACCGAGGTCGTGCCATTTCACGGCCTTGCCGATGAGTTTGTGTGTGCCGATGAGAATATCGATCTTCCCCTCGGCCAAGTCGGCGAGCACCTGCTTGGTCTCTTTTGCACTGCGGGCCCGGGAGAGGTATTCCACCCTCACGGGCAGTCCTTTGAGACGGCTGTTGAAAGTCTGGTAGTGCTGGAAAGCCAACACCGTGGTGGGCACGAGCACGGCCACCTGCTTGGAGTCGCAGGCAGCCTTGAAGGCCGCTCGGATGGCCACCTCGGTCTTGCCGAAGCCCACATCTCCGCACACGAGTCGGTCCATAGGCCGTCCGCTTTCCATGTCGCTCTTCACGTCTTGCGTGGCTTTATTTTGGTCGGGCGTGTCTTCGTAGAGGAAAGAGGCCTCAAGCTCGTGTTGCAGATAGCTGTCGGCACTGTAGGCAAAGCCCTTCTCCCTGCGCCTGCGGGCATAGAGTTTGATGAGGTCGCGGGCGATGTCTTTGATCTTCTTCTTGGTGCGCTCCTTCAGTCGGTCCCAAGCCCCCGTACCGAGTGTGGAGAGCCGGGGGGGCTCGCCGGTGTCTTGCCGGCGGTATTTGCTTATCTTGTAGAGCGAGTGGATGGAGACATCCACCTTGTCGTTGTTCTGATAGATGATGCGAATCATCTCCTGATAGCTGCCTCCTGTAGGCACCCGGACGAGTCCGCCAAACTTGCCGATGCCGAAATCCACATGCACGATGTAGTCGCCGGGCTCCATCTCCTGCAACTCCTTCATCGTGAGAGCCATCTTGCCGGCTCGTGCAGCGTCGCTGCGTAGGTTGTATTTGTGGAAACGGTCGAATATCTGATGGTCGGTAAAGAAGCAGAGTTTCAGGGCATCGTCGGTGAATCCCTCGTGAAGCGTGCGGTTGATGCCTTCGAAAGTCACCCCGTATTTCTTTAGTTCGTCGCCGCCGAAGATGTCTTGCAAACGGGCTATCTGCTTCTCGCTGTCGGCCAGAATGTAGAGCTTATAGCCCTTGAGCAGATAGTCTTCGAGGGTCTGGGCGAGCAGATGGAAGTTTTTGTGGAATAAAGGTTGGGGGGTGATGTGGAAAGTCAGGACAGCCTCGCTGCCCGATGGCGTGGAACGGATGTCGGCAGCGGTATCGTCCGACTTGGCATTGGGGCCGAACTCCACGCGCTTGCGGCCTGCCACGCCACGGTCAAAGAGCGTGGCAGTACAGAGGTTGGCCTCTTTGCGCAGGTCACGGGCTATCTGCGCCTGCTCCATCTCGGTGGCCCCCTCCATGCGCTCAGCAAGGGCCTGCGAAGAGAATCCCTCATCGTAGATACTTGCTATCCGGTCGTGGACAAACGTAAAGTCTTTCATCACAAGTAGGGCATCGGCGGGCAGGAAGTCCAAAAACGGCATCTTGTCGCTTGAAAGTCCGGCCAGTTCGGGCACGATTTCCACCTCCGTCTTCTTATCTTTCGAGAGCTGGTCTTCCACCTCGAAAGTGCGTATCGTGTCTATCTCGTCACCGAAGAAGTCGATGCGGAAAGGGTATTCACAGCTGTAGGAATAGATGTCGAGAATGCTTCCGCGCACGGCAAACTGCCCGGGCTCATACACGTAGTCGGTCTCTTGAAAGCCCAGTTCGCGCAGCCGTTTCTCCAAGCTTGGCAGATCTACGGTCTGCCCGGTCTTGAGACGCACAAGCTGCGTGTCAAGATTCTGCTGTGTCACCACCAGTTCGGCGAGTGCCTCGGGATGGGTCACGATGAAGAGTGTGGAGGGATTGGGAGCCGTAGCCGACCGGGCGGCTTCACCGGCAGAGGAAATGCGGGCCAGCACTTCGGTGCGCAGAATCTCATTGGCGGCATCGCGCTGACCGTATTTCACGGCCCGTTTATAGCTCGACGGGAAGAAGAACACCTGCTCCTGTCCCATGAGCTGAGTGAGGTCGTGATAGAAATAGCCGGCCTCATCGGCTTCGTCAAGGATAAAGAGAACGACGCGTGCTAAACGGTCGGCTAAAGAAGAAAAGAGCATGGGGGCCGAAGAGGCCAACAGCCCTTGCAGGAAAACGGTCTTCACCGACTTGTCTTCCAGTGTTTGAAAGAGTGCCTTCGCCTGTGGCGAGGGGGCATACAATCTTTTTACGTCCTGTATATTCATTTAATTTTCGGATACTTCCGGAACCAGCCGTCAAGGCGTAAGCGCATCACGCCGAAGAAGGCTTCGCCGAAAATGCCTCCACTCATTTTGCTGACACCCTCTCGGCGATTGACGAAAATGACGGGCACTTCCTTTATCTTGAAGCCCATCTTGTAGGCTGTGTATTTCATTTCGATTTGGAAACCATAGCCCTTGAAGCGTATCTCGTCGAGGGGGATGGAGTCCAGCACGCGCCGCTTGTAGCATTTGAAGCCGGCCGTGGTGTCGTGTACTTGGAAACCGGTGACGAAGCGCACGTATTTGGAAGCGAAATAGCTCATCAGCACGCGCCCGATGGGCCAGTTGACGACATTCACACCGCTCACGTAGCGCGAGCCGATAGCGAGGTCGAAGCCTTCGTTGTGGCAGGCATCGTAGAGTCGGGGGAGGTCGTTGGGGTCGTGGCTGAAGTCGGCGTCCATCTCGAAAATGTACTCATAGTTGTGCTCCAAAGCCCATTTGAAACCGGTGATGTAGGCTGTCCCGAGTCCCAATTTCCCGCTCCGCTCAATGATGAAAAGGCGGTCGGCAAACTCTTCCTGCATTAGCCGGTGTACGATAGTGGCCGTGCCGTCGGGGCTGCCGTCGTCAATGACAAGGATATGAAAACATTTTTCGAGTCTGAAGACGGCTCGGATGATTTTCTCAATGTTCTCCTTCTCGTTGTAAGTGGGAATAATGATGATGCTGTCGCTCGTATTCATATCTGCTACACGTTAGTTGATGCAAAAGTAGAAAAATTATTCCAAACTTGGAAGAAAAGAACTTTTATTTTGCTCTCTTCCCTCTTTTCTCTCCTCTGTGGGGCTTCCCCGGCCACTGCAAGGGACTGATGGTTATTGGTCGGGATTCTCTACGAAGCCGCGATACTCCTCGTCCAGTCCGTCCATGATGGCCGTATAACTGCGGTCCATCTGGTTTTTCACGTTCTCCGGGCCCTTGCCAATGGGAGCTATCGGCTCGTGAATGGTGAGCCGGAGCGGATGCCAGAACACCCAAAAGAAGTCTTTGGTGCGGGGCTTGACGCAGAAAGAACCGTTGATGGTGAGCGGAACAACAGGCAGCTGGAGATCGTCGGCCAGCATGAAAGCACCGCGGCGGAACACGCCCATGTGCCCGGTAAACGTGCGGGCACCCTCGGGAAAGACCACCAGAGACATACCCTCGGTGAGTATTTCTCGGGCCTCATCGTAGGTGGCACGTATCTTTGACGGCCCGCTCTTGTCCACAAAGATGTGGTGGGCATACTGGCAGGCGATGCCTACAAGAGGTATCCTGCGGATGCCTTTCTTCATCATCCACTTGAAATTACGGCCCAAGAAACCGTAGATGAGGAATATATCGAAGGCTCCCTGATGGTTGGCCACAAAGACGTATGACTGGTGGGGCTTCAAGTGTTGTCTGCCTTCCACCTTCACGGGCAGCAGAAGCAGTCGCACCCAAAGCCACGACCAGCACTTCCCGGGATAGTAACCCCAGAAATGACCGTTGCCCATCATGCAGCCCAGCACGGTAGTCAGGGAGGTGAGAATGCTCGCCAGTACGAGTATGGGCAGGCAAATGGCGAGCTGGTAGAGGCGGTAGAGGTATTTCATGATGATTTATTTGGTTTGTGGATATTTCTTGTGGAGCGTGATGACGGCTATCTCGGCGCTCGCCCCGAAGCGGAAGGGCACCACGCCACTCAGTCCGCTGGTGACATAGAGACTGCAGCCGGATTTCTCGTGCAGGTCGTAGTCGTAGTGATAACCCAACATGGTGGGGCGCAGACCGAAAAGGCTCAACTGGCCGGCATGGGTGTGGCCGCAGAGTGTCAGTTGTGGAGCGACATGCTTGTTGTGCTCCGCAATAGTCGCCTCCCACTCTTTGGGATCGTGCTGAAGCATGAGGACAAACTGCCCCTTGCTCACCCCTGCGAGTGCTTTCTCGTAGTCGGCGTAGTTAGGTTTGCCCGCATTCTCTGTGCCCGCCACGATGATGGAGTCTCTTCCTCGCACCACGGGGCGGTGCTCGTTCATCAGGAGTGTCCAGCCAAACTGTCGTTCACGACTCTGCACCTCACGCTCGTTGGCGGCCTCCACGGCAGGATCGGCGTGGATGTAGTAGCTGTAATCGTGGTTGCCCAGCACGCTATACACCCCGTCGGGGGCATGAAGTTTCTTGAGTTCGCCGATAAAAGGATAAAGTTCGGAGGGCTGAATGTTCTGCAAGTCGCCTGTAAAGCAGATCATGTCTGCCTTCTGGGCGTTGATGGAATCGATGTCGCGACGGATCATCCAAGCCCTTCTGCCCACGAGTGTTCCCACATGGGCATCGCTGAAATGGACAATGCGATAGCCTTCGAAAGTCTCCGGCAGATGATCCACATAGACCTCTACATGTTTCACTTCAAGCCGGCTGAAACCCCAAGTGAGTCCGTAAAAGAAGACAAACAGCGAGGTGGTGCCGAGCAGGAAGCCGATGAGGTTACCCCAGTTGTGGTGGGTGTGGTGGAAAACACAATGCCGCCATCCCAAAAAAGAGCAGAAGGCATAAATGGCTTTCGGCACCACCAAAACGGCAAAGAGATAGAAAAAACAGTCAATGTAGGCTATATCGTCGGGGATGAAGTTGCGGGAAAGGGCCAGCACGGATGTGTAGACCAGCATGACAAGGCCGGGAAGCCACCACAAGAGACGCTTCCACAGAGGGAAACCTTTCTTGTGACGCAGATAGTGGAGGTCAAGGTAAAGATCGGGAAGCACTATCAGCAACAATAATAGTAGGTAAACGCGAGCTATCATCTTTCTGTATGGTTCTTTGTTTGGTGTTTATTTTGCGCGGGCATCAGATTTTTCGGTATCAAGTGCCGGACTTTCCAACGCCCTCCTTGCGCTCTTACCGCTTCAACAAACTCGATTGCAGGAAACGCCTCATCACCTCCACGGGAATGCCGCGACGGCAGGCATAGTCGCGAAGTTGGTCTTCGCCGATTTTCCCCAAATCGAAGTAGCGGCTGAGGGGATGCGAGAACATGAAGCCGCTGACACTGGCGTGTGGCACCATCATGCCACTTTCGGTGAGCCGGATGCCCACGTCTTTCATGCCGAGCAGGTCGTTGAGGATGAAATTGACGCTGGTGTCGGGCAGTGAAGGATAGCCCACAGCCGGTCGTATGCCTTGATAAGCCTCGTTGTGAGTTTCCTTCATGGTGAGTTTCTCGTCGGGTGCATAGCCCCAGTAGTGCCGGCGCACCTCCTCGTGCATACGTTCGGCTGTGCCTTCGGCCAAGCGGTCGCAGAGCACTTGGGCCAGCATCCGGTTGTATTCGTCGTGTTTGTAGGCCTCTACTATCAGTCCGTCGACCGTCGTACAGAACACGCCCGCAGTGTCTTCCACCCCTTGGGAGAGCGGCCGCACGAAGTCGGCCAGGCACAGATTGGGACTTCCCGGCTCTGTGGGGTGTTGCTGGCGCAGCATCGGTATGCGCACATCGTCCAGCAGGAGGTCGTCGCCATCGCTGTTGGCAGCGAGGAGGGCAAACAAGGCACGTGTGTGATACCGTCCCTCCCACGTTTGCAGCATGGCCAAAGCGTCGGCCTGCACACGTTCTTTCTCCTCCCGGGGCTTACCGGAGAGTCCCCATGCGTGAAAGAAATAAATCCAATTGATATACGGGACTATCTCGCTGATATCGTAAGTCAGTATTTTTCTCATTGCGGTCGGTCCCGTTTCTAAGCATGTCCGGCATGGTCGAAGCGCAACGCTTCGCCCCTGCTTTCGCCATCGAATGCCCCTTTATTGTATATCAGCCGGCCATTGCAGAAGGTCTGTTCCACTCTCCAACGGTATTCGTGGCCCTGCATCGGACTCCATTTGCACTTGCTTTGTATGTTGGCTTCCGTCACAGTCCAAGGCGCATCGGGCCTAACCACCGTAATGTCGGCTTTATAGCCTTTACGCAAAAAACCGCGACCACACACGCCGAAAAGCCGTGCGGGATTGTGGGCCATGAGCTGTACAAGCCGTTCAAGGGTGAGCACACCCTCGTCGACCAGTTCCAGCATGGTGACTAAGGAGAACTGTACCATCGGCATACCGGAGGCTGCACGCACGCATCCGCCCTGCTTGTCTTTCCATTCGTGGGGGGCATGGTCGGTAGCCACGGTCGTGATGCGTCCGTCGGTGAGTGCCTTGCGGAGTTCGGTGCGGTCTTCGGCCGTTTTGACGGCAGGGTTACACTTGATTTGTGCCCCCTTGGTGAGATAGTCCTCGCTTGTGAAAAGGAGATGGGCTATGCACGCTTCGCCCGTCACAAGCGGCTCGTGCCCGTTGGCGGGAGAAAGCAAGGCGAGTTCCTTTGCCGTGGAGAGATGGGCAATGTGGAGCCGGGTGCCGAATGTATGGGCCAACTGTGCGGCGAGTGCTGACGACTGGTAGCAGGCTTCTTCGGAGCGGATGAGCGGATGAAGTACAATGTTCGGATCATCGCCATAGGTCTCTTTCATCTTCTTGAGGTTGTTGCTGATGATCTCCGAATCCTCACAGTGGGTCATCAGCGGAAGGCCGAGACCGGCACATTGCTTGAATATCTCAAGTAGCGCACCGTATTTGTCCACCAGCATATTGCCCGTACTGGCCCCCATAAAGAGCTTAATACCGGGAATGCGTCTGTGGTCGAGTCCGGCAAAGGTGGCGGCATTGGTGTTGGTGGCACCATAGAAAAAGCTGTAATTGACATGGCTTTTCGCCTCCGCCAGGCGGAACTTTTCTTCCAAGGCCTCGGGAGTGGTGGTCTGTGGATTGGTGTTTGGCATTTCGAAATAGGAGGTCACCCCTCCGTATGCCGCCGCTCTGCTCTCGCTCTCAATATCGGCTTTGGCCGTAAGGCCGGGCTCGCGGAAATGCACGTGCTCGTCGATCACGCCGGGCAGAACGAAACACCCCGTGGCATCTACTTCTTGACTGTAGATCCCACGGGGTATGTTTTCTCCTTTCACGAGTTCTGATATGCAATCGTTGTCGATGACGACAGCGCCCCGGAAAGAGCGTCCCTCGTTAACGACTGTTCCTCCATATATGACTTTTTTCATTTGCCATCAGTTGTTTGGTTCTGCCATCAGTCGGCCGATGGAGCCGGCTTGGCCAATTCGTTGGGTGTAGGTGCTGAAGCGGTGGGGGGAACCGGAGAGGTGGGGGTGGCTCCTGAAGTGCCCGGAGTCTCCTTCATTCCGTTCATGATCTGTTCGTTCTCCTGCGCCTTCTGATAGTAGTCTTTCACGTATGGGTCGTTCTTGAAATTGTCGGTGGCCTTGCTCATGATGTCTTCTATCCACGGCGAGAGCATGGGATACTCGTTGCCGATGGTGAGCATGAAGAAGATGCCCGGGCCGAGTACATTGTCGAAGTTCTCGGTGACAAAGCTTGTGATGAGCTTGTCTTCCTGTTCGGAGATGTGTATGGCCTCGGCATTGAGTCGTCGGTTCATCACAAGTTCGTCGTCACCGTTCATCAGGCCGCGGTCGTGCCGGTGGACAAGTTCTATCTTCTGGTTCTCAAGCTGATTGTATTTGGTGAAAAACTTAAATAGCTTGTCGTTGAGCGGCGTGCCGCTCACTATCTGTTGGGTGGTGTTTATCTTTACGGTGATGTCGCCGCTTTCCAGCACCAGCGGCAGCACGCTTTCATCATCCATGAAGATGTTGGCCATGCGCACACTGTCAAGCGTGCCCGAGAAGGCAAACTGTCCATGCACCACATCGCATGAATCCACACTCTTGAAATCATTGTCCTTCAAGACTTTGAGGTACAACATGCGCCCATCAAGCGTCGAAACGTTTGATGTGCCCTGAATATTGTAGGTATTGGCACAGGATGTTAAGGCCAACAATGATATCAATGAGTATAAGACTTTATTCATAAGCTGTGCTTCTTGTTCAGCGATAACAAAGGTACAACCTATTATCGATGTAAGAAAAAAAATTTATGCTATTTAATTTTAATCTGCTATCTTTTATGTTTTTTTCGCAAAAGGGATTGACTTTCCATTTTGCCTGTTCCGCGCACGAGCCGCCTTTCGGGCCGGGAGGGCTTTTAGTCGGCTCCCTCTTTCTTCAGTTCGGAGGCTATGCGGTGGGTGGTATAGAGCTCGAGCACGGCCGCCACGAGTAGCAGAAGCACCCACTTATTATATATATAGGTGAAATAGGACACCAGGTCAGAGAACAGCGGGCGGAATATCTGATAGACCGTGTCGATCATCGAGATGCCTGCGAGGATGAAAAACAACCCGGCAAACTGCTGTATGCTCTTCAGCCGGCGTACGGCGAGGTTGCGCCCCTCGTAGGCTTGAAGATTCTGCATGAGCGAAAAGAGGATTGCGCCCAACAGAAACACCCAGCACACCACCTGCAACAGAGCGGGGTAAATAAACCCGAAAGCAAAGCAACCGGCACCGATGACCATCATCGTTCCGCCGGCAAGGAACAAGATGCTTTGAAATCTATTCAGCTGTTTCATTGTTCTTGGTAGGTTTCTCGTCGTCGCTCAAGATAAAGATGTCCTCGTCATCGGCCTTCATGAAATATCTCTCACGAGCGATTTTCACAATGGCCTTGGGGTCGTTGCGCAGTTCGCGGAGCTTCTTCGAGTCGGCCTCATACTGCGCATTGTACTTTTCTATCTCGGCCTTCATGTCACTTATCTGAATTTCATATTGCTTATGGCGCAAATAGCTGTTCTCGTCGAGAAAGCCCACCACAGCCACACCCACTACAATCACGATGAGATACTTGTAGTGGGAGATGAAACTCCATATCACGTTGAAACGACTTGTCATTTGATGTTGATTGATGTTGCAAAAGTAATGAATAAAAAGAATATGGGGAAACGATAAATCAAAAATTATATTAATTGCGCTGCAAATATCCTGTTTAGCGATATTTTTACTACCTTTGCAGAAGATAGGCTGCACTCGGCAATCCGAAAACAAGCTTTCATTGCCCTCGTTTGCGCTATCTTTGCAGAAGATAGGCTGCACTCGGCAATCCGAAAACAAGCTTTCATTGCCCTCGTTTGCCCTATCTTTGCATACCGAAGACAACTACAACAACTATGGAATATATCGTTTCGGCAAGAAAATACCGCCCGATGTCGTTCGACTCGGTGGTAGGCCAAAGCGCACTCACCACGACGCTGAAAAACGCCGTGAAGAGTGGCAAGCTGGCCCATGCCTACCTCTTCTGCGGTCCGCGGGGGGTGGGAAAAACCACTTGCGCGCGCATCTTTGCCAAGGCCATCAACTGTGAGCACCCCCACGACGACGGTGAGGCATGCAATGAATGTGAGAGCTGCAAGGCTTTCAACGAGCAGCGCTCCTACAACATCTTCGAACTGGACGCTGCCAGCAACAACTCGGTGGAAAACATCAAGGCACTCATGGAGCAAACCCGCATCCCGCCGCAGGTGGGCCGGTACAAGGTGTTCATCATCGATGAGGTGCACATGCTGTCTACGGCGGCCTTCAACGCATTTCTCAAAACACTCGAGGAACCGCCTGCACACGTGATTTTTGTGCTGGCCACCACGGAGAAGCACAAGATTCTGCCCACCATCTTGAGCCGTTGCCAGATCTACGACTTCGAGCGTATGACTGTGCCCAACACCATCGCCCACCTCAAAATGGTGGCCGACAAGGAGGGCATCACCTACGACGAGCAGGCGTTGGAGGTGATTGCTGAAAAGGCCGACGGCGGTATGCGCGACGCGCTGTCCATCTTCGATCAGGCGGCCTCGTTCTGTCAGGGCGACATCACTTATGCTAAGGTGATAGAAGACCTCAATGTGCTTGATGTGGACAACTACTTCAAGATGATAGATCTGGCCCTGCAAAACAAGGTGAGCGACCTCATGGTGCTGCTCAACGGCGTGTTGGAGAAAGGGTTTGACGGTGGCAATCTCGTCAACGGGCTGGCCGCCCATGCGCGCAATGTGCTCATGGCCAAAGACGAGAGTACGCTCCCGTTGCTGGAGGTGAGCGAACAGCAGAAGCTGCGCTACAAGGAGCAGGCCCGGAACTGCAAGCCCGACTTCATCTACAAGGCACTGAAGATCATGAACCAATGCGACATCAACTACCGCCAGAGCAGCAACAAGCGGCTGTTGGTGGAGCTGACGCTCATTCAGGTGGCGCAGATCACGCAGCCGGAAGACCAAGACGTGCCTGTCGCGGGGCGCACGCCCAATAGATTGAAATCCCTGTTTAAGAAACTGATGACTTCTCAGCCTCAACCGGTCCGGCAGGTGGCCGGGGCTGAAAGACCGCTCGCCCACAGGCTTGAGCGGACGGGAGAGGCTGCGCCCGTGTCGAGAGAGGCAGCCGCTACAGTGATGCCCACGCCGACGGCCCGGGCTACGGAGGCTGCTCAACCGACTGCTCCCGAAGCCCAACCGACGGGGGGGAAGGGCCGGCGGGCACAAATCAAGCTGGGCTCCGTGGGCATGACATTCAACTCGCTGCTCCATCCCAAGAAGCCTTCTTACCGAACACGCGAAGAGGAACCCGTGCCATTGCCCCAAGCGGAGGGCAAGGCCACCAGCGAAGAGTTCACGCAAGAGGAACTCGAGATGGTGTGGCTGGGCATGTGCAACCGTATGCCCGAGAGCATGGCTGCCATGTCGTCGCGCATGAAAAACATGATTCCGAAAATCTCCACCTTCCCCGACATAGAACTGCTGATGGACAACCAGATTCTGCTTGACCAGATGCAGGCCATCAAAGGGCGCATACGCAGTACGCTGGTGAAGAGTCTGCACAACGCGAACATACAGCTCACCATGCGGTTGGCCAGGGCCGACGAGGTGAAGAGGATACTCACCAAGCGGGAACTCTTCGACGAAATGAGAACTAAAAATCCTGCTATCGAGAAAATGCGGGAATTGCTCGGATTGGAGATGTCTTGACAAGCGGACATCTCCTTTTTTATTTTCCGGCCCGTCCCGTTGCCTTGCAGTTCCCCATCCGTTCCTTGCAAACTGCATTCGGAGGCGCGGTACGTTTGTCAAATAAAACGCAGATTTAAGGAAACAGTCGTTATTTGGTGGAGACTATGGATAGATGTGTGGGGCACACACCAATAGAGATGGGGCTTGCCCGCTGTCGGATGATGGCGAATAATACTGACAGAAACACCTCCGCAAAAATGTTCCAACCAAAGCTGAAAATTGGTTTTAAACCACCGGGAAAGTCCACCGGTTTTCTCATTCTGGCTCTTCAAACTTGCAAAAGAGCCACAGTCAGAAGCTGAAAGGGCCACAGTTGCATCGCAATCGTGGCCCTTTTGCAAGTCCGTTCGGGCCCATTCAGGCCTGTTTTCCGGCCCAAATTAGTGTCAGTAAAATTCAAACAGTTGGTTATCAGCTGTTTGGAAATGCCGCCAAAATCGTCCGTATGCAGCGAGTGGGGTGGTTCGTTGCAAATATCGCAAGCAGAGAGGCCGAAAACGAATAAAAAGTTTAACAATTATTCTATCCACAGATCTCCCCGATAAATATTGATAGAGACATTTGAGGCTCTTCTTTTTAGATAGTCAAAGCCGTCATCCCTTTTTCTCCGGTTGAACATGCAGTGTTATCGTCCCTAATCGGAGATTTGAGAGAATGCTAAGGACTCATAATCTGTCGGAATCGAGAAATTTGTTTTTCTTTTTTACTGCAACCGGTTCATAATCTCGGGAATTTTGCCTAAATTTGCACTATGAATACAAAAACATCGCTTTTGGGGCTTTCACTGGCTGAACTGAAAGACGTGGCCAAGCGTTTGGGTATGCCCGCTTTCACAGGCGGACAGATGGCCAAATGGCTCTACGGACAGCACGTGAAAAGCATCGACGAGATGACCAACATATCAAAAGCCAACCGCGAAAAATTGGCCGGGCACTACACCATAGGTTGTGCCTCACCCATAGACGAGCAGCGGTCGAAAGACGGGACGGTGAAGTATCTCTTCCCCGTGACGACCACGGCCGTCGGGGAGAATCGTGAGGCACCCGTGATGTTTGTGGAGACAGTCTATATACCCGACAAAGACCGGGCCACACTGTGCGTCTCCTGTCAGGTGGGTTGCAAGATGAACTGCCTCTTTTGCCAAACCGGCAAGCAGGGATTTGAAGGCAATCTGTCGGTTGCCGACATCCTCAATCAGGTGTATTCGCTGCCCGAAGTGGACAATTTGACCAACATCGTGTTTATGGGGCAGGGCGAACCGATGGACAATCTGGACAATGTGCTGCGCGCCACGGAGATACTTACAGCCGACTACGGATGGGCGTGGAGCCCGAAGCGCATCACGGTGAGCAGTGTGGGCGTGAAAAACAAGCTGCGCCGCTTCCTCGAAGAGAGCGACTGCCATGTGGCCATCAGCATGCACTCGCCACTGCCCGAACAGCGTGCCGAGCTGATGCCTGCCCAGCGGGGCATGGGCATCGAAGAGGTGGTGGAGCTGTTGAAGAACTACGATTTCTCCCACCAGCGCCGCCTGTCTTTTGAATATATCGTGTTCGGAGGTGTGAATGACTCCAATGCCCATGCCCGGGAAATCGTGAGACTGCTCAAGGGCCTCGATTGTCGGATAAATCTTATCCGTTTCCATCAAATACCCGGAGTGGCATTGCATGGGGCCGAGGAAAAACGCATGGAAGAGTTGCGCGACTATCTCACCGCCCACGGGGTGTTCACCACCATACGCGCCAGCCGCGGCGAAGACATATTTGCCGCTTGCGGACTGCTGAGTACATCGAAGAAAATAGAAGAATTGAGAAGCAAAACATCTTGAGACTCTTCGCCGGGCAGCACCGGGCCATGAGGGCAGGGGCTGCGGGGGAGGAGCGAAACAAATAAATAAAACCTTTATGGAAGATAGAAAAATTCGTGTGGCGATTACACACGGCGATACCAATGGTGTCGGATATGAACTGATTTTTAAGACTTTTGCCGAGCCCGAGATGCTGGAACTTTGTACGCCCATCATCTATGGGTCGCCCAAAGTGGCGGCCTACCACCGCAAAGCACTCGACTTGCAGGCCAACTTCTCTATTGTCAATTCGGCCGAGGAGGTGCGCGACGGGCGCATCAATTTGTTGACCGCCGTGGAGGAAGAGGTGAAGGTGGAACTGGGAATGCCCACCCCGGAGTCGGGCGACGCTGCGCTGAAAGCACTCGACAAGGCAATGACCGACTATCGGGAAGGACTCTTCGACGTGCTGGTGACCGCTCCGGTGAATCGTGACAATATGAAGGTGAACGGTTTTCCATTCTCGGGGCACACCCGCTACATTGAGGCCAGCGTGGGGGAGGGACAGAAAGCCCTCACCGTCTATGTAAACGACCACTTGCGGTTGGCTTTTGCCACGGCCGGTATGCCGCTCAAGAGTGTGGCTCAGGCACTCAACAAAGACGATATCGTGGGTAAGGCCAAACTGCTGTACAAGACGGTGAGGCGCGATTTCAACATCTCCAATCCGCGCATTGCCGTGTTGGCACTCAATCCCGCTTCGGCAGGCAAGGCCGCCGATGAGGAGGAGCAGGTCATCGCACCGGCCATCGAGGAGTTGGCCAAGAGTGGGGTGGAGGCTTTCGGGCCATACGCCGCCGACGAATTCTTCGGCAACGGAGACTTCGAACATTTCGATGCCGTGCTCGCCATGTACTATGATCAGGCCATGCCGGCCTTCAAGTCGCTCTCGGTGGAGCATGAGAATGTCTTCACCGCCGGCCTACCTCTCATCCGGACGGCTGCCTGCGAAGGTGTGGACTACGAACTTACCGGGCGCGGCGTGATCGATGAGAGTTCGTTCCGCCATGCCGTCTATTTGGCCATCGACACCTTCCGCTATCGCGAAAACTATGATCTTCCGCTTGGCGACCCGCTCAAAAAACTCTATCACGAGCGGCGGGACGAGAGCGAGAAGGTGCGCTTTGCCATCCCCAAGAAGCACTCGGGGCAGCCTTTCCAGCCACGCCGCGCGGAGGGGCAGCCCAAGCAGGAGGTGCCTAAGAAGGAATGAAGAAAAAGTATCAGAACGCCTTTTTTGTTTTTGGCGTAGTCATTCTCGTCGTCATGGTCATGCAACTGAACTTCGGCGAGGTGTGGAACGGGCTGCAAAGAGCCGGCTACTGGTTCTTTGCAGTTGTCGGCTTATGGGCTTTTCTGTACATCTTCAATACTTCGGCATGGCTGGTCATCATTCGCAGTCAGGAGCGGCGGCAGGAGGTTTCTCGACGGGTGAAGATACCCTTCTGGTGGCTTTATAAGACCACCGTTTCGGGTTTTGCCCTCAACTATGCCACACCGGGCGGACTGATGGGGGGCGAACCCTACCGCGTGATGTCGCTTACGCCCCTGATTGGGGCCGAGCGGGCCACCTCATCGGTGGTGCTCTATGCCATGACCCACATTTTCAGCCATTTCTGGTTCTGGTTGGCATCGATATTCCTTTATCTCTTAGTCCACACCCCCGACTTCCTCACGGCTTGCATCCTTGCTGCCTCACTGGCCTTTTGTCTGTTGGGCATCTGGTTTTTCATGGTGGGCTATCGCAAGGGGCTGGCTTTCCGCGCAGTCCGTTTGTTGAGTTATGTGCCTTTGCTGAAGCGGTGGGCCAAACCTTTTATTGACAGCCATCATGCCCAGCTTGATGAGGTAGACCGCCAGATTGCAGCCTTGCATCGCCAGAATCCGCGCACATTTCTGTTGGCTGTGGCATTGGAATTCGGTTGCAGAGTGGCCTCGGCATTGGAGATCTATTTCATCCTGCTGGTGCTGATGCCGAGTGTGAACTATGTCGACTGCATTCTCATCCTCGCTTTCACCTCGCTGTTGGCCAACCTGTTGTTTTTCATGCCCCTGCAGTTGGGAGGTCGCGAGAGTGGTTTCCTGATCTCTGTCACCGGGCTGGCCATGAGTGTCAATGCCGGTATTTTCGTGGCACTCCTTGTGAGGTTGCGTGAACTCATCTGGGTGGCGGTAGGCTTGTTGTTGATGAAAGTGGGGCGGAAGCAGCAACACAAACGTGGGGAATAACCTATAAAAGATTAAAAAACGTGCCATAATTGCAGATTCTCAAATAAAATGTGTAATTTTGTCAGCTAAATGAACACATCGGAACTTCAAAAGACCAAGCAAAGATATAACATCGTCGGCAATAGCGACGGATTGAATCATGCGCTCGATGTCGCCTTGCAGGTGGCACCCACCGACCTCAGTGTGCTTATCATCGGGGAGAGTGGTGTGGGTAAGGAAATCATTCCACGCGTCATCCATGACAATTCACCGCGCCGTCGCGAGAAGTATTTTGCCATCAACTGTGGTTCCATTCCCGAGGGAACAATCGACAGTGAACTGTTTGGCCACGAGAAAGGTTCGTTCACCGGTGCCATCGGAGAGAGCGAAGGCTATTTCGGTGTGGCCAACAAGGGTACGATTTTCCTTGATGAAGTGGGAGAACTGCCGATGGCCACGCAGGCCCGTTTGTTGCGTGTGCTGGAGACGGGCGAATACATCCGTGTGGGCGGACAGGACATCAGGAAGACCGATGTGCGCATTGTGGCTGCCACCAATGTCAACATGCGCAAGGCCATCAGCGAGGGACGTTTCCGCGAGGATCTCTTCTATCGCCTTAACACCATTCCCGTGCAGATGCCGCCGCTGCGCGACCGTGGGGAAGACATCATTTTGCTGTTCCGGCTTTTTGCCATGCAGATGGCCGAGAAATACCGCCTGCCGAAGATTACGCTTACAGACGACGCGAAGCTGGTGATGCTGAAATACAAATGGCCGGGTAATGTGCGGCAGCTCAAGAATATCACGGAGCAGATGTCGGTGCTGTGCAGAAACCGGGAAATCGACCGGGAAGAGCTTTTGCAGTTTATTCCGCAAGACAGCGAGAGCACCCAGTTGGCCACCATCGCACAACCGGGTGAGCATTCATACGAGAGCGAACGGGAGATACTCTACAAGATACTCTACGAGTTGAGAGGCAATGTGAGCGACTTGCGACGGGACATGAGTTCTTTGCGCAAGCAACTTGACGAGGCGAGGGGGCTGAACGGAGCCGCAGGTTTTGGTGCTGCCATGCCCGCATCTCGGTCTGTAACTGATGCCACGCTTCCGGTCCATCAGTCATCTATCAACCCTTCCGGCACTATCGGGCAGTCGGCCGGCGGCATGATTGAAGATGCCATTGCTGAGGAAATCAATGAGCCGGAAAGTCTAAACCTCAACGACTTAGGACGTCAAATGGTGGAAAAGGCCCTTGAGCGTAATGGCGGCAACCGCAAGAAGGCCGCACAGGAGCTGGGCATTTCTGACCGGACGCTCTACCGACGTCTCAAACAGTATGGACTGGAGAAAAACTGAACGTATGAAGAAATACCTCTTCCTGTTATCCGTGATTGTATTGACAGCTTGCAGTGTGTCTTACAAGTTCAATGGTGCGAGCATAGACTATACGAAGACCAAGACCATTCAGATAGTCGATTTCCCCATACGTTCCAATTATGTGTGGGGACCGATGGGGCCAATGTTCAACAATGCACTGAAGGATGAATACGCCAACCATACCAAGTTGATACAGGTGAAACGCAACGGCGACCTGAAATTGGAGGGTGAAATTACGCAATATTCGCAGCGTAACAAGGCGGTGTCGAGTGAGGGACATTCTAATATGACCGAACTTTCTATCACCGTGAACGTGCGATTCACCAACAATGCCAATCATAATGAAGACTTTGAGCGGCAATTCACATCAAGCAAGTCATACGAGACGACTCTAAGCCTTAATTCGGTGCAGGAACAGCTCGTGAGACAGATGGTGGAGGACTTGGTGGATCAGATATTCAATGCAACGGTGGCTAACTGGTAAAACTGGAAATATAAAATGGAACTGACGCAGTTGATTAAACATCCGGAGATGATGGACAAGGAGACGCTCTACGATCTCCGGAGTCTTCTTGCGCTCTATCCATATTATCAGACGGCCCGCCTGCTGATGTTGCAGAATCTCTATTTGCTTCATGATCCGTCATTTGACGAAGAGTTGCGGCGGGCGGCCATTTACATTACCGATAGGAAAGTCATCTTCCAGCTCGTGGAGGCGGCCCATTATAAGGTCAGGCAGGTCAGAAAACAGCCTGTCCAACCGGCTTCTGCCCAGGATAAGGGCAGTCGTACGGTGGCGCTTATCGACAACTTCTTGGAGTCTATTCCTGCCGAGGAGGAGGGGAAGAACAATAGGCGCAGGCCGACACCGGCCGATGCTGCGGTAGACTATGTGTCCTATTTGCTTGAGACCGAGAGCGAGGAGGAGAAGGCGGCTGCCGTAAACACGCCGCAAATGAAAGGGCAGGCACTCATTGACGATTTCATTAACAACGAGGGGGGCAGTTTCACTTTACAGGAGATCCCTGAATATTTGCCCACGTTAGAGGATTTGGATAATGAGGAAAAAAGCGAGGGTGAGGAGAACTATTTTACCGAAACGCTCGCTCGCATCTATATAAAACAAGGTAGATATGAAAAGGCATTTGAAATAATTCAGCGTTTAAATTTGAATTATCCACAAAAAAATGCTTACTTTGCAGACCAGATGCGCTTTTTGGAGAAATTGATTATAAATAATAAAAATAAATAATTAAAATGTACACACTTTTAGTAACCGTAATCGTATTGGTGTCCTTCTTGATGATTGGCATCGTACTCGTACAGGAATCAAAGGGGGGTGGCCTTGCTTCCAACTTCCAGTCTGCCAACCAGTTGTTTGGGGTTCGCACGGCCCACAACGGCGTAGAGAAAATCACATGGGCTCTCGCCGTTCTGATGGTCGTAATCAGTGTGGCCTGCGCCTATGTTGCCCCCGTTGCAAAGAGTGATGGCAGTGTGATGGAAGGTGCCACCACAGAGCAGACGGCTACACCTGCCATGCCGGGCGCAAGCAATGACGCTGCTGCCGGAGCGCAGAAGGCAGCTCCTGCTGCAACTCAAGCCCCTGCCGCTCCGAAAGTTCCGGCTTCTCCTGCTAAATAATTAGGAAAAAAGATTGGGATTTGTTTGGATATTCCAGATAAATCCCGTACCTTTGCACTCGCTTTCGAAAAGCTTCGATAAGACACCAGATGGTGCCCGTAGTTCAGTTGGTTAGAGCGTCAGATTGTGGTTCTGAATGTCGTGGGTTCGAATCCCACCGGGCACCCTCTAAGAAGCAAGCGGAAATCCTATAAACAAAGGGTTTCCGCTTGTTTTTTGTTTATACCACTATGCACGATGGCTTGTGGTTTATCTAAAGTTTGAAAGTTAGAAGCCAAATGGTGGGCAGTTATTGACCGAAAACAGTTATGGCTATGTTTTAACCGGCTCGGGGGATATTGTCGGACTCTCGACAATATCCCCCGAGTCTTTATATTGGCCACCGCTTAATCGATGAAACGGCGGGTGATGTCAGTGTATTCTTCTATGCGTCGGTCACGCAGGAACGGCCACCAACGGCGCACTTGCTCGCTATGGGCAAGGTCAACATTGACAACGGCACTCTCTTCCTCGCTATCTCCCGAACGGAAAAGGAACTCGCCCTGTGGTCCTACCACCATACTGCTGCCCCAAAACTGTATGCCGTTGGTTTGGCCGCTGGGATCCGGTTCGAAGCCCACACGGTTGACGGAAATCACCGGCAGCCCGTTGGTCACGGCATGACCACGCTGCACGGTGGTCCATGCGTCACGTTGTCGCTGCTGTTCGTCGGGCGCATCGCTGCTTTCATAACCGATAGCTGTGGGGTAGATAAGCAACTCCGCACCTTGCAATGCCATCAGACGGGCAGCTTCCGGATACCATTGATCCCAGCAAACGAGCACACCAAGTTTGCCCACAGAGGTTTGTATTGGCTGAAAACCGAGGTCTCCGGGGGTAAAATAGAACTTCTCATAGTAGGCAGGGTCATCGGGAATGTGCATCTTGCGATAGATGCCGGCAATGGTGCCGTCGCGCTCCATCACCACTGCCGTGTTGTGGTAAAGCCCCGGTGCGCGGCGTTCGAAGAGTGACGTGACTATCACCACATTGAGTTGTTTGGCCATTTGGCCGTAAAAGTCAGTCGAAGGCCCGGGGACAGGCTCTGCCAAATCGAAGTTGTCAACACTCTCCACTTGGCAGAAATAGAGCGAGTTGTGCAGTTCTTGCAGCACGATAAGTTCTGCACCGCGTTGGGCAAGGCTGGTGATGCCGTCGGCCAATCGGCGCATGTTGTCGCCTCGGTCTGCCACGTTGTGTTGTTGTAAGATTCCTATTTTCAGTTCTTTTGCCATATCTTGTTGTCTTTGGTGGACGACGCACGTCCTTGTCTTATGATTGATGAATGCTTTACAGTTACCCCTCACGAATGACTCCTGCGGGAAACTGCATGGTCAGACAATGTAGCGAACCGTGCTGACGGATAACCGTCCGGGCATCGACACCGATGATTTCGCGATCGGGGAAAGCCAGTTGGATTTGCCGGCGGGCCTGCTCATCCTTGTCGGGCTGTTCATAAGTGGGATAGATCACGGCCCCGTTGATGATGAGAAAGTTGGCATAGGTGGCCGGCAAACGCTCCCCGTCGTCGTAAATGGCATCGGGCAAGGGCAACGGAAGCAGTCTGTACGGGTGCCCACCGGACGTGCGGAGGGCCTTCAGTTGTTCTTCAAGTGCCTTGAAGTCGCCAAAATGCTCATCATTCTTATCCTCACACCTTATATATAATAAGGTGTCGGAAGGCGCCACGCGCACGATGGTATCAATATGTCCGTCGGTATCGTCACCTATGAGACTGCCGTGGTCGAGCCATACGATGCGGTCGGCGCATAGTCGCTGTTTGAGTTGTTTCTCTATTCGGTTGCGGTCGAGAGGCTGGTTGCGGTGGGGGGCGAGCAGACATTGTGAGGTGGTGAACACCGTGCCGTGCCCGTCGCTCTCGATCGCCCCTCCCTCCAGAACGAAATCGAGGTGGTCTTCCATGACCCCTTCAAACGCCCCTTGGCTATAAAGTACACAGTTGATGGCATTGTCTTTGTCAGCTTCAAACTTCTCTCCCCATCCATTGAAACGGAAATCGAGCAGTTTGGCATCCGACATCGGCTCTTTGCTTTTGGGGTGTCGCAGCAGGGTGACAAATGCATGGTCGCGTGCCCATGTGTCGTTGGTGTCGCAAGTGAAATAGAGCAGGTTGGGCTGCATTTCCTCCGGTAGTTCCTTAGCCAACAGTGACTTCACGGCTGCAGTGTCGGGAGAGACGATCACCACCTTCTCTCGGGCGGCAATGATGCGCGCCATGTTGACGAATGTGGCGGTGATCCGGTCAAGATAAGGCTTCCAGTCGGTCATGTCGTGGGGCCATGTGAGTTGAATGCCGCTTTGCGGATGCCACTCTGCGGGCAGGAAGTAGTCGTACATCCTTGTTTTATCCATTGTCATTGATGGTTTTATTCCGGTTTCTTATGTGCCGATTCCTCCGCGCTTTGCAACCGGTCGGTCTGCAAAAGGAGTGGGGAAAAGTATAGTTGGTCGGGCAAAGTTAGTGAAAAAGGAGCGAAAACTGCATAAAACGACTTGATTTTTACCCCCCATTTCCTTTTATTCTCTCGTCTTCGAGGTGTGTGAGAGCCTTCTGCCAAATCTTGTCCAAGTCCCGCAAACAGGCCTTGACCCATGTCAATCGGGTTGATAAAGGTCAAAAAGTCGACCTTTTAGAGCTAAAAACCGCCCCAAAAAGTTGGTAGTTGGCAAAATGGCACTACCTTTGCATCGAGTAAAGCAAGAAAGCTCCAAATCGCGAACAGATAAAAGAAAAAAGGATAACAAAGATGTGAAGCGACATCTTGCAGAGTTAAATAATAAAGTATTAGTAGAATTTTAAAGGTAAAAAGATTATGAAAGAGATAATGCACAAAATGATGAGACGAGTGAGTTATTATTTGGTCGATATGATTCAGACATACAATTTTGGACGTGTGAATATGGCTTAATGCCCTTATCGGCTATACAAAAGCGGGCCGGAATCCAGCAATGGGTTTCGGCCCGTTTCCTTTTCGGGGCAGCAACACCCGTAAATGATGGAACAAGACGTTGTGGTAAAAAACGTTAAACGCCTGTGTGCAGCATTCCCGCTCTCACAATTTTTCGCTATCTTTGCACTTTGTAAATATCATAAATAGCTGTAAAGCGTGAAAATAAAAGAGGTAATTGCTGCCCTTGAACATTTCGCGCCTCTGCCTCTGCAAGAGGGCTTTGACAATGCCGGCTTGCAAGTAGGGCTGACAGAGGCGGTGGACGTATCAGGGGCATTGTTGTGTCTGGATGTCACTGAAGCTGTGGTCGACGAAGCCATTGCGCAGGGTTGCAATCTCATCGTGAGCCATCATCCCGTCATCTTTCACAAGCTCCGCCGCATCAGCGACGAAGACTACGTGCAGCGCACAGTGATGAAAGCCATCAAAAACGACATCACCATTGTCTCCATGCACACCAACATGGATGAGGCCGAGGGGGGAGTGAACCACAAAATGGCCGAAAAGATGGGGCTTGGCAAGTTGCGCTTCTTTGGCAAGCAGAAAGAGGAGCGCGTGCAGACCGCCGATGCCGGTGAGGCCACGGTGCAGGCCGGTGAGGGGGTGATCGGTGAATTGCCCGAACCGATGGCTGCCGATGACTTCGTGCTGATGCTCAAGCGCGCGTTTGAAGTGGAGTGTGTGCAGTGCAACCAGCTCCTGCGCCGACCCATCAGCAAGGTAGCCGTCTGCGGCGGTGCCGGTTCGTTCATGCTCGGTGAAGCCCTTGCGGCCGGGGCCGATGCCTTTGTCACGGGCGAGATGCACTATCACGAATACTTCGGCCGTGAGCAGCAGATCCAGATAGCCGTGCTCGGCCATTACCAAAGCGAGCAATACACCAACGAAATATTTCAATCAATCATAAAGGATTGTTGCCCCGGTGTGAAGACTTTTCTCACCACGGTAAACACCAATCCGATTATCTATTTATAAGATTATGGCAAAGAAAGACCCTACAGATTTGACGGTGGAGGAGAAGCTGAAGACGCTTTTCCAGCTTCAGACCACCTTGTCGGGAATCGATGAGAAGCGCGCGTTGAGAGGCGAACTGCCCCTCGAAGTACAAGACTTGGAAGACGAAATAGCCGGTCTCACCACCCGCATCGAGAAAATCGAGGCCGACATCCGCGACTTCCAGAGCGCGATGGTGCAGAAGCGTGGCGAAATTCAGGATGCGCAGGCCAGTGTGGAACGCTACAAGCGGCAGCTCGATGAGGTGTCCAACAACCGTGAGTATGACACGCTGACCAAGGAAATCGAATTTCAAACACTCGAAATAGAACTCTGCAACAAGAAAATACGTGAGGCAGAGGTCAAGGTGGCCGAGAAGGAGCGCGACCTTGAGCAGAATCATGAAATCATCGACGACCGCCGCAAGGCCCTTGAGGAGAAGAAGGTGGAACTCGACGAAATCATGCAGGAAACTAAGGAGGAGGAAACGCTGCTGAAGGAGAAGGCCTCGGAACTGGAAAAGAAAATCGAACCCCGGTTGCTCACCAGTTTCAAGCGCATCCGCAAGAATGCCCGCAACGGTCTGGGCATCGTTTATGTGCAGCGTGATGCCTGCGGCGGTTGCTTCAACAAGATTCCGCCCCAGCGCCAGCTCGACATCAAAATGCACAAGAAAATCATCGTGTGCGAATATTGCGGCCGCATCCTCATCGACCCCGAACTGGCCGGTGTAAAGGTGGCTTCGCCCGTGGAAGAGAAGCCCAAGCGCAAGCGTTCCATCCGCAAGACCGCCAAGAAGAGCGAGGAAGAAATCCCCGAGGAGGCAGAATAAGCGTCTGCACTCAAGGCGAAAAGCATCGTGAGAGTCTCATTCGGAATCCTTTTTCGGGTGAGACTCTCTTGCGTTGTAGGGGTGTGAATGGGGGAAAATTGGCGTTGGGCAGTAAACCTTCCGAATGAGATGGATTGTTAAACTATTTATTCGTTTTCGGCCTCTCTGCTTGCGATATTTGCGATGAACAGTCCGTCGGTCGCAAATACGCGAATTTTGACGGTGTTTTTAAAAGATTGGTAATCAGCCGTTTGAATATTATTGACACAGATTTGATCCCGAAAACGGGGCTGAAAGGACCCAAACGGGCTTGCAAAAGGGCCACGGTTGTCGTGCAACTGTGGCCCTTTTGGCTTCTGACTGTGGCTCTTTTACAAGTTCGGATGGTCTGGGTGAGATAAACGGCAGGCCTTTTCGGCAGTTTACGGCAGGCATTCCATTCTCGTTGGAGAATTTTAGCAGAGGTGTTTTTGTTGATATTATTCGCCACCGCCCGGCACCTTGCGGAGGGCCCTTTCTTTGTTCATTGTCGGTGTGCGGGCAATGCAAATGTTCATTTTCTCATCAAATATCCACTGTTCCTCTTATTGATACTGTGAGCATCTGTGTTTTTTGGATGGTGGAAACCGTTTTCCTTTCTCTCGAAAATGCATATTTTCCTTTAAAAGGAGAAAAGGCATGGAGCCTTTTGATAAAGGAAATTAAGAGCTTTGTTGAATGAAATACCGCCACCGCAAAATGGTCTTTGCGGTGGCGGTATGTGATATTGTGGGGAAGGATTAGAGGCCCCGTGACTTGTAAATAAGGTCTTTGGCAGCGTTGATTTCCTGAAATTTCAGTTCGGCAGCTTTTCGCACATCGTCGCCAAGGGCTGCCACCTTGTCGGGATGGTTTTGCAAAGCCAGGCGGCGATAGGCTTTTTTCACCTCCTCGTCGGTGGCTGATGGCGACACGCCAAGCACCTTGTAGGCATCATTGAGATTGCCACGCGAACCGCTCTTGAGGTTGAGCATCGAGTCGACATCGGCTGCGGAAAGGCCCATTCTCATGGCTACTTCCTTCAGGGCCTCTATCTCGTCCTGCACGACGAACCCGTCGGCCTGGGCTATCATGGTGAGGAAGTTGAGCAGTTGGAGTCGTTGTTCGTAGGGCATGTTGCCGGCTATCTGCGCACAACTGTCGTGTATGACGCTGCGAAATTGGGCAGTGCCGAGCTTCTTTTGCTGTTCGAAGAGTTTGAGCAATATCTGTTCCCCCTGCGTCTGGGCCGCCATGCCAAAGTTTTGCCTCAGGAAATTGCGCACCAATTCCATTTCAGAGTGCATCACCTTGCCATCGGCGCGGATGATGTAAGAGGTGAGGACAAGCAGCGAGAACATAAATGAGTTGCGTTGCCCTTCATAGACGCGTTGCTGCGCCTGCCATTGGGCTTGACCGTTGTCACAAGCCCGATGGGTGTGTCTGTAGGTTTCTTGTCCGTTTTCGGTATTCACGGCGTCCAGACCGCCGTCGAAGAGTGCTCCCAGGGCGAAGCCGGCCAGTGCCCCGAGCGGACTGCCGGTGGTGATGAACCCTAAGAAGCCGCCTATCCATTTTCCTAATGCCATACGTGTGATTGCTTATTGTTTGGTTGATATAGGGGAGTTTGACAAAAGCCGTGCCAAACTCCCACAGTCTGGCACGCGGTGTGTCAGCGGGCCATTCGGTAGATGGCTCGCATGTCGTCGGGTGCTATCACCTCCATTGCCCCCACGGTGATGGTGCCGCCACGGCTGCATTTGTCCACCATTTCATCTATCTGCGCCTCGGTGATGTCGTGTCCGAGAAGTTCTTTGATGCTGGTGGGCATACCAATGGCGTGGAAGAAATGCTCCATGCGGCAAATGCCTTTCTCGGCAGTGGCTTCGGGATTGGAGAAATCGTTGGGCACTCCCATGACATTGACGGCAAACTGCACAAAACGACTTATGTGCTTTTTCATCACATAGCGGGCCCAGGCCGGCCATACAGCAGCCAGACCGGCCCCGTGGGTCACACCGAACAGGGCACTCAGTTCGTGCTCAAGACGATGGGTGGCAAAGTCTTTTTCGAGGCCGCATTCGGTCAGGTCGTTGTGGGAAAGGCTGCCTGCCCACATGATTTGTGCCCGGTTGCGATAGTCTTCCGGATGCTTCAATACCTCGAAAGTGCTCTCTTTCACGGTGCGCAGCAGGGCTTCGGCGATGGCATCGGTGAGCGTCATGTCTTCATGTTTAGAGAAATAACGCTCCATGGTGTGCATCATGATGTCGGTGGCTCCGGCGGCAGTCTGATAGGGCGGGAGAGTGTAGGTGCGCTCCGGATTCATGATGGCAAACTTGCATCGGCAAAGGTCGTTGTTGAAACCGCGCTTCACGGCTCCTTCATCTTTGGTGATGACGCAGCTGTTGCTCATTTCCGAACCGGCGGCGGGGATGGTGAGCATGGCACCCACCGGGAGGGCGGCTGTGGCCGGCTTTCCATTCCAGAAGTCCCACACGTCTCCTTCGTAAGGCACGCCATAGGCTATGGCCTTGGCAGAATCGATGACAGAGCCTCCACCTACGGCCAAAATAAAGTCTACTCCCTTGCGTCGGCAGAGGTCAATACCTTCGTTCACTTTTGAAAGGAGCGGGTTGGGCACGACTCCTCCAAGCTCCACATGTTCTATACCGGCATCGTCAAGCATGCCGTAAACCTTGTCTAACAGTCCGGAGCGCTTGGCACTGCCTCCGCCGTAATGCACCAGCACCTTCTTTCCGCCGGCTTCCTTGAGGAGCCGTGGTAATTGTTCTTCGGATTGTTTGCCGAAAACCACGCGGGTAGGGGCATAGAAATTGAAGTCTTTCATTTGCTTTTTCGAACTTTTAGTTGTTAAATATTTTGGTAGTCTGGAATGTCTTCTAAAAATAAATATTTCTGATTGTCATAATCCATCTTGCAGCAGTAGTGTTGCAGACCGTTACTGACCACGAGATAGTCTACATGCAGCAGCATGTTGTAGGCGGAAATCTGGTCGAAAACTTTCTGGGTAATGGGGATATGAGGAGCCTTGTATTCGGCGATCATTCTGGGGCGAAGTTCTCGGTCGTAGAGCACGCTGTCGGCACGCAAGGTTTTGTTGCCTACTCGGAGTTTTATCTCGTTGGCAAGTAGGGTGGCGGGATAGTTTTTTTGGTTGATGAGAAAGTGGATGAAGTGCTGGCGTACCCATTCTTCGGGGGTCAAAGCAACATATTTCCGTCGGAGAATGTCGAATATGGAAGGATGCTCTTGTGTGCCGGACAGTCGGATGGGGTAATCGGGTAGGTTCAGCTGTATCATTCAAAAACTTTCTTTTTTATTTTGCATTGTCTGTTAATTCCATTATCTTTGCATGAAGACAGGCTGCGTCCGGCTATTGTTGTGGGAGAACTCTCATAGGGCGCGTCGGCACCGTCTTTACAAATACAAAGATAAAAGAAATCTCGGATAAAGCAAAAAGAAAAACTTCTTTTCTCGTTTTCAAAAAAGCGAGTTACACCTTATTATATATAGAGAACATGGCAGAAAAGAAAAGCGGCCCTTCCTTTGACGCAATCATGCGCGATCTCCAAGCAAGAAAGTTTGCGCCTGTATATGTGCTGATGGGGGATGAGTCTTATTATATAGACAGAATCACAGATTACATAACGGAAAATGTACTCTCTCCGGAAGAGCGGGATTTTAACCAAATGGTTCTTTTCGGGGCCGATACTACAGCTGCGCAAATTGCAGATATGGCCAGGCGGTATCCGATGATGTCGGAATATCAGATTGTTGTCGTGAAAGAGGCGCAGAATTTGAGAAATCTGGAACCGATAGAGAAGTATCTCGAGAAACCGGTAAAATCGACTATCTTGGTTTTATGCCATAAAAATGGAGTACTTGACCGCAGAAAAAAGATTTTTGCAAAGGCGCAAGCTGTAGGAGTTGTTTTTGAAAGTAGGAAACTGTATGACCGGGAATTGCCTCCGTTTATTGAAAATTACTTGAAGCGGAAAAATGTGGCCATTGATCCGAAGGCCACACAGATGATAGCCGACCACATCGGGGCTGATTTGAACAGGCTGACTTCTGAACTTGAAAAGGTGCTCATATCTCTTCCCGAAAGTAACCGAAGAGTAACACCGGAAGTGGTGGAGCGGGAGATTGGAGTGAGCAAAGATTTTAATGCTTTTGAGCTTCGGGATGCAATCGTAAATCGCAACGTTTTCAAAGCCAATCAGATTATCAAATACTTTGACAGTAATCCAAAGGCTGGGAGCATCTACTCATTTCTCCCGTTGCTCTTTTCTTATTTCCAAAATTTGATGATCGCATATTATGCTCCTAAAAAACAGGATGCGGATGCTGTTGCAAAGTTCCTGGATTTGAGAAATAGTTGGGCAGCACGTGATTATCTGACAGGAATGCGCAACTACTCCGGCAACAAAACTTTGCAGATAATTGATAAGTTGAGAGAGATTGATGCCAAGAGTAAGGGACTTGATAATCCCGGTACTGATGCTGCTAATCTAATGAAGGAGCTCATCTTTTTCATCCTCCATTGAACGATTAACATTTTTTTAGGCCTAAAATCCCTCTTTTTCTTCTATATTTGAGCCTGAAAACCGCCCGATTCAACAAGAATCGGGTGGTTTTCAGTTGAAAAAGACCCAAAAAAGGCCGTTTTTTAGCTAATTGAAGGCATTTTCCGGAAGCTTTTTTTGACGATAATTTTGCTTAAAATCAGTGGTTTAGCTTCAATTTACCCCCTCTGAAATTCACGAATTTGAAAGTGTTTGAAGTCTATTCCGTAATTCGCGAATAATGGCGAAATGTGGCTGTATCTCCCATGCAAGATTTAAGATTAACCATATTTAAGTTTTAATTTTGTAAATTGAGTTTTCATAGCAGGAAATAAGTTTAGTATTTGTAAACCGAAATAATACTCATTTTAGGCATTATGAAAAGATTTATATTGATTTAGGAATGCAAATCGAAACAATGCAAGACGATTTGAAGTTGCTAATTTATATTTATACAACCATATACACATGCAGACAATCAGCAGGTAATCAGTGTGTTATGACAAAAAACCAAGCTGTTTGGTCTACTAAAAGTCTAATTCGCATAGTTGACAGCGTATATTGGTGTAGATTCTCGATATTCAAGATTTATTATCATTTAATAGTCAGTATTTTGTAGAATAGCATTGTAGTTTTGTATAGCTATATATTTGGATCTTAATTTTAAGTTCATAAAACTAAACGCTAAAAGCCTTGTTTTGTATTTACGCTTTCGAATTATCGAAATGTAAATCTAAAAGTGAATTGCTGAATTTCGTTTTTTGCTATTGTATATTTCATTTTTTTGTTTTACCTTTGTAAAATCAAAGATAGAATTGGATTTTCCTCCCTATCTCTAAATTTTAAACCGAATGAAGGATAGAATCAAACAGCTCATGGAGAGCCAACACATGAACCAGTTGCTCTTCTCACAATACATCGGAATTTCTTCCGCATCGCTAAGTAGCATTTTCAATGGACGCACGAACCCATCGTTGAAAACAGTTGATGCTATCCGAAAACGATTCCCTAACTTGAATATTGATTGGTTGATGTTTGGAGAAGGACAGATGTTTTTGGATGGAGAGTCAGGCGAAGGCACTCCTACTCCTCCACCGACTACACCCGGTGAGGGATTGGTGGATTTCAGCAATGCCTCCGATGTGGCCTCGCCTTCTCTCTTCGACCAGCCTGCGGAGCGGAGTGTGCAAAATACACCTAAAATGGTACCTCAAATTGTTATCAAGGAAGTTGACAAACCTCAACGAAAAATAACAGAAATAAGAATCTTTTATAATGACAATACTTGGGAGACATTTGTCCCTAAGGCTTGAAGTCATTCCATGGCATTTTCCGCTTTCCATAGTCAGTGAGGGATGGACGCCGGGAAAAGATGCCAATGTTTGTGAGAGAAGTTTCAAAGAGCTTTGACATGCACTTGTCGTACTTCTGTTGGAGATGGGTAAGTGCTTTTATCTGGAGTTCCCGTCTCTCAAGGTTGATATATTGAACGCGCGTACTTCTATAATGGGAACCTGCCGATCGGTGTATTCCAAAAAAGAACGTTATTCCCTTTGTGGTGTCTCTATTTTGCCGTATCTTTGCCGAAGCATAGTAAAGACATAAAAATGAAGAAATACATTTTGGATCTTGAGGTGGCTTCGATTGAGCATTTGAATAAAAAGAATGTGCTGTTGAAACTTTCGTCCTCAGCCCCTTTACCTGATATCTTGCCGGGACAGTTTGTTGAAGTGAGAGTGGATGATTCACCTTCAACATTCCTCCGTCGTCCTATCTCTGTCAATTTTGTCGATCGTGCAACCAACCGGTTGTGGCTGCTTGTAGCTACCGTAGGCGACGGAACACGCCGTTTGGCACAACTGCGGGTTGGAGATACACTGAATTGTGTGCTGCCTTTAGGGAACAGTTTCACGATGCCGACATTGCCAGAGCAGAAGATTTTGCTCGTTGGTGGTGGCGTCGGCGTTGCTCCGCTTCTCTATTTCGGAAAACTTATTTGCGATTTCGGAGCAGAGCCTACATTCCTTTTGGGTGCTCGCAGTGCAGAAGACTTGTTGGAATTGGACGAGTTCAGGAAGTATGGCCGTGTGTTTATGACCACGGAAGACGGCACTTGCGGCGAGCAGGGATTCGTCACCAATCATTCCATTTTGCAGACAGAGAGTTTTGACCAAATCAGCACCTGTGGGCCCAAACCCATGATGATGGCTGTAGCCCGTTTCGCCCATGCCAACGGTATTGCTTGTGAGGTGTCGTTGGAGAATAAAATGGCTTGTGGCGTAGGTGCTTGTCTTTGCTGTGTGGAGAAGACGACCGAGGGCAACGTATGCGTGTGTAAGGAAGGTCCGGTGTTAAATATTAAGAAACTGTTATGGCATCTTTAAATGTAAATATAAATGGTCTTAAACTGAAGAACCCGGTTATGACCGCTTCCGGAACATTCGGTTATGGTTTGGAGTTTGCCGATTTTGTACCCTTAGACGAATTGGGGGGCATCATAGTCAAGGGCACCACGCTCGAGCATCGGGAAGGAAACGACTATCCCCGCATGGCGGAGACCCCCTCTGGGATGCTCAACTGTGTGGGTTTGCAAAACAAGGGAGTGGATTATTTCGTCGAGCACATCTATCCGCAGATAAAGGATATCGACACCAATATGATAGTCAATGTGAGTGGACATTCAGCCGACAGCTATGCCGCTTGTGCGGAAAAGATTGATAGCTTGGAGCGTATTCCCGCCATAGAGGTCAACATCAGCTGCCCTAATGTGAAGGATGGCGGCATGGCTTTCGGTGTCACCTGCGAGGGGGCAGCGAGTGTGGTGAAGGCCGTGAGAGCCAAATACCACAAGACGATGATTGTGAAGCTCTCGCCCAATGTGACCGATGTGGCCGAAATAGCCCGCGCTTGCGAAGCTGAAGGGGCCGACAGCGTTTCGCTCATCAACACGCTTATGGGCATGGCCGTAGACATTGAGAAGCGTCAGCCCATGCTGAGTATCCGCACGGGGGGCTTGAGTGGCCCTGCCGTGAAGCCTGTGGCACTCCGCATGGTTTATGACGTTTACCATGCCGTAAAGATACCTGTAGTGGGCTTGGGAGGCATTAGCAGTGCCCGAGATGCCATCGAATTTATGATGTGTGGTGCTACGGCCATCGAAATCGGTACGGCCAACTTTATAGATCCGGCTATAACGAAGAAAGTGAAAGACGGCATCAATGATTGGCTTGATGCCCACCATATAGCCGATGTCCACGACATTATTGGCTGCATTTGATGCTCAGCCATTTACGCCCCGGTCGATATCTGGGGGAAAGCTCTCCGGATAATGATTGTTAAACTATTTATTCATTTTTGGCCTCTCTGTTTGCGATATTTGCAACGAACGAGTCTCTCTGCGTAAATAGGCGATTTTGGTGGCTTTTTGAAAACGCTGATAGTCAGTTGTTTGAATTTTATTGACACCGACTGGAGTCCGAAACCGGGCCTGAAATGGGCCAAACGGGCTTGCAAAAGGGCCCCGGTTGCGATGCAACCGGGGCCCTTTTGGCGTTCAACTGTGGCTCTTTTGCGAGCTCGAAGAGCTTGAATGGGAATATCGGCGGACTTCTCCGGTGGCTTAAAGCTGTTTTCCCGCTCTGGTTGGCGCATTTTAGCGGATATGTTTTTGTTGATATTATTCGCCGTCATCCGGTGCCTTGCAGCGATGGCTTCCACCAATGTTGCGGTGTGTGACCAATCCACATATCTTATTCCTTTCCCCATCAAAGCATTGACAGTTTCCCCATTTCAATATCGTATAAAACAAATTTGAGGGCGACCGAACCGGTCGCCCTCAACCAACACAAAAACTAAACTAGACTTAACTAAACAAATTTCAGACTTTCGCAAGCCTTCAATCGTCTTTGCAAAGGTAATATCTTTTTTTAGATTACCTCCTATAAATCGTATGTTTTTTATCCTTTTCTGATTGAAATTATAACTTTGTGGTCATATTTAGAAGATAATTGTCCAAAATGACCATAGCCGTCATCGCCTCAACGATAGGTACCGCCCGTGGCAGGACACATGGGTCATGCCGCCCTCGGGCATTCAGTTCAGTGGGAATACCCTCTATGGTCACTGTGTTTTGCTTCATCAGCAAGGTTGCCACGGGCTTGAAAGCCACCCGGAAGTAGATGTCTTGTCCGTTGCTGATGCCACCTTGTATTCCACCGCTATGGTTGGTTGAGGTTGATATTTTGCCATTTTGATTGATGAAGACATCGTTAAGCTCGCTCCCTTTGGCGGTTGCGCAGTCGAATCCTTCACCATATTCGAATCCTTTTACGGCGTTGATGCTGAGCATGGCCCCTCCCAGTGCTGCGTGCAGTTTGCCGAATTCCGGCTCCCCCAGCCCTACGGGGCAACCTTTGATGACACACGTGATGATGCCCCCCACGGTGTCTCCCTGCGCCTTTACGCCCGCAATGAGTTCCTCCATTTGCTTGGCCTTGGCTTGGTCGGGACATCTCACCGGATTGTCCTCTATAGTGCCAAGGTCGTAGAGATGGTAATCTTTCTCCAGTTTGATATCGCCCACTTGTGAGGTGTAGGCTGTGACGCTGATGCCCAGCTGCTGCAAGGCCAATTTGGCCAAGGCCCCTCCCACGCATCGGGCAATGGTGATGCGTGCCGATGAGCGTCCGCCGCCACGATGATCGCGCACACCATATTTATTATAATAGGTGAAGTCGGCGTGTGAAGGCCGGAAAAGTTGGCGCATGTTGTCATAGTCTTTGGAGTGCTGGTTGGTGTTTCTCACCTCAAAGGCTATCGGAGTGCCTGTCGATTTTCCTTCAAACACGCCACTGAGCAGCTCCACCTCGTCGGGTTCCTTGCGGTCGGTGGTGATTCGGCTTTGCCCCGGCCGTCTCCTTGCCAGTTCGTTTTGAATGAACTCAAGGTCGATGTCTATGCCGGCCGGAAAACCGTCAACGATTCCCCCTACCGCCTTGCCGTGGCTTTCGCCGAATGTGGTCAGTCTGAAAAGGTTCCCGAAAGTATTTCTCATTGTGGCAAAGTCTGTGATGTGGGTTTATGTTCTTTGAGTGTAGGCTTTTTAGTGATGGCATCCGCCACCGCAGTGGCCGTCGTGGTGATGCTCCCCATGCTTGCCTTCTCCACAGTTGCATTCACCTTCACCACAGTTGCAACCGCCTTCACCGCAACCACCGCCACAGCCGTTGCATCCGCCTTCACCGCTCAGTATTTTGGCATATTCGGCCACTTCAGCAGCCGAAGCTTCGTGACAGTCTTTAATCTCTCCTGTGAAGTGAAGATGTTTGCCGGCGAGCGGATGGTTGAGATCCATCTTCACTTTGTTGTCGGTGATGTCAAGCACCCGGCCGTTGAATCGGTTCCCCTCTTGGTTCTGCAAAGGCACGATAGCATCCTTGTAGATGTGTTCTGCGTCAAACTTACCGTTGATGGTGAAGATACCCTTGTCCAAATCGAGCACATGCTCGTTGTTGTATTCGCCGTAGGCCTGCTCGGGCGTGAGGGTGAAGTCGAATTTGTCGCCCTTGTCCAGTTCGATGAGGGCGTTCTCGAAGGCCTCAAGCGCGATGCCCATTCCGCTGATAAAGTCGAAGGGCCGGTCTTCGGTTGTCTGTTCCACCAGTTCTTTCTTTCCGTCAGTCACATCATACAGCATATACGAAGCTGCGATATATTTATTGGTGTTCTTTTCCATTTCTTTGTCTGTCTTTAATTTAACTTGCGTGCAAAGGTACTAAAAAACGTTCAGAAAACTCCATCTTTTCTTTTATTATTGCTCCGATGCCTGTCGTTAAATTATAATTGAGAAGCTTTTTCGTTTGATTTATATCAATAAAACATGCTGTTTGCGCAAACAGTGTGACAAATTGTTTGGCTGGTGACGGAATAATGCTTACCTTTGCATCGTCAAAAGGACAAAAGTAAGGATAATTTAACGGAGCCTGTCAATAGGGGCTCACAAAGAAAAGAAAGGTAAAAAGATTATGAAGAAGATGATTTTGATGGCAGTAGCATTGCTCAGCATGACTACCGCAACATTCGCAGCAGACGAGAATGCAAGTGCAGCTAATGCTGCTTCTGCTTACAATATGAACGTAAACATGAGCAGTCTTGCCGATGCTCTCGGTCTGAATATCGACCAGGTGGAGGCTGTGGCCGACATACACAAGAATTTCAGTGCCGATATGTTGAACGCAGCTTCCGCTTCGGCTGAGGATCGTCAGCAGCTTGTGAACAAGGCCATTGAGAAAGATTTGAAGTACATGCACTACATTCTTTCCAATCAGCAATATCGCAAGTATCTGCTTTTGCTCAACACCACCATCAACAACCGTGGGCTGAACAAATAAAGATTTTACGAGAGAGAATTTATGATAAAGTCGCAGACTCTGCAAAGAGTTTGCGACTTTTTTGTTGTTTTTATGCGCCAATGTTTGTTTTTATCATGTTTTTTGCCTTATTTTGCAACATGATAAAGAGGTTATTTTCCTTTGTATATGCTTTTTCGGTCGGTTTGACGATGGCTTTCGGGCAGCAGGCCGACTATGGCAAGTTGTCACCTTGGGTGCAGGATATTGTGGCCGAGCAGTATGAACGTCCTCCCCAACGTGTCCCGGGGCGGGCGGCCAAACCTGTTGACAATCGGCGGCTCACGGCCTTTGTCCGTCTGACTGACAGTCTGTCAGTCTCTGCGTTTGCCGACAACGATTGCCACTCGCTGGCCCGTTTGGGGGATGTCCACATTGTCAGCATTCCGCTCGGGCGCTTGGCGGCATTGTCTCTTCATCCAGATGTGGTGCGCATCGAAGCCCGCCAAGGCTCCAGCATCATGCTCGATGTCACTCCCGGGTTTGCCAACGCCTTGCCTGCCTATGCCGGGACGAATCTTCCACAGGCCTACACCGGCAAGGATGTTGTCATGGGAATTATGGATATTGGCTTCGACCTTACCCATCCTACTTTTTTTGATGCTTCCGGAACCGACTATCGCATCAAGGCCCTTTGGGACCAACTCACCACCGACACAGTGGGCAGCCGCTTCACGGTGGGCAACGACTATGTGGGGCGCGACCGCCTGCTGGCCTATGGTCACTCGCGCGACGGTCTTGACCAGACTCATGGCACCCATACTACGGGCATCGCCGCCGGCAGCGGTTACACCACGCCCTACCGTGGCGTGGCCTACGAGAGCGACATTTGTCTGGTGGCCAATGCCACGGGAGAGAATGCGCGGCTCATCGATTCCGCTGATATCTACAAATATACGCTTGCCACTGATGTCCTCGGTTTTAAATACATCTTCGATTATGCCAAAGCTGTGGGAAAGCCCTGTGTCATCAGTTTCAGTGAAGGCTCGCCTCAAGATTTCCGTGGTGACGATCTGCTTTACTACTATATGCTTAGAAAACTCGTTGGTCCCGGACGTATCATTGTTTCCTCAGCGGGCAACAATGCGCTGAACAACGGTTATATCTCCAAGCCGCTTGGGGTGAAAAGTCGTGGTGCAGTGTTGCGCTCCGACCGCCAGAATGCCAAACTTACACTGCGCACAGCCGGTAGTGTGATGCTGCGTCTGGTGGTTGTTGGTGAAGCTACGGCCGACACCATAGCCTTTTCCTCGGCCGATGTGCGTTCCAGACCGGCTTCGGTGTTGCGCGATTCGCTTCCTTTGCCGGGTGGTCAGTTGGTGCTTTCGGCCCGTGGTTATAGAAATGTCTATGACTCCACGCAGACCGTGGTCGATGTAGAACTGACTCGCCCCGGCAACTTCAATGCTAATCCGTATATCACGGTTGAGATGGTAGGGGACAATGTCCAATCCGAACTCTATGCTGCCGGCATGAAAGGCACCCACTTTAAAAATCTTGAAGGCATCGATGGTCTTGACGGTGCAGAAAACACCCACAACCTCAATTCTCCTTCCACCTCGCCCGATGTCATCTGTGTGGGGGCTACCTCTCATGTCAGCTCCTATATAAATATGTATGGTCATCTCCGCACGGTAGACTTTGGGGCCAACGGGCTGCGTAGTGCCTATTCCTCTCAAGGCCCCACCTATTATGGCCGCGTGAAGCCCGATGTGGTGGCTCCCGGCACCAACATCGCTTCTGCATACAACAGTTTCTATTACGAAAGCCATCCTGATGCCTACGACAACAAGTATAATGTCAAGACGACCGTCGATTTTCAGGGGCGCACTTATCCGTGGAGCTACAATTCCGGCACCTCTATGGCCTCTCCCGTTGTGGGTGGGGCTGTGGCCCTTTGGCTTCAGGCCAAGCCCGATTTGACTCCTCGCGAAGTGATGACCCTGCTCAAGCGTACTTGCACGCACCCCGATCCTTCGCTCACCTATCCTAACAATGCGTACGGCCGTGGGGCAATTGATGTCTATGCCGGTCTGCTCGATCTGCTTGGACTCACCGGTGTGAAGGGGCTCTCCGGCCACCAACCCGCCGGGGCTCGTATTGGCGTGGATACAGAAGGCGTGCTCACCATTCGATTGGACGCCTCTGCGTCCCACCCATTTACAGTGCAGGTGTTCAGCGTGTCGGGCGCAAAGCTCCTCTCCGCCACCATGCCCGCCGGGCTCACTGCCTATCGAGTGTCGCTCGCCGGCCTGCCCCGCGGTGTCTATGCCGTTCAGCTCAACGGCGAAAAAAGCATCAAAGGGTCGTCGCTTGTGAGGAGATAATCCTGCTTTCCCTATTCCCCATTTGTAGGTATTTATGCCAAACCCTCATTTTTAGGTATTGCATGGATACAAAAAAACTCCTATCTTTGCACACGTAAACGATTAAGAGATACGTAAAAGATAGATTAGTTATAGATTGTGATTAGTCGTAGTCACTAATAAATATAAGAAAGTTAGATAAATCTTGTTCGCAAAATTCATAATGTTTTTGTATAATATGTAATAGGCTTGTCGTGAGATAAGCCTTTTATTGTTTTATGGCTGATTGTCAGTTAGTTATAACTATTTAACTGTAGCCGGAGACATTTAGGCTGAAATGGCTAAAAAGTGCCCCGTAAAAGGCGTTTAAGAACCATTTTAAGAACCATTTCGGGGTATGAAGTTTGGGTTTCGAGGCCTTTTGGGTGGCTGCGGGGATAAAAATAAGGAGCGTGTGCGCGTTCCCTTTGCCGGTGCAAAGATACGATGCGGAAAGTGGGAATGTAAATGAGGGTGGATATTTATTGACAAAATAATGGGGAATGCCGGTTGCCGGATGGAGTGGATTCCCCGCCGTCACCGTGGGGAAATAAAAAGGGGACATTCTTTTGTGTTTCCCCCGAATTGCATTATCTTTGCATTATGAAAGTAAAAATAGACTGGAAGAAAGCTGTCATTTTTCTCATTGTGGCAGGTGGATTGTATTTCATCTTTGAGAGTTTTGCCATGGCGCTTGGCATCATCCTCATCCTTTTTGTCATTGATTATTTCATTGCCGATAAGATGGATGACCGCCGGCGTCGGAAGGAACGCGAAGAGGAATAGTGGACGGCAGGCCCGAAAGGAGATAGGGTAGAGGCGTCTGTGATGATGTCTGGAAATGAAAAACGGATATGGATAAGCTGATTGAACTATATACAGAGTGGGCCGGAGCAGAGCCGGCCGGAGTAGAGAAATTGCCCGTACAGGGGAGCAACCGTGCATACTATCGTCTCACGGATGCCGATGGCATGAGTGTTGTGGGCTGTGTGGGGACCAGTCGTGATGAAAACCACGCATTCATCTACTTGGCACGCCATTTTGCCAAGCGCCGGATTCCCGTGCCCAAACTGCTTGCCGTGAGTGGTGATGAACTGCGCTATTTGCAGGAAGACTTGGGAAAGCAGTCGCTCTTCGATGCCATCCATGGGGGGCGCGAAGCCGGAGGACGGTATAACCAGCGGGAGAAACGCTTGTTGGTGAGTGCCATACGAGAACTGCCCAACATACAGTTGCGTGGAGCGCGTGGTCTCGACTGGTCCAACTGCTATCCGCAGCCGGAGTTTGATATCGACAGTGTGCTTTTCGACCTCAACTATTTCAAATATTGTTTTCTCAAACCCACCGAGCTCGATTTCCACGAACTCAAGCTCGAAGCTAATTTCCGCCTTTTTGCCAAAGACCTCACTTCCGAGCCGATGGACAGCTTCCTCTATCGCGACTTTCAGGCTCGCAACATCATGCTGGATGCGAACGACCATCCTTACTTTATAGATTTCCAAGGCGGACGCAAGGGGCCTTTCTATTATGATTTGGCCTCTTTTCTCTGGCAGGCATCGGCCAAATATTCCTTTAAGTTGCGTCGCGAATTGGTCTACGAATACTACGATGCGCTGAAAAACTACACCGAAGTACCCTCCGTCCGCCATTTCGTCAACCGCTTGAGCCTGTTCGTGCTCTTCCGCACCTTGCAGGTGCTCGGAGCCTATGGCTTTCGGGGTTACTTCGAACGGAAAAAACATTTTCTGGACAGCATTCCGCCCGCTATCCAAAATCTACGTGATGTCTTGAAGATGGGGGAGAAGGTGTTCCCTTATCCCTACATGTTGGAGATGCTTCGTCGTCTAACCGAACTCCCTCGGTTTGCCCAGCTTGAGCAACCAGCGGTGAACCGCGCCGACGGTTTTCGGATAACGGCCCAAAACATTTATCGTGCTCATCCGCAGGACGGGCCTGCCACCTATTCTAAATACGACGGCAAAGGCCCGTTGGTAGTGCGCGTCTACAGTTTCTCCTATCGCAAAGGTATTCCTGAAGACCCGTCCGGCAATGGTGGTGGCTACGTTTTCGACTGTCGCAGCACCCACAATCCCGGCCGCTACGAACCTTACAAGAAGTTGACCGGACTTGACGAACCGGTTATCCGCTTCCTTGAGGACGACGGCGAAATCCTTCAATTCCTGGAAAGCGTATATAGGTTGGCCGACCATCATGTGAAGCGTTATATCCAACGTGGTTTCACGAGCTTGATGTTTTCTTTCGGCTGTACGGGTGGCCAGCATCGCAGCGTGTATAGTGCCCAGCATTTGGCCGAGCATCTTCACAATAAGTTCGGAGTGGAAGTCATTGTCAATCATCGCGAGCAGAATATTTGTCAAGTGCTTGAGGCAAGATGACAGATTATGATAGGAGGTGTTGTAGGAAACGGAATGTCTCCAAGAAAATCATTTCACGACTGTAGCATTTGTGGCGATAACGGATAATTTGGAGTGGATGTACAGCTTGTCTTTTTCGAGACGGCACACATATAAGGTGGATTTCCGATGACAATATCAAAGCCGTCTTTCGCTCGACATTCCAGATTGTTAAAAAAGTGTAATGACCGGGAAATGGTAATTGGCAAAAGGGGGTAATTGACAGAAAATCATTACCTTTGCAACCAATTTGGAGGAGTTGCGATTTCATGGAAGGTTTGAGGAAACTGCCGATATGAACTTTGCAATATAATTCATTTCACAACAAACATAAAGTCTAACTTTATTAATTAAAATTATTTATTCACATTATTTATGTCAGATTTAAAGAACGTAAAGCCTTTGGATGACTTCAACTGGGACGAATTCGAGAATGGCGCAAACGCCAATGTCAGCAAGGAAGATCTTGCTAAGGCTTATGATGAGACTTTGAACAAAATCAGCGAAAATCAGGTGGTAGAAGGCACTGTGATTTCTGTTGACAAGAAAGAGGTTGTGGTGAACATCGGCTACAAGAGCGATGGTATCATCCCTGCTTCGGAATTCCGTTACAACCCTGAGCTCAAGGTTGGCGACAAGGTTGAAGTCTATGTAGAAAACCAGGAAGACAAAAAAGGTCAGCTGGTACTCTCTCACAAGAAGGCTCGTCTCAGCAAGAGCTGGGAACGTGTCAATGCCGCTCTTGAGAACGAAGAAGTTATTCAGGGCTACATCAAGTGCCGTACCAAAGGTGGTATGATTGTTGATGTGTTCGGTATTGAGGCTTTCCTCCCCGGAAGTCAAATCGACGTTCACCCCATACGTGACTACGATGTATTCGTAGGCAAAACAATGGAGTTCAAGGTTGTTAAGATCAATCAGGAATTCCGCAATGTCGTTGTTTCCCACAAGGCCCTTATCGAAGCTGAGCTGGAAGCACAGCGCAAGGAAATTATCTCTAAACTTGAGAAGGGCCAGATTTTGGAAGGTACGGTAAAGAACATCACTTCCTATGGTGTATTCGTTGACCTGGGTGGTGTTGACGGCCTGATTCATATCACCGACCTTTCTTGGGGTCGTGTGAGCGATCCTCACGAGGTTGTTGCCCTTGACCAGAAAATCAATGTTGTTATTCTTGACTTCGATGAAGAGAAGAAGCGCATTGCCCTCGGTCTGAAGCAGCTCACTCCGCATCCTTGGGATGCACTCAGTGCAGATCTCAAGGTGGGCGACCACGTAAAGGGTAAGGTTGTTGTGATGGCCGACTATGGTGCATTCGTAGAAATAGCTCCCGGTGTGGAGGGTCTTATCCACGTTTCTGAAATGTCTTGGAGTCAGCACCTTCGTTCTGCTCAAGAGTTCATGAAAGTAGGCGACGAGGTGGAAGCTGTTATTCTCACACTCGACCGCGATGAACGCAAGATGAGCCTTGGTATCAAGCAGCTGAAAGAAGATCCTTGGGAGACCATTGAAGTGAAGTATCCTATTGGCAGTAAGCACACCGCCAAGGTTCGCAACTTCACCAACTTTGGTATCTTCGTAGAATTAGAAGAAGGCGTTGACGGTTTGATTCACATCTCAGATCTGTCTTGGACCAAGAAAGTCAAGCATCCTTCCGAGTTTACCACCCAAGGTGCCGACATCGATGTTGTTGTTCTCGAAATCGATAAGGAAAACCGCCGTTTGAGTCTCGGTCACAAGCAACTCGAGGACAATCCTTGGGATACTTACGAGACGATATATACTCCCGGTTCCGTTCATCAGGGTACAATCACCGAACTTATGGACAAGGGTGCCGTTATCACTTTGGCTGAAGGCGGAGAAGGTTTTGCCACTCCCAAACATCTTGTCAAGGAAGATGGTACTCAGGCACAACAGGGTGAAACTCTCGATTTCAAAGTTATTGAATTTGTAAAGGAGACTAAGCGCATCATTCTTTCGCACTCTCGTACATTTGAGGAGGGTAAGGATGATATCAAGCCTGCAAGAAAGCAGCACAGCAACAAAAAGAGCTCCAATGAGACACCGACTATCAACAATGTTGCAGCCGGCACTACTCTTGGCGATCTTGATGCACTTGCCAAACTGAAAGCAGAGTTGGAAAAAGGTGAGTAATCACCAAATCTTGTATATTAAATCAGGTAGGAGGTAAACACTAATTATAGGTGTTTATCTCCTACTTTCTTTCATGTCTGTCGACATCCCGCGTCGCTATACAGGCAATGCCCCATCATTGTCATGTATTCGTGGCCCCCTCCCGATATAATGGCTTTGTCTTTATTCTTCTCCCGACTTCATTTACACTAATTGTTCTGAAAGATACCGAACTTTCACTTGTATGGTCAAAAGCTTCAAACTAAACGACATCGCAACGGTACGCTATTCAGTGCGGGACTCTGAATAAATACCGCTAAGCAAACTCGTATAATCAACGAAACGGTCAGAAAGGATAGCCCACGGCAAGGTGTATGCTTTGAGCATCGTGGAAGTTTTTGACATTATAAAAACCGCTTCGTCCGGTTTCATAGGGCACATGCAGGCCTACCCCCCAATCAAGACGGATGACGAACATCCCCATGTCGTAGCGGATGCCGACACCTGTACCGACGGCCATCTGGCGAAAGAAATTCTTGAATTCAAACTGTCCACCCTGACGGTTGTTGTCTTGATGGAGCGTCCATACATTGCCGGCATCAAGAAAAAGAGCACCATAGAGGTCGCCAAACAGTCGGGGACGATATTCTAGATTAGTCAACACTTTCACATCGCCGGTTTGGTCAATATAGGAGAATCGGCCTTCGGAAGGCACATACTTGCCGGGACCGATGCTCCGCACATTGAAGGCACGCACACTGTTGGCTCCACCCACATAAAATTGCTCGTAGTAAGGGGCCTGAGAGGCATTGCCATAGCTCCACACCACGCCCACATTGGCATGGGCGAGGAACGAGGAGTGCTCGGAGAGCCGCCACCGCTTGACGAAATCAGTTTCCACCTTAAAGAACTGTGCGAACGGATTTTTAAACATAGTTTTGTTTTTCCGACTCCATTTTTCTCCAAATGCGGCATAAATTCCGCTGACCGCATTGCCCGCTTCGCTCACGCTGATTTCCCATGTGATGGGGTTGCGCAATTCGGATGGGCTGATGTGGCGATAGGTGTAGCTCATCTTGGGAATAAACTGGTCGCGCATGGAGATTTGCAAATAGGGATTGGCCAACAACAAACTGTCGAAAGCGGCGGTCTTGCTCTGCATGTATTCGTAGGAGAGGGTGAGTGGACTGAATGTATGATGAGAACTGGCCGTAGTCCACCAGTCGTAAGTCAGTTCGCCTGACACCACATGACGCTTGAAATAGTCTGCCCGATTAAGCACATTGGTTGACGCCTTGAGTGTGGTGGTGGGCGTACTATAATATTGTCGGGGACGGCGACGAGGACGAGCCTCACGACCAACTATGGTGTAAAAAAGACTACGCGGGGTGAGCAAGCGGGGCATGACAACAGAAGCGTCAGCGCCATACTCATAAGAATTGAAGCCACTGGATGAGCCTTCACTTTTATGTCCGGTTTGCCATTCATACTGTCCATGCACATTGACATCCAACTTTTCACCTCCATGGAAGGCATTACGCTTGGTGAGACCCAACACCATTTCAGGTCCCATGCGACCGGAAGTCTTGCCTTTGGCGTTGGCTTCGACATAAAAGTCATAGGGACGATCGAAAACCAAGTCGAGGGTGAGATCGAGACTGTCACACGTGGCTGATGTGTCGCGTGGTGTGAACGTGAGAGTATTGTAGCTGAAAAGGCCCATAGACTGAATACTCCGACGACTCTGCTCCTCTTTGTCGCTACTGTAGGGCATTCCGTGATGCAACTTCACATCGCGCAAGATGGCTCCCAGACGGATGGGAGGACGGCGCCCGTTGTAGCGGACTGTAAGAAAATGCCAACGGGTGGAATCGCCCAACTCTTCCATTATTTGTTTGCGGAAATTGATGTTGATATTACCAATATACCACTTATGGGTGGCACGCGGACTGAGGCTGTCGGCCATAATGAGACGCAGGGCTACCTTACCCGGCACATTGACGGTGTCGGCCAGATAGGAGGCATAAGAATTGTTGTAGTAGTAATAGCCGTCACCACGAAAAAGTTTGGTGATGCGCCGGCGTTCCGACTCAAGTGTCGAGACACTGAAAGGATCACCCTTGTGCAACAAGGCATTGGCATGTGTATGGGTCATCAAGCTGTCGGTGGCCGAAGGAAAGTTCTCATACACCACCGTATCGAGTGTCCATAGGTGGCCCATGTCTACTGTATAGGCTATTTTTGCTTTCTTTGGATTATGTCCCGTAAGGATTTCGTAATTTACCTTGCCATTGAAATAACCAGACTTTTTTAGTTGTGATTCGGCAATGGAAGTGCGGAGCTCGGGCCTCACTTCTCCCACCAGCTTGGGACGGGAGCCGAAAGTCTTGGCTATCCATTTGCCCATACCATTGTCAGATTGTGAAAAGGCATTCCACACCCAAAGGCGGACGGGAAATGGAGTGCGGTAATAACTGCTCCCAAACAAAGCTCCGTTGGGAGCAGAAGCAAGCACATATTCCATTTCTTCTTGTGTGGAAGTTGCATGGTTGTTGGTCTCGTAGTTGACGTATGTTATCTTTTTTAATCCTGTGAACAACTGTTCGCCTTCAGGAATGGCACTGGTGGTGGAACACGACGCCATCAGGGCTTCCCCCAACACCATCGCCATAAACACATAAATATAATGTCTGAATTTCATTTACTCGTCATCTGGTTATCTGTTCTTTTGCTTTTCCGGAACGGTCATCGCCCCACTTTTTACAGTATCTTTGGAGACTTGTATGGGAGGCAGTTGTGACTTCTCTTTTCTAAATCGGAAAATATCTCTGAAATGTAAAAGCTTACGACGCCACATAAAGCCAATGCCATACTCTCCAATCCTACCTTCAAGCCAATCATAAGTGCTGTTATCGTAGAAAGCACGCAAATATTTGCTTGAGTTCTGGTCAAGACGATATTCCAATTCCACATTATCGAAAAATGAATTGTTATGGTTACTTTGGTCAAGTTCTGCACCGGTGGACACCTGTCCGCCAACTATTACACTCAGTCGGTTGTTCCACAAACGCTTGGCAAATTTGAAATTATAGTCGGTGTGCAGGCCGCCGGCAGCGTTAGTGGAATTGTCGACGGTCATACCCAGATCAAAGCCCATAGAGCGTATGGCCGATCCGGCAATATTGTTGATTTCGGAATTGAGGAAACTACTGAGGGCACTGTTCATCGAGAACGAACTTGTGTTGCCGTCAACAAGATACATGCCTGAAGCCAACATTGTGATGGCCACTTTTCCACGCTCCTCCACCGACATGGTGTTGAGTTCGTCTTGAATGGACATATCATTAGGTGCTGAGATGATAAACTGAATGCCGGGATGGGTGAGGGTCTTTGAGAGTTTAACACCACACTCGAAATCGACAGACCGCCCGGAGCCGGTTCCACTATTGACAGAAGCCTTGACTTCTTCCGTGGCTGTGATGTTCAGTTGCGGATCGTAAGGATCACCGGTAAACTCAATGCGACTGCCGTCCTGAATACTGAAAGTCTTGAGTGGAATTACAGGCAACGAATATTTCATCTTGCCATTGTTGAGCGTATAGCGGCCGGTGAGCTGCAGATTGTCGGAAGGATTGTACGACATTCTAAGTTCTCCACCTCCCATCAGATCGATATAATTGGAGTGGTCGGCATTGAGTGCACAAAGGATATGGGCTGACTCATCGATACCCACACTCATCGCCATGTCAAGGCCTTGGGGCTTAGGCCGGGATATGGGTTGAATCTTCTTATCTTTGAAATTAATGAACTTCACCAGTTCGTCAAGTTGATTGTCGGTGGTGAGTTCCGACTCCCGAAGTACGTAGGTCATGTCCGTAGTTCCCAACACATCAAGTCGTCCGCGCATCTGCAAGTTGTCCAATGGACCGCGCATCATGCCGAAAAAGTTCACAAAAGCCTTGCCGTATGCTTCTGAGCGGTAGTTCTCTTTGGCGGCTATGAGCTGGAAGTTTTCGGCCCTCATCCGCACATCAAGCACCATGCGATCAAGATTGGAAAAGTCGAAATCGCCTGCGATGTTGAGCGGGCTGGAGTTATTAGCAAACATCTCGAAGTTTTCGAAGAGCAGATGGCTGCCCACAATGCGTACAGGGTCGTTGGCAAAGCGCATCTCTACGCCATAGGGAATACTGAAGAGGTGGGCGGAATCAAGGTAGACTTCACCGTTTACTTGTGGTTGCTTCAAAGAGCCTTTCACGTCAAGTTCACCTTCTCCATATCCTCGCAGACCCATCAACTGGTTGGGAATGAAGCCGTTGACAAAATGCAGTGGCAAGCGTTCGAGGCCAATCTTGGCATCAAGATAGCCGTCGCCATCAGAGCGATAGGTTCCTTGAAGGGTGCCCACCTCCTCGTCTTCATACAGCAGCCGCCCGTCTACATAGTGACTGCCGTCAGCCTTTGGCATATACACAAATTCGGAACTGACATTCCCCACCGGAGAATGTTCGTAAACAAGATTGTTTATTGAAATATTGGAAGAAACTGAAAGCTCTTTTGCCGTTTGAATGGCATGGAAGTCACCATCCATAATGCCCGAAACATCCGGAGTGTAAGGAATCACAGACAGAATTTTATCCAAATTGAATCGGTGAAGACTAAGCGTCACATCTTGTAAGGCATCGGTATTGTCATCATTGGTGAACACATCCACACCGGCTCCGTCGGAGGCCTGCAACTGCAATTTGGCCGAAACCCGACGGTTGTCAGCCAGGAAGAAGTAGTTGTCACTATTAGCCTCAAATCGTTTGTATCCTAAAATCGGACTGGTATCGGTGAGGGAGAGACGCACCCCGTTGGCCTCCATTGTGGCAGCCATCCCCACATCGAGTCCCAACCTATTATTGATGTCGAATATACGAGTGCGCAGGTCGGAACCTGAACGTCCCAAAGTGCCTGAGACGATGGCTTTAAAGGTATATTGGGGATTGTTCTTGTTGTTGATTACTTGCAGATTATAATTGAGCACACTGTCATTGGAGGAGAAGAGGGCCCTGACGGTATCCAACTGCACACCGGAATAGACCAAAGAATCGGCAGACAAATAACCGTCAAGTCCTTTCTGCGGCGAGGAAGTCAAATCGGCTCTGACTGACTTGTAGAAACAGCCATAACGCTCAAGTATATGGCAAATGAAATTGTCTCTCCCCGTATCAAGATAGATGCGCACAAGTGGAAAACGATGACGCAAGGCTATCTGGTCTATATGGCGGGCCTTTAGTTGAATTTGGAAGTCGTTTGACAACCGGGTAAGTTGGGATTGCAGGTGGTGATAGCCGCCACGGGCATCCATATTGAGGTGGAAGTCACCACAATCGACAACGGCATGGGTGGTGTCGCGGCGGGTAAGCACATCCATGACCACGTCTTCCGGTCGGTAGGCCATGCTGTCAGTCCACACGGTGATATCGCTCACAAGCCCCCGCACCTGATAATAGTCCTTCATGTCGCTGCCCACATCAATGTGTCCACACACCGAAGCTACGATGGGCGTGTCGCTGATGCGGAGATGAAAGAGGTCTATTTTGTCGAGATCGGCCGACACCGTTGCTTGCAAGTGCTTTACATGGGTGAGTGCCTGCACACTGAGCCGCCCCTTGAGTAGGGCGTTACGACTGTCTATGAGAGCGTTGATGCGTCCACGCTCCACGCGGGCTGTGGCATCGATATGGTCTAAATTGTATCCTCCAAGGTTGAATCGTTCGATTTTTGCATGGGCTGTGAGGCGTGTCTTGGGGGAGAATAAATCGGTTCCCATGCCCTCAGCTTCCACATAGCCGGTAAAGGGATGGAGTCCTTGCCGAGGCAAGAAGTGTTGTAAGGGTAGAGCGTGGACTTGGAGCTTGACTTGATAGGCCATGCGCGGGACATCCATCCGGGCCGATCCAGCTACTTGTCCGCCACCTTCACGAGCAATGAAACGAGCAGCATAGCATTGCCTGTCGACGCTAAAACTTCCCTCAGCTCCAATACCTCGCGGAATGTTGATTTGCTTCATCAATGCCGGATCGAGCAGAGATGTAAGGAATGCCAAATCAAATGTTTTGGCGTCAAACTTCACCTTAGCTCGCATCTTATCCACCGAAGTGAGATTCCCCGCCCATCCATCGGCTTTGAAACGGAATGCTGTCGGAAGACTCACTTGCAGCCCTGCAAATGACAAATGGCGCAGATTGCCTTTCATGGAACCATCTATGCGGAGCGGATAATTAGGCCAACGCCGACGGAAATCCGTTGGCATGTCACTGAGAAAACGCATGAGGTCTTGTTTACCGATAGAGCCGTGCAGAATGGCACGGAGACGGCCGGGAACTGTATCGGCGAAAGTGTTCAATTCCATATCCACATCGGTCTTCACAACAGACTCGGTGGTTTGTACTTGCAGGTCGGGTAGTCGTAGGCGGATGCTGTCGAGCAACAGTGTACCTGTGAGCGTTTTCACCTTAATGCCGCTCTTTTCACAAAAGTGGCCTTTATGGATGCGGATAGCCAAGCGCGAATCGCAATAGCTGAACGAGTCGGCCTGCAAATCCAAACTGTCGAGCAATAAATGATTGAAGTCGAGCCCTTTGGTCGCTGTGGCAAAGTTATTGTCGTAAGCTGCATGTCCCCCAAGCCAATCGATTTGCCCCACCTGATAGAGTCCTTTATGCAAATCAAGGAACACACGTCGGGCATCGGCCTCTGTGAAGAGCGTATTCACTTTGAGGGTGTCGCCGGGCAAATGGAGGGTGAAATCTGTGTTGCGGAGTTTAAGATGAGCAATGTCGATTTTCCAGAAGTTGGTACTCGGAGTCGTATCTTGCTTTACGGTGTCGCTCAACTCCACAGACAACCATCCGTTGGCCACTAAAGCGTCATCTACCCGCACTTTCTCCTTCCCCCAATCTATACCGTGGGCTTTTAGTGAAAGACGGGAAAGCTCACCTTTAATACGCGCTTCTTGGATGAAATTGGTGGTGTTGATCTTCATCTTTCTGAAGTCCAACTCATCCACCATGACCTGTTTGCTGAATAACGGAAACACCTGCACATCGACAACGAGCTTGGCTATATCGGCCACCGTATCTTTTATCTGCGGAATGGAGTCATTACGACGGACAACTTTGATGCCTTCCACGCCCAAATCAAGAGGAAATTCAAGATTCACATGAGACACAGAGACCTCCATTCCCATTTTCTCAGAGGCGTATGAGGCAACCCGCTTTACCGCCCAATTCTGCACAGGAGGGAGATAAACCAGTATTGCAAGAAACAGAAAAAAAAGCATAGGGGCCAAAATGGCGCCCCCAATCCATTTCAAGGTTTTCGTCATAAGCCACACAGGAGGTAATCCGCTAAATGGGGATAGATGTTATAATACTTGCAAAGTAAATAAAATTTGCGGATATGAGAAAATAATAATGCAAGTTTTTTATATGAAGAACACTATTCCGGAGAGAACGCCTTCCATAAAGCATCGGCAGGAAGCGGACTGACAGCGGATATTGTTTCTTTCGAAACCGGATGCACAAACTCTACCCGTCGTGAAAGCAGGGAGATGCCTCCATCGGGATTGCTGCGGGGAAAACCGTATTTCAGATCACCCTTGATGGGGCAACCGATATGTGCCAACTGGCAACGTATCTGATGATGGCGTCCCGTTAGGAGATTTACTTCCAACAGACAATAATGCTCGGAACGACTGATGACATGATATTTCAGAACCGCTTTCTTGGAATTGGGCACCTCATGGTCGTAAGCATAACTTTTATTCTGTTGCTCGTTGCGCACAATCCAGTTTTCAAGCGTCCCTTCTTCATGCATTGGAGCATCTTTCACGATGGCCCAATAGGTCTTGTGTACATCGCCGTTGCGAAACATCATGTTGAGCCGGGAAAGGGCTTTTGAGGTCTTGGCAAAGACAACCAGCCCGGACACGGGGCGATCAAGACGATGCACCACGCCGATAAACACATTACCCGGCTTCTGATACTTTTCTTTGATATATCGTTTCACGGCCTCGGACAAAGGCTCGTCACCCGTCTTGTCACCTTGGACAATCTCACCGCTTTCTTTGAAAACGATGATCAAATGATTATCTTCGTAAACTAGTTTCAAATCTCAATGGAATGATTAAAAGAGATTTCCCCTCTTCGCAATCAAAGAGAGGAAATCCCTATTATTTGGAAATAATGTATTGGCAAATTACATATTCATGCCGCCGTCTACCTGAATCACCTGACCGCTTACATAGCTCGACATGTCAGAGGCCAGATAAACAGCCGTGTTGGCGATATCTTCCACATTGCCACCACGACGGAGTGGAATCTTGCCAATCCATTCCTTGCGAATGTCTTCAGGCAATGCCTGGGTCATGGCTGTATCAATGAAACCGGGAGCGATTGCATTGGCACGGATGCCCTTGGGGCCCATTTCCTGGCCGACACTCTTGGCCAAAGCAATCATACCGGCTTTGGAGGCGGCATAATTGGCTTGTCCGGCATTGCCATGGACACCTACCACGGAGGCCATATTGATGATGGAACCGCCACGCTGACGCATCATCAAAGGCACACAGGCATGGATGAAATTGAAGGCACTCTTCAAATTCACAGCTATCACTGCATCCCACTGCTGTTCTGTCATACGAAGCATGAGGCCATCCTTAGTGATACCTGCATTATTGACGAGGATATCTATCGATCCAAATTCTTCCTTCACCTGTTTCACCACTTCTTCGGTTTGGGCAAAGTCGGCAGCATTGCTCGCAAATCCCTTGGCTTTCACACCTTTGGCAGCAATCTCTGCCTCAGTAGCTTTCCCGTTCTCATCAATCACGAGATCGGTAAAAGCAACATTTGCCCCTTCTTCGGCAAACTTCAATGCGATGGCCTTTCCTATGCCACGTGCGGCACCTGTAATCAAGGCCGTCTTACCTGTCAGTAATCCCATTTTCTTTTCTTCTTTTTATTTAATTTATGATTGTCTATCCATTGATTGGATTGTTCTGTTTCTACAGCTTGAAGCCCGACTTGCCCAAAGCACCATAAACGACCTTGGCCACAAGAGGCTTACTTGTTTCTTCCGTGAGTCCATGTCCCAAACGTCCATAGATGAAAGGCACTTCAAGACCTTTAATGCAATAGTGGGTTATATCGGCAACCAATTCCACATTCTCAATATCGAATTCGCCGTCGGCTTTTCCTTCGGAATATACCTTTCTGAAAAGTTCGATCTCGTCTTCATCAAAATTCTTCCGTACCTTTTCCACCATCCAAATATTACGGAAAAATTCTGCACGAAGATTGCCATTCCTCACCACTGTTTCCTTAATCATGCTCAGATGGGTATAAATCAGCTCTATGATTTTATCCTGTGGCCGTATCTTTTTGGCTGCCACTTCATCCAATTTGTCGGAAAGTCGTTCCAACTCAGACTCGATTACAGCATAATACACATCTTCTTTCCTATTAAAATAGGTGTACAATGTGCGACGTCCCTTCCCGGAAGCAAGGGCTATATCATTCATAGTTGTGTTGGCCACGCCGTTTTTAGCAAATAACTGGCGTGCGACATCAACCAACTTTTGGCGAGTTTTGGAAATGGACATATTATTATAATTCCAACGTCTTTTCGGTTGCACATAAATATAACTATGTGCAAAAATAAGTATTTCAACTGGAATATGCAAATAACTTGATGCGCAAAACATCCATTTTAGCAATTTTTAGTGTGTTGGTTCAATCGGTGTTTGAGGGGGAGAACTCCGGATAGAATAATTGTTAAACTATTTGTTCGTTTTTGTGTCTTAACCGGCTTAAAGCCGGTTAAGACAGATGCTCCCCACGGCAGGGGCAGAAAAAGCCTCCTTTATGGAAAGGGGAACTTTTAGGTCTAAAAAAAGGAGTACACGAGAACTTCCTTTGTTATAGCAAAGGTAAGATGAATATGTCTTTTTTGCAAATGTGTGGTGAATATATTTGGTAAACTTAGGGGGGACTGATGCTTTGTTGATGCCCGACCTCCGGAAAGTCTTTCCGACTCCTTCGGCCTTACTCTGCGCTTAAGTCGGAAACCATTTTGCGATACATGGCATATATGTGAATACGGCTGATATATCCTTTCAGTCGGCCGTCCACATCGGCCACCGGTAGTTGGGCGGCATCTGTCTGTTCAAATTTCTTCATTACTTCCTCCATCGAGTCATTTTCTCCCAAAACAGCGGATGGCTCTTGCATGAGTTGGCGCACGGTGAACCGGTTGTAAAGTTCGGTGCGGAAGATGATGTGGCGGATGTGGGTGATGTCGATGATGCCCAACAGCGTGCCGGCATCGTCGACTACGGGCAGGAAATTGTTGTTGCTTCGGCTGATTTCATGCACCAGACTGCCCATGGGCAGATCGGGCTTCACGGGGTGGTAATCTTTCTCTATGACGCTCTTCATGCTCATCAGGGTGAGTACGGCGCGGTCGGTGTGGTGGGTGATGAGCCGCCCCTCGCGTGCCAGTCGCAGGGCATAGATGCTGTGGGTTTCAAAGATGTTGGTGGTGAGATAGGCCGAGATGCAGACGATCATCAGTGGCATGAGCAGTCCATAGCCTCCCGTAAGCTCTGCTATGAGGAAGATGCCGGTCAGTGGGGCGTGCATCACGGCTGTCATCACGCCGGCCATGCCCATCAGGGTGAAGTTTTGTTCGGGAATGTAGGTGCCCACCTGATAGGTGTTCCAAAGGCGGGAGAAGAAAAAGCCGGCAAAGCCTCCGATGAACAGAGAGGGGGCAAATGTACCGCCGCAGCCGCCGGATCCGTTGGTGGCCGAAGTGGCAAAGACCTTCGACAGCACCACCATGCCCACGTAGAGTAGGAGCAGATTGTCGTGGCCGTAAAACAGTGAACCGTTCATGATGGTGTTCCAGTCGGCAATGGTCTTGCCGCTCAACAACACATTGACAGCCGAATAGCCCTCACCATAAAGCGACGGGAAAAGGAAGATGAGCGTGCTTAACATCAGCCCTCCGCATACCAACCGAAGGTAGGGGTGCTTGGCCATCTTGGCAAACATGCCCTCGCAGGATGTCATGCCCCGCATGAAGTAGAGTCCGATAAATGCACAAAACACACCGAGGAGGATGCAGGGTGGCGTACGCTCTAACTGCCACCCATTGGTGAGTGTGAAATCGAAGAGGGAGGAGTTGCCCATGAAGATCACCGAAAACACAGTGGCCGTGACACAGGAGATGAGGATAGGGAGCAGCGAAGCCATGGTGAGGTCTACCATCAGTACTTCGAGGGTAAACACCAGACCGGCGATGGGGGCCTTGAAGATGCCGGCAATGGCAGCCGCGGCACCACACCCCACGAGGAGCATCAGCGTCTTGTTGTCCATCTTGAACAGCTGGCCGAGATTGCTGCCTATGGCCGACCCGGTGAGTACAATGGGAGCTTCGGCACCCACCGAACCGCCGAAACCGATGGTGAGCCCCGAGGCAATGACGCTCGACCAGCAGTTGTGGGCTCGTAGGTGTGACTGTTTGGTGGCGATGGCATACAGCACACGCGTGATGCCGTGAGAAATGTTGTCTCTCACAACATATTTGATGAAAAGATAGGTGAGATAGATGCCAACGATGGGGAATATCAGGAACAGCCAGTTCGATGAGTTGGCCCTCATGCTTCCCGTGAGCAGTATCTGGATTTCGTGAATGATGCTGTGCAGGATGAATGCTGCCACCGAGGCGAGCACACCTATGGTGAACGACAGGATAAGAGTCATCTGGCGGGTGGAGATGTGGGCCGCCCGCCAGCTGTGCAATCGTTCAAACATGGTGCTTGTTTCCATCCTCTACTTTCTGATAATGGTTACTTCTCCGTTTCGGCCCAACTTGATGATGCTGCTCGGTGTGTGAGGTTTGTGCTCCTGCCTGCGACTCCAGCACACATAGTCTACGGCCTCCACTACTTCTGGGGCAATGTCGCAGAAGTTTTGCGCGGCAGGCTGTCCGCTGATATTGGCACTGGTGCTGACGATGGCTTTCTGCATGCGGAAACACAGTTCTTTGGAAAACTTCTCGTAGGTGATGCGCACGGCCAAACTGCCGTCTTCGGCTATCAGGTTGGGGGCCACGTTGACGGCATCGTCAAGGATGATGGTTGTGGGCTTGCCCCCCTCGGCGGTGGAATCGACAAGCTCCCATGCCACAGAGGGGATATTGCGGAAATATTTCTGCATTCGTGCATCGGAGTCTACCAGACAGATGAGTGCTTTCGAGTCGTCACGCTGCTTGATTTGATAGACTTTAGCTACAGCTTCCGGATTGGTGGCATCGCAGCCGATGCCCCAAACTGTGTCAGTGGGGTAGAGGATGACTCCCCCTTTGCGCATACACTCCACTGCATTCTTGATATCTTCTTGTATAGTCATAGTTTCTTCTTTTTGTTTGGTCCGGACTCTTTATAATTTGTGGAATCTCGTGCCGTTGTCGGTATATTTACAGTTTGGCGGCAAAGCCGTTAAGGAAATCTTTGGCCGCCATGCGCTTTTTGCCCGCCATTTGAAGTTCGAATATCTCCAGCCACTCGTCCCGGCAGGCAATGAGCAGCCGTTTGCCCTCTTGGTGAACTGTGCCGGGCGTGGCGGCTGTGGCCTCACCGGTTTTCCCGGTCTTGAATATTTTAAGTGGTGCCTTGGTCGGAAAAGACACGTTGTCGGTCCAACTTCCGGGGTATGGACTCAGTCCTCTCACGAAGTCGTACACCCTCTTGGCCGGTCGGTTCCAGTTGATGCGGCAAGTCTCTTTAAATATTTTGGGTGCCGTGTGCAGTGTGTCGGTGGGCACATTGTGGTCTAGCCACTCTGCCTGCGCTGTCGAAGCTACGGTTCCGTTGCCTGCAAGAAGCCTGTCTACCGTCTCTACGGCAGTCTGCGCTCCAAGTTCCATGAGTCCGTTGTAGACATATTCTACATCGGCATCATCGGGTATGGGGAAGTGCCTTTGCAGGATGATGCGCCCCGTGTCGATGTCTTTGTTAAGGAAAAAGGTAGTGACACCGGTCTCCGTCTCGCCGTTGATGATGGCCCAGTTGATGGGGGCCGCTCCACGATATTGGGGGAGTAGTGCGGCATGTACATTGAATGTGCCGAAGCGGGGCCTACTCCAAACGACTTCCGGAAGCATGCGGAAAGCGACCACTATTTGCAGATCGGCTTTATAGGATGCCAACTGCTCTATAAAAGTCGGATCTTTCATTTTCTCCGGCTGCAATATTGGCAGCCCGTGGGCAAGTGCATATTTCTTTACTTCTGATGGCTGTAGGGTATCTTGATGTCTGCCCACCGGTCTATCGGGTTGTGTCACCACAGCCACTATATTATATCCATCCTCATAGAGTCGTTTCAGAGTGCCCACGGCAAACTCTGGGGTGCCCATGAAAATAATGCGTAAGTCTTTTTTCTCCACGATCCTTGAAATGACAAAATGTTGTATACAGCTAGGAATTATAAGCCGGTCTCAATGTTAGAAGCAACGAAAACGGTAGCCGACGGTGAACTGTGCGCCCATGTTGCGGGCTTTGCCGAGGGCTTGCTTGCCCCGTTCACTTTTTCCCAACTCCTTGACCGATACGGCATAGCGGGCATCAATGAAGAAGTTTTTGATGAGGAAAGTGAAGCCTGCCGGCACCATGATGTCGCCGCGATGGATGTCCGATTCTATGTTGCGCTTGTCCCCTTGGTTGGTATCCCAATCGGCGGTGGCCGTAAATTCACGCTTGAGACCGGCTCCTAAATAGAGCCCCAAACACTTTGCTGGATAATATTTAAAGAGGTAATCAATGTTGAGATAATCAAAGGTATAGGTAAATTTCATGGGACTACCATCTGTATTGGTTGAATGGCCGGAATTGTCATCGGCATTCCCGCATGACAGGTGGCTCCAATAGACTTCAACGTTGGAGGAGAACTTGGGTGTGACATATACTTCGAGAAAGATACCTGCTACCGGTCCTGGTTTCCACGAAGCATTAAGAGAGGTGAGTGTAGAGTAGTTGGCACCAATCTTGGGGCCGACGAAAATATCCCATTGATTTCGTTTGTCCTTATATTTGAATGTCGACTGAGCGTTGATAGTGATTGTCGAAATCATGCACAATAGCATGACTAGAAGAAACTTTTTCATATACATCGAATTTTATGTTGCAAAAATACGTCAAATCGCCGATATAAACAAATTTTGCCCTTTCTTTTTCTTTCTTTTCGCAACCTTTGTCCTGCTGCCAAACGCGTTTTGTTGTGTACTTGGATGTCGTTTTCTGTCAAAACAAAATGAAAAAGGGCCGTTCTTTTTGAAGTTTGAAAATAATTGTTTACCTTTGCCCTCACAAAGAGAATGGTTTTGAGTTTCTGTTCCCTATACAGTATTGACATCAAGATGATGGTCTGAATTGTAAACGCATGAGTGTTAAAAAAACGACATCACACGGTGTCTGTTAGTTGTGGTTGAAATAATCTTGCTTATGGAGGAGCACTCGAAAGTTGCACTGATATATGATTTTGATGGAACGTTGTCTCCGGGCAATATGCAGGAATTTGGCTTTATCCAAGCCATAGGAAAGGATAAAGATGAGTTTTGGGCGAAGAACCGGCAACTTTCTGAAGAGAATGATGCCAATGGCATTCTCTGTTATATGTATTTGATGCTGCAGGCCGCTTTGCAAAACAACATCTCGCTCAAGCGTGAGTCGTTCCGTCACTTCGGTTCGAAGATAGAGCTTTATGAGGGGGTGAAAGGTTGGTTTAAACTGGTTGGAGACTACGGCAGGTCTATAGGGCTTGATGTGCGCCATTATATCAACTCTTCAGGATTGAAAGAGATGATAGAAGGCACGTCCATCGCCCATGAGTTTGACAATATTTACGCCTGCTCCTATCTTTATAATGATAACGGTTCTGCCTATTGGCCGGCCATAGCAGTTGATTATACGACGAAGACGCAGTTTTTGTTCAAGATCAACAAGGGCATTGAGGCCGTCAGCGACGATATTAAAATCAATGAATATGTGCCGGAGAATGAACGTCCTATCCCTTTCACACACATGATATATTTCGGTGATGGAGAAACGGACATTCCCTGCATGAAGATGGTCAAAGAGCATGGAGGACATTCGATAGCCGTCTATTCAGACAAACGGAAAGAGGCCACGGCCCTGAAACTGATAGACGAGAATCGTGTCAATTTTGTTTGCCGGGCCGATTATCGTGAATCTGGTGAGATTTATCATGTCGTCAGGCGTATTCTGGATAAGGTAAAGGCCGACTGCGAATTTAACAAATTGTTACGGGTGCATCATGATAAAATAGCGAGTGAGTGAGCAGAGAGTACCTGTATTGATAGTAAGACTCAAAGTTATAATATTTAAATGAACAAGATATGGTTTTGTTAACACTTTTTGGAGGTATGTTTGAATACATGACATTGAGACTGTGGGTATTGGGAATAATCCTTCCTTTTGTCAGTGCAATGGTTATCACGGCTTTGGTTCATCCCGTCATCGTCAAAATGGCATTGAAGAAGAATATGACCGACGCCCCTGATTATAGGAAACTCCAGAAACAACCTGTTCCGGTTATGGGTGGTCTGGCTGTGTTCTTTGGTGTGGTTGTCGGAGCCGGGGTAACGAGCATGTTCTTTAACACCTATGCTTTGTTTACTTGCGTTGTCGCATTGACGGTCATGATGTATGTAGGCATGCTCGACGACATGGTGGGACTTAGCCCCATTGTCCGCATCGTCTTGGAAATAGCTGTCATTGCGTTTGTCGTGAAAATGGATCTGACCAACATCAATGACTTTCATGGGCTTTTCGGCATTGGGAAACTCCCGGTTTATGTATCTTTGCCACTTTGCACTGTTGCCTGTGTGGGAATCATCAATGCTGTCAACATGATTGACGGTGTTGATGGGTTGTCAACTGGCTTGTGCATATTTGCCTGCCTGTGTTTTGGGGTGGTGTTTTGTGCCTCTTACGACGGGACAATGAGTGTTATGGCTGCATTGGCTGCAGGAGCCTTGGTTCCTTTTTTCTTTCACAACGTGTTTGGCAGCACTTCAAAGATGTTTATTGGAGATGCCGGTACCATGATGATGGGTATGCTGATGAGCATATTTTGTATGCGCATGATAGACAACACGTCGTTGGCAGCAGCCAATCATCCGGGGTTTGGGGTGATTGCTTTCTGTGTGAGTGTGTTGAGCATACCGGTGTTTGACACCTTGCGCGTGATGACGGGACGAATGTGGAAGGGTGTCAGTCCTTTCCATCCCGACAAGAGTCATTTGCATCATTTATTTATAGAAATAGGTTTCTCTCATGTTGGAACCACGATAATGGTGATAAGTCTCAATATGCTGAATGTGTTGTGTTGGTTTGTTGCCTATTTGGCGGGAGCTGATGTCACATGGCAATTTATTGTCGTTGTGGTGGTTGCTTTCCTGAATACCACAGTGCTGTTTTATACTGTGCGGAAAATGAATCATAAGCATCTGCCTTACCGCATATTAAAACGGATAGCGGAACTTAGCCACATGGAGACAGGAGAGTGGTTTATGACTATTAGGAGGATTCTTGACAAAATATGAAAGCCGGCTTTTCGGGTGGGTTTGGCTTATGGGCAGGCTCCTCATAAAGAAGGTAAAGAAAATGGCAAGTCAACGAGAGGTCTCGATGTCTTGCCATTTTTGAGTGTAAGGTATTAGCTTGTTTCTCTTTTCTTACGGGGCGATAGCCTTTTGTATTCCGTATCCAAATAGGGCGAAATCGCCTTTGAGGGGATCGTCGGGAAAAACCTTTCGCAATTCATCTGTGAGTTTTTGGGCAGTGCGCATGGAAGGTTGTGTAGTGGCGAGCAGTCCCAATCGTTTAGCTTCCTCCATAACGTGGGTGTCAAGTGGGATGATGAGTGTGCGCTTGTCGATGAAAGTCCATAGACCTAAATCAACGGGTGAGCAGTCACGTACCATCCAGCGAAGCAGCATGCACACCCGTTTGCACGATGAGGTGGTGCTTTTGGGAACGAGGTGTCCTACATCCCATAAATGAAAATGGCGGGTCATAGCGGTTATAGCATCGTGGGCCGTAGTTGCCCGTTCTTTGACAAATTCTCCGATGCTGCCATGTTTTATCAGGATATCTTGTATTCCCATGAAGAGTTGGTGAACATGATGATAGGTCTGTAATCGGTAAAATCGTTCCGGTGTATCGGGAATTGCCACTGTAAATGAATTGTCCTTGATCCATGAATAGATATTACCGCGCGACTCTTTCAAGAACAATTGAATCTTTGGCATAAACAGCTTGCGGTTCCCATAACTGAGGCAGGAGGCTATGAGTGCGATAACTTCTTGGTTGTGTGGGCCCTCCACTTGGTGCATGAACCAACTGGGATCACCCGTCAGAAAGTCTGTCGTCTCATATTTGGCAGCATGTTCAGTTAGCAGCTCTCTGGTCTTACAATTCATCTTTTGGTCTTTTGTCTCTATTGGTAGTTGGCTCCTTGTTGGTATAGAACTGGAGGATAAAGGTGGGTAATTATTTTCTTTTCCTTTGATCGATAGATTATTCCTCATCCCATGTGGTCCAAATGGAGAAGTCTTTGACACTCGCAGTAATCTCATCTGTCCCATTATCGACTTTGTCTATATTAAGACTGCGGATAAACTCATATTTGGCCGATGATGAGGCTAATAAGGGCTGGATGCTAATATGATATCTTTTTATTGTCGGCTGAAGGTATTTCTTTCTTTTCATATTTTTATTATGATTATAGATGATGGTTGTATGGTTTTCTTTCATTAAATTATTGCACAAACTTCTTTCCATTGCAGATATATATTCCATGAGGCAACGAATTTCGGGTATCGGCATCTGCCACTTTCATACCTTGCAGGTTGTAGATGGCAGAAGTGTTTTTCTTTGTTTCACGGTATTCCATATTCTGAATGCCGGTACCGATATTGAGCAGAAACTCTTTTGCAGTAGCAGCTTTTTCAGAAGTAAAATACCAACGGTAGGGCTTGATTTTGATAGTACGGTTTTTGCATGAATAAATCTTGTTGTTGGCCACCACGTATAAGTCGGCAGCCTCTTTGAACTCTTGGTTTTCGTATGTCGCATGATAAGTGATGTCTCCTACCTTAACAGTTTGCTCTTCGCCCCCATACTGAAACTTTGTGGAAGCCGGGAAGATGAAAGGTTGGCTGTTGAAAGATTCTCCTTTAATAAGATAAGGTTTGTTGGCTTTCATCGTTTCGCCGTTGTCCATAGAGATAAATTCTATCGCTTGTGTGTTGTCTTCATTCAGCCGATAGACCGTGGTTTGCATACCGAACACCTCCCGATAGTTCTCAACATCAAACGGGAGAATTAAAGTGTTAAGCGCATTGGGTTCAAATGTACGGTGAAGGGATACGGCACCATCTTCTCCCTTGTTTGTTTTTGCGGGGAATGGGCTGTCTTCTGTTAATGTGATGCCGTAGGAGGGTAATCGGGTGATGGCGTATAGATTAGCTGCAGGATGTTCCTTTGTAGGAGAAGCGTATAAACCAAAATAATTGTTAGTCTTATGGTAACATAAATATGTCTTATAAAGCTGTAGACCTTTTCCCGATTTTGTCAATTTACAGAAATCATTTGCTTTGTCATAGCATTTTAGCCAATTATATTTTTCTTTACTATAACCAACATATTTTCCTTTTTTAGTGTCGTATAAGAAAAAGTTGCCATCGCATTCTATAAGTCTAAATAGATTACTCTCAGTGATAGCCTCTTCTTTTGAATATTTTGCAGCCGCACCATATAAGAAAGGGCCATTTTGTGCTTGCTCTTGTATGGAAACCGTTTTACTGTATTTCGCTTTTTCTATGCGTGTCATTAGAAATAATTGCCCTGCGCCATTGGATAAAGATTCCAGAGGCTTCGATGCTAATTGGGGAGTTTCTGTTTGTGCTTGTCCGCATAGAGTCACTGTCATGAAGATACATGACAATAGAAGATGTTTTTTTACCATTGTATTTAAATTGAAATGTTGTTCACATTATTATACTACAAAGGTAAACAAAAAATACTTGGACATGGTTCCTCATCCAAGTTCATTAGCATAATTTAAAAGATAGATGGCTGTTTTTGTAAAGATTCACATTTCTACGGCGATTATCCGATACATGACATTATAACTATGCACAACTTATCTTATTTCCCATCAGTTTTACGTGGCTTTGATCTAAATATGTTTTTTAACTATAAGCCTTTTATTATCACATTTTTCTTACCCCATTCTGCTATGTTTTTCATTTTTTATCCATACCTTTGCAGCAAATAGGTGGCATTCGATGAGTGGAATGAGAATACTCATACCGCTTGTTTGCACAATGAAGGAACGATGGCAGAAGGCTTTTTTGTACAAAACATAGGCCGGTCACATCTGCCCACCCATAGAAATAAAAAAGATAAAAGTGCGCTTTTTAATTACTTTAAAACCGAAATAACAATGAAACCAACATTAGTTCTCCTCGCTGCAGGAATGGGTAGCCGCTATGGTGGCTTGAAGCAGTTGGACGGCCTGGGCCCCAACGGTGAAACAATCATGGACTATTCCATCTATGATGCCATTCAGTCGGGCTTTGGCAAGATTGTGTTCATCATCCGCAAAGATTTTGAAGACCAGTTCCGGCAGCAGGTACTTTCCAAGTATGAAGGGCATGTGCCCGTAGAACTTTGCTTCCAGAGCATCGATGCCCTCCCCGAAGGATTCAGTGTGCCGGCCGGGCGTGAAAAGCCTTGGGGCACCAACCATGCCGTGCTCATGGCCAAGAACGTGGTGAAAGAACCTTTCTGCGTAATCAACTGTGACGACTTCTACAACCGTGACTGCTTCAAGGTGATGGGTCGTTTCCTTGCCGAATTGCCCGAGGGCAGCAAAAACAAGTATGCCATGGTAGGTTTCCGCGTGGGCAACACGTTGAGCGACAACGGTACGGTGGCCCGCGGTGTGTGCTCGAAAGATGCCGAAGACCATCTCGCGACCGTTGTGGAGCGTACCGAAATAGAGCGTCGCGAGGGCGTGGTGAAGTATAAAGACGAACAGGGCGAGTGGATAGCCATTGGCGACAACACACCGGTCTCGATGAACGTATGGGGATTCACACCCGACTATTTCGAATACAGCGAAGCCTATTTCATGGAGTTTCTCAGCGACCCGAAGAACATGGAAAACCTCAAGGCTGAGTTTTTCATTCCTTTGATGGTGAACAAGCTCATCAACGAAGGCACCGCTACCGTAGAAGTGCTCGACACCACCAGCAAGTGGTTTGGCGTGACCTATGCTGCCGACCGCCAGAGTGTCGTGGACAAGATTCAAAGCCTTGTAGACGAAGGCGTTTATCCCAACAAACTTTTTTGATGCAGATTAACATTTTATCAGAATCAGAAGCCGCTACCCTCCGCGAGTTGATAGCGGCTTCTGAGCGTATAGTCATTTGCGGACATAAGTCGCCCGACGGCGATGCCATAGGTTCCTCCCTCGGGTGGGCCGCCTATCTTCGCTCTTTGGGCAAGTCGCCCGACATTGTGATGCCCGATGCCATGCCCGACTTTCTCCATTGGTTGCCCAACTCCGAAAAGGTGGTGCGCCACGACAAGCGCACGGCTGAAGTGAGCCGGATGTTGCAGCAGGCCGACTTGTTGTTCTGCCTCGACTTCAACGATCCGGGCCGTGTGGAAGACATGCAGGCCGATGTCGTGGCATCACCTGCCCGTAAGGTGATGATCGACCACCACCTCGACCCCAATTTCCCCGACACGGCCCTCGCCGTTTCCCACCCGGAGATGAGTTCCACTTCCGAGATGGTGTTCCGTGTGGTGTGGCAGCTGGGCGGTTTTGAGGGGCTTGACAGGCAGTGGGCCGCTCCCATTTATTGTGGAATGATGACCGATACGGGCGGGTTTACCTATAACAGTACCAACCCCGAAATCTATTTCATCATCAGCCAGTTGCTTACCAAGGGCATCGACAAAGACAAGATCTACCGCAACGTGTTCAACAACTACAGTTCGTGGGCCGTGCGCCTGCGAGGCTACATGATGTGTCAAAAGCTCAACGTTTTTGAAGACCTGCACGCCTCTTACTATGCGATGACCCGCACCGAGTTGCGCGACTTCCACTTCATTCGCGGTGATGCCGAAGGGCTCGTCAATGAACCCCTTCGCATCAAAGGGCTCAAACTCTCCATCTCGCTGCGCGAAGACACCGAGCGCGACAACCTCGTGCTTGTGAGCGTGAGGTCGGTCGATGATTTCCCGGCCAATGAGGTGGCTGCCCGCTTCTTCAACGGTGGCGGTCATGTCAATGCCGCCGGCGGCAAACTGCATTGCAGCATCAGTGAGGCCGAACAGGTGGCCCGGAAGGCCATCCGGGCTTTTGCTGACAGACTGAAGGCGTAAATTCCGTTAAATGAGGAATCAAACTTGATAAATAGACTAAAAAACTCGATGGGCTCTCGCCCGTGTGTAATCTTTTTATTAACTTTGTTCCCTGTTAAAATGTATAATAAACAATACAATGAGAAAAGTAGTATATGGATTGCTGGCCGTCGTCGGTGGAGTGATGTTGTTTTCTTCCTGCAACAGGGGAGAGACCTACGCCGAGCAGAAAGACCGCGAGCGTGAGGCCATCAATGCCCTTGTCGTGAAGCAGGGCATCAAGGTGATTTCGGAACGCGAGTTCTTGACCGACACCACTACCGATGTCTCTAAAAACGAGTTTGTGCTGTTTGACAATACCGGAGTCTACATGCAGATCGTCAAGAGGGGAACCGGCGAGAAAATAGCCGACGGCGAGACGACCGATGTGCTGTGCCGTTTCAAGGAGGCCAATCTGTTTGTCAACCCCAACCTCTCGCCCGACTCTTGTCTGACCAATACCACCCATGCTTATGCTTACAAGCCCGACAAGCTGACCGTGACCAACAATTCCGGTACTTTCACGGCCTCGTTCTTGAGTGGTTTGATGTACGATACCTACAAGACGACTTCCGTTCCGTCGGGTTGGCTCATTCCGCTCACTTACATCAAGTTGGATCGTCTCAAGAGTGCCGGTTCCGAACTGGCTAAGGTGAGGCTCATTGTGCCCCACACACAGGGGCAGCAGAATGCCACGCAGAATGTCTATCCCTGCTATTACGAAATCAGTTACGAGAAGGGACGCTAATCTTATCCACACGCATTTAACATCTAAAAATATTCAGGCATTATGACGTTAATCAAGTCTATATCCGGCATTCGCGGAACCATCGGCGGACGGGCCGGTGACACGCTCAATCCGCTCGACATCGTAAAGTTCACTTCGGCCTACGCCACTTTCATTCGGCGTAGTGGCCGGTCAGACAGCAACAAGATTGTTGTGGGCCGCGATGCCCGCATTTCGGGGCTCATGGTGAAAAACGTGGTCTGTGGCACGCTCATGGGCATGGGCTATGATGTGATCAACATCGGGCCCGCCACCACTCCCACCACCGAACTGGCCGTGCGCATGAGCGGGGCAGCCGGCGGCATCATCATCACTGCCTCCCACAATCCCCGCCATTGGAACGCCCTGAAATTGCTCAACCACGAAGGGGAGTTTCTCACCAAGGACGACGGCAACGAGGTGCTCGCCATTGCCGAACGTGAAGACTTTGAGTTTGCCGATGTTGACCATCTCGGCAGCTACACCGACGACCGCACTTTCGACGACCGCCACATCGAAGCTGTGCTGGCTCTCCGGCTCGTTGATGTCGAGGCCATCCGCAAGGCCCACTTCAAGGTGGCTGTGGATGCCATCAACTCCGTGGGCGGCATCATTCTGCCTCGGCTGCTCGACCGTTTGGGCGTGGAATATACTTTTCTCAACGGCGAGCCCAATGGCAATTTTGCCCACAACCCCGAGCCGTTGGAGAAGAATCTGGGCGGCATCATGGCCGAATTGCAGAAAGGCGGCTACGACATGGGCATTGTGGTAGACCCTGATGTAGACCGTTTGGCCTTTATTCAGGAAGACGGCAAGATGTTCGGCGAGGAGTACACCCTTGTCAGCGTGGCCGACTATGTGCTCTCTCACACTCCCGGCAACACGGTGAGCAACCTCAGTTCCACCCGTGCCCTGCGCGATGTCACCGAGCGTCATGGCGGTCACTATGCCGCTGCGGCTGTGGGCGAGGTCAATGTCACCACCAAGATGAAGGAGGTTGGGGCCGTGATTGGCGGCGAAGGCAACGGCGGTGTCATCTATCCCGAGAGTCACTATGGGCGCGATGCCCTTGTGGGCATAGCCCTTTTCCTGAGCAGTTTGGCCCATAAGGGGTGCAAAGTGAGCGAGTTGCGGGCCACTTATCCCAACTATTTCATCGCCAAAAACCGCATCGATCTCACTCCTGACACCGATGTGGATGCCATTCTTGTGAAAGTGAAAGAGATGTTTGCCGCCGATGCCACGGCGCAGGTCAACGACATCGATGGGGTGAAAATCGACTTTCCCGACAAATGGGTGCATCTGCGCAAGTCCAACACCGAACCCATCATCCGTGTCTACAGCGAAGCGGCCACGATGGATGAGGCCGATGCCCTCGGCAAGAAACTCATGCAGGTGGTCTACGACATGCAATGATACTCGTAGCTCTGCGCGCAATGTGATAAACAAATCGGGCTGCCGGAAACTTCCGGCAGCCCGATTTGTTTGGTGTAGGGACTTTCCATAAAAGTTGTTTTTTGTCGTTCGGCATACTGATAAGGAATATATCGCTGTCTGCTTTTTTCGTCATTGATTTGCAATCACTTCATTTTTGTCGTATCTTTGCATCGCCAAAGGGAGTACGTGAGTGCTCCCTTTTTTTAGCTTTCCTTCTGCTATGGATATCGTTGAGGCCGAATGAGCTTGCAAAAGAGCCCCTTGGGCATTCTCATTCGGCTCGACTGAGCTTCCAAGTGTGGCCCTTTCGCAAGGTCGTTCGGGCTTAGTGAGAAAATTGATGGGCCGGATGGGGCAAATGGGAGGAATGAGATAAGACGGAAAGATGAGTGGCGAAAAGTCGCATGTAAATCTTTTTCGGAAGTTTTAATAGTTCGTGCTATACGATGGTTTTATCCCTTTTACTCAGCACCCTAACCCCTAACTTAGGGACTTAGCCTCTTGTCCAATCCCCCCATTCAAGGTATTAAACAGGCTTTTTTCCGCGAGGCACTCCCCTCCTTCGGAGGGGCCGGGAGAGGCTTTCATCCCTCCTTTCCTGAATTTCCCACCATATTTTGTTGGGAAAACCGGCTTTCGTTTTGGTTGTTTGAAAGAAAAAATATATTTTTGTAGACAATTTTTTAAACCGAAAAGATAAAAAAGGTATGAGAGTAATCATCGAACCTAACTACGAACTGTTGTCGCAATGGGCTGCCAACCGTGTGATTGGCAAGATCAATGCGGCCCGGCCCACAGCCGACCATCCATTTGTGCTGGGGCTGCCAACCGGGTCTTCGCCCATCGGCATGTACAAGGCGCTGATCAAAGCCCATGAGGAGGGGTTGGTGTCGTTCAAACATGTGGTGACCTTCAACATGGACGAATATGTGGCTCTGCCCGAGACGCATCCCGAGAGCTACCACAGTTTCATGTTCAACAATTTTTTTAATCATGTCGACATCGACCGCAAGAACATCCATATACTCAACGGTAACGCCGACGACTTGGAGAAAGAGTGTGCTGACTATGAGAAGGCCATTGAGAAGTTTGGCGGCATCGACCTGTTTGTCGGTGGCATAGGCCCCGACGGGCATATAGCCTTCAATGAGCCCGGTTCGTCGCTCACGAGCCGCACCCGCATGAAGACGCTCACGAGCGACACCCGCATTGCCAACAGCCGCTTCTTTGGCGGCGATCCCAACAACGTGCCGCAGTTTGCCCTCACCGTGGGAGTGGGCACGGTGATGGATGCCCGCGAGGTGATGATTCTGGTCAATGGCCACGGCAAGACACGTGCCTTGCAGGCAGCCATCGAGGGAGGCATCACCCACATGTGGACCATCAGTGCCCTTCAGATGCACCGGCATGGCATCATCGTGTGCGACGAGGATGCCTGTGACGAACTCAAGGTGGGCACTTTCCGCTATTTCAAGGAGAAGGAGCAGAACTATATTTTGCTGTAATTTGTGGTGCTTACACAACGGAAAAGCCCCCATCCAAATAACCATAATCCGTCGGTTGACGATGGCTATCGGATGGGGACTTTGCCGTTATTCTGTGTTTGGAGGTATAACGATGGCGCGGAATTCATATTCCGGTACGCTCGCAGAGTTTCCGGTCATTTATACTCTTTGGCTTCTCTTTCACCTTTAAGCACGGCCAGGGCGTTTGAGGCCAGGGCCCCCATTTCGTCTTCTCCCGGATAGACAGCCACGGGGGCAAGAAATGCGATGCGCTCTTTGAGTCGCGGAATGATGTATTTTGACCGGGCCATGCCGCCGGTCAGAATCACGCCGTCTATCTTTCCGCACAGCACGGCCCCCTCGGCCGCGATGGCTTTGGCCGTGTGGAAAATCAATGCATCAAGCACCCGGCGGGCCTCGTTGTCGCCATCGGCAATACGCTGTTCTACTTTCCGTACATCGCTCGTACCCAAATGGGCGATGAGGCCGGACTCGCCTGAGAGATATTTTAACAGACCTTCCTCCGTGAATCGGCCACTATAACATAGGCGTATCAGGTCGCAGACCGGCAGAGAGCCCGTGCGCGAAGGGGAGAAGGGGCCTTCGCCGTCGAGCGCATTGTTGGCGTCTATGGCCCGTCCGTGGGCGTGAGCGGCTATGGAGATGCCTCCCCCCAAGTGGCAGACTATCAGGTTGAGGTCTTCGTAGCGCACGCCCCGTTCACGGGCGAAGCGGCGCGCCACGGCCTTTTGGTTGAGTGCGTGCCAGATGCAGATGCGCCGGATGAGCGGGGTGCCCGTGAGCCGGGCTTCATTGCACAACTCATCCACCACACCGGGATCGGCAATGAAGCTTCGGCAGCCCTCGATGTCTTTGGCTATGTCGTAGGCCAGCAGGCAACCGAGGTCGCAGGCGTGTTTGTGAATGGCGTTGCGCGTGTCTTCCAGCATCAGTTCGTTGATTTCATACACTCCTCCCTCCAGAGGCTTGGTGAGCCCCCCGCGGCCTATCACGGCCCGGAAGTCGAGTTTGATGCCTTCCCGTCGAAGTTCGTCGATGATGAGTTGGCGGCGGAAATGATACTGATCGGTGACCTCATGGAAGCGGCTCAGTTCGGTGGCAGAGTGTGCGATGTCTTTGTTTAAGAGTGTTTTTTCGTCCTCATAGACGGCAATCTTCGTCGATGTAGAGCCCGGGTTGATGGCAAGTATTCTCATAGCGGTCTTTTTCTATTCAGATTTTCAGTTTCTTGGTGCTACCCCGCGATGGCGGCTAGCAGTAGGCTCAGATATTTGGCGCGATGGTTGTCGCCTCGCGACGGTAGCACCACGGGCTTCAAGGTGCCCTGTAGCACGCCTGCCACTTCGGCTCCGGCAAATAGCGTGACAGTCTTGTAGAACAGGTTGCCCGCCTCGATGTCGGGCAGGATAAGCCCGTCGGCATCTCCCGCAATGGGCGACCGGATGCCTTTGATCTCCATGCTGTGCAGGTCGCAGGAGGTCTTTACGTCGAGCGGCCCGTCTACCACGCAAGAGCCGAAAGTTCCATGCCGGGCCTCATCGACTATCTGCAAGTAGTCTTCGGTGAAGGGGAAGTTTTTTGCATCGGCCTTTTCCGAACAGTGGATGAGGGAGATTTTCGGCTGTCCGATGCCCAGCCGGTGGCAGAGGCCGACCATATATTTCACCTGCTCCCGGCGTTGTGGTGCGGTGGGATAGGGGATGACGGCTGCGTCGGAGTAGAAAAGCAGTTTGTGGTAGGTGGGGATTTGAGCCACGGCGATGTGGGTGAGTGTACCTCCCGGTGGCAGAATGCCCGTCTTCTTGTCGAGCACGGCACGCAGAAGGTCGGCTGTCTGCACAAGCCCTTTCATCAAGATATCGGCCTCGCCTTGCCTGACGAGTTCCACTCCGCGGCGCGATGCCGCTTGCGGATCGGCATCATCTACAAACAAAGGGGTGATAAATCCTTCCTCCTCAGCCTGCTTCACGGCCGCAAGAGTCGACTCGCCATGCGGACACACCACGGCCACGCGTTTCCTGTCCGGATGCTCGCGCAACCGATGCGTCAACGCTTCAAAACTGTCAATGCTTTTTTCCATGATATTTCTCGTACTTCTTGGTTGCAGCCTCAAAGATACACAATAAGTTGAAAACGGCGGTAGCTTTTTGCAATTATTTTCATTTTAAGGTCTGCGGCAGGACTGTTGGAGGGATACAATGGGAATGACAAGTGGAGCGGTGAGTGTAGAGAAGATAAAAAAAGCTCCGCAACCTGAATGGTTGCGGAGCTTTTTGTTTGTCTTGGAGCTAAAGGGAGTTAGAGGCGTTGGCACTCGTTTCCCTTGTCACTCTTGAAACTTGATTTTGTTAATCTTAGTTCCTGAACACCAGTCCGTCTCCAAACTCGTCGACGATGATGGGCTTGTCGCGGCTCACTTCCTCGGCCAGGAGTTTCTTGGAGAGGTCGTTGAGCACGTAGTCTTGGATGGCGCGCTTCACCGGACGGGCACCAAATTCGGGATCGTAGCCCACTTCGGCCAGATAGTTGATAGCCTGTGGCGTCCACTGCAAGTCGAAACCCTGCGGCCGGAGTATCTCTTTCACGCGGTTCATCTGCAACTCCACCACCTTGGCAATCTCATCCTTCTGCAACGGTTTGAAGGTGATGATGTCGTCCACACGGTTCAGAAATTCCGGACGGAACGTGGCTTTGAGTGCCTCTCGTTTGGCATTGGAAGTCATGATGATGATCGTGTTCTTGAAGTTCACCACGCGTCCCTTGTTGTCGGTGAGCCTTCCGTCGTCAAGCACCTGCAACAGGATGTTGAATACATCGGGATGGGCTTTCTCTATCTCATCGAAGAGCACCACAGAATAGGGTTTGCGGCGCACGGCTTCGGTGAGTTGTCCACCCTCGTCATAGCCTACATATCCCGGAGGCGCACCGATGAGGCGGGTGACACTGAACTTCTCCTGATATTCGCTCATGTCGATGCGGGTCATCATTTGTTCGTCATTGAACAGATATTCAGCCAGCGCTTTGGCCAGTTCGGTCTTACCCACACCCGTTGTTCCGAGGAAGATGAATGAGGCAATGGGGCGCTTGGGATCCTGCAAACCGGCACGACTGCGGCGCACGGCATCGCTCACGGCCTTGATGGCTTCGTCTTGGCCGATGACGCGGCGGTGGAGTTCCTCCTCCAAATGGAGCAGTTTCTCGCGCTCGCTCTGCAACATGCGAGTCACGGGGATGCCCGTCCACCGGCTCACTACCTCTGCTATGTCGTCGGCGGTGACCTCCTCGCGCACGAGTTGTTTGCCTTCGGTCGACTGTCCGAGTTGTTCCTGAGTAGCCTTGATGTCAGCTTCGAGCTGCTGCAACTTGCCATATCGTATTTCGGCCACGCGCTGGTAGTTGCCTTCCCGTTCGGCCCGCTCAGCCTCAAACTTCAGGTTTTCAATCTCCTGCTTGTTCTGCTGAATCTTGTTAACCAATCCCCGTTGGGCCTCCCATTTGGCTCGGAAAGCCTTTTCCTGGTCTTTCAGTTCGGCAATCTCCTTGTCGAGATAAGACAGTTTGTTGCTGTTGGCATGGGCGGCATCACCCCCTTGCGATGGACTTGCAGCGGATTCCAATTCGCGTTTGATAGCTTCGCGTTCAATCTCCAACTGCTTGAGCCGGCGTTCCAGTTCGTCAAGTTCCTCCGGAACGGAGTCACGCTCCATGCGCAGTTTGGCTGCCGCCTCATCCATCAGGTCGATGGCCTTGTCGGGAAGGAACCGGTCGCTGATGTATCGCTCCGAAAGTTGCACAGCCGCAATGCAGGCATCGTCTTGTATCCTCACCTTGTGGTGATTCTCGTAGCGTTCCTTGATGCCACGCAGGATGCTGATAGCGTCTGCCTCGTCGGGTTCTTCCACCATCACGGTTTGGAAGCGGCGTTCCAATGCTTTGTCTTTTTCAAAATATTTCTGATACTCGTTGAGCGTGGTGGCACCGATGGCACGCAGTTCGCCCCGAGCCAAAGCCGGCTTCAGAATGTTAGCTGCATCCATAGCTCCCTCGCCACCTCCGGCACCCACCAGCGTGTGTATCTCGTCGATGAAGAGGATGATGTTGCCCTCACTGTTGGTCACCTCCTTGATGACGCTCTTCAACCGCTCCTCAAACTCACCCTTGTATTTGGCACCAGCCACAAGGGCACCCATGTCAAGCGAATAGAGTTGCTTGTTTTTCAGGTTTTCCGGTACGTCGCCACGCACAATGCGCTCGGCCAGTCCTTCGGCAATGGCCGTCTTACCCGTACCCGGTTCACCTATTAATATAGGGTTGTTCTTGGTGCGGCGGGAGAGGATTTGCAGCACCCGGCGTATTTCCTCATCGCGCCCGATCACAGGATCGAGCTTGCCCGAACGGGCCTGCTCCACGAGGTTTTTGGCATATTTGTCGAGTGCCTGATAGTTCTCGTCACCCGACTGCGACTGCACTTTCTGCCCTTGTCGCAGACTTTGGATGGCCATTTCCATCTCCTTCTCTGTGCAGCCGGCATCTTTCAAGATGCGGCCCGCCGTGGAGTTGACCTGCAAGAGGGCGAGCAGCATGGGTTCTATGCTCACGAACTCGTCGCCTTGTTTTTGGGCGATGTCCTGCGCTTTGACCAGAATCTCGTTGGTAGCGGAGCTCAGATAGGGTTCTCCCCCCTGCACCCGGGCCTGATGTTGAATCTCGGAAGCGACGAGCGTGTCTACCTGTTGACCGTTGACTCCCAGCTTCTGGAAGAGATAACCGGTCACATCCTTGCCTTTTTCCAAGATACCTGCCAACAGATGCACAGGCTCAATGGTCTGCTGTTGGTTGCGCTGCGCAATGCTCACCGCAGCCTGCACGGCCTCCTGGGCTTTGATTGTAAATTTCTCGAATGTCATATTCGTTTCTCCTTTCTATAATATTTTGCTTTTATCTATGTTCTTTTTCCGTTTCAATAGATGAAGTATCAAAGGATATACCGAACCGTGTTTTGTGACAGAATGTCGCTTTTTGGATGCCAATGTGTCGCTCGTTTATGCGGTTAAAGATAGTTAAATAGAAGCCTTTGGGCGTCCTGTCCACCGCTGTTTCTTCCTTTTTTATTATCTTTACCGCTTGAAAGGGAACTATTTCCAATCGAATCTGCAAATATCATCTATGGATAGAAGAATATTAAACGTGCTGGCCACGTGCCCGCTGTTTGCCACAATGTCGGAACTGGAGCTCGACCTGACGCTCTCTTCCGTGAGCCATCGGGTGGTGGACTATGCCAAGCGAGATGTCTATGCCTTGGCCGGAATGCCCTGCCGATATGCCGACATCGTGCTCACGGGCGAACTCGTGTGCCGCATGTCGTCGCTTTCGGGCAAGCAAGTGGAGGTGAGCAGGCTTCGTCCGGGCAATTTGGTGGCTCCCGCCTTCGTCTTTGCCAAAGACCGCAGTCTGCCTGTCAGCGTGGAGACCGAGGTGTCCACATCCGTTTTCCGGCTCCGTCCGGAGACACTGCAAGAGTTGATAGACACCAATGCCACCATCCGGATGAACTTCATTCGCGTACTTTCCCAAATTGATGTGTTTCTCACCCATCGTATGAAGGTGCTCAGCTTGTTCACCGTCCGCGAGAAAGTGGCCTCGATGTTGCTCGAACAGGCGGGCAAGCAAAACTCCAATGTCATACAGCTTGACCAGTCGCGGCAGGTGATAGCCGACTCTTTCGGCATACAGAAATATTCGCTGCTGCGCGTGCTCTCCGAAATGCAGGACAACGGGGCCATCCACATCAAGGGCAAACAAATCGAGATCCTTGACCGCAGTTTGCTTTGACTTTAACCCTATAACCTTATTTATATGTTAGAAGAAGCTGTTTTTTTCTTCATTATTTTTGTAACCGTACCGCTCTTTGCATGGTATCGCATCGAGCGTTCGCTTACCAGTGTGCAAGACCGGTTGGAGGACTTGCATGATAAATTGAATCGGTTGCAGGAGCGATTGGAAGCGGAGACAATCCCGGAAGAACCCCGGCCGGTGACGGAAACGCGCAACGAAACGATTGCCGACGAGCAGAGTGAACCGCTCTCAGCGCCCATTCCCACAGCCGTTATTGACATAGAGACTGAACCGGCTGCCATTGACGAGGAACCCGGGGAGACCGTTCAGGTGGAAGAACCTGCCGAACAGGTGGAAGAATCTGTTGCAGCAGAAGAACCGTCTGTACCCGTGGAGACTCTTGAAGCGGAGCCGGCAATGGCTTCGGAGCAAGAAGCAACGGAGCGGCGGGGCTTTGATTACGAGAAATTTATCGGTGAAAATCTGTTTGGAAAGATCGGCATATTGGTCTTTATCATCGGTATCGGCTTCTTCGTGAAATATGCCATCGACAGAAATTGGATAGGAGAAGTGGCCCGGACAGCTTTGGGCTTTGTGGTAGGCGGCTGCATGGTGGCTCTGGGCGAACGGCTTCGGGAACGCTATCGGGCTTTCAGTTCGCTGCTCATCGGCGGAGGCTTCGGTGTGTTCTACATCACGGTGGCCATTGCTTTTCACTACTATCATCTCTTTTCCGACACCATTGCCTTCCTCACACTTGTGGGGCTGACGGTCGCGATGGGAGGCATGGCGATATTCCACGACCGTCGCGAGCTGGCTGTCACGGCATTGGCGGGAGGCTTCATAGCTCCGTTTATCACGTCGATCGACGAGAATGACGCGCTGTTGTTGCTAAGCTACCTTGCCATCCTCAATATCGGTATGTTCATTCTCTCTGTCTATAAGGAGTGGAGAGAGCTGCCCGTTGTGGCTTTCGGTTTCACCAGTTTGGCAATTTGCTTTGGTTTAGTGACCGGTTCGTTCGTGGAAAATGACAGGATAGGAGTGTTGATGTGGCTGTTTTCCACACTGTTTTTTTTCATCTTTATGCTTTCCCCGATTTGGCTGTTGCGTGATGGCAAAGCCGAAAAACTGACTTATTGGCTGATAGTCACACTGGTGGCCAATGGTTTTGTGTATTTGCCTTTAGGCGTTTATTTCCTTGAAGAGCAAGTAAGTTTTGAGACTTCGGGCTTGCTCAGCTTCTTCATCTCCGCCGTCCATATAGGGTGTTATCTTGTTCTCCGCCGTAAGGACTGGGCAACCGATACGCTTCAGTTTGTCTTGCCGGCCTTGGGCATCATCTTCTTCTCGATGGCCATCCCGCTTCAGTTTGCCGGACAGGCTATGCTTGTGCTTTGGTCGGCTGAGGCAGTGATGCTCTTGTTGCTGTATGTCAAGCTTTGCGACCGGGTCTACGCCTTGGGCTGCATGTTGCTGTCGGCCGCTACGCTGTTTTATTATCTTTATACGGTTGAGGACAGTTATGTTTACGATGAACTCATTCTGCTCCCTGTGTTCTTCAATGGCACGTTCTTCACCGCCCTCTTCCCCGGCCTCTGTGCGGTGGTTGTGGCTGTGGTGATGGAGCGTTATCGCAGTCTTTTTGAAGACACCGACTCGCTGTTGCCCTATCATCCGTTGCATTTGGGCTATCTGTTGCTTGGCATCACGACCGTCTATTTTGCCTTTTACATGGAATATGAATTCCACACTCCCCTCGATTCCAGTCTCAGCGACGTGCTCTTGGGGCTCACTCTCGGCGTTTTCGCTTTTGTGGAGATGTGCTTGGGTATGAAGCTCCATCGCAAGGATCTGCGCATGGTGAGTTTGGGAACCTTCGGACTGGTGCTGTTCAAACTGGTGATCTATGACGTTTGGATGATGCCGGCTTGGGGCAAGATTGTCGTGTTCATCGTCTTGGGGCTGCTGTTGCTCACCCTCTCTTTCCTTTATCAGAAGTTGCGGGATGTCCTCTTCTGAACGGCGAGGTTGGTAACGGTGGCTCGTCCTATGGTGGAAGACAAAAGCCACTTTCCGGACAGCATAATGTCAAACCATTTGTTCGTTTTCGGGCACTCTGCTTGCGATATTTGCAACGAACAATCCTGCGGGTGCGAATTGGGCGATTTTGGCGACATTTAAAAGGAGCTGATAATCAGTCGTTTGAATATTGTTGACACGCCGTTAGACTCAAAAACCGGCCTGAAAGGGCCTAATCAAGTTGGCAAAAGGGCCACAGTTGCGACGCAACTGTGGCCCTTTCAGCTTTCAAGTGTGGCTCTTTTGCAAGTTCGGAGAGCCCGAATGAGAAAAACGGCGGGCTCTCCCGGCGATTTAAAGCCTACTTCCCATACTATTTGACGAGTTTTTATGGGAGTGATTCTGTAAAGGTTATTTATCATCATTCTGTATCCTGCAGCAGCGTCTTTTACCTGATTTTGATGGCGAGTGGGCAAAACATTTCCCCATGAAATGGTGGCTATTCCCTTTCTCCGTCTACCAACAGAAAGCCCCGCACGGGAAATGGTTCTCGTACGGGGCATATCAGGGGATGCCGGCTGTTATCCCATCACAACCTCTAAGGTGTGCCTGCCTTTGCTGAAAGGCACCGTGTTGCCCTCCATGCGTTGTCCGTCAAGGAGGAGGGAGCGCACGCCCTTGTTCACTCCCTTGGGATTTTTCACCTTTATGATATACTCCGCACCGCGGAATTTGCGGCAAACTTCATACTCCTTGGCCGATGTCGGCAGACACGGATCAATCGTCAGACCGTCGTAGGAGGGTTTGATGCCAAGGATGAACTCCGACACAGTGTACCACATCCAGGCTGCCGTGCCCGTGAGCCATGAGTTCTTGCCCTCTCCGGGCCGGGCTGCATCCTTGCCCGCCACCATCTGGCAGTTCACGTAGGGTTCCACTTTGTGGAGCGTCTGGTACTTCTCCTCCACGTAGGAAGGCAGTATCTTGGTGTAGTGGCTCCATGCGTCATCGCCGCGTCCGGCCACGGTTTCGCCAATAATCACCCACGGGTTGTTGTGGCAGAAGATGCCGGCATTCTCCTTGTAGCCTTCAGGGTAGGAACTCAGTTCGCCCATCTCCACGTGGTAGGTGGTGTAGGCCGGGTTGTTGAGCACAATGCCGTGCTCACACTCCATGCGCTCCTTCACCGAGTCGAGCGCCTTGTCCACAAAGCCGTCTTCGAGACCGATGCCCGCCATCGTACACCAGCCTTGACTCTCAATGAATATTTTGCCCTCTTCGTTTTCGTGACTCCCGATTTTGTTGCCGAAGAAGTCGTAGGCACGGAGAAACCAGTTGCCGTCCCAGCCATGCTTCTTTACGGCCTCCTCCATGTCGCTCACGGCCTGTGCCATGCGCTCGGCCTCCTCGTGTTTGCCGAGATGTCGGCAGAGTTCCACGTAGTCTTTGCCCGTCACGACAAACAGACCGGCTATCATGAGACTTTCCGCCTTGGAGCCCTCGCTCTTGTTTTCGGTGGTCTGGAAGCTCTCGTTGGGATCCCATGAGAAGCAGTTGAGGTTGAGGCAGTCGTTCCAATCGGCACGCCCGATGAGCGGCAGCCTGTGCGGCCCGAGATTGTTGAGCACGTGGTTCATGCTGACTTTCAGATGTTCGAAAAGCGTCACCTCAGAGCCGGGTTGGTTGTCAAACGGTACCATCTCGTCGAGTATGGAGAAGTCGCCCGTCTCTTTAATGTAGGCCACCGTGCCGAAAATGAGCCAGCAGGGATCATCGTTAAAACCGCCCCCGATGTCGTTGTTGCCACGTTTCGACAGCGGTTGGTATTGGTGGTAGCATCCACCGTCGGGAAATTGGGTGGAGGCGATGTCGATGATGCGCGCGCGCGCCCGTTCAGGTATCTGATGCACGAAGCCCACGAGGTCTTGGTTGGAGTCGCGGAAGCCCATGCCACGGCCGATGCCGCTCTCGAAGAACGAGGCCGACCGGCTCATGCAGAAAGTAATCATGCACTGGTATTGATTCCAGATGTTCACCATGCGGTCGAGTTTGGCGTTGCCGCTCTTGAGCGTGAAGACACTCAGCAGGCTGTCCCAGTAGGCTTTGAGTTCGTCAAAAGCGCGGTCCACCTTGGCCGTGGTGTCGAAGTCGGCAATCATCCGGAGTGCCTTCTCCTTGTTGATTGTCTGTTTGCCGGCAAACTTCTCTTCGGGAGCGTTTTCCACATAGCCCAAAAGGAAGACAAAATCGCGGCTTTCGCCCGGGGCGAGTGTCACCTCTATATAATGTGAGGCGATGGGGCTCCACCCGTGGGCAAAGCTGTTGCGGGCCCTGCCTTCAACCACGGCTTCGGGTTCGGCAAACTCGTTGTAGAGGCCGACGAAGGTCTCGCGGTCGGTGTCATAGCCGTCGATGGAGGCATTCACGCTATAAAAGGCATGGTGGTTGCGGCGTTCGCGGTATTCGGTCTTGTGGTAGATGACGCTTCCTTCGACCTCCACTTCGCCCGTGGAGAAATTGCGCTGAAAGTTCTCCATGTCGGTGGCGGCATTCCACAGACACCATTCCTGAAATGAAAAGAGCTTCAGCGTCTTTGTCTCCGTACCGAGGTTTTGTAACGTGAGCTTCTGCACTTCACCCCAAGTGTGGAGCGGAACGAAGAAGAGCACTGAGGCTTCGACGGCATTTTTGCGTCCTGTGATGCGGGTGTAGTTCATGCCGTGGCGGCACTCGTAGAAGTCGAGGGGAGTCTTGCACGGCTTCCATCCCGGATTCCAGATGGTGTCACCGTCTTTCAGATAAAAGTAGCGGCCGCCATTGTCCATTGGCACGCTGTTGTAGCGGTAGCGCGTGAGACGGCGGAACTTGGCATCCTTGTAGAAGCTGTAGCCTCCGGCCGTGTTGGAAATGAGTGAGAAAAAGTCTTCATTGCCCAGATAGTTGATCCACGGCCAGGGAGTTTTTGGATCGGTGATCACATACTCCCGGTGTTCGTCGTCGAAGTGACCATAACGTTTGTCTGCCATCTTTTCTTGTTGCTTTTAGTAATGTAAATGGTTCTTGGGATTCTAACAACGCTGCAAATGTACAAAAAATAGGTGAAACGAGTTGCGTTTTCCGTGCATTAAACCACTTGGAAGCGTTAACTTTAAAGTCGGGACAAGGAAACGGGCAAAAACAAAAGCCCCCGAGCACATGTCGGCATGACACGCTCGGGGACTTTCATGGTGATTACGGGCAACTCCTAACCAAGGTGGATGTCCCCGTCTGTGTGGTTATCCGCAAGGCTGCACTTTGTCGAGATATTTCTCCGGCAGTTTGGGCATCGCACCGTTTTGCGTACACACGTAGGCACTGACCTCCACGGCTATCCGGTGGGCTTCACACACCGACTTGCCTTTCAGAATGGCCGAACAGAAGGCTCCGGTGAACGAGTCGCCGGCACCCACCGTGTCGGCCACTTCCACTTTCGGGGTCTCTTGAAACGACATGGTGCCCGGAGTGAATACATAACTGCCGTTCACGCCGCAGGTGAGCACGAGTATGTCGAGGTCGTACTTGCCCAAAATGAGCCAACACTTGTTTTCGATGTCGAGACCCGGATAACCGAACATGCGGCCGATGCTCACCAGTTCTTCATCGTTGATTTTGAGAATGTTGCACAGTCTCAATGATTCCTGGATAATTTCTTTCGTGTAGAAGGTCTGTCGCAGATTGATATCGAAGATTCGGAGGCTGTCTTTCGGGGTGGCTTTGACGAATTGCTGGATGGTGTCTCGCGATACCACATTGCGTTGGGCCAGTGAGCCCCAACACACGGCACGGGCGTTTCGCGCCACGGCGAGCATCTCGTCGGTCAGCGGAATGTTGTCCCACGCCACATTTTCGCGAATGTCGTAGGTGGGCACTCCCTCGTCGTCGAGTACCACTTGCACCGTTCCGGTGGGGTAGGGCACTTGTGGCATGATATATTCCAGCTCTTTCTCGTCGAGTGCGGCAAGGGTTTCCTCGGCCAGCTTGTCCTCTCCGAGGGCACTCACGGCCAGTGTCTTGTTGCCGAATTGGCCGGCATGATAGGCGAAGTTGGCTGGTGCACCGCCCAGTTTCTTACCGTCGGGAAGCACATCCCACAGGGCTTCGCCCAGTCCGATGATATACGATGTTGTCGATTTCATAGTTTCCATTGTTGTTGAAGTTTCTTTAATGTTTCACTTGGGGAATATAGGTAAAGAGGTAGACCACGCCCACGGCCATCACCAATACGGCTCCCATCTGCCCGATGGAATCGCTGGCAAAGCCCATGATGAGTGGGAACACCGTGCCGCCGAAGAGTCCCATAATCATCAGTCCGGACACGGCATTCTTGCGTTCGGGCACGGAAAGCAGTGCTTGGGAATAGACGAGGGAGAAGACATTGGAGTTGCCGTAGCCCACAAGGGCAATGGCTGTGTAGAGAACGGCTTTGGAAGTGCCGAAGAACAGACCGCACATGGAGAGTGCCATCATCAGAATGCTGATGATGAAGAACACCTTGTTGTTCATCACCCGCAGGAAGAAGGAGCCCGTGAGGCAACCGATGGTACGGAAAATGAAATAGAGGCTGGTGGCAAAAGCGGCCTCATTCAAGCTCATGTCCAGTCGCTCCATCAGTATTTTCGGTGCCGTGGTGTTGGTGCCCACGTCAATGCCCACATGGCACATGATGCCGATAAACGACAGCAACACGACGGGCAGACCCAGCAGCTTGAGGCACTCGGCAAATGAAGAGGCCTTTTCTGTTTGTTCCTCTTCGGTGATGGGAGTCATCCAAAGCAGCAGCGTGGCGATGACACCGATGACCATGTAGATGGGAAACAGCACCCGCCATTGCAGGCCGAAAGCCGGAATGGAAGCCGTGGCACCCCACATGGCGATGTATGGAGCCAGAAAAGAGGCTATGGCTTTGACAAACTGGCCGAAGGTGAGTGTGCTGGCGAGGTTTCCGCCCTGTATGACAGTGGCCACAAGCGGGTTGAGCGAGGTCTGCATCAGTGCGTTGCCGATGCCCAACAGCGAGAAGGAAACGAGCATGAGCCCGTATGATTCGCCGAAGATGGGGAGCAACAGCGACACAAACGTCACCAGCAGACTGAGCAGTACAGTCTTCTTGCGGCCTATCCTGTCCATCAACATGCCCGTAGGCACGGAGAAGATGAGGAACCAGAAGAAGACGAGCGACGGAAAGACATTAGCCGTAGAGTCGGTCAGATGCAGGTCGTCTTTCACATAGTTGGAGGCAATGCCCACCAAGTCCACGAAGCCCATGGCAAAGAAGCAGAGCATCACAGGGATGAGTTTTAAAGTTTTAGTGTTGTTCATAAGGCTATTTTTTGATGGAATATACCGTGAATGAGTTTACCTTGCAGCGCCCGTCGCTTGTCAAAGTCAATGTATTATAGGGTTCGGCGGGAAACACAAGGTTGGTCATGGCCATGCGCCCGTCAGCTTCGAAGACCTCAATGCTACTGTTGTCAACGAAGATGCGTAGGCGTTTGATGCCGCCGCCTTTAACGGGGGCAACCGTCATGGCAGGAAAAGCTTCGTTGAAAGTGGTGTCTCCACTCTTGGCGCGATCCATGGAGAAAGTTTTGTCGGCGGTATTATAGGTCATCGTCACCTTTTCTCCTTTGCTGTTGGAGAGCACGAGTCCGAGTTTGGAACCGGTCGCGGGTGCGATGTCGGCCACTATTTCGTAGGCCCCGGTAGGATTTTTGAACAACTGTTTGAAAGTCTTGCTACCCAGTGTGAATGATGCCTTCACAACCGCCCGGTCGCGCAATGCAAGCAGTTCTTTGGCCGGCTCCACACCCACATAGGTTTCGCCTCCGTCATTGAAAAGATACATGTCGCGTGGCAGCGTGTTGGCACTGCGGTATTGCTTGGTAGGCACATTGTTGGCATACTGCCAGTTGCTCATCCAGCCGAGCAGAAGATTGCGCCCCTCTGGAGCGTTGTCAAACGTGATGGCTGCGTAGTGGTCTTTGCCATAATCCATCCATTTGGTCACTTCGGGCTTTGATTCGCAAGTGAACTTGTGTCCGTCAAACTGCCCGACAAAATACTGTGTGGCGTTCCCGCCGAACGGGCCGCCGGGATTGATATTGCATATCAGCACCCACTTATATTCGTTCGTGCCTCTCACGGGCAGTTTCACAAGGTCGGGACATTCCCACACCCCGTCGTGATTGCCATAGCCGTGGCCGAAGCTGCTCGCATAGGTCCAGTCCTTGAGATTATCCGATGTGTAGATATTCATTTCCTGTCCGGCTGCAAGGATGAGGTTCCACTGCTTGGTGTCTTCGTTCCAGAACACATGCGGATCGCGGAAGTCGGGCACATTGGAAGTAATAATGGGATTTCTGTCGTATTTGGTGAATGTGCGGCCGTCGTCGGTGCTGTATGCCAGACTCTGTGTCTGGCTTCTTCCGGCTGATGTGTAGATAGCGATGACGGCATTGGCTCCGAAACCGGCCGTGTTGTTTTTATCCACCACACAACATCCGCTGAAAATAGTGCCAAGTGCGTCAGGCATGATGGCTTCGGGCTGGTGCTCCCAATGGATGAGGTCTCGACTGGTGGAATGTCCCCAACTCATATTCTCCCATTGCGAACCGTAGGGGTTGTGTTGGAAGTAAAGGTGATACACACCGTCTTTATAGAAAAGCCCGTTGGGGTCGTTCATCCATCCCCAATCCGGGGTGTGGTGATATTGTGGGCGGAACTTTTCGCGGTTGGCGGTGTCGAAAGTGGAAGCCGTTTTCAGCTCTTTCCAGCAGCTATAGTCCTTTATGTCCCCTGTGGTACGGCGGTTGGCATTGAAGCCTATGTCCAGCAACACTTGTTTGCCCTTGTATCTGCTGATGTCAAGGGGGACGAAATAGTCGATGTGGTCTACTGCCAGCTTCACGTTGAAAGTCTGTGCTGTCTCATTGCTCACCACGAGATTGACATTGGCATTTTCCTCTTTCTCCTCAACGGGCAGCAACAGATATGTCGCGTCTGCCGTCAGTCTGTACATGGCGTGGTTGTCGCTTAGAAATAGGGGCACGCCTGGAGAAGTTTGCGCATTTATCATCATACTTGTCAGGGTAAAGATAAATAGAAATAACAGTTTTCTTACGATTGTCATGCGGTTTTTACTTAAATGGATTGTTTGGGTATTGTTTCACTTCGAGTACAAAGATAGCGTTTCTATTATATTCCTGCTTGATAAAATTATTCTTTTGCTATCATTTTTGTTGCATGGAACTTTTGTTTGGTTAAAAGGCATTGTTTGTACACCTTTATAGTACAAACAATGCCTTTGGACTATTCATTTATGCTTTAATTATATCCGTCGTTTTGGGTGTAAAGCCCCGGAATATAATAGATTTGATTGTACGGTACGGGGAAGAACTCGTTTTTACCGGGTGTGAAATGTGCATCTTTGTAGTATTGTGCATATTCCGTATTGTCGTATTTGTCGTTGGCTTCGGTCTTGAAGTAGGCGTTCAGCGTTTTTGAGGCAATGCCCCAGCGGCGCAGGTCGAAGAACCGTTCATGTTCCATGGCCATTTCCAGACGGCGTTCCCAACGCAGGCATTTGCGTGCAGTCTCCTTGTCTTGGAAGTAGGAGTCGGGGTAGAGGGCTATCTCGCATTGGTTGGCGGCATATTTGATGTGCTTGTTAATGGAGTTGGCTGCCCGCTGGCGGATGGCGTTGATGATGGTCTCGGCCTCGGAAAGGCGGTTTAACTCGATCAACGCTTCTGCCCTCATCAGCATCACGTCAGTGTAGCGGAACACGTATTCGTTCATGGCAAAAGCCTGCCAAGGATAGTTATAGGTCTCGCCCTTGCTGCGTTGCGGAACCTCTTTCAAGGAGGTGTAATAGCCGTAAGCGTTCGGAGTACGCGAGTTGGCCTTTGTCATGGTGTAGGCATTTTCGTATTTGTAAGGGAAAGTAGGCATACCCACGGTGTGGAACAGGCGTGGATCCCACTTCTGGTTGTTGGGTTGGTCTTTAATGGGGTGGGCGGCAGTCTTGTCAAAATCATCGAACATCGGAAGCCCGTTTTTGGTTTTAAAGGCATCGACAAGATTCTGCGACGGCTTGTGGAAGTCCCATCCGCACGACCATATTCCCCAACAGCCATTCAGCGTGTTCGACCAGTTGCCGCGACCATAAGTGGTGTGATCGTCTTTGTAGTCGGAGCATTGAATGGAGAAAATAGATTCTTTGCTGTTCTTATTTTCCGGCAGGAAAATGTCGCCATAGTCCTTCAGATAGCCATATTGTGAATGGGTCACGATGTCGGTATAGTCCACCACTTTCTGCATATAGGCACTGTTGATGTGATCTACTCCCGTATTCTTCTCATATCCGTCACCCCATGCGAGGTTGAGATAGCATTTGGCCAGATAGGCCGCAGCCACGATTTTGTTCACACGTCCCCCGTCCTTTTGTGTTGCAGGGAGCACGTCATAGGCCGTTTGGAAGTCGGCAATGATTTTGCCAAACAACTCTTCATAGGTGAAAGCGTCGTTGCGGGTCTTTTCCTGAGTGTTGTTTTTGAATACATCCTCATCTATCCAAGGTATTTTACGGTAGACGGTGAGCAACTTATAATAGAAATGGGCGCGTAGGAGTTTCACTTCGGCAATGCGCTGTTGGGTTGTCGTTTCGCCCAACCGGCTGTTCCCGTTTTTCTCCAATGCCACCAATGCTCTGTTGCAGCGTGAAATGGCAGCATACAACCGATACCACAACTCATCTAAAGGGCCGATGGTCGATGTCATGTTGGTCCACACCTCAAACGGGTGATAGTCGGTATCGTTCACGCCCGAGCCCCCCTTCAGGCAGTCGTCGGAAGTGATGTCGCCATACGGCCAGAGGTTGAAGGGATATTGATACCAGCAGTCGCCGAGCATGGCATAGGCACTGTTGACCATGTCTTCCGGGTCAGAGAAGGCTTTGTCTTCGTCTACCACAGCGGTCGGAGTGTAGTCAAGGAAGCTGTTGCATCCTGTAAGCGACACTCCTAAAACAAGTGCAAAGATTGCAATATATAGCTTTTTCATTTTGTTTACGCGTTAAAAGTTGTTGATTAAAAACCTACTTGCAGACCAAATGACAGGGAGGTCGGTATGGGATAGTTCCAGTTCGGATTTTCCGGATCAGAACAAGTGAGACTGCTACTCTTGATGGTCAGGAGATTTTGCCCCGAGATATAGACTCTCGCATTGGCCACTTTCAATTTCGAGAGCAAGGCCGAAGGCATGTTATAGCCGAGTTGCAGCGTGCGCAGTTTCATGTAGGAGCCGTTCTCTACGAAGTAGGAGGAGACCCGGCCTTCATTGGCAGTGTTTTCGGTGGTCAGTGCCGGTATCAGCGAACCGGTGTTGCCGGTTGTCCATGCACCCAGCATTCGGTTGCCTTTGTTGGAGCCCGGGTCGGTAATGCTCCAGAAGTCGGTTTGGAATTTCTGGTTGTTGTACACATCTTGATCGTAAACTCCCTGCCAGAACATTGTGAAGTCGAAGTTTTTATAGGTGAGGGCAATGTTGAGACCGTAGGAGAAAGCCGGCACGGGATTGAGTATCCAAGTTTGGTCGGCCGATGTAATCTTCTTGTCGCCATCAAGGTCTTTGTATTTCAAGCCGCCCACGCGGGCATTTTCCTGTCCCGATGCAGCCACTTCTTCCTGATTCTGATAGAGGCCGTCAACAACATATCCGACAATCGAACCGTATGGTTTGCGTGACTGTACAAGGTTTTCCTTGGTGGTGTGGGCATAAGAGCCGGTAGTAGATTCGGGCAGACTGGTCACTCTGTTGCGGAAGAAGTCGAGGCTGCCGTTGAGGTCGATGCCAAGCCCCGAGGCGAAAGTCTTGCGATAGCCAATGGCAAATTCCATACCCCAGTTGCGCAGTGAGGGACCGTTCGACCATGAGGCGCCGCCTTCGCCCATAGCTCCGAGATAGGCAGGATTGATGAGCATGTCTTCTACATTCTTGATGTAGGCATCGATGTTGCCGTAGAGCGAACTGTTGAAGAGGGTGTAGTCTACACCTATATTATATTGTATGGCCGTCTCCCACTTCAGGTTCGGGTTGGCCGTTTGGGTGGCTCTGTAGCCCGAGGGGAATGTGCCGGACCCTTTCAGATAGAGGTCGTAGGCGGTTGAGGTCTCTCTGCCCAGTCCGTAGTCTCTTGTGTAGAGTCCGAATTGGGCATTATTGTCAATGGCCTGATTACCGGTCTTACCCCACGACAGGCGCAGCTTGAGGTCGTCAATCCACTTTTCATGCAGCAGTTGTGAAATGCGGAAACCCAGCGAGGCGGCGGGGAACGTACCCCACCGGTGGTTTCTGCCGAATCTCGAAGAACCGTCGTGACGGATGGTGAAGGAAGCGAGGACGAGGTCTTCAAAGTTGTAATCGATCTTTCCAAAGAACGAAGCGAGTCTGTAGCCAACCTTTGCACCACTGTTTCTCATGGTTCCCGTTGCAGCATTAGGCCACATGTAGTCGACATCTTCAAAGGTATAATCTTCAGAGTAGGCACTGAAGTCCACGACGCTCTGTTTGTTGATTTCCGAACCGAGCAGCACGGAGAAGTTGTGTTTGTCTTTCAGATTGAAGCCATAGTTCAAGGTGTTTGACCACGTGTAGTTCACGTTGTTTGTCTGCCCGAGGTTGGTTTTCGCAATGTTGTTGTTCACAATGTCAGACTTGAACGTGTGGGTGAGCGCATTGATAAACGAGGTGGTGAAGTCGATGCCGAAATTAGAGCGGAAGAGAAGCCCCTTGATCGGCTTGATGTCGATGAAAGCATTGCCGAACAGGCGCCAGAAGTCGAGATGGTTGTCCTTGTTGTGATATTCTTCTCTTACAGGATTCTGCCGGTCGCTCATGCCGCCTACAGGGCCGGCAAAGGTCACTCCGTCTTCTTCATATACCGGTACGGTGGGTGCCATCTTGAGTGCATTCTCCATGGGGGCGACGTCCACTTGCTTGGTATAAGTCACGGTAAAGTTTTCGCCCACGGTCACCTTTTTGTTGAGATTGTAGGAAGCGTTCATGCGGGCGGAGATATTCTCGAAGTTGGTGTACTTCAAGATACCGTCGTTCTTCTTGTAGCCGAGTGAGAACATGGCCGAGTGTCTTTCATTGGCATGAGAGAATGACACATTGTAGTTGCGGGCAAAGCCGGTGCGTGAAATCTCATCCACCCAGTCGGTGTCGGAGAATCTCATGGTCTTTTTGCTGTTGATGTAACCATCGAAGCGACCGTTCACGGTGTAGTTTGCATACTGCTTGGTTGCCGGATTCCACACGGTGATGGGCGTTCCGGTAGCGGCGTTGATGTTCAGACCATAGTTGCTGGCATAGACGGCAGGATCTACGCCGTCGTTGAGTGCCGCCTGCACCATGGCGGTGGCATACTGTTGGGTGTTGCTCAGCTTCATCTTCGACTGGGCGGTGTAAAACTGTGCCGTGAGATTTGCCGAAAAGTCGATCTTTATCTTGTCACCTTTCTTGCCCTGTTTGGTGGTGATGATGATGACACCGTTGGCGGCACGTGAACCGTAGATGGATGCCGATGCAGCGTCTTTCAGCACTTGCATGCTTTCAATGTCGCTTGCATTGAGAGAGTTGAGGGCCGAGTTGGTCGGCACGCCGTCTACGATGTAGAGCGGGTCTTGCGAGGTGTTGAATGAACCGACACCGCGGATGCGCACCGTACCCGTTCCGCTTGGCGAACCGTTGGCCGTGACCGTCATGCCCGGCACTTTGCCCTGCAAGGCTCGCATGGGGTCTGTGTCGGGAGAAGTCTTTAGGTCGCCGGTCGACACCACGGCTACGGAGCCCGTCAGGTCGGCTTTTCTTTGTGTGGTGTAACCCGTCACCACCACTTCGTCCAGTGCCTTGGCATCTTCCGTGAGCACAATCCTCATGTTGGGTTTGGCTGTCAGTTCCACGGTTTGGAAGCCGATGTAGGAAACGACGATGGTGCTACCGGTGGATGCTGACAGAGAGAAATTGCCGTCAAGATCGGTAATGGCCGCATTTTTAGTGCCCTTTTCTGTGACGGAAGCCCCGATGATGGGCTCATTGTCTGCACCCGATACTACCGTACCGGAGATTTTAATGTCTTGGGCGTTTGTCATGATACAAACGAATGTGAGTATGAAACTCACGAAGACTCGATTTAGGTTTTTCATCAGAAACATTGTTAAGTGATTGTTAGTTGCGAAAAAATCTGCTGCAAAGTAATCGATAATATGAACGGAAGGAAATAAATTTTAAATCAAAGACTATTAAAAATCGTTCATGTGGCTGAAAATAACAGCCGTTTCACGAATAGTTATACTCCTGGAGATCTTTCGTTCAGATTTCTTGGATATGCTTAGGCCTCCCCCGGCTCCTCCGAAGGAGGGGAGGGCCTCGCGGAGGAAAGCCTGCTTAATCTTTTGAAAAAGTGGATTGGACAAGAGGCCAAGTCCCCTAAGTTAGGGGTTTGGGGGCTGAACAAAGGGGATAAAACCATCATATAGCATGAACTATTAAAACTTTTGAAAAAGGCTTACATGCAATTTTTCCTTGCTCATCTTCTCCGCCAAAAATACCTGCCTCATTTGTCCCATCAGGCTCATCAATATTCTCACTCGGCCCGACCGACATCGCAAAAGAGCCACACTTGAAAGCTCATCCGGCCCGAACGAGAACCCAAAAGAGGCTCTTTTGCAAGACCATTCGGACCTGAAAAGACCTCTTTAGGGTGGAGGCTAAAAAAAAGGAAGCGCTCTCACGCTTCCTTTGCCGGTGCAAAGATACAAAATGTCGGGGGGGGAATGCAAATGCCCAATGAAAAGGGTTGACATGTCGGAGGATGTTTCCTGCATCACTGGCGGGCGTTGGGTGTGTGGCCGAAGTGCTCGCGATAGCATTTGGTGAAGTAGGAGGGGGAAGAGAACCCCACCTCGTAGGCTATTTCGGAGACACTCTTGTCGGTGGTCTCCAGCAGGCGGTCGGCGCGTTTCAGGCGCGCCTCGCGAATGATGTCTACGGGCGAAGTGCCGGTGAGCGTCTTGATTTTGCGGTAGAGTTGAGCCCGGCTAAGCCCCATGGCACTGCTCACTTTGTCGATGTTGAGACTCGGGTCTGCCAGATTGTCCTGTATGATGCGGCGGAATTTCTCGACAAACAGGCTTTCCGAACTTTTTGGGGCGACTTTTTCCTCTTGCGTGGAACCATCGCCGGCGAAGGCAATCTTCATCAGCTTGCGGTTGTCCAGCAGATTTCTTACGCGCGATTTCAGCACTTCCCCGCTGAAGGGTTTGGTGAGATAGGCATCGGCCCCGTAGTCGTAGCCCTCCACGCGTTGCTCCTCCAAGGTTCGGGCCGTAAGCAGCAGCACGGGGATGTGGCTCGTGATGACATCATGCTTCACGCGCCGGCAGAACTCCAGCCCGTCCATCACGGGCATCATCACATCGCAGATGATGAGGTCGGGCACGTCTCTCATGGCCTTGTGTAGACCTTCCCGACCGTCGGCAGCCTGCTCCACATTATAGTCGTTGCCCAGTAGGGTCATCACATAGGAACGTATGTCCGGATTGTCGTCTATGACAAGCAGCGAGGGCTTTTCCTTTTCGCCCGGCCGGGTTATCTTGTCGGTCATGGCCTGTGAGGTAATGTCTTCTGCCGCCGAGTCTTCGGGTGGATATTCGGCAGGGGTATAGACTTCTGTGGTTTCGACGATGTTGGTACCTTTGGCCTTCAGCGGCAGGGTGACGGTGAATGTGCTCCCCCGGCCCGGTTCGCTCTCCACGGCAACAGTGCCCTTGTGTAGTTCGGCAAACGACTTCACGATGGCCAAGCCGATACCCGTTCCCCCCTTGTGGGGGTGTCTTACCTGATAGAAGCGTTCGAACACATGGGCCGCCTCGTCTCTGGTCATGCCAATGCCCGTGTCGGTCACACCGATATGAACGAAGTCACCCTCCGTGACAGCCGAGAAAGTGATGCGGCCGCCTTCCGGGGTGTACTTCATGGCATTGCTCAGCAGATTATAGCATATTCGTTCCACCTTATATATATCGGCACGGATGGACAGTGGGGAAGCAGCGTGCAGTTCCAACGAGATTTTCTTTTTTCCGGCTGTGGTGGCGAAAACATCCAGCCACTGCCGCATGTAGACTGCAAGGTCGAAGTCGCTCAAGGTGAGTGTCATCTTGCCGTTTTGTATTTTTCTGAAATCGAGAATCTCGCTGACAAGCCGGGTGAGCACGTTGACATTGCGCCGCACGATGAGCAGCATGTTGCGCTGTTGCCGGGTCAGGTTGTCGTCGTCAATGATATGCTCCACAGGGTCGGCTATCAGTGTGAGCGGTGTGCGCAGTTCGTGGCTGATGTTGGTGAAAAACTGCAACTTGGCATTGGTGGCCTCTTCTTCCAGCCGGCGCCGCATGATGATGGTTCGGTAGATGTAGACGATGAGGCCTACGAGCAGCAGGGTGATGATGGAGAACAACAGCAGGTAGACTTTCTGATGGTTGTATTGGGCCAGATAGGTGTCCACACGGTCGTGGAGCGAGTAGAGGCGGCTGCGTTGCTTGTTCATCTCCTCGCTTTGCAGCAACAGCACATGGGCATTGTCGCGCGTGACGAGTGCCCCCTTGAGATAGTTGTCGCGCTCGTAGGGCTTATGCTCCAGAATGTTTATGGCCAGTTGCAGCACGAGATCGCCGCGGGTGGGATAGATATAGGATGCCTCCAACCGGCCGTCGCGTACATTTTCCAGTCCGCCACCCGGCACGGGGAGTGCGTCTATGCCTACAAACTTGATGTCCTTGAATCCCCGTTTCTCGGCTGTTTGCCGGGCCCCGATGGCCATGCGGTCGTTTTGTCCGAACACATAGTCGATGTGGTGGTGTTCGTTTAAGATACTGTCCATCTCTATTTGGCTACGCTCTTTTAGCCATCCGGCATGGTGTTGTGCGATAAGGCGTATGCCGGGGTATCGGCCGATGGCTTGCATGAATCCCTTGTGGCGCTCGATGGCGGGCGAAGAACCTGTGAGTCCGGCTATCTCGGCCACGTTTCCCCGGCCCCCTAATTGGCGGGCGATGTATTCGCCCATCGTTTTGCCCGCCTCGAAATTGTCGGCTCCAATAAAAGCTGTGTACTTGCCCGAGTCGGTCTTGCGGTCGAACAGGATGACGGGAATGCCCCGGTTGTAGGCTTTGTCGATGGCGGAAGTGATGGTGTGTATCTGGTTTGGGGAGACAATGAGCAGGTCTACACCGTCTTCGATAAACTTATTGATTTGTTCCGTTTGCAGTCTGTCATCGTCATTGGCCGAGGCAAACCTCAGGCTCACGTTGTCGTGCTGGTAGGTGCCCATCACGAGTTCGTCGTTCAGTTTGTCGCGCCAAATGTCTTCGCTGCATTGTGATACGCCGATGACATATCGCCGTTCGCTCTTGTTGCAAGCAGCGAGCAGCAACATGCAAACGACGTATAGGATATATTTCGATACCGGTTTACATTTCATGGGCTATGGTCGATGATTGTTGAAAACAGGCCCGTAATGGGCTTTAAAGGCAGGTGCCGACTCTATATCTTGCAAGCTTGGGCCCGCCTATCTTATGCAAAGATAGCTAAAATTAGCCAACTTTGTTAGTTGCAGATTCAATAAATGAAGATTTTTCTTTTCATGGGGGCTTTTTGACAGGCTTTGAAAACATGGTAAATTATCGCAATTAGAGAGAACATTTTCTTGTAAAATATTGCATTTAAGATGATTGGAGATAAGAATGTATGTGAAGTATACGAGATAAAAACAGCTTTTCTCCTTGTTTTTATCTTCTATAAAAGATAAAAAAATAAATCACTTCATATAACATGCTACTAAAAAAGCTCAAATATAACTTTTAGGTCAAGTGTTTGGAGGTTATAATCCTTTTTTCTATCTTTGTTGTAGATAAAAATATTGAGCCTTGTTTTACGAACCAACGGTGAAGATGAATATAGAAGAAGTAAGGGAATATGCAATGGCATTGCCCGGAGTGGAGGAGGATATGCCCTACGGTCCAGACTGGTTGATATTTCGCATTGAGGGCAAGATATTCCTTCACATTCGATTGGAGGCACCGGAATCGGTATGCGCCGTGAAGCTCGATCCTGATGAGGGGGAGGAGTTGCGTGAGCACTACGACGGCATCCGCCCGGCCTATCACCTGAACAAGACACATTGGAACGACCTTTATCTGGAAATGCTTGACGACAGGTTGGTCAGGACACTGATAGAAAAGTCGTACATGATAGTGCGTTCACGGCTTCCAAAGAGGTTAAGAGGCAAGTATGAACAGGTGGATGGTTGATGGGGCAGGCAAGGAGTTATACTACGTCAACAAGGCTATTTTTGCATTAGTTCTCCTTGCACCATAGCCATTTTCAGATAGATGTCCATATAGTGCTGTTGGAATGAGACCAGATCGAGTGAGTCTCCGTGGTCGTCAAAGATTTCGGTGTGTGGTGCCCCTTGCGGACTTACTTTCATGTGGATGGCCATTTTGCCGTTGCGGTGGAAGAAAGTCAATTCCTGCAACTGCCCGTTTTCGGTTTTGAAAAAGCCCGAAGTGTTGTCGTCTGTCCAAATGTCACCGGTGTAGGGGCGGCCTTGATAGATTATGGTGTCTCCTTTGAAGGAAATGTCGTGTGTGTAGATTTTCTTGTGGCAGGCAGTCAGCAGGATGAGAACTGCAAGGATGTAAAACTGTTTCATGAACGTTGTGGAATATTGATTGGTAGTGGAAGGGAAAAATATGTGGGCTTTGTCAACTGAACAGGATGCTTCCGAGGGCATCGGTCAGCCGAAGAAGCAGCTTGACAAGGAGAATGATAGCTGCAACAAATGTCAGCACGATGATTCCCGAGTAGACGGCTTTACGGTTGACGGCACGAATGATGTCGCGTTCGTTGTTGATGAAACCGTCGATGAGGGCCATGTTTTGCTTGTTGGCCCGATGGAAGAAATCTATCACATTGCCCACATAGAATGGCAGCAAACCCAGAAAAAGGTCGCGCAGACAGTTGTTGAGTATGGCCAAAGTGAGTGGGAGAGAGCGCAGACGGAATGCGGCAAAATAGACATGGACGAGGGAGAACAGAGATGAAAAGGCATCTCCTATCCCACCCGGGACAAGCCCGGCTATGGCATCGAGATAATATTGGTCGAGCCATAGAGTGATGTGCTGCATCCACCGGTAGAGTGTTGAATCTTTCAAGTTTTGTCGTCGGTCGGTCATGGCAGGCGTCCTTGTAGGAGGAGAGTGAAATTCTTTTTATATGCTTCCACCATCAATTCATGGTCTTCTTTCTCGAAGCATTGCTTGAAGACCTCGGTTTTGGCAAATCGGGGGTATATCTCCTCGAAGTGGTCAAGCAAGGCCATCTTCACGGCTTGCGGATCGTTGGAATCGGCATGTGCCTGAAGAAGAATGTCGGAGGCGAAGTCATGGAAGAAGTCGCGAATGGAGATTTCAAGTTGATTGGTCATGTCATGCTTGTTTGTTGATTTTGGAGGGGTGGCGGTCAAGAACGTTTTTCCTCTTCTTGCAGCTGGTCCTGTACCGTGTGCTCTTGTAGGGTTGCCGCTGTTATGTTTCTTACGAGTCCGGCATATTTGGCCCTCTTTACCGCACTTCCTTTGAAAAGGGAGCGGTATTGTTCTTCAGAAAGATGCTGCCAGTCTTGTCGTGTCATGTTGAGCAGCTCTTGTTTGGGCTGAAACTCGGGTATGGTGTTGGGATGTGCATAGCGGTTCCAAGGACAGGCCGACTGGCAGCGGTCACAACCATAGATGGTGTCGCCCATTGACTGTTGGGCCTCGGAAGTAAGCTGCCCACGGTTTTCTATCAGTTGGTAGCTCAGACAACGGTCGGCATGGAATATTTTGCCCAAGGCCTTAGTGGGACATGCGTCGATGCAAGCGTGGCAGTTGCCACAGCGATTGGGCATGGGACTGTCGTAGTCGAGTTCTATATCAACGAGTATCTCGCCCAAGAAGAACATGCTGCCCGCTTTAGGGATGATGAGCTGATGGTTGTGCCCGGTCCATCCAAGTCCGGCCCGTTCAGCCCAATAGCGTTCGAGAATAGGACCTGAGTCAACGAAAATACGGCATTTATGGGCTTTCCCATCTTCGTTGTGCAGTGCGTCTTTCCATCCGAAGTGGGCTGCCAGTTGCCGAAGGCGGTCTTTCACAACATCATGGTAGTCTTTCCCTAATGCATAGGCCGCCAGCTGGTATTCTCCTTCTGCAGGTCGTGCAGCGGGTGTATAGTTCATGGCCACGCTGATGATGCTGCGTGCCCCCTCCATGAGCAGGCGCGGATCAAGCCGCTTGTCAAGGTAGTTGGTCATGTAGCCCATGTCAGCGTTCCCCCCCTCAGTGAGCCAATGGCTGAACGAGGCAGCCACGCCGGCATCGACCGGTTCGGCTTTGGCTATGCCACAAGCAAAAAAGCCGAGACGTAGGGCCTCAGCTTTGATGTCATTGCTATTTAAAGATTTTGAACTCATATCCTTGTTCTTTCAGCCATTCTAAAGCCTTGGGCAGTGCATAGTGGAGTTTGTCAATGCTCTTCAGTGAATCGTGAAAGGTGATGATACTGCCGTTGCGGGCGTAGCGTTTCACATTGTTGAGCACATCTTGGGCTGTCATCCACTTGGAATAGTCGCGGGTGACGAGATCCCACATGACGATTTGATACTTGTGTGCCATCCACCAATAGACACTCGGCCGCATCCATCCGTGGGGGGGGCGGAAGAGATGAGAATGGATAAGTTCGTTGGCTTTCTCGGTGTTGAAGTGATAGGTGAGTGCCCAGTGGCGCAGCGACCCGATGTGGTTGAAGGTGTGGTTACCCACCTGATGACCTTCGGCCACAATACGATTGTACAAGTCGTGGTGCTTGAGCACATTTTCACCCACCATGAAGAAAGTTGCTTTGATGTCGAACTCGCGGAGTGTGTCGAGAATGAAGGGAGTGGACTCGGGGATGGGGCCGTCATCGAATGTCAGATAGACTGCATGTTCATCCTTCCCCATCCTCCAAGTCGCCTTGGGGTAAAGCCAACGCAACCATTTTGCCGGTTGTTCGATAATCATGGTTTTCTCCCTTTTGTGGTCTTATTCCAGCGACTGTCCGCCAAGGCTGCGATAGCGCGTAAAGAGCGTGTTGAGCATTTTGGTCTGCTGTACAGCCATGTTGTGGTCTACCATCTCCGAGACTTCTATCAGATGCTGTATGATCCAGAAGTGGGTCATGCACTCATTCTGTGATTGGAGGAAGCGGTCGGTATTCAAGCTAAGATACCACTGCAGGTATTGCACAGAACCGGTAAACAGCTGCTGCAACATGGCTTTGGCCTTATCCTTCTGGCCGATAAGCGCATAAGCACGTGCCATGTCGAGACTACCTCCCATGTAGTTGAGCGGAACATTGTAGGATGGAATCTCTTTTTCTGCCTTTGTCAGCACCTTGAGGGCCTTGTCGTTCTTGTGCTCTGCGATGAGTTGGAGAGCCAGTTGAGCCATCAGACGACGATGGGTGTAACACATGCGCATGGTGGTCTCATCGATATACAGGCCCGGTGTGCTTAGACCACCAAACTTGAAACGTGTCATGACATTGTGGTAGGTCTTCTCGGTGTCGAAGTTTTTGGCACCGGGCACATTGGTACGGAAAGGAGTGATGCGGTTGGCCAGACCTTCCTGAACGAAGTTGTCACCAAGATTCATATAGTTTTCTTGTCCTACGGTGAGAGCCACGTAGATAGGACGAGTCCAATTACACTGGGCAAGCATTTCGAGCATCATCAAATCGTTCTTATAGAGTGCATTCTTGCCGGCCAGAGAAATGGTCATGCGGTCGGGGATGCTGTCGGAAGCCATGAGCATGCCACTCTTCCTGACAGCTTCCTTGTCGATAGTAAGATAGACCGTATCGGTGGGTATCACATGACGGTCTTTATCTTTGGAGCGCACCCAATACTTGAGGATGTTCTTCAGTTCGAAAGGATCTTCGCCAAATTGTTGCTTGGCTGCCTCCGGATATTCCTGATAGAACTTCTTGATTTCATTTTTCAGCCCGGGCTGCACTTCCACATACTCGTTGGTGCCCGAACAGAAGTCGAGGCGTGGCCACTTGATAGGTACCGACGGAGAATTGTAGGCAGGACGCTTCATCTGGTCAATATACCAATCGGTCTGTAAGTAGCTTAGGTTGCACACACGGGCATCTGTACCCACGCCTTCTACCTCTTGGTTATACCAAAGTGGGAAAGTGTCGTTGTCGCCGTTGGTGAAGATTATTGGATTTGACTTTTCTTGAAGCGACATGAGATAGTTCTGGCCGAAATCACGGCAGGTGTAACGTCCCGAACGGTCGTGGTCGTCCCACGTTTGACTGGCCATTTGTATGGGAACGATTAAGGCCAGCAGAGCTACAATGCCTGAGAGGGCTGTGTCGTTGAACCGTATGCGTTTCTTGAGTAAATCGATGATGGCGGCCACACCAAGGCCGCACCAAATGGCGTAGGCGTAGAACGAACCGGCGTAGGCGTAGTCGCGCTCGCGTGGCTGCATGGGTGTCTGGTTGAGGTAGATGACGATGGCAAGTCCTGTCATGAAGAACAGGAAGAACACCACCCAGAACTGCTGAATGCCGCGTTTGCCCCGGTAGGCCTGCCAGAAGAGACCGATCAGACCAAGCAGCAAAGGCAAGCAGTAGAACACATTATGCCCTTTGTTTTCTTTTAAATCGTCAGGAAGTTTACTCTGGTCCCCCAACCGCATATTGTCAAAGAAAGGTATTCCGGTAATCCAGTTGCCGTGTTCCAGTTCGCCGTTACCTTGCAGGTCGTTCTGTCGGCCGGCGAAATTCCACATGAAGTAGCGCCAATACATGAAATTGCACTGGTAGGAAAGGAAGAAACGGATATTTTCCAACTGGGATGGCACCTTCACCATGATATTTTCGCCACATCGGTCGTAGGGAACTTCCGTACCGTCGACACCACCCATCCACGACTCGTAAGCCTGTGCATGTGCTTGGTCATACATGCGGGGGAAGAGCATGTTTTGTGCATATTGCAATTTATTCTTGTGGCTTACAATGAAGTAGGAGTCCTTTTCGTCTTTGTTTGCTTTCTCCTTACGCTGGTAGATGGGAGCACCATCCTTATAATGGGGACGGCAGATGTTACCGTCGACATCAAATTTCACTTGCGAGGTGTATGCTTGTCCGTAGAAAAGTGGACGGTCACCATATTGATCACGGCTCAGGTAGTTGCCAAGTGTGAAGATGTCCTCGGGTGAGTTTTGGTCCATCGGCGGATTGGCCGAGGAGCGGATGACGATGAGGGCGTAACTTGAGTAGCCAATCATCAGCATGAGCATACAGAGCAGGGCCGTATTCTTCACACGCGCACTGATGAGGGGGATGAGGCTTTTCTCCTTTTTCTGACGGTAGTTGAGTACAAACCAGAGAATCACCACAATCACGAGACCGGTGAGGGCTGCTCCCCAACCATAACCGTAGAAAGGGATGCCAAGCATGGACACGGCCAGAATGAATGCCAAATTGCCACGCTTGAAGTTTTTGTCAGTATAAGTTTCGTAGATGGCCCAGATAACTGTTGCCACGAGGAGGAAGATATAGACGATCTCACCTGTGTTGAACGGCATGCCGAGCGTGTTGACAGAGAAAAGTTCGAACCACCCACCTACGGTGATAATGCCTGGAACAACACCATAGAGCACGGCCGCTACCACCACAAAGGAGATAAACAGCGCCATGAGCGAGCCTTTAAGGTTGGCATCGGGCACCCGTCGGTAATAATAGACCAATACGATGGCCGGGATGCAAAGCAGATTGAGTAGGTGTACGCCAATGGACAGGCCGGTCATATACATGATGAGCACCAGCCAGCGGTCGGCATGGGGCTCGTCGGCATGGTCTTCCCATTTGAGAATCAACCAGAATACGACAGCTGTAAAAGCTGAAGAGAAGGCATACACCTCACCTTCCACGGCCGAAAACCAAAAGGTGTCGGAGAAAGTATAAATGAGTGCGCCAACGAGTCCGGAGGCCTCGATGGCAATCAACTTACCGGTAGTGAGTTCGCTCCAGTCTTTAAGTATCAGCTTGCGTGTGAGGTGGGTAATGGTCCAAAAGAGGAACAGAATGCACGTCGCACTGAGCAGCGCACTCATGGTGTTGACCATGCGGGCTACTTCTGAAGCGTTGGAAGCAAAGTGTGAAAACAAGTTGGCTACAAGCATAAAGAATGGTGCTCCCGGTGGATGCCCGATTTCGAGTTTGTAACCTGTTACGATAAATTCAGGACAGTCCCAAAAGCTGGCTGTCGGTTCAATCGTAGAACAATAAACAAAGGCGGCTATTAGAAATGTCAACCAGCCCAGTGCATTGTCTATCAACTTGTACTGTTTCATTTATGATAAAATAACTGTTGTTTCAGGATGCTCGTTTCAAGATGACCGAACTAAAGAAGAGTGTTACGCCCTTCATAGTGTCGGTCAAAGTGCTACTTAATCTTTGCAAAGGTAAGAAAAAGATTATAAATGGTGGCTCGTACAGGGTGTTTTTTCATATATTATAACTTTCGGCATCACATCTCGAGGAAATGTCTTTCGAGCTGTACCACAGGAATATTGGTGTGGTCGTGGTAGTGAAGCGAATGGTTGACACAGGCCACATGTTTTACATTGTTAAGTATTTCTGCTATGTCGTGGCTGACAATGATGATGGCACAGTCTTTGTTTACCTTGTTCAGCATTTCATACATCTGAGCCTGAAACCGCTTGTCGATGTAGGTGTTGGGTTCGTCCAACACGACGACATCGGGATGGGCAACGATGGCCCTGGCCAACAGAACACGCTGCAACTGGCCGCCGCTGAGAGAACCGATGTGACGGTGCTTGAAATCTTCCAATTCCATTTGTCGGAGTGTCTCTTCCACTTGTGCGTGCTGTTGTGAAGTGAAAGGGTGGAACAAACGTTTCTGTCTGCTCAAACCAGAAAGTACCACTTCGTAGACAGAGATGGGAAACTTTTTGTCGATTTCGTTGTATTGAGGAAGATAACCGATGGAAAGCTCTTTCACTCGCTGACCTTTTCTGCAGAACTCCACTGTACCACTACTTGGCTGTTTGAGGCCGAGGATGATCTTGATGAGTGTGGTCTTGCCACCGCCGTTGGGGCCGATGATGCCCATATAGTCGTGGTCGCATACTTCCAGACATATATCGTTGAGCACTTGTTTGCCGTCGTATTCGGCATAGATATGGTTGAGTCGGATGATGGTGTCCATGTCGGTGGAATTGGGGTTGGGAGATTACTGCAAAGCTTCAGCGATGTTCATCATCTCCTTGGGCCAGTTATAGGCCAGTGGATTGATGTTTACTAAACGGGCATTGACTGCTTTGGCGATTGTGTGGGCGTTACGTTCATCAAACTCTTTTTGAATGAAGATGATACCAACATTGTTGCGTTTGAGATTGTCTATGAGTATTTGCAACTGTCGTGCACCGGGTTCACGTCCTTCTTCTTCAATGGGGAATTGGCGTAATCCGTAGTCACGTGCGAAATAAGTGAGGATGGGGTGATAGATGCAGAAAGCTGAAGGTCTGCTTTCTAACCTGTGTCTGATGTCTCCGTCGAGTGTCTTAATTTTTCCCAACAGCGCTTTTTCATTTTGTTTGAACGAAACACTGTCTTGCGGTTGTAGGCAAATGAGAAACCGGGTCATGTTCTTGACAAGTATCTCTGCATTTGCACAGCTCATCCAAGTATGGGGATCGTCTGTCCCGGGGGAAGATTGAACCGGTTTTATCTGATAGGCGTCATCAGAAGCTTTAATGACTTTCATGTCGGGAATGTTAGCTTTGATTTTTTTCATCCAAGTACGTTCAAAACCAATATCTCCTACCATAATATATCCTTTGGCTTGTGAGAGGTCTACCATCTGCCGGGGAGTGGGTTCGTATGTTTCGGGATTGCTCCCGTTGGGTACCATTGTGCGTACCTCAAAGCAGTCTCCTCCTATTTGTTTTGCAAAGTAGCGGAGCGGTTCGATAGTGACAAATAAAATCTCTTTGTTGGTAGCCGATTGGTTCCTGCATCCTCCAAATGCCAGAACAACGAGCAATAAAAGTATGTATTTCTTCATCTTTTCTATGATTATATAATCAGACTGACACCGTACACCAGCACCACATAGCGTAGCAATTTACCAATGCTGATGCTGAGAATGGATATTGGTAGATTGGCTCTTGTGAGACCGAGCACAATCGTTATTGCACTTCCTAAGACGGGAAGAAAGGCAAAGAATCCCATCCAAGCGCCATGCCCCTTCATAAATCGTTGGGCCTTGTCAAGACTCTCGTGCTTGACATGCAGATATTTTTCTATCCAATCGAGACGCCCCATACGCCCGATGCTGTAGTTGAACATGCCACCTAACACATTGCCTATGGTGGCATAAATCACCAGTTGTAGTGGAACGAGTCCGGCCGACTGCAATCCAACAATGACTGCCTCACTGCTAAAGGGAAAGAAACTGCCGGCAAGGAATGCCGAGACCAGCATTCCCCAATATCCCCAATGGATGAGAAAACCTATCAGAATATCCATAGTTGGTTGGTGATAAGCAGATTGATGACGGTCATGGTCAGTGTGCCTATAATGATGAGTAAGAAGGCGATATTGGTTATTTTGGTGTGGGTGAGAGCAATAAAATGCGCAATCAGAGGAGAAGTGTTGATGATAAGGATGCCCAATAACTTGTCGAAATGCCGGGGCTGTAAAGCCATAAATACCAATGTCGTCCAAAAGATAGCTATGAATATCTCATAGATCATACGAGTGCGGATCTTGTCTTTATAGCTGCTATGCCAGAAATGTCCCATGCCGGTGAACCCGAGTATTCCCACCAAGGCGAGCGACATCACGTGTTCCGGTTTCAAACATGAGTAATCGAGGATAGGAGAAAAAGTTGTCAATTCGACTAAATGTGCCATCAATGTATCTGTTTCTCCCGAATAGGCCAAATATCCGCCTACAAACCAATAGGGAACCAGCAATCCCAAAATGGAGGCGAACAATGTGCGAGGGCTAAAACTTAAGATTCGGAAAGCCATCAACAGCCATAAAACAGGTATATAAAAAAGCAACTGGACAAAGAATATGGAACCGATACCAAGGCACAGAAAAGCGTAAAACACCCAGCCTGATGCCGTCTTGTCTTGATAGGCATGGAAAAAAAAGAGATAGAAAGCTACAAAACTGAGTATGGTTGCCAATGTTTCCGAAGAAGAAAACAGAAAATTGGCCATGTTGAGCAAAACGAGAAATGAGCAGGAAACCATGCGGCTGTAAATGCGCATGAGGGAGTTTTGGTTGTTTAGTTCTACCATCAAGTAGCCGGCGATAACAGTACAGCCAAACGTAACCCACTGCTGATGGGAGAACAATCCTCCTACCAGCCATACCAAAATGGTATAGACGGTCACTGCGGGGAGAGCAAACTTGCTTTCAGCTATCCTATTCTGTAATCTCTTTATCCTCAATGGTTGTATCTTTGTCTTCTGCTGCTTGTGTTATGTGTTCCGAAAATAGGGAGTGTGCGTACCCGTCAAGTTGCAGGCGCACACGCTGATGATTACTTTTTAGAGATCCCGGCCAATGTCAGAACGAAAATATTTGTCTGTAAATTGTATCTTCCGGGCCTCTTCGAAACTCTTCTTCAATGCTTCCTCTTTGTTGCTGCCATAGCTGCTTACGGCTATTACACGCCCGCCATTGGTGACGATCCGACCATTTTTCTCTGCCGTACCACTATGGAAAACTATGCTTTCTTTTATCTGATCGATGCCGGAAATGGGGTAGCCTTTCTTGTAAGCTTCCGGATAACCGCCACTGACCAACATCACGCAGACTGCGGCACGCTCGTCAAATTCTATAGTTCGCTTGTCAAGGTCTCCTTTCGCCACACCTTCAAAAAGGTCTACAATGTCGCTTTTCAACCGTAACATCACACTTTCGGTTTCCGGGTCTCCCATTCGGCAGTTGTATTCAATAACCATCGGCTCACCATTCACATTGATCAAGCCAAAGAAGATGAAACCTTTGTAGTCGATATGCTCCTCTGCCAATCCTTCGACCGTTGGACGGATGATGCGGTCTTCCACTTTCAGCATCCACTCTTTTGTGGCGAACGGAACCGGAGTCACACTCCCCATGCCCCCCGTGTTGAGACCTGTGTCGTGTTCCCCAATGCGCTTGTAGTCTTTAGCCTCTGGAAGAATCTTATAGTGCTTGCCATCAGTCAGTATGAATACAGAACATTCGATTCCGTTTAAAAACTCTTCGATGACGACTTGTGCTGAAGCATTGCCAAACATTCCACCTAGCATCTCTTTCAATTCTTTCTTGGCTTCTTCGAGTGTAGGCAAGATGAGAACTCCCTTTCCGGCACAAAGTCCATCCGCTTTCAATACATAGGGAGGCTGGAGAGTCTCCAAAAACTTGAGTCCTTTTTCAAGTGTCGTTCCGTCAAAAGTCTGATATTTGGCTGTAGGAATATGGTGACGCAGCATGAAACTTTTGGCAAAATCCTTGCTCCCTTCGAGTACTGCACCGGTTTTCGACGGTCCTATAACAGGGATATGGGCCGTTCTCCCATCGTTTTTGAAATCGTCGTAGATGCCTTTTACCAAAGGGTCTTCAGGGCCTACGACCACCATGTCGATTTGTTTTTCAAGGGCAAAGGATTTCAAGGCTTCGAAATCATCGGCTTGGATGGGTACATTGTGACCGCAGTTGGCCGTTCCCGCATTGCCGGGAGCAATGAAGAGTTCATCTACTTTTGGGCTTTGCGCGATTTTCCATGCCAAGGCATGTTCACGGCCACCTCCTCCTAACAGTAATATTCTCATTTTAACTTTGTAGTTTGAAGTTTCTGGGATTATATGGTTATTTTTGCTTTGCAGGCATGTAGTCAAAGAAATATTGGCTGATGCGTTCGTGCAGATGAGTGCTCTGATGTCCGCGCATGTTGTGGGGTTCACCGGGATAAATGAAGAAATCCGGTTGTGTGCCGTCAAGAATGCATTGATGGATGAACGACTTGGCGTGCTGGGGCACTACGACCGGATCGTTCTCTCCGATGATTATTTGCAACTTGCCTTTCAAGTTTTTGGCTTGTTTGATGAGGCTGGTCTTGGCATATCCCTCGGGATTGGTCTGCGGAGTGTCCATGTAGCGTTCTCCATACATCACTTCATACCATTTCCAGTCGATGACGGGGCCACCCGCCACGCCAACCTTGAAAATTTCGGGATAATTGGTCATCAGCGAGATGGTCATAAAGCCTCCGAAGCTCCAACCGTGTACCCCGATTTTGTCAGCATCGACATACGGGAGACCCTTCAGAAACTCGACACCCTTCATCTGGTCCTGCATTTCTATCTGACCCAACTGCCGGAAAGTGGCTTGCTCAAAGGCTTTACCTCGATTCTCGCTTCCACGATTGTCGAGGATGAAAAGAAGATAGCCGTTCTGTGCCATGTAGGTCTCCCAACCACGGCTGCAATAGTTCCAGCGGGCATCCACGTTGTGAGCATGTGGCCCCCCATACACGTAGATGATTGTCGGATATTTCTTTTGCGGATCGAAATTGATTGGCTTCACCATGCGGTAGTATAAATCAGTGATTCCGTCAGCAGCTTTTATAGAGCCGCAAGAGAACTTCGGAGCCCAGTATCCTTTCCATGGATTGGGTGCTTCGAAATAACGGGTGTGTTTGGCATTCTCCACTTTGATGATGTCTATGCACCTGGGGACATCCGGTTCAGAGTAGTTGTCGGCAATATATTGTCCGCTTTTGCTGAGGTTGGCCGTGTGCCAGCCCTTGCCATTATCCAGTAAGGCTCGCTTTCCGGTTTGCACATCCACCCTCCAAGTGTTCTTTTGGATGGGACTGCATTCGTTGCTTTGGTAGATGACTGCTTTGCGTTTGGCATCGAAGCCAACGAGATCTAATACAACCCATTTGCCCGAAGTAAGCTGTCGAATCTTCTCACCTTTTATATTATATAGATACAGGTGGTTGTATCCGTCTCTTTGACTTTGCATGACAAACCGGCTTTTGTCCCATGGCAAAAACACAATCGGATGTAGCGGTTCCACATATTTGGCATCCGTCTCACGGTAGATTTCTGTAATCTTATCCCCCGTCTCCGCATTGTAGCTTACCAATCGGCAGTCGTTTTGGTCTCGGTTGAGCTCGAACATGTAAATCGTTTTCGAGTCGGGATTCCATGAGATGTTGGTAAAATAGCGGTCGGTCGGGTCACCTGCTTTAAGGTAGACTGTCTTTTTATTCTTTAAATCGTAGACTCCCACTGTGACTTTGTGTGAAGTTTCCCCTGCCATAGGATATCTGATAGGCTCCGGAGTGGCAATTCTCGATTGTCCTTCGGCCGGTACCCAGTCGTTTTCCGGCATTGTGACAAGGGGAAACGTGCTCACCATGCTTTGATCCATACGATAGAATGCCAATTTCTGTCCGTCAGGACTCCAGAACAATCCACCGTTGATGCCGAATTCATCACGGTGTACACTTTGTCCATACACGATGTCGCTACTGCCGTCGGTGGTTAGCTGGACGACTTCCTTACCATCCTTGACATACAGCTGATTATCTTTTACATAGGCTGTGGTTTGGCTTGCAGGGTTCCACTCCGCCACCATGTTGGTGCCGATGTCCTGTAACCATACGATTTTCTTCTTTTTGAAATCGAAGAGTGCCCGTTGTTTTCCGTTGCCAAGTAATGCGTATGGTTTGTCTGCGTATGGGAATTGGGTATAATAAAAGCTATGGAGGGAGAATGTCGGTACGCACGCATCACTCTCTTTTTTGATATCAGATAGGGTGAAGAGCTGTTTCTCTTTACCTGTGTTCTTGTCAATCAGTTTGCAGTCTTCTGCATCCAAACGTATGAGTTGGTCGCCCCACCATTCCAAATAGCGGTTTTTGACCACCATGTTGTGGTAGTTGTTACCACCGAAATTGAGGTCTTCCAATGTGAAAGACTTCAACTCTTGTGCCTGTGCAGGACCAACCATTGTGCAAATAGCCAAAATGATGCCTCCTAGAAAATTCAGTTTTTTAATCTTCATCATCGAATCTTCTGTTTTTCTTTCCCAAGCCTCCGCGTTTGTCCGGTCGGTCAAACCTTTTGCTTCCACGTTCAAATCGCTTTCCACCTCGTTCGTCACGTTTGCTTCTGTCGAATCTTCCAAAGCCGCGTTCTTCTCTGTCTCCACGTCCGAATCTCTTTCCTCCGCGCTCATTTCTTCCGGTTCTGCGCTCGTCACCGTCATTTCTACCAGTGCGTTCTTTGCGGAATCCCAAGTCTCCGATGTCGTGTTTATGGAAAGAGAAAGAACGGATGTCCCCTTCTTCGTTGGCCTCCTGCTCATCAAGACGTTTTTTAAATTCACGCTCTTTCTTGAACCGATGTTTCTGGGCCATCTCTCGTTTCTCCGCATCAGTCTTGACAATGCCGCCATCGGCTCTGAATTCTTTCATTCTGCCGTCGAAAAGAGCATATTTCCGAAATTCACATTCCAAGCTTCCATTGAAAACCGGGATTTTGATGGATGGTTTGAGACCAATCTGTTCAAAACATTCTTCGCGATAGCTGAGAATCCATGCATCGTTACCCGCAAAAGTATGTTTGAGCCGTTCGCCTATCATCTTGTAGGTGGCAAGCAGGTTGGGGGTTGATATACGTTCGCCATACGGTGGGTTAGTCACCATGATGCTTTTCTCCGTCGGTGTCTGGAAGTCCTTAAAGTCAGCTTGCTCTATAGTCACCTCCTTGCTCAGGCCGGCAGCCTTGACATTGATACGGGCCGTGTTGACAGCCTTCATGTCGATGTCGTATCCATAGATATGATGAGTGAATTCTTTCTCTTTCGAGTCGTCGTTGTAGATGGTATCAAACAATTCTTGGTCAAAGTCTGCCCACTTTTCAAAAGCAAACTCCTTGCGGAACACGCCCGGTGAGATGTTGCGGGCTATGAGGGCCGCCTCTATGGCAATGGTTCCCGAACCGCACATCGGGTCAATGAAGTCGGTGTCGCCTTTCCATCCGGTCATCAGAATCATGCCGGCCGCAAGCACCTCGTTGAGTGGTGCTTCCACCGACTCTTGGCGGTAGCCGCGGCGGTGCAGGCTTTCACCGCTGGAGTCGAGCGACAGCGTAGCGTCATCTTCGGCAATGTGGATATTCAGGCGAATGTCCGGATTGCTCACCGAGATGTTGGGGCGTGTGCCTGTCTTTTCGCGAAACCAGTCTACGATGGCATCTTTCACTTTGTAGGTGACAAAGCGGGAGTTGCGGAACTCTTCAGAATAGACCACCGAGTCCACCGAGAAGGTCTTTTTGTTGTCAAGATAGTTGCTCCATTCTATCTTTTGTATCTCGTCGTAAACTTCTTCTGCCGAACGGGCCTTGAAAGTGTGAATGGGCTTGAGTATGCGGATGGCAGTGTGTAACTGGAAGTTAGCACGATACATCATTTCCTTGTCGCCGGTGAATGACACCATGCGCCGTCCGGTTTCCACGTTGTTAGCACCCAGTTGGATGAGCTCTTGTGCCAGCACGGGTTCCAGTCCCATGAAGGTTTTGGCAATGAGCTTAAATTCCTGTTCCATTATTGAATTCAAAATCTAATTTATCTACTTTTTCTTGTTTATACTTCTTGGTGTTTGGCTTCATGTCCCGTGTGACCCACACGTTTGCTCCGATCACGCATCCCTTGCCTATTGTGATGCGTCCGAGCACAGTGGCATTGGCGTAAATCACCACATCGTCTTCGATGATCGGGTGTCGGGCTATGCCTTTGATGGGGTTGCCGTCTTTGTCGAGGGGGAAACTTTTGGCCCCCAGCGTCACTCCCTGATAGAGTTTCACGTTGTTGCCTATGATGCAGGTGGCTCCGATCACCACTCCCGTCCCGTGGTCAATGGTGAAATGGCTGCCTATCTGTGCATCGGGATGGATGTCGATGCCGGTCTCCGAATGGGCTAATTCCGTCATGAGCCGCGGTATGAGCGGCACTCCCAATAGCGACAGTTCGTGGGCGACGCGATAGTTGGCCAAGGCTTTAATGACCGGATAGCAGGCGATGATCTCACCGATGCTCTTGGCTGCAGGGTCACCCTCGAAGGCTGCTTCCACGTCGGTAGCCAGTATTTTGCGTAGTTTTGGGAATGTGTTGATGGCTTGGGCCGCCATGATGCTTGCTCTCGCACGGGCCATGGACAGCTCTTGTGTGGTCTCTTCCTCACACTCGTTGGTAAAGCACAGGCCTGCCAGAATCTGCTCACTCAACCGGGCGTAGAGCTTCTCCAGCCTCACGCCTATGTGATATTTGATGGTGCTGATGTTGACCGATGAGTTTCCGAAATATCCGGGGAAAAGGATGGAACGCGACAAGTCGATGATTTCTTCGAGCGCCTTGCCCGAAGGGAGGGGGTTCCCGTCACGGTGTTGATGGAAAAGGCCTTTAAGTGACTGAAGGCAAGAGAGTTCTTCAACCGTTTCCGTCAACTGATGAGTCAATGTAGTCTTACTCATTTTATTGTCTCAATAAATTCCGGTGCAAAGATACTTATTTTTTTGCTTATACTGCTATGGAGTCTAAAAAAAGTAGCAGTCTGTTGGTGACATTTACCGCACTCACTCCCGAATCGAAGTCCAACGACACAAGGTTGAGCTCGGGAAACTTTTCGTGTAATCGCTTTTCGATGCCTTTCGACACCACGTGGTTGGCGATGCACCCGAAAGGTTGCAGGGATATGACATTGGTGATGCCGTCCCGCAAATAGCCTATGATGTCGGCCGGCAGAAGCCAGCCTTCTCCAAATTGTGCTGCCAGCGACACGATGCCGTCCACTTCCTTGGCATCGTCATAGATGTTGGAGAACGGGCGGAAGTAGCGGAACTTCCCGGCGGCTTTGTTGATTCGTCTGATTCTTGTGCCGATGAGGGTCTGATAGGCACCTCTGACAACGAAGTCGGGAACGTGCGAGCAGCTCAGTCGCAGGTGTTTCTGTACTTCCACATTGACAAATTCTTGCAGGAAGAAGGGGGCCAACAGGGGAGGAACCACCTCTATGCCTTTGGAGATGATGTATTTTTCAAGAAACTGGTGTGAGAACGGGTTGAATTTTAAGAATATCTCTCCCACAATGCCCACCTGCGGTACCTCTTTGTCGGTGGCTGCGTTGTTAAATTCTTCAGCGGCCTGCGCTATCAGTCTCACCAGCCCCTTTGCGTCGTTGCGCAAGATGGGGCCGTCAACGGCTTCCATGTATTTGTTGCGCAAGGCAAGGGCCAGGCCCGGTTGTCGTTCTCTGACGATAGTGGCATGATACATCTCCGATATGGCATCACCGTAGAGGATGGCTGTGACGATGATGTTGGAGTATTTCAACCAAGGCACCTTGAATCCTTCCTGCTCGTTTCCTTCTCCGGCTGTAGCCGTCACGCCGAGTGTGAGCAAAGGCACTTCCCGGAATCCGTTGGCCACCATTGCCCGCTTGATGAGTCCGGCATAGCTGGTGGCCCGGCATTGGCCTCCCGTCTGGCTCATCACCACGGCCGTGTTGTTCAAGTCATACTTTCCGCTTTGCAGGGCTTTGATGATGTCGCCGATGATGAGCGTGGCCGGATAGCATATTTCGTTGTTGGCATATTTCAAACCGAGTTCCGCACTCTTTTCGTCGCTCATGGGAAGCACTTCCACATCGTAGCCGATGAGTTTCAACACCGGGTGGATGATGGGCGTGAGGTATTCCGTCATGTAGGGGGCGAGTATTTTGCGCCCGGCATCCCGAGTACGGAAAGTCCGGGTCTGTTCAAGTCTTGCCGTTTCTTGCCTTTGAGCGGTCCTCATCTTGTTGTTGAGGCTTTCCACAAGCGAGCGCACACGCAGTTTCAAACTGCCTATGTTGCTCACGTCGTCTATCTTCAGCAGTGTGAAAGGTTTGCTGTGTCTTTGCAGGATGTCCCTCACCTCATCTTGGATGAAAGCGTCGGGGCCGCACCCGAACGAGGTCATTTCCACAAAATGCAGCCGGTCGTCTTGGTCGGCCGCCCATTGTCCGCTTTTGATAATGCGATTCATGAACGCCCATTGTTTCACGAGATAGGTGTCTCCGGCACTTGTTTCCGTGTTTCCCCTTACGATGTCGTCGCTAATCACATCTACGCCCAATGAGGTAATCATTTCCGACAGCTTGTGTTGTATGAGTGGATCGGTGTGGTAGGGCCTTCCCGCCAGCAGGAGTGTCAGCCGTCCCGCTTTTCGTCCGCTCTCGTATATGTCTTCCGCTTTTTGTCTGATTTGCCGTGCAAACTCGTTCTGTGCCATGAGGGCTTGGGCAAGAGCTTCTTTGGCCTTCTTTTCCTTTACGCCCAGTGTCTTCAGGTAATCCACAATCTGCCTGCCCAACAGCCGTTGGGTGGCAAAATTGATGACCGGCGTGTCGAGCGGTTTGTCAAGTGTCATGGCACTTTTGATGACATCCGAGTAGCCCGACACGATGGGGCAGTTGAATGAGTTGAGTGTCCGTTTCGCGTCATCGTTGCGTTCATACACCACGTAGGGCATGAGAATCCTCGACACCTGCGGATCGCCGTTCAGTTCGGCTATATGGGCATGTACGAGTTTGGCCGGGAAGCAGATATTATCAGACATCACCGAATTTAAGGCTCCTTCGTAGCGGAAAAAGGTGGATTCGGATGACAGTTGCACGGCAAATCCGGATGCCGTGAGCAGTTTGTTCCAAAAAGGGTAGTCCTCATACATGTTCAGCACGCGCGGCAGCCCGATAGTTTGCGGTTGTTTAGTGGCTGCGTTTCCCGACTCCGGGTCATCCGGTAGGGTGGGGCGGTCAAACAGCAGACGGTATTTGTAGGTGTAGATGTTTTCTCCCTTGATGTCGTGCCCGCCTTTGTTGTTATACACCCGTTCGCACTTGTTGCCCGAGTAGAATTTGTTGCCCCCGGCAAACGTGTATCTCGATACGAGGCAGTGGTTTTCGCAGCCCTTGCACTGCATCTGCCGAGTCTCAAACGAAGCCACGGCCAGCAGTTCGTCGATGGTGCGCCCACTCTTTTGTTCTTTTTGTTGGTCTTGTCCGTTTATGATTCCTGTCAGGCTGTGCAGGGCACAACCATAGGCCCCCATCAGTTCTGGCATGTTGCTGCGTGCCACCTCATTGCCCGTGAGCAGTTCGAAAGCCCTCACCACAGCATCGTTGCGCATGGTGCCTCCCTGCACGACTATTTTCTTGCCCAGGCTGTCGTTGCCATGCAGTTTCAGCACTTTGTAGAGACAGTTTTTGACCACCGAATAGGCTATGCCGGCCGAGATGTCGGCCACGGTGGCTCCTTCGCGCAACACTTGTTTCACTTTTGAGTTCATGAACACCGTGCAGCGTGTGCCCAAGTCGCAAGGTGCACCGGCCGTACATGCCAGTCGGGCGAAGTCGGCCACCTGATAGCCTAAGTTGTTGGCAAAAGTTTGGATGAAAGTTCCGCATCCCGACGAACAGGCTTCGTTCAGTTCCATTCTCACCACAGCCCCGTTTTCCACAAATATGGCCTTCATGTCTTGTCCGCCGATATCGAGAATGAATGAGACATCGGGCATCAGCGAAGCCGCCGCCCTATAGTGGGCCATCGTCTCGATGATGCCCTCATCGAGGTTGAAGGCAGTCTTGATGAGTTCCTCGCCATAGCCCGTGGTGCAGGCTCCCACCACTTCGAGTTCGGCCCCGGCGTGTGAGGCCTCCTCCTGTAGGGCTTTCAGGCCGTCTTTCACCGCCCCAATCGGGTTGCCCAGATTGAGCCGGTAGTTGGTAAACACGATATCGGGTACCGGTACGTCTTTCCTGTTTTCGGAGGGATTCGGCTTGGAAGAAGGCACCCTTACGGCGACAATCTTGGTTGTCGTCGATCCCGAGTCAATGCCGATGACCACCCGTTGCCTGCCCTTGTCGAAGTGACAAACCGCTGTGGCAAAGTGTTTTTTTGCATTAAGCCACTGCCGGTGCTCTTCTTCGCGTTTGAAGAGGGGTGGCAGGTTGGAGGTGAAGACGGTGGCATCCGCTTCCTTGTGTCGGGCACGTCGGATGAGTTCACCCAGTCTGACGGGGGCTTTTCCTTCTTGCGCCCACTTGTCTTGGTTCTCTCCACTCTTGATGGCGCAGCCTATCGCCGGAATGAGGTTGCTCCTTTCCGACACGATGAAGTCTTTGTCACTCAGGTGCAGGTAGTCGGCGAAGGCTTTTCGTAGTGCCGGAAGAAATGTCAGCGGCCCGCCACACAGCAGAATGGGTGTTCCGAAGTCGCAGCCATGACTCAGCGTAACGATGGTCTGCACGGCTATGGAATGGAAGATGCTGGCCGCGATGTCTTCTTCCGGAAGGTTTCGGGCCATGAGATTTTGGATGTCGGTTTTGGCAAACACTCCGCAGCGGGCGGCCATCGGATAGAGGTGTTTGGCTTTCAGTGCCTTGACACTCATCTCTTGGTTGTCGATGCCCATGAGCACACTCATCTGGTCAAGAAAGGCTCCGGTGCCTCCGGCGCAGTTGCCGTTCATCCGCAGTTCCATGTTGCGCCCGTTGAAGAAGACCACCTTTGCGTCTTCGCCACCGATGTCAATGAGTTCCTTGGCCTCGGGGTGCATGGTCTTGGCATAGACAGAGGCCGCCACGACCTCCTGCACGAAGTCGGCCCGAAGCGTCTCAGCTGTACTCATGCCCACGGAGCCTGTCACACATATCGACACCTCGGCATCGCCAATAAGCCTGAAAAGCTCTTGGAAATAGTCGTCTACCAGTTGGCTGACATGTGCGTTGTGGCGTTCGTATCTCGAATGAATGATGTTGTTTGTTCCGTCAAGGACGGCCATCTTGGCAGTCGTACTGCCAACGTCAAGGCCTATCCTGTATATGTGCCTGTCCATACATCTCTGAATTGTATGATGCAAAATTACAACTAAATTGCGAGAATGAAAAATATTCCCGACTAATTTAACGTGTGTCCAACAATTTCAAAATATGGAAAGCAGGGAGCACTGCCTACGAAACTGATGGCGATGTTTGATAACTGATTTGCATTCTCAACCCACTGTGGTCTCCATGTCTCAAAATCGCTTGCAGTTTTTCTGGTGGAATACTTGTCGTAAGATTAAGAAATGGAAAACATTTTCAATTCTTTTTTATTGTCCTGATTATAAGGGACAAGTTTGATCTGACCGCTTTCGTATTCGGCTAAAAATATCTCAGAGGCGGAATTATATCCTGCTTTTTGCAGCTCTTTCAGCAACCATTCTTCTGTTTTGTCGACATCTTCAAGCACGCTGCTCTGAATAATGCCATCGGTGATGATGGGATATTTCGGGTTTTCTTCACCTGTAAGTACAATGATAAGTTCGCCATTCTGTTCGAACACGGCTCTCTTCACGTCCCTTATATGATATACTCCCTCTCTACGCAGTTTGAAGGCTATTTCATTTGCCGTGATTTTGGTCTTTTTGCAGGCCTCTATATCTATTTTTCCATGGTTAATGATAATAATTAGGTGTTCCGTCTACAAATCTTCTGAAAGCGTGGCTTTTAGTTTTTAGCTTACGCAGTCCGATGATGAGGAAAGCCCAGATGGCCAGAACTATGGCGAAATGGAAAATGGTGACGGAAGGGCTATAGATGACTCCACCGATAATGCCGCCCAATACATAATTCTGCACCTGATCCATGGCTGAGCTGGGAGCAAGATTACCTTTGCCAGATCTGTTGATGATCAAGACAAGTGAAAGCAGTCCCAAAAGCAATTTCAGAAAAACATTCAGATAGAAAATCTCTTCGGATTCGAAATAAGAAATAACAGACATATAAAATATGTGGTGGTAAATAATTTGTCTTTTGTTAGAACGAAAGGTCGATGCCCGCATCGACGGTATTATAATCTTTTCTTACGGGTACAATAGGGGAAGTGTCGTAGATGAGACGATAGGTTCCGCGTATTCCGATCGTAGGCGTGATATTGTATTTGAGATCAACGGCTCCTCCGAAACGGGCTTTCTTAAAATAACTGTCGGGCTTTGCCTGATGGATGGCAGTAGTTGTAAGAGCCCAGTGATCGCCCAATCGATGTCTAAAACTGACTGACAGATGGCTTTTGACACTACGGCTATAGGCGTATGGTTCTGCAATGTTGTCGGTAGATGGGTTTTCCCACTTTTCGAACTCGAAGAACACCCCGACAGTAGCAAACATGAGACAGTTTTCGCTGTTCACTAACCGATAACGTGATTGCAAACCGGTGGAAATTTTATAGGTCATCCCTCTACTTCCTGCCCATTGCGATTCAACATAAGGATAGACTTCGAAGGCATGATGCAACAAATAGCGGTATTCGGCGTGTACGTATCCTCCACTTACGGTTATTTTTTTACCATAAGTTGAAAATTCGAGTTTGTTGATCAGGTTTATCACTCGGTTGTGTTTTATCAACAGATTGAGATTGGCGGTGTTTTTGAGGGTGAGCACATTCTCCTTTTCGGTCTTGAAATCCAAGACGGGCAAGAGCGAACCCTGTATGGTTTTGGTGCTGTCTATGTCCATAGTGAGATTCTCGGAAAAGAGCATTTGCGAATACATCGGGAACGGGGCCGACAATATCAACAGTATGTAAAGTAATCGTCTCATTGTTTATTTATCAATCATTTGTTAATTAAAGCGCAAAGGGAATATGGCCTTTGCTAATGTTTCACACTTTATAAATGCTGCAAAGATAATTGAAATGTTTTACTTTACCAAGTCTAAGTTCTGAAAATATTACCAGTCAGCAATGTTTACGATATAAGAACTCTGCCAACGGGCAAGTGTAATATCCGAATAAGATGTTGCGTGCAGAATAAGTTGACAGTTTACTAAAACTGTTCCGGGCTTGGTGCGAGGCTGTCGAACGCCCCGTGCATGGCCGGTGAACCACTTGTGCAAGAGCTTTGCACGGGGCGTGCAGCAGTCTTGCACCGGCCCGAGTGTTGCTTAGTGACTTTTCCATTGAGACCGGGACTACCGTTAATATTGGCCTTGCAGTCGTTTAATAGTTCCAGGGGAATGGGGGGCTGTGTTCCTTTAGCGAAGGCAATTCTACCAAACGGCGTATTTAAAACTAAAAAACACTAAAAGGTTTTGTGCTTTTACATTTATTGACTATATTTGCCTGCAGATTTATGACTCTGAAAAACTTAATGAGAAGTTTATGGAACGAACAAACGTGAAGCCCGCTGAGGGCAAGTTGGGAATTATGGTCGTGGGCTGCGGTGCTGTTGCCACGACTTTCATGACAGGTGTATTGATGGTCCGAAAGGGACTGGCCAAACCCGTGGGTTCGATGACACAGTATGACAAGATACGGGTGGGCAAAGGTGACAACAAGAAGTATTTGTCCTATGCTGACATTGTGCCGTTGGCCAAACTGGACGATATCGTTTTCGGCACATGGGATGTTTATCCCCAAAACGCCTATCAGGCAGCGATGTATGCAGAGGTGCTGCAAGAGAAAGACATCAACCCCGTGCGTGACGAACTGGAGAAAATCGTGCCTCTCAAGGCCGCTTTCGACAAGAATTATGCCAAGCGTCTTGACGGTGACAACGTGAAAGACTGCAAGACGCGTTGGGAAATGGTGGAGGAACTGCGCCGGGACATGCGTCGGTTTAAGGAGGAAAACGGCTGCGCGCGCATCGTGGTCATCTGGGCGGCTTCCACGGAAATTTATGTGCCCGTAGACGAGCGGGTGCATGGTACGCTGGCTGCGCTTGAGGCTGCCATGAAGGCCGACGACCGCGAGCATGTGGCTCCGTCGATGTGCTATGCATACGCGGCTCTGAAAGAGGGTGCTCCCTTCATCATGGGTGCTCCCAACACCACGGTCGACATTCCGGCTATGTGGGAACTGGCCGAACAAACCCGTATGCCCATTTCCGGCAAAGACTTCAAGACGGGGCAGACACTGGTCAAGTCGGGGTTTGCGCCCATCATCGGCACCCGCTGTCTGGGGCTGAACGGTTGGTTCTCTACCAACATCCTCGGCAACCGTGACGGACTGGTGCTCGACGAGCCGGCCAACTTCCACACCAAAGAGGTGAGCAAGCTCTCTACGCTCGAAACCATCTTGAAGAAAGAGGACCAGCCCGACCTGTATGGGGACATCTATCACAAGGTGCGCATCAATTACTATCCGCCCCGCAACGACAACAAGGAGGGTTGGGACAATATCGATATTTTCGGATGGATGGGCTATCCCATGCAAATCAAGATCAACTTCCTTTGCCGTGACTCTATTCTTGCCGCTCCGTTGTTGCTTGACCTCACGTTGCTTAGCGACCTTGCGGCGCGTGCCGGCCGTTATGGCATACAGCGGTTCCTGAGTTTCTTCCTCAAGAGTCCGATGCACGACTACACGCAGGGCGAGGAGCCGGTGAACAACCTCTATCAGCAATACACGATGCTCAAGAATGCGATTCGTGAGATGGGAGGCTATGAGCCCGATGAAGAGATAGATTGATGGTTGGAAGCCTGCAGTACGGCTTTCAACGACGGTATATATACGAAAGAAACCCTTTCGCTCGTGCCCCATTTGTCGGGGCCATGAGAGAGCGAAAGGGTTTCTTTTGCGTTTTTTGGGGGCGGTTCTCGGGAATGGAGAAAGTCCGCTAAAGTGTCGGGACGGGGAGATATGTGTGGCGTGGCCTGCCCGTCTGACAGTGTTTTTTAGTGGTGTCTTGTCACGAATCGGTAGGCCCATTCCCACAGACAGACTCCTGCGAGGGCTGTCAAGATGCCGAGCAGGACATCGATGATGTAATGGTGACCCGTGTAGACGGCTGTCCACCAGATGCCGACACAGATGAAAGCGAAAACCCCCGTCACATATCGGTGCTGCCGGCTCATGGCTGCATAGATGGTGGTGACGAGCATGTAGGCTGCATGTAGGCTGGGCACGGCGGCAAATACATTGGCATTTTTGCCATATAGAGCGTGGAAGACGGGCAGACCGGTCATGGCATCCCAACGGCCGAGGCCGGCCACGTTGCCGGGCGTGTGAAGAATGGGGGTGAAACCGTAGTGCATGGCATACCAAGGTGGGGCGGCCGGATGGATGTAGTAGCCTACGAAACCGAGCCAGTTGACGAGCAGGAAGGCCCATGAGAAACGCAAGAACCAATGCCGCCGGCGCGTGGCATAGAGGTAAATGGCAAACCCGATGGGCACGGGCACCCAACAGAGATAGAAGATGCCGGCCATGAAGTCGGCTGTCGGTGTGTGATGGATGGCGAAATATTCGCTTGGGATGAGTGCCCTGTCGCGCACGATGGCAGCTGCCGACCCTGGGCAAGCGACTTCCAACTGCTGTCTCCAAGTGGTCGGGTCGGTTTCTATGCCAAAGAAGTGCTTTTCTGTGGTATAGAGACTGCTCACATCAATGGCGTTGACTTGGTAGTTGGGGTAGAAACGCATGGCATCGTAGGTCACGGCAAAGAGCACCCACGGGAGAAAGAAAACAGCCGGCCGACGGGGCTTCCTCCATGCCAGCATGAGGGCGAAAACAAAGATGAGGTATAATGATGTCATGTCGGTTATCCTTTGAAGGGGACGGATTGTCGAACCAGTGGAGAGTGTCTCCTATCGGTCTTTCAATTCCTTATGGCAATGGGCCACGCGCCAAAAGGCTGTGATATTGGCCAAAATGGCGATGACTGTCATGCCGCCGGCAAGCCACCACAGATTTTCCGTGAGCCCGGCAAGGATGGCTACAAAAGCCGTTACCACCACACGCTCGGGCCGTTGCATGAGTCCCACCTTGCATTCTATGCCGAGCCCTTCGGCCCGGGCCCTCACATAGCTCACCATGACCGACCCGATCATGGCTGCAAAGGTGGTTATTCCCATCCAAAACCAACCGGCCTGAATGAATATCAGGCAGATACCGAAGAGACTGATGAGTTCGCTGTAGCGGTCGAGCGTAGAGTCCCATAGAGCCCCGAAAGTGCTCGACATGTTGCCCAGGCGTGCCAACCGACCGTCTATCATGTCGAACAAGCCGGCAAAGAGTATCACGGCACCGCCCCAACCCAGCAGTTGGAAAGCCGCCACGGTGTTGTCGGAGGCATTGATGGCCTCGTCGTTGAACTGCATGGCACTCTTGACAAAAAGGGCCGCTGCAACGATGTTGCCCACAAAACCGATAAAAGTTATGATGTTGGGGGTAAGTCCCACCTTGATCATGGCTTTGATGAGGGGATTGATTACCCAATAAATGACTTTCTGAAGGAAATCTCGATAATTCATATCTGACAATTATTAGTATTCGTTGTTTGTGCCATTCCGGGGCAAAGGCGGGTGTTGGAGGGGATCTTTTTCCTTGAAAACAAATTTGCGTTGGGCCGGATAATTGATGAATATGGCCACGAGAAGGGCCATCAGACACTTCACAATGATGAAGTAGCGTGCCCCCACATGGTTGGTGATGAGGTTGGTTCCGCCCCCATTGAGCGTCAGACTGATGATCCAGACGAGAAAATAACGCCAGGCCACCTGCTTCTTTTTACGGTTACTTTGTCTGAAGACATATCGGTAGTTGATGCAACAGTTGGTCACACCGCCGCTGAACACCCCGATAAGATTGGCCCAGGCATAGCTTAGCACGTTCAGATCGGTCAGCCCGATGGCCAGTCCGAAATCGACAATTCCGGCCATTGATGCGCTCATTTCCGCTTTGCTGAGCAACCATAGCTCATGTTTCAGATGACCCATCCCGGAATGTTGCCAATGATTGATAACACGATAAGCGCATAGAGTCCGCCGAGCAAGTCATCGGCAATCACCCAAAAAGCACCGGTCTTCCGGTCGAGTCGCTTGATGCCCAAAGGTTTCACAATGTCGAAGAATCTGAACAGCACAAGTGCGGCCAGTGCCATCCATATCCGGTTTTCAATCTCAAAGAAAGGGGCGGCCAGCAAGGCAGTCCATTGTCCCACCATCTCGTCGACCACCACCCGAGAAGGGTCTTCGCCCCATATCGGCATCAACTTGGCGGTGGCCCAAACACCCAGCACACTGAAAAGGAGGATGAGGGCCACGGTGAAAGCCTCAAGCGCCGCGATGGGGACCACATAGGCCAAGCCCACCCAGATGATGCCGGCCAACACGGAACCGGTCGTTCCGGGACCCCAAGGCCAAAAACCGCTGCCGAAACCGGTGCCTATTATCACGGGGAGGAGCGGTGCCTTTTGGTCAGAAATGTTTCCTTTGTTGTTCATTTGCTCTGCAAAAATAATAGAAAAAACGTAAATATCCAAAAAGTTTTCCTGCTTTTCACAATATTATATATAACTTCGCACCCGTTTTTATAGTGATAGAATAAGGTAAAATAGAGAGTTTTGAAAATCAGAATCAGCATACTTCTCATGTTGCTTTCCCTCTGTTTGTCGGTGAAAGCACAAATCAACGGTCGTGTGGTGGATGCCAATGGCTATGCCATTCCTTATGCCAGTGTGGCGTATAAAGGCCATCAGGTGGCTGTTTCGAGTGATGTGGAGGGCCGTTTCACGATAGAGCGCCACAACGGGTGGGTGCTCACCATCAGCAGTTTGGGGTTCAAGTCGCAGGCAGTCAAGGTGGACAACGACACGAAGAACCTTGAAATCAAACTCAAGGAGGACAGTCATAAGCTTGATGAGGTAGTGGTGAAATCGCGTCGGGGCAAGTATTCGCGCAAAGACAATCCGGCCGTGGAGCTGATGCGCCGTGTGATAGCGGCCAAAAAGAAGACAGATCTGCAGAACCACGACTACTATCAGTATGACAAATACCAGAAACTGACGATGGCTGTCAACGACATCAAGCCTGAGCAGTTGGAGAACGGCTTTTTCAAGAAGCGCCAGTACCTCATTGACCAAGTGGAGGTGTCGCCCTACAACAACAAACTCACACTCCCGCTCTCGGTAGACGAAACCGTGACCCAGCATCTCTATCGCAAGAATCCGCACAAGGAGCGCGACATCATCAAAGGCCAACAGAGCACGGGTATTGGAAACATCTTGCAGACGGGCGATGTGATCAACACTACTTTGAAGGAACTGTTCACCGATGTAGACATCTACGACGACCACGTCCGGTTGCTTCAATATCCTTTTCCGTCACCGATAGGCAGGACAGCCATATCGTTTTATCATTTTTACATCGAAGACACGGTCTATGTGGACCGTGACTTGTGTTACCATTTGCAGTTTATTCCCGCCAACTCCCAGGACTTCGGCTTCCGTGGCGAACTCTATGTGCTGGCCGACTCGTCGCTCCACGTGAAGCGATGCAACCTCTTCATGCCCCACAACTCCGATGTGAACTGGGTGGACAACATGAAGATAGAACAGGAATATACCAAGCTTGACAACGGCGAGTGGGTGCTTACCAAAGACGACATGGTGGCCGAACTCTCCATCACGAACTATCTCTCCAAGTTGCTTGTGGTGCGCAACACGCGGCTGAGCGACTATCAGTTTGCCGAAATATCCCATCAGCTGCTGCGGGGCAAGGCTCTTGTCAAGCACGATGCCGAGGCTATGAACCGCGACGAGAGTTTCTGGAAAGACTATCGGTCGGTGGATTTGACCAAGAGCGAGTCGTCGATGAATCAGTTTATCCACCGGCTTGAGAACTCCAAGGGATGGAAATGGATTATCGTCAGCGTGCGGGCACTGATGGAAAACTATGTGGAGACGGGCAAGAAAGACGCGAAGAGCAAGTTCGACTTTGGTCCCATCAACACCTTCCTTTCCAAAAACTATGTCGACGGCATACGCTTGCGGTTGGCCGGGCGCACCATGGCTGCCCTCAATCCGCATTTCTTTTGGAACGGTTATGGAGCATACGGCACCGACTCCAAGTGTTGGTACTACGGCAGTGAGTTTACCTATTCATTCAACAAGAAGAAGAGTTCGTCTTTTGAGTTTCCGCAACGCAACATCATCTTTGAGAGCAGCAAAGACGTGATGTCGCCTTCCGACAAGAATCTGCTTCACAACAAGGATAATATCTTCATGACATTCCGCGCCTCGACACAGAAAGAGATGTATTTCTTCAACCGTCAGAAGCTGTCGTTTGTCTATGAAACCGACTGGGGATTCTCGTTCAGGGCAGGTGTCAAAACCGAGAGCAACGAGACTGTGGGCGACCTGCACTATTGGCTCGGGCCGTCGACAGCCAATATGAAACGCATCGCCAACGGGCGCGTCGTGGGGCGGGAGGTCAAGAAAATCCGCATGTCGGAGGTTTCACTGGGATTCAAATATCATCCCGGTGTGACATACGTCAACACCAAACAACAGCGTTTGCCCATCAATCTCGATTCTCCCGAGTTTTGGGTTGTACACCGTGCGGGATTCAAACATTTCCTCGGTGGGCAGTACAACAGCAACATCACCGAACTTGGTTTCTACAAGCGTCAGTGGCTGGGCAGTTGGGGATATGTGGACATTCATGCCAAGGGGGAGGCGCAATGGAACAAGGTGCCCTTCCCGCTACTTGTCCTTCCCCCCATCAACTTGAGCTATTTTGAGCACGAGAACACCTTCAACCTCATGCGCGATTGGGAATTTCTCAACGACCGCCAGCTGTTCTGGGCTGTGTGTTGGGATATGAACGGTAAACTGCTCAACCGCATTCCACTTGTCAAGCGGCTTAAATGGCGTGAATATTTTGCCCTCAAAGGCATGATGGGTACGCTTACTTCCAAGAACAATCCCGACTACGACGACAACCTTTTCCGCTTCCCCACCGGAGCACACCGCATGGACGGCCAGCCCTACTGGGAGGCTGTGGCAGGTGTGCACAACATTTTTAAATTCTTCTCTATGGAATATGTGCGCCGCTTATCCTATCTCCACAATGAGAAAATTGACAAGTGGGGCATCCGCTTTGGCTTTGATATGACTTTCTGATCCAGCCGGTATCGGCTTCAAGCCGGTGTGGCAGATAGAGCGAGAGGCCATCAGCCACATTCCAAAGAACTATGCGTGCAAACGATTGCAAGGCGTTTGCACGCATTTTTTCTTCTTTTTGGTATCAACGAGGGAGATTCGTCGTATCTTTGCATCATCGAAGTGAAAGATATATACTTATTGTCGATTAAACATATACGAAGAGGTAAAAGTTAAGGTAGAGATTGTTTTTCGTGTCAATGGGTATCAGTCGAAGAGGTAGGAAGATTGTTGGAAGGTTGATAGAATAGTGAGAACAGATTAGGGTATTTAAGTGTTTGATAGTTTTGTAGTTTGTGTTTTAGTAGATTGATTGTTAGAATCAGAAAGTTTAGAAAGAAAAATAATTAGTTTTTGTTGATTTAGTGAGTTCAAAATCCTCAGGCGCAGTGGTTGCGACTGAGGGTTTTATTTTATGAGTCTATTGTTCGGTGGGAGAGTCTTCTTGCTTTGGGGGCTATTTTGATAGGGTTACGTTTCGTCCGGCCTTCTCTATATTTGCATTCACTGATGGCATAACTCTTGTGTCTTTTGCCTTCAGACTTTGGGCAATCGTTTGCACATGGAGATGATTTGTATGTCGTCTTGAATGTAAGAAAAAATCTTTGTTGATTTGCATTTTGGTCGTTTATTCACTATCTTTGCATTGGCAAGGGAAGCATGTAGGTGCTTCCCTTTTTTTAGCCCCTCCCCCCCTGAAGGTGGCATTTCCCTGTCGTGGAGTGTTGTTTGGCCCAAGTGGCCTTGTCAAATGGCCTCTTTCACATTTTCGTTCGGCCCGAACGAGCTTCTGAGTGTGCCCGTTTTGCAATGTCGGTCGGGTTTGGTGGGAAAATTGATGGACCCGATGGGGCTAATAAGGCAAATGGGATAAGATGGACAAGAGGGCGGGGAGATATTGCATGTAAGGCTTTTTCAAAAGTTTTAATGGTTCGTGCTATACTGTCCGTGTAGGGCGTGTTCAATGTGGTCGTGCCTTGACAGTTTCGCCGCTAAAATCTATTTTCACCTTCTCGCGTCCCATCGAATTGAGCAAACGGGTAAACTGTTCTTGGGCATTGGCTTGGGCTGTGGCGATGTTGGCAGCGGTGAGGCAGCGTGCCTTCATTCGCTCGTATGCCCTGTTGTAAAGGGTTTCTCGGTCGGCATCGCTCCAAGAGCCGCTCTCGTAAAATGATTGGGTGCGTGCTTCATCAATGAAGTCTTGGTCGAGAAGTTTCACCTGGGGGAGCGTGCAGCGCAGTGTGTCCCCGTCTTCGGAGAGCCAATGGGGGCCCAGTTCGTGCAGATTGAGGCCCAACCGGAGCGTTCCGTAGTAGATGCGGACGAGTTCGCTGTCGCCGAAGAAACCGTGCTTGACAGTGTCGATGAGTTCTTCGGTGTTGACGGAGAGGAACTCCCATTCGCCGATTTGCTCAATGGCTGTGATTTGAGTGGGGCTAAGACTTATCTTGTCATCCTTGCTGATAATCAGTCGGTTGTCTTTGTTGAAATAATAGAGGGCCGTCATACCGGCTATGACAACAAGGATGATGGCCACCAGTGCGATGCCCACGGCCCCTGTCACGTTTTTCACAAAGCGTTGAAGATTATTATTGTGCTTTTCCATATTCGGTGGAATTGATGTTTAGGAAACTCTTGATTTCGCTTGGCGTGAACTCTTTACGGAAAGTCACAGTGATGTCTTTGTCCTCATATCCCATCTGTTCTATCAAGGGGATGAGCGTGTTGGCGGCACTTTGGCGGGCTTGCTCCATAATGTCCATGCGAGCGATGTCATTGATGATGGCCTGACGGCCCTGCTGCTCATAGTTAGCCAGCTCCTCGTCAGTGAAGTTGCTGCGGGTGAGGGACACATATTGCTTCACGTCCTTGTGGTCTATCTTCGTAGAAGTGAGATCCACCTTAGGGTCGGGGAGGGTGATTTCTATCTTTTTGCCTTGTCTGCGCACATTCTTTTCGGAGAATCCCGTGAAGTCGATATAGGTCTTGAGCGTGGCATCCATAGGGATGGCCACCTTTCTTTTGCCGGCCGGCAGATTGATGCTGAAATCCTTTTTGAAAAACGAACCGTTGAGCTGCAGCTTGTCGTCGTGGGTCACGATCTTGTGTATTCTGAATTCGGAGGTGTACAGTTTGGAGCATTTCTGTATCTGCATCACCAGCAGCGGAATGGTGTCGATGGCTTCCGGCCCGTCTGGAGTTTTTCCCTTGCTGCACGACAGGAGCAGGACAGCAAGGAGAGCTGTATGGATGGCTATTCTTTTCATACGGAAATGGACTTTCGTTATGTGCGCAAAGATAATAAAAAAATGTCAAAGTCTTAGTTTGGAGCCATTATTTTTAGGTTGTCCGTTAAACTTTATGCCTTCCGATGCGTCATGTAGTTATAATGGTCAAGAGATGCACTAATGTGCGAAAATGAATAGTGGTACAAGGATTGAACATCGGTGATATTATGTGAAAATCCGATAGGTTGATTGAGAAGGTATTCAGGTGAAGGCACCGGCTATGAATTTAGCCGGTGTCTTTTTGTCTGTTCCGCTTTTTTTATTAACTTTGCAAACATGTTTACCTGTGGCAAGTCCTTGCTGCAAATCGTTATATGGCAATTACGTATGAAAAAGATTCTTATAATAGGTGTGGCCGTCATGATGTCAATGGCCTTTTCTTCGTGCAAGAAAGAGAAAAAGAGTACGGACATCATTACGACGAAGCCGGTGGTCAAAGTTCCTAAGAAAACACAACAGATGAGCAATTATGTGCAGATGCGTGAGGTGTCGTGGTTGGGGGCGACCTACCAAGTGGAGGTGAAGCGCATGTCGGATGCTACGCTCGATGTTGTGGCATTGGAGGATGGCAGCAAGTATTTCGACAACAAGATTTCGGTGCGCATCTTGCGAAAAGACGGTTCGGAGTTCTTCAAACGTGTTTTCACTAAGGCTGATTTTTTGTCTTACATTGATTCCGGCACTAAGAAACACGGTGCCTTACTGGGCATTGTCTATGTCAAAGCAGAGGGCGACTGGCTCTTCTTTGCAGCCAGTGTCGGTTCTCCCGATGTCACGAGCGATGAGTATATTCCTATGGTGCTGAAGATTTCCCGCATGGGGGCTGTCAGCATCAGTAAGGATACGCAGTTGGACAGTGCACCGTCTGCAACGGCTTCCGGACAGGAGGAGGGTGGAAGTGAGCCTATGGATGACGAAGACGGGGAGGATGGAGTTTAGCGGTTGGGCATCGCCCGGCTGCCGAGCCAACCGTCGAGCCTGCTTTTGTATCTACCGGTGGGGAAGCAGATTGGCTACCTGTAATACCGGTAAACTGGGTTCCGGACATGTCCGGGTGTGGTCGAAACTTCTGTCCAAGGGCCTGTTTGAGAAGTGTAATCGGCGAGATAGAGGAGTGGAATAAGCGGAATGAAACAATAAAAGGCGGGAAAACCGAATCCGGTTTTCCCGCCTTTATGTGTATGATTTTATCCTGTACGAATCTTAGGAAGGCTGTGTGATGGTATTGGAGGTTTATCTTCTCAGTTTCCTGTATTCGTCATCGAAACTCTTGGGATGGTGTCCAATAAAGAGTACGTTGAGTAGACAGTTGGCCGCGATCTCGTTATCGCTGAGGTCGACTCCTTTCTCTTTTTTGATGTCTTTGCCCAAAAGTAACTCCCATGCTGCATCAAAGTTGCTGTCATCGGCACCGACAAACATTTCGCCTGAGCCCGAATCTTTTCTCAACTCATATTTAATGACTTGTTTGTTAATTGCCGGTTTCATGTCACAGAGAATGTTGAATGCTTTCTCATAAACCTCACGGTGAAGCGGGGCATTGGGAAACATGTCGGTCACTTCCGGGAAGATTTCTTCAAATTCGAAGGCTTGCAAAAATTGATAGAGCTTCATTTCATTAGAATTTAGCCATCTTAATGGCGACGACGGCACACTCATCACCCTTATTGCCAAATTTTCCGCCACAGCGATCCAATGCCTGTTGCAGGTCGTTGGTGGTGAGTAAACCGTAGATCACGGGGATTTCCTGTGTGGCGTTAAGCCGGGCTATGCCGTAGGTCACCCCCTCACAGATATAATCAAAGTGCGGGGTCTCGCCGCGAATGACACTGCCAAGGATAATTACAGCATCGTAACCGCCGTTGAGCACCATTTGACGGGCTCCATAGATGAGTTCAAAACTGCCCGGGACAGTCTTCACGTGGATGTTCTCGGGAATAGCTCCATGTTTCTTGAGCGTATTCACAGCCCCGTCAAGCAAGGCTCCGGTGACAGTCGGATTCCATTCAGCCACGACGATACCGAAGCACATGTTGCTGGCATCGGGAACCTTGTCGAAGTCGTAGTCGGAAAGATGGTGGAGTGCTGTAGCCATTATGTCAATTTACTGAAGCTCTTTCGATATACTTGTCAATCTCCTGACTCTGTACGAGCATGGAGGCAACGTATTTTTGCTTGATGTCTTGGTAAATCTTCAAGGCCTCGTCTTTTTTGCCTTGGCTTTCCAATATCTCTCCGGCTTTCAGCAGGAATGTGGGTGAAAGACTGTTATTGGTGCCGTTTTTGGCCTTGCTGTCTGCCTTCTGGGCGGCCTCCTTGAAAGAGGCGACTGCCTTGTCGAGTTGCTTCACATGGGCGTAGGCATCACCTAAAGCTGCTATGGCGGCCGGGCTCACCATTTGGTCTCCGGCGGGAGAGTAGGCGTTGAGGAACTTCACTGCCTCGTCCCACTTGCCGAGATTGGCGTTGCTCAAACCGGCATAGAGGTTGGCCAGATTGGCTGCGTCGGTGCCGCTGAAGTCACTGGCAATCTTTGCAAATCCCACATATCCGGCACCGTCACCGTTGAGTGCCTTATCAAACTGCTGGTTGTTGAAGTATTCTTGACCGCGGGCTATGGCGGTGCTGGCTTTGTCTTCGCGCGGGCCTGCGATTTGGGAATTGTAAACGAAGACACCGGCAATGATGACGAAAACGGCCGCTACGGTGATGATAATAGCCTTCTTGTATTTCAAGATGAAGGCTTCGGAAGTGTTGAGGGTTTCAACTTCTTGAGTACCTCTGGATTGTTTGTTTGCCATTATTTTAGATTTTTTATTTATTGCACAATTAAGCGCAGCAAAATTACGTATTTTATCCCATATATTGAAATTTATTTCAAACTTTTTTCGTCTTTTGGGCAAATTCCATTAACTTTGCGAAAAAATCTGAGAGAGCACGATATGGTTTTAAGAAAGTTATCCATTGTCAATTATAAGAATATTCGTGTGGCAAACGTTGATCTGTCACCGAAGATGAATTGTCTTATCGGGCATAATGGAGTGGGGAAGACTAACTTTCTGGACGCTGTTTACTATTTGTCTTTTTGCCGTAGTGCTTTCAATCCCGTTGACTCGCAGTTGATTACGCATGGAGAAGATTTTTTTGTGCTTGAAGGGGAATACGACACTGGAGCAGAAGATTCAGAGCAAATATATTGCGGTATGAAACGCGGTACGAAGAAGCATTTCAAACGTAATAAAAAGGAGTATAAGCGCTTGTCCCAGCATATTGGCCTCATCCCATTGGTTTTTGTTTCGCCTTCCGATACGTCGCTGATAGAAGGAGCCAGCGAGGAGCGCCGGCACTTGTTGGATGTCGTCATTGCTCAGTATGACCGCTCTTACATGGAGTCGCTGGCGGCCTACAACAAGGCTTTGCAACAGCGTAATGCCCTCTTGAAGACGGAAGACGGCGAACCTGACGAAACGCTCATGGAGATTTGGGAGGAAGAAATGGCGCGTAACGGGGAACTGATCTATCAGAAACGGAATGATTTCGTGCGGGAACTGATCCCCGTTTTTCAGGATATTTATCAACATATTTCGCAACAGCGCGAGATCGTATCACTCAAATATGTTTCCCATTGTCAGCGTGGACCGCTGCTGGAGGTCATTCGGCGCGACAGGTTTAAGGACAGGGCGGTGGGCTATTCCCTGCATGGAGTACACCGCGATGACCTTGAGATGCTGATAGACGGCTACCAGCTGAAGAAAGAGGGGAGTCAGGGACAGAACAAAACCTTTGTACTGGCATTGAAACTTGCGCAGTTCAACTTTCTTAAAAACACCACTTCGGGCACGACACCACTGCTTCTGCTTGATGACATTTTCGACAAACTGGATGCCCAACGAGTGGAACAAATTGTCAAACTTGTGTCTGGTGACAATTTCGGACAGATATTTATCACTGACACCAACCGTGATCACCTTGACAAAATACTCCATTCGAGTGCGATGGATTACAAAATATTTGCAGTTGAGAACGGTGAACTGACGGAGAGGGGGGGAGCCGATGTTTAAGAGGGAGGTACAGTCGTTGGACGATGTGTTGCAGAAGTTGTTGCGGCAAGAGGGCTTGGAGACCCCCTTGATGCAGAAGCGGCTCATTGATGCTTGGGGCGAAGTGGCCGGCTCTGTAGTGGAGAAATACACAGGAGACAAGTTTATCAAGAATCAGACACTCTTCGTGAAGATTCTGAATCCGGCCTTGCGGGCCGACTTATCCATGATGAAGCAACGGTTGGTGGACAAGCTCAATGCCAAGGTTGGAAGCCGCCAAATCATTGATATTCGTTTTTACTGATTCTCAATGGCATTCCAACGGAGTCAAAGAACTTCATCCATAGGAATATCTGTAGGCTCTGTGGGAATCGTTTCCACCTTTTGGAAATCGAAACATACACCTGTTTTATATGCCTGCGGTACTTGCGTCAAGAAGCGGTCGTAGTAGCCTTTGCCTCTTCCGAGCCTGTCGCCGGAAGATGAGAAAGCCATGCCCGGAACGGCAATGAGGTCTATTGCCTGATAATCGGTGAAGAGGAGGCCTGTCGGTTCCATAATGTGGAAACGGCCTTCTCGCAAGTCTTGTATTCCTTCAAACTTTCTGACAACCATCTTTCCCCCATCAATGACCGTAGGAAGCAGCACTTGTTTCCTCCTCTTTATGAGTTCCAGAATGGCCTTATGGGTGTTCACCTCGTCGGGCAATGAGTAATACATCAACACGGTGTGTGCTGTCTGCATACGCTCATGGGCCAAGAGGCGTCCCATGATAGGCAACGACAATTCTTCCAACTGCTGTTGGGAGAATTGTCGTTTTTTGTTGCGCATCGCTTCTCTCAGTTCACTTTTAAGCATACAGCGTTCTGATTCTTTCGCTCGTTGTGTGCCCCTGTGGTGTGGCTTCGTGTTTGACGAAAGCCGTTTTTTTATTTTTTGAGGTCGGAGTCTTGGGCTCCGGTTTCTTTGGGAAGGCACTGTTGGTTTTGAATACCTCCAAAGTTTTGGTAATCACCGGGTCATTCTGATTGAGATACTGATTCCATGCCTCTTCGTCAAGCATGTTATAGATGATGCGGCTATTGATGTAACGCTCCAACAGCTTGTGCGACTTCATGATCATCAAGTTGCGGCGTTTCAGTCCGTGATTGTCGGCATAAACGGCAAACTGTTCCACCGTGTTTTGCTTCACCAGATAGTCTGCCAGTTTTGCCATCTCCGTGAAGTTGTTCAGTTTCAGTCGGTTGTTGTCCGTATATGTGTAGGCAAACTGAAGAATCAGACCGCTCATGGCCGCCCTCTTATAATAAGAGGTGATGTTGAGCGTGTCTTCCGGTACGAAGATGTCGGGCGTGATGCCTCCTCCACCATACACCACGCGGCCCAATCCCGTGTGATAGGCAGGCCCCGTGTGCTTGATGCTGTCTTGCGAGAAGAACTCGCCATGCTGATAGCGAGTGAGCAAGTCTTGTGCGTAGTCGCTGTCGTCGCCCAGCGTGTAGGGTTTCTGTATACAGCGTCCCGACGGCGTATAGTAGCGCGCCACGGTGAGCCGAATCATGCTATGGTCGGGAAACTCTATCTGCTGTTGCACCAATCCCTTGCCGAAAGAGCGGCGCCCGATAATTGTGGCCCGGTCGTTGTCCTGCATGGCACCGGCAAATATCTCCGAGGCCGAGGCCGAACCCTCGTTGATGAGCACCACGAGCGGGATGTTTTGGTAACTTCCGTTGCCCTTGCTCACATAGTCCTGCCGAGGCGATTTGCGTCCCTGGGTGTAGACGATGAGCTTGTTTTTGGGCAAAAACTCGTTGGCTATCTGCACAGCCGACTGCAAATAACCACCCGTGTTGTCGCGTAAGTCGATGACCAAATTGCTGAATCCTCCTTGCGACAGCTTGGCCAGAGCGATGAGAAGTTCGGGATAGGTGGTTTCGCCAAAGTTCTTGATGCGGATGTATCCCGTGTTTTCGTCGAGCATGTAAGCGGCACTGATGCTCTTTTGTGGAATCTCGCCGCGCGTGACGGTGAATTCCCTGACCTTGGTACTGCCATATCTCACCACACCCACTTTCACCTTGGTGTCTTTTGGACCCTTCAACCGATGCATGGCTTCCTCATTGGTCACCACCTTTCCCACAAACGGTTTGCCGTCTATCGTCACGATCTTGTCACCGGCCAAGAGACCGGCGCGCTCGGCCGGCCCGTTCTTGATGACATTCTGCACGTGTATGGTGTCTTCGCGAATGGTGAATTCTATGCCCACCCCCGAGAACGAACCTTTGAGGTCGTCGGTGGCCGTCTGCACATCCTTGGCACTGATATAGACGGAGTGCGGGTCGAGTTCGGCCAGAATTTGCGGGATAGCTTTGTCCACGAGCGAGTCGATGTTCACCTCGTCTACATACTGGTCGTCGATGATGTGCAGCAGGTTGTTGAGCCTGTTGCTGCCCGAATTGATGATGTTGAGCCTATTGCCGGAGAAGTGGTTGGTGAAAAACGAACCAATGCCGATGCCGATGACCACGCAAAGGGCCAACAGCATGGGCATATATCTGTTTGACTTATTCTGACTCATTGTCGTTGGGATTTAGATAAATTACTTCTATGTTTGCTCTCTTGAGCAGGTTGATGCCGTCTTCCAGTCGGTATTTCTCACCATAAACCACTCGTTTGATGCCCGCCTGAATGATGAGTTTAGCACACTCGATACAGGGCGAGGCTGTCACGTAGAGCGTAGAACCGTCGCTGTTATTCGAACTTCGCGCCAGTTTGGTGATGGCATTGGCTTCAGCGTGTAGCACGTAGGGCTTGGTGATGTGGTTTTCGTCTTCGCACACGTTCTCGAATCCGCTCGGCGTACCGTTATATCCGTCGCTGATGATCATCTTGTCCTTCACCACCAGCGCACCCACTTTGCGCCGCTCGCAGTAGCTGTTTTCCGACCAGATGCAGGCCATGCGCAGATAGCGCAAATCCAGTTTGTGTTGTTTTTCCTCTCGTGTTGTCATGTCAGTTGCCGGTTTGTTGCTTGATACCGTTGCGCTCCAGCAGGGCGTCGATGGTAGGTTCTTGTCCGCGGAAGCGCCGGTAGAGCGTCATGGGGTGTTCCGTGCCGCCCTTTGAAAGTATGTTGTCACGGAAACTCTGTGCCGTTTTCTCATTGAAAATGCCATTTTTCTTGAACACGCTGAATGCGTCGGCTTCGAGTACTTCGGCCCATTTGTAGCTGTAGTAGCCTGCCGCATAGCCTCCTGCCATGATATGGGAGAACTGTACCGTCATGCAGGTTTCGGGCAACTGTCGGCCGAGGATGGCTTTGGCCCACGCCTTTTTCTCGAATGGCATGATGTCTTCGGTGAACTCCTCCTTTTGGGTGTAATAGGCCATGTCGAGCAACCCGAAGCTCACTTGTCGCAGACAACTGTAGCCGACGAGGAAATTGCGGCTTTTCACGATGCGTTCTATCAGTTCGTCGGGAATGGGCTCGCCCGTCTCATAGTGGAAAGCAAACGTGCGCAGAAAGTCTTTCTCCACGGCATAGTTTTCCATGAATTGCGAGGGCAGCTCCACAAAGTCCCACCACACATTGGTGCCCGAAAGGCTCTCGAAGCGCGTGTTGGCAAACATGCCATGGAGCGAGTGTCCGAACTCGTGGAGGAAAGTCTCCACCTCGCCGAGTGTGAGCAGGGCGGGTTTCTCGTCGGTGGGCTTGGTGAGATTCATCACCACGCTCACGTGCGGCCTCACATTGTTGCCCTTGCTGTCTATCCACTGCCCTTGAAACTCGGTCATCCAAGCCCCGCCCTGCTTGCCTTTGCGCGGATGGAAATCGGCGTAGAACACGGCCAGATAGCTACCGTCCTTGTCGAACACCTCGTAGGCCTTCACATCGGGGTGGTAGACGGGGATGTCGTGATTTTCCTTGAACGTGATGCCGTAGAGCCGGTTGGCCAGTCCGAACACCCCGTCGATCACCCGGTCGAGCCGGAAGTAGGGGCGCAACATCTCCGCATCGAGGTTGTATTTCTCCATTTGGAGCTTGTGCGAGTAATACCCGAAGTCCCAAGGTTGGAGCTCAAAGTCCTCGCCCTCCATTTTCCGGGCGATGGCCTTCACTTCTTCCAACTCTTTCTCCGCTGTGGGTTTGTAGGCCTCAAGGAGGTCGTTGAGCAGTTTGTAGACATTGCCGGCATTGGATGCCATGCGGTGCTTGAGCACGTAGTCGGCATAGGTGTCGTAGCCTAGCAGCTGTGCCAGTTCGCGGCGCAGGTTGACAAGCCGCTTGCATATCCCGAGATTGTTTTCCGGGTTGTCGTGCGTACATTCCGTGTTGCGTGCCATGAATATCTCCCGGCGCAGTTCGCGTCGGGTGGAATAGGTCATGAAAGGCGAGAAACTCGGGAAGTCGAGCGTGAAAATCCATCCCTCCTTGCCGTTGTCTTTGGCCGTCTGGGCAGCCGCCTCACGAGCAGTTTCGGGCAGTCCGTCAAGATCGGCCTCGTCAGTGAGGTGCAACTGGTAGGCCTTGCTCTCTTTCAGCAGGTTTTGGGAAAACTGCAAAGAGAGCATACCGGCCTCTTCCGTGAGTTGGCGCAGCTTCTCTTTGTCAGCCTCGTCGAGCAGCGCACCGCTACGTACAAAGCCGTCGTAGCTCTTTTCCAGCAGCATCTGTTCCTCGGGTGTAAGCTCGCGATGGTGTTCATACACCGCTTTCACGCGTTCAAACAGCCGTTTGTTGAGACTGATGTCGTTGGCGTGTTTCGTCAGTATGGGGCTCATCTTCTGTGCCAATGCCTCCATGTCGTCGTTGGTCTCGGCACTCATCATGCACGAGAACACGTTGGACACGCGCTCCAGCAGGTCGTAGTAGTGCGGGCCCTTTTCCTCGTCCACCCTTGCGATGGTGTTCTCGAAAGTGGGGGCGGCCGGGTCGTTGACTATCTTGTCGGTCATCTCGTCGTCGCGCCTGATGCCCTCCATGAAAGCTTCCTCGTAGTGTTCCAGCCTGATGTTGGGGAAAGGCACCGTGTCGTGTGGGGTGTTGTAGGGAATGAAGAAAGGATTGGTGTGAGTCGTTTCTTGATTCGTATTTTCTGCCATACTAACTGTCTCGTTTTATTTTAGTTACAAAAGTAGTGAAAAAAACTGTGTTAATCTTGTTATTCTGTTACTTTTTAACGAATATTACATCAGCCGGTCCGGGCATTCGTCAGTGCGTGTCTGTAGCTGTGGTGTGGGGCGGTGGCTTTCTCGGAATATCTGGGGCATATATAGCATGAAACTTACCGAAATGGTAAAAAAGCGTTACGCCCGGGATGTCACTGAATGTATAGCGTTTTCGGTAGGAGTGGGGGAGGTGTCGAGACAAACGGAGAAATTGTGTGACGGAGGCCGGCCGGCAATGTCAAAAGGCCACAGTCAGAAGGCAAAAGGGGCCGAACGAGGAGCCCGTTCCGCCCCTTTTGCAAAGCTGTTTGGCCTCACTGACACCCCACTTCAGAGGAAAGTGTTTTTCCAAAAGGACGGGAAACTAAAAAAGGAAGCGTGAAAGCGCTTCCTTTGCTAATGCAAAGATACGATGTATATGATGGAAATGCAAATGGAGATGGACTTTTCTTGACAAACGACACGGGCTAGAAAACGTGTGAAAAGATCCGACGGCTAAAGGCTTCCGTCGGTGTCGAGCAGCAGTTTCTCCATGTCGGGCACATCTATTTTTCCGCGTGAGAGTATAAGGAGCCCCTGCTTTTGCAGGTGGTTGAGTGCGTGGGATATGTCAAGCCGGCTGTCGTTGAGCTCTTCGGCCAGTCGGGTCATCTTGATCTTGAAATGCTTTTGGCCCGTAGGTTGCAGGCAGTGGGAGGCCAGAAAGGAGGCGATGCGGGAGGCAAGCGATGGAGGAACCGGTTGCCACGGACGGTGGAGAAGCCGCTGCGACTGAGTGGACAAAAGATTGAGCAGGTTGATGCGGAAGATGGCCGATTGGCGAATCAGTTTGCCCACTTCCTCTTTGCGCAGTTGGAGCGTGCTGCAATCCGTATGGGCTGTGAACGTGCGGGAGTGGCGCTGCACCAGTCCGAAGAGGTGTTGCGGCTGGATGACCATGGGTGAGGGTAGGCTTTCGGTGAGTTCATAGCCTTGGTCGTCGGCTGTGGCGTGTACTTCCACTTCTCCGTTGAGCACAAATGTAAGGTGGTCGCAGCTGTCTCCGGCCTGCACAAGGGTCTCTTGCGCTGCGAATTTCTCAAATCCGAGCTTGATATGGGCCACCACATGCGACAGTTCGTCCTTGCTCATGCCTTGAAAGAGGGGCAGAGTGAGAAGTTTGTCATATAGTTGCAGTTCGGCCATGTTGCGTGTGTCGTGCCTGCCTGCGGAGACCATGCGCCGCGAGAGCCATTGGCCACGGGCAGCAGGCGGTTATTGTGCTATTTTGTTTTGGAGTGAGGGCGAATACCACACCGACCATTTGCCATTGTCGTCGTAGATGAAATAGGCCATCAGTTCGGGATGCCTGTCGAGCACTTTTTGGGCTCCCTCAATGCCAAGCACCATGAATGAGGTGGCGTAGGCATCGGCCGTGGCGCAATTTTGGGCCAGTACGGTGGCCGAGAGCAGACTGTGTTGCACGGGATAGCCGGTTTTGGGATCGATGGTGTGGGCATATTTCTTACCGCCCTTGTAGTAGAAGTTGCGGTAGTTGCCGCTGGTGGCCATAGCCTTGTCTGTCACGTTGAGCACGGTCTGCAGTTCGTTGCTTGTGTTCAGTGAGTCGTCGGTGGGTTTGGTGACACCTATCTTCCACGGCAACCGCTTTTGGCTGATGCCGCTCGTGACCACCTCGCCGCCTATCTCCACCATAAAGTTCTTGATGCCCTTGGCGCGCAGGAATCGCGCCACCACATCGGACCCGAATCCTTTGGCGATGGCTCCGAAGTCGAGCATCACGCCCGGTTTCTTTCTCGCCAACACCTCTTGGCCGTTGGAGTTTTGGATGGCAAGCAGGTTCATGCCAATGTTCTGCCTAAGCAGGTCCACGTCTTTCTGCGTGGGCATCTGCTGGTTTTTAAACCCGAATCCCCAGGCATTGACAAGCGGGGCCACGGTGATGTCGAAGGCTCCATCGGTTTCCTTATCAACGGTCTGCGCCAAGTCGTACACCTCCTTGAACATGCCGCTCATGGCCAGTCGGCCTGTGCGGTTGAAGACTGAGACACTTGACTGCTTGTCAAACATGGAAAACTCGTCGTTCACCTTCTTTAGTTCGCTTTCAATCTCTTTTTGCAGGTCTTCATCGTTCTGGTAGGTCACGTTGTATACCGTGCCGAAGACGAAACCTGTGTTGTGTCGGTAGGGCGTGTTCCGCTGTTGGCGGATGATGAGAAATGTTCCTATGATGAGCAACAGCAGGAAAGGAATTTGCCAAAAGAGCTTCTTGTTCATAAGTCAAAAATCAGATTAAACGTTCCGCCGATGCGCGAACCGCCATTGCGGCCGTAGCCCGGCACATACCATGCGTCGCCTACATTACCCTCCCGATGGAAGAGCCGGCGCTTGTATCTCACGCTCCATCCAAGATGCACGGGACCCCATATCTTGGCGTCCACACCGAAGGCCAGTTCCAGCCAGTGCATGTTGCCCTCCACATCATGGGCTTCGTATGGGGCCATGCCGCCATAGTTAGGGTCGATGACACCGGGGGAGGAAATGTCAAACTTGTAGGAGGTGTAGGCATACCGGCCTCCGGCATAGAGTCGGTAGATGTCGTGTTTGTTTTTGAGCATGTTGAAGTCGATACCGATACGGCCGTAAGGGGCCTGCGTCTTGTAGGTGATGCGCGTTGATTCGTCTTCGGCATCGGCCTTTCCGATGCCCAGTTCTATGATGGGGAAATAGCGGTCTTTGAGGTTGATGCGCAGGGCTGCCTCGTATTGTCCGTAGTCGCTCAGTAGCAGTTGGCCTGTGCCTAACAGGTCGTAAGACACAGCTATGCCTCTGAACAGGGCCGTTGTGTCGGCCCTGTGTGTGACTGCCGGTCTTTTCGGTTGGCCGAGTGCCCGGGTGGGCAGGAGCAGCAGGAAGCTAATTGCCAGTGCGGAAATATAGGCGGAAATGTGGGGTCGTTGCATCGTAGGTCACATTTGGTTGGTTGATTACCACCGAGTCGATGGCGTGTGTGGTGTAGCTCACACCGGTGATGGTGTGGAAGTAGGCCGGATTGCAGTCCACCGACTCGAAGTGCGGGTGGTCTGTTTTCTTCACCTTGACGGTGTCGTTGACCGTGGTGCCGTCTGTAGTGGTGAGTTGGAAATGCAGTTCATCTTCCGCTTGTACGTAACTCATGGGTATCATGAGGCTGTCCACCTTGGTGTCTTGGTTGATAAGCACCGAGTCGGTTCCCGAAGTCCTCTTGATGGCGACGGTCAGCGTGCCTGTAAGGGTGGTTACATCTCCGGCCAGTTTGTACTTGGTGTAGACGGTGTTGTTGAGCGGGCACTCGATGGAGGAGCAGCCGCCTGCAAGCAACATGAGTCCGGCAGCGATGACAGCCGGCAATCCTGAACGTCTATTCATGGTCGTTGATTTTGATGGTGTCGGAAATCTGGTAGTCGTTGCGGTTGGGATTTTGCCGGCTGATGAGATCTCCCAAGAAACCGGCCAAGAACAGTTGCGACCCCAGTAGCATGGCCGTGAGTGCGATGAAGAAGTAGGGGGAGTCGGTCACCAAGTGTCCGTAGACCCCATTGTGCAGTTCGATGAGCTTGTCCACGCCTAAGCATACCAAGGCCAAAAAGCTGATGAAAAAGACGATGGAACCCAAGAAACCGAATACGTGCATCGGTTTCTTGCCGAAATTGCTCAAAAACCAGAGGGTGATGAGGTCGAGATAGCCGTTGAAGAAGCGGTTGAAGCCAAACTTGGAACTGCCGTATTTCCGGGCTTGATGCTGCACCACTTTCTCCGCTATCTTGTCAAATCCGGCGTTTTTGGCCAGATAGGGAATGTAGCGGTGCATCTCGCCATACACCTCGATGTTCTTGACCACATCGCGGCGATAGGCTTTCAGTCCGCAGTTGAAGTCGTGCAGGTTGTGTACACCGCTCACCTTGCGGGCCGTAGCATTGAACAGTTTGGTGGGAATTGTCTTCGACAACGGGTCGTAACGTTTCTGCTTGTAGCCCGATACGAGGTCGAATCCGTCGCGGGTAATCATGCGATAGAGCTCGGGTATCTCGTCGGGCGAGTCCTGAAGGTCGGCATCCATTGTGATGACCACGTCGCCCTGGGCTTCCTTGAAGCCGCAATAGAGGGCCGGACTCTTGCCGTAGTTGCGGCGAAACTTGATGCCTTTCACCTCTTGGGCTTTGAGGCTGAGGTCTTTGATGACGCCCCATGAGTTGTCGGTGGAACCGTCGTTCACGAAGATGAGCTCGTAAGAGAAGTTGTTGGCCCTCATTACGCGGTCGATCCACGCGTAGAGTTCGGGTAGCGATTCTTCTTCGTTGAACAGGGGGACTACGACTGAAATATCCATATTGCGAGTGTCGTTAAATGATTTTTCAAAAGTTGTTGTGCGGCTTCTCCAGTTCCCGGCTCACATCCTTGCGTGTGAACAGCGCGATGGGGATGCTCGCCACCAGTCCGCCCATGATGCTTAGCAGGCAGCCTATCATGGCAAAGTCTATCGGCCGATAGGAGGCATAGGTGTCGAGCAGTTGTTTGGAGGTAATGCCCTGAGTCTTGAGCAGTTCCTGCATCTCAGGCAGGGTGTAGGCCTTTTGCAGGTAGTTGAACACGAAGCCGTGGTCGAAAAAGGTGTAATAGATGAAGATGCTGGTGGCAAGGATGAGCGAGGCGTAGAAGAAAATGCTCATAGAGTAGCTCCACGAAAGGAGAAAAGTGGTACGTCCGTGGCACACCGTGTCGCGGTAGCGGCGCAGGTATTTGGCTATGAGAATGAGACTGTATATGCCCAACGCCGTGCCGAAAAGCACCAGCAGTTGTGTCTCATACCCTCTCACCGAAAGAAGATAACTGGCTGTCCATAGCAGTCCGATCATCAATCCGTCGTGTTGGGCGTAGCCGGCCAGTTGTGCTCTTTCCTTTAAAAGTCTCATCATTGCTTCTCAAATCCTTTATTGAAATAATGTGCAAAAATAGTCATTTTATCTCACATATTTGTTATAGAGGCCTGATTTTTTGCTTTTTTTGCTAATGAAGAGGGGACTGCTGCCCCGTAAAGGAGACAAGATGGCAAGGCTGGTATAGTGGTATAGCCCGGGGGGTGGGTGGGAGGTGTAGTGGCGGGTGGAAAGGGAGGAGAAATGGAAAAATGAAAAAGGCAACATCCCCTTGGGATATTGCCTTGGTGGTGAGCCTCTTGTCGGATTCGAACCAACGACCCCGAGATTACAAATCACGTGCTCTGGCCAACTGAGCTAAAGAGGCGGGTGGGCAAGCGGTTCATATCGCGTCGCTACAACCAAGTACCCTTGCTATGTTCCCATCCTGGGGGATTCCGAGGGAGCTGACCGTATGAGACTTGCCCATGTTGCGATTTTGCGGGTGCAAAGATAGAATAAATATTTGTAATAAGCGAATGTAAGACCGTTTTTCTTTATTCTTTATGATTCGTTTTTGGTCTTTTTAACAGATTACGGTTTTAAAAATCGACCACCGTGATGCCGGCTCCGCCAAATTGCACGTGCTCATCGGCATAATGGGTCACGTTGGGCACCGTGGCGAGATAGTCGCGTATGAGTTGGCGTAGGATGCCGTTGCCTTTGCCGTGGAGGATGCGCACGCGGGCCACACCCACGAGAATGGCATCGTCGATGAAGTATTGTACGGCAGACAGGGCCTCATCGCCCCTCATGCCTCTTACGTCAAGGTCTTGCCGGAAGTTCTTTTTATGGTCGTCGATGGTCTTGCGGGTTTCGTGAGAGATGCTGTGTGAGGTGAGCCGTTCGGCCAGTTCCTCATTGCGTGTGGTGGCTGTGGCGGTGGAAGAGCCATTGGTGTCCGAGGCGGCTGTGGCCGGTTCGAGGCGGTTGAGACGCATCTTGGTGCGCATGTCGCCAAAGATGACCGTGGCCATCTTGCCGTCGTGCTGCTCCAGTCGGCCAACGGAGGTGAGGCCTTTGATTCTCACCATGTCGCCCACTTCCGGGCAGCGGTCGGATGCCGGGGTGGCAGTTGCGTTGCGTAGTGCCTCAACCGCCTTCTCCTGATTCTTGGCCTTTTCGGCTTTACGCTTGGCGTGTCGCTCTTTTCGCTGTTGTATTTGCGCTATTTTACGGGCTATCTTGTCATCGTTTTCTTGCTTGTCTGCCTCGCTTACTGTAGCCTCAAAGGCTTTCAGTTCTTGTCTGATGCGGCGTGTCTCTTCCTTCTCGGCCTGTTTCTCTCTGATTTCCCTGATAGCATTCTCAATGCGTCTGTTGCTCTCGCGCAACAGTTCTTCAGCCTCTTCACGCGCTTTTTTAAGTATGTTTCGGCGCTGCTGTTCCACCTCTTGTAGGTCGGCCTCGTAGCGCGAGATGGTCTTTTCCATGTCTTTCTCGCGTTGGTGAATGTTTTGGCGCTTGTTCTCCCAGTAGCGTTTGTCTCGCACAATGTCTTGCAGATACTTGTCGCTTTGTATGTAGTCGGTCCCAACAATGGCACTCGCCCGGTCGATGACTGTTTCGGGCAACCCTATCTTTCGGGCTATCTCTATGGCAAACGATGAACCGGGTCGCCCGATGGCCAGTTGGAAGAGGGGCCGCATCTCGTGGCGGTCATAGAGCATGGCCCCGTTGACCACCCCCTCGTGGGAGTCTGCAAAGTGCTTGAGATTCTGGTAGTGGGTGGTGATGACACCGTAGGCCTCCCGCCGGCAGAACTGTTCGAGCACGGCTTCGGCGATGGCTCCGCCAATCTGCGGTTCGGTGCCCGTACCGAATTCGTCAATGAGGATAAGTGTACCATTGCCGGCTTGCCTAATCATGTTTTTCATGTTGAGCAAGTGGCTGGAGTAAGTAGACAGGTCGTTTTCAAGGCTTTGCTCGTCTCCGATGTCTATCATGATGTCGTTGAAGATGCCCGTGACCGACCGCTCGCTTACGGGGATAGACAGGCCACACTGCAACATGTATTGTAACAGTCCCACGGTCTTCAGACAGACTGACTTTCCGCCTGCATTCGGGCCGGAGATCACCAGTATACGCTTCTCGCTTGTAAGCATGATGTCAAGCGGCACGACATCTTTCGGTTCTGTCTGCCTTGTGTTTTTAATCTTGAGCAACGGATGCACGGCCCTTATCCAGTCAATGTGCGGTTCGGCTTTCACTTCCGGTTCGATGGCCTCCAAACGGTCGGCCAGCTTCACACAAGCTTGTATAAAGTCTATCCGGGCCATGAAGTGATAGGAGTCGAGAATCTCTTTCACATGCGGACGGATGTGGGAAGCCAACACCGTGAGTATTCTCACGATTTCCTGCCGCTCCTCGCTCTCCAATTCTCTGATGCGGTTGTTGGCCTCGACAACCTCTGTCGGTTCGATGAAGACAGTCTTGCCCGTCGCACTCTCATCATGCACGATCCCCTTGATTTTACGTTTCAGTCCCGGTGCCACCGGTATCACCAGTCGCCCGTCGCGTAGGGTGGGAGTGACATCCTTTTCTACGACGCCCTCGCTCTGTGCTACCTTTAATATATTATATAAAATGCGCGAGATGTTTCCTTCCGTGCGAGACAGTTCGCGGCGTACTTCGGCAAGTTTCGGGGAGGCGTTGTCGCGTATGTGCCCGTATTTGTCGAGTATCTGGTCGATACGTTGCAGGAGAGTTGGGAAGGTCGCTACGCCGTCGGCCAACCGGTAGAGGGCCGGATAGGGAACTTTTGCTTCGTTTTCATCGTCGGCCAATTCGTCTTTGTCAACGAAGTTGGTGGGAGCCAGCCGTTTCACCATTTCGCCTATCGTTCCCAACGACCGGCGCATGTCGAAAAGTTCGTCCACCTCTATATGGGTGTTCTCAAGTCGTAGGCGGGCTACGGCCATACGCACGTCAAAGAAGTAGGTCAGCGGAAAATCTTCCTGCTCCTCCAACAGCCGTCTGAACTCGCGAGTCCGGCTCAGCCTTTCGTTTACCTCGTCGGCTTGGGTGGAGAAGGCCAGTCCGCCGGCCAATTCTTGTCCCAGTGGGGAGAGACAGCCCGCTTTAAGCATCTGTCTGATCTCGTCAAATCCTATTTTCACCTCTATGTTTGTGGGGTATACCATCTGCCTTTTGTCCTTGTTTGTCTTTATTGCGGTGCAAAATTACTTAATTTATGACTATTGGGCAAATTCCATGCTCGTTATTTTCCTTTTGCTCCGTGTGCATGGCGGTAGGAGCTTTTTTCGATAAAAAGCATGTCTGTCGGCATGAGTTATGGGGAAAAAACATTATCTTTGCATCAGATAGCGTTCCCGTGCATGAATGCAGGCTTGGCCGGCATGACATCCGTTTTGGAGCAGATTGCAAGTGTCGGGGGGCTGTTGGGAATCATCAAGAACAAACAAACAGATATAAAAAGAGACATAAGCAACAATGAAAAGTATCAAGTATTTTGTATTTACACTGCTGGCCGTCCTTGTGTTATCATCGTGCGGCACCACACAGACCGTTCCGGTCACCGGTCGGCAACATCGCATTTCCGTATCCGATGAACAAGTGCTCAGCCTTTCCCGGCAAGAGTACACCAAGTATATGGCTTCAGCCAAGAAGTCGACCGATGTCCAAGCCACGCAGATGGTGCAGCGGGTAGGCCGTCGGCTGGCTAATGCCGTGGAGACTTATCTGCGTAATAATGGTTTCCAAAGCGAACTAAAGAATTTCCAATGGGAGTTTAATCTCGTGCAAGATAAGAGTGCCAACGCTTTCTGTATGCCCGGCGGAAAGATTGTAGTCTACGACGGATTGTTTCCCTATACCAAGAATGAGACCGGCTTGGCCATCGTTCTCGGACACGAAATAGCCCATGCCGTGGCCAAGCATAGTGCCGAACAGCTCACCAAGCAGCAGAACCAGAGCATAGGCACCAACATAGGGGCCAATGTGATAGGCATTGTGACCGGCAGCAACACTATCGGCAATATAGCAGGACAAGTGGCCGGACAGTATTTTTCGTTCCGCAATTTGAAGTATAGCCGTGAAAATGAGCTTGAGGCCGACCACATGGGGCTCATCTTTGCAGCCATGGCCGGCTACGATCCGCAGCAGGCTGTAAGCTTCTGGCAGCGCATGTCGGCAGGCAACGGCAATACCAACGACCTGTTGAGCACCCACCCGAGCGACGCCAAACGCATTGCTGCCATCCAACGGGAGATGCCCGAAGCCTTGAAATATTATAGGGAGTCCACCGCCACCACAGCTTCAGTCCCGGTAAGGAAGTCGGCTGCTACGAATGCTGCGGACAGAAGACGCACGGCGAGAAGATAGCCCACATGTGGAAAAACGTTTGGAAATGGACAGCAACACCATTTCTAAACGTTTTTCGTTAAGAGAAAACGCATCCCCATATTACGAATCACACTCAATCGAACCAACTGTCATGAAAGACTGTTTACGACTTTTAGTTTGCTCCGTCGCCTTTCTTCTTATAGGTGGCATCCATGCCCAAACGGGCAAGTATGACCAGATGAGCCGTCATGCAAAGGAGATTATCGCCCGAATGACGGTCAGTGAGAAAATCTCGCAGTTGATGAATGAGAGTCCGGCCATCGAGCATCTCGGTATCAAACCCTACGACTGGTGGAGTGAAGGTCTCCACGGTGTGGGGCGCGACGGGCGGGCCACGGTCTTTCCTCAGCCTATAGCCCTTGGTGCCACCTTTGACGAGGCACTTGTCAGGGAAATTGGTGATGCTGTGGCCACGGAGGGACGGGCGAAGTTTAACGTAGCCCGGAAACTGAAAAACTATTCTCGTAATGCCGGTCTCACGTTCTGGTCGCCCAATGTAAACATCTTTCGCGACCCGCGATGGGGCCGTGGCATGGAAACCTACGGTGAAGACCCGTTGCTTTCGGGTATGCTCGGCACGGCCTACGTGCGTGGTTTGCAGGGTGATGATGCCTTCTATCTCAAGACCGGAGCCTGCGCCAAGCACTACGCCGTACACTCCGGGCCGGAGGGCACCCGCCACGAAGCTGATATCCATCCCTCCCGGCGCGACCTCTTTGAGACCTATTTGCCACAGTTCAAGATGCTTGTCCAGCAGGGCCGGGTGGAGGCCGTCATGTCGGCCTACAACCGTGTCTACGGTGAGCCTTGTGGCGGAAGTAAATATCTGCTGACCGACATTCTGCGCAAGAGTTGGGGATTTAACGGGCACATCGTTTCTGACTGTGATGCCATCAACGACTTTTATGGTGGCCACCGCTATGTCAAGACACCTGAAGAAGCCTGTGCTGCTGCCATTAAGGCCGGTCTCAACGTGGAGTGCGGCCATACGTTCAAGGCCATGCAGGGAGCTCTCGACCAAGGGCTGCTCGCTGAGGCCGACCTCGACAGGGCTTTGTTTCCCCTGGTGATGACACGCCTCAAACTCGGCATTCTGGAGCCCGATTCGGCTTGTCCCTACAACAGCTACGATGAGAGCGAGATATGCAGTCCTGCCCACACGGCCTTAGCCCTCCGTGCGGCCGACGAAGCCATGGTGCTCCTGAAGAACAACGGCATCCTGCCTCTTGACAAGAACATCCGCACGCTCTTTGTTGCCGGGCCCGGTGCGAGCGATGCTTTCTATCTCATGGGCAACTATTTCGGTTTGTCCAATCGCTACAGCACCTATTTGCAAGGCATTGTTTCACGTGTGAGTAGCGGCACGAGCGTCAATTTCCGTCCGGCTTTTATGCAGATCACCGAAGAACTCAACGATATGAATTGGGCTGTTAACGAAGCCTGCGCGGCCGAAGTGGCCATCGTGGTGATGGGCAACAACGGTAACATGGAAGGCGAGGAGGGCGAGGCCATCGCCTCTGCCAGTCGTGGCGACCGTGTGGGCATCGGGCTTCCGGCCTCGCAGATGAATTATCTCCGGCGCGTGAAGGCGAGGAAAGGAGGTCGGATAGTCGTTGTGCTCACAGGCGGAAGTCCCATCGACTTGCGCGAAATCTCCAAGTTGGCTGATGCTGTGGTCATGGCTTGGTATCCCGGGCAGGAGGGTGGGGAAGCCCTTGGCGATCTGCTTTTCGGGGATAAAAACTTCAGTGGTCGGCTTCCGATCACCTTCCCGGCTGATGTGGACAGCCTTCCTGCTTTTGACGATTATTCCATGAATGGGCGCACCTATAAATATATGTCGGGTAATGTGATGTATCCTTTCGGCTACGGGCTTTCCTACGGCCGTGTGACCTATACTGATGCCCGTGTGGTGGGCAGGATAAAGAAAGGCGAGCCGCTCGCTGTGGAGGTGGTGCTCACCAACAACGGCGACCGCACGATCGATGAGGTGGCCCAAGCTTACATCGCTACTCCCACGGCCGGCAAAGGTTCACCGATGGCCTCGCTTGTCGGGTTTCGGCGCGTCAGCATCCCGCCCAAATCGTCTGTCAAGGCAGTTTTCAAGATTGTCCCCGAGCGGTTGATGACCATCCAAAGCGACGGTTCTTCCAAACTGCTCAAGGGCAACTATACACTTACCATCGGCGGTGCAGCTCCCTGTGAACGCTCCGAAGCCCTCGGTGTGAGCAGCAGCAAAGTGCAGTTTAAACTCTAAACCTATTATAATATGATAGACTACATCACATCCAATCTCTGGCTCCTTTGGAGCATTCTCGTCTTTGTGTGCCTGATTCTCGAACTCAGTTCCGGCGACTTCTACATCACTTGTTTCGCCATCGGCGGCTTGTTTGCCATTGTGAATGCTCTTTTAGGTATTCCCTTTTGGGCGCAGGTCATCGTCTGGGTCGTGTGCTCGCTGTTGAGTGTCAGGCTCATCCGCCCCCATTTGGTGAAACGGCTCCATCGGGGTGGCGAGCATCGGGTGAGCAATGCCGATGCACTCATCGGTCGGGTGGGCACCGTCATCGAGACCATCGAACCCGACGGCAGCGGTTATCTGAAAGTGGACGGTGACAACTGGAAGGCTGTCACTGACGAATCTCAAACTATCCGCCAGGGCGAGAAGGCCCGCATCGTGTCTCGCGAGAGCATCATTGTCAAAGTAGTGAGAGTGGAGGAATAATCCGTTGTTGTCTTTGACTTCCAAAAACGAGTTTTCAACACTTGATTTAATAACCTGTAAAAATAAAGAAAACATGGACATTTTAAGTTACGTGCTCATTGCACTGGTCGTCTTGGCACTCATCTTCGTCAAGAAGACCGTAGTCATCATTCCGCAAAGCGAGACCAAGATCATCGAAAGGCTCGGTAAGTATTTCGCCACACTCAGTCCGGGCATCAACCTCATCATTCCGTTCATCGACCGCCCCAAAGAGATGGTTACCATGCGGGCGGGCCGCTACGTGTATAGCAATACTATCGATTTGCGCGAACAGGTGTACGATTTCGATCGCCAAAACGTAATCACGAAAGATAACATCCAGATGCAGATCAATGCCTTGCTTTATTTCCAGATTGTAGATCCATTCAAGGCTGTTTATGAAATCAACAATTTGCCAAACGCCATTGAAAAACTTACGCAGACCACCTTGCGTAACATCATTGGCGAAATGGAACTCGACCAGACCCTTACCTCCCGCGACACCATCAACACCAAACTGCGCGCTGTGCTCGACGATGCGACCAACAAGTGGGGCATTAAGGTGAACCGTGTGGAACTGCAAGACATCACTCCTCCGCAAAGTGTGCTTTCGGCCATGGAGAAGCAGATGCAGGCCGAGCGTAACAAGCGTGCCACCATCCTCACGAGTGAAGGTGAGAAGCAAGCCGTCATCCTCCAGTCGGAGGGTGAGAAAGCCTCCACCATCAACCGTGCTGAGGCCAGCAAGCAGCAAGCCATCCTTCAGGCCGAAGGTGAGGCGCAGGCCCGCATACGCAAGGCTGAAGCTGAGGCTGTGGCCATTGAGAAAATCACCGAGGCTGTAGGCAAGAGCACCAATCCTGCCAACTATCTCCTTGCACAGAAATACATCCAGATGATGCAGGAGGTGGCACAAGGCGATCAGACCAAGATGGTCTATCTGCCCTATGAGGCTACCAACATGCTTGGAAGCATCGGTGGCATCAAGGAGCTGTTTAAGGGAGAGTGACCTGTGTCATGCCTGCTGTGTGGGAGGCTTTATAGATGTGCCAGGATGTTTTTTTCTACATTTGCATTTGGCCGTAAATATTTGTGTTTTTGCATTAGCAAGGGAAGTGCATGGGCGCTTCCCTTTTTTGTTTTCCAATCCACTAAAAGACCCACAGAGGGTGTGCCAAAGTTCTTGCTTTTAACACATCCTCTTGCCAACGTATAAAAGAGCGAAATGTAAATTGTGAGCGAAAGTTCTTTACATGAGGAAAAAACACGATCAACAGTGCAGAACATGCAAAGTTTTGCGCAAAGTGGATGCAAGAGTAATGATAAAAATACTAAAATAGTAGGCCACTTCAATGTTTTTTCTTAACTTTGCAATCAGATTAAAGAATATATTCGAGTATAATTATATGAATGTTTTAGAACTTAGCGAACAAGAGATTGTTCGCCGCCAAAGTCTTCAGGAGCTGCGCGCAATGGGTATCGACCCATATCCGGCAGCAGAGTTTCCCACAGACGCTTTCTCCACCGACATCAGAGACAGCTTCAAGGACGAAGACAAACCGCGCGAAGTGGTCATTGCCGGTCGACTGATGGGTCGCCGGGTGATGGGCAAGGCCTCGTTTGCCGAGATTCAGGATAGCAAAGGCCGTATTCAAGTGTACATAGCCCGCGATGAAATCTGCCCGGGAGAAAACAAGGATTTATATAATAAAGTATTCAAGAAACTGCTGGACATCGGTGACTTCATCGGTGTGAAAGGCTTTGTCTTCCGCACCCAGACGGGCGAAATCAGTGTACATGCCAAGAGCCTCACACTGCTCTCGAAGAGCCTGAAACCGCTACCGGTGGTGAAATATAAAGATGGCGTGGCCTACGACAAGTTCGACGATCCCGAGATGAGGGCCCGTCAACGCTACGTAGACCTCGTGGTGAATGAAGGGGTGAAGGACACCTTCCTCAAGCGTGCCACCGTGTTGCGCACCATGCGTCGCTTCTTCGACGAGGCCGGCTACACGGAGGTGGAGACCCCGACGCTGCAAAGCATAGCCGGGGGAGCCAGTGCCCGCCCGTTTATCACCCATTTCAATGCACTCAACGTGGATATGTACATGCGCATCGCCACCGAACTCTACCTGAAACGGCTCATTGTGGGCGGTTTTGAGGGCGTCTACGAAATAGGCAAGAACTTCCGCAATGAGGGTATGGATAAATACCACAACCCGGAATTCACCTGCATGGAACTCTATGTGCAGTACAAGGACTACAACTGGATGATGGCGTTTACGGAGCGCCTGCTCGAAACCATCTGCACAGCCGTAAACGGTACGACCGAAGTGAAGAACGGTGACAACGTGATCTCGTTTAAAGCACCGTTCCGCCGGTTGCCCATTCTGGAGGCCATCAAGGAGAAAACGGGCTTCGACCTCTCGGAAAGAAGCGAGGAGGAAATCCGCAAGATAGCCACGGAAGACCTGAAAATGGAAACTATCGATGAGAGTTTCGGCAAGGGAAAACTCATTGACGAGATATTTGGCGAGTTCTGCGAAGGCTCGTTCATACAGCCCACTTTCATCATCGACTATCCGGTGGAGATGTCTCCGTTGACAAAGATGCACCGCTCCAAACCCGGACTGACCGAGCGTTTCGAACTGATGGTGAACGGCAAGGAACTGGCCAATGCCTATTCCGAACTCAACGACCCCATCGATCAGGAGGAGCGGTTCAAGGAACAAATGCAACTGGCCGACAAGGGAGATGACGAGGCCATGATCATCGACCAAGACTTCCTGCGCGCCTTGCAGTATGGCATGCCTCCGACATCGGGCATCGGCATCGGCATCGACCGCCTGTGCATGCTCATGATAGGCAAGGAGAACATTCAGGAAATCATGCTTTTCCCACAGATGAAGCCCGAGGCCAAAATGCCACAAAGCAGCATCAAGGAGTGGGCAGAGCTTGGAGTGCCCGAAGAGTGGGTCTACGTGCTGCGCAAGGCAGGTTTCAACCTCATCTCGGACATACGCGACCAGAAGGCTCAAGGGCTGCAACAGAAGCTCGGGGAAATCGTGAAGAAATACAAACTCGACTACGAGAAGCCCACCGTAGAGCAGTTCCAACAGTGGATAGACAAGGCGGCAGCCACATCCGACTGTGCCGACTGAAGAGTCGCTAACGCATATCATCCAACATAAATCCCGACATCCGCATGGCACGGGCCTTGCCGGAGCATCACGGGAGAGGCTGTATATATGTATAATATAGGTAAGGTAGCAATCATCGGCGGAGGTTCGTGGGCCACGGCCATAGCCAAGATTGTGGTGGGTCACACCCATCACATTGGATGGTATATGCGGCGTGACGACCGCATCGAAGACTTCCGGCGCTTGGGGCACAACCCGGCCTACCTGATGAGTGCGCGCTTCAACGTGGATGAAATCTTCTTTTCGAGCGATCTCAACAAGATAGTGGAAGCCTACGACACACTCGTGTTCGTCACCCCTTCTCCTTATCTGAAAAATCATTTGAAGAAACTCAAGACACGCATCCGCGACAAGTTCATCATCACGGCCATCAAAGGCATCGTCCCCGACGACAACCTCGTGTGTTCGGAGTATTTCCATCAGGTCTACGATGTGCCCTACGACAACTTGTCTTGCATCGGCGGACCTTCACATGCTGAAGAAGTGGCACTCGAGAGGTTAAGCTATCTTACAGTGGGCTGTGCCGACTTGGAGAAAGCCAAAGCTTTCACCGACAACTGCCTGTCGAGCGACTACATCAAGACCAAGACCTCCTCAGATGTCGTGGGCATTGAATACTCCTCGGTGCTGAAGAATGTTTACGCCATCGCTGCCGGCATTTGCGGCGGTCTGAAATACGGTGACAACTTTCAGGCTGTGCTCATGTCGAATGCCGTGCAGGAAATGCACCGCTTTCTGAAAGCTGTCCATCCCATAGAGCGCAGCATGTACGACTCGGTGTATTTGGGCGACCTGCTCGTCACGGGCTACTCCAACTTCTCGCGCAACCGTACTTTCGGTACGATGATCGGGAAAGGCTACTCTGTCAAGAGCGCGCAGATTGAGATGGAAATGATTGCCGAAGGCTATTTCGGCACGAAGTGCATGAAGGAAATCAACCGCCATCTGCATGTCAACATGCCCATCCTCGATGCCGTGTACAACATACTCTACGAGCGCATCAATCCCCAGATCGAAATCAAACTGTTAACAGATTCGTTCAGATAGGAGTAGAAGGAATGGTCGGGAGTTGAAGACATCAGTTTCATACGGAGGAATCAATAACAATTATCAATAAACGGGAGCAGGAACAAGAGCTGTCAAGGTGTGTTAAACATTAACGACTTTAACTACCCTAACTTCTTTAACTCCCAAAACTAACAATCAGATATGAAAAGTATCAACTTAGACATTACAAAGGCTGCACAATTCCTTTCAGAAGATGCAGTGAAGGCTTACGAGCCCAAGGTGAAAGTTGCCCAAGAAGCTCTTGAGGCCGGCACTTGTCCGGGCAACGACTTTTTGGGATGGCTTCATCTTCCCTCATCCATCACTCCCGCTTTCCTTGACGAAGTGCAGGCCGTAGCCAACACGCTCCGCGAGAAGTGCGAAGTGGTGGTAGTGGCCGGCATCGGAGGTTCCTATCTCGGTGCCCGTGCCGTGATTGAAGCACTCGGCAACTCGTTTGCCTGGCTCATCAACGACAAGAAAAACCCGACAATCATGTTTGCGGGCAACAATATCGGTGAGGACTATCTCTTTGAACTGACAGAATATTTGAAAGACAAAAAGTTCGGTGTTATCAACATCAGCAAGTCGGGAACCACCACCGAGACTGCCCTCACATTCCGTTTGCTTAAAAAACAGTGCGAGGCACAAATGGGCAAAGAGGTAGCCAAAGACATGATTGTGGCCGTGACCGATGCCAAGAAGGGGGCTGCCCGCACCTGCGCCGACAAGGAAGGCTACAAGAGTTTCATCATTCCCGACAATGTGGGAGGCCGTTTCTCCGTGCTCACGCCGGTAGGTCTGCTACCCATTGCCTGCGCTGGCTTCGATATCAAGGCCCTCGTACAGGGAGCCGCAGACATGGAGAAAGTCACGGGTAAGGATGTACCGTTCGAACAGAACCTCGCAGCACAATATGCAGCTGTACGCAACGGGCTCTACAATGAGGCCGGCAAGAAAATTGAAATCATGGTCAACTTCCAGCCAAAACTCCATTTCATAGCAGAATGGTGGAAACAACTCTATGGCGAGAGTGAGGGCAAGGACGGTAAGGGCATCTTTCCTGCATCCTGTGACTTCACTACCGACCTGCACTCGATGGGCCAGTGGATTCAGGACGGTGAACGCTCCATCTTTGAGACTGTCATCTCTGTAGAGCAGCCTAACAAGAAATTGCTCTTCCCTCACGACGACGAGAACCTCGACGGACTCAATTTCCTCGAAGGCAAGCGCGTGGACGAGGTGAATAAGATGGCCGAACTGGGCACTCGTCTGGCCCATGTGGACGGTGGTGTGCCTAACATCCGCATTAGCGTTCCAGAACTCAACGAGTATTATATCGGTCAACTCATCTATTTCTTCGAGATAGCTTGTGGCATCAGCGGTAATGTTTTGGGTGTCAACCCGTTCAACCAGCCGGGTGTGGAGGCTTACAAGAAGAATATGTTTGCACTGCTCAACAAGCCCGGTTATGAGGCCGAGAGCAAGGCCATTCAAGAAAGACTGGCCCAAGAGGCATAAAAAATGATAGAACAGAAAATCAAGGAATACTTGAAAAAAAACGGCTTTGGGCACTTTTGTCCCAAGGCCGTGCTTTTTGATATGGACGGTGTGCTCTACGATAGTATGCCCAACCATGCCGTGGCTTGGCAACGATCGATGGCCGGATTCGGTATCAAGATGACGGCTGCAGATGCTTACGCCACCGAAGGAGCGCGAGGAATAGACACTATAAGACTATTTGTGAAACAGCAAAAAGACGAAGACATCACATTGGAAGAAGCACAGAGAATGTATGATGAAAAGTCACGTCTCTTCCATGAGATGCCCACACCTCCCATCTTTCCGGGTGTCATTGACCTGATGAAGAAGATCAAGGCGAGCGGTATGCAAGTGGGTGTGGTCACGGGGAGCGGCCAGCGACCGCTCATTCAGCGACTGTTGAATGATTTCGGCGAGTTTATAGACGAACGACATATTACCACAGCCTACGATGTGGAGCAGGGAAAGCCCTTTCCTGATCCCTATCTCATAGGGTTAAAGAAAGCAGGTGGGCTGCAACCGTGGGAAGGTATCGTGGTAGAGAACGCCCCTTTGGGTGTGCGGGCCGGTGTGGCGGCAAAATGTTTTACGGTGGCTGTGAACAGCGGACCACTACCTGACAAGGCGTTAGCCGACGAGGGTGCCGACCTTATCTATCAAAATATGATACAGCTCTGTGCCGGCTGGGAAGAACTGACAAACCAGCTGAATGATACAGAGGAGTTAACAAAAGTATAAAATATCTGAAATAACACTCAACAGCAAATGAAAACGGGGCTTATCATGGAAGGCGGTGCATTGCGCGCTTTGTTCTCTGCGGGTGTCATTGATGTGATGATGGAGCATCATCTCAAGTTTGACGGTCTCATAGGTGTGTCTGCCGGTGCCGCTTTCGGATGCAATTATAAATCGAATCAGGCTGGACGCGCCATCCGTTACAACAAGCGATTTGCCCATGATACGCGCTATTGCAGCGTGCGGACATTGCTCAAGACGGGCGATATCTTTGGTGGGGAGTTTTGCTATCACACACTTCCCGAACAGCTTGATATCTTCGACCAAGACACTTTTGAAACCAACCCAATGGAGTTTGTAGTCGTCTGTACTGACGTGGAGACAGGACAAGCTGTTTACAAACGCATTGACAAATGCGGACACGATGCCTACGAATGGATCAGAGCCTCGGCCTCCATGCCACTGGTCTCTAAAATCGTGGAAGTGGAAGGCTGCAAGTTGCTCGACGGTGGCATTGCCGACTCCATTCCCCTCGCCTATTTTCAACAGCAGGGTTATCGCCGTAATGTCGTGGTACTCACCCAACCGGAGGGTTATGTCAAGCAACCCAACTCGCTGATGCCCCTCATGAGGCTCAGCTTGCAACGATACCCCAAGATGGTGAAGGCCATCGCAGACCGCCATATCATGTACAACAGGGAGGTGGAATATGTGAAAGAAGAGGAGCTGAAAGGCGACACGCTCGTCATCCGCCCCAAGAAAAAACTGCCCATCAATCATCTTTCACACGACGAAGCGAAAATGGAAGCCTGCTATCAGGCCGGGCGTGAAGTGACTCTCAACATGTTTGATGAGCTTAAAGCATTTCTTGACAATAAATGAATAGCCGTTCCGGCATCTACTATCCTAAGACTTAAAAGAAAGAATACATTAAAAAGGCTGTGCAGGGACTCTCCCACACAGCCTTTCATGTTTTTTAAACACACGCCAAACACTTGTATGCATACCATCAATCGGCAGATGGCAAAGTGTTTATTTCTCCTTATCCACCTTGTACTTGTGTGACACGAGCATATTCTTCGGATCCAGGGCCTCATCAAGTTCTGCCTGTGTCATCAGTTTTTTCTCCAATACGATGTCATAGACCGAACGGTTGGTTTCCAAAGCCTCCTTGGCCACCTTCGTGCAAGTCTTATAACCGATGTATGGATTGAGGGCTGTGACGATGCCGATGGAGTTTTTCACCATCTCATAGCAACGATCCTTATTCACGGTGATGCCAAGAATACACTCCTCGGTGAGGGTGTCAATGGCATTGCGCAACCACCAAAGGCTCTCAAAGAGCGACTCCGTGATGACGGGTTCCATGACATTGAGCTGCAACTGGCCGGCCTCGGCGGCAAAGCACACCGTGGTATCGTTGCCTATCACTTTGAAACAAACTTGGTTGGTCACTTCGGGAATAACGGGATTCACCTTACCCGGCATGATGGATGAGCCCGGAGCCTTGGGCGGCAGATTGATCTCGTTGAGACCGCAACGGGGCCCTGATGCCATCAGACGCAGGTCATTGCATATCTTCGACAGCTTTACAGCCAAACGCTTCAAGGCAGAAGAATAGCTGACATAAGCTCCCGTATCGGGCGTAGCTTCCACAAGATCGGCAGCCGAAACGAATGCTTCTCCGGTGAGTTTGCTCAAGTTGGCTGCACAGAGTTTGGCAAACCCCGGCACGGCATTAAGCCCCGTACCGATGGCAGTACCGCCCATATTGATCTCGTGAAGCAACTTCACGTTGCGCTCCAGATTTAACACCTCTTCCTCCAAATTGTTGGCATAGGCATTAAACTCCTGTCCGCTGGTCATCGGCACCGCATCCTGCAACTGCGTGCGCCCCATTTTGATAACATCCTTAAACTCTTCCCCCTTATAGCGAAGCGCACTGATAAGTCCGGTGAGACTGGCCACGAGACTCTTGTTCATGCGGATGAGGGCCAGGCGGATGGCCGTCGGATAAACGTCGTTGGTGCTTTGTCCGCAATTTACATGGTCATTTGGATAGCAATACTGGTATTCTCCTTTTTTATGTCCCATGATTTCAAGCGCACGATTGGCAATCACCTCATTGGCATTCATGTTGACCGATGTGCCCGCTCCACCCTGCATCATGTCGATGGGGAAGTTTTCGTGCATCTTTCCATCGATAAGTTCGCGGCAGGCTTGGCACACGGCACCCGCCACTTCATCGCCAATGACACCCAAAGAGTGGTTGGTCTGCATGGCCGCCAGTTTGACGTATGCTATGGCTATTATGTAGTCTGGATAGTCACGCATCTTCTTGCGTGAGATGTGATAGTTGTTGATGCCGCGCTGTGTCTGCACTCCATAATAGGCATTGGCAGGCACTTTGAGTTCTCCCAATAGGTCGGACTCCACTCTGTAGTTCTGTTCTTCCATCTGTGTTTGTTGTTTTAGTGAGCCGGATGGTCATGCCTTTTCTGCAAGACAAATATCAGGTGTAGCATATCGTGAGTGGGCATTCCACTCTTGCAGGAGCCGGCATGCCATCCGGCTTCGTTTGTTTAAGATTGATAGTTCCCTTTGAATAACTTTAGTAGGCCTTGATACGGTACATGAATCCAAGCTCTATGCGATTGGTGTTATAATCCTTCAGACCGCATTTGTCACTGTAGTCAAACCGCCGTCCGGTGTAGGCAAGGAAAACGCGGAAGTCTTGATCCTTCATGGGGTAATACTCCACGCTCCCCATGTAGGCGTATGACTTGCGATAGTCCTTATATTTCTCCACCTTGCTCACGCTGGCCGTTTCATACATGCCTTTAAGCATGAGGTTCCATTGTGGTGCAAACTGCCAGTTGGCTTTGGTGATGAAAGAATTATAATGTACGTCACTCATCCACGTAGGATGACCCGCACCATCGCTCGGAGTAAGCTCTGAACTGGCAATTTTCAGGCGATCAAGACCGTCCCAAGCCCCCATATAGTCGAAATACCACTGGAATTTGGGCAGATTGAGCTGCTGGCCGAGGATGAGCATGCGCGAATACTTATGCTTAGCTTGCGTTTGCGTGCCCCACGACCAGCGCGTGTTGATGAGGCCACCGGCAAAACTTCCATTCCAATTGACAATATAGGTCAGCGGATGATTGGCAGCTTCGAGTGCCCTAAAAGCCGTACCGTCACCTTCAACCGAACGGGCACCGTCTCCGTATTCATCGACAAACTTTCCATTATTGGCATCCGAGATTTCCACGGCAATCTCCTGACTGGGCACAGGCTTAAAGGAAGCCACCACACCGGCCATGAAGTTGTCCATATTATCCACCATGTCGGAATACTGATAGATGTACATCGGGTTTTCGTCAAACTCGAATCCGCCCCATATCTGGCACATCTTACCTCCTTGCAGGCTCCACTTGTTGTTGAATTTCCAGCCCACCATCATGATGTCAGTGGCTTTGGCAAAATTGTCTTGCCCCTGGGCATTGTTGGCTTTGTTCATGCGATGGCGCAGGCGATAGGAAAGATGTTCTCCTATGTTACCTTTGATCTCCAACCTGAGCTGCTTGTTGGCGAAGCCCGAAGTCCAATCGTTGTCGCTCACTTTCTCTGTCCGAAAACTGGCGGCGTAGTTGAAGTAGACATTGAAAGCCTCGTTTTTCTTCTCCAGTTTGAGCACTTTCTCTGCCAGCGACTTGTAGTCGCCGTCATTGCCTCCCATACCTGTATTGTGGCCTTGCGCACCGGCTGTCAGTACACATGCTGCCACGGTGCCTAATAAGATTGTACGTTTCATATCGTATTGATTATTTAAGTAAGTAATGGATGAAATGGTTTAATACTCTTGGAAATACTTCTGAATCTGCTGCCAATCGTGAGTCTTGGTCAGCGCGAGCATCAAGAGCACGCGGGCTTTCTGAGGGTTGAGATTGAGTGCAGCCACAAAATGGTATTTCTCGTCGTCTACCTCACCGTTCAGACAGGTAGGTCCTGTGGGGCAACGGGAAGCACGCACGATTTGGATACCGTCTTTCTGTGCCTTCTCGGCAATGGGGAACACATCCTTATAGAAGTTGCCATCACCTACACCGGCCAGCACAATACCATCAAACTTGGCATCCACAAAGGCTTTCATCGGTAGTGGAGAGCAGTTGGCATAGCCGTAAACGATGCCCACCTGTGGCAGAGCCGTGAGATTGTCCACGTTAAACTCCGAATTGATCGTGTTCCGACTGGTCACCTGACGATAGTAATAGGGCTTACCGTTATACACATAACCGATGCTGCCAAAGGTGCCGCCTTTGAATGTGGCACAGTCGGTAGTGTGGGCCTTGATAAGATCCTTGGCATCAATAAGCTGGTTATTCATGCACACCATCACCCCATGTCCTTTCGATGCCGGGTCGCAAAGTGCAGCCACACCGTTATAGAGATTAGCCGGGCCGTCGGCACTGATAGCCGTGGAGGAGCGCATACTGCCCACCAGAATCACCGGTTTAGAGGAGTGAACGGTCAGATTGAGAAAATAGGCCGTCTCCTCCATCGTGTCGGTGCCGTGGGTCACAAGCACACCGTCATAGCCTTCGCCGTTGAGCAACTGGTTGATGCGCTTGGCCAACTGCAACCACACGTTGTCGTTCATGTCCTGACTGCCTATGTTGACAAGCTGTTCACCGCTCACATCAGCCAGTTCCTTGATTTCCGGCACTGCATTGATAAGCGTCTGGATGCCTACCTGCCCGGCACTATAAGCCGAAGATGTGGAGCTCGCACTCACTCCGGCGATGGTTCCGCCCGTAGCGATGATACGGATCTTCGGTTTTGCACATACTGACAGAGAGACGATCAATGCCAGAATCATCAACATAGAAATCTTAAATGTTTTCATAATCGTTGTTGTTTAAGTTAGTATTTAGGTAATCTAATAGAAAAATCTTACGACAAGATAGCCTATCCCTATGGAGACAAAGGTGGTGATGAAGCCCGACAACTGGAACGAGTGGTTCACCACAAAGCGCCCTATGCGCGTGGTACCTGTACGGTCAAAGTTGATGGCGGCCACCTCAGTGGGATAAGTGGGGAGGAAGAAGTAGCCGTTGACGGCCGGGAACATGGCCACCAATGCAAAGGGCGGAAGCCCCAGTCCAACGCCCAACGGATAGAGTGTGCGGACGGTGGCAGCCTGTGAGAAAAGCATGATGGACATGAAGAACAGGGCTACGGAGAACAAGAAAGGATATTGTGTCACGACATCGGCAATATGAGTCTTGAAGAATTCCAAGTTGCCGTTGAAGAACGTGTCGCCCATCCAAGCTATACCGAAGATGCTCACCATTGCGTTCATGCCTGCCCCAAAGACGTTTCCTTTTACGGCATCGCCCACCTTGGCCTTTCCAACAAGAAGAATGAGGGCTGCAACCGACATCATTACGATCTCAATAGTTTCGGGCATCGACAATCGGGTAAGTTCACCATCAACCATGAAGGACGGCCGCAGTGAGGGTACAGAACCGAAGACGACCACTAGCAAAACACCCAAAAGGAAAGCTAACACCGAGTATTTGGCACGGGGCTTAGGACTGGTCTCAAATTGTTCCAGCAACTTGGCATCGGCTTCCGGATTGATGATCCCCTCTTTCACCCGACGCCGGTATTCGGGATCATCGCAGAGTGCCTTGCCCACCCGATTCTGCACGAACGATGCCACGAGAATGGCTATGAGGGAAGCAGGAATGCAAATAAGCATCACATCCTTAAGCTCCACCCCTGCACCTCCCAAGAGATCGGTAGAGATGATGGCAGCTGTGGCTGCCGACACTGGACTTCCCGTGATACCGAGCGAGGCTGCTATGGCCGAAACGCTCATAGGCCGCTCCGGTCGAATCTTCGAATTGGTGGCTATCTCGGATATGATGGGAAGCAAGGAATAGGAGGTGTGGGCTGTGCCGGCCACAAGACAGAAAAGCCACGTGGTGAGCGGACCGTAATAGGTGATCTGTTCGGGATGTTTACGCAGAAACTTGGCAGCCAGTCCCACAAGATACTCCAACCCACCTGCAGCTTGCAGGGCAGCCGCTGCCGTGATGACAGACACGATGATCAGCATCACATCGATGGGCAGCTTGCCGGGCCGGAGTCCGAAAACAAAAACGAGGATAAACACCCCTACCATACCATAGATACCGAGTCCGATTCCGCCAAGTCGTGCTCCGATAAAGATAAGGGCCAGCACAATGAGTAATTGCAGTATCACCAAAAAGGTAACCATAGGCGTCAATATTTAAAAATAGTAATAAGTTTAGGTTAGTTGTCTGGAGCAAAATTAACTTGAATTTGTCGATATGTATTTACAAAATCCTGCTTTTTTTTTGTAAATTACAAAACTGTTAGTATATTTGTACATTATACCAACCAAACACAAATAGCATGAAAGACTTTCATAACCTGTCTAACTATGTGGTATCCAATAACATCAGAGACTGCTTCGGTGCCATGACAGCATATATTGCGGCCAATAAAGAAAGTATCGGAAAACTGATAAATGGTATTAAATATGTGAATTTCTATTCGCTCATCCTTGTGGTCGACGGCTTTTTAGAACTCTCGGTCAACGACGAACGTATTCTCGTGGAACAGCACGACATGCTCCGCCTCTCCCCTCATCAGCGCGTCGACTTCATCACCTGCTCTCCCGAGTATGAGTCGGAGCAGCTTTTCTTGGAAGCCGGAATGTACAAAGACATCATTCACAACGACGAAAACCTGTATCACGCCACCCCACCACAACAGTTGGAACAGCTGCTCCACATCAGTCTGAGCGAATCGAAGGCTTCCGAACTCAATGGGATATGCTCTCAGATACAGAAAACCATCAGCCACCCACATCTATATAAAAAGGAGATGCTGGAGTTTCTCATCCACTTATTGCTGATGTTTGTCTCTGAAGTGTCGTCGGGCAACAAGGTGGAGCCGATGGATCTGAAACACAAGGAGAATATCTTCAAGATATTCATGCACTTGGCCGCCAACCACTTCAGGCAGGAGCGACAAGTGAACTTCTACGCCGACCGCCTCAACATCACGCCAGCCTACCTTTCGCGCATTGTGAAAGAGGTGTCGGGCAACACCGTCTACGGCTATCTGTCGGGCTTCGTCTACAACGAGGCATGCAATCTGCTCAAGACGACTGACAAAACGATAGGCGAAATATCCGACGAACTGGGCTTCAAAGACCAATCGGCCTTTACTAATTTCTTCAAGCAGAAATCGGGAGTTTCGCCCAAGTCTTATCGCAGATAATCACTTTCTCCTTTTCTTTCTCACACTACTGGGCCAGCCGGTTGAGCAGTCCTTCACATCCGTCTTCTATCAAGTCGAGCGCCAGCTCAAAATCTTCCGGACCACCATAGTAAGGGTCGGGCACCGCAGATTGGCTGTGCCGGGTAAAGCAGTCGGCCATGCGGAGCACCTTCTCGCGGTCGGCTGCTGAGGCGGCACGGCCGGTGACGTTGCGGTAGTTTTCCTCGTCCATCACAATGATATGGTCGAAACGGGCAAAATCTTCATGCGGATCGAACTGCCGGGCACGATGATCGAAGCGATAGCCACGACGGCTGCCGTGCTCTCTCATGCGGCGGTCGGGCAGTTGCCCCACATGCCAGTCACCTATGCCTGCCGAGTCTATCTCGAAAGTGTCGCCCAGTCCGCGTTCGTCCACCATCTTTTGCATCACGGCGTGGGCTGCGGGCGAACGGCAGATGTTGCCCAGACAGATAAAAAGAAGATTGGTCTTGTCTTTCGTTTGAATCTTTCCCATAAGATTGTCAATTTCGTTTGGTCGAAGCGCAAAAGTACAAAGAAATAACTACCTTTGCAAATAAAAACTCCAAAAACCGTCATGAACCGATTTGCCGACAACATAGCCACCCGGCTGGCCTTCGCTCCGCACAGCGTGGAAAACACGCTCGCATTGCTCGACGAGGGATGCACCATTCCTTTTATCAGCCGCTACCGCAAGGAGCGCACGGGCAATCTCGACGAGGTGCAGATAGCCCGGATCAGCGAACTCTACGACAAACTGAAAGAACTGGCCAAGCGCAAGGAGACCATCTTAAAGACCATTGAGGAGCAAGGACAGCTCACCGACACTCTGCAAAAGCGCATCGACGACTGTTGGGACACGGGAGAACTGGAAGATCTCTACCTGCCCTACAAACCCAAACGGCGCACCCGCGCCCGGATAGCCCGCGAACAAGGTCTCGAACCGCTTGCCACACTCCTCTTGCTACAACGCGAACTGTATCCCGAACAGGCTGCCGAGCGGTTTGTCAAGGGCGAAGTGAAAGATGCAAAGGCGGCCCTGAAAGGCGCTCAAGACATCATCGCCGAGACCGTGAGTGAAGACGAGCGAGCCCGAAAGGCCGTGCGCGGCATCTATCGGCGCGAAGCGGTCATCACTTCCAAGGTGGTGGCGAAAATGAAAGAGGAAGAAAAGGCTCGTAAATTTTCCGACTATTTCGACTGGTCGGAACCTCTGAAACGATGCTCCTCCCACCGTCTGCTGGCCATGAGGCGCGGCGAAGCCGAAGGGGTTTTGCGCGTGACGATTTCTGCCGACGACGACCAATGCACCGACAAGCTTTCCAAACTGTTTGTCCGGGGCCGCGGAGCCTGCCAACACCTACTCGACGAGGCCGTGGAAGATGCCTATAAACGACTCATCAAGCCCTCTATGGAGACAGAATTTGCCGGCTTGAGCAAGGAACGGGCCGACGAAGAGGCCGTCCGTGTGTTTGCCGAAAACCTGCGCCAACTGCTTTTGGCGGCCCCATTGGGGCAGAAACGTGTGCTCGGGGTGGATCCGGGATTCCGCACGGGTTGCAAAGTGGTGTGTCTGGACGGACAGGGCAATTTGCTTCACCACGAGGTGATCAAGCCTCATCCGCCCGTGGGTGATGTGGCAGGAGCTGCCCGTCAGGTGCTGCGCATGGTGGAAAACTTCCGGCTGGAGGCCGTGGCCATAGGAAACGGCACGGCATCGCGCGAAACAAACGACTTCATCCGCGGTCTGGATTTCGGCCGTGAGGTGCAGATTTTCGTGGTGAGCGAAGACGGGGCCTCGGTCTACTCGGCTTCGGAGACTGCCCGTGAGGAGTTTCCCAATGAAGATGTCACCGTGCGTGGAGCTGTGAGCATAGGCCGCCGGCTCATGGATCCGCTGGCCGAACTGGTGAAGATTGACCCCAAAAGCATCGGTGTGGGGCAATATCAACACGATGTGGATCAGAGCCTGCTCAAGAAAAGTCTCGACACCACCGTGGAACTCTGCGTAAACTCGGTGGGCGTGAATCTCAACACGGCAAGCAGCCATCTGCTCACCTACGTGAGCGGACTTGGGCCGGCACTGGCTCGCAACATCGTGGACTACAGGCGGAAAAACGGCCCCTTCACCTCGCGCGCCCAACTCAAGAAAGTGCCACGCTTGGGACCCACAGCCTATCAGCAGTGTGCGGGATTCCTGCGCATACCCGATGCCAAGAATCCACTCGACAACAGCGGAGTGCATCCCGAAAGCTACAAACTGGTGGAGCAAATGGCCAAAGACAGCGGATGCAGCGTGACGGACCTGATGAAAGACGCCGAGCGGCGCAAACGGATAAACCTCAACTGCTACGTGACGACCGAGGTGGGAATGCCTACACTCACCGACATCATGCGGGAATTGGAAAAGCCGGGACTCGATCCGCGCGGCCCGATAGAGACATTTGAGTTTGATACCAATGTACATACGCCTGAAGATCTCTGTCCGGGTATGGTGCTGCCGGGCATCGTGACCAATATCACCAACTTTGGAGCCTTCGTCGATATAGGCGTGCATCAAGACGGTCTCGTGCACATCTCCCAACTGGCTGATCGCTATGTGAGCGATCCCAATGAGGTGGTGCAGGTACACTGCCACGTGCGCGTAAAGGTGGTGGAAGTAGACTTGCGCCGTCACCGCATTTCGCTCACCATGAGAGGGGTGGAACAATGACACCTGTGCTCGGAACATTGGAAGAGAAGGGGTGTCCACAGGCAGGAACACTGTTATAAGGAGAGAGATTTTTCCGAGCAGTAGGAGTAGCGTTTTATGCTCCTGCTGTGGAGTGTTATTAGGGCCGAACGACTGTTTAAAATGTCTTGACTTCGTTTTAGCTTGTCATGTTTCTTCATTTTTAAATGTGCTTTGAGTATGACAAGCTAAAGCCCGGTTGAGACAGGGTGAGCGTATATTTTCTCTTTTTTGTTCCAACAAATGCCCACTATACTTTTTTGTTTGATTTTTAGAAGACATTATTTCGGCTATTTTCGAAATCTTGCTATAGGTTTAAGACCTTTCCTCCTTCAATATCCCTCATTCTGTTTCAAGTTACCATTAAGGGAGATGGCATTCTTGGGAATAGGAAATACGATGGTGTGGTGGTCTTTCTCACTGGCGAGTGCAGTGCGTAGATCATACGAGCGGTCGAACAGACCGAAGCGTATGAGATCCTGCCGTCGCCACCCCTCCCACATCAGTTCCAACAACCGTTCGTCGAGAATGTTCTCCAAGGTGGCCGTGCGGGCACCCATTCTCACCCGGTTGCGCACGGCGTTGAGCTCTGCCGATCCATCTTCACCGTTTCTCACTTTGGCCTCCGCTTTCATCAACAGCACATCAGCATAGCGGAACAGCACGATGTCGTTTCCTTGCAGTTTGCCGTCGGAATAGGCAGTGCGGTCGATTTCGTATTTGCTCATGCGGGCCCCGGCTGTCTTTTCGTATTCCGTACCCGTGAGATTGAAAGCTGTTACGGCCAGCGGACGATAGATGAGTGGAGTGCCGTCTTCCAGCAGCACTTTCTTGCCGTCGACGAGAAGCGTGTCGGCATAGAAGTTGATTGGCCAACGGGCATCGACGGTTGCGGTGCCGTAGCCGTATTTTTTCACGGTGGACAATGTGGCCACGGTGCCGTTTTCGGCATCCATGCTGATGGCCGAACCGTGGCGGTAGTGACGCGAACGGAAGAGATATTGAAACTGGTTGGTGTAGAATGTTTTCTCCATCGGGATGGTGAAGATGTTCTCTACGGAGTTTTCGTTGTGTATGGCGAAATTGGAAGCGTAGTCATCGGCAAGGCGATAGCCTGCACCGGCTATTTTGTCACAGTAAACCACGGTGGTTTGCCATGCGTTGAGGCTTCGGCCGTCCACGGTGAAAGTGATGTTGCTGCCGGCCGGATAATGGTCATCGGTGGGAGTGTCATCGGCGTAGATCTCGGCATTGAGAGCCAGTTTGGCCAGCATGAACCATGCCACCGGACGGGTGATGCGTCCATAGTAGTTGCCCTCATAGTTGCTGTGTGCCAGTGGCAGGGTTTCCGCAGCCTCTTGCAGCTCGTCTACGATAAATCGAAACACCGTGCTGCGCTTGCTCTGGGCGGTCTGAGCGAGTGATGTGCCGTGGGTAGTGACGAGCGGCACATTGCCCCAAAGATCCATGATATACCAATAGTACATGGCCCGCAGGGCTCTCACCTCGCCTTCGTAGCTCCGTCGTTGGGCTTCGGTGAGTATGTTTTTGTGGGCTTCTATTTGGTGGAGCGAACGGTTGCAGAGTATCACCACCTTATAGAGATAGTTCCATGTGGCAAAAAGGGCGTTGTCGGTCGAAGTCCACGAGTGTTCGTAGAGTCGCTGCCAGAAGCCGCCGTCATACCAGTCACCGCCACGGATGGGGAGCATCTGTTCGTCGGTGGTGAGCGAGTTCCAGTCATAGACTCCGCGATCGGTGCCCTGAAGTCCCTGGCTTTCGTCATGGCCACCGATGTAGTTGTATAGGGTGGCTACACAGTTGAGTTCAATGGCCTTGGCCGAGGAGTAGGCTTCAGACTCGGGCATTTGCCCTTTCGGGTCTTCATCAAGGCAACTGCATGGCAACAGTGTGCATGCAGCGAGTGCGGCTATGAGGAGGGGAGTGGTGCTGATATATTTCATGAGAATGGAGCTTAATGTGTAGGGAGATAGCGTTAAAACTGTATGCTTACGCCTAAGCTGTAAGAGCGGTAGGGAGGATAGGAACGCTTGTCGTCGATGCCAAGCGTACTGCCCACCACGTAGCTGTTGATCATCGGCGTGAGACCGGAGTAGCCCGTGAGTGTGGCAAGATTATTTATTGAGAGCGAGAGGCGCAGACTGTTGATATAGCGGCAGTGTTTCTTCACCGGCACATTCCAGCCGACGGTCACGTAGTCGAAGTTGAGATAGTCACCGCTTTCGAGCCAATAGTCGGTGGCGGTCTGGTCGGCGATGTTGGCTTCGGATGCCCCTTCCATGACATTGTAGGCCGGGAAACTTGTCATGTTCATGTAGGTGAGGGCCGTGCCGTTGTATATCTTGTGCCCGAAAGCTCCGTTCATTTGCACGGAAATGTCGAAGTCGCGGTAGCGGAAACTTACGTTTGAGCCGAGTGTCATTTTAGGTGTGGCCTGTCCGGCTATATACCGGTCGGCCCCATCGGCTATGTCCACCACCTTGTTACCGTCAAGATCGGCTATGTCGTAGGTGTATTGCCCGTTGGCATTCTTGGAAAGTCCCGTACAATGAGGCAGATAGAACACGCCGAGAGGTTGTCCCACAATTTGGTAGACGATGTTGTTGTCACCTCCGTGGAAGCCTGCACCGGTGAGATGGCCTATGGGGGTGATGTCGGAGGTTGACAGGTAGGTGCCGTTGTAGTTGCCGCTGAGTGAAAGCAACTTGTTCTTTTGGAACGAGAGGTTGACATTGATGTTCAACTCCATGTCCTTTTTGAGCAGTGGGGTCAGGCCAAGTCCCATCTCAAAGCCGCTGTTGCTCATGGACCCGATGTTGGCCAACAGTTTGTCATAGGTGAATGGCGGCACGGGCACATTGTACATGTAGAGCATGTCAGTGGTTTTGGAATAATAGTATTCGGCTGTCAGCACGAGTCGGTTGTCAAACAGTCCGATGTCGGTTCCGATATTGAAGGTGCTGCGCAACTCCCATTTGAGATTGGGATTGGCATTACTGGCTATACCGAGCGTGGCGGCGGGTGTGCCATTCCACGAGACGAGTCCGTTGGGGTTGAGCAGTAACATGGAGTTGTAACTCTCTATACCACCCGTGTTGCCCGAGACTCCATAACCCGAGCGCAGTGTGAGTTTGTCAAGCCGGTGCAGCTGTTGCAGTGCGGAAAATGTATGGAGAAGATTCCACGAGGCAGAAAGCGAAGGAAAAAAGCCCCACTTGTTGCCCTTGCCGAACATCGACGAACCGTCGGCGCGGGCATTGGCCGTGAGCGTGAAAAGCCCCTGACAGTCGTAGCTCACCTGCATCATGGCCGAAGCCAGTTTAGGATTATCGTAATGGCTGCCCGTTCCGCCGTATGGGATGGTGGCTCCGGCAGCGAGGTTGTCATAGCCGAAAGCATTGCTGGTGAATCCTTTTACGGTGGTGAAGAAGCCACGCTGCAAGCGCGACTGGTATTCCCCGAGAAGCAACGCGTCGATGACATGCCCTCTGAAATCGTGGTGATACGTGAGGGAAAGGTTGCCCAGCCAGTCTTCATTTTTCACTTCGGCACGATAGGCCTGCCCTTGTGCCCACACCCATGTGGGGAGATATTGGGCTTTCTCGGTGGAGTTGTACGAATAGGAACCAAAAGCTTTCAGTGCCAAGTCTTGGCTGAGAGCGAAAGAGAGCTGTATGTGTGTGTTGAAGTTGAGTAGCTTGTCATGGTCTTGCTTATGGAGCAGAGACAATGGGTTGCAAATTTGCGAAGCGAGCGCATTTCTGTCCCAGCCACCGGTGGCATTCATACCGTCGGGGTAGGTGGGGTTCTGTGTGGCTGCCGAGTAGAAGAGTTGTTGAGTGTCGAAGATGTTTTTGTTGTTCTGGGAAGAGCCGAATACCCCCAAGTCGATGGTCAGCAGATTGTCGAATGCCTTTTGAGTGAGATCGATCTTGGCCACGAAATTGTCGTATTCGCTGTTTTTTATCACGGTGTTGTGATCCATGAAGCCCAGTGAGGCGCGGTAGCTCGAACTTTCACCGCCTCCGCTGAAAGCGACATGATGGTTTTGTATGAATCCCGTGCGGGTGATGGCTTTCTGGAAATCGGTGTCGAAACCTCCGTCGTTGTAGCCGAGTCCCAGTGCTTTGGCGGTGGAAATGTAGCCATTTCTGTTGAGCATTCTGATTTTGTCGTAGACAGATTCGAAGCCCATGTTGCCATCGTAAGAAATGTGAAACTGCGAACCATGCCCCTTCTTGGTGGTCACTTGTATCACTCCCGAGGCACCACGCGAACCGTAGGGGGCCGTCTCTGCAGCATTTTTCAATATTGCGAAACTGGCAATGTCGGCAGGATAGATGCCACTCAGGGTAGAGAGGTCGCTGTAAACGCCGTCGATGATGACCAACGGGTCGTTGCCACCGGTGAGGGAGGTGGTTCCTCGCACGCGCACGGAACTCAGCATGGCCATGCGGTCGTTACCGGCGGAAGCTATGTTTACACCAACGGCTTGACCGGAAAGGGCATCAAGGGAGGAGGTGATGAGACCTTTTTTCATGCGCGACTGATCCACCACATCTACCGAACCGCCCTTTCCAGTGGAGATGCCTCCCATGAACTCCTTTCTTAGCGAGTCTTGCACAGATGAGGTCAATGCCGTGGTTTGGGCGTGGAGTGGAAACATGGAAGAGCTTGCACCAAACAGAAACAGGACTGTGAAACTGCGGATATTTATCATGTCAGTGTCTGATCATTAGGTTGATAAATGTTAACTACAAGGCAAATATAGTAAAAATATATGTAAGAGGATGTTAAAAGCTAATTTTTTTTTAATTTTGCAGACATAAATAGTCCTAACAACAAATTTTCAGAAAATGGAAATCAAGCCTGTAGCCGTCTTTCATTCGCCCTTTTGCTCTAAATTTGGGATACCCAAGCAGAGCGGCATTGTCGGCAATTTACGTGGCAAAATCGTTTTTGTTCCCGAGTTCCGAAATCCCGATGCTTTGCGGGGTATGGAGGAGTTTGAATACTTGTGGCTCGTGTGGGAGTTTTCGGCCAACCGGCATGGGGAGACAAGTCTCATGGTGCGTCCGCCCCGATTAGGGGGTAACAAAAAGGTGGGTGTGTTTGCTTCTCGCAGTCCTTTTCGTCCCAATCGTCTGGGACTGTCCTCTGTGCGCATTGACCACATTGAGTGGGAAACCGCTTGCGGGCCGATCATCCATGTGCTGGGAGCCGACCTCATGAATGGTACACCCATCTATGACATCAAGCCCTATGTCACCTATGCCGACAGTCACCCGGAGGCGAGGAGCGGATTTGTGGATCGGAGGGAATGGAAGCGACTGAAGGTGGAGATACCTTCTGAGGTGAAAGAACGCCTCATGAGACAAGATGGAATGACAGACGAAAGCATCATGCAGTTGCAGGAGGTGCTGGCTGAAGACCCTCGTCCCCAATACCAAAAAGACCCTCAAAAGGTTTATGGTATGCCTTTTGAGGGTCTGGACATTCATTTTTGCGTAGACGGTGATTGTCTGACGGTTATCTGAAAGATTTTATTGGCGGTTTTCGAATGTCAACAATCTGACATTGGTCAGTTTAATGTCGCTGTTGGCATCAATGTCCGTACTTTTATCCGTATAGAAGATGCAGGAATTTTCAATAGTAATGTGGTGTATCATTCCCCGTTCTCCGTGGGCGGCAATACCTGTCTTTGCCCCGCGACAAATAATATTGGAGATGTGGATATCCTGAAATTCGGGCACATATTCTGCTTTTATAGGAGCTGCAGCTTTCTTTGCACCCACATGGTTGTCCCAATAGGTGGTCTCGAAGACAATGGCTTCATTCTTGATGTCGGTCATGTAGATGTCGCTGATGAAGATGTTTTCGGTTTTGCCACCCCTTTTGACGGCGCTCTTGAAACGCAAACCGGTGTCTGTACCACAGAATTTATTGCGTCTCACGACAATGTTTTTCATACCGCCTGAAAATTCGCTGCCTATGACGAATCCGCCGTGGGCGTTATAAACTGTGTTGTTTTCTATCAGTACATTGGCAACGGGCCCGTATTCAACTCCCTTTGCTCCGGCTCCCGCCTTCATGCAGATGCCGTCGTCTCCGGCATCAATCACATTGTTGACAATGAGCACCTGTCGGCAACTGCTGATGTCTATGGCATCACCGTTTTGTGCATTCCACGGACATTTTACTGTGATACCGTCAATGACGACATTGGTGCAGCGGGTGGGGATGATGTGAAACTTAGGGGAGTTGAGTAGTGTGACACCCTTTACAAGCACGTTTTCGCAGTCAGTGAAGCGCACGAGGTGAGGGCGATATCTTTCTTGGGTCTCATACGTGTCAGCCACATTGCTGAAATGGGTCAGGTTAAACGGATACCAAAGGTCACCTTTAGGAGTCACTGTACCGCCCATGGCTTTGAGCCGGTTCCACTCGGTGTCGCTCACCTTGCCGCGTTTCACGGGTCGCCACCATTCACCGTTGCCGTCAATGATGCCCTCACCGGTGATAGAGATGTTCTTGCGTTTGCTGGCATTGATGCCGGGCGTGGCTTTGTCATCTTTCATCCCGTTTTCAATTTTGATAAAATCATTCTTGTCGGGGGAGAGCACAATAATTGCATTTTTGTCTAAGTGCAGGTCAATATTATCCTTGAAAGAAATCATGCCTGTAAGGTACACGCCTGCCGGCACGTCCAAATGCCCGCCACCTTTCTTGCTTAGCTCACTCATGGCTTTGCCAAAGGCCTCGGTATTCATCGTAACGCCGTCTCCCTTACCTCCGAAATCCGGTAGTGAAACCCGGTTGTCGGGGATGGTGGGAAGCGTGGGGGCACTCATTGGGATGGGCAGATTCTGATAATATTTGTCGTATTCGTTGGAGACAGCCATGGCCCATGATAGCATGAAAAACAGTGTGATGGAAATAATTCTTTTTTTGTTCATTTTGATATGTTTGGTTTGTTTGTTTTTATAAGTGGCTGAAAAGGTAGTGCATATAAAAAAGGATGAGGACTGCCTCTTGCGAGAACAGTCCTCTAAATGAAAGGAGGAGTGGTACCTCTTGGAGTTGAACCAAGGACACATGGATTTTCAGTCCATTGCTCTACCACCTGAGCTAAGGTACCCTTTTCTTTTGCGGTTGCAAAGATATAAATTTTATTTGGAAAGAAAGAGTTGGAATTTGAAAATTTCATGCAGGTTAATATTTATTAACAGAGAACCGTTTGAGATGCTTCCTCCATTGTCTTTAGGCATCAGTAAGGAGAGAAAGAGGGGGATATGTCCTTTTTGAAAAGTGAATTCCTGCCATGCTGCCATTCCATGATAGCTGATGAGATGCAAGAAAACAGCTTGTTGTAAAGGTGAGGCAGCATGGCAGGAAGATCGGAGAAAGCTGTTCGCGCACAATCGCTCCTTATCTAAAATGTGGTGGCGGAAGTTATTTAAGTGGGTTCCAACCTTGTGCTTGTAGGGCAAATTCTTGTCCGTCACGTGTGATGAGCATGGCTCCCAAGTCTTCTTTAGTGATATAACCGATCTGCTTGATATTCTCCATGCCTTCTATTTTCTCGTGGTCTCCGATAGGCACGGTAAAAAGCAATTCGTAATCTTCGCCGCCATTCAGGGCACAAGTGATGACATTCATGTTGAATTCTTCTGCCATGACAGCCGCTTGATAATCTATTGGAATATTTTTCTCATAGATGCGGCAGCCGCATCCACTTTGTTTGCAGATATGCAACAGTTCGCTGCTCAATCCATCGGAAATGTCCATCATTGATGTCGGGTGGATGTTGGCATCGCGTAGTTGGGCAATGATGTCACCCCGTGCCTCCGGCTTGAGCTGTCGGTCAAGCAAATACTCCTTTCCGGCAAAGTCGGGCTGGAAATCTTTCATTCTACTGAGTTCGTCGTTTAGGGCGGCAATGTGTTGTGCATTGCCATCGGCCTGTGCCTTCCGCAGCCGTTTTTGTATGTCTTCCACCTGTTGATAATAGACCGTTTTCTCCCTTTCGAGCAGTTGCAGTCCCAAATAAGCTGCCCCGAGATCACCACTCACACAGATGAGGTCGGTCTCCTTGGCGCCGTTGCGGCAGACGATCTCCTCCTTCCGGGCATCGCCAATGCAAGTGATGCTGATAGCCAGACCGGTATAAGAAGCTGAGGTGTCGCCACCGACAATGTCCACATTCCATTTGTCACAAGCCTGTTGCAGACCGCGATAAAACTCCTCAAGGTCTTCTACGGTGAAACGCTTGCTCAAAGCGATGTTTACGATGAATTGACGAGGCGTACCATTCATGGCGAAGATATCGCTCATATTTACCATGGCAGCCTTATACCCCAAGTGGTACATGTCCATGTAGGTGAGGTCGAAGTGTATGCCTTCCATGAGCATATCGCTGGTGACAAGCACTTCCGTGTCAGGATAGTGCAGAATAGCACTGTCGTCTCCGACACCCTTTATCGTAGTTTTGTTGGTGAGTTTAATGTTTTTGGTGAGTCGGTCAATAAGACCGAACTCACCGAGTTTGGATATTTCCACAATAATATATAATATGAAAATGTCAGATTTTTAACTTCTGCGGATCATCTCGCGCATGATTTCCGTCATCTTGGGTTGGGCAGAGTTGGCAGCAACCTGCACTTCCTCATGACTCACTTCAACCGGCACGTCGAAGCCTCCGAGGTCGGTGATGATGCTTACTCCAAACACCCTGATGCCGCAGTGGCGGGCAACAATGACTTCAGGAACGGTGCTCATGCCCACAGCATCACCGCCTAAAATGCGATACATGCGATATTCGGCCGGGGTTTCAAATGTCGGTCCCTGCACCCCTACATAAGCACCGTGCTGCAATTTGATTCCCTTGCTGTCGGCTATTTCATTTGCCAGTGCTATCAGTTTGGCATCGTAAGGTTCGTGCATATCCGGGAAGCGCGGGCCTGTGGGGAAGTTCTTGCCGCGAAGCGGATGCTCCGGGAAGCAGTTGATGTGGTCGGTGATGACCATGATGTCGCCAATGTTGAATTTAGGGTTCATACCGCCCGATGCGTTGCTTACAAAAAGCATTTCTATGCCCAATTCATACATCACGCGTACGGGGAATGTCACATCCTTCATGGAGTATCCTTCATAGAAATGGAAGCGTCCCTGCATGGCGACGATGTCCTTGTCGCCGAGTTTGCCGAAAATCAGTTTTCCGCTATGTCCTTCGACTGTCGAGACCGGGAAATTGGGGATGTCGGAATAGTTGAATTCGTAGCTGTCAGTTATCTCTGAAGCTAATTGTCCCAGTCCTGTGCCCAGAATGATGGCCGTCTTTGGACTTGTTGTCATCCTTTCCTTTAACCAGGATGCTGTTTCTTGAATTTTTTCGTACATAACTAATAATTTTATCATTAAAGTTTTCTGCTCCTTCGAGCATGAATTTTATCTGTATGGGCAGAGCGTAGATGTTTTTCCTGACTTCTTCGCTTAGTCCTTTGAGGTCTTGTAGTCTTGCGGCATCTTTCTCTGTTGTGATGATAGCCTTGGGTGAGGGCAGGGCATCGAATGCGCTGTTGATATTGTCTGCATCATGTGTCTTGAATTGGTGATGATCGGGAAAGGTGAGCGTCGTGAGATGATGCATCACACCATTCAGGTCGTTGACCATCTGGCGAGGTGAGGCAATGCCTGTGATGAGGAGTACATTGTGAGTGCCCAACTCTTTCATTGAGGCCGGACAGCTGTCATTTCCCTCCGGGAATACAGGTTGGGGAGCGGCATAGTCGATGGTGGTGAAAAAGAGTTTCTGGTAGGGATAGAGGTCAAGAGCTTTAGTGAGCACTCTGAACTCCATCGGCTTCAGGTCTTTCGGACATTTGGTGATAATGACCATGTCAGCCCTGTTCTTTCCCGAGAGTGGTTCGCGAAGCCGGCCTGCCGGAAGCAGTGTGTCGTAGATGATGAGCCGGTGATAGTCTACAAGTAGGATGTTGATGCCCGGTTTCACATAGCGGTGCTGGAAAGCGTCGTCAAGCAAAATTACATCCGTATCCTTGGTAGCCTCGTCGTGTTGCAGTCGGTCGATGCCATGTGTGCGTTTCCTGTCTACGGCTACGAACACACCGGGAAACTTCCGGTGCATTTGGTAAGGCTCGTCGCCTATCTGTTGCACTTGCGTGTCATCATCGGCGAGCACATATCCACGGCTTTTGCGCTTGTAGCCCCGTGAGAGGACGGCCACCCGTGCCACTTTTTCCAACAACCGTATGAGATATTCCACGTGAGGAGTCTTGCCCGAACCGCCCACCGTGATGTTGCCCACAGCTATTACAGGAATGTCGAACGCCCGGCTTTTCAACACACCAATGTCGAAAAGCCAGTTGCGAAGTCTCACTCCTGCACCGTAAATCCAACTGAGCGGGCGCAGAAATTCATTGATTTTGATAAGATCTCCTTCTGTTCTCACATTGCTTTTTATCTTATATGGGTGTTTGAAAAGAGCCGTCTCTTTTGCCGTTTATGGTTTCTTGTGTTGACGTTTACATATCCCCATGGGTCTAAATCCGCCAAGCTGTGGCCGACCGACTCCTCATTTCACATCAAGCGTGAAGGGAATCCGGGCCTGCAGCAGTTCACGGTTGCGGGCATTGCGCAGCTCCACAAACGGTTGGTAGAACTCTCCCAAAACCATTCTCATGTGGCTGTCAAGATAGTTATTGTGGTTTTCTGCCTGATTGAGCAACTGTTCCAAGAAGCTGCCAACCAGCGGATATTCTTCCGCATGGTACTTTTTTAGTTTGGCCAGTTGGGCTGCTTTGGTCATTGCCTCTTCCAAACCGCCAAGCTGGTCTATCAGTTTCAGGCGCAGGGCATCCGTTCCCAGCCACACGCGGCCTTGTGCCACGTCTTCCACCTGTGCTGTTTTCATTTTTCGTCCTTCAGCCACACGCTGGCGGAACAGCACATATCCACGGTTCACATAATTCTGAATGGCTGTAGCTTCGGTCGCATTGAAATGTCGTGCCATGGGCACCATACCTATCGGATAGCTGAAAGTGGCCATCTCGTTGGTCTTTTCTTCATCAAATCTGATACCCAATTTCTGGTTGTACAGTTCGCTGAAATCAGGCAGACAGGCAAAGATGCCGATGCTGCCGGTGAGCGTTGTGGGTTGTGCTACCAGCCAACGGGCACCCATGCTCATGTAGTAGGCCCCCGAAGCAGCCATTCCGCTCATCGACACCACTACGGGCTTTTTGGCGTTGAGCAGTTTCACCTGCCGCCAAAGCTGTTCCGAGGCGTAAGCGTCACCGCCCCCCGAGTTGATGCGCAGCACCACCGCTTTCACATCGTCATCGTCAGCTAAATCGGCCAAGTCGCTGCACACCACGTCGGACACGATTTCTTTCTCGCCACCGAAAAGGCTTTCCGACGGCATCCGCACGATAGACCCTTCACAGTAATAGACGGCTATGGCATCGCCTTTGGTATCTTCCTCGCTTGCCTCTATCACGTCGCCAACCGTCACTTGGTTGATGTCTTCGTCCTCTTCAATGCCCAGTTGCTTTTTCATGGCAGCCTTCAGTTGGTCGTAATAGAGCAGTCCGTCCACGATTTTATTGCTCACGAGCATCTTGTTGTCGTTCAGGAAGAGGGTGCTGTCAGCCAACTGCCGGAGCTTGGTCGGAGCGATGTTGCGGCTTTTCGACACATCCGCCACCATGATGTCCCATAACCCGTTGATGTAGCGTTTCACTTGTTCGTGGTTGGGTTCGCTCATCTGCTCCTCGGTGTACCGTTCGGTGTAGCTCTTGAACTTGCCCACTTTAAACACCTGATATTTCAGTCCCACCTTGTCGTAGAGTCCTTTGTTGAACTGTATCCGGGCTGCAATGCCGTGCCAGTCGAGCATTCCCTCGGGGTTGAGGTAGAGTTTGTTGGCTACCGAAGTCAGATAATAGGCTCCCTGCGTGTAGGAATCACCGTATGCGATAATCCACTTGCCGCTTTTTTTGAAGTCGGCCAGCGTGTTGCGCAGTTCCTGTAGCGTGGCGTAGTCGCTCTGCAACACGCCCGCCTGCAAGTAGATACCCTTTATCTTGTCATTGTCTTGTGCTTTCTTGATGGCGTCTTTCAGCTCGTTCAGTCCCAGTTGATTGATTCGATTGCCTGTGAGCCGGCCGATGAAATCTTCTTCCGCCTTTTCGCTGATATCCCCTTGCAGGTTTATCACCAACACCGAATTATCGTCAATCTTGGTCGTTCCGTTGCCAGAAACCATAATGCCGACGAGGCTGATAAAGCCCAAGATGAGCATTACGATGCCGAAACCGAAAAGTCCGACAATCGTGGCAAGAACGTGTTTCAGAAAATCTTTCATGTGTCTTCGTTTATGATTGAAACAATAGTATCAGATGCAAAGATAATAAAAAAGGAGAGAAAAGCAAAAAAATATAGAAAAACTACACCATTATTTATTAACTTTGCATAAAATAGGCTGCATTCGGCAATTAGAAAGCGAGCTTTCATGAAGCCCTTCGATACACTCAACATACAAAATAAATCGCAAAAACAATGAACAAAAAGATTCTTTCAAGCATGATGGGACGGATGTTGCTGTCCTTTTTGCTGCTTTTCCCGATGGCATTGTCTGTTTCGGCACAAGAAACCGCCCGCAAGTTCCGGCTCTCCTTGTCGGTCGACGGCGAAGCCCAACTCTTTGCCTATCTGCCCTCCTCGCCCACAGGGCGGGCCGTGGTCGATTGTCCCGGTGGAGGTTATGCCCATTTGGCCATGGAACATGAGGGGCATCAATGGGCCGACTATTTCAATCGTCAGGGCATTGCTTTCTTCGTGTTGAAATATCGTATGCCACATGGTGACCGTTCGCTGCCGATAGGAGATGCCGAGGCTGCCATGCGTCTGGTGCGCGACAGTGCAGCCGTGTGGTGCGTCAATCCGCACGATGTGGGCATCATGGGCTTCTCGGCCGGTGGGCATTTGGCTTCCACATTGTCCACTCATGCCCCGTTGGCGGCCCGGCCGGATTTCTCCATTCTCTTCTATCCGGTCATAACGATGAATGGGGGCGCACACTCCGGCTCGCGCGAGAATCTTTTGGGCAAGCACCCCGACAAGCAGTTGCTCGACCTTTATTCCAACGAGACACAAGTGCGTGTCCACCGCACACCCCCTGCCATTCTCATCATGGCCAACGACGACAAGGCTGTGCCTCCCGTGGAAAACGGTGTGGCCTATTACAGTGCCATGCGTCGGGCGGGCAATGCCTGCACCATGCTCATCTATCCTTCGGGCGGTCACGGCTTTGGGTTCCGTTCTTCATGGCCTTACCATGAGTTGATGCTCAGCGAACTCACCGCATGGCTCCATCAGCTCCCTTCGTCCAAAGTCGGTGCGCTGCGTGTAGCCTGCATCGGCAACTCCATCACTGAGGGCTATGGCATTCCGATGGCTTCGCAGAACGGTTATCCGGCTGTGCTTCAGTCGATTTTAGGCAACGGCTACTTGGTGAAGAACTTCGGGGTGAGCAGTCGCACGATGCTGAATAAGGGAGACTATCCCTATATGAAAGAGCCGGCGTTTCGCGACGCTCTTGATTTCTGTCCCGATGTGGCCATCGTGAAACTCGGCACCAATGACTCCAAACCCGAAAACTGGCGGTATGGCAGTGAGCTTGCCGCCGACATGCAGACACTCATCGACTCCCTCAAGGCGCTTCCGTCGAAGCCGAAGATTTTCTTGACTACGCCGATACCGGCCTTCAAGTCCACATGGAACATCAGTGACAGTGTCATCACGACCGGGATAATCCCCGTCATCCGCAAGTTGGCCAAGAAAAACAAATGCATGGTGATTGACCTCCACACCCTTTTTGCTGCCGACGGTGACAAAATGCTTCCTGATGGCATCCATCCCAATGCCGAAGGTGCGCGGAAAATGGCCGAAATCATAGCCCGCGAACTGTCTCAGAAAGATCGGAGAAAGAAAATGTGAAAAATAAAATGTTAAAATCAAAAGACTTTACACGCCTTTTTGTCGGGAAATAATTAGAGCATTGTAACGACCGGGATATTTTCCCGTAGCAGTCCTTTGACTTTCTGAAAGGGCCACGGTTGGAAGCTCATTCGGGCCGAGTGAGAATCCAAGTGTGGCCCTTTCGCATGGCTGTTTGGGCCGGATGACACCCCATATTGGGGGTGGATGGCCTTTGTGGATATAGGGAATGAAAAAAGGGAACGGCTACCCGTTCCCTTTGCTATTGCAAAGATAATACATTTTGAAGCCGTTTCCAAATCAGGTGTGAAAGTTGTTGACAAAGACGGGGCGGCGAGTTTTAATTTTTATCCTTTTTGTTTGGCTACATCGAATATTCTTTTTATTTTTGCAAATCATAGTAACCGGATAAATAATAAGCGTGAGATTGTTTAAATGAATGATGGTTTTGAATTGGCCGAAGTCGAAAAGCTCCTCTTTCAGGGAGGGCAACTCCGACCGGATGAACTTCCTCTTAATGAAGTGGAGAACTGTTATCGGTTTCTGGAAGACTTCTGCTCCGACAAGATTATTTACGGCATCAATACCGGCTTTGGCCCGATGGCGCAATGGCGCGTGGCCGACCGGCATCTGACAGCACTCCAATACAACATCATCCGCAGCCACGCAACGGGGGCAGGCGAACCGTTGCCCGACCTCTATGTGAAGGCGGCTATGATAGCCCGCTTGGGCACTTTCCTGCAAGCCAAGTCGGGGGTGCATGTCGATTGCGTGAAGTTGCTGGTCGAATTTATCAATCGCGGGATATTCCCTTTCATTCCCGAGCATGGAAGTGTGGGCGCAAGCGGTGACCTTGTGCAGCTGGCCCACATCGCACTGACGCTCATCGGCGAAGGTGAAGTGCATTATCGCGGAGAGTGGCGCAAGGCCGGCGATGTGCTTCGTGAATGCCGGTTGGAACCTCTCCGGATTCATATCCGTGAGGGCTTGAGCATCACCAACGGCACGAGTGTCATGACAGGCATTGCCATGGTCAACCAGTTTCGTGCCGAACAGTTGCTTGACTGGGCCACCCTGGCCGGCGTGATGATGAACGAGATAGCCTCGTCGTTTGACGACTTGATGGCCCGTGAGCTCAATGAGGCCAAGCGTCATGAGGGCCAACGGGTGATAGCCGAGCGTATGCGTGCCCTTGCCGAGGGCACACATTGCATGGAAAAGCGCGAGCATGAGCTTTACAACGGCGGGCATGAGGAAAAGACATTTGGGCACAAAGTGCAGGCCTACTATTCGTTGCGGTGTGTGCCGCAGATATTGGGGCCCATTTATGAGACGCTGGCCAACAGCCGTAAGGTGATAGAGGAGGAACTCAACTCGGTCTGCGACAATCCCGTGGTGGATCCCGTGTCGCGGAATGTCTATCACGGAGGCAATTTCCATGGCGACTACATCTCGCTCGAAGAAGACAAGGTGAAGATAGCGGTGGTGAGACTGGCCATGACTTCCGAGCGTCAGCTCAACTATCTGTTTCACGATCGCATCAACGGCATTCTGCCGCCGTTTCTCAATCTGGGCACGTTAGGACTCAACTATGGAATGCAGGCCTGCCAGTTCACGGCCACGTCGACCACGGCCGAGTGTCAGACGCTTGCCATGCCCAACTACGTGCACAGCATTCCCAACAACAACGACAATCAAGACATCGTGTCGATGGGCACTAATACGGCGCTTATCACCCGCCACGTGATAGAAAACTGTCGCCAGATCATCGCCATCCAATACATTGCTTTGGCACAGGCTGTAGACTGTCTCGGCATTCAAGATAAGTTGGCATCCACGAGCAGGCGTATCTATGAAGAAGTCAGAAAGGTCTGCCCCACGTTCGTGGAAGATACACCTTTTTATAAAGATATAAGGAATGTGGAGTGCTGGATGGCCGATCATCCTCTGCGGTTCGCCGATGATCGGGGCGGAAGAGAATCTTAAACAACGACAAACGACAAGTAAATGAAATACGCATTGGTAACGGGAGGATCCCGCGGCATCGGCAAGGCCATCGCCTTGAGGTTGGCCCAGACGGGCCTGCCCGTGATAGTAAACTATTGCAGCAACGACGAAGCGGCCCGCCAAACGGTGGCGGAGATAGAGACTGCCGGCGGAAAAGCCGAACTGCTGAAGTTTGATGTGTCCGACGGCGAGGCTGTCGAGGCTGCGTTGGAAGCGTGGGAAACTGCCCACCCCGACGACTATGTTTCGGTGTTGGTGAACAATGCCGGCATCCGTCGTGACAATCTGCTCATATTCATGCAAAACGAAGAGTGGCGCGAGGTGGTCGATACGCCCCTCAACGGCTTCTTTTTCGTCACCCGTCGATTGCTTAAAAACATGTTGGCCCATCGTGGCGGGCGTGTCATTAACATTGTTTCGTTGAGTGGCATCAAAGGTCTGCCCGGGCAGACCAATTACAGTGCGGCCAAGGCGGCCCTCATCGGAGCCACCAAGGCTCTTGCCCAAGAGGTGGCCAAGCGCAAGGTAACGGTCAATGCCATAGCCCCCGGCTTCATCGCCACGGACATGACGAAAGATCTGGACGAGAAGGAGTTGAGCAAGCTCATTCCTGCCGGCCGTTTCGGCAGACCCGAAGAAGTGGCTTCGCTCGCCGCTTTCTTGTCCGGTGATGAGGCTGCCTATATCACCGGACAGGTCATCCAAATCAATGGCGGGCTGCATACTTAAAATGCAAAAGGTGAAAAATTAGGCAGCATGAACAATAGGAGAAATGGCCAAATAAACTATGGCGATTTGCTTCTTTGATTTTCAAATTAGTAATAAAATAAATGTAAATATTCACATAGATGGTGAGGAAATGGGCTCTTTGCACCAATGACGAGGATAGAGAAACATCTGGCAAGATGATGAGCAGGAGTTTTCTTTGCATCTTTGAATTTTTAAATATTTGAGTTTTAAATGATTCGTGTGGTTATTACGGGCATGGGCATTTGGTCGTGTCTCGGAAAAAATAAGGAAGAAGTCACGCAGTCACTTCGTGAGGGGAAGTCGGGCATCGGCATCGAAGAGGAACGGCTGGTGTATGGTTATCAGTCTGCCTTGACGGGACTCGTGGAGCGTCCTGTACTGAAAGGATTGCTCCACCGCCGATTGCGTGCAGGTTTGCCGGAAGAGGGTGAATATGCTTTCATGGCCGCCCGTGAGGCTTTTGAGCAGGCCGGAATCGATGAGGCGTTTCTTCAGCAACACGAAGTGGGCGTCATTTTCGGCAACGACTCGTCGGCCCGCCCGGTCATTGAGGCGGCCAAAATCATGGAAGAGAAGCACGACACCCAGCTTTTGGGGTCGGGCTATATCTTTCAGTCGATGAACTCCACAGTGAATATGAACTTGAGTTCTATCTTCCAGTTGCGCGGCGTCAACTTCAGTGTGAGTTCGGCTTGTGCCAGTGGCAGTCATTCCATAGGCTTGGGCTATCTGCTCATCAAACAGGGATTGCAAGACCGCATCCTTTGTGGTGGGGCGCAAGAGGTGAACTATTATTCCATGGCAACTTTCGATGCGCTTGGCGCTTTTTCCATGCGTATGGATGAACCGGCCAAGGCCTCCCGCCCGTTCGATCGCGATCGCGACGGATTGGTGCCGAGCGGTGGCGGTGCAGCTGTGATGCTTGAAAGTTATGAGAGTGCTGTAAGGCGTGGTGCCCCCATCCTTGCCGAAGTGTGTGGATATGGCTTTTCGTCCAACGGCGGTGGCATCTCGCAACCTTCCGATGAAGGCAGCGTGATTGCTATGGAGCGTGCGTTGCAGATGGCAGGACTTGAAGTCGGCGATATTGATTATATCAACGCCCATGCCACTTCCACCCGGCAGGGAGACATGTTTGAAGCAATGGCACTCGATCGCATGTTTCGTGGTCGCCATGCACTCATCTCGTCCACCAAAGGCATGACGGGGCATGAGTGTTGGATGGCCGGTGCAAGTGAAATCGTGTATGCCACGCTGATGATGCAGCACGGTTTCGTGGCTCCAAACCTCAATTTTGAGAATCCCGATGAGTATTCCGAACATCTGAATATTGCCACCCAAACAGTGGAAACAGAAATCAACGCAGTTCTAAGCAATAGTTTCGGATTCGGAGGAACCAATTCGGCCTTAGTGATAAAGAAAGTAAAAGAGTAGCAACTTTAATATTTCACGCTTATGAAAAAAATGATGATGGTGGCAGCTTTCTTGCTGTCTGTAGTTTCTGCTTTTGCAGGAGAGAAAGTTGATTTAAGTGCTCTGAAGGGCGAACAGAAAATCAATTTTGTGGTAGACTGGGCCGACTTGACCATCGACCGTAAGTCTGTTCCCAACTGGCTGGAAGTTCGTCAGGCCGACCAACCTGATTGGGATGCCAAGAAAGAACTGAATGAGGAGTTGAAACCTCGGGTAGACGATTTAGTTGAGGCTGCCAATAAGAAGTTGAGCTCTTGCAACTTGTACCTCAGCAAGGACAAATCTTGTAAGTACACATTGGTTTTGAAGCCTCAGAACGTCAGCAAGAAGGGCGACAATATCATCAAGTGTGTGGTGAAGACGACTTCCGGTAAGAAGACCATAGCCGAGTTTTCTATTGCTGGAAAAGGTGGAACGTTCGGTTCGATGTCAAACCTTTGGGGAGATGGGTTCAAGGATTCCGGCAAGAAGTTGGGCAATTTTATCAAGAAAGCTTTAAAGTGAGGGCGGTTGGTGGCAGATTTGCCATCATCCTCTCTGAGAAGTTATAGACCATGTATCTTTCGGCACCGTTAGAAAGAAAATATACGAAAGAAACGTTGTCAGCACGCGAAGCACAGCGGTTGGCAGAGTTTATTGCTTTCGGCCCGATAGTTTTTGAGGTGTCTCGCTTGATGATCAAGTGGGGCATCCTCGAAATGCTACGTACAGAAGAATTGACCGCAGCAGAAGTGGCGGAGCGTGCAGGCGTGAGCGTCTATGCGGCTAAGTGCCTGCTGGAAGCCTCGTTGGGCATCGGCACAGTGTTAGTCAACAAAGACACCGACCGCTTTTCGATATCCAAAACCGGTTGGTTTCTGCTCAACGACCCCGCTACGCGGGTGAACGTTGACTTCAACCACGATGTCACCTATCAAGGAATGTTCCGGTTGGAGGAGGCCCTAAAAGAAGGCCGGCCGGTAGGTTTGAAGCATCTCGGTGATTGGAGCACCATCTATGAGGGGCTGTCACGGTTGCCCGATGATGCCCGGAAAAGCTGGTTTGCCTTCGACCATTTTTATAGTGACAGTTCGTTTGAAGAAGCTTTGGCTATTGTTTTTGCCAAGAAACCGCGTGAGTTGATGGATGTAGGAGGCAATACCGGCCGATGGGCCATGCAATGTGTGGCTCACGATGAGGCGGTGCGGGTCACCATCGTCGACTTGCCGCAGCAACTGGAGCTGATGCGTCGGTATACTGCCGGGAAGCATGGAGCCGACCGCATTGATGGTTATGCCATGAATCTGCTTGACCGCGAGAGCCGGTTTCCGACTGACAAGCACTTTGATGCTATTTGGATGAGCCAATTCCTCGACTGTTTCGGCGAAGACGAGATAGAGAGCATTTTGGCGCGGGCGGCCCGGGTGATGGACGAAAATACTACTTTATATATTATGGAGACCCTTTGGGATCGCCAAAAATATGAAACGGCAGCCTTTTGCCTGACCCAGACCAGCCTTTATTTCACCGACATAGCCAATGGAAACAGCAAAATGTATCACTCTGATGACCTCATCCGTTTGATTGGAAAAGCAGGCTTGCGGGTGGATAAGATACACGACAACCTCGGACAAGGACACTCCATCATAGAGGTGAAGACCCAATAAGAATATATCAATAGAAATCATATCAATTTATGGAAAGAAAAGAAATAGAAGAAAAAGTTAGAGAATTTCTGATCGATGATCTGGAAATCGACGAAGAAAATCTTGCCCCCGAGGCCCTGTTAAAAGACGACCTCGGCATTGATTCGCTCGACTTTGTAGACATCGTGGTGATTGTCGAAAAGAAGTTCGGTTTCAAAATCAAGCCTGAAGAAATGGCGGGTGTGAAAACTTTGAAGGATTTCTGCGATTATATCGAGTCGAAAGTATAATTCGGTTTTTTGTCTTTTCCGGAACAAAAGAATACACGATAGGGACAAAATGTGTGAAAGAGAACTTAGCAGGCCTTAGCCTGATAAGAAGAGACTAACGATGAACAAGAGCAAGGAAAAGCCGGAATGGAAAGGCAAAACGGGGGGGACATTGTGGATGCACCGTTGCCTGATATGGATGATGGGACATCTTCCACTCCGTGGCCTATATGCCTTCACCGATGTTTTTGTGATCCCTTTCTGTATGCTTTTCTCCCGTCAAGGCTATCTGGCGATATACCATTACTTTCGTCGACGAAGAAACGAGGGAGTGTGGCGCGCCTTTCTGCACACCTATCTCAATCATTGCAAGTTTGCAGAAGTGATTCTCGACCGCTTCTATATCTACGCCGGCGGGAAGTTTGATTTTGACATCGAAGACAATGGACGTTATCTTGACCTTGCAAAAGGGAAAGACGGTTTTGTCATCTTGAGTGCCCATGTAGGCAATTATGAAGCTGCGGGCTATACGCTCGTGGCGGAGAACAAGCGATTCAATGCGCTTGTGTATGCTGGGGAGGCCGAGACGGTGATGGATTATCGACGAAAGATGTTTGAGGGGAATAATCTTCGCATGATTCTCATTCGTGACGACATGAGCCATCTGTTTGAAATGAACAATGCGTTGGCCGAAGGCGAGAGTGTGAGTATTCCCGCTGACCGGATTTTCGGAAGCAGCCGGCATTTTGACATCGATTTTATAGGGGCGAAAGCTAAGTTTCCCATGGGACCTTTTGCAACCGCCGTTCAGCGGAACTTACCCGTACTGGCAATCAATGTGATGAAAGTTTCGGCAAAGAAATACCGTCTTCTCATCAAGCAGTTGGACTATGCAGATGAAGGACAGAGCATCAAAGTCCGTGCCGAGAGGTTGGCACACGCATACGCCCGGAATCTTGAGAGGGTGCTTGATGAATATCCCACACAGTGGTTTAACTATTTTGAGTTTTGGAACTGATGGACTTGGAGCAGATAGATATACACGAGTTGTTGCCTCAACGGGAGCCTTTCGTGATGGTGGACAAGTTGGTCTATTTTGACGAAAAGACCACCACGACAAGCTTTCTTGTGCGGGAAGACAATCTCTTTGTGGAAAATGGCCGGCTGAATGCGTGTGCATTGGCAGAAAACATTGCCCAGACCTGTGCCGCCCGGTTGGGATATGTCAACAAGTATATTCTCAAGCGAGGCATACAGATAGGCTTTATCGGTGCGGTGAAAGACATGAAAGTCATTGATACGCCGGTCGTGGGCGATGTGCTTACCACCACTATCCATGTGTTGGAGCAGATCATGGGACTCACTTTGGTGACGGCTGTGATTAGGATTGGAGACCGAGTGGTCACTACTGCTGAAATGAAGATTGCTTTGGCTGATGAGGTGGCAGCAGAGCAACCGGTTTCGCAGAAGGCTCAAACGGAAAGAAAGTCATGAAAGAATTGAGGGCATCCAAGGAGTTTGAAATACGATTCAGTGAGGTCGACTCCATGAACTTTGTGTGGCATGGTTCCTATCCACTTTATTTTGAAGATGCGCGTGAGACGTTCGGAGCTAAATATGGGTTGGAGTACATGACCATTTTCGGCAACGGATGCTATGCGCCGCTGGTGGATTTGAGTTTCCATTACAAGAAACCTTTGCTTTATGGTATGCACCCGCGCATTGACATAATCTATCGTCCCACGGAGGCTGCAAAAATAGTCTTCGATTATGAAATCTATGATACGGCTACGGGCGAACTGCTGGCTACGGGCGAAAGCGTACAGGTGTTTCTTGATAAAGATTATCAGTTGATGTGGGAGAATCCGCAGTTTTATGAAGACTGGAAAAAGAAATGGTTGAGATAATAGCCGATAACATAACATCTCCTTTAGGTTTCACGACCGAAGATAACTATCGGGCAGTGAAAGCAGGGAGCTCCATGCTTCGCCGGTATGATGGCAAGTGGGGGATTCCTGAACCGTTCACGGCTTCCCTTTTTACCGATGAGCAGTGGGGTGAGATGTCCGGAGAAGGGAGGTTTACACGTTTTGAGCGCATTCTCATCCATTCCGCTGATGAAGCCTTGCACCATACCGGTGTCAACCCTAAATCGGAAAGAGTGCTCTTTGTGGTGTCCACGACAAAAGGAAACATCGAATTGCTTGATTCGGTCGAGGCCGACTTTTCCCGCGAGAGAGTGTTACCGGGATATGCTGCCCGCATGGTGACAGCTTATTTCGGTAACCCGAACGAACCGTTGGTGGTCTCTAATGCCTGTATATCAGGTCTGAGCGCACAGATAGCCGCCGCCAGAGCGTTGGAGAGTGGGCTTTATGATTATGCTGTCGTGGTTGGAGCCGAAGTGCAAAGCAAGTTTATTATAAGTGGTTTTCAGTCGTTCAAGGCATTGTCGCCAGTGGCGTGCAAACCTTTTGACAAGGAGCGGTGTGGACTGAATGTCGGTGAAGCTGCTGCTTGCATGATAATGAAACGGGCTGTGACACATGGCGGTTGGTGCGCTGTAAGCGGTGCAATCCGTAACGATGCCAATCACATATCCGGTCCCTCTCGTACAGGCGAGGGCAGTTACCGGGCATTGAAAGCGGTGCTGATAAGACAAGCAGGCAAAGTATCATGTGATGATAGCGTTTTAACCGAAGAGCTGGCTTTCATCAATGTACACGGTACTTCCACGCTCTATAATGACGAAATGGAAGCAACGGCCATCCATAGAATGGGGCTGTCGGTTCTTCCGGTAAACACGTTGAAAGGCTATTATGGCCATACGATGGGTGCTGCGGGCATCTTGGAAGCCGTTTTGTCTATGCGTGCCATTGATGACCATACGGTGTTGGCTACGCGAGGATTTGACAAAATGGGCGTTTCCCATGCTGTCAACATTTCCAACCGGAACCGGTCGACAAACAAACATGCCTTTGTAAAATTGCTCTCCGGATTCGGAGGGAGCAATGCTGCCATGTTGTATAAGAGAGGAGGGAAAGCATGAAGATTGTCCGGCAAGTGGAAATAACTCCCACCCATGTTATCGTTAATGGGCAAAGGCTTGATGTAGAGGGCACGGGAAGCGAAATGTTGAAAAACGTGTATCGCACGAGAATAGGCTTCTATCCGAAATTCTTTAAGATGGACACTTTGTGCAGACTGGGTTTTGTGGCTTCAGAATTGCTGTTGCAAGATGAAAACCCCAACCGTGTTTTTGATGAAAAAGGACGTGTGCCTGAAGGAGAAGGACGGGAAGATAGAGCAATCATCGTTTTCAGTAGGCTGGGTTCACTCTGCAATGACAAGGACTATGAGCATACGATAGAGCGTGCAGATAACTATTTCCCAAGTCCGGCTGTTTTCGTTTACACACTGCCCAACATCGTGACGGGTGAGCTTGCGATACGCAACAGATATTTTGGAGAGACTTCCTGCTATGTGCTGGCCGAAGAAAACGAGGCATTGATGATGTCCGTAGCTGAAGAGACTTTGCTCGATCCGATGACGACAAGCATGCTCTGCGGATGGCTTGATTGTGAAGACAAGGAACATTTTAATGCAAAATTATATTTAATGGAAAGATAATGGAATTGCAAGAAGAACTGAAACATAAGATTATCGAGGCATTAAACCTCGAAGAAGTTACCCCCGAAGAGATTGACTCCGATGCTTCACTCTTTGGTGACGAAGGCTTGGGACTTGATTCGATCGATGCACTTGAGTTAATTGTGCTGCTCGAGAAAAACTATGGTATCAAAGTCAAAGACCCCAAAGAAGGTAAGCATATCTTTAAGAGTGTCAAGGTGATGGCCGATTATGTAGCTGCCAACCGCACAAAATAATTTTTGTTGCAATAAGCATAGAGGTGGATAAGAATGTAGTCATAACCGGAAGCGGGATTGTTTCTGCCATTGGAAATAATAAACAGCAATGCTACGCCTCGCTTGTTGAGGGGCGGGGAGGGATTGCCCTTGTGCGCTATCTGCATACAACCCATACGGAATATCCGGTGGGCGAGGTGAAGATGAGTAACGGGGAGATGGCAGAACTACTGGGACTGAAGTCTGGGGAAGGATATTCCCGTACCGAACTGATGGGTATTATAGCCTTAAAAGAGGCATTGGAAGAAGCGCAGCTCAAGGATGTCCGGGCTGCTTTTGTCTCCGGGACAACCGTTGGGGGAATGGATATGACAGAGCAGTCTTATCCGGACAACCTCACACCGGAATTGCTTGACCGACACGACTGTGGAGCAAGTACAAACCGGATTGCCGACTATTTCGGTGTTTTCGATTTCACTTCTACCATCTCCACTGCTTGCAGTTCGGCCACCAATGCTATTATCTTTGGTGCCCGGCTCATTCAAAGTGGAATGCGAGATGTTGTCGTGGTGGGGGGAAGCGAAAGCCTTACACGTTTTCACCTCAATGGTTTCAAGTCGCTGATGATTCTCGACGAGGAGGTCTGCAAGCCTTTTGATGTAGCGCGCAAGGGACTCAATTTAGGCGAAGGGGCTGCTTATCTGGTGTTGGAAAGCGAAGCGTTTGCCCGTAGACGGGGCGCAAAGATTCTCGCCCGGTATGAAGGAGGAGGAAATGCGTGTGATGCTTTCCATCAAACGGCATCTTCCTCCGATGGAGAAGGGGCTTTCTTGGCCATGAGGGAAGCATTGCATGAGGCCGGACTGATGCCGAAAGATATCCAATATGTCAATGCTCACGGTACAGGTACACCAAACAATGATGCCAGTGAGAGTGCAGCCTTGAGGCGCGTTTTTGGTGATGCCTTGCCGGCCGTGTCATCGACAAAAGGCTTTACAGGGCATACGACGAGTGCAAGTGGAAGCATTGAGAGTGTTTTTTGCCTTTTGGCACTGCAACACCGGTTTGTGCCACAGAACCTTAATTGGCAGAAATCTGATGAGGAATGTATCGTACCGGTGCATGGAGCGTTGGCAGACGGTGTCTCAAGAAGTATGGAAAAATCAGAGGAGCATGATGGTTGCCCCGTGCTGAACCATGTTATGTGCAATGGCTTTGGATTTGGTGGCAATGACTCTACGGTGATTTGGGGACGTTTCGAACAGGAAAAAGCCATGTGAACAGCGTGTCCGAATAAAGATGAGAAAATCGATATGGAGAATAAAGTATATGTCATAGGGCGTGCGGAAAATGTGCCGGAAGAGGAATATCGCCGGTATCTCAATCCGATGAAAACCCGTCGTTACGGCAGGTTGCTGAAGCGTGCGTTGGCCACAGCCCTGAAAGTCATCGGAGAAACCGGTGTGGAGCATCCCGATGCTATCATCAATGGTACGGCTTTAGGATGCTTGGAGGAGACAGAATATCTGCTGAACGGACTTGCTTTGGAAGGTGAAGAGGTGAGTATGCCCACCCATTTTATGCAGTCCACCCATAACACGGTGGCCTCTCTTATTGGCATCTACACCCATACACATGGGTACAACTGCACGTACAGTCATCGCAAAATATCCTTTGAATGCGCTATGCAGGACGCGTTCATACAAATGAAGGTGGGAAAAATTAGGACGGCTCTCGTGTGTGCTAATGACGAGCTAACCCCGAGAGTGAAGAAAATTTTTAATGATTTGGGATTTGGAAAAGAATTGGTGGATGGAAATTCCGTTCCGATGGTAGGTGTTGCGACCGACCGTTCGGTGGCGGTGATGTTGTCGACCGAACCGGGAGAGCACCCACTTGCAGAGATTACGTCTGTAGAAATTTGGCATGGTGTGGGCAAAGAAGATACGGCAGAGATCAAATATACGGCCCTATGAGATTGTTTTTGATAGCCGTTGTGCAAAGTATGTTGCTCTGTGGAGGACAAGTTTTGCTTAAGTTTGCACTCCAAAAGATGGGAGGATTCGCATGGACTGTACATTTCTTTGCGAGCCAACTTACCAACTGGTGGTTTCTCGGTTGTGGGATCTGCTATGCTGCGGCAACAGTCCTCTGGATGTACATTATCAAGAACTTTCCCTTTTCCATGGCTTATCCGATGATATCGCTTAGCTATGTATTTGGCATGTTGACAGCTATGCTTATTTTCCACGAGACAATTCCTGTAACAAGATGGATAGGCGTTGCGCTCATCATGGGTGGTTGCATATTGGTTGCACGTTGAGGGGGGGAAGTCTAAAGTGCATGTTGCGAAGTGAGACATGATATGAACTAACAAATAAATGTGGAGCAAATGAAGTCATATATAAGAAATTTTATAGTTGGAGCAGTGCTTTCGCTGGGGACAGTCCTTCCCATGTCTGCACAACAGTTGCGCAAGGTAACGGCGCAACAGAGTGCCGTTATGATTAAGGAAATCAGCAAGTCAGCGCAAACGGTGAAGGCTTTGAGTTGTGATTTCATCCAAGTGAGTGAGGTGTCGTTTTTGGAAGAGAAAGTCACTTCCCACGGTTTGATGAAGTATCGTAATATGGGTAGTCTGGTGTGGCAATATACCTCTCCATTCAAATACACGTTTTCGATTGATAATAATGTAGTCACGATGAAGTCTGGAAGTCGCACGCAATCTGTTGATCTGGCTGCGAGTAAAACCTTTCAAAACGTTGTCAAGATGGTGAAAAGCAGCATCACAGGACAGAATCTTAACAATAATCGGGATTTTAGCGTGGTCATGTATGCCGGTGGGAGCACTTGGATGGCGCAGCTCACTCCCCGTCACAATCAGATGAAGCAATTTGTAAAAACCGTCAGTCTTTATTTTGATAAATCTCGTCGCATGGTGAATAAAGTAGTGATGATGCAGGCCAATGGTGATAAAATCACTATTGAGTTGACTAATATAAAGGTGTCGCGATGAAGCTGTTACACTCTATGTTCGAAATAAGTGGGGACAACATTGGCGGTAAGGCTGTTTCTTTGTCAGATGAGACGGCTTCCCATGCTGATTTCACTCTCTGTTTCAATCCTGACCATCCGATTTATCAGGCGCATTTTCCCGGTAAACCGATCACTCCCGGTGTGTGCATCGTTAAGGTACTTGGCGAATTGCTTGAGTTGAAACTCGGAAGGCGGCTCGAACTGAAGGAAATCAAAAACCTGAAGTTCGTTTCTCCCATTTCGCCAATAGCCAATGCGAGGGTAGATGTCCGCTTTCGTAAAATAGATGTGAGCGAACATGTCAAGGTGCAGGGGACCATCACTCGGGGGGAAACTGTCTATACGAAATTCTCTTTGATATTTCATGAATAACGAGGAAATTAGAGCCGTCATGGAGACTGAGCACATTTGTGTGCTCATTCCTTCCTATCACAACGAGAAGACGATTGTCGGTGTGTTGCATCGTGTCATGATGTACACCGACAACGTTATTGTCGTGCTCGATGGCGAACCTCAAAAGGCGTGTCAGGTTATAGCTGATGCCAGTCTGAAACCCTATATCTTGTCATACAAAAAGAATCAGGGGAAAGGCCATGCCTTGAAAGAAGGCTTTAAGGAGGCCATCCGCCGAGGTTATGAATATGCCATTACGCTAGATAGCGATGGACAGCACTATCCCGAGGACATCCCTCTCTTCATTGACGCTTTTCTTGCCAATAGAGGCTCTTTCCTTGTTGGTGTTCGAAATTTTGGCCATGAGAATATGCCGGGTGGAAATACTTTTGCCAATAAGTTTTCAAACTTCTGGTTTCATCTCCAGACCAGTCACTCCCTCGAAGACACCCAGTGTGGTTTCCGTATGTATCCTCTTTCCATGCTCAATGCCGGTTGGGTCATCACCTCTCGCTATGAATCGGAGTTGGAATTGCTCGTCTATTCGGCTTGGAAAGGCGTTAAGCTTGTCCCAATACCCATTCGGGTTTATTATCCCCCTCAAGGAGAAAGGGTCAGTAACTTTCGTCCATTCCAAGATTTCATGCGTATCACCCTATTGAATATCGTGCTTACGACAGGTGCTCTTTGCTATTATCTGCCGCTGCAAATGATTAGGAGGCTTTGCCGATGAATACGTTTTTCTTGAAAATATACGATGTTTTGGGCAGGCATAAGGTCATGACGGTGGTTTTGATGCTTGCTTTTGTCGCAGCGTTTGTGGCAATGGCATTACGCGTGGACTACGAAGAGGATATTTCCAAGTTTCTCCCTCAGAACGAGCAGAATGAGAAGTATGCCGATGTGTATCGGCAGATAAACTCTCAAAACCGTATAGCTGTTATCTTTGAGATGCGGGATACTACCGCCGTAGTCGATACCGACAGCATGGAAGAGGCCATGGAATATCTTGGCACTTGTTTGAAGCAGATGGCGCAATCTTCCAGCTTTCAGACTAAAACAGGTCTTCGGGTGACGAATCTACAAACGGCTATTGATGAGGAAAAGCTGCTCGGTATGCTCGATTTCGTATATCGCAACGCTCCTTATTTTGTTCTTCCGGATGATTACGAACGTTTAGACACGATCGTGCTTAATCAGGAATATATTCACAACCGGCTGGTGGAGGTCAAGCAGCAGCTTATCGTTACCAACGGAATGGCCATGCAGACACTTCAATACGATCCGTTGCAACTTTTCGCCCCTGTGATGAAACGGCTTCAAGACTTGCGGATGAATGACAGTTTTCAGCTGGTCGATGGTTATATCTTTACCAAAGACGGGCGTCACTCCATGATTACTTTCGACAGTCCGTATGGTTCCAGCGAGACCCAAAAGAATGCGGAGCTTGCCGGTGCTCTTGACACATTGATGGCCCGGACCGAAATGCGTTTTCCGTCCATCCGTGTGTCAGCCATTGGAGCACCCTTGATAGCAGTCACCAATGCCCGGCAAATCAAGACCGACTCTCTCATTGCCGTGTCGATAGCGGTGGTTCTCATTCTGGTATTGCTCGTTTGGCATTATCGCCGGTTGTCCGATATCATGTGGATTGGTGCAAGCATTTCGTTTGGATGGCTCTTTGCCATAGCTGGCATGAGTGTTTTCTACGACAGTGTATCCATTATCGTGCTCGGTATCGGTAGTGTCATCATCGGCATTGCGGTCAACTATCCGCTTCATTTCCTTGATCACATTCGTGAAGTCACCGACAGGCGTGAGGCTTTACGCGAAATGGTGTCACCCTTGTTGATAGGTAACATCACGACGGTGGCAGCTTTTCTCTGCCTTGTATGGCTTGATGCACAGGCCATGCGCGACCTCGGGGCATTCGGCAGCCTGATGCTGATAGGTACCATTCTTTTTGTCTTGGTTTTTCTGCCGTTGTTTACCAAGGCCCACAAACGCCGGCAGTATGAACATCACAGTTCCCGTTTCCGTCTTCCCCAAATCCCTTACCTCTTCCCGCTGGTTTGTGCCATAACGCTCGTGTTGGGTTATTTCTCCTTGCAAACCTCTTTCGATTCCAATCTTGCCCACATCAATTACATGACTCCTTCCCAACGTTCGGACATGGAGTTGCTGGCTTCATCCGTACATGATGCACCGGTCTATGTGGTGGTTGAGGGCAAGACCCTCGAAGAAGCAGCTGGACAGAACAGACGGGTGGAAAGAGAATTGCGCCAAAAAGGGATGCCCTTGCAAGGTGTTGGCGATTTTTTGAATGTGGACGGAGATTCACAAGTGACGGGAAATGAATGGAACCGGTATATGAATAAGGATACCTATTTTGTCGGTCGTGCCCCCTGCAAGTGTGAGGAAGACTTGCGTCATTTGTCCCATACGACTGTCCGTGAACGGTTGTTGACCGTTTTTCGCAATGAATGTCGGTCATTGGGCTTCTCCGAGCGGGCTTTCCAGCCTTTCGTCGAACTCATCAGCCGTAATGTGTCTCCCCGTTCCGTTTTTTATTTCCAACCATTGACCGCCCAATTTTTGGGAACTTACATTTTGAAAACGGGTTCAGGCTATCGCATGGTGAATTATCTCCACACCGAACGGGAGCAACTTGCGAAAGATGCCGTCAGGGCCTCGTCGGCCAAAGCCTTTGCTTTCAGTGCCAAAGATATTGGTAACCAACTTGTTGACATTCTCAACAACTCGTTCAATTACGTTGGTTTTGTTTGCGGTTGTGTTGTATTCTTTTTCCTCTGGCTTTCTTTCCGTCGCGTCGAACTGGCTTTGATGTCCTTTTTGCCGTTGGCAGTCGGATGGATTTGGATATTGGGTCTGATGCAGCTTTTAGGCATTCAGTTTAATATTGTCAATGTCATCCTTGCCACATTTATTTTTGGGCAAGGCGACGACTACACCATTTTCATCACAGAGGGACTGCTCTATGAACACACCACCGGACAAAAACGGCTTGCAAGCTATAAGCGCAGTGTGATGCTCAGTGCCGTACTCATGTTCATCGGCATTGGCACTCTTATTTTTGCCAAGCACCCCGCTCTTCGTTCTTTGGCCGAAGTGACTATCATTGGTATGGTTACTGTTGTCCTGATGGCCAACTATCTCCCTCCTCTTGTGTTCCGTTGGCTGGTGCGAGCTGATGTTGCAGATGTCCAAAACCGTTTGGCATCCACCGGGAAAACGGTTCCGGTGCCAATGAGGGGCAGTTCGTCAGCCTTGACACCAACGGCATTCATCTCCCGCCCGCTCCCCCTCACGCTGAAGCGTTTGACCTATTCTGTAGGCTACATGCTGTTTTTTCTGATGTTTATGTATTGTGGGGCTCTGCCTTATACATGGCTGTACTTCCATCTCGGGCGAATAACGGAGCGGAAACGCCTTCACTATCACCGTCTCATCAGGGGCGTGGCGAAATATGGCTTGCGTTTGCTTCCCGGCATTCGCTTTGCTGTTGACAATCGGGTAGGAGAGACTTTTGAGAAGCCGGCAGTCATTATTTGTAATCATCAGAGCCATCTTGACATCCTCAGTGTGTTGCAATTCTCGCCGAAACTGATTATTGTCACCAACGGATGGACATGGCACAATCCATTCTACGGTTCTGTGCTTCATCATGGCGACTTCCTGCCCGCAGCTGACGGGATGGAAAAGAATATGCCCAAACTACGCGAACTTTACAAGAAAGGTTATAGCATCGTCATCTTCCCCGAAGCCACTCGTAGTGCAGATTACAGCATTTTGCGTTTCCATAAAGGCGCTTTTTATCTGGCCCACGAACTTGGTGCCGATATCCTGCCACTCTATATCCACGGTGCAGGCCATGTGTTGCCCAAAAAAGACTTTATGTTGCGTCAAGGCCAAATCCTTATTGAAGTGGGGCGGCGTGTGTGTTTTGAGCGATATGATGATGAAGGCATTACAGCCAATGAGGCCATCCGTAAGATGACGAAGGCTATGCGCCATCATTATCAGAAACATTATGCTGAGTTGTGCTCATCGATAGAAACCGATGACTATCTTGCTCCTTATCGCAAATTGCGCGACTATTACAAAAACTAATGAGTATGGAGAAAGATGCAATCATTATAGGTGCCGGTTTGGGAGGACTTTCCACCGGTGTGGTGCTGGCTAAAAACGGTTATCGCGTGACAGTGCTTGAGCAGGGTGGGCAGCCCGGTGGCTGTCTGCAATGTTTCACACGTCAGGGCGTTAAGTTTGAAACCGGTATGCATTTTATTGGTTCTGCTGCAGAGGGGCAGACCCTGCACCGACTTCTTCATTATCTGGAAGTCGATGTGCCCCTTTCACAACTTGATGCAGAAGCATACGAAGTCATATCCCTGCAAGGCCGCCACTATCCTTTTGCCTGTGGCCGTCAGCGTTTTGTAGAACGCCTTTCTGAGTTTTTCCCCGACCAGCGGGCCAATCTTGATCGCTTCTGCAACCTCATCAGTCAAGTAGCTGAAGCCTCCTCCCTCCACAGTTTGAAGCATACGGAAACAGATGCTGCCATCAATACGGAGTATCTGTTGAAGAGCATCAATGAGGTGGTCGATGTGACCATCACCGATCCTGTCCTACGGCAAGTGGTGGTAGGCAATTTGCCCCTTTATGCCGCAGAGAAAGACAAGACCCCTTTTTCTACCTATGCTTTTGTGATGGATTTCTATAATCGTAGTGCATGGCGCGTGGTAGGAGGCAGCGACCGCATTGCCCGCAGCCTTGTCCGGACCATCCGTCGGTATGGCGGCGAGGTGCTTATCCGTAAACAGGTGACCCACATCAACTGCGATGCCTCCCACGCTACGGGTGTCACCTGTGCCGATGGCAGCCATTTCGAGGCAGCCGTCATTATCAGCGATGCCCATCCCGTCCGCACACTCGAACTTGTAGATTCGCCGCTCCTCCGTCCTGCCTATCGACGACGCATCAAGTCGCTGCACAACACGGTGGGCGGCTTTTCTGTTTATCTGCGTTTCAAGGAGAACACCGTGCCTTACATGAACTATAATTTCTATGGCTATAAAGGGCCTTCACCTTGGAATTGTGAACACTATACGCCGGAAGAGTGGCCCAAAGGCTATCTCTACATGCACTTTTGTGACGAAGAACATCAGCAGTACGCCCGCAGTGGAGTCATTCTTTCCTATATGCAAATGGACGATGTAGAGCCGTGGAAAGGTACACAGGTGGGAAAGCGCGGAGAAGCCTACGAACGTTTCAAGACCGAACATGCCGAGCGCCTGTTGGATGAAGTGGAGAAAGAGTTTCCGGGGTTGCGCAGTCGGATAGCCGGCTATTATACTTCCACTCCGCTCACCTACCTCAATTACACCGGTACAGAGGACGGCTCGATGTATGGCATAGCCAAAGACATTCATCTCGGACCGGCAGCCCGCGTGCATCATCGCACAAAGATTCCCAATCTTCTGCTCACCGGCCAGAATATCAACAGTCATGGCATTCTTGGGGTGCTTGTGGGGACAATGGTCACATGTGGCGAACTGTTGACAAGTGAAAAGATATTTAAGGAGATTGTCTATGGAGAGGAGTAGTTATCAATCTTCGGCCGACAGCCGGCAGCCGGCATCTTTGCATGAGCAGTCGGCTGTAGTCATCGGTGGCGGATTGGGAGGACTGTTTACGGGGGCCATCCTTTCCAAAGAAGGCTATCGCGTCACCGTGCTTGAGAAAAATCAGGTCATTGGCGGTGGTCTTCAGATGTTTCGCCGTCATGGTGTGGCCTTTGAAACGGGTATGCACCTTCTTGGGGGTATACGGCCGGGTGGCAGCATCTATAAGCTCTGCAAGTGGTTGGGCATCATAGGGCACATCGCTTTGCGCGATGTCGATGCCGACTGCATGGATGAAATCACCTATCTTGCCGATGGCAAAACCTACCGCATACCCGAAGGCAAAGAGGCTTTTATCCGTTATTTCCAGCAGGAGTTTCCCGATGAGGCGCAGGGCATCCGCGACTATGTGGAAGAACTCTATCGTATCACCGGCGAGATAGACTTTTTCTATCTCCGCACGGGCAACAGCCATGTCTACACCCACGACGAGAAATTTTACTGGCCGGCCGACCGCATTGTCAACTACTATCTGAAAGATCCGAAATTGCGCGATGTCATATCCTACATGAACCCGATGTTCGGCGGTGTGGCCGGTCATACGCCCGGCTATATCTCTGCTCTTATCAACGTGCTCTACATTGAGGGGCCGTCGCGTTTTGTCGGAGGCAGCCAGCAACTGGCCGATGCTTTGGCCCATATCATTTGTGCCGGCGGGGGAGAAGTGAAGGCCGGCTGTGAAGTTGTGGAAATGGAAGTCGCCGACCGTGAAGTGCGGTCGGTCATCTATCGGCATGGAGGCCGCCGGTTGCAATTGCCCACATTGGGCGACGACGGACAGGCCGTGCCCGTTGTCTGTGCCATCCATCCGTTGCAGCTGCTGCGACTCACCGACACCAAGGCTTTCTCCAAAGCCTATCGGAGTCGTATGGAGGAAGCTCCCCAAAGCTACAGCACCTTTTGTGTGTATTGCCTGTTGAAACCAGAGAGCTTCCCTTACATCAACCACACCTGCTACTATCAGCGCGACTATGGCAAAGTGTGGCACTATGGTGAATACGACCCGGCTGACTGGCCCCGCGGGTTCATGTATATGACACCTGCCGAAACCGGCCAAGGAGAGTGGGCTACGAAGCTGGTGATCAATTCCCCCATCCCCTATAGCACCTGCTCTCAATGGGCTGATACCACAACCGGCAGGCGTGGAAGTGACTATGAGGCGTGGAAGCAACAGCACATCGACCGCATCATCGACTGTATGGAACTTCTCTATCCCGGTTTTCGGAGCAAGTGCGAATATATCTTTGCGGCCGGCCCGCTCACCATTCGTGACTATTACGGTCAGCCCGAAGGTTCACTTTACGGTCTGTTGCGCGATTGCGACAATCTTGCACGCTCGCAAGTGCCCGTGTTCACTAAGTTGCACAACCTTTACATGACCGGACAGAATGTCAATCTGCACGGCTTCTGTGGTGTGCCGCTCACAGCTATTAATACGGTTGAAGCCATTGTCGGACTCAATCAAATCATCAAGAAAATCAATGAAACAGAATAACTTTCTTTTTATCCGTCGCCTGTCGATGCTCCTCCTTATCGCCGGCTTTTTGCCATCTGCTTTGTCACTCTCTGCCCGGCGGCTGCAGGAGTTTTTACCGGCAAAGTCCACCTCCACGGCCGTCGTCGTGTGCCCCGGGGGCAGCTATTGCTGGTTGAGCAAGAAGACGGAGGGTAGGGAAGTAGGCCAATGGTTGGCCGACCACGGCATTGCCGCCTATGTGCTCTACTATCCCACGGCCGGCTGGGCGGGTTTTGCCCTTCACTCCCGATGGCTTTTTCACGGTCGTCAGCATCCCGACCAGATCAATGCCCTCAACCGTGCCCTCGAAATAGTGCGCTCTAAGGGCTACCGGCGAGTGGGGGCCATGGGATTTTCAGCAGGTGGTCATCTCGTGTTGCAGGCCGCAGCTTACAGTCCCCGAAACCTCTCTCCTGATTTTGTCGCCCCCATCTATCCTGTTGTCTCGATGAGCCATCCTTGTGTTCATCGGCGTAGTCGTCGGGGGCTTTTGGGCGAGTGCAGATGGAGAGACAAACTCGTATGTGATAGTTTATCGATGGAGCGACATGCGGATCGTATCTGTTGCCCGGTATTTATGATCAACTGCACGGACGACCCTATTGTGAATCATCATAATGCCGAACTCATGGATAGTGCGCTCACTGTTCACCGTGTGCCTCATTTCTACAGACAATACCGCACCGGTGGACATGGTTTCGGTGTCAATCCCCGCAAGACGAGTGAGGAAGCCATCGAATGGAAAGAAGAGTTTTTGAAATGGATTAAAGCCATCATGCAATAAATGGAAAAGGATATTGAATTTGAATCGCTTGAGGCCATTAAGGCCTTTCAGGAGCAGAAACTCCATGAGGCGTTGCTGTATTTGCAGCACAACTCCCCCTACTATCAACGGGTGTTTGAAAGTCAGGGCATTGACATCGGCAAGATAAGGCATCTTGAAGACTTGACGGCCATTCCTTTCACGGAGAAGAAAGACTTGCAACTCTTCAACGACGACTTCCTTTGTGTGCCTCGGGAGAAGATTGTTGACTACATCACGACCAGTGGCACGCTTGGCGACCCCGTCACTTTCGGCTGCACGGAGAAAGACCTGCAACGGCTGGCCTTTAACGAGGCCAAGAGCTTTGCTTGTGCCGGTCTCCGGCCCGGTAACATCTTGCAGTTGATGACCACCATCGACAAGCGTTTTATGGCCGGCCTGGCCTATTTCCTCGGTATCCGTCGGCTTGGCGCTTCCATCATCCGGGTGGGCAACGGTATTCCCGAGCTTCAGTGGGACACCATTCGACGCATCAAGCCCGACAGCATCATGTGTGTGCCCTCGTTCATTCCCCGTCTCATACAGTATGCCGAGGAGCATGGCATAGACTATCGCAAATCCAGTGTGCGCCGTATCATCGGCATCGGTGAGGGACTGCGCAATCAAGATTTTTCACTCAATCTTCTGGGCCGTCAGATCAAGGAGAAATGGGATGTCGAGCTCTTCGCCACTTATAGCAGCACTGAGATGGGAGCTACTTTCAGCGAATGCGAATACGGGGAAGGGGGGCATTGTCATCCCGAACTTATCATTGTAGAGATTATAGGAGAGGACGACAAGCCTGTCAGCGACGGCGAAGTTGGTGAAGTCGTGGTCACAACGCTGGGTGTGGAAGGCATGCCGCTGCTCCGTTTCCGCACAGGCGATATGTGTGCCAAGATCACCGAGCGTTGTAAGTGCGGGCGCAACTCTTTCCGTCTGACTCCGTTGGTGGGTCGGAAGAACAATATGATAAAACTCAAAGGTACCACCCTCTATCCGCCGGCCATCAACGATGTGCTTGACAATACACCTTACGTGCAAAATTATGTGGTATGTGTGAAGGATAGCGAGAGCGGGACAGACGATGTCATCGTGAAAGTGGGCTTGAAGTACCGTCCCCCCTTCGATGCCGTGAAAGACTTGAAAGACCATTTCCGCAGTCATTTGCGTGTGGCTCCGCAAGTGGAGATTCTGCCTGTGGAGGAAGTGCAGAAAATCAATTTTCCACCCAAGACGCGCAAACCGGTCAAGTTTCTGGATATGCGGCAATGACGGCCTGTAACAAACTTGACAATGTTAAAACCCAACCTTGAAAGAAGAATATGGAACAACTGAAAGGCAATCAAGAACCGACTGGAGATGTCCGAGAGGAACATGCCACAGTGTCGCAGGGGACTGACGGGGGCGGTGGCGGTGCAGTCTCCTTCGACGACATTCGCCCCTATAATGATGCGGAGATTCCCGCAGCAATGCAGCGCATTGCAAAGAGCGATGCTTTCCCGCTGTTGGCCTCGTGGATATTCCCCGACCGCAAGTTGGAGGACATCCGCGAGATGGTGAGCCGGCTCACCACCACATGGGATTTTCAGCGGCAGGTAATGATGCCCGTCAACTTGCAGATCATCGGGCGCACCATCAACAGGCTCACGTTCAGCGGTATGGAGCAGTTGCGTCCCGACCGTCAGTATCTCTTTGTGAGCAACCATCGCGACATCATGCTCGACGCTTCGCTCCTGCAATATCTGCTTGTCAAGGCCGGCCGCGACACCACTGAAATCACATTTGGTGCCAATCTGATGAGTCCCGGAGTGGTCACCGACATCGGCAAGTCCAACAAGATGTTTCGGGTGGAGCGCGGGGGAAAGCTGAAAGATTTCTATATGAGTAGCCGCCACTTGAGCGATTATATCCGCCACACGTTGCTGGAGAAGCGGCAGAGCGTATGGATAGCCCAGCGTAACGGTCGCACCAAAGACGGAAACGATCACACCGACCAAGGCATCATCAAGATGTTTTGCATGAGTAAGTCGGAGGATAAGATCAAGGCGCTCAGCGAGCTCCATATCATTCCCGTTTCCATCAGCTATGAACGGGAGAGTTGTGACATCCTCAAGGCCATCGAACTTTACGAAAGTCGTTTCTCACCCTATATCAAGAAGCCGGGAGAAGATCTCAACAGCATCCTTACCGGTATCGTGCAACACAAGGGCAACGTGAACATCGCGCTTTGCAAAGAAGTCACGGAGGAAGATCTTATGCAGTTTGATGCCTGCACGAGCAATGAGTATCACAAGCGGGTGGCACATCTGCTTGACGCGCGTATCAATGCTGCCTATCAGCTCTCGCCGTTCAACTACATCGCCCATGACCTCCGCTACGGCCGGCAGACCTATTGCAACCATTATACCGAAGCCGAGCGTAACGCTTTCCTGAAATACATGGAGCGGCTCAACGAATACGACATCAGCGAGCCCGATGTGCTCAAGGATATCTTCCTTGGCATTTATGCCAATCCGCTGAAGAATAAGGAGAAGGCAAAAGACGAATAAAGAACTGCTGCCAAGTCGTGCCGTCCCATAGTATAGTATGAACTATTAAAGAATGCGAAAATACGCGACATGAGAAATGTTAAAGGGCGGAATGCAGACCGAAAACTCCACTCTCTGATGACAAGAAAAACGAAAAAGTTCTCCCGGTGTGGCTCTTTGACATCGTGAAAGGGCCACATCGGGAAACAGAAACGGCCGTAGTGAGAAGCCGAAAGGGCCACTTTTACGGTCACTTTTGGTTGTGATGGAAAGACAAAATGCCGGAAAATGAAAAAAGGGAAACATCTGTATGCTTCCCTTGCCAATGCAAAGATACTGCTTTTAGGGGCAGAATGCAAATGCGTGTTGAAAAACTCTGACAGATAAGTGGAGCGATCTGTACACTTACTGATGCTGCTTCCGCCACCACCAATGATACACTCTGAACCAAGGCTCCCATAAACATTCGGACGGGAAATACCATGCGAGACGCATGTCCCGGACGATGCGTTGAATGTTTTTCATGAATGGAGAGTTGTAGGCTCCGCTCAATGTGCGTTCGTCGTATTTGCCGAAATTTCCTCCGGCCACCATTTCGCGGAGCACCACCTTTCCCAATCTCTCATTGGGGGGCACGATGAGACATTCCGCTTCCAGTCCCAAAAACTCTTTCAAGAGCCACATCACGGCTCCGGCAATGGGCATCAGTCCCAGACGGTCGATGGTTTTGGCTATATCGGTCTTCGGAGTGTCTCCCGACTCTTGGCGGCGTTTTAGCAATTCGTAGTAGTCGATGAGCTGGCGCAGGCCTATCCCCTCGTGCAGCAGATGGTTGTAGAGATGGGCAAGCATGAAGACCACGTTGAAGTCGATGGTGGGAACGGCCGTGTCTTTCATGCTATTGGAGAGATGCACATAGTTGGTAAACTGCTCTTCCGCCATTTCTTGGAAGAAGCATTGCAGCCTTCGGTTGTGCCACGGATTGTTCAGCCATTGCGGGCGGTAGTGTACTTCTATCGACACGCCTTTTGGGGAAATGAAGTCTATGTGATGATAGCACGCCTTGGCTTTGGGCACTATCTTGTGTACGTATTGGATGATGTCGTGTATCTCTGGGTCGATTTCTCCCTGCGTTTTTCTACGCTTATCGGCTGTGTTTTCCCTTGTTTTTCTCACCCATACATCCACGTCGCCCGGTGTGCGCATTGCTTTGTGCGGATAGAGGAGAGCTGCCCCTTGGCCTTTAAGGATGCAGGCGTCATACCCGGTGGCCTTGAAGTTTTTGGCAGTCCAGACGGCCACTTCATCTACTTTTTTGTTGAGCGTGGTCACCATGTTCTTTGCCGACATCCATGCCATGACATCCTCGTCCGTAGGCTTGTTTGACAGGAAGCCTTCATCGTGCAGCAACGCCTCGTTGTCGTTCAGCAGCCTTTCGGCGAAGATGCCCACTACAGTTTGCTTTTTGGCAAACTCCAACAGCTTTGTCCAGTTGATGGACGACACGCAGGAGGGTACGGGGCGCGTGTCTGACAGGCAGAAACTGAGAAAAGACAGGTATGAATGTATTTCTTTGTTCATAGGCATTCTGTGGAAAACGGTTAATTCTTCCTCCTCTATCCGACCAAAGGATAGAGCCTTGCAAAGGTAAGCATTTTGTGTGGTTTCGGCAAGAGATTGGGTGGAAAACCTCTGTCGGTCGGCTGATGGGAGACATTGCGCAAGGCTTTTGCGTGTTCGTCGGATGTGCTTCATTTACAGTGTGTTTGCTTCTTTGATTGTTACGTTTATGTTGAAAATGGTGGAAAAGTTTTTGCTTTTTCGTATATTTAGTGTAACTTTGTAACCGTGATCGACAGGATTTATAAACTTAAAAGAATCGGAACTATGATGAAGAAGTTAGGAACAATGGTAGTTGCGTTAATGATGGCAGTGGGTGCCCACGCACAGTTTGAAGAAGGCAAAGTGTATGTCGGCGCTTCATTGACAGGCATCAACTTGAACTACAACGGCAACGATGGTTTCAATCTCGGTGCACAGGCCCATGTAGGCTATCTGTGTATGGACAACTTGATGCTGCTCGGACAAGTCGGATACGAACATAAGGGAACCGATGGCATGCCGGACAAATTGACCTTGGGTGTGGCCGGTCGCTATTACATCATTCAAAACGGTCTTTATCTCGGTGCAGGCTGCAAACTCGTGCATGCCAACCATAACTACAACGATGTGATGCCGGGCGTGGAAGTGGGCTATGCCTTTTTCCTCAGCCGCACGGTGACCGTTGAACCGGCCATTTACTATGACCAGTCGTTCAAAGACCATTCCAACTATTCGACGATAGGTTTGAAGATTGGCATCGGTGTCTACCTATGAACTGAATAGGGAGACGAGGGTAACGCAAATTAAATAGGTATGAGTAATAATGAAGAAGTGAGCGCCTTTCAGGTTGTTCACGAGGGGTTTTCTACCCGTGAGGCAATAGAAGAAGCCAAGCGATGCTTGCATTGCAAAGTGCCGTCGTGCGAGAAAGGATGCCCGATAGGCAATGACATCCGTGATTTCATCCACGAGCTGTCCAAAGGCAACATGGGTGATGCGATGGCCATTATCAACGAAAAGAGTAATCTGCCGGCCATTTGTGGCCGGGTGTGTCCCCATGAGAAGCAGTGCCAGGGGCATTGTGTGCTCGCCCGCAAGGGCAATCCCATACAAATAGGTAAGATAGAGCAGTTTATTGCCGACTTTGATACAAGTATGAATCTCACCCGCGAGAAACTTCCGCAGAAGGATCGGGGTAAGGTGGCGGTTATAGGTAGTGGTCCTGCAGGCCTCACTGTGGCCGGCGACTTGGCCCGTCAAGGTTTCTCGGTGACCATCTTTGAGGGGCAGGACGAGCCCGGTGGTGTGCTCATGTATGGCATCCCGGAGTATCGGTTGCCCAAAAAGGTGGTGCGTGCCGAGGTGAAGAAAATCGAGGCGTTGGGAGTGAACTTTGTCTGCAATGCTTTGGTGGGCGAGAACAATGTGACAGTAGACAGTTTGTTTCGTCAGGGGTTTGATGCCATTTTCATGGGAACCGGTACCGGAGTGCCGCAGAATATGGATTCCACTCCGGGGGCCGACTTGCACGGAGTGAGCCAAAGCACTTATTTCCTTCACAATGTAAACAGTTTCAATGAAGGAGCCGTCGACCGCAATGTCATTCCTCTGCGCAAAGGCGAAAGGGTGGGTGTTATTGGCGGTGGCAACGTTGCGATGGATGCTGCCCGCACAGCCATTCGGTTGGGAGCCGACGTGACGGTGCTTTACCGGCGCACACAGGAAGAGATGCCTGCCATACTCAGCGAGTATGAGGAGGCCGTGAAAGAAGGCGTGAAGTTTGAGTGGGAGACCACCGTGGAGGAGTTCATCAAGGGCAAGAACGGCCGCCTGGGGGCTTGCCGGGTAAAATCTCCTGCCGGCGAGCGCATAGAAGAATTTCAACGCATCTATCTGGCCATTGGAAGCCGACCCGCCAATCGCATTGTGAGCACCACCGAAGGGATTGAAGTCGACGAGAAAGGATATGTGAAAGTGCTTGATCGGCCTGTGGGCATGACCACCCGTCGCGGAGTGTTTGCCGGGGGCGATGTTGTGCATCGTCCGCAGACCGTGGTGCTGGCCATGAAAGCTGCCAAGGAGGTTGCCCAAGGCATTGCCCAGTATGTGGATGCCATTAAGTTGTTGCAAGATGTGGGAGTTGAACTGAAAGAGGAACCGACAGATATAACCGCCGGTTCCGATGCCGCTTTTGAAAAAAAGTGATTTTAGTTTAATTCCATTTAATAAATTTGTCGAATACAATTCAAACCTTTACTTTTGTCGCAAAATTTTAAATGATTGGCGATGGGAGTAGCGGGTAGAGGAGTTTTTCTCTTGATGGGGGTGATGATATTTGGGCAGGCCGACGCACAACGTACATGTGTGGTGGCTGATATGGAGAATCATGTCCCCATCAAGGAGGCGGTCATACATACCAATACGGGCCATTGGGCCCGCACCGACTATCGGGGCTATTTCGCCATGAAGTATGCTTTCGATTCGGCCAAGGTGTCCAAGCCCGGCTACATTCCGGTCACCATCCATTTGGCCGCACTCCCCGATACGGTGTTTTTGCTGCCTGCCGCCCATCAAATAGGTGAGGTGGAGGTGTGGGGGGAGAACCAGCACAATGTCTCTGTGTTTGAAAAGGATGCCGGCAATGCAGCTCGCACAGTTCCTCGCCCGGGGGGTATCCAAGGCGACTTCCTTGGATGGATGGATCGTCGTGCCGTGCGCGACCGCAAACATTATAGAAAAGCCAAGAAGATTATAGCTGAATTGGACAAGGAGACGGGAGATCCCATTGTGGATACTTATCTCCAACAGAAGCGGGCCGATGAGGAACGGAAGTTACAGGCCGCAGAACAAGAAAAGGCTAAAAAGGAGCGCGAAGCGGCCAAACTTGATGGCCTGAAGGCCCGGGAAGAGGCGAAAATAGCCAATCAATGACGATAAAATATGATAATTCGTTTTGTCGTTTGTTCATTTATATGTACCTTTGCAAACCAAAAGGAATTAGCTAAATATGTTTGAAAATCTTAGTGACAGACTTGAACGCAGCTTTAAGATTCTGAAAGGTGAAGGCAAAATAACGGAAATCAACGTTGCCGAAACGATGAAAGACGTGCGCCGGGCATTGCTTGATGCGGACGTTAATTTCAAAGTGGCAAAGAATTTCACCAATACCGTCAAGGAGAAAGCTTTGGGCATGAATGTGCTCACGGCTGTGAAACCCGGGCAGTTGATGGTGAAGTTGGTGCACGACGAGCTTGCCGAACTCATGGGGGGCGAAGATGCGCCGCTTGTGTTGAAGAATCGTCCTGCCATCATTCTGATGAGCGGTCTGCAAGGTTCGGGTAAGACTACTTTCAGCGGCAAGTTGGCTAATATGCTCAAGACCAAGGAACACAAGAATCCTTTGTTGGTGGCTTGCGATGTTTATCGTCCGGCTGCCATTGACCAGTTGAAGGTCGTGGGTGAGCAAGTGGGCGTGCCGGTCTATGCCGAGCCCGACAACAAAGATGTTATTGCCATTGCCGCTAATGCGCTCAAGGAGGCTAAAGCCAAGAATTATGATGTGGTCATCATCGATACCGCCGGTCGTCTGGCTGTCGATGAGCAGATGATGACTGAGATTTCAAACCTCAAACAGGCTGTCAGTCCTGACGAAACGCTTTTTGTGGTCGACTCCATGACCGGTCAGGATGCTGTCAACACGGCTAAGGAATTTAACGATCGACTTGATTTCGACGGTGTGGTACTTACCAAACTTGATGGTGATACTCGTGGCGGTGCAGCCCTTTCCATTCGGACGGTAGTTACCAAACCGATCAAGTTTATCGGTACCGGCGAAAAGATGGAGGCTATCGATGTGTTCCATCCGGCCCGTATGGCCGATCGTATTCTCGGTATGGGTGATGTGGTCAGTCTTGTGGAGCGTGCCCAGGAACAGTTTGATGAAGAGGAAGCCCGGCGCTTGCAGAAGAAGATTCAGAAGAACCAGTTCGACTTTAATGATTTCCTTAACCAGATAGAGCAAATCAAGAAGATGGGTAACCTGAAAGATTTGGCATCCATGATTCCCGGTGTGGGCAAGGCCATTCGTGATGTAGATATTGATGACAATGCTTTTAAGGGTATTGAAAGCATCATCAAGAGCATGACGCCTAAGGAACGTTCCAATCCGGAAATCCTTAACTCCAGTCGTCGGCAGCGCATAGCCAAAGGCTCGGGGACGAATATTCAGGACGTGAACCGGCTGATCAAGCAGTTCGACCAGACTCGTAAGATGATGAAAATGGTCACCGGTAACAAGATGGCCGGCATGATGGGCCGCATGAAAGGTATGCCCGGTATGCCTAAGATGTAATCGAATTGCTTGTTAAGACAGACAAAGAGACGGAATATGACACTAATCGACGGTAAGGCAACGGCAAATGCCATCAAGGCGCAGATAGCCGAAGAAGTGAAGGCTATCGTGGCAGCAGGGGGGAAGCAGCCCCATTTGGCAGCTGTACTTGTGGGCCATGACGGTGGTAGCGAGACTTACGTAAAGAATAAGGTGATAGCTTGCGAGCAATGTGGGTTTAAGTCTACCCTCATTCGGTTTGAAGATACAGTGACCGAAGAGGAGCTGTTGGCTTGTGTAGACCGGCTCAATGGCGATGCGGATGTAGACGGATTCATTGTGCAGTTACCCCTGCCCAAGCACATCAATGAGCAGCGCATCATCGAAGCCATTGACTATCGGAAAGATGTAGACGGTTTCCATCCCATCAATGTGGGACGTATGGCCATCGGACTCCCTTGCTTCATATCTGCCACGCCTTTGGGCATTCTCACTCTTTTGCAGCATTATCACGTTGATACTTCAGGCAAGAAGTGTGTCGTGCTTGGCCGTAGTAACATTGTAGGTAAGCCTATGGCGCAACTCATGATGCAGAAGCAATATGGCGATGCCACTGTGACTGTGTGCCACAGTCATTCCCGTGACCTGAAAAAAGAGTGCCGTGAGGCCGATATTATCATTGCTGCCATCGGTCGTCCCGACTTTGTGACAGCCGACATGGTAAAGCCCGGAGCTGTCATTATCGACGTGGGCACCACGCGTGTTCCTGATGCTACGCGCAAAAGCGGATTCCGACTCAATGGCGATGTGAAGTTTAATGAAGTGGCCGAGAAGTGCAGCTTCATCACTCCTGTGCCCGGTGGTGTGGGCCCCATGACCATCTGTTCGCTGATGAAAAATACGTTGGCGGCAGGTAAGAAGGAATTTTATCAATAAGACCTAACAATAAACTTGATTTTTTATAACTCTCTAATTTGTTCGGGGGGCTTTTCGCAGTGATGCGGGAAGTCCCTTTTTTCTGTCTGTACTTATTTTCTCAAGGCAGCCGGAAGCACCCTGTCGTCTTGTTTTAGAGATAGGTTGTGGCGATGGTGCGAATAGAAATTATGAGGGTTGCCTTAACTTTTTTATCGTAAAGAAGCGAAATATCAAAAAAAACATGTAAGTTTGTGCAATCAGGAATCTTGGAGTATGCCTGTAATGAGTCTTTTACCATTTTAATGACCGTCACAATTATGAAGCATGCAATAGTTATCGGAGCCAGTAGTGGCATTGGGCGTGAAGTGGTTTTGCGCCTTATAGAGGAAGGTTGGAACGTGGGCATAGCCGCTCGCCGTCAAGCACTTTTGGAAGAATTGCGCTCGAAAGCACCGGAGTCGGTGACATGTCGGGAAATAGATGTCTGTAAAGACACCGCGCCGGAAGTGCTACAGGAGTTGATTGCCGAGACGGGAGGAATGGAGCTGTTCTTCTATGCTTCCGGCATAGGCCGTAAGAATGTGGATTTGGAACCGGGTATAGAACTGTCTACCGTGGCTACCAATGGCCTGGGATTCGTTCGGATGGTTGGAGAAGCCTACCGCTATTTCAGTCGGCATGGCGGTGGACATATCGTTTGCATTACAAGCGTGGCAGGGACAAAAGGATTGGGTATGGCCCCAAGTTATAGTGCCACAAAAGCTATGCAGAGCACCTATCTGCAAGCACTTGAGCAACAAGTCGCTTTTCGTCATTTAAATATTCGGGTGACCGACATCCGCCCTGGATTTGTCGATACAGAATTGTTGCGTGGAGACGCACACTATCCGTTCCTGATGAATACAGAAAGCGTTGCCGATGAAATCATGGATGCCATTCGCCACCGGCGTCACGTTTGGATTATCGACTGGCGCTGGCGCATTGTCACTGCACTCTGGCGCAGGCTCCCACGCTGGGTTTGGCGCAACTTGAGAGTGGCAATCAAATGATTTTCCTTCTCGAATTGACAGTTCGTAGCAAACATTTTTGGGCGCGTCAGGTAAATTTCTGACGGGTTTTATTTTAGTTTTTTATTTTACCGTTTTATAATCGGAATATTTTACTTATATTTGCACGTAGAACAATACACAACTATAAAATTGTCAGACTATGAAAGTTCATGAGTATCAAGCAAAAGGATTTTTTGCGAGTTATGGCCTGCCCGTTGACAACAGTATTCTCTGCTTCACGCCCGATGAAGCGGTAGCGGCATATAAGAAGCTGGGCGTGGAACGGGCTGTGGTAAAGGCCCAAGTGCACACCGGAGGCCGGGGAAAGGCCGGCGGTGTGAAGTTGGCCGGCAGCGAAGCAGAGGTGAAAGAATGTGCCGAAGCCATACTGGGAATGAATATTAAAGGATTTACCGTAGACAGAGTCCTTGTAGGCGAGGCTGTGGATATCGCCGCAGAATATTATGTGAGTATTGTCATCGACCGCAAGTCCAAAACGGCCATCTTGATGTTGAGCCGCGAAGGAGGCATGGACATCGAGGCCGTGGCCAAGGAGACACCGGAAAAGATTTTCAAGATAGCCATCGATCCCACCATCGGGCTTGCCGACTTCAAGGCGCGTGAAGCCGCTCTGAAACTCTTTGACGACATGGCGCAGGTGAAACAAGCCATACCATTATTTCAAAAACTCTATCAACTCTTTGTGGAGAAAGACGCATCACTGGCCGAAATCAATCCGCTTGTAAAACTCAAGGACGGTTCGTTGAAGGCTATTGATGCCAAAATGACTTTCGATGACAATGCCCTCTACCGTCATCCGGATATATCGGCCATGTTTGAACCCACAGTGGAGGAAAAAAAAGAGCATGAAGCCAAGGAGAAAGGTTTCAGCTATGTGAATCTCGGTGGCGAAATAGGCTGTATGGTCAATGGTGCCGGGCTGGCTATGGCCACCATGGACATGATAAAGCTTTATGGCGGAAATCCTGCTAATTTCCTTGATATTGGTGGCAGTTCCAACCCACAGAAAATCGTGGAGGCCATGAAATTGCTATTGGCCGACAAGCATGTGAAGGTGGTGCTCATCAACATCTTTGGCGGTATCACACGTTGCGACGATGTGGCCAAGGGGTTGATAGAGGCCTTTAAGGAAATCAAAACTGACATGCCGATTGTGATTCGGCTCACGGGAACCAATGAAGCCGAAGGGCGAGAACTGCTCAAGGGCACGGCTTTCCATGTGGCAGCAACTATGAGCGAGGCCGGTAGAAAGGCTGTGGAGTTGGCCAAATAGGGTGACAAATCTATGAAATGGTTGATGAAAAGTTCAACGAATAACAAGAACGAATAATATGAGTATCCTTATCAATAAAAATACGCGACTGATTGTGCAAGGCATCACAGGGCGCGACGGCAGTTTTCATGCCACCAAGATGAAAGAGTATGGTACCAATGTCGTAGGTGGGACATCCCCCGGAAAAGCCGGACAGGAAGTGAGCGGTATACCGGTTTTCAACACCGTGAGAGATGCGGTGGAAGCTACGCAAGCCAACACTTCCGTTATCTTCGTGCCGGCACCTTTTGCCAAAGATGCCATGATGGAAGCAGCTGATGCCGGCATCAATCTCATCATCTGTATCACGGAGGGTGTGCCCACGCTTGATGTGGTGCAGGCTTACAACTATATCAGGCAGAAGGGCGCCAATCTCATAGGCCCCAACTGCCCGGGATTGATTTCACCCGAAGAGAGTATGGTGGGCATTATGCCCACCGGTATCTTCAAGAAGGGGCGCACGGGCGTGATAAGCCGTAGTGGCACACTGACCTACGAGGTGGTTTACAACCTCACGCAAAGCGGTCTGGGGCAGTCCACCGCCGTGGGAGTTGGGGGAGACCCTATCGTGGGCCTCTACTTCCAAGACCTTTTGGAGATGTTTGAGAAAGATGCCGAAACCGACAGTATTGCCATCATCGGTGAAATAGGTGGCGACGCCGAAGAGCGTGCTGCCGCCTATATCAAGGCTCATGTGACCAAACCTGTTGTGGCTTTCATTTCCGGGCGTGAAGCTCCGAAGGGCAAACAGATGGGGCACGCCGGTGCCATCATTTCAAGCGGTTCGGGCACGGCGAAAGAGAAAGTGGCTGCTTTTGAGGCTGCCGGCATTCCCGTGGCACGGGAAACTGCCGAGATTCCGGCCTTGTTGAAAGCCCGGTTGGAGAAGTGACAGGTATATAAAGTGTCTGTCATTAGACGATGTTACGTCAAAAGGGAGAAAGTTCCGGCTAAAAACCGGAGCTTTCTCCCTTTCTCCATCGTGCCAAATTGCAGTGTCATCCCTTTGCTGAAAGAATATCGCGAGGCTCTTTTCGGTTTTGTGCAAGGCCATTGCACCATCCGTGCAGAGCCCATGCACGAGTGGAGCGGCAGCCATGCACAAAGTGTGCAGAGGCTCCGCACCATTTTTATGGTTGCCTGCCGACAGTTTGGTTTTTGCCCACCGATGCCTCCAATGGGGGAAGGTCGGAGTGTCAGGGAGACATGCCGGCTCATGTTGCAGGGTGTCGGGGGCATGCAACCTTCCTACACACGGAATATGTCTGCCACCTGCCGGTCTGTCAACTCCTATATCTCGATATTTTCAATGCCTCCGTAGTCCGTAAGGTTTTCGAAGGCGTTTTCTTTCTTGAAAAGTCCGCCATAGATGCCGGCGCAGATGAGTACACCTCCGTGGGCGAAGATGGCCACATGGCGGTATGGTTTGTTTTTCAGTTCGTCCAGAAACTCTGCCACGCGGGCATACATGATAGGAAAACTCTCACCCCCCGTGGCTGCAAGGTGCATGTAGTCATTATACCAGTCGAGGATGTGAGGATCCACTTTCGCGATGTCGTCGTAGAGTCTCATTTCCCAGTCGCCCATGTTCATTTCCTTTAGTCGGTCGTCTACGAGCGGGGAAGGGTAGCCGCAGAAAGCAGCCAGTTTGCGGGCGCGGGTGAGGGGTGAAGAGTACACACGGTCGAAATCGGCAAGATGCAAGGGGGACTTCCGGAGTTGCCGGTCAAGATTTTTCCGGGTCGTGGCTGCCTCTTCCTCAAAGGTCTCAGCCAGAGGCACATCGCTCCAGCCATAGCAGGTTCCTTTGGGTACACCTACGCGAGTGTGTCTTATCAATGTCACTTTCATCGTTTTCTGTCTTGTTTATGTTGTGGTAAATCGTAAGCTGTAATAGAGGGCTGTCGTGATGTAGAAGCAGAGTTCCGTCAGCAGAAATACGGCTCCGCAGCAATCGCCCGTATAGCCGTGTATGCGTCGTAAGAGCAAGGAGTAAAGAGCGAAAAAGCACAAGCCGGCAAACGCGAAACTCTCATAGTAGAAGGCAATGTGTTCTCCTTGCAGAAGCGGTTGGAGTGGACCGTAGTAGGCCAATAACATCAGGAGCCCTACGGGAAGAAGTCCTTGGAGAGCCAGACTAATGCCTGCGCGGATGCCGAATCTCCGGTAGACGACTCCGTTTTTGGAATCCTCGGCCGAACGTGCGTAGGGAAGCCAAAGGATGAGTTGGCCTGCAAGTGTCTTGCAGAACGGGTCGGCTATCAAGATGGTCAGCGCTGCAGTTGTCGGAGAGTTCAAGGCATACAGTGCCTGATAGAGAATGGTCGTGTAGAGGATGAGTCCCAGCACGCCGTATGTGCCTATGTGGGAATCTTTCATAATTGTAAGTATCCGTTCACGGTCGTGTCCGCCTCCTCCGAAACCGTCAAAAAAGTCGGCCAGCCCGTCTTCGTGCAAAGCCCCTGTGAGGAGTATGCGAACCGTGATGGCCGCAATGATGCCAAATGGGAAATTGACATAGGTTCCTGCCAGATAGAGTGTCAGTGCCATGATGCCTCCTGTCAGCCATCCTGTCAACGGCCAATGTTCCACTACGGTTTCGTAGGCTTCTTTCTTGGGCTGGTGGATGCGCCAGAAGGGAAGGCGCGTGAAAAATATCAAGGCAGCCCAGATGCGGTCATACCATGTGAGGTTGTTGTCAATGGGGATTCTCATGTCAGAAATATTTTGTGATATGTGCGTTTTCAAAGTTGTTCATCTCGTTGATCATGCGTATCGCCGACTCTATGATGGGGTAGGCACAGAGTGCGCCCGTCCCTTCTCCCAGTCTCATGCCCAATTGCAACAGCGGCCGGGCCTGCATGAGGGAGAGCATCTTGCGGTGGCCGCTCTCTTCTCCGCAATGGCCGAAAATCATGTAGTGAAGGCTGTCCGGATAGAGGCGTGTGGCGGCCAATGCACATGCCCCCATGATGAAACCGTCTACCAACACCGTGAGATGGCGCTCGGCAGCGCGGAGCATGGCACCGATGGCGCCAACCATCTCGAAGCCGCCGAAATGGCGGATGATTTCTTCCACCTCGCCGGTGGATGACATGGGTGGAAATGGGGTGTGGCACCGGTGAAAGTTGTCAACGGCCTTTTGGAGCACAATGCGTTTATGTTCGATACTTTTCGCATCAAGTCCGGCTCCGGCTCCAATGCACTCATCAAGCGGGATGTGCCCCAAGAGACTCATCCAAATGCTGGAAGGCGAGGTGTTGGCAATACCCATTTCACCGATACTGATGATGTTGCACCCTTTCTCTACACAACGGTCTACGAGCATCGCGCCGCAGTCAATGGCCCGATCGAGTTGTTCACAGCTCATGGCCGGCTCGTGGAGGAAGTTACGGGTGCCGCGGGCCACTTTGCAATTCAGAATGTCCGGGTAGGGTGTGAGGTCATAGTCCACTCCCATGTCAACGATGGTGAGGTCGAACCGGTGCTGTCGGCAAAACATGTTTACTCCTCCTCCGCCTCGACTGAAGTTGATCATCTGCTGCCACGTGACCTCACGGGGCGACACGCTCACGCTTTCGCGCTCAATGCCATGGTCGCCTCCCAGCAGCAGGTGGCAGGGGTGGCGGAGGGCAGGGGAGAGCGTTTGCTGGATAAGCCCAATCTGAAAGGCGAGTTCTTCAAGTCTGCCCAAAGAACCTTTGGGCTTGTTCAGATTGTCTATTTTCGCTTGCAGAGCTTCTGACAGATGTGGGGCGGGGCGTTGTATGTTGAAAATTCTCATGCGATTTTCTTGTAGTGTGAAAGGCAACGAATGATGGGTTTGTCGTAGGAGTGATCATCCTTTTATTTTTACGGGAATGCCCGACACCATCAAGATCACTTCGTCGGCGCGGGCAGCCACGTATTGATTCATCCAGCCTTCGAGGTCGGTGAAGCGTCGCTGAATAGGGTTGATGCTCACGCCGCCACAGCCTATCTCGTTGGTGACGAAGATAAATGTGGCATCTTGAGCGACAAAGCTGTCGAACTCCTGCCTGAGTTGCCTGAGCACCTCGTCGACATCGGGCGACTGCTGTTTGTCTGCATCGGGCGTGTAGAAGAAGTTGGTACACCACAGCGTGATACAGTCTATCACCGCCACCTTATTATATATAGACAGTCGCGAGAGATATTTCTCTTCCTCAATGTTGGTCCAGTTGCTGCCCCGACGCGCCCGATGTCGTTCCACCCGCTCCCTAAACTCCTCGTCCCAGATGTGGGCCGTGGCTATGTAGCAGGGGTTGGAGGACAGGCTGAGGGCGAGTTGCTCGGCGTAGGAACTTTTACCGGAACGTTGTCCGCCTGTGATCATGATGATTCTTTTCATACACGACAAAGGTACATCTTTTTGTGGATAAATGATGGTTGCTATTGTTCTAAATCACACCTACTATAATTGTTTTTACTCCTTTTATGTTGAAGAACATAAGATTTTATTAAAAATATTTGGAAGTTAGAAGTTTTTTTTATTACTTTGCACCCGAAACGAGAATAAGGTAATATCAATTCTATAAATAATAATAAATTTCAGAGAGACATGAAAAAGTTAGTTTTATTGTTTGCTGCCGCTTCTATGGCAGTATCCGTTTCGGCTCAGACCGTAAACGAAAGCAAGACTTTTGACAACTTCTACATTGGTGTCAATGGTGGTGTTGCGACAGTGACCACCGGTCACAGCTGGTTGCGTGACTTGAATCCCAATGCCGGTCTGCGCATCGGTCGTTGGTTCACTCCGGTTTTCGGTTTGGCTGCTGAGAGCAATGCTTATTTCTCCAACAAGCCCGGCGTGTCTACCGGTACTGCAGTGCGCTACCTCAACACCAGCTTGCTTGCTACTGTTAACTTGAGCAACTGGTTCGGTGGTTACAAAGGTGAACCTCGCGTGTTTGAAGTTATCCCCGTATTCGGTTATGGATGGCTGCACACTTTCAACAGCAAGGGTTTGAAGAATACCAACGCCCTGACTTCCAAGGCCGGTATCGACTTCGCTTTCAACCTTGGTTCCAGCAAGGCATGGCAGGTGTATGTTGAGCCTTCTATCCTTTGGGCTCTCAATGGTGCCGGTTACGATGGCGTTGCTTACAACCTCAACAATTCTCAGGTGCAGTTGAACGCCGGTGTCATCTATAAGTTCAAGAACTCCAACGGCACTCACAACTTCACCATTGCAAAGCTTCGTGACCAGGCCGAAATCGACGGTTTGAACTCTCAGATCAACAGCCTGCGCAACGACCTCAATGGTAAGGACGCACAGCTTGCTGCCAAGGATCGTCAGATTGCCGACCTCCAGAACGCTCTCGACGAGTGCAACAAGAAGCCTAAGTATGTGAAGCCCGCTACGGCTACTAACCTCCAGCCGACCGTTCTCTTCCGTCAGGGTAAGTCTGTTATCGATCCCGCCCAGTACGCTCCGATCGAGCTGATTGCCACTTACATGAAGAAGAATCCTACTGCTAAGGTTGAGATCAAGGGCTATGCTTCTCCCGAAGGTTCTGCCGAACTGAACCAGAAGTTGTCTGATGCTCGTGCTGAGGTGGTTAAGAAGGCTCTCATCAAGAAGTATAAGATTGCTGCCGACCGCCTGACAACAAAGGGTATGGGTGCAACTGACAAGCTCTTCGAGCAGGTTGAGTTCAACCGCGTTGCTACTTTCAACGATAGCTCTAAAGGTGAATAATTAGTCATCTTACAAATATCAAAGTCCCGATACAGCCATGTGTCGGGACTTTTTGTATTCGGATGGTTTTAGATTGCAATGACCATGTTGTAATAAGTTACGATTTCGCTCTAGATTTCAACTTTATAGTTGTATTTGTTGGTTATTCTCTAAAAACTATGTATCTTTGCACGAACTATTGATTTATATACAAAAATGATATGAAACATCAGTTGAGAAGTTCGGTATGTACAGAAGGCCGGCGTATGGCTGGGGCCAGAGCACTTTGGGTTGCCGGGGGAATGAAGCACGAGCAATTCGGCAAGCCTATTATAGCCATCGTCAATTCGTTTACGCAGTTTGTACCCGGGCATACTCATTTGCACGAGATTGGCCAAATTGTGAAAAGCGAAATAGAGGCTATGGGGTGCTATGCCGCCGAATTTAATACGATAGCCATTGACGACGGCATTGCCATGGGGCATGACGGTATGTTATATTCGCTACCTTCACGCGACATCATAGCCGACTCCGTCGAGTATATGGTAAATGCTCACAAGGCTGATGCGATGATTTGTATTTCTAATTGCGACAAGGTGACACCCGGTATGCTGATGGCCGCCATGCGCCTGAATATCCCCACGGTTTTCTGTTCGGGTGGTCCTATGGAGGCCGGTCGGTGGAGAGGGGAGAATGCCGATTTGATCACAGCGATGATCAATGGCGCCGACGAGAGCACGAGTGATGAGGATATGAAGAAGATAGAGCAGAGTGCGTGTCCGGGGTGTGGAAGCTGTTCGGGTATGTTCACTGCCAATTCCATGAATTCGCTTACCGAGGCTATTGGCTTGAGTCTGCCCGGAAATGGGACGATTCTGGCAACTCACGAGAATCGCATCCGACTTTTCCGCGATGCTGCCCGGCAGATCGTGAAGAATGCTTACGCCTATTATGAGAATGGAGATGAAAGCGTGTTGCCGCGTAATATTGCTACACGCAACGCCTTTCTGAATGCCATGACACTCGATATCGCTATGGGGGGAAGCACTAATACTGTATTGCATTTACTGGCTGTGGCACAAGAGGCCGAGGCAGACTTCCGCATGGAAGATATAGACCGTCTGAGTCGTAAGGTGCCTTGTCTGTGCAAGTTGTCTCCCAACACGCAGAAATATAGCGTGCAGGAGTGCAACCGTGCAGGAGGAATATTGGGCATTTTGAATGAACTCAACAAAGGGGGACTGATAGACGGCAGTGCGCGTCGGGTGGATGGAAAGACGCTTGACGAGCAAATGGCCAAATATGATATTACTGTTGCAGACATTGATCCGGAAGCCGGCCGCGTCTATCATAGCGCACCGGGTAGAAGATTTTCTACCGTCATGGGAAGCCAGAATGCTCAATGGGAGAGTCTCGATACCGACCGCGAGAATGGATGTATCCGTGATTTGGAACATGCCTACACAAAAGATGGCGGACTTGCCGTGCTTTTTGGCAATATAGCTCAGAAAGGGTGTGTCGTGAAAACGGCTGGTGTGGATGAAAGCCTATGGCATTTTGAAGGCCCTGCCGTAGTGTTCGACAGTCAGGACGATGCCTGTGAGGGTATTCTTGGAGGTAAAGTCCATGCGGGCGACTGCGTTGTCATCACCCACGAAGGGCCTAAAGGTGGCCCGGGGATGCAAGAGATGCTTTACCCCACATCGTATATCAAGAGCCGGCATTTGAGCAAGGAGTGTGCTTTGATTACGGATGGTCGTTTCTCGGGTGGGACATCCGGCTTGAGCATAGGGCATATTTCGCCGGAAGCCGCTGCCGGTGGCAACATAGGAAAGATAAAAGACGGTGACATCATCGTTATAGATATTCCCAATCGCTCAATCAATGTGAAGCTGTCCGATGAAGAGCTGGCAGCCCGTCCACAGCAACCTTTGAGGCGTAAGCGGGAGGTGAGCAAAGCCTTGAGAGCCTACGCGCAGAGTGTCAGTTCGGCTGACATGGGTGGAGTAAGAATTATAGACTAATAGATTATTTATGGCAAAAGAAGTTATTTCCGGTTCTGAAGCGTTGATGCGGGCCCTTCATCTGGAGGGTGTGAAAACCATTTTTGGTTATCCCGGTGGAGCTATCATGCCCGTGTTTGATGTTCTTTACGAATATACACGTGGAGAGAAAAAGATGTTCGACCACATTTTGGTGCGTCATGAACAGGCTGCTGCCCATGCAGCCCAAGGGTATGCCCGAGTCAGCGGAGAGGTGGGAGTGGCCTTGGTGACCAGCGGCCCTGGTGCCACCAACACTTTGACGGGAGTGGCTGATGCCATGATGGATTCGACACCTTTGGTGGTTATCGCCGGTCAGGTTGGTATCGGAGCTCTCGGCACGGATGCTTTTCAAGAGGTGGATCTTGTGGGTGTGGCACAGCCTATCACGAAATGGGCCTATCAGATACGCCGTCCTGAAGATGTGGCATGGGCTGTCAGCCGTGCTTTCTATATTGCCCGGAGTGGTCGCCCGGGTCCAGTGGTGCTCGATTTTCCCAAAAATGCTCAGACGCATGGTTGCGAATGGGAGCCCGTGAAGGTAGACCATATCCGTTCTTACAATCCTTATCCCAAGATAGATGCTGAAGCGGTGGCTCAAGCGGCAGAACTGATCAATGCTGCCGAACGCCCGTTCGCATTGGTGGGGCAAGGAGTAGAACTGGGAGGGGCGCACAATGAACTGCTTGAATTCTTGGAGAAAGCCGATATTCCTGCAGGACGCACGCTGTTGGGGCTCTCCGCATTGGCTTCCGATCACCCCTTGAATATGGGTATGTTGGGAATGCATGGCAGTTATGCCACCAATATGAAGACGCAGGAGTGTGACGTGCTCATCGCTATCGGTATGCGTTTTAGTGACCGTGTGACAGGTCTCCCATCCACCTACGCCAAGCAGGCAAAGGTGATTCATTTAGACATAGATCGCGCCGAGATTAACAAGAACATCAAGTCGGATGTTGCGGTGGTGGGCGATTGCAAGATGTCGTTGCCTGCCATCACCCGCTTGTTGAAAAAGAATGAGCATAAGGAATGGATTGCTTCTTTCGACCAGTATGCTCGAATGGAGAATGAAAAGGTTATAGAACGCGACATTCATCCTACAGACGGGCCGTTGCTGATGGGCGAAGTGACCAATGTCGTGGCAGAGGTGACTAATGGAGAAGGAGTGTTGGTTAACGATGTGGGGCAGAATCAGATGATTTCAAGCCGGTATTTTCGGTTTAGGAAAAAGCGTTCCATTGTTACCAGCGGTGGGTTTGGAACAATGGGCTTCGGTCTGCCGGCTGCTATTGGTGCTACGTTTGGTGCACCTGATCGTACCGTTTGCTGCTTCTTCGGCGATGGGGGATTCCAAATGAGTATTCAGGAGCTCGGCACCATAATGGAGCAACAGGCACCTGTGAAGATGATTCTTCTCAACAATAACTATCTGGGGAATGTGCGCCAATGGCAAGATCTGATGTATGAAGGGCGTTATTCTTTCACCAGAATGCTTAACCCCCACTACGATGATATAGCCAGAGGATACGGTATTCCGTATGATGCAGTGATTGATCGTAAAGACTTGCGCGCCAAGGTGGAGAAGATGATGAATACCCCCGGGCCCTATTTGCTTGAATGTGCCATCAAGGAAGATGAAGACATTGTGCCAATGACCTTACCTGGCAAGAGTGTTGACGAGATGTTGTTGGAACTTCATTATTGACACTCGGAATTTTATATAATGATAAGGTAACAGCCACGGTTACAGGTAGGTGGATACCATTTGTGCATGGTGTCTATTTATAGAGCAGGTGTGATTAAAAAACAAAGAAAATCAAGATGGACAACGAAAAGAAATTATATACCTTGCTGGTCTATTCGGAGAATATAGCCGGTATCTTAAACCAGATAACGGCCGTGTTTACCCGTAGGCAAGTAAATATCGAGAGTCTTAATGTTTCTGCGAGCAGCATTCAAAACATTCATAAATACACGATCACCGTTTGGAGTGATGCCGAGCAGATAGAAAAAATAAACAAGGCCATTGAGAATAAGATAGATGTGGTTAAGAGTGACTATTACACAGACGACCAATTATTCATTCATGAAGTTGCCTTGTATAAGATTTCAACTTCGTCACTGCTTGAGAATCCCGAAATCTCCCGTACCATCCGCAAGCATGATGCTCGTATGATGGAAGTAAATCCTACTTACAGTACGGTGCTACTTGCCGGTTTGACGGAAGACATTGTCGATTTGTTCGAACAGCTCAATGGGTTTGGGTGTGTGCTCCAGTACACTCGGAGTGGTAGGATTGCGGTGACGCGCTCTTTTGAAGAACCTGTGAGCGACTATCTTGACCAAGAGGGAAAGCAAGAAAATGGAATTAGTGAGTAAAATAGGAAGTTACGATTTTTTGGCGGAGCCGTTTCATTGCGACTTCGCCAATCGCTTATTTATGGGCCATTTGGGTAATCATCTGCTCAATGCGGCTGATTTCCACAGCAATGATCGGGGATATGGTATGCACTATCTCAACCCTAACCATAAAACGTGGGTGCTATCCCGGCTGGCTATCGAAATGAGCGAAATGCCCAAGGCGTATGACCGTTTCACGGTAGACACATGGATAGACGGAGCTATGCGCTATTTCACAAGCCGTAATTTCGCCATAAGGGGACAGAATGGCAAGGTGTACGGATATGGACGCAGCATTTGGGCTATGATAGATACAGATTCTCGTCAACCAACAGATATTTTAGCCATCCATGACGGACTTATTATGAGCTATGTCGATACCGAAAAACCATGTCCCATAGAGAAAAGTTCGAGGGTTAAAATGGATTCCGGTGCTGAGTTTATGCGTACCATTGACACCTATTACAGTGATGTGGATGTAAATGGACATATTAATTCGGTCAAGTACATCGAGCATATACTTGATTTGTTTGATATTGATTTTTATGGACAACACCACTTGAAACGTTTTGAGGTAGCGTACGTTGCTGAAAGCCATCAAGGCGATCAGCTTAACTTCTATCGCCAAATGACAGGCGAAAGCGAGTATTGTGTTCGCATCACAAAAGGCATCAAAAATACAGATAACGAAGCGGAAGTTGTTAGAAGTAAGATGATATTCGTAAAAGATTAAAAGAAAATTTGGTTGTTACAATTAAAATTGTTATCTTTGCAGCCGTATTTAAAACAATGATTTCCCCTGCCGTCATTTTGGATAGGTGATGGATGGATCGACAAGAGGACTGCTTTTGGATAAGGTGGGCATGGTTCATAGGGATAGTATTAACTGCGCACTCTGACGGAGGCGTTATAAAATTTTTGTATTTATGGCAGAAATGAATTTTGGTGGCGTGATTGAGACTGTTGTCACCAGTAAGGAATTTTCATTGGAAAAGGCTCGTGAAGTATTGAAAAACGAAACCATCGCCGTGATTGGTTATGGTATTCAGGGGCCCGGTCAGGCTTGCAATCTGCGTGATAACGGTTTCAATGTGATTGTGGGGCAGCGTGAAGGAAAAACCTACGAGAAATGTCTGAAAGACGGATGGGTTCCCGGTAAGACACTGTTCCCCATAGAAGAAGCTTGTAAGAAAGGAACCATTATCTGCATGCTGCTTTCTGATGCCGGTCAGATTGCCGTTTGGCCTAAGATCAAGCCATATCTTACAGCCGGTAAAACATTGTATTATTCGCATGGTTTCGCCATTAACTGGCAGGATCGCACGGGTGTCGTTCCCCCCAGTGACATAGATGTCATTATGGTTGCTCCTAAGGGTTCAGGCACCTCCTTGCGCACGATGTTCTGCGAAGGACGCGGGCTGAACTGTTCTTATGCCGTTTATCAAGATGCTTCCGGCAATGCAGAAGAGAAGACGATAGCTTTTGGTATCGGTATCGGTGCAGGCTACCTCTTTAAGACGACTTTCCAGCGCGAGGCCACTTCCGATTTGACTGGTGAGCGTGGCTCTTTGATGGGGGCCATTGAAGGGTTGTTTGAAGCCCAATATGATGTGCTCCGTGCCCATGGACACTCTCCTTCTGAAGCTTTCAACGAGACCGTGGAAGAGCTGACACAGAGTTTGATGCCGCTCTTCGGCGAAAAGGGTATGGATTGGATGTATGCCAACTGTTCCACGACAGCCCAGCGCGGTGCGCTTGATTGGGCTCCCCGCTTCCGTGAAGCTATCAAGCCGGTCATGGAGTGGCTCTACTTGAGTGTGAAGACCGGTAACGAAGCTCAAATTGCGATAGACAAGAACTCCCAGCCGGACTATCGTGATAAATTGAACAAGGAACTTGAAGACATGCGCAACAAGGAGATGTGGCAGGCCGGTGTGACGGTTCGCACACTTCGTCCGGAAAACAACTGATAGTTTGACAACTAATTTTTCTCGTACATAATTAAAGGGCGTTTCTCGTTGAGAGAAGCGTCCTTTTTGATTATATGGTGGTCGTGGCATGAGATATAAAAGAGGAGCATGGGAAAGGATTAAATGTGTAAATTATCCATTGGCAAGGGTAAAAACGCCAAGTTTTTTGTCTTCCGTGAGACAAGCCTCTGCCTCCGCGCGGTTTATAAAAAGAGGAAAGAAGCATCCACGCGGACCGTCTCTTCATGTATGAGAAATCTCAGAGCCTCCTGAACTTGTACGGGCGGCAAGAGTATCTTGTTGATTTCTGTCACATGATGTCTTTTTCCGTCATTGAGCAAATTCACAATCTGGTCTTTAGCCTCTTTTAAATTAGCGTCACTTGTCAGGTCTTGTTGGTGCTCAATGCAGACATCACAGTGTCCGCAGTCTTGCGAGGTTTCTTCCCCGAAATAGAGCAATAGTTGACGCGACCGGCACACATGCTCTCCCTTGGCATATTGCAGAAAGGCCTCAATGCGATTGACATACTGCTCTTTTCTCGTCTCATAAACCTCTTTGGGGATAATCACATACTTCTCTTCTTCCCTGTCTTGCAAGTAAGTGATGTAGGGAGTCTTACTACGAGGGATGAAATGAATGACCTTGCGGTGGCTGAGGTTTTTCAGAATCATATAAACCTGCTGTCTGTCAAGTCCGGCCTGTTGTGCCACCAGGCTCTCATCGATATAGACATATTCGGCGAATATTCCCGTGTAGAGCCGCATGAGACTGGTAAGTACGTTTTCTTCGTTTTTGGATAAATCTTCCAGATGGTCGAGCGTGTGCCTGCTCACGGTGAAGATAACCCGTGCATTGTCATTGGGATCACTCTCATAGTGTACATAGCCGGCATGTTCCAACAGGCGGAGGGCCGAATCTACATACGTGGGAAAATACTTGTAGGTAAAGCAGAATCTCCCTATGTCGAAAGCAAAAGTGCGTCCGCATCCGCTCCCTACACCAATCTGATAAAAATAGGCCAGATGCTCATAAACATCTCTGATATAATCTTTCTCGGGGAAATTTTCTGCTATCCGTTTATGGAATTTGTGTTCGTCGCTCCCGTCGTATATAAGTACGGCGTAGGCTTTCTTGCCATCTCGTCCCGCGCGCCCTGCCTCTTGGAAATAGGCTTCCAAGGAATCAGGGCAGTCGATGTGGACTACCACTCTGACATCGGGCTTGTCGATGCCCATACCGAACGCATTGGTTGCCACAATAACCCTCACCTGATCGTCCGTCCATGCCCGTTGGCACTCGTCTTTGACGGCTGTGTCGAGTCCCGCATGATAGAAAGTGGCGTTGATGCCGTTTTCCGTGAGTAGTGCGGCCATCTCCTTGGTTCGTTTCCGGCTCCTCACATAGACGATGGCCGAGCCCGCCACGGAGTTGAGTATGTGTATGAGTTGCGAGGGCTTGTCGGGTGTTTTCCTTACAATATAGGCCAAATTTCTCCGTTCAAAACTCATTCGGAAGACATTCTTCTCCTTGAAAGCCAACCGCTCCTGAATGTCATCCACCACGCGTGGAGTAGCCGTGGCAGTGAGAGCGAGCACAGGAACATCGGGCTTGATGTTGCGGATGGCTGCAATTTCCAGGTATGACGGGCGGAAATCATACCCCCATTGGCTGATGCAGTGGGCTTCATCTACAGTGATGAAGCTCACTTTCATGTGCCTGAATTTGATTTGGAACAGTTCAGAGGACAAGCGTTCGGGAGAGACATAAAGTATTTTTACCCCACCAAAGATGCTGTTTTCCAGCACCTGTATGATTTCGCTCCGCGAGCGTCCGGAGTAGATGGCATCGGCCTTGATACCCCGTTTACGCAGATTCAGCACCTGATCTTTCATCAAGGCTATCAAGGGGGTGACCACCACACACACGCCGTCGGCCCCCATGGCGGGTACCTGAAACGTGAGCGATTTTCCACCGCCCGTGGGCATCAGTCCAAGCGTATCCCGCCCGGCTGCAACACTTTCGATGATGTCGCGCTGTATGCCTCTGAAGTCGGGGTACCTCCAATACCGATGAAGTATGTTGGTAAATCTGTCTTCCACCAAAAACTCACTCCTTTTCCGGTCGAATATCTTCTATTTGTAGTTGCACTTGGTTGTGCTTGAACACGTTGTCCTCTATTGTATATACAATGTCAAAGCTTCGTTTGCTTTTGATGTAGCGGGCCGAAGCACTCTGGCCGAAGGCGATGCCGTTGACCACATTGCTCGACTTGGAGTCTACCAGTTCGAGTTTGATGTGCTCTTGTTCGCGGCCCACCACCTTGCTCGTGCCGTAATCGTACACGCCACAAGTGCAGAAAAGCGGTTTCGAGTTGCCCGGCCCGAAGGGTGCAAACCTTTTCAAGTCGGTGTGCAGACGCTTGTTGATGTCCTTGAAGTCGATCATGGCATCGATGTTGAGCGTGGCCTCCGTCTGTTCTGGTTCTATGTGCTCCTCTACGAATTTTTGGAAACGGTCTCTGAATTCCTTGACATGTTCCCACTTCATCGTGAGACCGGCTGCGTATGTGTGTCCGCCGAAGTTGATGAGGATATCCCTGCAACTTTTGATGGCCGAATATACATCAAAGCCCGTCACGCTGCGTGCCGATCCCGTGGCCATGTCACCATCGCGGGTGAGCACCACCGTGGGGCGGAAATAGATTTCCGTGAGGCGGGAGGCCACGATGCCGATAACTCCTTTCTTCCAGTTTTCGTCGTAGAGCACGATGCTTGACCTATGGCGCTGGCTCTCCAGTCGGGAGACTATCTGGTTGGCCTCCTCTGTCATTTGTTTGTCGATGTCCTTGCGCTGTTCGTTGTATTCGTTGATGTGTGTGGCCATGCGCAAGGCTACCGGAAACTCCCGTTCCACCAGCAAGTCTACACTCTCCCTGCCATTTTCCATGCGTCCCGAGGCATTGATGCGCGGTCCTATCTTGAACACGATGTCACTCATTGAGATTTCCCGGCCGTTGAGGCCGCAGATGTCAATGATGGATTTCAGTCCGATACTCGGATTTTGGTTGAGTTGTTTCAGTCCGTGGAATGCAAGAATGCGGTTCTCGTCCATCACCGGCACGATGTCGGCGGCAATGGCCACGGTGCAAAAGTCGAGTAGGGGAATGAGCCGGGAAAAGGCAATGTCGTTGTTCTTGGCAAAGCCTTGCATGAACTTGAAGCCCACGCCGCATCCGCACAGATGTTTGAAGGGGTAGGAGTCGTCGGGCCTTTTGGGATTGAGGATGGCCACGGCCGGTGGCATCACCTCGTCGGGCACATGATGGTCGCAGATGATGAAGTCTATGCCAAGGCTTTTGGCATACGTGATTTCTTCGACGGCTTTGATGCCACAGTCAAGAATGATAATTAGTTTTACACCCGTTTCTTTCGCGTAGTCTATTCCTTTCTTGCTCACACCATACCCCTCGTCGTAGCGATCGGGGATGTAATAGCCTATATTGGAGTAGAACTGTTGCAGAAACTTGTACACCAGTGCCACAGCGGTACATCCGTCCACATCATAATCGCCATAGACCAAGATGCGCTCTTTCCTGCCCATGGCATCATTGAGTCTGTCCACAGCTACATCCATATCCTTCATGAGGAATGGATTGATGAGGTCGGCCAGTTGGGGACGGAAAAAGCGCTTGGCGGCCGATTCGGTGGTGATACCTCGCCTGATGAGCAGTTGTGCAAGCGTGGGGCTCATATTCAGCTTTTCCCCCAACTCGTCAGCTGCCTGTCTTTCGTCCGGTGTAGGTGTTTGGTAATTCCATTTGAAATGCATTTATATTGTTTTTATTTTCTCAAGTGTTAGATGCTTTACGTGGCGACACCGCCGTGATGGTCGCCCGATATAGCTTTGTGCCGAATTTGGGATCTTCGGCGAGACATCTGCAATCTTCTTTGATGTGCTCCTTTCTCTCTGCTTGTTTGCTTGAAAAGGACTGCAGTCGCTGCGTTTTGCCGGTTTTTCACCGAAATGGCATAAGTAGGTGCAATAGGAGTCTGTTTGGAAACAGCCGAGTGCAGACTATCTTTTGCAAAGATAGTAATTATTTCTGAATCATGGTATATGAAGATAATTAAAAAAGGTTGTCAACGGTAATATGTGAGTGGTTTCATGAAAAGTCATCCGGAGCGTTGCCTGAATCGGAACTGCTTGAAATAGTACGATAGACGAATGCGGACGTATCGGCCAGTCTACGGTATTCAGTTGTGCGCATTATGCCACCACGATGTGGAATTTGGTGGAAGCGTCTTGTTTCCGTTCGAAGCCTTTGAACGCTTTGTGCAAGACTGTCGAACAGCTTGCGCATGACCTATGCGCGAGTGGTGCGAACGTCTTGCACAAAGATGAAGACGGAACGATGCTGCCCGAACTTGTCTTTTGAGACTATCTGAAAACACAACGGGGATGTGCCTGTTTTGACACACCCCCTTTTGTGTTTTGGTTTTGACAATGCTCTATCCGGAAATCTCCCTGCTTTAATATCGGACGGCTTGTGATTATTGCTTATTGCTCCGCAACCGGCAGGATGGCATTCCCGATGCAGGCGTTGGGCTGTTGGATATGCAGTATTTGACACACCGTAGGCGCAATGTCAACGATGCGGGTGGGCAGCGCAGTAGCCCCGTGCTTGATGTTCCATCCCATAAAAACCAATGGGATATGAGCGTCGTATGGGTAGGGTTGTCCATGCATGGTGCCCCGATAGTTTGGTGAGTCTGTTGCACCGAAAAATCCCGGACGCGTCACCACTGTTATCTCGCCACTTCGTTGCCGGTTATAGCCGTTGGTCAATCGCTCTTTGAGCATGGAAGGCATCGTTTCATTGGCCAAATTCTCGTTATCCAAGATGTAGAGATACTCCTTCGTGTTCTGTTTCAACCATTTGATGGCATCACCGACAACCTTTTTCTTTTCCAGTCCCTTGGCTTGGATGGTGCTGTCGTTGAAATAGAATTGGTAGTTGTCTTCTCCCATCACCGGTGCGATGCCAAAACGGCTTTCAAGATATTTGTTCAGTTCGGCAGTGGCTTTCTTGTAATTCCATGCCCCCGCAGGGATGCGATGGTTTTTCATTAAGTTGTAGTTGTGGGCTGCTCCGTGGTCGGCAGTGAGAAACAGCAGGTAGTTGCCTTTTCCCACTTCCCTGTCGAGAGCGTTGAGGAACGTTGTCAAGTCTTTGTCCAACTGCATGTAGACATCGTGATTTTCTTTGCCACGTGTCCCGTATTCGTGCCCGATGGCATCTGTCGACGATACGCTCACGGTGAGCATATCCGTATCGGCATGTTTGCCCAACTGCTCATTTATCAAGGCCGCTTCTGCCATTTGAAATGTCAGTGTGACCCCGATATTGGCCGTCTTGACATTGGTACCGGGTTTTTGCCGGTGTGTCTTGTTAAACGCCGTCACCCAATCGGGAAGCTTGTCCATGTAAAAGGTCGATGTGATAAATTGTCCGGCCGATGTGTCCCACCAATAGGCACCGTCGGCACTGTGTCCGGCCGGAAGAATGGAGGCACGGTCTTTCAGTGCTACACCAATCACCTTTGAGCGAAAGTCGGTGGCGATTTTCAGTTGGTCGCCAATGGTGGTCGCCAACATGCGGCTAGGGCTCATCTTGCCTTCGGGCGAATTGCTGCCCACACCGGCCACTTGGTTGTCACCACAGCAGTAGACACCGGCATCGTCTTGATAGAAATAGTTGCCCGCAATGCCGTGAAGGGCTGGTACGGTTCCCGTATACACACTCGCATGGCCAATGGCCGTCACGGTCGGTGCATAGTTGATCATCGTGTTTTCACAGCTGAATCCCTCGTTGATCACTCGTTTCAGCCCTCCCTCTCCATACTCGTTTTGATAGTAGTAGAGGTAGTCCCACCGCATCTGGTCGACTACCACTCCAACCACCAGTTTCGGTCTGGGCACTTGTGCGGAGGCTGTCAGCGTGGCGATGCACAGGAGCAGCCATACAAAGTTCTTTCTCGTCATAATTGTATTTTTATTATAGTGAAGGTGCTTGGAATATCCGTTTGATTCTCATACTTTCATCAAGAAGTCTTTGAAATCATTAAAGTCTTTGGACATCTTTATACTCTGCTTCCTGCCACGCATGAAGTTGGCCAGCCGTTCAGGTATTTGGATGTTTCCATTGAGAATGGCATCCACCTTTTCTTTGAACTTTGCCGGGTGGGCAGTTTCGAGGAACACTCCCGTCTCTCCCGGTTGGAGGAGTTCTTTCAAGGCTCTGTATCCGCACGCACCGTGAGGATCCAGCGTGTAGCCCGTATCTTTGTGGCACTGTCTCATGGTTTCCATGATTTGGGCGTCCGTATAGGTAGCCCCACTGATGCGGCTCGTAATCCTCTCGTGAGAACCGCCAAACAAGTCATAGATGCGGGCGAAATTGCTCGGGTTCCCTACATCCATGGCGTTGGCTATGGTCTGTTTGGAAGGCTTTGGCTCATATTTTCCGCTCTTGAGATATTGATAGAAGATGTCGTTGGCATTATTGGCTGCAATAAAACGCTTGACGGGCAATCCCATTTCGTTGCCAAAGATGCCGGCCGTGATGTTGCCGAAGTTGCCTGACGGCACACATATCACGACTTCATGCTGCCTGCCAAGTTTTTTCAGTTGTGCGTAGGCATAGAAATAGTAGAATACCTGGGGCAGGAAACGTGCCACGTTAATGGAGTTGGCCGAAGTCAGTTTAATATGCCTGTTCAGTTCTTCATCCATGAAGGCCGATTTTACCAGAGCCTGACAGTCGTCGAATACGCCGTCGATTTCTATGGCTGTAATATTCTGTCCGAGCGTGGTAAACTGGCATTCTTGAATCTTGCTCACCTTCCCTTTGGGGTAGAGCACATATACATGGATTCCATCGACACCCAGGAATCCGTTGGCTACGGCCGATCCAGTGTCTCCGGAAGTCGCTACAAGTACATTAACCGTTTGTCCGCCGGCTTCTTTCTTGATGAAATGCTGAAGCAGACGGGCCATGAAGCGGGCTCCCACGTCTTTGAATGCCAATGTCGGGCCATGAAAAAGTTCAAGACTATAGATGTTGTCTTCCACCTTCACGACCGGAGCATCAAAAGCCAGCGTGTCATATACGATTTGTCTCAGCGCATCGGGCTCCACATCGTCTCCAAAGAAAGCATCGGCCACCCGATAGGCTATTTCTTGAAATGAGAGCGTCTCTATATGGTCGAAAAAGTCTTTCGGCAGTTGCTTGATTATCTCGGGCATATAAAGTCCCTTGTCGGGGGCCAGCCCTCTCACGACCGCTTCTTCCAAAGTGGCGTGTGGCGCCACTTGATTGGTACTGTAATATTTCATCTTTTTGTTAGTATTTCATGAATGTTTGCATAAACTCTTGCAGGTGAAGCATGCCGTAACTGCCACTTACACAACTCACCTCGTCATATTGTTTCACCTCGTCGGCGACGATCCCCGGATACCATATCAAGAATGGAACCGGCTCTTTCACATGGGTGCGGATTTCCACGGGAGTGGGGTGGTCGGGCAGTACGGCTATGCACACCGGTTCTTCCCACTTGCTCACCTCTTCGTAGATGGGCTTCACCACCCGCCGGTCAAGATTTTCTATGGTCTTGATTTTCAGTTCCAAATCTCCATCGTGTCCCGCTTCGTCGCTGGCTTCCACGTGAAGGAATACAAAATCTTTTTTTTTCAGTTCCTCGAGGGCAGCTTGGGTCTTGCCCTCGTAGTTGGTGTCGGCGAGTCCGGTGGCTCCGGGAACGATGATGACTTCCAGTCCGGCATATCGTCCTATGCCGCGTATGAGGTCTACGGCCGATATGACACTTCCGCTTTTGACCTTCGGATAAAGCTGCATCAGTGTTTCCATGGAAGGGCGGTAGCCACCGCTCCACGGCCAGATACTGTTAGCCGGCCGTTCGCCACAGGCTGTTTTTGCCTTGTTGAACGGGTGCTCTGCCAGCAGCTTTTGGCTTTTTATAATCAGGTCGTTTATCAAATCGGCCGTCTCTTTGGGTGTCATCCGCCCCTTTTCTGCCGGATCGTTGCTCCAGTCCCCCTCTTCGGGTTTCACGAGCAGGGGGTGCCATTCTTCATTCGGGTGGTCGTGTGGGGGGGCGCAGACAATATGCTTGCTGGCATTTTTGATGACCAGTAGATGCCGGTATTGGATGCCCGTGATGAATCTCACCTGTTCGTTACCCAACTTGTCGTTCAGATAGTTGATCAGTATATCGGCATTCTCTGTTGAAAGGTTACCGCCATTGTGTGTGATGATTTTTCCATCATCCAAGGTGATAAGATTGCAGCGCATGGCCATGTCTTCCGAAGCCATGTCATATCCTATGCTGGCTGCTTCCAGCGGTCCCCTACCTTCATACACCTTGTTGAGGTCGTAGCCGAGGATGGCTGTATTGGCCACTTCGCTTCCGGGTAGGAAACCGTCAGGCACGGTCATCAGTCGTCCGGTTTTTCCCTGTTTGGCCAACAAGTCCATGTAGGGCGTATTGGCATACTGCAAAAGCGTCTTGCCCCCCAGACGCTCCACGGCGTGATCGGCCATACCGTCGCCTAATATAATAATGTGTTTCATCTTGTGTCTCTTTATTTGGTGGTTGGGTTATATGTTTGCTATGCTCATGATATTGGCAAAAACACCGGCAGCCGTCACGCCGGCCCCGGCTCCATAGCCTTGTATTTGCATCGGATAGGCCTTGTAGCGGTCGGTGGTGAGCAACACGATGTTGTTGCTTCCTTCCAAATTGTAGAAAGGATGGTTGCGATCTACAGCTTTCAGGGCTACATTGGTCTTTCCGCCCTCCATTGTTGCCACGAAACGCCAGCGTTTGCCTTCCGCTTCGAGTTGCTTGCGGCGCTTTTCAAAGTCGGCATTGAGTCGGGGCAGCCGCTCCCAAAAATCCTCCAAACTGCCTTCAAAGTATTCGTCGGGCACGAAAAGATGCTTCTCCACGTCGGCTTGTTCCACCTTGTAGCCGGCCTCGCGGGAGAGAATCACCAGTTTGCGGACAACATCCGTACCACTGAGGTCAATGCGGGGATCGGGCTCCGAATATCCTTGCTCTTTAGCTCTGCGTACCGTTTCTGAGAAAGGAACATCGGCACTGATTTCATTGAAGATAAAGTTGAGTGTACCGCTCAGCACTGCTTCTATTTTCAGTATTTTGTCTCCCGAGTTGCGCAGGTCGTTGATGGTGCCGATGATGGGGAGCCCTGCCCCCACATTGGTTTCAAAACGGAATTTCACCCCTCGTGCCAGGGCCGTGGTCTTGAGTTTCAAATAACTGTCGTAGTCGCTCGAAGCGGCTATCTTGTTGGCTGCAACCACAGAGATGTTGTGCTCCAGAAATGATTGGTAGAGCATGGCTATGTCTTTACTGGCTGTGCAGTCTACAAACACCGAGTTGAATATGTTCATGTTGATGACGGCATCACGCAGCCGTTCAGGTGTACTGGGTTCGCTCCGTTTCAGTTCGTCATGAAAATTCTCCAGATCGAGTCCGTCGCGGTTAAAGATGGCGTTTCTTGAACTTGCGATGCCCACCACATTGAGTTTTAGGCAGTTGCGCTCTTTCAGTTCTTCGTATTGCTTCTTGATTTGTTCGATGAGTTTGCCCCCCACAGTGCCCACACCGCAGATGAAAAGGTTGAGCACCTTGTATTCAGAGAGGAAGAAAGAGTCGTGAAGCACGTTGAGGCTCTTGCGTAGAAACTCTGCTTTCACGACAAACGAGATGTTGGTTTCCGATGCTCCCTGTGCGCAGGCTATTACGCTGATGCCCGAGCGACCGAGTGTGCCGAACAGTTTGCCGGCAATGCCGGCAGCGTGTTTCATGTTCTCACCGACAATGGCGATGGTGGCCAGTCCACATTCGGCATGCATGGGAAACATGGCGCCGTCTTCTATTTCTGCGGCAAACTCATCGTTGAGCACCTCCACGGCAGCAGCAACATCCTGCTCGCGCACACCGATGGAGGTCGAATTTTCCGAAGAAGCCTGACTCACCATAAACACGGAGATACCGTGTGCCGCCAGTTTGGAGAATATGCGGCGGTTCACGCCTATCACTCCCACCATCGAAAGGCCTGTCACCGTGATGAGGGCCGTACCTCCGATAGACGATATACCCTTGATAGGCTTCCGGTTGTCTTCCACCTCCTGCTTGATGATGGTGCCCGGATTTTCAGGATTGAACGTGTTTTTTACCCTGATGGGGATATTCTTGATGCACACGGGATAGATGGTCGGAGGATAGATGACCTTGGCACCGAAGTTACAAAGTTCCATGGCTTCGATGTAACTCAACTCGTTGATGGTGTAGGCCGTCTTGATAATGCGAGGATCGGCAGTCATGAATCCATCCACGTCGGTCCATATTTCCAGCACCTCGGCATCAAGCACAGCTGCCAGTATGGCTGCCGTGTAGTCACTGCCGCCCCTTCCGAGATTGGTAGTCTCGTCTGTGTCACGGTCGCGGCTGATGAAGCCCGGTACGAGTGACACCCGCGGCAGATTGTCGAAAGTGTCTGAAACTAACTTGTTGGTCAGCTCGTTGTCGAGAACGTGCTTGCCATTTTTGCGCTCTGTCTTGATGAAGTTGCGGGCGTCATACCATTTGGCTCCGCCGATGAGTGTGGCCACGATGTTGCTTGAAAGTCTCTCGCCATAACTCACGATGGCATCTTGGGTCTTCTCGCTCAGGTCATGTATGAGGTACACACCGAAGTAGATGCTCCTCAACTGTTCGAAAAGGGCATCGACGGTGTTGAACAAGTCTTCTCGTTTCTTGGTGTCGGTAATGATGGTGTCTATCATTTTATGGTGTCTGTCCACCATATCGTCAAACTCCGTTTTCCACCCATCATCGTGTTTTAGGGCTAACTTTGAGGTGGCTATCAGCTTGTCGGTAATACCCCCAAGGGCACTTACCACGACTACAACCGGCTGATGCTTGGCCTCGTTTTCTACAATCTTCTTTAAGCTGAGAATGCTTTTGACGGAACCAACAGATGTTCCGCCGAATTTTAAGACTTTCATTTGCAATAATGTTTAGTAATGCAATGCTCCCCCCGGAACAAACGGGGCTGAAGCAAAACTTGGTTGCAAATTTACAATAATTACATCGAATCCGCAATAAATCCGATGATATTTTGTAGATTTTTCCACGGTATTGTTATCCGGGCGGAGTGTAGCTGCATTTTGACTTCACTTAATTTTCGGGAAAAATATCCCGTTTATTTTTGCTGTTTCTATAAATTCTTCCTACTTTTGCAGTAATTTACATATAGTTACAAATAATCGTATCATTTGTTATGGTAAAAATCACATTTCCGGATGGCTCTGTCCGTGAGTACGAACAGGGAGTGACCGGACTTCAAATCGCCGAGAGCATTTCGCCGGCTCTCGCTCGCAACGTTGTATCTTGCGGTGTCAATGGCGAAACAGTAGAGCTGAACCGTCCTATCAACGGCGATGCAACCATTGCGCTCTACAAATTTGAGGATGAAGAAGGGAAGCACACTTTCTGGCATACATCCGCCCACTTGTTGGCTGAAGCCCTGAAAGAGCTTTATCCCGGCATTCAGTTCGGATTCGGTCCGGCCATAGAGAATGGTTTCTTCTATGACGTGATGCCGGCCAGCGGGCAGACTATTTCCGAAAACGACTTCCCCAAGATAGAGGCCAAGATGCTTGAATTGGCCAAAAAAGACGAACCGGTGGTGCGGCGTGAAGTGCCCAAGGCCGAAGCTCTTGAAGAATTTAAGGCCGACGGGCAGACTTATAAGTGTGAGCACATCGATTTGGATCTCGAAGACGGAAGTATTTCCACCTACACTCAAGGCAATTTTACCGACCTTTGCCGTGGCCCGCACCTTATGTCTACCGGTGCCATCAAGGCCCTCAAGATAACAAGTGTCGCCGGTGCTTTTTGGCGCGGTGATGCCAAGCGCGAACAAATGACCCGTATCTACGGCATCAGCTTCCCCAAGAAGAAAATGCTTGATGAGTATCTTGTGATGCTTGAAGAGGCCAAAAAGCGTGACCATCGCAAGATAGGCAAGGAGATGGAACTCTTCATGTTCTCGGAGCGGGTGGGCAAAGGGTTACCCATCTGGCTGCCCAAAGGCACCGAACTTCGTCTTCGCCTGCAAGAGCTGCTGCGCAGCATGTTGCGCCCTTACAACTATCAGGAGGTCATCACGCCGGGCATAGGCGGTAAGAGTCTTTATGTCACTTCCGGCCACTATGCACATTATGGCAAAGACGCTTTCCAGCCCATTCATACACCGGAAGAGGACGAGGAATACATGCTCAAGCCGATGAACTGCCCTCATCATTGTGAGGTGTTCGCCCGCAAGCCCCGTTCCTATAAAGATTTGCCTTTGCGCATCGCCGAGTTTGGCACGGTGTTTCGCTACGAGAAGAGTGGCGAACTGCATGGTCTCACCCGGGTGCGCACGTTCACACAAGACGATGCGCATATCTTCGTGCGTCCGGATCAGGTGAAGGCAGAGTTTGAGACCAATATCGACATCATCCTGAAGGTATTCAACATCTTCGGTTTCGACAACTATGAGGCCCAGATTTCCCTCCGTGATCCTAACGATAAGGAGAAGTATATCGGATCCGACGAGGTGTGGGAGGAGAGTGAGACGGCTATTAAGGAAGCCTGCGCCGAGAAGGGACTCAAGGCCCGTGTTGAGCTTGGTGAGGCAGCCTTCTATGGTCCTAAGCTCGACTTTATGGTCAAAGACGCTATTGGTCGCCGTTGGCAGTTGGGCACGATTCAGGTTGATTACAATCTCCCGAATCGCTTCAAGCTTGAATACACTGCCGAGGATAACTCAAAGAAGACACCTGTCATGATTCACCGTGCGCCGTTTGGCTCACTGGAGCGTTTCACCGCCGTGCTCATCGAGCACACTGCCGGTCACTTCCCCTTGTGGCTGACACCCGATCAGGTGGCTATTCTGCCCATTTCTGAAAAGTACAATGACTACGCCAAGAGCGTGGCACGCTATTTCGACTCTGTGGGGGTGCGTGCCATCATTGATGAACGCAACGAGAAGATTGGCCGTAAAATTCGCGACAACGAGTTGAAACGTGTGCCTTACATGGTCATCGTCGGTGAGAAAGAGAGTGCCGAAGGCCTTGTAAGTATGCGTAAGCAGGGGGGGGGCGAGCAGGCTACCATGACGATGGAAGAGTTTGCGCAGCGCATCAACAGCGAAGTGGCCGACATGCTTTCGGCCGTGAAAGAATAAGAATAACTCCCAAGAAAGCCTGTCTTTCTGATTTTTTGGAATGGACGGGTATTGGGTTTTTAAAATAACGAAACGGGTGACAAATAGCTTCATCAAACTATTTGCCACCCGTATTTTTTCTTTTTGTTGTGTAGTATAGCCATTTCGGCTTACCGAGCTTCTTTACTTCAAGTGTCACAAATGCTACCTTTACTTTGGTGCGAAGCCCTTGAACCATCTGTGCGGAGGCTTTGCACCATCTGTTCGGCAGCCTTGCACAGTATGTGCAACAGCCATGCACAGTCTCTGTGGCAGGACTTTTGGGTTGGCACTTGGTTGGTTGGCATATACAAAGGAGTCCTGATACGCTTGCATGGAGTTATTTTGCTTTCTGCAAGCAGATTGCGTTAATCTTCCAAATTCTTTCGGTTTTTACGGCGAATTTTCGTAAGTTTGCAGGTGCTTAGAAAAAGGATTTGGATGAAATCAAACAAGAATAAGTTTCTTCTCGGTTTTTCTGTTGTTGTTGTGGTGCTGGCCATCACACGCTGTGTGTTTCCCCGTATCGCCGCACCAAGGGGCAGTGGTGTGGTTGCAATGGATTCTCTCTCGACCGATTCTGTGGCTTATGCCCTAAGTGACAGTGTGGACAAGGTGCCGCTGAAGGAGAAAAACAAGGAAACAGCGCCCGCTAATGATTCCGATTTTCGGGTGGCGGCGACTTCACCTTTTTTCAATGAGGACGGGACATTGACTAAACATCGTATATTCAGTGTTCCCAATTTTGCACAGACATTTCCCGACCAAAACGATGTACAGTTGGAATCGGCCAACAAGTGGGGAGTGCAGCCGGTGGCTAATCGTTCAGAAGCTGAAGGTAAGAAGGCCGAACTTGTGTATGTGGGTAGTAATCCTTATTTTTATATCGACGAGCTCCGTTCCAGTATTCCCTATCTTGTGCCGCGGGCTTCGGAACTGTTGCAGGACATAGGGCGCAATTTCTTCGATTCGTTGCAAGTGAAAGGAGTACCCTTGCACAAGCTTATTGTTACGAGTGTGATGCGGAGTAAGGAAGATGTGCAGAAACTTAGAAGTCATAACGGCAATGCCACTCAAAACTCCTGTCACATGTATGGGACGACTTTTGATATTTGCTACAACCGGTATAAGACAGTTGAAAGTCCCGGCGAGAAGCGTCGAGCAGTGCGTAACGATACGTTGAAATGGGTGCTCAGTGAAGTGTTGCGCGACCTTCGGCAGCAGGAACGTTGCTGGATCAAGTATGAGGTGCATCAAGGCTGCTTCCATATCACTACGCGTTGATGCTGATTGTGTATATAATTCTGCTTGGGCAGTAAATGGGGAAATGTGGAAAAAGTCGTATAGGCCAGCTATTTTGAAATCAGCATTTGATAGCTAAGAAAACAAAAAGTAAGGGAATTAAAGAATAGAATCATGTTGAAGCATGAAACGATATTCTTTAATTCCCTTATTTTTGTGATTATTTTGCGATGCACGCAAACTTTGATTCAAAAATGCGGAATGTCAGAAGTGGCTTTTGTTAGTATTTTGACCAGTCTATGTTGCGTATCACACCGAGGGCTTTTTCCCAATCGCAGTCCAAGCAAAACTGTAAGGGATAGTCATCGCGGTCGTAATAGGCATTTACAAGCTCTTTATCTTCATCATTGAAGAGCGGACTGTCAATGGTGGCACGCTTGAAGAAGAACATCACCTTATCGCGGTTTTTCTTCTTGCATTCGTCCAAACGTTTGAAATAAAGTTGGAGATACTGGTGCATGGCATAACTCAACTCGTTGAGTTGTTTGATTTTGGCATTGAGCGTATCTACATTCATGTTGCCGGAAAGCATATCGGCTGCCGGAAGGATTTTGCCGCGAATGTAAGTGAGTTCGTCATATTTGAAGATGGCCACTTTCCTTTCGAACAAGCTCTTGGTTGTGTCATTGACCGTTTCCAATGCGTTGTGCATCATGTAGTTGAGCACATCTTGCGCTTTTGTTGGAGTGCATAGCAGCATGGTGAAAAACACCAAAGATAATAGTTTCTTCATATTTTCTAATCGTTTTTAAATGTTATTTTTTTGTTCTTTTTGTGTATGTCGGGTGAGAAAAAGTTGATGATCGATACATGTGGGAAGTTCTTCCTGATAGTGTGTGACCATGATCAGTGTCTTGTCTTGTCGCCGGCAAAAAATGTCTATGATGTCTTTTACTTTACTTCTGTTTGGATTGTCAAGTCCGTGAAGAGGTTCGTCGAGAATCAACAATTCCGGATCTTTCACGAAAGCACGGGCCAATAACACCAGTCTTTGCTCGCCACTGGAAATTTTGAGGAATGTCCGTTCGGCCAACGCTTCAATGCCGAAAATGCGCATCCAGAAGCGACACCGGGCATAGTCTTCCTCTTGCGGCTTGGCATAGAGCCCTATGGAGTCTGTCAGTCCGCTGGCTACAATCCGGATGCAGGGCAGGTCGCGCCGATATGCACGGTGCATTTCAGGAGATACATAGCCTATGCGTTTTTTGATTTCCCAGATGGTTTCACCGCTTCCTCTGGCTTTTCCGAACAAGGAGATGTCACAAGCATAGCTTTGCGGATTGTCGGCACACACTAAACTGAGTAGGGTAGACTTTCCCGAACCGTTCTCTCCACTTAATGCCCACCTTTCTCCCTTTCTCACAGTCCAATTGAGACTCTCTAAAATAGGACGTTCCCCATATCGGATATTCACTTTATTCATCCTGACCACATCTTCTGATAGGGCGGCTACGTGGATGTAAGGGAGGGAGAGGATGGCTTCTCGACAGTCTTGGGAGAGCGTGGCGGAAAGCCATTCGTGCCGGCGGGCAATATAATCTGTACGCTTTTCCTTGGCACTCACCCGAAGATTGTTGATTTCCACCACGTGAGTGATGAATTCGGGAATCTCATCGCATTTGCTCAACACGAGGATTATTTGTAGCGTCTGTCGGGCGGATAATTCTCCGAGTAAGTCTTTCAGTTGCTTACGGGTGCCGGCATCCAGCCCTATGAACGGATTGTCAATGATGAGCACCCTTGGGGAAGATAAGAGCGTGGAAAGGAGTTTGAGTTTGCGCAATTCGCCGCTTGAGAGGAGAATGATATACTTATCAAGCAAAGTCTCCATGTGGAAGAGCCGACAAAGGTGTTCTTTGAATCTATGACGTTCGGGAGAGTCCTCGCCGTCCATACGATAGGCTTCTTCCAACCATTGGTCTGCGGTGGGCGTATTCTCATCTATTTCCTGCTGGTTCCAGCGTTGTTGTAAGAAATAAGTACGGTCGTTGTCACTGCCATAGGAGTCGTGGAAAGTGATATACTTGATGTTGTCACTCACCAACGGTTTGGTACTTGGAGAAAAATCATAATGGGGAGGATGTGTCAGCAAGGAGTGCCGGCCTGTCAGCATATTCACCAACATGGATTTGCCACCGCCATTCGGCCCGACGATGGCGATGTGTTCACCATCGGCAAGCTCGAAATCAACGGGCTCGGCCAGTCGCCATTCGGGCATTCCTGCCACTCCTTTTTCTATATGTATGATCTTTTGCATCCCCGTTAACGAGTTGTTGTGGGCTGTTTACACCGGTTGTTCACGACATCTTGCCTATTTGCCGCTATTTCACTCTGTCCATGTTCTTGGCCACAAAGTCTTTCCAACTTCCATAGTGTCTGGCTCCCGATTGTGGACGGCCCATTTGGAGGTAGTGGCAATAGGCGGCCCCGAGCGCATCGGTGGCATCCATAAACTTAGGCATGTCTCCATCGCTGATGTTCAGTATGCGCCTCAACATCTCCGCCACTTGTTCTTTGGAGGCCTTTCCTTGTCCTGTGATGGATAGCTTGATTTTCAGCGGTGCGTATTCATGAATAGGAATGTCGTGGTGAATGGCGGCGGCGATGGCTACCCCCTGTGCCCTTCCGAGCTTGAGCATTGACTGCACGTTTTTCCCGAAAAAGGGTGCTTCGATGGCCATTTCATCGGGCAGATATTCGTCGATGACACCCGTCACGCGGTCGAAAATCTTGCCCAACCTGAGATAAGGGTCTCGCTCCTTGCGCATGTCAATGATGCCCATGACAACGAGTGATGCCTTGTTGTCCACCACTCTCAACACGCCATAGCCCATAACGTTGGTTCCGGGGTCGATGCCTAAAATGATTTTCTCCGCCTTCATCTATCCATATAAGGGTTGTGGGCCAGTTCATTCCCGATGGTGGTCGTGGGACCGTGGCCGGGATAGACGACTGTCGAGTCGGGCAACTGGGCCAACAAACGGAGGCTCTGGATGATTTGGAACATGGAGCCACCTTCGAAATCGGTGCGTCCGATGGAACCGGAAAATAAGGTGTCGCCGGTAAAAGCCACTTGTTCTTTCGCAGAATAGAATGTCACAGAGCCACATGAGTGCCCGGGCGTCTCAATAATGGTAAACTCGGTATGGCCAAACTTGATACTTTCCCCTTCTTCAAAATAATGACCTACAGGGGGGAAGTCTTGCTCCAAGTCTATGTGAAAGAGGTTGTTACCTTGTTCCTTGAGCTTGTCCATCAGATATTTGTCCTTGGCACTCACTTCCGGCTTCAGTCCGAAAGTGTCGTAGATAAAGCGGTTGCCAAAGTTGTGGTCTAAGTGTCCGTGTGTCAAGAGTAAATGGCGGGGGGTCAGTTTGTTTCCGCGAATATAATCTTCAATGGCATTGTTCTCCTCTTCGTAGAAGGCACCACAATCTATGATTACACATTCTTTAGTCTCATCGCTTACTATGTAGCAGTTTTCCATGAGCATATTGCATGGAAACTTTCTTATTTCTAACATTGTTTGAATCGTCTTTTTATGGGTTTTCAAATGGGCAGATAAATAAGTTTCTTGTCTTCCTTGAACCAGTCTTCTTCGAAAAACGTGTCGAGTGAGGTCACTTCCACGATATTGGAGAAAGGTTTAAGTTCATCTTCCAAATTGCCACCTTTCAGACATAAAACTCCGTTGGGGAGGGCATTGGCAGAAGTTTTTCGAATATTCCTTTTGACAATCTTCACCAAGTCGGGGAGAGGCATCACGGCTCGGCTCACTACGAAGTCGAATTTGCCTTTTTCCTCCTCGCCACGTTGATGGACTGCCGTGACATTCTTTAGTTCCAAGGCCTGTGCCACCTCGTTGACCACTCGTATTTTTTTGCCCGTTCCGTCAATCATGCGAAATTTTACTTCAGGAAACATGATGGCTAGCGGGATGCCGGGAAACCCTCCACCGGTGCCGAAATCGAGCACTTCGGTGCCCGGTCTGAAATGTATGTTGCATGCTATGGCCAATGAGTGGAGTACATGACGCTCATAAAGATTGTCCATATCCTTACGTGAAATAACATTGATTTTCGCATTCCACTCCCGATAAAGTTGGTCGAGCTGTGCATATTGTTCTTCCTGAATCTTTGAGAGATTAGGAAAATATTTCTTGATAAGGCTTATCATTTTTATTTCTTGAGTATATCTTTGATGTCGCTGCGATCTATCTCGACGCGTATTTCTCCCTCTGCGTGAGGTGCCACTTCATCTTCACAATAGATGAAAGTAATCGTGTCGTCTGTGGGGATGAAGTTGTCGGGGGCATAGAGTTTGCCGTCCGCAAAGAAATATCGGTCACCCAACGCTTTCCAATCGTCCACTTTGTATTGCTTCATGAGCTTACTTTTGAGGACTTCGTTTAGCCTGTATTCATAACCTTTTACGAACAAGTCATTTATAGTGATGAGTTTCCCCGTCTTCACATTGAAGTTTTTCACGATGGTCTGGTGGCTTGTATGGGCTCCACCTCCGTAGTAAGCTATCCGGGCGATGTAGGTAAGTATGCCCTCGGCTCCACTTGTGGTGCTGGTGTTCACCTTGTAGAAAGTGTTGAACGATGATGCATGTTCAGCATCTTGGCGGTAGATTTCCTTATAATCGGCTACATATCCATTCAGATATTCAGCAGCAAAAGAGTCTACACATTGCTTCACGTTCAGGTTGGTTTGCCCATCAAGGGAGAAATAGTCGGGGGTGAGAATGCCCGACCTAAGTAGCTCGTTGTTGATGATTTCTGCCAATTTTCCCCCTCGTGCGTATTGCATCGAGATGCTAACCTCACATTTGGGCGAGTTGGGGTCGGCGGTGATGTGTGTAGCCGTGTCTATCACCACACTGTCGAATGTCAGGCCTTCGATTTGAGCAGTGCGTCCTCCTCCCTTGCCCCCGCATCCGGCAATGGCCAGCACGGCAAGTCCAATCATCAAAATGTTTTTTGTTTTAATCATTGTTTCCTCTCTGTGTTCCCATTCCCAATTAAGGAATCAGTTTTCCTCCTTGCATCAAACTTTTGGTGGCAAAGTTAGTGTAATTCAAAGATAAATCAAAATAAAACATGAATATTTTAGGTTTGTTCACGTGATAATCCTTGAGAAGTATGCGGATATGAATTAAAAATGGTAACTTTGCAGACCGAATAAAGTATTGAGGATTGCAAAATGATAAAAGTAGCGCTTTTCGATCTTGATGGTGTGGTTTTTGATACGGAGCCGCAGTACACCATTTTCTGGAATGGCATTTGCAGGGAATTCCGCCCTGATTTGCCCGGACTTGAACACCAGATTAAAGGCCAAACACTGATACAGATATACGATAAGTATTTCAGCGGACTCAAAGATGTGCAGACCGTTATCACGCGTCGCCTTAATGAGTATGAGAAACGGATGGAATACAGGTATATAGCCGGATTGGAAGATTTCTTGAAAGATCTCAAACGCAACGGGGTGCACACCGCAGTGGTGACGAGCAGCAATCTTGAGAAGATGGAATGCGTCTATGCGCAGCATCCCGAGTTTTCCGCTCTTTTCGACCGTATCCTTACTGCGGAAGACTTCTCCAAGAGCAAGCCCGATCCCGATTGCTACCTGAAAGGTGCCCGGGCTTTTGACGAAGAGGTGGCCCATTGCGTGGGATTCGAAGACAGTTTCAATGGTCTGAAAGCCGTCAGAGCTGCCGGCATGTTCACTGTTGGGCTTTCCACCACCAACTCGGCCGAAGATATCGCTTCTTATGCCGACTATGTGATGTTCGACTACACGGATATAGATTATTCGAAATTAGTGGAACTCGCACATCTGTCTTGATGAAACTACATACTTCTACAAGCAAATATTGAAAACAAATTATGGGATATCTATCAACTGACAAGAAAAAAATAACGACCAAAACCTTTGCCGAGATGAAACAGGCCGCGGAAAAGGTGACGATGCTTACGGCATACGACTACACAACGGCCGGTATCATTGATTCGGCGGGAATAGACAGCATCCTCATTGGCGATTCGGCTTCGAATGTCATGGCCGGCAATGCGGATACACTCCCCATCACTGTCGATCAGATGATTTACCATGCCCGCTCGGTGGTTCGTGCTGTCAACCATGCTTTGGTGATATGTGACATGCCTTTTGGCAGCTACCAAGTGAGTCGTGAAGAGGCCCTCCGCAATGCATGCCGCATGATGAAAGAGAGTGGGGTAGATGCTCTAAAACTTGAAGGTGGTGTGGAGATTGTCGACACGATAAGCGGACTTATTGCTGCCGGTATCCCTGTTTGCGGTCATTTAGGTCTCACTCCGCAAAGCATACACAAGTTTGGCGGCTATGGTCTTAGAGCCAAAGAAGAAGCTGAGGCGGCTAAACTTGTAAGCGATGCCAAGGCTTTGGACGAGGTGGGATGTTTTGCCATCGTGCTTGAGAAAGTGCCGGCTGCCATAGCATCGGAAGTGGCACGGCAGGTGAAGGCCGTTACCATAGGTATTGGAGCCGGAAGCGGCTGTGACGGACAAGTGCTGGTTTATGCTGATGCACTTGGCATGACGAGTGGTTTCAAGCCCAAGTTTCTTCGTCATTTTGCCCAAGTGGGCCAATGTATGGCAGCCGGGGTGGAAGAATATGTGAAGTGTGTGAAGGAAGGTTCTTTCCCCGGTGAAGCCGAGAGCTATTGATTCTTGTGGCGTTTGCAATGTGCCGGAACGTTTTGTATCTTTGCACAAGCCTATTTTAATATTCCTCTAAAATAAGACCTGTGGATACCCAGAATACTCCTATTCATATCAAATTATGGCATCGTGACTTTTGGCTGATGAGCATGGCCGGTCTGTTGGTCACCATGAGCGTTTATATGCTTGTGCCGGCTTTGCCTCCCCACTTGTTGATGAGTGGATTCAAGGGATGGCAGGTTGGACTGGTTATGGGCGTTTTGGGACTTGGAATTTATATGTTTGGGCCCTTTTGTTCTTACTTGTTGCAACGTTATCGTCGCAACCGGGTGTGCATATCTTCCATGATTGGGATGGTGGTTTGCATGGCGGGATTGTATTATACCGACCTTTTGCCAACAGACAGAGGTAGATTTGAAGTTTTGGTTGCGTTGCGTTTTTTGCTGGGTGCTTGCTTCGGTTTGGCTCAGATGAGTTTGTACAGTACGCTCATCATCGACAGTTGCGAATCATTCCTTCGCACCGAGGCCAATCATTCTTCCGTTTGGTTTTCGCGTTTTGCCCTTTCGCTCGGTCCGGTAGGTGCTCTGCTGGTTTCAAGACTTTTAGGCTATCGGGCTGTTTTGGTCTTTGCCGGTTGCCTCTCTGTGGTGTCATTCTTGCTGATAGGCATGGTCAGATTTCCCTTTAAGGCACCTGACGAACACATGCGCAAGGTCTCTCTCGATCGCTTCTTTCTTCCTTCAGCCTTTCCGCTCTTTGTTGGGTTGGCCGTTTTCACCTCAATAGTTGGCCTGCTCTTCTCCCTGCCCCATGTTGAGGAATTTTACGGTATGTTGATGTTTGGATTTTTCATCGCTCTTTTGGCTGAAAAATATGCTTTTGCCGATGCCAACCTCAAGAGCGAAATCGTGGCCGGACTGATAGCTTTGGGGGCCGCCGTACTCATTACCTTTACCGGTGAGGCAACGGCTCTCCATTGGATAAGACCGGTGTTGGTTGGTTTTGCCGTAGGCATTGTGGGCAGTCGTTATCTTTTATTTTTCATCAAATTGGCCCGTCACTGCCAGCGTGGGACGAGTCAAAGCACATTTTTCCTTTCGTGGGAGACCGGTATGAGCCTTGGACTCTTTGCCGGTTGCACACTTGCCGGCCGACATGTCGATGTGCTGGCCTTGATCTTGGTGGTGTTAAGTCTGATTGCCTATAACTTTTTGCTTCACCCTTGGTATATAAAACATAAGAATAGGTGATGTTGGCCGTCACCTAATATAAAAGGCCCGTTCATTGTCTGATATTCAATGAACGGGCCTTTTGTTTGTTTTGGATGGCAAAAGACATGCACGGGTGTCGCATCAGAACGGCTGTTAGTCGATGTAGTCCACTTTGATGACGATCACACGAATATCTTGATTGCCCGAATCATTGTTGACCTTGGCGATGTGCCAATCGCCGGGAAAGAAAATGAAAAATCGGTCGGGTGTGCTGTCGTAGAATTGGGTACGCCCTTTGTCATAACTGTAATGTATAACATCTTTTCGGGCATCATACTTGCAATCGGGTGTGCTGGTGTAATGGTCTATGAGTCCGAAACGCTCGATTCCTTTCACGACATATTGAAAGTCGATGTGATGACTGTGGCTTTCACTCCGTCGTTTCTCAAGCGGTTCGTTGTGGGAGTCTTCCACGCTGGCCGTGAGCGTGGTGCCCTCAATGAGATGCCTGCCCTTTGGGATGTTGACGAGGTCGGTTGTGGCAAGCCATTTGAAGAGTGCCTCCCACTGTGTCGGATTCTTTTGATATTGCCGGTAAAACTCCGTGAGGTTGACACTCCTGTGAGGTGATGCGCCGGTGAAGCCCTGCCGCCATTGGTTGGTGGCGCACCACTCCGCAGCCTGCTTTTTCAAGAACTTGTCGGAGTAATAGCGGGTGTAGTAGCCTTTGTCTTGCGCCTCTACGGACAAGGTGAAATACAAGGTCGGCAAGACAAGTATGAGGGGCTTTAGAGTGTGGCGGAACAGCCACGTGTGGATGAATCGTGTCATGGTTGTTTGGAAACTTGGATGTTGGTGATGAGAATAAAATAAATGGGGAGTGGGGGGAGTGGAGAGAATGTGAATGGGGCGCTCCCTCTTCAGGAATCGCCCCACACACTATTGTCTTTTTATTCTCCGGTGGATGTTGATCTTCTTGTTGGGGGCTTTAAGGGCCCTTGTCAAGAATCTCTCCAAAGCTTAGAGGATGGTCTTTACGGCTTCAAGCATGCCCTTTTCCTGTATGAGGTCGAGGTCTTTCTTTACCAGTTCGGCCAAGCCTTTCACGCTATGGAGGTCTTCACCCCAGATTGATTCTGCCGCGAGCACACCGTCGGTCACCTTCTGGGTGTCGCCCGTTGCCCAAAGGTTCTTGAGCAGATCCATGATGTCTTGTGCGTCATTGGGCACAATCTCGGTGCCGTCTTCGCGTTTTCCACCTTTATAATAAGTGATGATGGCCGCCAAGCCGAATACGAGTCCTTGCGGCAGCTCGTCCTTGCGCTCAAGATAGGTCTTCACGCCGGGCAGGTCGCGGGCACAGAACTTGGGGAAAGAGTTGAGCATGATGCTTGTCACCTGGTGGTCGACATACGGATTGTCGAAGCGTTCGAGAACATCGGCAGCGAATTGGCGAAGCTCATCCATCGGCAGATTAAGTGTCTGCATGAGTTCGTCAAACTGCACCTTGTGGATATATTTGCCGATGACCTCGTGGTTGCAGGCATCGCGTACAATGTTGACACCGCTCAAGAAAGCCACAGGCGAGAGCACCGTGTGGGGGCCGTTGAGCAGTGTCACCTTACGCTCGTGGTAGGGTTTCTCGCTCTCGGCGATGAGCACATGGAGCCCGGCTTTCTCGGCAGGGAACTCTTTGCGGAGAGCTTCAATGCTCATGTTTTCCGGCTTTTCGATGACCCACAGATGGAATGTTTCGGCCTGCACCACAAGGTTGTCCTTGTAGCACACCTTTTCCTGAATCTCCTTAATGGTGTTGCGGGGGAATCCCGGCACGATGCGGTCCACGAGGGTGGCGCAAACATAGCAGTGGTTGGTAAACCAATCCTTGAAAGCGGCATAGTCGGCACCGAAGTCGTCTTTCCACAGTTCGATGTACTGATAGATGCACTCTTTCAGATGGTGCCCGTTGAGGAAGATGAGCTCGCAAGGCATGATGATGAGGCCCTTGGAAGCATCGCCGTTGAAGAACTTGAACCGATGGAAGAGCAGCTGCACCAGTTTGCCCGGATAGGAAGAGGCCGGAGCGTCGGCAAACTTGCAAGTATCATCAAAAGCAATGCCTGCCTCGGTGGTGTTGGAAATCACGAAACGAATCTCGGGTTGCTCGGCAAGTGCCATGAAGGCCTGATTCTGCGTGTAGGGGTTGAGGGCACGGCTGATGACATCAATGCGTGTGAGTGTGTTTACAGGCTGACCGTTCTCCCGGCCTTGCAGGTTGACATGGTAGAGGCCGTCTTGTCCGTTAAGCCAGTCTACCATGCCGCGTTCGATGGGTTGCACCACGACCACGGAGCTGTTGAAGTCGGTCTTCTGGTTCATGTTGTAGATGATCCAATCTACAAAGGCACGGAGAAAGTTTCCCTCGCCAAACTGGATGATGCGTTCAGGCATGACACCCTTGGGGGCGGTGCGCTTGTTCAAAGATTTTAATTCTGACATAGTTTGTTTTATGATTTGATTTTTAGATTTCGTTTGTGTAGTGCAAAGGTATAAAATATTGGAATAGGGAGTGCCGAATTTCTCCGAAAACGTTGCGTAAACCTTTGCGTAAATGGGATTCACCCCTCCCGCCTTTAGTTGCCGGGTGGGAGAGGTGGAAAGAGGAAGGGCTACATGGCGAAGCAGTTGAACCCTCCGTCGACCACGGCCACGGTGCCTGTGACAAATTTGGCGGCATCGGACATCAGATAGTGGATGGTTCCACATAGTTCTTCGGGATCGCCCATGCGCCCGAACGGTGTCTGGCGTATCACGTCCTGTCCCCGTTGGGTGTAGCTGCCATCGGGATTGGTGAGCAAACTGCGATTTTGCTCGGTGATGAAAAATCCCGGGGCAATGGCATTGACACGGATGCCTTCGCCAAACTTCTTGGCACACTCGGTGGCCATGTAGGCCGTGAAGTTGGAGATGCCGGCCTTGGCGGCTGCATAACCGCACACGCGCGTCATGGGGCGGAAGGCGGCCATCGATGAGAAGTTGATGATGCTTCCCTTGCCGGCCTCCACCATGGGTTTGAGAAACACCTGCGTGGGAATCACCGTGCCTGTGAGATTGAGGTTGAGCACTTTCTGAAACTGTGCAGCATCAAGGTCAAAAAAGGTTTGGTCGGGGGTGATTGTTGCTCCCGGCTGGTTGCCACCGGCTGCATTGAGCAGCGTGTCGATGCGCCCATAGCGGTCGAGGATGTCTTGGCAGTTTTGTTCAACCATGGTCTGATCCATGACATCGGTCTTGTAAAACGAGGCTTCGCCTCCGGCCTTGCAAATGTCGTCAACGATGGCGTGGCCAACATCCTCCTTGCGGCCCATGATGGCCACTTTGGCCCCTTCGAGGGTGAGATATTTGGCAATGGCACGGCCCAGCACTCCTGTGCCGCCGGTGATGACTACCACGTAGTCTTTGATATTGAAAAGTGAGTTCATTGTATTTGTTGTGTTTGTGATGTCTTGTTGCTTGAAAGATAGCTTTGCGGAGTTTCCGCCCGTGCGCCGCACATTCAGTCGAAGAAGCCCGGTTGCTTGTAGTCGATGCCTAATTCCCGGTCTACGGTGGCGAGAATGCCCTGCACTTGTCCCATGGCAAACATGCGGCCGAGGAAGCTGTAACCGGCATTGTAGCCTCGCGAATCGTCGCCGAGCATGGTCATGCCGTGGTCTACGCGCATGGGTAGCTGTGGATTTTGCTTCTCGAAGATGCGTGCCAGTTCGATGATGTCGGCCCGGCCGCCCAAATGGCTGGCTTCGGTGAAGTCACCGTTGGGGAATATGTGGCACGAGCGCAGATGCACAAACCATGAGCGGGAAGCATATTTGCGGGCCAAAGCCACCACATCGTTGTGGGCTCCGGCCGAGAGACTTCCGGCACAGAAGGTAAGTCCGTTGTGAGGATTATCCACGGTCGAGAGCAACCACTCGATATCTTCGTCGCAAGTCACGATGCGGGGGAGTCCGAGGATAGGGAATGGCGGGTCGTCGGGATGCACGCACATATACATGCCACACTCTTCACAAGTGGGCATGATGGCTTCAAGGAAGTAGCGCATGTTCTCGCGCAGCTGTTCTTTAGTGATGCCTTTATACAAGTCGAGCAACTGGCGGAAAAGTTCAATGGGGTGTTCATCATCTTCCTTGATGTTGCCGCTCACGAATCCTTGTGTTTTCACAATGATGTTATCCACGAGTTTGTGCTCCCTTTCAGGTGTCATGTCGCTTTTCAGCTTTTCCACCTCACTCATGATGTCGCGCCCCATGTCGTGGCCCATTTTTTCCCAATCGGCTGCAACATTCTGCCTGCCGAGGATGTAGATGTCAAAATAGGCAAATTCGGAAAAACTGAAATAGAGATTGGTGGAGCCGTTGGGATTGGGATGGTTGAGGTCAGTGCGAGCCCAATCGAGCACGGGCATGAAGTTATAGCAAATGGTGTGTATGCCTTCAGCAGAAAGGTTGCGCAGCGACTGCTTGTAATTGTCGATGAGCCGATCGCGGTCGGGTCCGGCATATTTGATGCTCTCCGACACAGGCAGGCTTTCCACTACGCTCCAACGCATACCGAATTGCTCGATGTAGGTCTTGAGCTCATTGATTCTTTCACGTGTCCACACCTCTCCGTTGGGCACATCGTGCAGGGCGGTCACAATGCCCTCCACACCGATTTGTTTTAGCATGGCAAGCGTAATCTTATCGTTTTTGCCAAACCATCTCCACGTTCTTTCCATAGTTTTTGTTGATACTTTTTCTTGTCTTGACAGGGGTAGATATTCTACATGCAAAGATAATGATTCTTTTTGGAATGGCAAAGAAACGGGATTATTTGTTCAGAGGATTTTTACAGGCTGTGAAATCGTCTCTATAGTCGGATGTCGTATGTTTCATACCGTCTTCTTGGGCTTTATCGGGAGGATGGCATAGGTTATAGAGAGAAGTATATTGATATTTCGAAAAAGTTTTATACGTCTGTCAGTAGGTTTTCTTGCATGTAACAAAATGAGGGATATAAGAAGTCAAAAAAGAAGAAAATATGATGCGGTCAAGCCATAGTTATGAGATGAAAGGGCCACAGTGGGGATGCAATTTGGCCGTAGTGAGAAAGCCAAATGGGCCCTTTTGCACAGTTGTTTGGGTCTGATTGCAAGGGAAATTGGGAGAAAACAAAAAAGGGAAACATCAATGTGCTTCCCTTGCTGATGCAAAGATACAACATTTTATCGCCTTTTGCAAACGTGATGGGAGAAATGTTGACAAAAAGAGGTGGGTAAGTGTAGGGGATAAGAAATCTGGCAGATGGAGTCGGGGAGGTGCTTTTGGAATATTGAGAGAGTAGGGGGAGGAAATGACATTTTACCAATTAAGGTGTGAAAAGGTGACAGTTAGGGTGAGGATATAAAAAGAGGAGGCCTATTTCTTTTACAAAATAAACCTCCTGATAGGTATTCATGATCTCCTTAAAAGGAGAAAGCAATACATGGTGAGTGTCAGTCGATTAAGCCTCAGTCTCATTACTCCAGTCCTCCTGCGACTTGCGCACATAGCTCTTATAACGGAGCTTGGCCATGTCTTCGCAGGCTTTGAACAAGTCATTGGCTTCTCCGGGGAACGCTTTCTTCACGGAGAGGAAGCGCACCTCGCTGTCCAAGAAGTCTTGGAACTTGGACCAGTCGGGAGCTTTTGAGTCGAGCGAGAATGGATTCTTGCCTTCCTCTGCCAGCTGTGGGTTATAGCGCCAAAGGTGCCAGTAGCCACACTCAACGGCGTTGGCTTCCTGTGCCTGGCTGCGTCCCATACCACCCTTAATCTTCAGGCCGTGGTTGATACACGGTGAGTAAGCGATGATGAGCGACGGACCGGGATAGGCCTCTGCCTCGCGAATGGCTTTGAGCGTCTGGTTGTTGTCGGCACCCATTGCAATCTGGGCTACATATACATAGCCATAAGTGGTGGCCATGAGGCCGAGGTCCTTCTTGCGCACACGCTTGCCTTTGGCAGCAAACTGGGCAATGGCACCGAGCGGAGTGGACTTGGAACTCTGGCCACCAGTATTGGAATATACCTCGGTGTCGAGTACAAGGATGTTGACGTCTTCGCCGGAAGCAATCACGTGGTCGAGACCACCGTAACCGATATCGTAGGAAGCACCGTCACCACCGATGATCCACTGGCTGCGTTTCACAAGATAGTGGTCGAGGGTCTTCAGCTCTGTGCAGACGGGGCATCCGTGTTCGGCACCGGCAGCGATGAGCGGTTTGAGTTTGGCGGCAGCTACTTTTGATGCATCGGCATCATTCTGGCCGTCAATCCATTCCTGTGCAGCTTCCTTGAAGTCGGCAGGAGTGTCTTCACGCCCTATCAGGTCGGTGAGCAGCACGGTGATACGTTCTTTCATCTTCTTGTTACCCATAGCCATACCCATGCCAAACTCGCAGAAGTCTTCAAACAGAGAGTTGTTGAAGGCCGGGCCCTGACCTTGTTCGTTGGTGGTGTAAGGTGTGGAAGGCACAGAAGCTGAATAGATAGATGAGCAACCGGTGGCATTGGCAATCATTTCACGGTCGCCGAAGAGCTGGGAGACGAGCTTCACATAAGGTGTCTCACCGCAACCGGCGCAAGCTCCGGAGAACTCGAAGAGCGGAGTGGCAAACTGCGTGTTCTTGGGATTGGTGCGGATGTCAATGAGGTGCTGCTTGGTTTTCACGTTCTTCACGAGATAATCCCAGTCGGCTGCGCGTCTGGTAGCCTCTTCCTCACCGGCAACGAATTGGTTCATTACCAGAGCCTTCTCGCCCTTCTTGCCCGGGCATACATCGGCGCAGTTGCCGCAACCTGTGCAGTCGAGGACAGAAACTTCGATGCGGAATTGCATGCCTTTAAGCTGCTTCGGAGCGAGCACGTCAAGCGTAGGCTCGTTAAAGCCGGCTTTCTCGTTCTCGTCAAGAACAAATGGACGAATGCAAGCGTGAGGACAAACGTAAGAGCACTTGTTGCACTGGATGCAATTCTCAGAAGCCCATGTGGGAACAAAAGCGGCTACACCGCGCTTGTCGTAAGCGGCTGTGCCCACACTCCATGTGCCGTCGACCGTGCCATGTTTCACAAAGTCGGAGACCTTGAGCAGGTCGCCCACCTGTGCGTTCATCGGGCGCACCAGCTCTTTAACGAATGCGGGTGCGTCGTCTGCCACCTCTGCATCGTCTGCCAAATTGGCCCAAGCGGGATCAACATCAAGTTTCTTGTATTCGTCACCACGGTCAACAGCAGCGTAGTTTTTGTCTACCACGTCCTGACCCTTCTTGCCGTAGCTCTTTACGATGAACTTCTTCATTTGTTCCACGGCCAAGTCGATGGGAATAACCTCCGTGATGCGGAAGAATGCCGACTGGAGGATGGTGTTGGTACGGTTGCCCAACCCTATCTCCTGAGCAATCTTGGTGGCGTTGATATAATATACGGTGATGTTGTTCTTGGCGAAATAACGCTTCACCTTGTTGGGAATAAAGTCTACCAACTCCTGTCCATCAAAGATGGTATTGAGCAGGAACGTACCGTTCTTGCGGAGACCACGGGTCACATCATACATGTGAAGATAGGCCTGTACGTGGCAAGCCACGAAGTTGGGCGTATTCACCTGATAGGTGGAGTGAATGTCTGAATCACCGAAGCGCAGGTGCGAGCAGGTGAAACCTCCCGACTTCTTGGAGTCGTAGGAGAAGTAGGCTTGACAGTGCTTGTCGGTGTTGTCGCCGATGATCTTCACCGAGTTCTTGTTGGCACCAACGGTTCCGTCGGCTCCCAGACCATAGAACTTAGCTTCGAAAAGGCCTTCACCGCCGAGCGGAATCTCTTCCACCTCGGGCAGAGAGGTAAAGGTTACATCATCTACGATGCCCACTGTGAAATGGTTTTTGGGCTCGGGAAGTTCCAGATTGTTATACACAGCGATGATCTTGGCAGGAGTAGTGTCCGAAGAACCGAGACCATAACGGCCACCCACGATAAGCGGCTTGTTCTCAACATCATAGAAAGCACTCTTCACATCCAGATAGAGCGGCTCTCCCTCGGCTCCGGGCTCCTTGGTGCGGTCGAGCACGGCGATGCGCTTCACTGTCTTGGGAACGGCGGCAAGCAGGTGCTTCACGGAGAACGGACGATAAAGGTGAACGGAAATCATACCCACCTTCTTGCCCTGTTTGAGCAGATAGTCGATGGCTTCGCGGGCAGCTTCGGTGGCGGAGCCCATGAGAATGATGATGTTCTCGGCATCCTTGGCACCGTAGTAGGAGAAGAGATGGTACTCACGACCCGTAATCTTGGAGACTTCGCCCATGTAGTGTTCTACTACTTCGGCAACATCTTCGTAGGCAGAGTTGCTGGCCTCACGATGGGTGAAGAAAGTCTCCGGGTTCTCTGCTGTACCGCGAACTACCGGATGCTCCGGAGTCATGGCACGGTCACGGAAACGCTTGATGTCGGCCTCGTCAACCAATGGGCGGATATCGTCCTCGCTCATGCACTCAATCTTGTGATATTCATGAGATGTGCGGAAACCGTCGAAGAAGTTGATGAAAGGCACGCTGGTCTTCAAGGTGGCCAGATGGGGTACTGCCGAAAGATCCATCACCTCCTGTACCGAGCCGGAACAGAACATGGCGAAGCCTGTCTGGCGACAAGCCATAACATCTTGATGATCACCGAAAATGCAGAGAGAGTGCGAAGCGAGTGTACGGGCCGAAACGTTGAACACGCATGGCAGCAATTCACCGGCAATCTTGTACATGTTAGGTATCATGAGCAGCAAGCCCTGGGAGGCTGTGAATGTAGTGGTCAGGGCACCGGACTGCAACGAACCGTGAACGGCACCGGCCGCACCACCCTCGGATTGCATTTCCTGAACGCTGACAGTCTGGCCCCAAAGGTTCTTACGCCCACGGGCAGACCACTCGTCAACATGCTCCGCCATGGGAGATGACGGAGTGATGGGGTAGATGGCGGCCACTTCGCTAAACATGTAGCTGATGTGTGCGGCGGCCTCGTTACCATCGCAAGTGATAAACTTTTTTTCTTTAGCCATAATCAATATAGATAAATGTTGTTTGTATAATTTAATGTTCTATAAAAGAAGTTCCACATTTTCGATTCACCGGCTGGTCGGTGAAAAACAGAAATAATGTTTTTGTCGTCATTGTGTTGTAGGCCGCATCGGGGCCGTTGTTCCCTCTTTTAATAGAGGAATCCCAAGAGCCAAAGCGGTATGCGGTTATCCTTGCCCACCTCGGTGTTATAGCGCGCATAGATGGTGTCGGGATTGTATCTTATCTTGCTGGGTGCCTGGGCATCACACACTCTGAACTTTCTGTCGCCGTCTACCATGAAGAAGTGGTCTTTGCCGGCTTGGTTCACCAAGTGGTCTTTCCATAAGGAGTTGACAAAGAATGTCTCCATGAGATCCTGTTCTTCCACAGTGATGGGATAAATGGCATACATCAAGTTAGAATTATGCATCATGATCTTGCCGGGCTTCTTGGGAAACTCTTGTCCTATGGGGTAAATCATGTTTATCAAGCGAGCGTCGGCCAGATACTTGATATAGTTCATCACTGTAGCACGGCTGGTCTCTATGGATTTGGCCAACTCACTGATGTTGGGTGCCTTGGAACCGTCAACGGCGAGCAGATAGAAGAGTTTCTTGATTTTTGTGAGGTATTTCAGTTCTATTTGTTTGATGAGCAGAATGTCCACTTCGGTCATCATATTCATCGTTTTCAGGAGATTTTCCGAGAAGTTGCGATGTTCAAGAAAGAAAGGGTAGAAACCGTGGTGGATGTAATCATGGAAATACCTCATCGGACTCACCTTGGGCAGGATCTGTTTGATGATATGTTCATGGTTTTTCAGTATGTCTTCAAGTTCGTAGGGAGGGAAGTTGTTGCCTGTTTGCAAATTCAGATATTCTCTGAATGAGAATCCGCGTAGGTTGTAGCTTTTCGCAATGCCGTTGAGTTCGGGATTCTCTTCTTTGAGACGCATCACGCTACTGCCCGTGAATACAATCTTGAGGTCGGGATAGAGATCGTGACATTTCCGCAACTCTTGGCTCCAATCGGGCTGCTTGAAAACTTGGTCAATGAGCAACACGCGCCCTCCGTGGCGCACGAAGTCACCGGCAAAATCGGCTATGCCACGTCCTTGGAAGTAGAAATTGTTCATGTTCACATACAGACATTGGCGGTCACCGGGGCCGAATTTTTCCTTGGCATACTGGAGGAGAAAGGTTGTCTTGCCCACGCCACGTGTACCCTTGATGCCTATCATGCGCTCATTCCAATCGATCTCGTCCATGAGATTGCGTCGAACGGTGGCGTTTGTATGTTCAAGGAGGTACGCGTGAGTGTGAAAGAAAGCCTCTTCCATGTTTGTTTTTTAGCTTTTATTGTTTTTAATTTACGTTGCAAAGATAACACTTATTTTCATATTTGCAAACTCAAGTTGGCAAAATCTTGCTTTTTTTTCATTATTTAGCACTAATCTAAATGCGTACTCTTGGACGGTTTGTGCGTTTTTCTTATCTTTGTAGCATGATTCTACATGTATTCAATCCCGAGCATGACATGGCACTTGCTGCCGGTCGTGTGCCATTTACGGCACCACACGCCGGAAGACAGTTGCGCAACGACCTCGACTTCATGCCGGCTTTATGGGCGAAACGTGGCGATGTGGTGTTGGTGAATGATGTGGACAATGCCTTTGACAAGCTCCGGCATTTAGGTATGCAAGTACCCGAAGTCGATTTTGTGACGCTTCAGGGGCTCGGACTGCTTCGCCATAAGATCTCCGGAGTGAGTCCGTGGGGATGGGATATTTCTATCAAGCACCAGTTGACCCATGCCGGTGTGGAGGGAGAGGTTATGCCTTCTGATGGGCAACTTGAGGCTATCCGGAGGTTGAGTAGCCGTGAGTGGGCTGCCGCACACCTGCAAGGACAGGCCGTTTTTGTTGCTAATCTTACCGAACTTGAACACGTTATAGACGATTGGAGGGCGTGTGTACTCAAGTCTCCATGGAGCTGCAGTGGCCGTGGGGTAAGGTATGTTGTCGGGAAACTCGATACTTCTACGGCAAAGTGGGTTGCCAATATTATCGCCCGACAGGGTGGAATAGCCATTGAACCTTATTACAATAAGGTGATAGATTTTGGAATGGAATTTGAAGCGAGGGCTGACGGTACAATAACCTATTGTGGTTTGTCGCTCTTCCATACTGTAAAAGGAGCTTATGTTGGCAACTTGCTCGTATCGGAACAAGAAAAAGAAGATTTTTTAGCCCGGTATATTTCACGGGAAACACTTCGAAAAGCCAGAGAAAAAGCTATTAAGGTGATTTCTCCGGCTATACGTAATCTATATCAAGGGCCCTTTGGAATAGACATGATGCTCTATCGCCCTAAGGAAGTTAACGAGATAGAAGGAGCGTCGGACACCCCCCAACCGCTCAAGCTCAATGCGTGTGTTGAGCTTAATCTCCGGCGAACGATGGGGCATGTGGCTTTGGTACTCAGGGCTTTGGGGAATAAGTATGAACGCCGTCTGATGCGTATTGAATATGATGGGAACCGTTATCACTTGCGCGTCAACAGGATATCCGCCTCTCAGGAGGAACGAGATATTCTTTTATGACGGCATGGAGATGCTGGAAAGGCTCTCTTTCACTCACCATAAGAAGAATAACAGACAAATCAATCTAATAACTCTTAATCAATGAAACGTCTACTAAATCTCTGCTGTGCCATCTCCTTTGCGTTGGCGGTCGGCGCACAAGTGCCTTATGTTTCGCAAGTGTGGAACCCTGATTTGGGCAATGGCATGTACAAGAATCCGGTTATCAATGCCGATTACAGCGACCCCGATGTTATCGCTGTCGGCAATGATTATTACCTCACGGCCAGTTCGTTTGAAAGCATGCCGGGCCTGCCCATTCTCCATTCCACTGACTTGGTGAATTGGGAAATTGTCGGTCATGCCCTTCGCGAGCCCTACAATGTTCCCGGTGAGCGTCTTGGTCATGGCAATGGAGTCTGGGCTCCCAGCATCCGTTTTCATCAAGGCGAGTTCTATATTTATTGGGGTGACCCGGACATGGGAGTCTTCATGGTAAAAACCAAAGACCCGAGAGGGGAATGGGAGAAGCCGGTGTGTGTGATTCCCGGCAAAGGCATGATTGACACGACACCTCTTTGGGACGATGACGGGCGATGTTATCTGGTCAACGGATGGGCCAATAGCCGGGCCGGTTTTGCGAGTGTCCTCACGGTGCGCGAACTTAATGCTGAAGGGACTAAGGCTATAGGCGACCCCGTGATAGTTTTTGACGGCAACGGAACCGAGAACCGCACTTGTGAGGGACCGAAGTTCTACAAGCGTGAGGGCTGGTATTGGATTATGTGCCCGGCCGGAGGCGTGCCTACGGGCTTTCAGTTGGCCATGCGGTCGAAGAGCCCTTACGGTCCATACGAGGTCAAGAAGGTGCTTGAACAAGGAAGCACAGCTGTCAATGGCCCTCATCAAGGAGGATGGGTGCACACGGCTCAAGGTGAAGACTGGTTCATGCACTTTCAAGACAAAGGGGCTTATGGTAGGGTTGTACATCTGCAGCCGGTGACATGGAAGGATAACTGGCCCGTTATGGGAAAAGTTCCCACAAAAGGATATTGCGGCCAACCGGTGATGACTTTCCGTAAACCGAAAACGGTCAAGCCCTCGGTCAATGTCAATCCGCAGGAAAGCGACGAGTTCAACACCACCATTCTCGGCAGACAATGGCAATGGGAAGGCTATTATGACCAGAAGTTTGGTATGCCCACTCCTTGGGGATACTACCGCCTCTATACGCACAAACTGAAGGCTTCCACCCCCACGATGCCCAAGGGGAAAGCCGGAGTACCCTCTCTTTGGGATGCTCCCAATCTCTTGTTGCAAAAGACACCGGCCGATTGTTTTACAGCCACAACCAAATTGCGCTTTACCTCTAAAGCCGAACAGCAATATGCCGGTATCGTGGTTATGGGTCTCGACTACTCTGCCCTTGTTGTGAGAAGAGTAGGAGAGAACTTCGTGCTCCAGCGTTCCACTTGCATCAAAGCCGACAAAGGGGCTGCGCCTACATGGGAGGATATTACCACTCTGGCTCCTACCGCTAAGGACCAAATAGACTACCAGCCGGGTATTCACCTTGACATTTATCTTCGCATGGTAATCAATGACGGCAAGGCCGATTTCTTTTTCAGTTCGGATGGAAGGAAGTTTAAGAAAGCAGGTAACACGTTTGCCATGAAAGAAGGAAAGTGGATAGGTGCCAAGATAGGACTTCTGGCCGAAGAACCCGACATGAAAGGCGGTCGTGGCTGGCTTGATGTCGATTGGTTTAGAATCACCAAATAAAGTTTGAATCCATTTCTATAGCCTTTTATCTGTATCATGAGCGTAGCCGATCACATTCGTCTCAATCCATTTGTGGGGATAGCCTTGCCCTTTGTGTGCGGGTTGCTTCTTGGAGACAGTGTGACCGGCTACCCGTTTCTTTGGACATTTGTTGTGGCTGCCACTGCGTGTGTCGCCCTCTCTTTTTTCCTTACCTTTCCTCCTAAACTCCCTAATTTTCTTTCCCGTTTTTCATTTTCCCATTCTTCCCGAATGTTGGAGTCTCGCATGCTCCACGGGATATTGATCTATCTTGCCGTTTTTTTCGTTGGTGCGTGGTATGGATTGTTAGTCAACCGGCCCCTGCCGCTTCCCCGTCCTCAGAGTTATGAAGCCGTGGTTACGAGCACTCCTGTGGTTCATGGTAAGGTTGTCATGTTCGATCTTGTTATATCCGATGGTCCAAATGCAGGGGCCAAAATCAAGGCAAGTCTTCTTCGAGACACGCTGACCCATCGTTGGGAGCAACTCCGTGTGGGAGATGGACTGAGGGCTTTCTCCACCTTTTCAAAACCGTGGAGCCGTCCGTCCGAAGGACATTTCGATTATGCAAGGTGGATGCGGATTCATGACTATGCCGGTACGACTTTTATTCTTCCCGACGACTGGCAGAAGGCCAAAATAAGCCTTCTGCGTTTGTCTTCTGTGGAGCGTTCATTCATAGCCGCCCTCCGTTTTCGCAGCCGGCTGTTAAGCGGATTGTCTGCCAATGGACAGAGTGGGGCTGTGCTTGCCGCCATGACCTTAGGAGACAAGGCCGGACTCTCCAAAGCCACCAAAAATGATTTTACCGTTTCCGGAGCGTCACATATTTTGGCTTTGAGCGGGCTTCATGTGGGCATCATCTATATGTTTTTCATGTTCGTCTGTTCTCCTTTTCAGCGTAAGTTGTCCATGTTGTTCACACTGGTGACCATTTGGGCATACGTCTTCGTCGTGGGCATGTCGCCCTCCGTGGTGAGAGCTGCTACGATGCTCACACTCTGTTCGGTGGCTTCGCTGTTGGGAGGTTCGCGCATGTCCCTTAACGTTCTGGCCTTGGCCGCAGTGATTATGCTCGCGTTCAATCCCAACAATCTTTTTGATGTAGGCTTCCAGCTGTCGTTTGTGGCCGTACTCGGCATCAAGCTGTTTTATCTTCCCTTTGCCCATTCTTTCCACTTCCGTTGGTGGTTGCCCGACCGGATTTTGCGACTATGTGCTATTTCCATATCCGCTCAGTTGGCCACAATGCCATTGACCCTCTACTATTTTGGGCGTTTTTCGTCTTATTTTCTGTTGACCAATGTCGTTGTGATACCTTTGGCCACTCTCCTCATCTACGGAGTGGTGCTCCTGATGTTTCTATCTCCCTTTCCACCGGTCTTCCAAGTCGTTCGCGAAGCCTTGCTGCTTTTGGCCGAGAAGATGGTTGGTGCTGTAAGTTGGATAGCATCGTTGCCGGGAGCATCCATCGGAGATATCCATTTTAATAGGGTGCAAGTGGTATTGCTCTATGTAGCCATGCTTTCGTTGTTGCTGGCTATTGGCAGAATAAGGCGGGTGAGTGTACGCACTTGGGAATGCTAAACAGGGCCCTCCGGTCTCCCTTGGACAGCTATTTGGAACCGAAGTAGAGGAAGAGCATACCCAAGAGCACGAGCAAGAGATCGACAAACTTGCTCTTGAGATTCTTCTCGTGGAAAACCGCTGCTCCGAAAAGAAAACTGACGATGACACTACCCCTCCTGACCATCGACACGATGGAAATCATAGCTCCGGGCAGGCTCAAAGAGTAAAAATATACAAAGTCGGCTGCACTCAGGAAAATGCTGATAAAGATAATTGACCAATGCCAATGGAAAACGGTGGTGTGACGGCGTGTTGGCCACCATACAACCATCAGTATGGCCAGCATCAAACCGCACTGATAGATGTTGTACCAACTTTGCACGATCATCCGGTCGAGTCCCACACCGCCATCGGCAGGCGATGCCATGAGGTATTTGTCATAAAGTCCGCTGACAGCTCCGAGCACGGCTGCCAGTACGATGCACAATATCCATCTGTTGTGTTTAAAATCAATGCCCTCTTTCTTTCCACTGCGACTTAGCATTAAAAATGAAAACACAGCCAGCAGCACACCTATCCACTGATAAAGGTTGAGATGCTCGCCAAAGACGAGCAAGGCCCCCACAAGCACCATCACCGGGCGTGTGGCATTGATAGGGCCGACAATGGTCAGGGGTAGATGCTTCATACCGAAATAGCCGAATATCCACGAGGAGAGCACGATAAAGCTCTTGAGCAGAATGTATTTATGCACCTCCCAGCCACCGGAAGCCACATGAAAGATGGAACCGTTGAGCCAATCTGTCTGTGCGCTGAGCAGGATAAACGGGAGAAAGATGAGCGACGAGAATAAGGTGTTGCAAAACAACACGGGGATGACTGCGTTGCCCGACAATGCTTCTTTCTTGAAAGCGTCATAAAATCCTAAAAGAGTGGCCGAAAGAAAGGCCAAAACTAACCACATGGCTGTTATCCGTATTTAAAATTTGTTGTTATCCGATGTATATGTTGCAAGTTGCTCTGCCGGCTCTTGCCTATTCCGGCAGGACTCATGCCAATTATCAGTTGTTCGTGTCATTGGTGAAAGGATATTCCACCCGTTCCAGAAAGAGGGCGTGTCCGGGCATACTCTCACCGGCATCACTGCGCCTGCCTGCCTCCACAATATGCCTGAACTGTTCGAGTGTGATTTTGTGCCGCCCCAAATCGACCAGTGTGCCTACGACTGCCCTCACCATGTTGCGGAGAAAACGGTTGGCCGTGATTTCAAAATACCAAGTTCCCGGCGATGTTTTCACCCACCGTGCTTCTGTCACCGTACAGCATGTTGACTTGTTGTCGGCTCCGGCTTTGCAAAATGCGGCAAAGTCTGTTTGTCTCTTCAGCAATTCGCATCCCTCCCGCATGGCATCGAAGTCGAGCGCATAAGGCATTTGATAGGAGTAGTGCCGCTCAAAAGGCATCTTGCCCGTGTGTATGTAATAGTGATAGGTGCGTGCCACGGCACTGAATCGGGCATGCATGTCTTGTGCTACGGGAATGATTTTCCTGATACTGATGTCCCTTGGTAAGAGCCGGTTGAGCTTATAGCAGAGCTGGGGGCAGTCGATGTCTTTTGCCGCTTGCCCCTCCGTTGTGGTTCCCACCTCATAGTCGAAATGGGCCACCATCAAGCGTGCATGCACCCCCGCATCGGTGCGACCGGCTCCCACTATCTCCGTCTTTGTCCTCAACAGAAGCGACAGGGCTTTTTCCAGTTCCTCTTGCACGGAATTGCCGTTGGGCTGAATCTGCCATCCGTGGTAGTTGGTGCCGTCGTAATTTAAATAAATGAAGTATCTTTGCATTGCGGATGCAAAATTACAAAAAAGTTTAGAGACCCGTCCGTTGCATTGGTATATTTTTTTGATACACATTCAATTCCGAAAGAATTCCGGGGAATTATTTTGCAAATTGGTGATATTATTGTAAATTTGCGAACGATTTCTTTTGTAAGATTATGGCACAGAATATTTTCAGAGGCTTGGGCATAGCCCTCATAACTCCTTTCAATAGTGATGGTTCGGTAGACTATGTGTCTTTGAAGCGTCTTGTGGAATATCAGATAGGCAATGGCGCAGACTTTCTCTGCATCCTTGCGACGACCGGTGAGGCCCCGTGCCTTTCCCATGCCGAGAAGGAGGAGATCACCGACTTCATCAAGGAGATTGTCAAGGGGCGGGTGCGCATCTTGAAATATTGCGGTGGAAATAACACCGCTGCCGTGGTGGAAGAGATCAAGTCGACCGACTGGAGTGGCATAGATGGCATTCTGAGCATTTGTCCTTACTATAACAAACCCTCCCAAGAGGGACTTTATCAGCACTTCAAGGCCATTGCCCAAGCCAGTGCGTTGCCCATTGTGCTCTATAATGTGCCCGGGCGGACAGGCATCAACATGAAGGCGGAGACAACCGTCCGGTTGGCCAAGGACTTTCCCAATATCGTTGGCATCAAGGAGGCCAGTGGCAGTTTGGAGCAAGTAGATGAAATCATCAAGAACAAGCCTGACAATTTTGATGTCATCAGTGGCGATGATGCCTTGACTTTCCCGATGATAGCAAGTGGTGCCGCCGGTGTCATATCCGTTATCGGCAATGCCCTCCCCAAGGAGTTTAGCCGCATGATTCGCCTTGAGTTCAGGGGCGAATATGAACCGGCCCGCAAGATTCATCATAAGTTTACCGAACTTTACAGCCTGCTTTTTGTCGAGGGCAACCCGGCCGGTGTGAAGGCTCTGCTCAGCGACATGGGGATGATTGAGAACAAGCTCCGTCTTCCTTTGGTGCCTACAACGATCAAGACCAAACAGAAAATGGCCGAAATACTGAAGGCCATCAAACTATAAACAGCAACCGTATGGGGGAATCGAGACGCGTCATACACGAGATCACACCTTTGATGGGTAGGGATGTGCTGTACATTGCAGACCGCCACAAAAAGGAGTTTACTTACCCGATACACAATCACGAGGTTTATGAGTTGAACTATGTAGAGCATGCGTCGGGGGTGCGCCGCATTGTGGGCGACTCACAGGAGGTAATCGGGGAGTACGACCTTTGCCTGATCACCTCGCCCGACTTGGAGCACGTGTGGGAGCAATATCAGTGTACAAGCGACGATATACGTGAAATCACCATCCAGTTTGATTTCTCATTGGGAGAAAACACACTTTTCGGTCGGAATCCGTTTGCAAGCATCACGCGCATGATGAATGAGGCGCGCAAGGGGCTTTGTTTCCCGTTGAGTGCCATTATGAAAGTCTACGGCCTGCTTGACAGCTTGAGCGTGGTGACCGATGGGTTTTACGCTGTCACCCAGTTTCTCACGATTCTCTACGAACTTTCCCAATGTGAAGGTGCGCGCACACTGGCCACAACCAGTTATGCCAAAGTGGCGGTGGAAGACGACAGCAGGCGCATCCTCAAGGTGAAAGACTTCATCTCCAAAAACTATATGGATGATCTCCGCCTGCCGGCTTTGGCCGATATGGCCGGGATGAGTCCGAGTGCGTTCAGTCGCTTCTTCAAGATGCATACAAGTCGCAATCTGAGCGATTACATTATCGACATACGCTTGGGCTATGCAAGCCGCATGTTGGTTGACACGGTGAAGAGCATCAGCGAGATATGCTATGATTGCGGGTTCAACAATCTAAGCAACTTCAATCGCATCTTCAAGAAGAAAAAGGGCTGCAGTCCCAGTGATTTCCGCGAAAACTATCACAAGACGAGAATCATCATCTGATGCCCGGTGCCGTCACGGGACGGTAAATAGGTGGTAAACGACTGTCAGCGTATTCTGCATAGGTCTTCATTTGTTAAGATTATTCGCGTATGATTTGCATTTTGAGCGATTATTTGTTATTTTTGCATTAGCAAGGGGAGCATGTTTGTGCTTCCCTTTTTTAGATCCCCGATCCCCTAAAGGGGGCTTTGCAAGCGTTGTCCGGCCCAAATGACTTTGTAAAAGGGCCTCTTTGAGTTTATCGTTCGGCCCGAGTCACCTCCCCGCTGTGCCCCTTTCGCTCATTCGTTTGGCCCGGCCGGGGGTGAAAAGCCACTTTTCCCGACTTTCAGAAAGGTCCGTTGCGTCCTGCTATACTTTTGGGTGTGCTCGCTGTGTAATGCTTTTTCATTTTTCGAATAGGTTTCATGCTATACTTGTCCCGATCTTAGACTGCGCTTGAAAATCTAGAAATCGAAGGATAATGTGCTTGGACCGGCTGCGCGTTTTCAACCTTATTTTTTGTCCGATTCAAAAACATTTCGTATCTTTGCCACATTATAAGAAGAAAACTGATGATAGAAGTTAGAATCTCGGACAGTAAGTTGCAGGGGGCGGCATCGGCCGGTGTCGATGCTTTTCTTGAAGCAGTCATATCCGCCATTAAAGATGCTATTGGTGGTCAGCTGACCGGGGAAAATATCACACAACTCACGAGTGACCAAATCACGCTGTTGGCTTGGGATATCTTGCACGACGAAGTGATGGATGGCGGTTTCGTACAGCTCATCCATAACGGATATGGTGCTTTTATTTATAAAAATCCCACAGCCAAAGCTTTTCGCGAGTGGGGACTTAGAGATTTGTATAAGTTGATAGACAAGAGTCGTCGCTATTACAACATGTATCATGACGAGATAGAGCAAGATTGTACGGACGAGGAATTTATGGCTATGTTCGAGCGTTTTGCCAAGTTTGACGACTTTGATGACGATTTTGTCGAGAACGAGGAGGAATGGAGTAACCAAATAGCGGTTTATGTAGATGACCACTTGAGTGACTTTGTGACGGTCGAAAATTGATCTTTTCGTTGAACTAAACAGGAGAACAAGTTGAATAAGAATGAATTGGAGCTCCGAAAAAAGAGTCCTATACAAATAAGAAACAAGAAGGCATCTTTTGAATACGCCTTCTTGGACACCTACACGGCCGGCATAGTGCTGACAGGTACGGAGATTAAATCCATCAGACAAGGCAGAGCCTCGTTGGTGGACACTTTCTGCTTTATCCATAATGGCGAGATGTGGCTGAAAGGGATGAACATTTCCCCCTATTTCTATGGTTCCTTTTCCAACCACGAAGCCAAGCGCGATCGCAAGTTGTTGCTCAACAAGCGGGAAATCCACAAGCTGCAAGAGGCCACCAAGCAGGTGGGCTTTACGATAGTGCCCACCTTGGTCTTCATTGACGACCACGGGCGGGCCAAAGTGGATATTGCCTTGGCAAGAGGTAAAAAGGAGTTTGACAAACGACAGACTATAAGAGAAAAAGAGGACAAGCGGGAAATGGAGCGGGCTATAAAGCGTTTTTGACAGATCGGCGTTTGTTCTGGTGGGAGGATGCCGAAGGCCCCTCGGCCGTTTGTATAAATGCAATGTCAAGTGGTGAATGATTAAAAAGTGAGCGATGAAAACAATTCAGGAGCTGGTTAAAGAGCGAATCCTTATCCTTGACGGAGCGATGGGAACGATGATCCAAAACTATCATCTGACAGAAGAAGATTTTAGGGGAGAGTTGTTCAGACGGCAGCCGGGGGTGATGAAGGGAAACAATGACATGCTCAATATAACCCGGCCGGATGTGGTGAAAGACATCTTTCGCCAATACATTGAGGCCGGCGCTGACATCATCACTACCAACACGTTCTCCTCCCAGCGCATCTCGCAAGCCGATTATCTGCTTGAAGATTATGCAGGGGAAATGGCCCTGCAAGGGGCAAGGATTGCCCGTGAAGTGGCAGACGAGTATGCTTCCGAAAAGCATCCTTGTTTCGTGGCCGGTTCGGTGGGCCCCACCAACAAGACTTGTTCCATGTCTCCCGATGTCAGTAATCCGGCAGCACGCAATCTTACCTACGACCAACTGTTTGATGCCTATTGTGAGCAGATAGACGGATTGGTGGAAGGCGGTGTAGACGTGATTCTCATTGAAACGATTTTCGACACCCTCAATGCCAAAGTGGCTATAGATGCCGCTCTGACCATCATGGCGAGAAGAGAGGTGGAATTGCCTATCATGCTCAGTCTCACCATTGCCGATCTGGCCGGTCGTACATTGAGTGGCCAGACTATCGAAGCCTTTCTGGCAAGCGTTTCAAGCTACCCGATCTTTTCTGTAGGGCTGAATTGCTCTTTCGGAGCTCCTCAGATGAAGCCTTTTCTCGAGCAAATGGCAAAGGTGGCCCCTTATTATGTGAGTGTCTATCCCAATGCGGGCATTCCCAACGAGTTGGGACTTTATGACGAGACGGCCGGGACAATGGCTCCGCAGATTGGTGATTTTGTTAACGAAGGGCTGGTCAACTTTGTCGGGGGCTGTTGTGGGACGACTCCCGAGTTTATTGCAGCCTATCGCCCTTTTGTAGAAGGGAAAACGCCCCGCCGTGTGCCGTCTCCCACAAGGCGGATGTGCTTGTCCGGACTGGATGTGTTGGTTCCATTAGACAATATTCCCGGGGAAGACGAACAATCCGCAATCAGTGGTTTCACGAATATAGGGGAACGGTGTAATGTGGCTGGCAGTAGGAAGTTTTTGAGACTGATTAAAGAAAAACAATATGAGGAGGCCGTGGCCATAGCACGCAAACAAGTGGACGATGGGGCACTCATTCTCGACATCAATATGGATGACGGGCTACTTGATGCCAAGGCCGAGATGGTGAATTTCCTCAACATGATAGCTTCCGATCCCGATATAGCACGTGTCCCTGTGATGATAGACTCCTCCAAATGGGAAGTTATTGTAGCCGGTCTGAAGTGCGTGCAGGGAAAGTCTATTGTAAATTCGATATCCCTCAAAGAGGGCGAAGAACAGTTTTTGGCCCATGCCCGCGACATTAAACGCTATGGGGCCGCCTGCGTGGTCATGTGTTTTGATGAGCAGGGTCAGGCAACAACCTTTGACCGACGAATAGAGATAGCACAACGGGCATACGATTTGTTGACCCGAAAAGTCGGCATACAGCCACAAGATATCATTTTCGATCCCAATGTATTGGCCATTGCCACAGGGATGGAAGAGCACGATGATTATGCAATGGATTTTATTCGTGCCACCCGGTGGATTAAAGAACATCTTCCCGGTGCTCATGTGAGTGGCGGGGTGAGTAATTTGTCGTTTTCTTTTCGGGGCAACAATTATATTCGTGAGGCCATGCACGCCGTCTTTCTCTATCATGCGATAAGCAACGGGATGGATTTCGGTATTGTAAACCCTTCGGCGAAAATTACTTATGCCGATATACCGCAAGCGGAACTTGAGGTGATAGAAGACGTTGTTCTTAATCGCCGCCGTGGTGCAGGTGAGGACCTGATAGCCCTCGCCCAAAGGATATTGGATGTGAAGACTGTTGCCACAGAAGGGCCACAGAAAGGAAGTGACGCGTCAGGCACAAACGGCACGCCCGAATGGCGTTCGACCCCATTGGACGAACGATTGGAATACGCTCTTCGTAAGGGTGTTGCCGATTTTTTGGAGGAAGACCTCCGGGAAGCCATGGATGAATATCCGAAGGCTGTAGACATTATCGAAGGTCCCTTGATGCATGGTATGAATGTTGTCGGTGAACTTTTCGGTGCCGGTAAAATGTTTCTTCCCCAAGTGGTGAAGACGGCCCGAACGATGAAGCGTGCGGTGGCCATCCTCCAACCGGCCATTGAGGCTGAGCGTAGGGAGGGAGCAACAAAGGCCGGTAAGGTGCTTTTGGCTACGGTAAAGGGAGATGTACACGATATTGGGAAAAACATTGTTTCTGTAGTCATGTCGTGTAACAATTATGAGGTGATAGACATGGGAGTCATGGTGCCGGCTGACCAAATCGTGAAAAAGGCTGTCGCCGAACACGTGGATATTATCGGATTGAGCGGTCTGGTGACGCCGAGTTTGGACGAAATGGTCAATGTTGCTACCGAACTTCACAAGGCGGGGCTGCATGTTCCGATTATGATAGGTGGGGCGACTACCTCCAAACTGCATGTGGCCTTGAAAATAGCACCGGTATATTCCGGTCCTGTCATTTGGATGAAGGATGCCAGCCAGAATCCAATAGTGGCATCCAAATTGTTGAATAAGACCGAAAAGAAGTCTTTTGCGCAAAAGCTCAATGCCGACTACGAGAAATTGCGAGAGGGCTATCATCAAGAACAAGACAAGTTGGCATCTATAGAAGATGCACGCAAGAATAAGTTGAATTTATTTGATAGTTAGATGATTAGGAATATCATTTTCGATTTGGGAGGTGTGATTTTGACGCTTGAAGAGACGCAAGCCGTCAAACGGTTTGAAGCACTCGGTTTGAAGGATGCCGGTCAACGGCTTGATCCCTATGAACAAACAGGAATATTCGGAGATTTGGAAGAAGGCAAGATAGATGCCGAAAGGTTTAGAAAAGAATTGAGCCTGCTTGTTGGGCATGAGGTTTCTCATGAAGAGTGCGCCGATGCCTGGCAGGGCTATATTAAGGAGATACCTGAAAGAAACCTTGAAACTTTATTGAAACTCCGCCAAGAAGGGTATAGACTTATCCTTTTGTCAAATACCAATCCGTTTATGATGGAATTTGTTGAGAGTGATCGGTTCGACGGAAAAGGGCATCCTTTAGCCTATTATTTTGATGCAGAGTATAAAAGCTTTGAGGTGAAGTTGATGAAGCCTGATGAACATTTCTACCGATATGTACTCTCAAGGGAAAAAATCCTTCCCGAAGAGACGCTCTATGTGGATGACGGCCCCCGCAATGTAGCGGCGGCAAGTGAACTTGGTCTTCGCACTCTCTGCCCCAAAAACGGTGAAGACTGGACGGGCAGGATTTATGATTGTCTTCAGGCCAAGTAGGGCGGTCGATATATTTACCGGCAACTTATAGATATTCCGGACGACACAATAATGGTTGAACATATTAAAGAACAGAGAATTATGAAAAGATGTTTATTACTCTTGTCTATCATAACCTTGATGGTTGTGTCAGCATCGGCACAAAGGTTTTCATACGATGTCATTGCTTCTGTCTCGTTTGATGCGCAAACCCAGCAGTATGGCAAAATACAACCCCTGAACATGAGAATAGTGAAAGATGGCAATACGGCAATTTTCATTGGGGCCGATCGCTACGATTTGCTTCAGGTGAATGCCGAAGTAGATGAGGAGAAAACGAAATATATCGAATATACGGCCATCAATGGCAACAATGAGGAGTTTACCATTAAAGTGGTGCATGACGGAAATGCCAAGCATCCGGTGATGCGTGATTTTGTGCTTCTCATCAACAATAGCCATATTTATGACTGGACTTATTATTATACCAATGCTCCCGTGAAGGCTGAATAATATCTGATATATAGATGCATTTTCAAGACTTTTATGCCCGTTTCTTGGTATTTTGCAGTAACTTTGCGGGCGTTATATACAAATAGTCAATGATGTTTAACAAAAAGAAAAGATGGCATTGCCTTCCCGGACAACCTCTTACGGAGCTGGACAAGAAGGTGATGTATTGGGAAAGCAAAGGCAAGGAGGTGCCTACACGCCAGCTCATTAAAACGCCGGAACAGATAGAGGGCATCCGCCGGAGCGGAGTCGTCAACACAGGTTGTCTTGATGAAGTGGCCCGCCAGATACACGTAGGTATGAACACTCAGGAGATAGATGATATCTGTATGCAATATTGCAAGGAACATCATGCCATTCCGGCATGTCTCAACTATGAGGGGTATCCGAAGAGCGTTTGTACGAGTATCAATGAGGTGGTGTGTCATGGCATTCCCAAGAAAGAAGATGTTTTACAGGAAGGCGATATTGTAAACGTGGACATGACTACAATCCTTGACGGATATTATGCCGATGCCAGCCGGATGTTTATTGTAGGAGGGAAAACCACTCCCGAGAAAGAACAGTTGGTGAGGGTAGCCAAGGAATGTTTGGAAATAGGCATGGAGGCAGCACAGCCTTACTCGTTTGTGGGTGATATCGGTCATGCCATTGAAAAGCATGCAAAGAAATATGGTTATGGCATTGTGCGCGACCTCTGCGGTCATGGCGTGGGGCTTGATTTTCACGAAGAACCGGATGTGACCCATTACGGTCGCAAGGGTACAGGCATGCTTTTGGTTCCCGGTATGGTGTTTACCATTGAGCCGATGGTTAACATGGGTACATGGCGTGTGTTTATCGATGCTGATGACCCATTTGGCTGGGAAGTGATCACTGAAGACGAAAAGCCTTCTGCACAATGGGAGCATACGCTCGTAATGACCGAGCATGGGGTGGAAGTGCTTACGTATTAATGCCAAGATAAAGAAGACTTTTCTGTAGATAACATAAATTAGACAGGCTGTCATGGACAATGATATATATATATTAGGTATTGAGAGCAGTTGCGACGACACATCGGCCGCAGTGCTGAAGAATGGTGTCTTGTTGAGTAACATTACAGCCTCTCAAGACGTTCATCGCGCTTATGGCGGGGTTGTGCCCGAATTGGCTTCGAGAGCGCATCAGCAAAATGTTTTGCCCGTTGTGGATCAGGCTATCCGGAGGGCCGGTATCTCTAAGAACCAGTTGTCGGCCATCGCATTTACCCGGGGGCCCGGACTCATGGGGTCGCTGTTGGTAGGTGTCAGTTTTGCTAAAGGTTTGGCTTGTTCACTCGGCATTCCACTGATAGATGTCAACCACTTGCAGGGGCATGTTATGGCACATTTTATTAAAGACGTGGATGGTGACAACCATATACCTCCTTTTCCTTTTATTTGTCTGTTGGTCAGTGGTGGCAATTCCCAAATTGTCAAGGTCAACGCCTACAATGATATAGAAGTGTTGGGGCAGACCATCGACGATGCTGCCGGTGAGGCTATTGACAAATGCTCAAAGGTGATGGGTTTGGGCTATCCCGGTGGCCCCATCATCGACAAATTGGCACGGCAGGGAAATCCCCATGCTTATAAGTTCTCGGAACCGAATATTCCCGGTATGGACTATTCTTTCTCCGGACTCAAAACCTCTTTCCTTTACAACCTTCAAAAATGGGTAAAAGAAGAACCTGAATTTATCGAACAGCATAAAGAAGATTTGGCTGCCAGCCTCGAGTTTACCATTGTCGACATATTGATGAAGAAACTTCGATTGGCTGTCAAACAGACTAATATAAAGCATGTGGCGGTAGCAGGCGGTGTATCTGCAAACAACGGTTTGCGAAATGCTTTCCGTGAGCATGCTGAAAAATACGGATGGACGATTTACATTCCTAAATTCAGCTACACTACAGACAATGCAGCTATGATTGGTTGTGTGGGAACCTTTAAGTATAAAGACAAGGACTTTGCTACGATCGATATGCCTGCTTTCTCAAAAGTAACTTTCATGTAAGCTAATTTTAACCTCAAAAGATATATTCAACGTGGATTTAGAGACAAAAATACTTAGTAAGAGCATACAAGAACTCTTATATAACAGTGATAAGAAGATTGGTACGGCTGAAAGCTGTACGGGTGGTCGCTTGGCTGAAGCCCTTATTGCCGTACCTGGTTCGAGTAATTATTTCAATGGAAGCATCATTGCGTATACCAATGAAGTGAAAGAAAACCTGCTTGGAGTAGACCACCAAGTGCTTGAAGAACAGACGGCTGTCAGTGAGGAGGTTGCCCGCCAAATGGTGCTTGGAGCAATTAAGACTCTTCGTGTGGACTTTGCCGTGGCAGTGACCGGTGTGGCAGGACCTGCCGGAGGAACGCCTGAGAATCCGGTAGGGACGATTTGGATTGGATATGGCTGCAATACAGATGTGCGAACATGGAAACTCTCCGAAGATTTTGGGCGTGACATCAATCTTTCCATCGCTACAAGTAAGGCTCTCCAACTGATGGTCGAATTTCTCAAAGAGCATGAGCCCGATTTGAAGAAATAATCAATAAATGTCTCAAAGAGAGATATTTATGGGCTACTGTGCATGAGAGTACAATTATAAGTTGAAAAAATCCTTAAAATAAAACTTTCTTTTTAGAATAATTTTGTTATTCGCAAAAAAGTTTGTAATTTTGCACCCTGTTTGGAATAGGTATCAATTAACGAATTAGAAAATTTTAGATAGCAATGTCGAAAGTTTGTCAGATCACAGGAAAGAAGGCACAAATAGGTTGTAATGTGTCTCACTCAAAGCACCGCACAAAGAGAAGCTTTGATGTAAACCTTTTCAGCAAGAAGTTCTTCTGGGTGGAAGAAAACTGCTGGATTACCCTTAAGATCAGTGCTGCTGGTCTTCGTCTTATTAATAAAATCGGTCTTGACGCTGCTATTAAGCAGGCTGTTGCCAAGGGATACCTGAGTGAAATCAAGGTTATAGCCGAAGCTAACAGTGCTAAAGTGGCAGAGGCATAAACTATAAAGAAGCAAATATCATGGCAAAGAAAGCAAAAGGCAATAGGGTACAGGTTATACTCGAATGCACGGAAATGAAGAATAGTGGACTGCCGGGAACAAGCCGTTACGTGACAACCAAGAATCGTAAGAACACTCCTGAGCGTCTTGAGTTGATGAAATATAATCCCATCTTGAAGAAGATGACTCTTCACAAGGAGATTAAGTAAGCGAAGTGTAGAACAGACTTTTAATTATAATTAAGCGTTATGGCAAAGAAAGCGGTCGCTACCCTCCACGAAGGTTCAACGGATGGTCGCGCTTATACAAAGGTGATTAAAATGGTTAAGAGCCCTAAGACCGGTGCTTATATTTTTGATGAGCAGATGGTTCCCAATGAGGCTGTTAAAGATTTCTTTAAGGACTAAGTCTCCTTAGATATATAATATAAAAAGGTCGTATCCGGCAGGGATGCGACCTTTATCATTCTAAATGATAGAGAAGTAACTTATGATTAAGATGTATGTAATGGGGATTTGTGAACAGGTGCTATTTTTGGTGGGGCAATATAATTAAATATTAATTGAGGTCTAAGCGGTCAAAGTGGGCATCGCCGGATTATTAAGGTAGAGATTGTATTGTCATTCTTCACCAAAAATGAAACGTAAATAAGTGCGGTCGTCAAAACCATGATAACCGGGCTTAATACCCTTTGTGGCCAAAAAGTGCTTGATGTTCTGAGGGTCGGAAGCAGCTTGCTTTTGTATGGCCTGCTCGGAAGCTTCCAATGTGGATTTTAGAAAAGGATAGCCATCAGAAGCCAACACAATTTGGAAAGGGAAAGTAGTTGCCCATTCTCTAAGCTTGATGATTGCAACTCCTGCATAATAGATGGGGAAACCGTCTATCACGGCGTAGTTTTTGTTCTGCCCTTCATGCATGGCTGTAATGAGATCGTGTTCTATACATCTTCGGGCTTCGTCAGGACTCATCCCGCCAATGATTAGCCGGGCACGCTTGCGGGCGATGGTTGCTTCGTGTGGTTTTGGGTTCTCAAACAACTGCCCGTTTATCATGCATTGGCAATCGCCGATGAGCCAGACCTCTTGCCGGCATCGTGAAAAAACTACCACACTGGCAGTAGGACGCAGTTCCGGATGTATGATGAGGGCATCTATATCCACATTCCGAACTAAATATTCCTGCTGAAAATGCTCCGTCAATCCCCCGCACAGTTCTTTGCAGGAAAGATGAGGGGCCGATGAGTCTACGGATTGCAGATAATCACGAATCAAGATGGCGGCAAGCTGACCGTTGGTGATATCGGGTTGCACCCTGTACTTGGTTTTACTCGTACTGCCGTCCACTACAGCCAAGAAGTTATTTGTCTTTACGATAGCGTCCTCGTTGTGTGTCGGCAGCCCTTTGGCCATTGTGCTTTCTTCTATTATGGTTATCATAAGTAAAGTTCGGATTAAATGATTTCCGCTCTGTCCTTTTGCCTGTAGTGTGATGTTGCTTTTCTATGCTGACAGAATCAGAAAGACTGCCTACAGGCCGGTTGCTGTACACTGTCTCTCGCTTGAATCGAGAACCAACAACACTCTTTCCCTCATATAGTTGTGGGATAAGATCCGCACGGCCTATTCTCCTCAATTCGCGTTCGATATTGTGCCGTTCCTCCGGTTTATACCAAAAGAAAAACTGCCGTTGTGCAAGTTTCTCACGGGGAGTTTTCGCACTGAACACCGGTTCCAGCGTATAAGGGTTGTAGCCGGTGTACCAGGTTTCGGTGGAAATGGTCATAGGGGTAGGAGTGAAGTCTTGAACCTGCTCAAGGTGGAAGTCGAGTTTTTTTGTCTTCACGGCCAATTCAGCCATGTCTTCCTCTTTGCATCCCGGATGACTACTGATGAAGTAGGGGATGATTTGTTGGCGAAGGTTTTCTTCTTTGTTGATGCGGTCAAAGATCTGTTTGAAAGCTCCAAACTGCTCAAATGGAGGTTTACGCATCAAATTGAGTACTGCGCCACTGGTATGCTCGGGAGCCACTTTGAGACGTCCGCTCACATGGCGGGTAATCAGTTCTCGGGTATATTCGCGAGCCGATGCGTTGGCATGTTCGTCTTTTCCTTTATAAAGTAACAGGTCATATCTCACACCGCTTCCTATGAAACTTTTCTTGATGCCCGGCAATCGGTCTACAGCACGATAGATGTCAAGCAAAGCCGTATGGTCGGTATCCAGATTGGGGCATATCTGTGGATTGATACACGACGGGCGTTTGCAATGTTCACATGCCTTACGATTACGTCCCGCCATTCCATACATATTGGCCGAAGGCCCTCCGAGGTCGGACAGATAGCCTTTGAAATCCGGCATGTGGATGACTTTCTCCACCTCTTTGACAATACTTTCTTTACTTCGGCAAGTGACAAACTTTCCCTGATGAGCGGAAATGGTGCAGAAAGCACATCCGCCGAAACAACCTTGATGGATGTTGACAGAGAACTTGATCATCTCGTAGGCCGGTATTGTTTTGCCCCGATATTTGGGATGTGGCAGCCGGGTGTAAGGGAGGTCGAAAGTGGCATCGAGTTCTTCTGTAGAAAGTGTGGGGTAGGGAGGATTCACCACGGCATACTTTCCATCGACCGCTTGAAGAAGCCGTTGGGCATGGATTTTATTCGATTCCTCTTCGATATGGCGATAGTTTTCTGCTTCCGCTTTTTTATTGTGCAGGCACTCTTCGTGAGAATGGAGCACAATGTCATCAGCAGTTATACCGCCCGGAATGTCTTCCTCGCGGCTAAGAAATACGGTTTGTGGAATATGGTGTAAGGTTTCGATGCTTGCCCCATTTTCAATACCCTGTGCAACCTCAAGCAGAGATTTTGCCCCCATGCCATAGAGTATCATGTCGGCTCCACTATCACATAGAATGCACTTGCGCAAGCGGTCTTGCCAATAGTCATAATGGGTGAGGCGACGCATCGAGGCTTCAATGCCGCCAAGCAAGACAGGTACATCGGGATAGAGCTGCTTAAGTATCTTGGTATAGACAATGGAGGGATATTCCGGACGACAGTCGTGACGCCCGTCAGGACTGTATTCATCCATAGAACGCAAGCGCCGGTTGGCTGTGTATTTGTTCACCATCGAATCCATGCATCCGGGAGACACGCCAAAGAAAAGGCGGGGGCGCCCCAATTTCTTGAAATCGCGGAAATCACCATGCCAGTCTGGTTGAGGCACAATGGCGACACGATAGCCTGCCGCCTCCAAAGAACGACCAATTACGGCTGCTCCAAATGAAGGATGATCAATATAGGCGTCTCCTGAGAAGAGGATAATGTCCAATTCATCCCAACCCCGTAGTTCACACTCTTTTTTGGTGGTGGGAAGAAAATCCGTCAGCTGAGGAGCCCTATACTGCATAAGGGATGCTGTTTTGCCTTTACTGCCAATCAATCGCTTACCTCCTGCTCGTCAATTTCTACTTGTTCATGGTGCTTTTCTTTCCATTTGGCAAAAAGCTCGGCCAAATTGTGAAGACCGAAGGCTTTCATATTAGCATTGTAGATAACATCAAGGCACAAGTCAAGTAGATACTTGTCCCCTTTGCCTGATTCTGATTCGAGGAGCGAGCGCACGTTCCATTTGAGGCGGTCAAGCACTTCTTCGTCAACAAAACCGTTGCTGTCAAAGAGGTTACGCAGCAGCTGGTACTTTTCTATAGTCTGCAAATGGGCATCAGAGACTTCTATGCTCCGTGTACCCGATTGGTTGGCTTGAATTTTATACATAAAGTCGGATGTTTAAGAGATTATCTGATATGTCTTAAATATTTTTATTTTCTTTTTAATACATGTGCCATTTGTCTTGCGAAGGCAACTAATCAAATAGGTAGGCCATAATGCCACTCATGATGCGTGCTCGCACTGTGGGCTCTTTGATACATTCAAAAGGGAATCCCATCGTGAAGCATCTATAATCTTTGCCCTTGTAGCCGACTGCGGCAGTAGAGCTATTGGAATATTGCATCGCACTTATCGCTACGCCCACGGGCCAAAAACTATCCGGATGCGTGGCAGCGTAGTGCCGGCTGTTGAGGGTGTGATAAAAATCGAAGTCCAAGCCTAACCCGATAATGCGGTCATTTGTTGGGATCGTATTTGTAGGTGCGTATTCAAGATGGAGTACTTCGCGGAGGAATCGTTGTTCATCGGGTTGCTTCATGTCGGTGCCGATGTAGCTGCCACTGACCAGCAGCCGTCCGCCCCTGCGGGTATAAGCTGTGAGCAACCGTTGCATGGTGGGAGTGAAAGTCTTATAGGATTGGGATGAGTAACCGTCGTACCGTTCAAGTCCGAGAATGAGATCCACGCCGTCGTAGTTGTCTAATTTCACTTTTCCGCTTATGACAACATCTGCCGAACAGCTCACAACATTGTACCTGCCCGAGGCCGCCAAAGCAGCGGTGTGAGCCACAGGGTAGTTAAAATCATTGCCGGCAATGAACTGTCCCGCCAATTCATCTCCTCCATATCCCAATCCGCCGGGACCTTCGATCCCCATCTTGCGCCTGTCAAAACACTGTTGGCGACCATTCCAACCGGCTGTCATACCATAACTCACGCCCGGGTCGGCATCGAAATCAAATCCTTGAAGCGAGTCATTATCTATAACCTGCGGGGCGGCAAGGCGATGGAACCCATTGACTACGAGTATATTGTGGGTAGCCCGTGGCTGGTATATAGCTGAAAGCGTTTCCGTGGGAAAACTCTCGCCACCGCGATTGCACGCTGTGACATAAAAGTTGTATTGCACTCCCGGTTCAAGTGTGAGGTCATACGCTGGTGTGCGAATATTCTTGCCATTGTCGAATCCGCTTGTTCCAGTAGCCATATACACATTATAAGATCGGGGGGCAACCCCCGGTTCTTGCGTGTCAGGTTGGGCCGACCATGAGAGACGTGCTTTCCCTTGCCCTTTCATTTCGATGCTGAAGTTGGTTGGTGGGAGCGGTTGCACCGTATAGCGTGCCCCATGGTTGGAGGACACGTATCTTAGTATGGTCTTGTAGAGCGAACGTGCGATGGTGAATTTCACATTAGGGTCTTGTGCCATCTTCACATCGGGAAAATTCTGATGGGAGAGTGTTTCGATGATGGCCGACGGAATCTCCGGTACGCGTGTCTCGCTGTAGTTGCGATCCCAAAGATGGCGGTAGGTCCAGCGGTGATACTTGGCACGCATGTCTTGCGTGAGATTTTCAAGCAAGGCAGAGGCAAAATCCTTGGAAGTTAGCCGGCTTATGCCTGCATTGAGCATCCCGTCGTTGAAGTCGGTCGTGCAAATGGCCAATGAACCGTATATGGACCTTCCGTCTTCTGCATATCCTGCGTCGCTATGCACAGCCAAAGACAGTTCAAGTGGCACATTCCCCCCTCTGCGCGTCGGTGCATAAACACTTCCCCCTGCAAGCCAGTTGGTCATGAAAGAGCGTGTGTTGATGTCGTCAGCATAATCGTTTTTTCCTTTTCGTCCGCCATATATTTCATAAGGAGCACCGGCCCATTGTGCTGCATAGCGTGCACCTTCCAGACACCGCGGCAGTCCGCTGAGGCTTCCCCCACGTTCTATGTTGCCCATTCCGCCGCCAAAACGCACAGCATCGGTGGTGACCACTCCCCGGCGTGAAGCATGGTTGGTGACAACAACCCGATTGTAGATGTTGCATCCCTTGTCGAAATCGAAAGTCCCCAAGTACACCCACGTACCTCCTCCCATGCGTTGGTTGACTGTAAATTCAGTTGCCTGCCCCTTATGCCACACAATGTATTTGGCATCGGGGACACTTTTGTGAAGGGTTTGATAGCTCACATAGACAGCATATCGTCCTGCCTCTGGCAAATTGGGTTGGTAAGACACCTCACTGGTATGTTTCTTCTTACTGGCTTTGGCTTTTCGTGCAGTACCGTTTTTGAAGGGATTTTCACCATCATGATATGTCCCGGTGTGAAAGGCAAAGCCGGCAGAATCTGTTGTTTCCCACTTTTTTCTGTCGACAAATTCTATGTAATAGGGAGCTTTTTGCCTGTCGTCGTTGTCCACTATCACCTCATGTGTCTGCCAGTCTCTTTCGCGAGGGGTAAAGACCGTGGCACCGGCATTCTCAAGCATGGGAATGAGGTAAGGCACAACGATAGTTTGTGTGAAGAGGTCTTCCGTTGTTCCAAAAAGGTTTGGACGCTGCCACACCCACTTACCTTTGTCCGCATCGTAATATCGTCCGTGGCTTGCCCATAAAGCGATGTGTCTGTTGAGCAGCCCTTCTGTAATATTGTTCGGCCGGGAGACGCGATAGACCCACGGATCGTCTTTATACTCTATGCTTCCCCACGCGCGAGTGTTACCGTCTTGATATTGAGCGGTAAGATGCCCTGCAACTGTGAGGGTGATAATCGTTGTTAAAAGCCTGACTTTCAATCTTATATCTTTTATTTTGATAGGTGGAAATGCAACAGGATGTGGGATGCACATTTATGAATATAGACACGTCAAAGTATCCCTGGAATTTTGCCTCAGCCATTATAATCCTGTACTGAATTTCTCCGGATATTTTCCTTTAAAATTCTTGAAGTAAAGTTTGATTTCCGCCATTTCTTTATCTATATCCCCTGTTGGAACGAAGCTCCGGGTGCATTGTATGAGTTTCCGCTCATAGTCCACACCGTAAAGCAAGATTGGTATTTGCGCTTTTAGCGCGATGTAATAGAAGCCTTTTTTCCAATCAGGGTTTAGCGAACGCGTGCCTTCGGGCGTGATGCACAATCCGAATGTCTTGGCTTTGACGGCCGTCTCTGCGAGATTGTCCGTCATGCTCGAGTGTTTGGAGCGCCACACCGGTATTCCTCCCATTTTCCGAAAGATGGGGCCTAAGGGCCAAAAGAACCATTCTTTCTTCATGAGAAAATTACTTTTAATGCCTTCTGCGTGGGCATAAAGTTGTCCTAATACCAGATCCCAATTACTGGTATGTGGTGCCAGGCAGATAATATACTTGTCGGGATGGTTCACGGAAATATCCTTGTGCCATCCCCATTGTTTATATAATATCCAAGAGCAAAGTTGTTGAAGCATGAAAAAACTTGTTAGAAATGATAGATGAAAAGCAAATGAAGCATTTGGGACATCTATTGCAAATTGCCTATCTGGTCGATGATTTCACCCACCTGCTTGTTAAATTCATCAATAAGTGCTCTATAATATTTTTTGGCCGGCATACCCGGTTCGGGATGCGACACGCGATTGATGAAGTCATTATGCACCACAAGAATGGAAGTGAGCAGCGACTCCACATTCTCCTTGTTAGGTGAACCGCCATACAACGAGGCAGCCACGCATTCTGCGAAAAGGTCGCTGCAAATATAATTGATTGAACGCTTTAAATCTCTTTTGTTGGTTGTCATAATCCTACTTCGTTTTTAAATTAAAGTTCTATTATCGTTCAAAGATAAGAAAAATATTGGAAAAGCAAAAATTTATGCGAAAAAAACTTTCAGTGGATTCAATTTCGCCCAAAATCTTTCCTTATTTCGCAGAAAAAAAGTAAATTTGCAATGTTTTTGAAGTTTCAACTTACAACATTTATAAATAGATTATGAAAAAAAGTCGCTTGCAGCGTGAAAGGGCAGAATATCGTCCCAAGCTGCCAAAAGGTCTTCAGGGTGCCGTCAAGGTGAAAGAAGGTGAACCGACGCAGAGCGTTGGCGATCAGGAAGAAATCAAGAAGTTGTTCCCCAACACTTATGGAATGCCGCTGGTGGAGTTTGTTCCCGGCGACAAGGCCAACTCCGGCAAGATGAATGTCGGAGTGATTTTGAGTGGCGGCCAGGCTCCCGGCGGCCACAATGTGATTTGCGGTCTTTTCGATGCCATCAAGCGCTTGAATCCTGACAATCGCCTTTATGGTTTCCTCATGGGGCCTGGCGGACTTGTTGACCACGACTACAAAGAGCTTACTGCCGACATCATTGACGAATACCGTAACACAGGCGGTTTTGACATGATCGGTTCCGGACGTACCAAACTGGAGAAGGAGGAGCAGTTTGAAAAGGGACTCGAAGTGATTCGCCAACTCGACATCAAGGCCATTGTCATTATCGGTGGCGATGACTCCAATACCAATGCTTGTGTGTTGGCCGAGTATTATGCTGCCAAGAACTATGGCGTGCAGGTGATCGGCTGCCCCAAGACCATCGATGGCGACTTGAAGAATGATCAGATAGAAACTTCTTTCGGTTTTGATACGGCTACCAAAACATACGGCGAACTGATTGGCAATATCGAGCGCGACTGCAATTCGGCCCGTAAATATTGGCATTTTGTGAAACTGATGGGCCGTTCAGCTTCTCACATTGCCTTAGAGTGTGCGCTCCAGTGCCAGCCCAACATTTGCATCATCTCCGAGGAGGTGGAGGCAAAGGATATGACCCTCAACCAGATCATCGAGCAGGTGGCTTCTGCCGTAGCTTATCGTGCAGAGCAAGGCAAGAACTTTGGTGTGGTGCTCATCCCTGAGGGCCTCATCGAGTTTATTCCTGCCATCGGCCGTCTTATTGATGAACTCAACGACTTGCTTGCCGCCCACGGTGCTGAGTATAAAGATCTTGAGGCTGACGCACAGCGCGAATACATCTTGGCTCACCTCTCTGCAGCCAATGCCGAGACCTTTGCCACCCTGCCCGAAGGCGTTGCCCGTCAGCTGTCGCTTGATCGTGACCCCCACGGCAACGTGCAGGTGTCACTCATCGAGACCGAGAAACTGGTTTCCGATATGGTGGAAGCCAAGCTTGCCGAATGGGCCAAGGAGGGTAAATATGTAGGCAAGTTTGCCGCTATTCACCATTTCTTCGGTTATGAGGGCCGCTGTGCAGCTCCTTCCAATTTCGATGCTGACTATTGTTACGCCCTGGGTACGAGTGCCGCTCAGCTCATCGCCAATGGCAAGACCGGCTACATGGCTGTTGTGAAAAACACTACGGCCACGACGGATGAGTGGAAGGCCGGCGGTGTGCCCATCACGATGATGATGAACATGGAGCGCCGCAATGGTGAAATGAAGCCTGTGATACGCAAGGCGTTGGTTGAACTGGATGGCAAGCCTTTCAAGAAGTTTGTCGAGAAACGCGACGAGTGGGCTAAGGAGACCTGCTTTGTTTATCCCGGCCCGATTCAGTATTGGGGCCCGTCGTCTGTCTGCGACCGCACAACGAGGACCTTGGCCCTTGAGCAGGAGTAAGCGGAAAGGCCAAACCCAATAGACAAATAGAGGTGACAGTTGTCGGCAATTCTTTTTAAGTTTGCCAGTGCTTGTCACCTCTCTTTATTAGTAACACCATGTCCGCTGAGTCCGGTGATAGGGGAGGACGAATGTCGGTCTCTTCCGGTTCTTGGGAGAAAAGGGGGGCGGAATACCTGTATAAGGGTATTTCATTCATATCATATTTATAATAGAAACCGTATGACAAAAACGAAGAGAAAGACAAAAGGGAAAATCTCACCGGCGACTCGGCGGCGAAGGAAGGCCCCAATGCTTCCTCATCCGCACTTGCCCCGTTTCCTAAGTCGCTTGCCTCGTTGGGCATGGTGGTTGGGGGCAGGGGGCGTCATCGTGTTGTACGTTTGGCTTTTCTATTATTTCTTTGTCGGCCCAATGGGCTTCAGATGGCGTGCTCTTTATGGCGATGCCAACTATCCAGACGGTTACGAGATTCGTGGCATCGACATCTCTCACTATCAAGGGGAGATTGACTGGGAGCAACTGCGCAATGCCATGATCAAGGGATGTCCCGTGCGCTTCATCATCATTAAGTCTACGGAGGGGGCATCGCGCATGGACGAGAACTTTCGGAGCAATTTCTATAATGCCCGCGAATATGGTTTTATTCGCGGAGCCTATCATTTTTGGAGTAACAAGTCTACAGCCCGTCAGCAGGCTTATTATTTTCTTGACAAAGTGCATCTCACTGATGGTGACCTGCCACCTGTACTCGACATAGAACATAAACCCAAGGATGTGACGGTCGAAGACTTTCAGCGGGATGTGCTGGCATGGCTTCACATCGTGGAAGACCACTATCATGTGAAGCCGATTATTTATACCTATCACAAATTTAAGGAAAACTACCTGAGTGCCCCTGTCTTTGAGGACTATCCTTATTGGATAGCCCACTATTATGTTGATAAAGTGGAGTATAAAGGGCCTTGGAAGTTTTGGCAACACACGGATGCCGGCAAGCTGCCGGGCATCAAGGGATATGTGGACTTCAACATCTACAACGGCAGCTACTACGACCTCAGAAAACTGTGCATCGGTGCCCATGAGGATATTGTCTCCGAAGAGGATGATTCTTGACAGCAGACTGTCCCCTGTTTGAGTTTCTCATTGCTGTTTTCCATTTTGGTTGTAGTGCCTTTCACCCTTTCTTTGTAATAGAAGTTCTTTTCTGTGTTTTCATTTTCGTTCGGGGCCTTTGCACCATCCGTGCAGAGGCTTTGCTCAAAGTGTGCAAGAGCCATGCACGCATCGTGCATGGCTCCCGCACATTCCCTATGGCGAAGAAATACCTTCGTGTTCTATGCCAGTGTCAGGCTCCGCCATTCCCCTTCGGCCTTGCGTCCGGTCTCTTTCAGTCCCAGCCGGGCCGCCTTTTCCACAATGGGGCGTATGTCCTGTTCATAGAATCCGGAAAGGATGAGCACGCCTCCGTGTGACAACACGCTCTTGAAAGTCTCCATGTCTTGGAGCAGTGTGTTGCGGTTAATGTTGGCCAAGACCACATCGAAGAGGCCGTTCACATGGTTCAGCACATGGGCGTCGCCATGATAGACTTCAAGATTCTCCACATGGTTGAGTTCTGCATTATGCCGCGTGTTCTCCACGCTCCACTCGTCGATGTCATAGCCCACCACCTCTCGGGCCCCCATCTTGGCGGCAGCTATGCCCAAGATGCCTGTTCCGCATCCACAATCGAGTATTCTTTTTCCGTCGAGATCCATATTGAGCAAAGTGGAAACCATCATTCGGGTTGTCTCATGCGTGCCCGTTCCGAATGCCTGCACGGCATCGATGCCGATTTCGATATGGTCTTCCGACTGGCCGGGATGGAGATCTGAAGCATGCTTCGCGTCGTAGATAATCACCGTATCATCCACTACGATGGGGTCAAATCCGGTAGCTTCCCATGTTTCATTCCAGTTTTTATCCTCCATCTCTTCTGTTTTATATTCGATTTCTGCGGAGGGCAGGGGGAAGTTGGCAAGCCTCTCGTTGAGCGTTTCTTGGTCAAAAAGGTCACGTTGTACATAACCGTCAAGTCCTTCTTCCGTCTCTTCGAAAGACTCAAAACCCGCACCGGCTGCCTCATCGGCCAACAGGTCGCGTGCCGTTTGCAGCTCTTCACCGGCGCACCTGATCTTAAAATGTGCTACAAGATATTTCATACTGATTGTTAAATTTATATTGCAAATATATAAAAAATAGGGAAAAACCTATCATCGTTTAGGGTTTTTCCTTATTTTTGCATCAAAAGAATAAATATTTTTGCATATACAAAGGTGGTTAATACATAAACAAGATGCACAATATGAAGAAAAAACTATTTCTACTCATAGTCCTGTTGGGAGCCATGCCATGGACGCTCATGGCTCAGGACGACGACCTCTACTTTGTACCAAAGAAAGCGGTCGAGAGAAACCATGACTCGCAGCAGCGCGCAGACATGGGCCCTGTGTATCACAGTGGGAGCAATCGCAATGTAGATGAATATAATCGCTATGGACGCTTGAGAAGCACCTATCAAAAGATAGGGATCGATTCGCTCGGCGATGATATCATCATGTTTCAAACCGGACGAGGCATCTATCCCGATTCTTCCTATGTGGACACGCTCTTTGCCGAACGCTATGCACGCAACGATGAGGATTTCGGCTATACGCGTTCCATGAGCCGGTGGGATGACTTCTATGATCCTTGGGTATATGCCCGTTTCGGCTGGGGGCCATATTGGCGCTACGGCTGGGGTTGGCATAGCGCGTGGAGTCCCTATTACTACTCGAGCTATTGGTATGACCCGTGGTATGACCCGTGGTTTTATGGCTATGGCTGGGGCTACCCTTACTATCGCTACGGCTGGTATTCGCCCTATTATGGCTATGGCTGGGGCTATCCCTATTACGGTTATCCCTATTATGGCGGCGGTTATGTAGCTTACAACGGGCGTGCCCGCACCTCCTATTCTTCTCCCATAAGGTCGGACGGCAGCAGCCGTTTTGTGCAAGGGGGAGACCGTACCAACACCTACACATCCCGGAGCAGAAGCAACAGGGCTTTTGGCAGTCGTTCCGGTTATGCTGACCCCACTCAGAGTTCAAACTTCCCACGCCAGAGCATTCCTTCCTCTACCCGTTCTTTTGGCAATGGCGGCTCTTCAAGCAATGGCGGGATGCGTGGCAGCGGATTTGGAGGCAGCCACTCCGGAGGCTTCGGAGGTGGCGGAAGCCGTCCAAGTGGCTTTGGCGGTCATCGATAAGACCGTATAAATGATAGTGGTAACTATAATAAGTAAAAGATGAAAACAAAATATATTTATTTGGCAGCTGCGGCGCTTGTTGCAGTGCCGGCTTTTGCTCAAGAGACTTATCTTGACACGAAACTCGTAGAGAACGACTTGAACGGCACTGCCCGCTATGTGGGAATGGGCGGTGCCATGGAAGCTCTTGGAGCGGATATATCCACCATTTCGACCAATCCTGCGGGCTTGGGGCTTTTCCGCAAGTCGCAAGTGACTCTTTCCGGAGGTCTGCTGATGCAGACCGGTGCCAAGAAGAGGTTTGAATATGATGGAGTGACTGGAAATATAGGAGGAAAGAAAGACAATCTTAGTTTTGATCAGGTGGGACTGGTTTGGGCCATTAAAATGGAAAATCATTCCATGCTCAATCTTGCTTTCCAATACAGGAAGAGCCGTAACTTCGACCAGCTCTTGAATGCTTTCGGCAATCTGGGAGGAGCCTCCCAAAGCAAGTTAGCCGCCTTGAAGTATGCCGAAGTGCAGGAACTGAAGAAGCGTGGTTACGCTTCCGATGCCAAGTATATTTGGAATGCAGTTGACGAAAACTTCGCCTCAGCCTTGGGAACAGGAGCTCAGGGATTGAACTATCTTGATGGAAAGAGCTATCTGTTCGGTCAATACCAGAAAGGATATATCGGTGAGTATGATTTCAGTGCAAGCGGTAATATCAACGATAGGGTGTATTTGGGATTGACCGTAGGCATCCATGATGTCAACTATCGCAGCAATAGCTATTACACGGAGAATTACCAACAAGGCTCTTATGGAGAGAGTTGGGAGGAGCTTCGCATGGATGGTACGGGGTATGATGTGAAGTTGGGTGTGATCGTCCGCCCCATAGAGGCATCGCCTTTCCGCATCGGTGGTTATGTGAACAGTCCGATATTCTATGATTTGGATACCCGTGGAACGGCCGACTTGCGCATTACGGATCCCGCGTCCCCTGCCGCTCCTAACTATGTGGACAAAAGCAACGGTGCCACCAACGATTTCCGGGTGAATACACCTTGGAAGTTTGGTTTGAGTCTGGGACATACAGTTGGCAATTTCCTGGCTTTTGGGGCCACTTACGAGTTTGCTGATTATAGCCGCATCGACAATCGCTATAAGACCGGGGAAGGCTGGGATTACTACGATGGCTATTACGAGACAAGTGCCAGTGACAAGTTGATGAATGAGCACACCAGACAGACCTTAAAGGGTGTGAGCACCTTGAAGTTGGGACTGGAGTTTAAGCCGGTGAGCGCTTTCGCACTGCGCGTGGGCTACAACTATGTGTCTCCGATGTTTGAGACGAGCGGTTTCCGTGATGCAGCTGTTGCTTCCGATGGTTCACGCACGGCGACATCTACCGACTATACCAACTGGAAGGCTACCAATCGTTTGACTCTAGGCATGGGATATAGCTTCAAGAGTTTCTTTGCCGACTTGGCTTATCAGTATAGTTCGACCAAGGGTGATTTCTATCCTGTCGGCAATCAATATCTTTCTAAAGCCTATAATAATACGGTCACCACACCTGCGGCAACAAATGTCAAGAATGATCGGCACCAACTTCTCATGACATTAGGATATAGGTTCTAATTATAAATACTCATTCGTCTGCCTATATTCGTTCGGACGGATATAGGCAGACGATAATACAATGCCTCTACATTGCTCATGCTGATATCATCCTCCGTTAAATAACGGGGTGAAAATTTTGTATATTCAAATTAAATAAGTAACTTTGCAGCCGATTATCCAAAAAACAACATAAAATAGTTGAATGAAGAATGACAAAATGAAAAATCAGTACCGCGTAAATGAACAAATACGCGTACGTGAAGTGAGAGTGGTGAGCGATGGAGGTTCGGAAGTGATACCTACTCGCAAAGCTCTTGACATGGCTCGGCAGCAAGGCGTTGATCTCGTGGAGATTTCGCCTAACGCGCAACCGCCTGTTTGTCGTCTCATTGACTATTCCAAGTTCCTTTACCAGCAGAAGAAGCATCAGAAAGAGATGAAGCAGAAGCAGGTGAAGGTGGAGATCAAGGAAATCAGATTCGGCCCTCAGACCGACGAGCACGACTATCAGTTTAAGTTGAAGCATGCCCAAGAGTTCCTTAACGAGGGTAACAAGGTGCGTGCTTATGTGTTCTTCCGTGGTAGGAGTATTCTTTTCAAGGAACAAGGCGAGGTGCTCCTCCTTCGATTTGCCAACGATTTGGAAGAATACGGCAAGGTGGAGCAGATGCCAAAACTTGAAGGCAAGAAAATGTTTCTGTATATGGCTCCGAAGAAAACGGGTGTCGTGAAGAAGAGCCAACAGAAGATGGATCGTGAGAGGCGTGAAGCTGAGGCCAAGGCCGCTTCGGAGGTTGAGGCAGAAACAAGGGCGGAGCAAAACGGGCTTTTGGCTAATGCCAAGGGCGGTGAGGCTCTCAAGAAAATACTCGTTGAGGAGTAGGCTTGGAGGGAGTATGACTCCCTTTAGTGTTTTGAATAAAGAAAATGACTGAGTGGTACCGCCGGGTATATGCGTTGCCACCTTTTAATAATAACAATTATAAAATAACAAAAAAATGCCAAAAGTAAAGACTAATTCCAGTGCCAAGAAGAGATTCTCATTTACTGGTACAGGCAAGATTAAGCGTCATCACGCTTTCCACAGTCACATTCTGACTAAGAAAACCAAGAAACAGAAGAGAAATCTGGTTCATGACACACTTGTTGATCGGACTAACCTGAAGCAGGTTCGTGACTTGCTCTGCCTCCGTTAATTATGGACTTTTTAGTCGAACTTTTAAAGAAGAAAAACTATGTCAAGATCAGTTAATCATGTTGCATCAAGAGCAAGAAGAAAACGTATTCTGAAGCTCACTAAGGGTTATTTTGGAGCACGCAAGAATGTTTGGACGGTAGCTAAGAATACTTGGGAGAAGGGTCTCACCTATGCCTACCGCGACCGCCGCAATAAGAAGCGCACTTTCCGCGCTCTGTGGATTCAGCGTATCAATGCTGCTGCCCGTCTCGAGAATATGAGTTATAGCCAGTTGATGGGTGCGCTGCATAAAGCAGGCATCGAAATCAACCGTAAGGTTCTTGCCGACCTTGCAGTCAACAATCCTCAGGCTTTCAAGGCCATTGTTGACAAAGTGAAATAAGCGAATTATTTTGTACACATATATTTAAAGCGTCTGCCTTGCGAAAGGTCAGACGCTTTTGCGTGTTGGATAATGAGGAGGCATTTGCTTCTGTAGACTGTGCCGGACTTGTTGGCGGAGAAGACCGCATGTTTAATTAAATGCAATTTATTTTGTCATTATGTAGATATTCCTTATCTTTGTAGGTCAAAATAGATAAACAGATGATTTCAGTAGAAGGATTGAAAGTTGAGTTTGGGGTTAAGCCCTTGTTTACTGATGTTGGCTTTGTTGTCAACGACACCGACCGCATCGCACTGGTGGGGAAAAACGGTGCCGGCAAATCGACCTTGCTCAAAATCCTTTGCGGGCGGCAGAAACCTACAAGTGGCGTGGTTTCAGTGCCTAACGACACGACTATAGGATATTTGCCCCAAGTGATGAATTTGCAGGATGACACCACCGTGCGTGAAGAAACACGGAAAGCTTTTTCTGACACCACGCGGTTGAAGGAACGGCTTGATGATATGCAGCAGCAGATGGCCGAGCGAACCGATTATGACAGTGATGATTATATCCAACTGGTGGAGCGGTTTACGCAGGAACATGAACGTTACATGATGCTTGGTGGCGAGAATTACGAGGCGGAAATAGAACGTACGCTTGTCGGTCTGGGATTCACGCGTGATGACTTGAACCGACCCACCAAGGAGTTTTCGGGTGGTTGGCGTATGCGCATCGAATTGGCTAAAATCCTGCTTCGCAAGCCCGATGTTCTTCTATTGGATGAGCCTACCAACCACCTTGACATCGAGAGCATTCAGTGGTTGGAGCAGTTTCTCGTTCAAAGTGCCAAGGCTGTGGTGTTGGTGAGTCACGACCGTGCCTTCATTAACAATGTGACCAATCGCACGTTGGAAATCACCTGCGGACGGGTGGAAGACTATCGGGTGAAATATGACGAGTATGTGGTGCTTCGTAAAGAACGGCGCGAACAACAACTTCGTGCCTACGAGAATCAGCAGAAAGAAATTGCCGATATGAAGGACTTTATAGAGAAGTTTCGCTACAAGCCCACCAAGGCCGTGCAGGTGCAAAGCCGCATCAAGCAACTGGCTAAAATTGTTCCGATAGAGGTCGATGAGGTGGATAACAGTGCCTTGCGGTTGAAGTTCCCTCCCTGTCTGCGTTCGGGTGACTATCCGGTCATTTGCGACGAAGTGCGTAAGGATTACGGCAATCACACGGTCTTTGATCATGTCACATTCACTATTAAGCGTGGGGAAAAGGTGGCTTTTGTCGGGAAAAACGGTGAGGGAAAGTCTACGCTCGTGAAGTGTATCATGAATGAAATTCCATTTACGGGCAGTCTGAAGATAGGGCACAATGTCCAAATAGGCTATTTTGCCCAAAACCAAGCCCAACTGTTGGATGGGGAACTGACCGTCTTCGACACCATCGACCAAGTGGCTACGGGAGACATGCGTCTGAGAATCAATGACCTACTCGGTGCATTCATGTTTGGTGGCGAGACCTCTGAAAAAAAAGTGAAAGTGCTTTCAGGTGGTGAGCGTAGTCGGCTGGCCATGATTAAATTGCTACTCGAACCGGTCAATCTTCTCATTCTCGATGAGCCAACCAACCACCTTGATATGCCCTCTAAGGATGTGCTCAAAGAGGCTATCAAAGTTTTCGACGGCACGGCTATCATCGTGAGCCACGACCGTGAATTCCTTGATGGGCTGGTTGATAAGGTGTATGAGTTTGGTGGAGGCCGTGTCAAAGAACATCTTGGCGGAATTTATGATTATCTCCGTTCCCACGATGCCGATACGATCCACGCTGCATTGTCTGCCAATGCACATACGCCCGACAAGACCGTCATCCCCTCGGAAGTGAAAGAGGGGAATGGTAAGCAGAACTATGCCGAACATAAAGAACAACAGAAGAAAATAAGAAAGGCAGAGCGCGCGGTGAAAGAGACAGAAGATAAGGTTGCCCGATTGGAAATCCGGAAAACTGAACTCGACAAGTTGTTGGCCAAGCCCGATAATGCAGCCAATATGGATTTGATAGCCGAATACACGGATATTATGCAGCAACTCGACAAGGAGAACGAGCGATGGATGGTATTGTCCGAGGAACTTGAAAAGATACAAGAATAAATAAATATACGTTTTAAAAAGTCAAACAGCTTATGAACATGAAGACTATTATTCCGATGATGGCCATCGCTGCCATGCCACTTACCGGTATGGCACAGAGTGGCAGCAAGTCGGGGCTTGTGGAGAAGAATCTCGACAAGACTGTTCGTCCTCAAGATGATTTCTACCGGTTTGCTACCGGCGGTTGGCAGAAGAACAATCCTCTGCCCCCTGCTTACAGCCGTTTCGGTAGTTTCGATCAACTTCAGGAAGACAACAACAAGCGCATCAACTCTATTCTTAAAGAGTTGCAAAGCAAGAAATATCCTAAGGGTACTGTGGAGCAAAAACTCAGTGACTTCTACAAGTTGGCTATGGATTCTGTACGCCGTAACAAGGAAGGCATCGCGCCCGTCAAGGCTTTGCTTGACGAGATGGAAGCAGCTACGACCAAGGAAGCCTTGCAGAAACTCCAACTCAAGTATGCAAGCATGGGATATGGCGTGGCTTTCGAAAGTTATTTCGGAGCCGACGAGAAGAATGCTTCGATGAACATTCTGAATATCGGACAGGGAGGTCTGACGCTCGGCCAGAAGGACTACTATGTGAACAACGATGCTGCCACCGTAGCCATTCGTGAAGCATTCAAGCGTCACATAGCACGTATGTTCAAACTCTATGGATTCAGCGATGCTCAAGCTGCCGCTAAGAGTGAGGCTGTGTTTCACAATGAGACCTTGTTGGCTCTTGTATCAAAGAGTATGACCGAATTGCGCGACCCGCAGGCTAATTACAACAAGATGACCCTCAAAGAATTTGAGGCCAACTATCCCAATATTCCACTTGCGGCTTTGTCTGAAGCCGAAGGCGTAAAGCATGACTACATCCAGGAACTGGTTGTTGGTCAACCGCAGTTTATGACCGGTCTGGACAAAATTTCCGCTCTTGCATCGGCTGATGAATTGAGGGCCGCCATGGAGTGGGATGTTATTATGAATTCTGCCGGCTATCTGACCGATGAAATTCGGGAAGCCAATTTCGACTTTTTCGGGAAAACCATGAGTGGCCGTCAGCAAGACTACCCTCTCTGGAAGCGTGCCACCAATCAGGTGGAGGCGCAGATGGGCGAAGCTCTCGGGCGGATGTATGCTAAAAAGTTCTTCCCCGAATCGTCCAAGAAGATCATGCTTGATTTGGTGAAGAATTTGCAGCTCAGTCTTGGTGAGCGCATTGATGCTCAAACTTGGATGAGCGACACGACAAAGGCTGCCGCCCATGTCAAGCTCGACAGATTTTATGTGAAGATAGGCTATCCCGACAAGTGGAAAGACTACTCCAAGCTCTCCATCGATCCGGCTAAAAGCTTTTATGAAAACGTGTTGGCCTGCCGGCAGTTTGCTCACGACAAACACATTGAAGAGAAAGCAGGTAAGCCCGTTGACCGTGACGAGTGGCACATGACTCCGCAAACGGTCAATGCTTACTACAATCCTACTACCAACGAGATTTGCTTTCCCGCCGGTATCTTGCAATATCCGTTCTTTGACCCCAAAGCCGATGAGGCCTTCAACTATGGAGCTATCGGTGTAGTGATCGGGCATGAAATGACCCACGGATTTGATGACCAAGGCCGCCAGTATGATGCCGACGGCAACATGAAAGACTGGTGGACTGCCTCTGACGCCAAGGGATTCAACGAGCGTGCCGACCTCTATGCCAACTTCTTCTCCAATATCAAGGTGCTTCCCGATCTCAATGCCAACGGTCGTTTCACACTGGGTGAGAACCTTGCCGACCACGGAGGTTTGCAAGTGGCATTCAATGCTTTCAAGCATGCTACAGCCAAGAAGCCTCTGAAAGTGAAAGACGGTTTCACTCCCGACCAGCGCTTCTTCATAGCCTATGCAGGCGTGTGGGGGCAGAATATCACTGAAAAGGAAATCCGCAATCGCGTGAAGCGCGATCCCCATGCGTTGGGCAAGTGGCGTGTCAATGGTGCTCTGCCGCATATTGATGCTTGGTATGAGGCTTTTGGAGTGAAAGAGGGTGACAAACTCTTCATTCCCAAAAGCGAGCGACTCCAGCTTTGGTGATTTTGTCTAAACAATATTTAAAAAATAAAGGGTGCTGAATCTATTTCGACACCCTTTTTGCTTTTTCTCACCAAAAAACAGTAACTTTGCACAAATGCCTCTTTGTTTTGGGGTGCGAACAAACCGAATTTATTTTTCCAACATTAGTTTCCGATTCACGAAATGCCGTTAAGATTACCCGATAGACTCCCTGCAATAGAGATTCTCAAGAAAGAAAATATATTTGTTATGGATGAGACGCGCGCACATAGTCAGGAAATCCGCCCTTTGAAAATTGTCATCCTCAATCTCATGCCGCTTAAGATAACGACGGAAACCGATTTGGTCAGATTACTGTCTAACACGCCGTTGCAGATGGAGATCTACTTTATGAAACTCAATAGCCACACGCCCAAGAATACCCCCGTGGAGCACATGTTGGCTTTCTATCGTGATTCGCAAGAGTTGATGAGGCAGAAGTTTGACGGCATGATAGTGACCGGTGCTCCTGTGGAAACTGTACCATACGAAAATGTTGACTATTGGCGGGAAATCAACAGCATCTTCGACTGGGCACGCACCAATGTGCAGAGCACCCTCTATTTGTGTTGGGGAGCCATGGCCGCACTCTATCATTTCTACGGGGTGCCCAAACACCTGTTGGAAAAGAAAAAATTTGGCGTTTTCTCCACTCTTCCCATCAATCCTCAGTTGCCTATTTTCCGAGGCTTTGACGATGTTTTCTCCATGCCCCATAGCCGTCATACAGAGGTGCGCCGCGAAGATATTGAGCGTGTGAACGGCCTTGAAATTATAGCCGAATCGCCCGAAGCCGGTGTGAGTATCGTCACTTCGCGTGGCGGACGGGAATTTTACATACTCGGGCATCTGGAATATGCGGCCAGTACACTCGACATAGAGTACAAACGCGACTTGGGAAAGCGCAACGATGTGGAAATGCCGGAACACTATTACACTCACGACAATCCTGCGGAAAGACCGCAAGTGACTTGGCGTTCGGCAGCCAATCTTTTTTACAGCAACTGGATAGACTATTATGTTTATCAGGAGACCCCTTATAATATTGATGACATTAAATAATAGGCAGGCAACTATTGCTGCATAGCGACATATAGAATAAGGATGAGGACATTAGAACTTTTGGCTCCGGCAAAGAATCTTGAGATAGGTAAAGCTGCCATCGACCATGGTGCTGATGCTGTGTATATTGGCGCACCACGGTTTGGGGCCCGTGCAGCCGTTGGCAATTCCGTCAACGATATTCGGGAGTTATGCCGTTATGCCCATCTGTTTGGGGGCAAAGTCCATGTGACGGTCAATACGATAGTCTATGATGATGAGCTTGAAGACACACTCATCATGATCAGAGACTTGGCCGATGCCGGTGTCGATGCCTTGCTTTTGCAAGACATGGGTGTGGCAGAACGCTGTCTGCAAATGCAGGTTAGCGACGAACTGCCCCGGCTTCCCGTGTTGCATGCTTCCACGCAATGTGACACCCGTTCGGCTGAAAAGGTCAGGTGGTTGCAGTCGGTGGGCTTCAGTCGGGCTGTCCTTGCCCGCGAATTGTCAGTAGAGGAAATAGCCGCTATCCACCGGGCTGTCCCTCATGTAGAGTTGGAGGTCTTTGTTCATGGTGCACTTTGTGTGAGTTACTCCGGAGTGTGCTATGCCTCGCAACATTGTTTCAAACGCAGTGCCAACAGGGGGGAATGTGCCCAGTTTTGCAGATTGAGATTCGATTTACTCGACAGCAATGGGAGGGAGATAGAGCATCAGCGTCACCTCTTGTCGTTGAAAGATATGTGCAGGATAGACCATCTGGAGGCTTTGGCGGATGCCGGAGCCTGCTCTTTCAAGATTGAAGGCCGGCTGAAAGACATCGACTATGTGAAAAACGTGGTCTCGGCCTACTCTCGCCGGCTCGACGAATTGGTGGCCCGCCGCCCTGAGGAGTATTGCAGAGCGTCTCGTGGCAGGGTGGAATATCACTTCGAACCCAATCTGAAAAAGACTTTCAATCGGGGCTTTACATCCTATTTCCTTCATGGCCGCCAACCAGACATCGCCAGTTTTGACACTCCCAAAGCGATGGGCGAGTATGTGGGCAAAGTAAAGGAAATGCGCGGCAACTCTTTCAATGTGGCCGGAACAGCCGTTTTCTCCAATGGTGACGGTCTTTGCTTTATCAATGCCAACCGCGAGTTGGAGGGCTTTCGGGTGAATAAGGCCGAAGGCAACCGGCTGTATCCTTTAAAGATGCCGCACTCCTTGCGTCCGGGAATGAGCTTTTATCGCAACAACGATGTAGCTTTTGAGAAGCTCATGGCCGGTAACACGGCTGAGCGCAAAATATCTCTCAAACTGTTTTTTTCCATGACGGAGGATGGTTTCTCGCTCTCTTCAGAGGGAGTTGAGGCTAAAATCGCCTTTGCCCACCAACCGGCCCACCGCGTGCAAACCGACAACATCCTGCGGCAGTTGGGCAAGTTGGGCGGTACTCAATATGTGTGCGATGAAGTTGTGATAGAGCCGGGGGCCGACAGTTATTTTATTCCAAGCAGCCTTTTGGCCGATTTGCGCCGAAAGTTGGTAGAGGAACTTAATTCCAGACAGTCCTTGACACCGGCTCCCGTGACAGAAATGCCGGTCACAAGCGTTTCACCGGTTGTGGAAGATGCTTCAGCTTCCATCGTGTGGCAACCGGAATACAAACGTTTTCCCTATCTCTATAATATCTCCAACCAAGCAGCAGTCAAGTTCTACGAGGGGCAGGGCATGGCGAATGTCGCTCCGGCTTTCGAACAAAAAGAGACGGGACATCCGCTCGTTATGCAGTGTCGCCATTGCATCCGCTATTCGTTAGGCTTTTGTGTGAAGCGTGGGGGAGAGCGTCCCCGATGGCGTGAGCCCTTGTTTCTGGCTTTGCCCGACGGACGTCGCTTCCAGTTAGAATTTGATTGCCATGAATGTCAAATGAATGTCTATGCGGTATAGAAGATTTTATCTGTTGGTGAGAACGTTTATATTCCTTGTGCTGGTGGCTTTGACTTTGACAGGTTGCTACCACCGCCGGATGCCCGTGACCCACGATGCTCTTGTGCAGTTGAGTGAAAAGCAGAAAGACTCCATATCCTTTTCTTCCAAACACCACTATACAAACAATTATAATTTTGTGGTCAAGAGCGATTCGATAGCCCTCCTCAGGCAGCAGCCGGAGGAGTTGGTGAGCGGTATGCCGACTGACTCTTTCATGGTGAAGCACCATGCACATCTCGTCGTGGCGGATATTAGGATGGTGCCCCAAGACTCGATAGACTCCGTTTGGGTGCAGTTGGGCACCGAAGATGCCCGGTTCGGTTGGACACAAGAGTCCAAACTTCTGCCCCGTGTAGTGCCCGACGACCCCATTTCCCAGTTTATTTCCACTTTTTCGGACATTCATCTGCTCATCTTTCTTGTTGTCATTGTCGTGATAGGGTTTGCCTATCTTTTGCGCAAAATTATGCGCAAGAATGCCCATCTTGTCCATTTCAATGACATTGACTCCTTCTATCCCACGCTGTTGACACTCATCGTGGCTTTCTCGGCTACACTCTATGCCGGCATCCAGCTGTTCGCTCCCGAGGTGTGGCGGCATTTCTATTACCATCCCACGCTCAATCCCTTCTCCGTACCCTCAATCCTTTCCGTCTTCCTTATTTCTGTGTGGGCCATGCTTATTGTCGGACTGGCGGCCGTCGACGACGTGCGTCACCAACTTCCGTTTGCCGATGCCATGCTCTACCTGTGCGGTTTGGCAGGCGTATGTGCAATAGACTATATCGTGTTTAGCATCAGCACTTTATATTACATTGGTTATGTGCTGTTGGCAGCCTATTCCTATTTCGCATTGATGCGCTATTTCAAGTGCAATCACGTGGAGTACCTCTGTGGACAATGTGGTGCCAAGCTCCGCCGGAAAGGGCGTTGCCCGCATTGTGGAGCCGATAATGAATGATGTTGGAATATGGCCCTCCATAGAGATTTTTTTGTCGAATAGATGTTGATTTTATGTGTAAAATCCTCATTTGTGTGGATAAAATTCCTTACAAATGAGGATTTTCCGTTTTGTGAAATATTCGTAACTTTGCACCCGAAAGTTATAATACAGATTATTTTATGTTAAGATCCAGTTTGGTGGCAGCGAGCCTTCTCATGGCTGCCATTCCCTCTGTTGCAGAAGAGTTGGGCGATACCTCCAAAGTGCATGACTTGGACGAGGTGACCGTTGTGTCACAGCCCAAAGAAGTTTTTCGCTTACGCCTGCAACCAGTCAGTTCGACTATGCTTTCCCGGCAGACCATCAATTTGCTTGGTCTGCACGATTTGCGTGAGATTTCCTCTTTTGTCCCTTCTTTCGTCATGCCCGACTACGGTTCCCGACTCACTTCGTCTGTCTATGTGCGCGGCATTGGGTCGCGTGTCAATGCTCCCGCCGTGGGTATCTACGTTGATGGGATGCCCGTTTTGAGCAAGTCCGCCTTCAATTTTCACTGCTACGAATTGGAGCGTGTGGATGTGCTTCGCGGCCCACAAGGCACTCTTTATGGACAAAACTCTGAGGGCGGAATCGTCAGAGTTTACAGTCGCAACCCGATGCACTATCAAGGCACCGACCTCACCCTGTCGCTCGGGAGCCGGATGTATCGCAATGCCGAGTTTGCCCATTACAGCAAGTTGAGCGACCGGTTGGCTTTCTCGCTTGCCGGCTTTTATGGCGGTCAGAACGGTTTTTTTCGCAATCGGACAACCGGCGATCGGGCTGACAGCCGGAATGAGGCCGGCGGGAGATTACGCCTGATATTCCAACCTACCTCACGCCTGACCCTTGACTACATTGCCGATTATCAATATACCCGTCAGAATGGTTTTCCCTACGGGCTTCTCAATTTGGCTACAGGCGAGACGGCATCGCCTGCCACTACCTGTCAACCGGGTTATCGCCGTAACATGTTCAGCACAGCACTGAATGTCGGTTTCAGGGCCAATCACTTTGATTTTCATTCCGTGACCAGCTATCAGTATCTGTATGATTACATGTTGATGGATCAAGACTACCTGCCCGAAGACTATCTGCGACTTGACCAACACCAGTTGCAAAATGCCATGAGCCAGGAGTTTACGTTCAAGAGCAATGCTCCTGTGGGCGGCTTTTGGCATTGGACTGCAGGAACTTTCTTCTCGGCACAATGGCTGAAAACCAACAGCCCGGTGCATTTCGGTTCGGCCATGAATACCTTCCTTTCCAAGACGGTTACCGATTATGCCTACAATGGCATACTCAACGCCATGGTCCGGCGGTTGACTGCCAAAGGAGTGCCCCCCACAGCCGCCTTGGAACAGGCTAAGGCAATTATTGCGCGTGCAGGCGGTTGCAATATTGACATGCAGATGCAGGGGGTTCCCGGTCTGTTCCGTACGCCTACCTATGATTTGGGCTTTTTCCATGAGTCCAATTTCACGGTCACCGACCGTCTGACGGCTACGCTCGGACTGCGCTATGACTACAGTCATGTAGGCATCGACTACAATACGAGTGGTGCGTTGACCTTGGCTGAAAACGTGATGGGGCAACACCTTGATGCACACATCACTACAGCCTTGCGCCACAAGACACACGACGATTTCAACCAGCTGTTGCCCAAACTGGGCCTTTCATGGGGGGTGGATAAACGTGGCAGCAACCTGTATGCCACCATGAGCAAGGGCTACCGGAGTGGTGGCTACAACATTCAGATGTTTTCAGACATCTTGCAGACCGAATTGTCGGCTGCGGCCCGCACGGCTCGTGGCAATGCAGACTTGCAACACACCGAGACCGACTATGAGAAGATTGCCAAGACGATAGCCTACAGGCCCGAGACGAGCTGGAACTATGAAACGGGTGCCCACTTGAATCTGTTTGGTAATACCGTCCAGTTGGATGTAAGTGCCTTCTTGATGCAAGTCCGTAACCAGCAGCTCTCGGTCATGGCAGGCAATTATGGTTTTGGCCGCATGATGGTGAATGCCGGACGGAGCCGGAGCTGCGGTGTGGAGCTTGCGTTGCGTGGCAATTCGCTGCGCGGACATCTTGACTGGGGAGCGAGCTATGGTCTGACCCATGCCGTGTTTAAGGAATATACCGACAGCATCAGCGGGCAGGTGATGGACTACCGGAACAAGAAGGTGCCCTACGTGCCCATGCACACAGTAGCAGCCTATGCCGATTATCGTTTTGTCATAGCTTCCACAGGACTGCGAAGCATCACGATAGGGGGCAACATGAATGCGCAGGGCAAAACCTATTGGGATGAGGCCAACACCTACGCACAGAAGTTTTATGCTGTGGTTGGGGCCCATGCCGATGCTGACTTCGGTTTTGTGAAACTTAGACTTTGGGGGCGTAATCTCACCAAGACCGACTACAACACCTTTGCCGTGCAGAGCGGGGCCACAGGTAAGCGACTGACATTTGCGCAACCGGGAAACCCCTTCCAATGCGGTGTCGATTTGAAATTCCACTTTTAAAGGATAACCACAGTTAGAAACGTTTGACAGCGACACTGTCTTCCTTGGCTCTATGCCATTGAGGCGGTGTCGCTTCTTTTTGTGAGAGGTCTGGTCGTTGGGATATTTGGCCTGTCGGTATTTTTGTGACGGGTGTCAATATTTTTCTCTGTCGATTTGGTTCTATCCGTTTTATGTATTATCTTTGCAATAGCAAGGGAAGCACGAAAGTGTCTCCCTTTTTTAGATTCTTAAGTCTTGTGGCTTGCAATCAGGCCCGAACAGCTTCCTAAAAGGGCCTCTTTTACGTTGTCATCCGGCCCAAACGGACTTCTGGGTGTGCCCGTTTTGCAAGGTCGGTCGGCCCGAGTGAAAGAATTCGTGGGCCGGATGGGGTGGACGAGACGGATATAATCGGTGAAATGGATGGATAGAGAGAAATGGTGTGTAAGCCTTTTTCTCAATCTCGGTAAGTTTTGTGCTATATATGTCCTGATGCCCCTTGTTCAGCCCCCAAGCCCTTAACTTAGGGGGCTTAGACTTTTTCTCAATCTTGGTAAGTTTGGTACTATATGTCCGTGGCGAGGCCGAAAAAGGGAGGATGTAGCAAAGGATGAAGAATGGAAGGGGAGAGACTGGCATGGCATGGACTTTATAGGACTTCATGGGATATGTTTTGGCGGTTACGTTTTTTTTCATTACCTTTGGCAGCGCAATAAAAACGATATGAAAAGAAGATTATTCCCTTTATTTCTGTTGCTTTGCGCATTGGCGTTGCAGGCCCAAGTGAAGCGTGAATTTCGTGGTGCATGGATACAATGTGTCAACGGACAGTTTTTGGGCATGACCACCGGACAGATGCAGCAGACACTCTCTTATCAGCTTGACGAGTTGCAGAAAGACGGTGTCAATGCCATTATCTTTCAGGTGCGCCCGGAGTGTGATGCGCTTTATGAAAGCAAGTTGGAGCCGTGGAGCCGTTTTCTCACGGGCGTGCAAGGCCGCCCGCCCATGCCTTATTGGGATCCGCTGGCATGGATGACGGAGCAGTGCCACCGGCGGGGCATGGAACTCCACGCGTGGATCAACCCCTATAGGGCCAAAACCAAGACGACCACTGCGCTAGCTTCCAATCATGTGGCAAGCCTGTATCCCAACAGGGTGTTTGCCTACGACGGACAGTATATTCTCAATCCCGGGCTGAAGGAGAACAAAGACTATATATGTAAGGTGGTAGACGACATTGTGGCGCGATATGACATCGACGGGCTGCACATCGACGACTACTTCTATCCCTATCCGGCACCGGGACAACAGATTCCCGATGCCGGGTTGTTTGATACCGATCGTAGAGGTTTTCACAACATTGGCGATTGGCGCCGCGATAATGTGAACGTTTTCATTAAAGCTTTGAGCGAGACGATTCATCGGCGCAAACCGTGGGTGAAATTCGGCGTGTCGCCATTCGGCATCTATCGTAACAGGAAAAACGACCCCAACGGGTCGGCCACCGGCGGATTGCAGAACTATGACGATTTATATGCAGATGTCCTTCTGTGGGTGAACAATGGGTGGGTGGACTATTGCGTCCCACAACTCTACTGGCAGATAGGCCATGCGACTGCCGACTACAAGGAACTCATCGGATGGTGGAACAGGCAGGCGGCAAAACGCCCTTTATATATAGGTGAAGATGTGGAGCGGACCGCCAAGTATGCCGATCCGGAAAATCCTTCGAGCCACCAGCTGCCTGCCAAGCATCGGTTGCATGGGCAGATGCAGAACGTGCAAGGCACGGTGTTGTGGTATGCAAAGGCCGTTGTTGACAATGTGGGGAACATCGGGCAAGTGTTGCGCAACAACTATTGGCGCTATCCCGCCCTGCAACCTCCTATGCCGTTTCTCGACGACAAGGCCCCGAAGAAGCCCCGGAAGGTGAAACCGGTGTGGACCGGTGACGGCTATGTGCTGTTTTGGCAGAAGCCGAAGGCCAAGCATTGGGGAGACGAGGCTAACCGTTTTGTCGTCTACCGCTTCGGAGCCGGCGAAAAAGTCAACCTCGACGACCCGTCAAAGATTGCAACCGTCACGGACAAGACGCATTACCGGTTGCCGTATGTCGATGGGGGGACGAAATACACCTATGTGGTCACTGCCTTAGACAGGGTGGGGAATGAGAGTAAAGGCAAAAAGAAAGGGATTAAGCTTTGAGCTTAATCCCTTTATGTGTGGTTGGAGTTTATTCTTTAAGCAGGTTGTCAAGGAAACTGTCCAAATCGGCATCCAGATTCTTCATCAAGTCTCCACCGATGATGACAGTGTCATCGTCCGCGAGATACAGTTCTCCGACAGGCTCTTTGTCGTCGTCTTCAAGAACCAGACTGAATGGTTTCATGATGCCCAAATTGTCGATGAGGGCGGCATTAGCCTTCATTTCGGAGCGTAGGATGTGGATGGCCTCATCGTAAAACCGTTCGTCCTTGTTGTCTATCCACTGCTCGATTACGCAACGGGTGATCTCTTCCTCTTCGTCGTTGAAGGCAAGCATTTCACCGCTGTCGGGAGAAACGCGGATATGAATGTCTGTCAGAACGGACGTGTCGTCCGACTTCGGAAATTTCTGCGCGATCTTTTTGATGAACCGTTCTATCTGTTGCGTGGTCTGTTCTGTCACTTTCATGTTGATGTCTTTGTAAAGAATAATAAGACAAAGATACGCTAAAAAGCAGTAATCTCCAAATTATTGCCCACCTTTTTATGTAGGCAGAGTGATTTCTCCGGCAAGAGACTGGTTCATTTTTTCGCGAATGATTCTCGGGTCGTGGTATCTGGCTTGCAGATACATGAGTTTGGTGACAGCTGCCTCCACCGTGCTGTCCCTTCCACTCACCACCCCGGCATCTTTCAGATGATAGCCGGCATCATATCGCTCCATAGCCACCGTGCCGCTCACGCATTGGCTGATGTTGACAATCACGACATCGCGCCGTGCCGCATCATTGAGTAACCGCGCTATCCAAGGCTTTTGTGGGGCGTTGCCGTTGCCGAAACTTCGCAGCACAATGGCGTGCAACTCGGGGGCTTCGAGTACATGGCGCACGATATTTTCCTCGATACCGGGGAAGAGTGACAGGACAATGACATTATTGTCCATCTCTTGATGGGGAACCATCGGGCGGTCGAAATCGGGACAGAGAATGTTGTGTGGGTGATAGTTGAAGGTCACGCCGGCATCGCACAAGTGAGGATAGTTGTACGATTCGAAGGCGTTGAATCCGTCGGCATTGATTTTGGTGGAGCGGTTGCCGCGCAGCAGGCGGCCGCTGAAATAGATGCACACTTCAGGCACCAACGGTAGCCCGTCGGCATTGTGGGCGGCCGCGAGTTCGATGCTTGTCACGACATTCTCTTTTCCATCCGTGCGCAACTGGCCCATAGGCAGCTGCGAACCGGTGAGCACCACCGGTTTGGTCAGGTTTTCGAGCATGAACGACAAGGCCGATGCCGTGTAGGCCATTGTGTCGGTGCCGTGGAGAATGACAAAGCCGTCGTGCGAGTGGTAGTGTTTGGTAATGATTTCGACCAGTTGGGCCCAGCACGTCGGGCTCATGTCGCTGGAGTCGATCGGCGGGTCGAACTGGTAGACATCGATGTCTGTCTTGACAAGTCTTAACTCGGGCATGGCATTGACAAGATGGTTGAAATCAAGAGGCTCTAAAGCACCCGTCTGTGGGTTGCATCCCATGCCTATCGTGCCGCCGGTGTATATGAGTAATATCCTGTTGGTTCTCATTCGTAATCGTTTTCGTAAAATCATTTGCAAATATAATTTAAAATGAATTATATTCCAAATTATTTATGTAGTTTTGCAGAAAAGAAGATCTACAAAACTTAAAAACGAAAAACGATGAAAAAGTTCATGGATGAAAATTTCTTGCTTGAGACGGAAACCGCGCAAGAACTTTTCCACAATCATGCGGCCAAGATGCCTATTATCGACTATCATTGCCATTTGATTCCCGAGATGGTGGCCAATGACCATAAGTTTAAAAGTATCACTGAATTGTGGCTGGGAGGCGACCACTACAAGTGGCGTGCCATGCGCACAAACGGCGTGGATGAGAAATATTGCACGGGTAACGACACCGACGACTGGCAGAAGTTTGAAAAGTGGGCGGAAACGGTTCCCTACACATTCCGCAATCCGCTCTACCATTGGACACATTTGGAGCTCAAGACTGCGTTTGGTATCGAGAAACAGCTGAGTCCTAAGACTGCTCGTGAAATCTATGATGAGTGTAACGAGAAGTTGCAACAGCCTGAGTTCAGTGCGCGGGGCTTGATGCGTCACTATCATGTTGAGTGTGTATGTACCACCGACGACCCTATTGACGACCTTCGCTATCACAAGCAGACACGTGAGAGTGGTTTTGAAATCAAGATGATTCCGGCATGGCGGCCCGACAAGGCCATGAATATCGAGAAGCCCGACTATGCCGACTATGTTCGGAAGTTGGCTGAGGTCAGTGGCTTGGAAATCAACAGTTTCGCCGCTATGGTTGATGCTTTGCAGAAGCGTCACGACTTCTTTGCGGAAAATGGGTGCAAACTTTCCGACCACGGCATAGAAGAGTTCTATGACGAACCTTATACAGACTCGCAGATAGAGACCATCTTTGAGAAGGCCCTCCGTGGACAGCAGTTGTCCGCTCTCGAGATTCGCCAGTATAAGCATGCCTTCCTTCGCGTGTGCGCAGAGATGGATCATGCTGCCGACTGGACTCAACAATATCACTATGGGGCCATCCGAGACAATAATACATTGATGTACAACAAACTCGGTGCAGACACGGGATTCGATTCCATCGGTGAGTTTAATACAGCCAGGTCAATGAGCCACTTCCTCAACGAACTGAATATGGAAGGTCGGCTCACGCGTACCATACTCTATTGTCTGAACCCGTGCGCCAATGAAGTGATTGCAACCATGCTCGGCAATTTCCAGGACGGTTCTTGCCCGGGTAAAATTCAGTTTGGTTCCGGTTGGTGGTTCAATGATCAACTCGATGGTATGACCAAGCAGATGAATGCACTTTCCGTTCTTGGTTTGCTGAGTCGTTTTGTAGGTATGTTGACCGATAGCCGTTCGTTCTTGAGCTATCCCCGCCATGAGTATTTCCGTCGTCTGCTCTGCAATTTGTTGGGCAACGATGTAGAGAAGGGGCTGTTACCCAATGACTCGGAAGCCCTTGCTCGTATGGTGGAAGACATTTCCTATAATAATGCCCGTAACTATTTCAAGTTTTATTAAAAAAAAGCTGACGGCATGGAAGATTGAAGGCAGCTTCTCTCATTCTGTGCCTGTTTAGAAATATAGGAGTTTGCATCTTTGTAAAATGGATGCAGACTCCTTTTTTTGTAAATTGTAGAGGAAAGATTTGTGATTCTCAAAAAATAAACGTATTTTTGCACAGTTTTAACGATATTGTCGATCGAAATGAAAAAAGTTCTTAGTGCGTTTGTAGTGGCTTTGACTATGATTGTAGTCATGGGCAGTTGTTCCGGTTCCAAGCAGGTAGCCTATTTCCAGAATGCTGATTCCATCAGTTATGCGGCTTCACGTATGCTGTATGATGCCAAGGTTATGCCCAAGGATCAACTCACCATTACGGTGATTACTACCGATCCGAAAGCTTCGGCACCTTTCAATCTGTCTGTCTCCAACACTATTGGCACGAGCGGTCAGCTCAGTACCGGAGGCAGTGGTTCGTTGCAAGGCTATCTTGTTGATAATGAAGGTAATATCAATTTCCCCATTGTTGGTAAGTTGCATGTGGAAGGACTCACCAAGAATCAGTGCGAAGATTTGATCCGTCGGAAGATTGCTCCTTATCTGGCTGCAACGGAAAATCCCATTGTGACCGTGCGTATGGCCAGCTATCGGGTGACGGTTATCGGTGAAGTAGGCCACCCCGGTGTAGTGCAGGTTCCTACTGAGAAGATGAGTGTCATCGAAGCCCTTGCGCAGAGTGGTGACCTTACTATTTATGGTAAACGCGATAACGTGATGCTGATCCGTGAAGATGCAACCGGACAGAAGGAAGTTCACAGGCTCAATCTGAATGATGCCAATCTGATTAATTCTCCTTATTATTATCTCCAACAAAACGATGTGATTTACGTGGAGCCCAACAACGTAAAGGCCAAGAACTCAGGAATCGGTAGCTCTACAACGATTTGGTTTTCTTTTATCGGCATTGTAACATCGGTAGCTTCTCTGTTGGTAAACATCTTGAGAGACTGATTATAGGCAGCTCGGTACAAGAAAGCCGAAATTCAATTTGGTAAGGATGTATGGGTAAATTGATTTGACTTTATGTGTGGAATTGTTGGATATATAGGTAAGCGCGAGGCATATCCCATTTTGATTAAGGGGCTTAAACGGCTCGAATACAGAGGTTATGACTCGGCAGGCGTTGCGTTGATAAATGATAATGGCGGACTTTGTGTGTATAAGACAAAAGGCAAAGTCGCCGATTTGGAAGCTTTTTGTGCCGATAAGGATTCCTCCGGTGTCGTGGGGATAGCCCACACCCGTTGGGCTACACACGGTGAACCTTCTTCGACCAACGCCCACCCACATTTCTCCCAATCGAGGCGTTTGGCCATTATTCATAATGGCATCATAGAGAACTATGCCGATATCAAAAAGAAGTTGGTGTCGAAAGGTGTCAAGTTCTGCTCTGATACAGATACGGAGGTGTTGGTACAACTTGTCGAATATGTACAAATCACGAAAAAGGTAGATTTGCTTACAGCTGTGCAGTTGTCGCTTCGGCAAGTGATCGGTGCCTACGCTATAGCGCTCCTTGACAAAGAAGATCCGGGACAGATTATTGCGGCGCGAAAGCAGAGCCCGCTTGTTGTGGGAATCGGAGACAATGAGTTCTTCTTGGGTTCCGATGCCAGTCCTATTGTGGAATATACGGACAAGGTGGTGTATCTTGAGGATGGCAATATTGCAGTGATGCGTCTCGGAGAAGAACTAAAGGTTGTCAACATTGAGAATGTAGAGCTTAATCCCGAAGTGAAGACGGTGGACCTTGATCTTGGACAAATAGAAAAAGGCGGCTATCCACATTTCATGTTGAAGGAGATCTTCGAACAGCCTGAGTGTCTCAAAAACTGTATGCGTGGGCGTGTGGTAAGCCGAACGGTGGAGACACGTGTGATTACCTCCGATGATGATGCTCAACCGACTACAACCGAAACGGAAATGGGTGTGGTGCTTAGTGCTATTACTGACCATAAGCAGCAGTTGCTCAACGCCAAACGTTTTATCATTGTTGCTTGCGGCACTTCATGGCATGCCGGTCTTATCGGCAAGCAGATGATAGAGACCTATTGTCGTATTCCTGTAGAAGTGGAATATGCCAGTGAGTTCCGCTATCGCAACCCTGTTGTCACGAAAGACGATGTGGTTATTGCTATCTCCCAAAGTGGAGAGACGGCAGACACATTGGCAGCCATCAAGTTGGCTAAGGAGAAAGGAGCGTTTATCTATGGAATTTGTAACGCCATCGGTTCAAGCATAGCGCGGGCCACCGATACCGGCACTTATATTCATGTGGGACCGGAGATAGGTGTCGCAAGTACCAAGGCATTCACGGGGCAGGTTACTGTACTTACCTTGTTGGCTTTAGCCATTGGAAAAGAGCGTGGCACTATCAGCACTGAGGACTATCAACATATTACGGAGCAACTGTGGAGTATTCCGGAGAAAATGCAGGAAGTGCTTAAGACTAATGAGCGTATTGCCGACCTGAGCCGTACATTCACCTATGCGCGTAATTTCCTTTATCTTGGTCGTGGCTTTAGTTATCCCGTAGCTCTTGAGGGAGCTTTGAAGTTGAAGGAAATCAGCTATATCCATGCCGAAGGTTATCCGGCTGCAGAAATGAAGCATGGGCCGATCGCATTGATTGACTCCGATATGCCCGTGGTGGTGGTGGCTACCCATAACGCCATGTACGAAAAACTGCTTTCTAATATTCAGGAGGTTAAGGCAAGGAAAGGGAAAGTCATAGCTTTGGTGACGCAAGGTGACGAGACAATCAGTAAGATAGCTGATGAAGTGATTGAGTTGCCGGAGGTGCTGGAATGCCTAGAACCGCTCATAGTCACCATTCCGTTGCAGTTGTTGGCCTACCATGTGGCTGTATGTAAAGGCAAGAATGTTGACCAGCCTCGCAACTTGGCAAAGTCAGTTACCGTTGAATAAAATATAAAAGGGAGTCGCTTTTCTGCGATTCCCTTTTTTGCAATGTCAGGATATAAACAAAGTAAGAAGGACAAGAGAAATGGAACCGTTGAAGCATGAATGTGGTGTGGCTATGATTCGCCTGTTAAAGCCGCTTGAATTCTATCAGCAAACGTATGGCACATGGATGTATGGCCTTAACAAACTTTATCTGATGATGGAAAAGCAGCATAACCGCGGACAGGAAGGTGCGGGGCTTTCTTGTGTGAAACTGGAGACAGAGCCGGGCAGCGAGTATATGTTCCGTGTGCGGGCAGAGGGCAGTAATGCCATCACGGAGATATTCGGAACGGTCAATGACAACTTTAAGGGACTTCCTATGGAGCGGCTTTCCGACATGGAGTTTGTCAAGCATAGTCTGCCTTTTGCAGGAAATCTATACATGGGACATTTGAGATACTCTACCACCGGTAAGAGTGGCATAAAGTATGTGCATCCTTTCCTTCGTCGCAACAACTGGAAAGCCAAGAATCTTTGTCTATGCGGAAATTTCAACATGACCAATATCGACGAGATATTTGAGAAACTCACCCTGCAAGGCCAATGCCCGCGCATTTACAGCGATTCCTACATCATGCTCGAACTCATGGGACATCGTTTGGATCGTGAAGTGGAGCGCAACTTCGTCGCGGCCAAAGCCATGGAAATGGAAAATACCGATATAACCCGTTATATCGAAGACCATGTTAAAATGAGCAATGTGCTCAAGACCACAATGGATGGTTTTGATGGAGGATATGTGGTGTGTGGGCAGACCGGTTCGGGAGAGATGTTTGCCATGCGTGACCCTTGGGGCATTCGTCCGGCCTTTTATTATAAGGATGACGAGATTGTTGTATTGGCCAGTGAGCGTCCTGTCTTGCAGACAACTTTTGATCTTGACGCTTCCGATATTGTCGAGCTCCAACCGGGGACAGCCTTGTTGGTGAAACGAAATGGCGAGAGTTCCATTGAGCGTATTGTTGAACAGCGTGGAGATTCAGCCTGTTCTTTCGAGCGCATCTATTTCAGCCGGGGCAGTGACACCGATATTTATCAAGAACGTAAGCGATTGGGCGAACAACTTACCAGCCCCATCTTGAAAGCAGTTGATTACGACATGGACCACACGGTGTTTTCTTATATTCCGAATACAGCAGAAGTCGCCTACTATGGTATGCTGAACGGATTTAAGCGTTATCTTAATGAGCAGAAAGTCAAATGCATAGAGGCATTGGGGCATGCGCCGACTCACGATGAGCTTGTTACCATTTTGAACAACTATGTGAGGTCGGAAAAGATAGCATGGAAGGACATCAAACTGCGCACGTTTATCACAGAAGGAAATTCCAGAAACGATTTGGCCAGCCACGTGTACGACATTACTTATGGTAGTGTGCAAGCCGGCAAAGACAATCTTGTCATCATTGACGACAGTATCGTGCGGGGCACAACTTTAAAAGAGAGTATCTTGCGTATCCTTGACCGCTTGCATCCTAAGAAAATAGTCATTGTGTCGAGTGCGCCCCAAATCCGTTATCCCGACTATTATGGCATTGATATGGCCCGGTTGGAAGAGTTTTGTGTGTTCCGTGCCACCATTGAGTTACTGAAAGAGCGCAAGATGGAAAAGACCATCGAAAGTGTCTATGAAGCATGCAAGAACGAGTTGACCAAGCCCAAGGCTGACATGACCAACCAAGTGAGAGCGATTTACGAACCTTTCCGGGTGGAGGAGATCAACGAGAAAATTGTGGAGATGCTTCGTCCCGAAGGTTTTACGACTCCCGTCGAATTGGTTTATCAAAGCATCGAAGGTCTTCATAAGGCCATCCCCCATCATCATGGTGACTGGTATTTCACGGGGAAGTATCCTACTCCCGGTGGGAATAAGCTCTGCAATCAAGCTTTCGTCAACTATTACGAGAACAAGTATGCTGTTTCCAAATAAAACAAATCATAAAGATAATTGTATAACAAACAAGACAATGAAGAATGTAACCTTAGTTTTGAGTGACGGAACCAAATTCCATGGCAAATCATTTGGTTATGATGCTCCGGTGGCGGGAGAGGTTGTTTTCAATACGGCGATGATGGGCTATCCCGAAAGTCTCACCGACCCTTCTTACGCAGGGCAACTGTTGGTGATGACTTTCCCATTAGTTGGCAACTATGGTGTGCCTCCTTTCACATTCGGGACCGACGGCATACCCACATTCATGGAGAGCACGCATATCCATGCTTCTGCTATCATTGTGAGCGATTACAGCAAAGAATACAGCCATTGGAACGCTTGCGAGAGTTTGGCCGATTGGTTGAAGCGTGAGCATGTGCCCGGTGTGACAGGCATCGATACGCGCCAACTGACCAAGGTGCTTCGCGAGCATGGTGTGATGATGGGCAAGATACTCTTTGATGACGCGCCGAATAGTATTCCGGAAGCAGACTATGAGGGCGTGAATTTTGTGGATAAAGTGAGTTGCAAAGAGGTGATACGCTACAACGAAGGAGCCGGCAAGAAAGTGGTGTTGGTGGACTGTGGCGTAAAGGCCAATATCATTCGCAGTCTTGTCAATCGCGGTCTTGAGGTTATCCGCGTGCCGTGGAACTATGACTATACTTCGATGGACTTCGACGGACTTTTCCTTGCCAACGGTCCCGGAGATCCGGATGTGTGTGAAGAAGCCGTGTGCATTATTCGCAAGCAAATGAATAGCAGCCATAAGCCTATTTGCGGCATTTGCATGGGCAACCAGCTGTTGGCCAAGGCCGGTGGAGCCGATATCTACAAACTCAAGTACGGGCATCGCTCGCACAATCAACCTGTGCGCCTTGTCGGCACGGAGAAATGCTACATCACTTCCCAAAATCATGGTTATGCCGTCGATGCCAAGACGTTAGGCAGCGACTGGGAAGAACTTTTTGTCAATATGAACGACGGTTCCAATGAGGGTATCCGGCACAAGACCAATCCTTGGTTCTCCAGCCAGTTCCATCCCGAAGCCTGCTCCGGCCCTGTGGATACGGAATTCATGTTTGACAAGTTTGTTGATTGCTTGAAGTAATAGCCAATATAAAAAAGACCAGATATTCTTATGAAAGACGAAAATATAAAAAAGGTATTACTGCTGGGGTCGGGAGCCTTGAAGATAGGTGAGGCCGGCGAGTTCGACTATTCCGGTTCGCAGGCACTGAAAGCTTTGCGTGAAGAGGGCATCAAGACGGTGCTCATCAATCCCAACATTGCAACCGTCCAGACCTCTGAAGGCGTTGCCGATCAGATATATTTCCTGCCCGTACAGTCCTATTTTGTGGAGCGTGTCATCCAAAAAGAACGCCCCGACGGCATCCTGTTGAGCTTCGGGGGCCAGACAGCCCTCAACTGCGGTGTGGAGCTTTACCGTTCGGGAGTGTTGGAAAAATATGGAGTGAAAGTTCTCGGCACGCCCGTTCAGGCCATTATGGACACTGAAGACCGTGAACTCTTTGTGGAGAAGCTCGATGAAATTGATGTAAAGACCATCAAGAGTGAAGCCTGCGAGAATATAGAACAGGCCCGCACGGCTGCTGCCACACTGGGCTATCCTGTGATTATCCGTGCTGCTTACGCCTTGGGCGGACTGGGCAGCGGCTTTGCCGACAACGAAGAGGAACTCAATGTCTTGGCCGAAAAGGCTTTTTCCTTCTCTCCGCAGGTGTTGGTAGAGAAGAGTCTGAAGGGCTGGAAAGAGATTGAGTATGAAGTGGTGCGCGACCGCTATGACAACTGTATCACAGTTTGCAATATGGAAAACTTCGACCCACTGGGCATCCACACAGGAGAATCCATTGTCATTGCCCCCTCCCAGACACTCAACAACAGTGAGTATCACAAGTTGCGTGCTCTTGCCATCAAGATTATTCGCCACATAGGCATCGTGGGAGAGTGCAATGTGCAGTACGCTTTCGATCCCAAGAGCGAAGACTATCGGGTGATAGAGGTTAATGCCCGTCTTTCCCGTTCTTCGGCCCTTGCCTCAAAGGCCACGGGTTACCCTCTGGCTTTCGTGGCCGCCAAACTGGGTATGGGTTACGGCCTGTTTGAATTGAAGAACTCCGTCACCAAGACCACCTCGGCCTTCTTCGAACCGGCCCTTGATTATGTCGTGTGCAAGATTCCCCGTTGGGACCTTTCCAAATTTCGTGGCGTAGACAAGGAACTCGGCTCGAGCATGAAGTCGGTTGGCGAAGTGATGGCCATCGGGCGCAATTTTGAAGAAGCCATTCAGAAAGGTCTCCGCATGATAGGGCAGGGGATGCACGGATTTGTCGAGAATAAGGAACTTGAGATTGCCGACATCGATGCGGCCCTGCGTGAACCCACCGACAAGCGTGTGTTTGTCATCTCCAAAGCCATGCACAAGGGATATACGGTTGACCAAATCCACGAGCTGACCAAGATAGACAAGTGGTTTCTTGAGAAGCTGAAACATATCATCGATATTGACGAGGAACTGAAAACCAAGAACATCAACACCCTTGACAAGGCACTTTTCCGTAAGGCCAAAGTCTATGGATTCACCGACTTCCAGATAGCCCGTGCCGTCGGACTTGAAGACGAGCTCCACAACATGCACAAGGCTATGCTCCTTGTGCGCCATTGCCGTAAGAATCTTGGCATCGTGCCTGTGGTGAAACAGATCGACACACTGGCGGCTGAATATCCTGCCCGGACCAACTATCTCTATGTGACTTATGGCGGCGTGGCAAGCGACATCGAGCCGGAGCACGACGGGCGTTCCATCGTTGTCCTTGGGTCGGGAGCCTATCGCATCGGTTCTTCAGTGGAGTTTGACTGGTGTGGTGTGCAGGCTTTGAATACGATTCGCAAGGAGGGTTGGCGTTCTGTGATGATCAACTACAATCCTGAGACGGTTTCCACCGACTATGACATGTGCGACCGTCTTTATTTTGACGAACTCACTTTTGAGCGTGTCATGGACATCATCGAACTTGAGTCGCCCCATGGTGTGATTATTTCCACCGGTGGCCAGATTCCCAACAATCTGGCCATGAAGTTGGCCGAGCAGCATGTGTCTCTTCTTGGCACCAAGGCCGAAGATATCGATGGTGCCGAAGATCGCGCCAAGTTCTCGGAGATGCTCACCCGGCATGGCATCAACCAACCCGAATGGAGTGCGCTTACGAGTATGGAAGACATCGACGATTTCATCGCCCGTGTGGGATTCCCGGTTCTTGTGCGTCCTTCCTACGTTCTTTCGGGAGCAGCCATGAATGTATGTTCCAATGAAGAAGAGCTGAAACGTTTCCTCCGGCTGGCAGCCAATGTGAGCGAAGACCATCCGGTCGTGGTCTCCAAGTTCATCGAACATGCCAAGGAGATAGAAATGGATGCCGTGGCCAAAAACGGTGAAATCTTGGCTTACGCCATCTCCGAACACATTGAGTTTGCAGGAGTTCATTCCGGTGATGCCACCATCCAGTTTCCTCCACAGAAGATTTATGTGGAGACCGTGAGGCGCATCAAGCGTGTGAGTCGGCAGATAGCCAAGGCCCTCCACATCAACGGTCCGTTCAACATCCAGTATATGGCTCGTGACAATGAGATCATGGTCATCGAGTGTAACCTTCGTGCTTCGCGCTCTTTCCCCTTTGTCAGTAAGGTGTTGAAAATCAATCTCATCGAACTTGCCACTCGTGTGATGTTGGGTTTGCCGGTTGAAAAACCCAACAAAAATCTCTTTGACTTGGATTATGTGGGTATCAAGGCCAGCCAGTTCTCTTTCAACCGCTTACAAAAGGCCGACCCGGTCTTGGGAGTTGACATGAGTTCTACGGGCGAAGTGGGCTGCTTGGGTGACGACTCCAATCAGGCTTTGCTCAAGAGTATGCTCTCCGTGGGCTATCGCATTCCGAAGAAAACGGTGTTGCTGTCTACAGGCGGAGCCAAGCAGAAAGCCGAACTGCTTGATGCTGCCAAAACGCTTGTGGCCCACGGCTACAAACTCTACGCCACCGGCGGTTCGTCCAACTATCTTGCCGACAATGGCGTGGAAAACACCCGTGTCTACTGGCCTTCCGATGAAGGCAAGCATCCGCAGGCTCTTGACATGTTGCACAATAAGGAGATCGACATGGTTGTCAACATACCTAAAAACCTGACCGTGCATGAGCTTACCAATGGTTATAAGATTCGCCGTGCCGCCATTGATCTCAATGTGCCGCTAATTACCAACAGCCGGTTGGCCTGTGCCTTTATCAACGCTTTCTGTTCCTTGTCGCTTGAAGACATAGACATTAAGGCTTGGGGTGAATACTAAACATGTTTGCCGGCGTATGAAAGGTGGTGTGTCCTTCAAGGGGATGCACCACCTTTTTTATGCCTTCTTGTGCATACTTTTTATGCTTTTAAGCATCTGTTTTCGAGCACGATAAAACTTTAACATTTGTTGGCTATTTGTAAGTTGTTGATTATTAGTGTGTTATATAAAAGTTACAAAACGACCTCAAAAAAAGTCCTAAAAAAAAGAACGGCGTATTTAAAAAATACTTATCTTTGCATCGTTTTAATAAACAAATGATTGTTTTACAGATTTAAAAAGCAAAGAAAATGAAGAAATTGGTTTTAATGTTCGTAGCTATCGCAGCTATCTCTTTCGCATCTTGTGGTAACAAAACAGCTCAGGCTCCTGCTCAGGACTCTGACACCGTAGCAGTTGATTCTGCTGACACTGTTGCTGCTGATACAGCTGCTGCTGACACTGCTGCTATGTAATCAGATTGCATACACGAACTGAAAAATTTTGAGAACACCGCTGGAAGCTAAGCTTTCAGCGGCTTTTTTATGCTTGTCTTTTCAGAATTTTACGCGCATTGCAGCAAACTGTATGCTCATTCATACTGTTTGCATTGATTCCGAAAGTTTTTTCTTTTCCTTGCTATTTTGTCGTGACGATCTCACCCATATTTTTCCTTGACTTGGGTTTTGCCGAGAATTTGTCGACATATCCTATCGGTATGATGGCTACCGGATATTCGTCAGAGCACAAATGGAGGCTGTCTTTGAGTTGCGACACATCGAAATTGCAAACCCAACAGCTGCCCAATCCCAGTTCGGTGGCTGCCAGACAAATGTGCTCCACGGCGATGGCCGTATCGATGTCGGCATGGTTTTTGGCATCGCATCCCCGCACCCATGCCTCGGAAGTCTTTGCATAGGCGACAATGTAGAGCGGGGCTTGTGCAAACCATTCGCGCGGATAGCACTGCTGTACGGCTTTTCGAGCTTCATCGCTCTTGACCACGATGAAGCGCCAAGGCTGGTGGTTGACGGCCGATGGTGCCAGCCGGGCACACTCCAAGATATATTCAAGTTTTTCCTGTTCCACCTCTTTCGGCGAGTATTCCCTTGCCGAATAACGCTTTTTTGCTAATTCCAAGAAGTCCATACCATTGATTTTTAAAACGTTTTATGCAAAGATAGTGCAAGTGAATGCAATGAAATCTTGCTTTCAAATTGCTGAACACCGCCTATCTTATGCAAAGATAGTGCAAGTGAATGCAATGAGAGCTTGCTTTCAAATTGCTGAACACCGCCTATCTTATGCAAAGGTACGCATAATATGCGATATTTAGGCAAATCGTTTAGAACATTATAATAAAATAGCAAGCATTGTAGCCATATAGAAATAAAGCCAAAAAGCATGACAAAAAAGCTTCGTCTAAAGTCCTTCAATTAGAGTGGGGAAATACGTTTGGAGGTCCGAAAAGATGCGCTGATTTTCGGGTAAAGGCCGGATGACCGTGCGAAAGAGGCTCTTTGAGCGTTCCAAATGGCTGCAATGAGCTTCTGGTAAGGGCTCTTTTGCATGTTACTTTCGGCTTTTTGACGACCATTTAAAGGCCTTTTGAAATGTTGAGAAAATTCAAATACTTGATTGCCAATGGCTTGGACGCCCTTGTGAAATTCGTGTATTTCCGGCCGGGTGTGTTTCAGTTGGGAATATTGCAAGCACAGAACACTTTTTCGACCAATATTCTTGACGAAAAGATTCCATAAAATGATTCTCTCCTATTGCAATTTCTCCCACAAAAAGTGTATCTTTGTAGGCACTTGAGGAAAATGGGAGAGGAGGAGATGACAAAAACGGACATTGCATTTCTGGTGGAGGAAGGAGTTGGAAACCCCCATTTTGAACTTACTAACAGATAAACCATATACCATCAACATGATTTACATTGAGCACATCGCACTCAACGTGCGTGACTTGGAAGGAGCAAAACTGTTCTTCTGCAAGTATTTCGGTGGCATGGCCAACGAAGGATACCACAATCCGAAGACCGGATTGCATTCCTATTTTATCACGTTTGGGCAGGGGCCGCGTTTGGAAATTATGAATTGGGGAGACGACATGCCCCACGGAAACAAAGACCGCCATGCCGATGGTTACCAGCATATCAGCATGAGTGTGGGCAGTCGTGAGAAAGTGGATGAAATGACAGCCCTCCTTGTGGCTGACGGTTATTTATGTGTCAATGGCCCCCGCTATACGGGAGATGGAGCCTACGAGAGCGTTGTCCTTCTGCCCGGTGGTGAAGAAATTGAACTGACCGTTTGAAGATTACGCCGAGTTCCCGGTGGAGTTGAGTTATTCTTTCTGTTTTCTGCAAATATTACAGTGATTTTACGTAACTTTGCACTATGATTGATTATAGTGCTTTTCAGGGAAAAAAGGCGGCCTATTACACACTGGGCTGTAAACTGAACTTTTCCGAAACCTCTACGTTTGGCAAATTGTTGTCGGACATCGGGGTTGTTGCAGCGCAGAAAGGCGAGCGGGCTGACATTTGTCTCATCAACACCTGTTCGGTGACAGAGGTGGCCGACCATAAGTGTCGGCAGGTTATCCATCGCATGGTGCGCGAAAATCCCGGTGCATTTGTTGTCGTGACCGGCTGCTACGCCCAGTTGGAGTCGGAGAAAGTGAGCCGCATTGATGGTGTGGATTTGGTGCTCGGTTCCAATGAGAAGGCCGACCTGATACAATATCTTAACGACGCTTTTGTCGGAGGAGTCAGGCAGGAGGCACTTCACCGGCACCATTCGGTGAAGACCAAGGATATTAAAAGTTTTCAGCCTTCTTGCTCGCGGGGCAACCGTACGCGCTATTTCCTGAAAGTGCAGGATGGATGCAGCTACTTCTGCACCTACTGCACGATACCCTACGCCCGTGGCTTCTCCCGCAATCCGTCTATCGCTTCGCTCGTAGAACAGGCCCGGGAGGCAGCTCTTGAGGGTGGACGGGAGATAGTGCTCACCGGAGTTAACATTGGTGATTTCGGTGCAACGACTCATGAGAGTTTTCTCGATTTGGTGAAAGCACTTGACGAGGTGGAAGGCATCGAACGCTTCCGCATCTCCAGTTTGGAGCCCGACTTGTGCAGCGACGAACTCGTGGAGTATTGTTCAATCAGTCGTGCGTTTATGCCCCATTTCCATATACCCCTGCAGAGTGGCAGCGATGAGGTGCTTAAACTGATGCACAGAAGATATGACCGCGCACTCTTTGCCCATAAAATCAACCTCATCAAGGAGAAAATGCCCGATGCCTTTATCGGGGTTGATGTGATGGTGGGCTGTCGGGGAGAGAAGCCGGAATATTTTGAAGATTGCTACGACTTCCTTGAGTCGCTTCCTGTGACCCAACTGCATGTGTTCCCTTACTCGGAGCGTCCCGGCACGAGTGCCCTTTCCATCCCATACGTTGTTGACGACAAGGAGAAGCGGCAGCGCGTGAAGCGGCTTTTGGATATGAGCGACCGAAAAACGGAAGAGTTTTATGCAAAATATATCGGGACAGAGTCGGTGGTGCTTTTTGAGAAAGCTGCTAAAGGAAAGGCCATGCACGGATTTACGGATAATTATATCCGTGTGGAACTTCCGGCCCGCATGGCCCGTGAGGAGTATGACAACCGGTTGTTCAAACTACGGCTGGGCAGTTTCAATCGTGACCGTTCGGCACTTGTGGTCGACGAACTGATGGGGGAGGTGTGACATGGTAAAGACAGCAATCGTCATACTCAACTGGAATGGCAGAGCCATGCTGGAGAAGTTTCTGCCCGGCGTGATAGCCTGTTCGGCGGACGAAGCGGAGATATGGGTGGCTGACAATGCCTCTACTGATGACTCTCTCGCCCTCCTGAAACAATATGCGCAGGTCAAGACTCTCCTGTTGGACAAGAACTATGGTTTTGCCGAAGGATACAATCGGGCACTCAAGCAGATTGATGCCACCTACTATATGTTGCTCAATTCCGATGTGGAGGTGACACCCGGTTGGCTGTCTCCGCTCGTCTCGTTTATGGACGGGCATCCTGAAGTGGCAGCTTGTCAGCCCAAACTGCGTGATTTCTGCCGCCGCACCCGTTTTGAATATGCCGGTGCCTCAGGAGGTTTTCTCGATCGCTATGGTTATCCTTTCTGCCGTGGAAGGATATTTGAAACCGTGGAAGAAGATACAGGGCAATATGACGAACCGGCCGAAGTGTTGTGGGCCACGGGTGCCTGCCTGTTGATAAGGGCGTCCGACTATTGGATGGCCGGAGCTTTGGATGGCCGTTTTTTCGCCCACAACGAAGAGATAGACCTTTGTTGGCGACTGTCGCTCATGGGGCGCAAAGTGTATTGTCTGCCCCAAAGCACGGTCTATCATGTGGGTGGAGGAACTCTCCCGAAGGAAAACCCGATGAAAACCTATCTCAATTTCCGCAACAATCTGACCATGCTTTACAAAAATCTTGGCGACGGTGAACTGGAGAAAGTGATGCGGATGCGCCGTTTTCTTGACTATCTGGCTGCATTTGCGACGCTTGTCTTCAATCGTAATTGGCGTGATTGCGTGGCTATATTCCGTGCTCGCAGGGATTTCCTGAAGTGGCGGCATACGTTTGATGATGCCCGTTATCGCATTCAGGCGATGCGGGTAGACAGGAAAAATGACGGGCGGAAGCCTTTCTCCATTTTGTGGAAATATTACCTGTGTGGCAAGAAAAAATACAGCGAACTATAAGTCTACTAAATAATAACTCAATATTTGCAAGTGCGATGGGGGCCGGGAGAATGCTCCAAATGCCGGCGGTAGAACGGATATCTCCATCTCCTGACGGGCAACACGGGCACTGTCTTCTTCCGATTCTCGTCGATTCCTGAAGTTGGACTTACAAAACTTAAAAACCAAAAACATGAAAATCAAAAACAAACAAATGTTAGGATTTGTGGCAGCGTTGTTGCTGGCCTGCCCGGCCGTTCACGCTCGGAGAGCCACCATGCGTGTGGAGGTTACCAATTCTTCCAAAATGCCACGAACGGACGAACCGGTCGTTTTTAATCTGAAGGATATCGGTGAGGTGAAACGTGCCGTCGTTACGCTCAATGGAAAGGAGATTCCTTCTCAGCTCGATGATCTTGACGGTGATTGTGTATATGACGAATTGTGCTTTTTGACCGATGTCGGAGCCCATGAAACCAAAAACTATCGGGTGGAGTTGTTTGACGACGGTGAGCAGAAAACTTTCCCCGCTCGCACGTTTGCCGAACTTGTGCTTCCCTCGAAGGACAAGAAACTGCCCAAAAATAAGCAGGATATCTATTTGCGCAGCATCACTTTCGATGCTCGCACTAAAGATACTTATCACTATGTACACTCCCATGGGGTCTGCTTTGAAAGTGAATTGATTGCCCTGCGTGTCTATTTCGACCATCGGCAGACTATCGACCTCTATGGCAAGAACCATAAGGGACTGGAGCTGGAGGCCACGCAGTTTTATCCCACTGATGAGCAGAAAGCCCAAGGTTTTGGCGATGATGTGCTGTGGGTGGGCAATACTTATGGACTGGGAGCCTTGCGGGGTTGGGACGGTCATGCCCAGCAACTGCTCACCGACGTAAAAGTGCGCACGCAACGTGTTGTGGCCGAGGGGCCGCTGCGTGCTATTGTTGAGGTGGAAGACAAGGGATGGGTGCCTGCCAAGGGCTTGATGCCGGTTAATGCGGTGATCCGCTATACCGTCTACGCCGGTCATCGTGATTTTGATGTGCAAGCCCGGTTCAGCCGCACGCCTGTCGATTTCTCGACCTATCGCTTTGCTACAGGGCTCATCAATGTGAAGGGATCGGAAGAATTTGGTTGTGAGAATGTGCGTGGTTGTTGGGGCAGCGACTGGCCTACGGGTAAGGATGATGGTCAACATAAGTTGGAAACAGTCGGACTGGGAATCTATGTGCCGGGAGAATATCTTGTTTCGGAAGAGAAGGCTACCAAAGACGACTATACAAATGTCGTGAAGCCGGTAGACGGTGTCATCAATTATAAACTTGCCTACACTTCAGCCAATGAAAATTTCGGCTTAAAGGACAAGGGGGCTTGGTTCGCATGGTTGAGGAATTGGAGCCGGAGACAGGCAGAACCTTTGAAAGTTTCCTTTAAACGGGAAATGAAGTAACGGAGCCGTTTACATCGGTCGGAAAACAAAAAAAGGTGTACATCGTCTTGCTTTTAAGACAATGTACACCTTATTATATAATAGGCGACACTTACATCAGTTCTCCTTAAAGGCAACCACTCGTGACAGTTCTTTGTCCATGTAGAAAGTCTGCATGTAGTCTTGTTCTCTGCCATGCCTGTCTGTCAGTGTGTATTTGACGTTCATCAACAGCAGTTTGGAAGGTATTCTATTGTTTTGCGGGTAGATGATCCCCTTCTTGAAGATGGCGATGTCGTTGGCCTTCCGTCTCATTTCCCCCACTCGTTGCGGAGTGACACGCTTGGTGGAATCGAGACGCGAGAACTGTTCGTTGGTCCGGTCGCTTACCTCCAGATTTTCATTCAGAAAATCGCGTATCAAGTCTTCTGCATCGTGCTGTTGTCCACACGATGCGAGAAGGAGTGTTGTCAATAGCAGGAAAAGCCCACTTTTGGCTTTTGATGATATGCTCATTTGGCCGGTACGTTTTTCAGAATCTCCAGCAAGTGATCCCAAACCATCTGTACAGTGGGGATGAGTAGTTTCTCGTCGGGTGAGTGAACGCCACGCAGGGTGGGGCCAAAGCTCACCATATCCAGGTCGGGATAGCGCTCAGAGAACAAGCCGCACTCAAGACCGGCGTGGATGCCAAGCACTTTCGGCTCTTTACCGAACAGTTTTTTGTAAGCCTCCACGGCAATGCGTGTGAGTTCGCTGTCTGCCCGCATTTTCCAAGCCGGATATTTGTCGTCGACGGCGATTTCGGCCCCGGCCAATAGGAAGACGGCTTTCACGGTGTTGGTCATGTTGTCGAGGTTGCTCATCACATTGCTGCGCTGACTGGCCACAGCCACCACGGTGTTGTCCGTGGTCTGAACGCTGGCGATATTGCTCGAAGTCTCTACCATCCATGCAATGGCCTCGTCCTGACAGTTGGTCAGCGGACCGTTGTGTACGGCCTGTATGGCGCGAATCACATTTTGCCCGACGGTCTTGGGCATCACCTTGACGGCATCGGTGCTTTCAAGGCTGAAATCCATCGATTGTTCGGTCACGTGGAATTCATCTGCCACTTCTGCGGCAAAGATATTCCAGTCAGCCTTGACCTGTTCCTTCAATTCTGCGGGCACGGCAAACACCACCTGACCGTCACGCGGAATAGCATTGTGCAGTTTTCCGCTATTGAAACTTGCCAGACGCAGGCCGGCGATTTTCTCTTGTTGGATAAACAGGAAGCGGGCCAGAATCTTGATGGCATTGGCGCGCTTCTTGTTGATGTCGTCGCCCGAGTGCCCGCCGTTCAAGCCTTTTAGGGACGCCTTGAGGAAGAACAGGCCGCTTTCGGCTTCTTCTCTTTCAAAGTGGAAAGTGGCTGTTGTGGTCTGACCGCCGGCACAGCTCACGAATATCTGCCCTTCGTCTTCACTGTCAAGATTGATAAGCAGTTTGCCGGTCATGAAGCCGGCCTGCAGGCCATGTGCACCGGTCAGTCCGGTCTCCTCGTCACGGGTGAACAGACATTCTATGGGGCCATGCTCAATGTCATCAGAGTCAAGGATGGCCAACTGGATGGCATCACCGATGCCGTCGTCAGCACCCAAAGTGGTGCCTTTGGCTTTCAGCCAGTCACCGTCGACATAGGTCTGTATGGCATCTGTGTGGAAGTTGAAATCGAGGTCTACAAGCTTTTCGCACACCATATCCATGTGGCTTTGGAGAATCACCGTTTCGCGGTTCTCGTATCCCGGAGTAGCCGGCTTGCGAATGAGTACGTTACCTACTTCGTCGACAAGGGTTTCCAAGTGATGTGACTTGCCGAACTCTTTCAAATACTCAATCATTTTTTCCTCGTGCTTGGAGGGCCGGGGAATCTCATTGATTTTAGCAAACTGCTCGAATACGCGGGCAGGCTTCAAATTACTTTTATTCATTTAATTATGTTATTTTATTTTGTCTTTTTGACTAAAAATGCTACCTTTGCCCCGGAAAAGTGTTCCTTGAGCACTGCAAATTTAGTAAAAATGATAGAAACTCTGCTATTAAGCGTGTTAATAATTGCTATCTGTGTGGCATTGATGAGTGTGAAGTTGCTGTTGAAGAAAAACGGCAAGTTCTCTTCACAGCATGTGCATGACAATCCCGGCTTGCGCAGGAAGGGCATTCACTGTGTGATCGATCAAGACAAGGAGGCTCGGTCGGCCGGTCGGGCTTATTGAACAAGAGTACTTCCGACCGATTGTTATATTGCCATCAAACGAAAATAAAAACATAAAATACAAATAAAAATGAAGAAAAACATTCTTAGCACCGCTGCCTTTGCTGCTTTCGTAGCACTTGCAGTGACGTCTTGTAACAAGCAACAGCCTCAGGTGGAGGCCAAATCAAATAGTCAGATTGCTCCTTCGGAAATGAAGATTGCCTATGTAGAGGTTGACTCTATCATGTCGCAATATCAGTTTGCAAAAGACTATGCCGGCATTTTGGAGAAGAAGAGCCAGAACATTCAGAACACGATCAGTCAGAAAGGGCAGGCCTTGCAGGCTGCGGCTGCCAACTTCCAGCAGAAGCTCCAGCAGAATGCCTATACCCGCGAGCAGGCCGAGAGGATTCAAGCCGGTTTGCAGAAGCAGAACGCCGATCTTCAGGGATTACAGCAACGTTTGGGTAATGAGTTTCAGGCAGAGACAGAAAAATACAATAAGGCTTTGCGGGATTCCATCCAACACTTCCTTGCTGTATATAATAAAGATAAGAAATACAGCCTGATTTTGAGCAAGCAGGGTGATAACTTGCTTTATGCCGACAAGGCTTTTGACATCACCAACGATGTGGTGGCAGGTCTGAACAAAGCGTATAAAAGCGCACCTAAGGCAGCCGAAAAGGAAGATGCCAAGAAGAAGTAACTAATTTTTTCAGATAAATGACGAGAGAAGAAAGATACCATTTCATCCTCGACTATTTCCGTAAGAAACTGCCGAATGTAAATACAGAATTGCATTTCGGCAGTTCTTTTCAGTTGCTGGTGGCAACGTTGTTGAGCGCACAATGCACGGACAAGCGTATCAATCAGATTACACCGGAGCTGTTTAAGCACTATCCTGACGCCGCTTCCATGGCCAAAGCCGAGGTGGAAGATGTATTCGAGTATATCCGGACAGTGAGTTATCCGAACGCCAAAGCCAAACATCTGGTGGAGATGGCGCGGATGCTGGTGGCTGATTTTGGCGGCGAGGTGCCTGACGGGCTTCAAAACTTGATGAAATTGCCCGGAGTGGGGCGGAAAACGGCCAATGTGCTGCAAGCTGTGTGGTTTGGCCGCGCCGCCATGGCAGTCGACACACATGTGTATCGGGTGAGTCATCGCATGGGGCTGGTGCCTAAAACAGCTAATACACCGTTGAAGGTAGAGGAGTATCTGATGAAGCATATCCCACAATCGGATATCCCCGATGCCCACCATTGGCTCCTCCTCCATGGGCGATACGTGTGCAAGAGTGCCCGACCGGAGTGTGAGAAATGTTTTTTTGACCAATATTGTCCGAAGCTATTGGAAGGCAGTAAACTTTAATTATGCAATAGATATGCAGGCGAAGCGAATCCTTGATTTTCTGAAAGGTGTGAGGGCTAATAACAACCGTCCTTGGTTTAACGAACATAAGCCGGAATATCTGGCTTGTAAAGAAGACTTTGAAGATGGTGTGGCCCAAGCCATTGCACGGATTTCTGAGTTTGATCCGGAAATAGCCCATCTCACTCCGAAAGACTGCTGCTACCGGTTCTATCGCGACACACGTTTTTCGGAAGATAAATCTCCTTATAAGAATCATCTTGGTGCGTATATTTGTGCACATGGGAAGAAGTCTCTGCGTGGTGGCTACTATATTCATCTGGAACCCGGTCGATGCCAGCTCTCAGCGGGGGCATACTGGTTGCCCACCAACATTCTGACCAGTTGCCGAAACGAAATCATGGGGAATATCGACGCATGGCGAAAAGCTGTAGAAAGTGGACAGTTTGTGAAGTACTTTGGTTATGCCAATGAGGGAAAGTGGTCTCCCGATGGCGAGTTATCGCCCAAGGGGTTCGGGTTGGCCCATTTGAAGACCGCACCAAAGGATTTCCCCCGCGACTATGAGTTCATCCACTATCTGCGAATGAAAGATTATGCCACTTGGCATCGTGTTCCGGATGATTTCTTTGAGGGCGACAAATGGTTGGACGAAATCGTCAAAGTGTTTAAGGTGGCCAAACCTATGTTGGATATCATCAATGCAGTGATTGATGATTATGAATAAAAAGCAAACTGGTGGAAAGCTTAATGAGTAGCTTTCCACCAGTTTGTCTTTTCTTTGCTTTTTAGTGCGGCAGTGTTGTTGCTCGGATCGGATATGGTGATGCCCGAATAACTTTTTACTGTGATGTAAACGGGAGAGTTGTAGAGATTTGAGTAAAGGGTCTCTGTTGACTGTGTAGACTTGATTACTTTTCCCATCTGCGTGGTATATTTGCTCAAAAGGGATGTACTTGGTTTGAGATTCTTCACGTATGAAGTCATGTCGTAGAAGATCGGTTGGTTGAATCCGTCAAGCACTTGTATGCTGTCCCTTAGCGTTTCGTCTAATGTGTAGCCGGCATTGATTTCTTTCATGATGCCTGCGAGTGTTTCCATTTCCCTGCAATCAATGACCGACAAGGCACCGCACGGCACCGTGTATTTTGAATAAAAGTTATGGAAAGCCGACACAATGGCCGAATAGCCGGGAGTGGCAGAGCTAAGGTTTGACCACATGGAGGCGTAGGGCATACCAATGATGATGACTTCACTTGTGGAAGCGATCAGGTAGTTTGTCACATTCCGAAGTTCATAGGCAACTTCGGCATTGGCCATGTAGCAGTCGTCGAAAAGGATGTACTGCATCTTTAGCCCCGTGGCGGCAATGGCAGAAGCAATGTCCGGGATATTGATGGAATAGTTGGGGTCGGCAACACTTCCCATGAAGCGTGTATCAGTGAACCGGAATGGATAGGCACTGTCGGATGTTTTCCCATATACATGTCTCTTTTTGGCGTTGTAGGGATAGTTCTGCCAGTCTTCTTTCATCGTCCATCCCGTGCCATGACCTCCAATGACAAGTGCGTAGTTGAGTGCTTGTGCCTGTGTTTTCACTTCGTTGAGCACTTCTGTGATTCCCGCCGATGACGAGAAATCAAGATTTGTGTAGTCTTTTATGGGGTGGTGTGTGCATGAACCATTCTCATATTTTATTTCGAATAGTTGTGAATTTGTAGCCGATTTGCTTAAAAGTACCAACACGCGTCGTGTGGTACCCAAACCTTTGGCCGCCTTGATGCCCGCTTCTATGCTGTCGATGTTATTGAGAAAGTAAGGATAGAGGCCTGAGTTGGAAGATGAAACATTGCCGGTCCACGGCATGTAAACGAGCAATGTTTGCTGCGTGACCTTCTCTGCATCATAAGCATCATCACTGCATGATGTCAGTCCTACGGCTATGAATAGAAGTAAATGGAGTGTTAGAATGATTTTTTTCATGTCGGTAAGAGGATTGATGGTTAGGGGTGAAGGGGGTAGAAGTTAGGCGTGTTTGGTGAAGAGTAGGGGAAGGGAAGTAGAAAAACAGAAGTGAGGAGGAAAGGGGAGGTTCGCAGTGTGAGTGCCTACTCTCTACCTCCTCACTTCTGTTTTTACTTCTTCTTGAGTTCTGCGATTGTCGCTTTGAGGGCAGCAATCTTTTCCAACGAGTCATTTTCTTTCTTGCGCTCAAGGTCAACGACCTTTTCGGGAGCATGGGCAACGAAATTTTCGTTGGCCAACTTCTTGCGCACACCGGCAAGGAAGCCTTCAAGATGCTGAAGTTGGGCTTCGGCCTTCTCTATTTCTGCCTCCACATCAATCAGTGCTCCCAATGGGACGGCAAACTCGTCAGTGCCTACCATGAATGTGCTGGCATCGGCTCCTTTCTCTGAAACAACCTCTATCTTGTCAAGATTAGCCATTTTCAAGATGACTTCATTGTATTTGTCATAGTTGTTGGCATTGACAGTCTGCAAGGTAAGTTGTTCCTTTTGGGCAATGTTTTTCTGATTGCGCACGGTACGCACGCCGGAAATGATCTGCTTCACGTTTTCGATGTCGCCACAGATATTCTTTTCTTCGTTTGAGGGGGTGGAGAGTTTCAGCTGCTCCCGCATAATGGAATCTCCATCTTTGCGATCGTAGATGTGTTGCCACAGTTCCTCCGTGATGAAGGGCATGAATGGGTGCAGCATCTTCAGAAGGGCATCGAAGAAGGCCAATGTAGCCTCATAGCTTTTTCTGTCTATCGGTTGCTCGTAGGCCGGTTTCACCATTTCAAGATACCAACCGGAGAATTCGTCCCAGAAAAGGCGGTAGACCGCCATCAATGCCTCGGATATGCGATAGCTCTTGAAAAGCTCATTGAGTTCATCGTTGGCCTCTTTCAGTTTGGCTTCAAACCAGGCTATCGCAATCTTGTTGGCTGTCGGCTGCTCTTGGTCGGCCACTTCCCAACCCTTCACAAGGCGGAAAGCATTCCATATCTTGTTGTTGAAGTTGCGGCCCTGTTCGCACAAGGTTTCGTCGAAGAGGATGTCATTGCCGGCCGGTGCACTCAGCATCATGCCCATGCGCACACCATCAGCACCATACTTGTCTATGAGCATGAGTGGGTCGGGCGAGTTGCCGAGGCTTTTCGACATCTTCCGACCGAGTTTGTCGCGCACAATGCCGGTGAAATAGACATGCTTGAACGGGAATTTACCCTTATATTCATATCCGGCCATAATCATTCTGGCCACCCAGAAGAAGATGATGTCCGGTCCGGTCACGAGATCAGACGTGGGATAATAGTATTTGATGTCCCCGTTGTCGGGATGGCGGATACCGTCGAACACGGAAATAGGCCACAGCCAACTCGAGAACCACGTGTCCAGACAATCGCTTTCCTGTTCCAAGTCTTCGGCTTTGAGGCTGCTGTTCTTCTCCTGCGCTTTCGCAAGGGCTGTAGCTGCATTCTCTGCCACCACGAAATCTTTCTTGCCGTCGGCTGTAGTAAAGTAGTAGGCCGGAATGCGGTGTCCCCACCACAGCTGTCGGGAAATACACCAATCCTTGATGTTCTCAAGCCAGTGGCGGTAGGTGTTCTTGTATTTTTTGGGGTAGAATTCAATGTCATCGTTCATCACCGGAGGCAATGCCAAGTCGGCAAAGTGCTGCATTCTCAAGAACCATTGGGTGGAAAGCTTGGGTTCTATGGGTACATTGGTGCGTTCGGAGAAGCCCACTTTGTTGTCGTAGTCTTCGAGTTTTTCCATAAGTCCGGCCTGCTCCAAGTCCTTGGCGATCTGCTTACGCACTTCCATGCGATCCATGCCCACATAGAGTCCGCCGGCTTCGGAGATGGTACCGTTGTCGTTGAAGATGTCGATTGTGGCAAGTCCGTGCTTCAATCCCAATGCGTGGTCGTTGATATCGTGAGCCGGAGTCACCTTCAGACAACCCGTTCCGAACTCGATGTCCACATAATCATCTTCGATGACGGGAATCTCCCGGTTGACCAACGGAACGATCACGTGCTTGCCTTTCAGCCACGTGTTTTTCACATCGTTGGGATTGATGCACATAGCCGTGTCGCCCATGATTGTTTCCGGGCGAGTGGTCGCTACGACGGCGTAGTATCCTTTGGCATCTTTGTGCATGATATTACCCTCGTCAACCTGTTGACAGTCGGCCTCCACTACGCGATATTTCAGATAGTAGAGTTTGGAATGTTCGTCCTTATAGATTACTTCTTCGTCGGAAAGGGCTGTCTGTGCCTGCGGATCCCAGTTCACCATGCGCACACCGCGATAGATGAGTCCTTTCTCGTAGAGGTCGCAAAACACCTTGATGACACTCTCCGAGCGCGTCTCGTCCATCGTGAATGCCGTGCGATCCCAGTCGCAACTGGCTCCGAGTTTGCGCAACTGCTTGAGGATGATGCCGCCATGCTCGTGGGTCCAGTCCCACGCATGTTTCAAGAATTGTTCCCGAGTGAGGTCGGTCTTCTTCACTCCTTGTTCGGCCAGTTTGTTCACCACCTTGGCTTCGGTGGCAATCGAGGCATGGTCGGTGCCCGGCACCCAGCAGGCGTTCTTGCCCTCCATACGGGCCCGGCGCACGAGAATGTCCTGAATGGTGTTGTTGAGCATGTGTCCCATGTGGAGCACTCCCGTCACATTGGGGGGAGGAATCACCACCGTGTAGGGTTCGCGCCCATCAGGTTTAGAACTAAACAGCTTGTTGTCGAGCCAGTATTCATACCATTTGCTTTCCACGGCATGTGGATCGTATTTACTTGCCAATTCCATTTGTTATATTATCTTGATTTTGTTTTCGTTACATTTTTATAGGAATATTGGTGCAAAATTACTAAAAAACTTCGTAACACGGGAATAAAATAAATTATTTTCTTACCTTTGCAACAGACAAACAGATAACACGATGCACACGAAAGAAGAAAAACTGAGGGCCTTCGGGCGTTTGCTTGATATACAGGATCGGCTGCGCAAGGAATGCCCGTGGGACAGAAAGCAAACCTACGAGAGCCTGCGGCCGAATACTATCGAAGAGGTGTTCGAACTCTGCGATGCCTTGATGAACAAAGACTACAAGAACATTTGCAAAGAGTTGGGCGACGTTCTGGAGCATGTTGTGTTCTATGCCATGCTCGGAAGTGAAGAAAGCCGGTTTGACATAGCAGATGTGTGCAATGCGCAATGTGACAAACTGATGTTCCGACACGACTTCATTGATTGGAACAAAGGAGAATGGTATGTCACCGATCCTGATATGCGCATCAATGCCAATGGGCAGGTGGTGTATAATGAAGAGGAGGTGAATGGTGATTCTACCGTCAAACCCACTACCGCCGAGCAGGTGGCTTCGACATGGGAAATGCGCAAGCAGCACGAGAAAAATGGCAACGAGTGTGTGCTCTCGGGTGTCCCCAAGTCGTTGCCTTCGCTTGTCAAAGCCTACCGCATCCAAGACAAGGCGCGTGGCGTGGGGTTTGACTGGAAAGACAAAGCCGACGTTTGGGTTAAAGTACGGGAGGAACTGGACGAACTCGAAACCGAGTTGCGCAAGGACGATCGTGAGGCTTCTACCCGGGAATTGGGCGATTTCCTTTTCTCTGTCATCAATGCCGCAAGGCTTTACCACCTCAATCCCGACAATGCGTTGGAGTCTTCCAACCAGAAGTTTATTCGCCGTTTCGGCTATGTGGAAGAAGAAACGCTGAAGAAAGGTAAGTCTTTGAAAGACATGTCGCTGGAAGAAATGGATGAACTTTGGAATGAAGCGAAACGTAAGGAGACCATAACGAAGAATCAATAACATCAAGATATGACTAAGCTTTTCTATACAACGGCGATAATTTGCGCTACGGCCTTGTTGGCCGTGGGGTGCAAGGACAATAAACCTGCCAAGGTGTTGTCGCCTGCAGGTTCCTCCGAGGCTGGGATGGCTCCGGCGTCTGACTCGACTGTCTATGGTGTGTGTGGAGAAGGGACCTCCATGCACAATTTGCAACTTATTGCCGACACGGGCGACACCATTGACTATTTCATCAGCGATGAGAGTGCCACCTCTCCGGTGAAAGGTGGCCTGATGGTGGGCGACCGTATCGCACTCACTGCCTTTAAAGGAGCGGAGGGGTGGCAGGCGACGAATGTCATCAATCTCACCACGTTGCTCGGCAAATGGACGAGCATAGACAAGGATTTTGAAATACAAGAGGGAGGCACGGTCAAGTCACTTGTTCAGGCAGAGTCTCACCCTTGGACATCGTGGAAAGTGGTTAATGGCAACTTGGTGTTCAACACCGATACCTTCACCGTCAACGGACTTGGCGCCGACTCTTTGTATATAGAAAACAAGCAAGGTATATTTGTCTATAAACGCACCAAATAGCCTTTCCGCCGCCATTGTGATTTTCGGGGTGACGGCGGGGCTGTTTGCCAACACAGAATGGAACCATTCAAAGTACATATATTAGGTTGTGGCAGTGCTTTGCCCACCTTGAAGCACAATGCCACATCGCAGGTTGTCGAGATACGCGAAAAGCTTTTTATGGTAGATTGCGGTGAGGGCACACAGATGCAGTTACGCCGTTCTCGTATTCGTTTTACGAAAATCTCGGCCGTTTTCATCTCACATCTTCACGGGGATCATTGCTTCGGACTCATCGGTATGATTTCCACCTTTGGTATGCTTGGCCGCACGGCCTCGCTCCATGTCTATGCCCCAGAGGCTTTGGGCGCCATGCTGCAGAGTCAGCTCGACTTGTTTTGTCAAGGTTTGGAGTTCGAGGTGGTGTTCCACGCCGTCGATCCGAAGGTCAACAAGGTGGTGTACGAGGATCGGAGCCTAACCGTTGAAACCATTCCTTTGAATCACCGCACCCCTTGTTGCGGTTATCTGTTCCGGGAGAAATCCACCCTTCCACACATTCGTCGCGACATGATAGACTTCTATCACATCCCCGTCAGTCAGATCAACAATATCAAGGCCGGGGCCGATTGGATCACCCCGGAAGGCACGGTGGTGCCTAATGCCCGGCTGGTGACCCCGGCCGACGCTCCACGCAGCTATGCCTTTTGCAGCGACACGCGCTATATGCCTCACTTGCATGAACTGCTTGCCGGTGTGACCACGCTCTATCATGAGAGCACCTATGCCGATGATATGGCCGACAGAGCCCGGAAATATTACCACTCCACGGCCTCCCAAGCCGCCCGCGTGGCCCGGGACGCACACGTGGGGAAGCTGATTTTAGGCCATTACAGTGCTCGTTATGATAGCGAATCGGCCATCCTTGCCGATGCCCGCAAAGTCTTTCCCAATAGTTTTCTTTCCAACGAAGGACTTCTCTTCAACGTCTGACCATTTTGTCCGTAGCCTTGTGACAGCCGATCAGTGCCGGTTGCTGCTCATTATGCGGTCAAATGGCTGATGAGTATTTTCGTGCCTATGAGGCAAAGAATGATGCCGCCGGCCAATTCCGGTTGCAGGCGGTGGTTGATGCTCCGCCCGAATCTGATGCCAAGCAGTGTGCCTGTGAAGCCCAAGACAACCGATACTCCCCCAATCATGGCCAATGGCTGCGCGAGTTGTGACAGATTGCGGTAGCCGATGAAGGCAAATGTTATGCCCACGGCCAGTGCGTCGATGCTTGTGGCTATAGCTAAGAGTAGTTGGGTCTTGATTTTCTGCGGGTTGAAATGATGTTCTTTTTCCTCGGGTTGTAGGGCTTCTTTGATCATTCTAATGCCCAAAAAGGCCAATAGGCCAAATGCCAGCCAATGGTCGTAGGCTTCAATGTGATGGGCAAAGCGTCTGGCAACTGCCCACCCGATGAGTGGCATGAAAGCCTGAAAAAGTCCGAAGAAGAAACTCATTTGCAGAATGACTCGCCAAGTTTTCTGCCGGATGATGACACCGCTGACTATCGAGATGGTGAAACAATCCATAGCCAAGGCTACAGAGAGGAAAAAGAGATCGAGTGTACTCATAATGTTTCTTGTGGGTGCAAAGGTACGATAAAGTGAAGATAAAACAAAAGAAAAGCATGTTTTTGTTTTTCTTCTTTTAGGAAATGCTTGTCTCAAGATATAGTAAGAAACCTACTGACATTTAGAAAACACCTTACATGTGCCGATAGCCCCAAAATATAGCGATGGCTTTTGGCGGCTTTTGAATGTCGGTTTTTGCTGTTTTTGTTTGTCGCGGAGCCCAAACGGCAAGGTGAAACGGGTACACTTGGAAGCCGGAAGAGGCCGACTTGGAGACCCGAATGGGCCGGATGAGAAGGTTGTTTGGGCTCCGGTAGGGAGCAAGACGGAAAAAAGGGGGCACATAAGTGTCCCCTTTGCTATTGCAAAGATACGATATAAATCGTCCAAATGCAAGTGCGTGGTTATTTTCCTTTACAATATGCGGTAAGACGCTACGGCTTGATTTTGCCTTGCAGACAAAGGTTACGGGCTGTATCGTCTGCCTCTATGGTTGACATGGAAGCCGTCCCGACAGCATTTTCGGCCGGAAGCCTATACCAGATATTGTGAGGAGATGCTTTCGTTGTTGACCACCCGTTTTATGGTCTCGGCAAACATGTCGGCCACGGAGAGCTGCTTCACTTTGGCGCTGCGCTGAGAGTAGGGAATGGAGTCAGTGAAAACGATTTCTTCAAGTGCCGAATTTTGGACGCGCTCTGATGCCGGACCGCTCATGACGCAGTGCGACGCACAGGCCCTTACGCTCTTTGCGCCGGCAGCCTTCATGATATCGGCGGCTTTGGTGATGGTTCCGGCTGTGTCCACCATGTCGTCTACCACGATGACATTCTTGTCTTTCACGTCACCGATAATCTGCATACTCTCGACCACGTTGGCACGTGCGCGGGTCTTGTTGCACAGCACCAGCGGACAACCCAGATACTTGGCATAGGTGTTGGCACGCTTGGATCCGCCGACATCGGGAGAAGCGATCACGAGGTCTTTCAACTTGAGCGACTGGAGATAGGGCAGGATGACCCCGGAAGCGTAGAGATGATCCACCGGAACATTGAAAAAACCTTGAATCTGGTCGGCATGCAAGTCCATCGTGATCAGCCGGTCGATGCCGGCCACACTCAGCAAGTCGGCCACCAGCTTGGCACCGATGCTCACTCTCGGCTTGTCTTTGCGGTCTTGCCGGGCCCAACCGAAATAGGGAATCACGGCGATGACATTGCGTGCCGAAGCTCGTTTGGCTGCATCGATCATCAGGAGAAGTTCCATGAGATTGTCCGAATTGGGGAAGGTACTCTGCACAAGGAACACGTCGCGTCCGCGGATAGATTCTTCGTAGGATACGGCAAATTCTCCATCGGAAAACCTCGTAACGACCAGATTGCCAAGCGGGCAACCCAAACTGGCACAAATTTTCTCTGCAAGGTATCTCGTGCTTGTACCGGAGAATACCAAAAAAGAGTTTTGTTGACTCATTCTCTTGTTGTTTTTATGTGTAGGTTTTATACTTGTCTTTTTTATTCTACCGCCTTCCTCAGTTTGTAGAAGTGGTTGATGAGTTGCAGATAGTCGGTTTCGTTGTGGATGTCGAAACGGTTCCAGAGGTCTCCGCACACCACCACGCCTCCGAATCCCAACTGCTTGGCTAGCTTCACATTCTCCAGACTCATGCCTCCCAGCGCATACACATGCTTGTCGATGAGACCGCGGTGAGCGGCATCTTCAAGCTCATTGAGATTGAAAGACGATTTCTCGCTCGGATACTCAATGCAGTCGAAAATGTTTTTGAGGAATACATAGTTGAACTTGCGCTTGGCCTCTTTCAGCCGCTCTGTCTCCGTACATGTGGCACTCATCTTGCCTTTATAGCCCTTGGGGGCTTCCTGAAAGGCATCGTCGAGATGAATGCCTGCCAGGTCATATTCGTTTTTTAAATAGAAGTGGTCGTGTACGGTGATTTTTCGGTAAGTTTCTTCCGGCAATAATGACAGGAGGCGCTCGGAGTACATCGGAGACGAATTGGGCTTGTTCAGATGCAGATTGTCCATTCCCTCCTCGAAGAGCGTGGCTAAAATCTTGTCTTCTTCCACAAAAAATGTGGATTTGGTCATTATCACTAACTTCATTGTTATATACCAACTTTTCCAATGCAAAAGTATTAAAAAACTTTTAAACGGGCAATTATATTCGTGATAAAAAGCTATCTTTGCATCAATTTAGCAAATATAGGCAAGAACGGGAATTGCGACTTGTCTGATTTCTGTGTTTGTCAGGGCTGCCCACGCTCTCTGTTAGTGGGATTGGCAGACTGTGCAGGCAGGAGATGGGGGGTGATGTTCCCTTTGTTCCTTTCAACTCTTGAAGTTGATTTTGCGGAACTTAGATAATAATTAAGGTGTGAATTTTTTGAAACCCACCCGAGACAAATGATATGGTGAATTTGCAGACATTCGAAGAGATAAAACATCCCATGTATGTGCTGGAGGAAGCGCGGTTGCGTCGTAACCTCTCACTCATCAGCAGTGTGGCTGAAGCGGCCGATGTGGAAATTATATTGGCTTTTAAGGCCTATGCCTTGTGGAAGACTTTTCCTATCTTCAAGGAGTACATACAGGCCACCACGGCGAGTTCGCTGTGGGAGGCCCGGTTGGGCTATGAGGAGTTTGGGAGCAAGACCCACACGTTTTCACCGGCATATACGGATGATGAGATCGACGAGATAGCTCGGTGTTCGAGCCACCTCACTTTCAATTCCCTCACTCAATATGAGCGTTACCACCAACGGGTGAGGACTGTCAATTCCGGCATTAGCTGTGGCATCCGCATCAATCCCGAATATTCGGAAGTGGAGACTTTGCTTTACAATCCTTGTGCTCCGGGCACCCGTTTCGGGGTGAGGAATGCGTTGTTGCCCGAAAAGTTGCCGACCGACATAGAAGGTTTCCATTGCCACACGTTGTGTGAGAGTGGGGCTGATGTGTTCCGTCGCACATTGACCCATATTGAAGACAAGTTTGGGGCATGGTTTTCTCAAATCAAGTGGATCAATTTCGGTGGAGGGCATCTGATGACCCGCGTCGGTTATGACATCGACTTGCTGGTGGCTACACTCCGGGAGTTTCATGCCCGTTATCCGTGGCTGAAGGTGGTGTTGGAGCCGGGAAGTGCTTTCGCATGGCAGACGGGCGAACTGGTATCGCAGGTGGTGGACATTGTAGGTGGCACGGATGGTGAACCGACGACGGCAATCCTCAATGTAAGTTTCACTTGCCACATGCCCGACTGTCTGGAAATGCCCTACCATCCACGGGTGAGAGGTGCGGCGACACTCGAAAGTGAGGACGTCTTTTTGCCCCAAACAACAGAAGATGGAGGGCGGAGCTATGTCTATAGGCTTGGAGGCAATTCCTGTCTGAGTGGAGACTTCATGCGCAGTTGGGCTTTCGATCATCCGCTGCAGATTGGTGAGAATATCATCTTTGAAGATATGTTGCATTACACAACGGTGAAGACAAATACCTTCAATGGCATTTCTCATCCGGCGATAGGGTTGGTGAGATGTGACGGGAGTCTGGAAATGCTGCGCACTTATTCTTATGCAGACTACAAGGCACGGATGGACTGAAGTTTCCGGCTGTGTATTTATATAAATAGGTGGATGAAAAAAAACGTGTTTTACCGAAAAAAAAAGTATGGAAAAGTTTGCAGACACAAAAAAAAGCGTTACCTTTGCAACCGCATTTAGAGAAGTGTTCCTGCTAAAGGATTATGCGGAAATAGCTCAGTTGGTAGAGCACGACCTTGCCAAGGTCGGGGTCGCGGGTTCGAGTCCCGTTTTCCGCTCAACATTCTGAATAACAGCCAATAAAGAGATTATCTTTTATGCCCAGGTGGCGGAATTGGTAGACGCGCACGTTTCAGGTGCGTGTGTTTCACGACGTGCAGGTTCGAGTCCTGTTCTGGGCACAATTATTCAGAATGCTTTATATGTTGGAGAGGTGGCGGAATTGGTAGACGCGCTACTTTGAGGGGGTAGTGATAATTGCATCGTGGGAGTTCGAGTCTCCTCCTCTTCACATAATGATAGTTTTTTAGGCGGAAATAGCTCAGTTGGTAGAGCACGACCTTGCCAAGGTCGGGGTCGCGGGTTCGAGTCCCGTTTTCCGCTCTTTTTTAGGAAAACATACTCATACATGAATCTATATTTAAGATATTTTGATCGGGAAACATTAGCTTATAATGTAGAAGAAGCTTTAGATTTTTTGTACAATATCCCCGAGATTGGTTTGGATGCAAATCTGATTGCTGATATTCGTGAATATGCGAATAGCGATGTGATGTATCCTAAAAGATATAAGGTGCGCCCACGTGTTTATTTTATCATCATCAAGACGGTGGCTGCCACCATGCAGGATTTTAAGGAGAAAAAGGCCGTACGGCAATCAAGTGAACCCAATTCTTTCCGGCACGACCAGTCAGCCGGCACATTGCTCCGACTTAATGAGCACCGCCCCGGGTGGTATGAGGCCGAGTTTGATTTCAAACGGGTAGTGACTATCCCGTCTACGGGCAAGCATGAATATCGTGACACGCATTTTGCGGCCCGGATGAAGGCCACTTCCGGACAAGATTGCTACAATCGTGTGGTTGAGCATTTGCGTGGCAGGGTGGACAGCCGTAGTCAGTTCCCTTCGATGAAAGGCAAGAACTTCAGGTTCAAGTATCTTGGCATGTGGAAGTAAGACGGTCTTAACGCGTGTTGCTATGAACAAGGTGATGTTGATTGGAAATGTTGGTAAGGATCCGCTGGTGAGGTATTACGATGCCGATCAGGCGGTGGCGCAAGTGTCTTTTGCCACAAGCGAGCGTTCCTATACGCTTCCCAATGGTACTGTAGTGCCCGAACGCACCGAGTGGCACAACCTTGTGTTCTATAAAAAACTGGCCAAATACATCGAGTCATACGTCCATAAAGGGGATAAGCTCTATGTGGAGGGTAAGATTCGCTATCGAAGCTATGACGATAAGGCTGGGCGTAAACATTATGTCACCGAGATTGTTGTAGACACGATGGAAATGCTTTCTTATCGGGGAATGTCGGCAAACGCTGATAGTAGCGGTACACCGGCCACCGAAAATGTTTCTCGGCAGAAGCAGGAAACAACGGATGCCGGCGAACAGGAGTCCGACAATGAACTGCCGTTTTGATGTCGCCATGTCATAATCTTTTAGTCAGGGAACATTGGATATAACGAGTTTTTTAGAATCTTTTTCAGATGTTAGCTTTCAAGCACCTCACCCCGGGGTGATTTTTGCCGCTTTGCTGGCTATGATGTTGCTTGTTGTTTCCGGTTTTGCCAGCGGCTCGGAAATCGCTTTTTTCAGTCTTTCTCCTTCCGATATTGACGAGGTTGACCTCGAACGTACTCCCACCGATAAAAATATCCGGATGCTACGGGAGGATTCGGAGCGCACATTGGCGACGATTCTGATTACCAATAACTTTGTCAATGTGACCATCATCATGCTTTGCAACTTTGTTTTTGGTTCGATGGTGCATTTCGGCCCAAAGGCTTATTGGCTTGAGTTTCTCTCTATTACAATCATACTGACCTTCTTGCTTCTTCTTTTCGGTGAGATCATGCCCAAGGTCTATAGCAGGCAAGAACCTTTGCGATTTTGCCGGAGAACGGTGGGTGGCATACTTGTTTTAAGAAAAATATTCTGGCCGTTGGAGTCGTTGCTTATCCATAGCGGTGTGATTGCTGAAAAGATTGTACAGAAAGAAAAGCATCTGCTGAGTGTAGATGATTTGGAACAAGCTTTGGAGTTGACGGATAAAGAAGAGATAAAAGACGAGCAAAGCATCTTGCAGGGAATCATCCGCTTTGGAGATGAAACTGCTAAGGAGGTGATGACCAGTAGGCAGGACATCGTTGATTTGGACATCCGGTCGAGTTTTACCGATGTTTTGAAGTGTATTGTCGAAAATAATTATAGTCGGATCCCAGTCTATCAGAACAATACGGACAATATCCGTGGAGTGTTGTATATCAAGGATTTGTTGCCCCATTTGTCCAAACCTGCCTCTTTCCGTTGGCAGAGTCTGATTCGCCCTCCCTACTTTGTTCCAGAGACGAAGAAGATAGATGACCTTTTGCGGGAATTTCAAGAAAACAGAGTGCATATTGCCATCGTCGTAGATGAGTTTGGAGGAACAAGCGGACTCGTGACCTTGGAGGATATTCTGGAGGAGATTGTCGGTGAAATCAATGACGAATATGACGAAGAGGAAAAGAACTACTCGAAGTTGAATTACAATACGTATATTTTTGAAGGCAAGACACTTCTGAGCGATTTCTGCAAGATATTGAATATCGGCGACGAGGAGTTCTCCGAAGTGGAGGGTGATGCGGATACGCTTGCCGGTCTGCTGCTTGAAATAAAAGGTGATTTCCCCAGTGTCTACGAGAAGCTGAACTATAAGAACTACAGTTTTGAGATCATGGAAGTTGAAGACCGTCGAATCAGTAAAGTGAAAGTTATTGTGCATCCGTTGCCCAAATCTGAAATAGAGGAGAAAGAAAAGTAGAGGGAAATGCCTATAATCTCTATACGAAATGTTTCAGTTGAGGTCCAACTGGGATTGTGGAAAATAGAAGAGAGCGTTGATGACTTCTATAGCCTTTATCCTTTGGAACGCTTCAGGCTGTATGTTGAGTCGCATCTTAAAAGCGAAAGCCGGAAAAGGGAGTTTCTGGCAGTTCGTGCTCTCTTAGCTTCTATGTTGCCTGGAAATGTTGTTGATATTGATTATAATGAGGCCGGCAAACCTTTCATCAAAGACTATAAGTTGAGCATCAGCCACACTCGTGGATATGCTGCTGTGATTCTTTCCCCCCAACATGAAGTTGCTGTCGATATAGAATATGTTAGCGAACGGGTGGGGCGCATTGTCTCCAAGTTTGTCCGACATGATGAGGTAGCACCTGATATTCGGAGCCAACTGTTGCATTGGAGTGCGAAAGAGACGGTTTATAAGTTCTTTTCAGAAGATGATTTGCAGTATTTCGACATGCGTTTGAGCGAGATTGGAGACTCAGATTGTTTGGTTGACAATCTTAAGCGCGGTAGCCAAATCCTTGTCCATTATGAATGTAATCAAAGGTTTATGCTTACTTATGCTATTGCTGGGCAGTAGTCTATCTTATTCTCAGACAGCAAGGGGCCTTGGGAGTAGAGACTCGTTGAAGTTGGTGAGAGAGTACAAACAAAGAGCATTTCAGAGGCAGCTTCCACCTGGTAATTACAGTGGCATGGCCCCCATTGGAAATGGAAGATATGCCGTTGTTGACGATAAGTCTCCTACTGATGGTTTCTATGTTTTCAAAATTGATGTCGATTCTGTTACAGGGGTTATCACCAATGTGGAGAACGAAGGATTCCGGAGTAGTGGTGTGGCTAATCGTGACGGTGAAGGGATAGCCTTTGTTGGAGAAAGCCGGACTCTGTGGATTTCCGGAGAGCGTGATAATAAAATCTTGGAGTATCAGTTAGACGGGAGGCTGACCGGACGTGAGACCATGCTTCCAACGGGCTTTGCAGGTGCTTCTTCGAGTTACGGGTTGGAAGCATTGACGTTTGATGAAGTAGGAAGACGGTTGATTACGACTTCTGAAAGCACACTTCCTTGTGATGGAAAACAAGCCGGCCCAATGGATCCGGTTGTCAATAAACTCCGCTTGGTGTTGATCGATTATGATTCTCTGCACCCTCAAGCTCAATATTTCTATGAGATGGACAGGCCTGTTTCGCCCCAAAAACAGACGGCTAATTATGCTTTCGGTGTGAGCGAGTTGCTTGCCGTGGATGGAGCTTATCTGCTGGTGCTGGAACGTGAACTGTTTGTTCCTAAAAAGAAAATCGGGGCTTTTGTCCACAACAAACTCTATTCTGTTCCTATGCCTTTGAGAGGAAGGCAGCATGGGCTTGACAGTATTGGGACTGTCCACAAGTCACTGCTCACAGAGTGGGAGACAAGATTGAACCTGACTGTTCGTAGTTTCGCCAACTATGAAGGTATGTGCGTAGGGCCAAAACTGAAAAACGGCAATCAGGTTGTCATCCTAATTGCCGACTCGCAGAATCGCTATGCGGGAATGCTGAAAGATTGGTTTAAAACCATCATTGTCTCTTCACCCCAATGAAAGCAAAGGTTCTTTCGGATGAATGCAGGTATTGTGGTAGATGCTATAATACGCCTTTCGAACTTGGCAGCTCAAAATGGTAGATGTCCCGCGGTATGGCCATTTTTAAAGAACGCGCAAGAGCTTTAAAGATCCCTTCAATCTTGTGATGTTCGTTTGCACCTTCGGCTTTGACATTCAGATTCATCTTAGCAGCATCGCTCAAACTTTTGAAGAAGTGATAGAACATTTCAGTGGGCATTTCTCCTATTTTTTCCCGTTTGAAATCAGCATTCCATACAAGCCATGGCCTTCCTCCAAAGTCGAGAGCCACTTGGCACAGGCAATCATCCATCGGAAGGCAATAGCCGTATCGCTCTATTCCACGTTTGTCGCCTAATGCTTTGAGCAGACATTCTCCTAAAGCCAGACCGGTGTCTTCTATCGTGTGGTGCTCATCCACATGCAAGTCACCTTTAGTGTGGATTGTAAGGTCTATCAGAGCATGTTTACCTATCTGTTCAAGCATGTGGTCAAAGAAGCCTATACCGGTGGAAATATCGCATTTCCCCGTTCCGTCGAGATTCATTTTAATATGTATGTCAGTCTCCTTGGTTGTTCGTCTGATTTCCGCTATCCGTTCACCGGCAAATAGCAGTTCTGCAATTTTGTCCCATGTCATGCCTTTTTGGTCAAGAATGAGAGCCTTGCATCCCAAGTTTTTAGCCAATTCTGCATCTGTCTCACGGTCACCTATGACATAGCTGCCGGTCAAATCGTATGCCGGATTGTCTATATATTCAGTCAGCATACCCGTTCCGGGTTTTCTCATGGGAGAATGGTCTTCCGGAAAATGGCGGTCAATCAGCTGATCGGCAAACGTGATACCTTCACCCTCAAGCGTTTGTAGAATGAAGTTGTGGACAGGCCAGAAGGTATCTTCGGGAAAAGAAGCGGTGCCCAAGCCGTCTTGGTTGCTCACCATAATACATTTGTAATCCAAATGTTGGCAGATGAATCCAAGGTTTTTGAACACTCCTTTCTTGAACTTCAGCTTTTCAAAAGCGTCAATCTGCTCATCAGCAGGTTCTTCTATGAGTGTACCGTCACGATCGATGAATAGCAATTTAGTCGGTTTCATGATACTTTTCCATTTGTTTTATTTCATATTCTTTTGAAGTCGTTGAGCCGTAAATAAATACATAGACCATATTACTGTAAATCATGGCAAACGTCAAGATGAAAGAAAAGATAACCAAAACGCCGAATACAAGATATGGGAAATAGGCGGGAATTCCCAAATCATCGCCTTGTAGAGCACCCAGTTGCGAGAATGTCTGCGCCAGTACGATGATATACACTGGCATGGCAATAATGAACATGATGGCTCCAAAGATGAGCGAAAGTATCAAGGTGGTGACAAATAAACCTCCGACTTGCCGTAATCCGATCTTATAATCCTGAAAAATACTCTTTAATTTATCCTTTTCGTTAAGCATGTATTTGGGGATAGCGTATGCAAATGGCAGTAGCATTACAACAGATATGGTCAACAGCAGGGCAATTCCACCTATTGAGAGTGCCAATGTGAGCCAATCGGGCGAAGGGAAAGATAAGAGTGAAGGGATATTTTTAGCGAGGATAGATGTTATACTTGCCAACAATAGCGCGACAACCAATAGAACACAAGCGACTTTTGCATATCTCCATAGGTTCCATGTGAGTCGTTTGTCATTGAAAAGACGAAAAAATCCCCCCGCAAACACGAAACTGACAAATATCATCAGGAGATATATTACGGTTTGGATGATAAATGACGTGATGGGAGAAGATGCTCCCCAGTCATGCAAAGCTTTGTTTGGAATCCGCAGATACAATGTTGCCGCCATGAAGACAGCGTACAGCAAAGCAGGTAACCACATCCGTCTGAATATTTCAGGCAGATTGTCTATGTATGCACAAAAGGCTTCCCTGATACATCTTTTATTGCTTCTGGGTTTAAATAAATCGATTTTCATATCATCAAATGTTTAACGCTTGTGCCTTTACTCTTTTCTTGTATCTTCCAATAATGATCTTCGTCTAAACTCTGCGCAGGTTATCGCAGTGGCAATGGCCACGTTGAGACTTTCAGCTGAAGGGCGGTCTTTTGGGTATCCGGGAATGAAAAGACGATGGTTTATATACCGTGTTATTTCTTTGGAGATGCCTTTCCCCTCGTTGCCCATAATTATTACTCCATGGTGCGTCAGCGATTGCTCGTAGATATCTGTCCCGTCCAGCATAGTCCCGTAGACAGGAGTCTCATTCGGAAGGCTTTCTAAATACGCAGACAAGTCGGTGTAGACAATCTTTGTGCGTGCTATACTGCCCATTGTGGCTTGTACCGTTTTGGGATTATAAGCATCGGCAGTATCTTCACTACACACAATATCTGTGATACCAAACCAATCGGCAATGCGGATGATAGTCCCTAAATTTCCCGGATCTTGCACCCCGTCAAGTGCTAAAATGAGCGATGAGTCCCATGCGTCAGAAGCTGTATACGCCTCTTGCGTTATGCTTGGGGGGGTGGAATGCTTATTGGGAATATCAAATACACCGATAACCATTTGGGGATGTTGTAAGAAACTTATCTTTCTGAGCTCCTCCTCTGTGACCTCATATTTTTCTGTCGAGGAAGAAATGGGGCTGTTTTTCTCAAACCACTCTCGGGTAGCAGCCAGCAAAGAGGCTTGCCCGACAGCTAGAAGTTCGCCCACAATTTTCGGACCTTCAGCAACGAACTTTCCTTCAGCCTTACGGTTTTTCTTCAGTTCCAGCGAATGGATATATTTTATCTTAGCCTTACTAATCATGCTACAAAGATACTTCAAAAATCTCTGTTACCGACTAAAAACAATATATATTTAAGACCGACAGCCTTGCATTTAACGGAAATTTATTACCTTTGCCCTTAAAACAGAAAGAATTGAAGTCGTTTAAACTCTTTTATGTCATACTCTTTGTCTGGCTGTTTGTTGCCTGTTCGGCCACGAAATTTATACCCGAGCGTCAATATATGCTTGACAAAGTGGAAATCAAGTCCGACACAAAGGGATTTGATGTGGCCTCATTGGAACCCTATATCCGCCAGAAGGCCAATTCAAAGTGGTTTTCGGTTTTCAAGATTCCGTTGGGAACATACGCTCTCTCGGGCACAGACACAACCAAATGGATTAACAGGACTTTGCAGCATATTGGTGAACAGCCTGTCATTTTCGACACTGTGCAGGCTCGTTTGTCCTGCGAAGACCTCAAGACTGCCATGCAAAACATTGGTTACATGCACGCAGGGGTGAAGTTGGAAACCAGAATTAAGGGCAAAAAATTGAAAGCTATCTATACGCTTAGCCCAGGCACACCATTTTATATAGGCAGCGTGAAGTATGACATTCAGGACAGTGTCATTCGTAAAATGCTGAAGATGGAGAAGCCTGATGGCAGGGGGCTTAAACCCGGTATGCCGTTTACGGTCGGCAGGCTCGACGCTGAACGTAAACGGATAACCGCTCTACTGAATGACAGCGGATACTATCGTTTCCACAAAGACTTTATCCAATACACTGCCGATTCCATTCGAGGAAGCAAAAATATTGGAGTGACGCTCCATCTGTTGAAATACCGGGCTTCGGCTAATTCCGAAGAGACGCTGCATCCACGCTATATCGTGAGGAATGTCCACTTTCTCAGCAACGATTCTTCCCGTTTGCACATTAGACGGAAAGTCCTTGACAATACGACAGCCATCGAAGAGGGTAAGCCTTATAATGCTTCAGCCCTGCAGCGTACCTATAACAATTTCAGCCGTCTGCAGGCTGTGAAGTTCACCAATATCCGTTTTCTTGAGGTTCCCGACACAACATTACTTGATTGTAATATCCAATTAAGCGCCAACAAACCATCCACCATTTCTTTCCAACCGGAAGGCACCAACACAGCAGGCGACCTTGGAGCTGCAGCCACGCTGACCTACACCAATCGCAACCTGTTCAGGGGGAGTGAACTTTTCAGTGTAAGTTTTCGCGCCGCTTTTGAAGCGATAACGGGCCTTGACGGTTATCAAGACCAGAATTATCAGGAGTATTCCGTTGAAGGTAAACTGACCTTTCCACGCTTCTTGGCTCCCTTCCTCTCGCGGAGTTTCACACGTCGCCAGACAGCCACGTCCGAGGTGTCATTGAGTTGGGATCTCCAGAACCGCCCGGAGTTTCATCGCCGAGTCTTTTCTGCAGGTTGGCGTTATCGTTGGAGTGAGCCTCATCATCACCTCAATTGGCGTCTCGACCTGCTCGATCTTAATTATGTTTACATGCCTTGGATATCCCCGACGTTCAAGCATGACTATCTTGATAGTGTGAGCAACCGCAATGCCATTCTCCGTTACAACTACGAAGACCTCTTTATTCTCAAGACAGGCTTCGGCTTGACTTACAATAACGGCACCAATGCTTTCCGGGCCAATGTGGAGACTTCAGGCAACCTGCTTAATGTGGTGGCTCGTATGGGCCGTTTCAAGCGCAATGATGAGGGACAATACACCTTATTTAATATAGCATACGCGCAGTATGTCAAATTTGATTTCGATTATACCCGTTTGATAAAGTTTGATGAGAACAATATGCTTGCCTTGCATGGAGATATAGGCATCGCCTATCCTTATGGCAACAGCAAGATATTGCCTTTTGAAAAGCGTTATTTCTCCGGCGGTGCCAACTCTGTGCGCGGATGGAGTGTACGAGAATTAGGACCGGGAAAATTCAAGGGGAGTGACGGTCGTATTGACTTTATCAACCAGACCGGAGACATGAAATTGGATTTGAATGCCGAGCTGCGCACCTTCCTTTTCTGGAAACTCCATGGTGCTTTGTTTGTTGATGCCGGCAATGTTTGGACACTGCGCAACTATGCAGAGCAGCCGGGTGGGCAATTCAAGTTCAATAAGTTCTATCAGCAAATTGCTGTAGCCTACGGTTTGGGATTCCGGCTTAATTTCGACTATTTCGTCTTACGGTTGGATATGGGTATGCGTGCCATCACCCCTGCCTATCAAAGTCAGCAAGAGCATTATGCGATATTCCATCCTAACTTCGGTCGCGATTTCTCTTTCCACTTCGCGGTAGGCCTCCCATTCTAACCAGCCACCTGCCGTTTCTCCGTACCAGATTCAGCACAAAGTCGGCTTGATTCACGAAATGCCCTTTCGTTCCGATGGTGTCCATGTGCAGATAGTTTCTCACTGTCAGGTGGGCCGTTGCCGTTGTGTCATTTTCATCCATGTTGATTTCTAAAATTTCATGTTGCGCACTTTCTTCCTGATGGGTCAAAAGGTCTATGTCTGCCTGATGCACATTCGATGCAGCATAGCGTAACCAGCGTTCCGACTCGGGCGTGCAATGCCGGGCAGCCTCTTCAAAATGCCAGTTGAAGTAGTCGCAGGCAAAGGAATCGACAGTTGATTCAATGTCCGACTCTGCACCGAATGCCACATGCCGGCACGAGGATAGTGCTATGATTGTCACCATCATCAGCCATCCGGAGGCCAGGCTTTTGATCAAACGAAAATTCATATTAAAATCTTTAAATTTGCCACAAAGGTAATAAAAAAGTTTGGCAGGCTAATCTTTTTTGTTACTTTTGCATAAAGTAAGCTGCACTCGGAGGCTTGGAAGTAACTTAATTTTCTCCGTTTGCATTGCTTTCGCATAAAATACGAACTTGACATGCTAAGATTTATATCCTTCGGGAGTGGGAGTAGCGGCAACTGCTATTATCTCTTTACCGACACGGATGCCCTTTTAATAGATGTAGGAGTAGGGCTTCGGACCCTTAAAAAACATTTCCATGATTATGGAAAACGCTTAGATAGCGTGCATCACATATTGATTACCCATGACCATGCCGACCATGTCAAGTCGGTGGGGAGCGTCTGTCGTGACTTTCGGTTGCCAGTCTTCACCACCCGCAAAGTGCATGAGGGCATCGAACGCAACTATTGTGTACGGCAAAAAATCAACCCCGCTTTTGTACATGTTATAGAAAAGGCCACTCCTTTTACATTGGGCGAATTTCATGTGACGCCTTTCGGTGTTCCCCACGATAGTGCCGACAATGTGGGCTATAAGATAGAGTGTGAAGGTGTTGTGTTCAGTTTGATGACCGATGTCGGACATCTGACCGATGAGATGCTTCAGGTCATCGAAGAGAGCAACTATCTCGTGATTGAGGCCAACCACGACAAAGAGATGTTGGCACAAGGTCGTTATCCTCAATACCTCAAGCAGCGTATAGCCGGACCGATAGGGCATTTGAGCAATGCGGAGTGTGCCATGGCCTTGGCCGAACATGCCACCCCCAATCTCCGCCACGTGTGGCTCTGCCACTTGAGTGCCGACAATAATCATCCCGAGCTGGCCCGCAAAACGGTAGACCAAGTGTTGCGCGATCACGGCATTGTCATTGGAGAGGAATTTGATGTGGATGTATTGAAGCGTACAACACCGAGCGGCATTTACGATTTGAAGTAAGAATGACATGCGTGAGACCTTGCAAAGCCGTAAAAAAGTATAAACGGAATCGGTTTGTAGGTAAAAACTTGCGTAAATCAAATAAAAAGCGTAATTTTGCAGCCGCTGTTACGAGTTAATGGCATAAAATTCAAACCTAATTAAAAAAGTTATTTAAGAAAATGGCAACAAAAATCAGATTGCAGCGTGGCGGCCGTAAGGGCTATGCCTTCTACCGCATTGTTATCGCTGACGCTCGTGCACCACGTGATGGTAAATTTACTGAGAAGATTGGTACTTACAATCCCAACACCAATCCTGCTACCGTAGATTTGAATTTCGATCGTGCTCTTTATTGGGTGGAAGTAGGCGCACAGCCCACAGACACCGTTCGCAACATCCTCAAGGGTGAAGGCGTTTATTTGATGAAGCACCTCCGTGGTGGTGTCAAGAAAGGCGCATTCGATGAGGCTGCCGCCCAGACCAAGTTTGATGCTTGGAAGCAAGGTAAGGACAGTGCCAACAATGCTGTTCGAGAGGCTGGTGTAAAGGCCAAGAAAGAGGCTGCCGCCAAAGAGCTCGAAGCTGAAAAGAAAGTAAATGAAGCCATCGCCAAGAAGGTGGCCGACAAGAAGGCTGCCGAAGCTGCTGCTAAGGCTGAGGCCGAGGCTGCAACAGAGGCTCCTGCTGAAGCACCCGCCGAAGAGGCTGCTGCTCCTGCCGAAGCATAGTCTTCAGAAATTTACGACACATAAGAAGCCGGAAACCAACAGTCGAGATTACGACCATGGTTTCCGGCTTTTTATGTGCCATTGTGTCAATATAATTCTCTATAGATTTGCTTTTGGACATTTCGTGTCGTATCTTTGCAACAGCAAGGGGAGTGCGCATGTGCTTCCCTTTTTTCATGCCTACGTCTCCAACCATTCCCTAAGTAACTTCCACCCCCTAAAAGGAGGCTTTCCAACCTTGCGAAAAGGCCCAAATGACACGCTGCGTGTGGCCCTTTTGCTTTATCGTTTGGGCTATTTGACGAATGAAAGCTGTAATTTTTAGTATTTCGGTGGACTGAAATGTCGGTACTATACTTTTGAAGTCTCAGCCTTTGTAAGGCCTTTTCTTGAGTTCGATTTACTTCTTACTATATGGGGCCTTTAAGGTTTGGACAAATAGAAAGCCTCGTATTGGCGCGCCACCTTGATGTAATCATGATGTTTGCGCACATACTCCATACTTTGTTGTTTGAGTTCCCGAATGCGCTCGGGATGGAGCACCAAGGCCTCTACTTCATGGTAGACACTTTCATAAGTCGGATCCACATTGATGATCGGCCGCAAGGTGTCTTCGTGTAGCATCTCATAGTTTTCCGGTTCTCCGCCGCCAATGCATATTATACCTTTCGACATGGCTTCCAGAGGATTCATGGAAGGGGTGTAACTGTATAGCTGGTCAAGGATGAAGTCGCTGCCGTTCATCAGTTTCACGTAGTCGTTGAACGGGATGCCTTCAGCCATGGTGAGCTCAAGTATGTCGGGATATTTCCGCTGCACATCTTGGGCAGCCTTTAGCATGATGTCGGTACCTTTATATTCGCTGCGCCGTTTGCTGATGCCGATAAACCCTTTCACTTTTCCGGAATACTCGGATATTGGGGCTGTCTGTTGTCGCGAGACATCGATAGGGTAGGGAATGAAGACGGTTTTGTCGGGAAACAGAGGCTGATAGCACACCCAATATTCATACAGACCGGCTATGATGCCGTCACAGTCGTGGGCAATCATTTCGTTGAGCCGCTGTTTGGCCGTCCCGAGCCAATCTTTCCGCTCTTTCAGGGCATCGGTATTGGCACGCAGCCTGTTGCCGATGTTGAAGTCGCTATAACGCAACGGCATCTCCTCGCAGCAGGTCTTCACCCAATAATAGTCCATACCGAAAGCCCCTAGAAATATCTTCTTGTTGTGTTTTCGAAGGTATTTATAGATGGGAAAGATTCGTTCTGCTTTCAGTTCCAGAAACATCGGATTGATGAGTTGTACCACATCGTAGCCCCGCAGTCGGGGCAGTAGCGACAAGAGTCTGGCAAGATATCTGATGCCTCCCCACTTCGAGGGCACCCGTACAAGGTTGATGTCTCGCGGATAATCCTTCCAAAAGTCACCGTTTGAAAGTACCGTCACTTCGTGGCCGAGCATACGCAGCCCCCGGGCCAGCGTCCAATGCACGTTACTGTATTCGCCTATGAGCAGAATTTTCATCTTGTTCGGCTGAGGAGGGTGAACAATAGTATCCGTCGGAGGGGTGTCTGGGTCAGTTTTCTGAACAAGGTGTATTTTCCCGTGTAGCTCTGCTCCGGCAATGGGAACAGGCCCTTGTCCGACAATTCACCGATACTCTTTTCCAAATATTTCCTGTTCTTGGTCAGAGTGATGACATTGTAAATATAGTCCATGGTCAGTTGGGCCACTCGCCGGGTCAGTGCTTCGCGGTCGCCGTGCGGCATACGGTCGGCCAGATAGCGGAGATGCTCAATCACTTGCAGGTTGTCGTGCAGTCGGGTCAGCTTGCTTCTGTTACCGGTTTTGTGCAGAGCCGATGCCGCATGTTGGCGATAGAAATAGGCTTTGGCATCAGTCGTGAACAACCGCTCGGCGCGTAGCAACAGTTGTGGTGTGAATTCCTCGTCTTCCCCATAAGCCACACGTGATGTGAAACGCAGGTCGACGAGAAGCTCTCGCTTGAAGATGTAGCCCCAAATGGCTCCATTGATATTGTGATGACGCATGAAGGTGGCTCCGTCCATAGGTCCGGAATAGTCAAATGTCGCTTTGCTGTTTCGGTTGGTCGACAGTTCAAACATCACGACATCAGGTTCGTGATAGCGCACAAGGTCAAGACAATGCTCATAGGGAGCTTGGAAAAGATAGTCGTCTCCGTCGACAAACTGGATGAATTTTCCCTGTGCCGCCCTAATGCCTGTGTTACGGGCCTCCGACACTCCTTGGTTCTCCTGTCTGATATACACGATGTGCTCCCGCAGTTCGAGCAGTTCGTTGATGGGAGAGATGTCTGATCCATCGTCCACCACGATGATTTCCCGTTCGCTCTTGGCGAGTGAGAGCGCCGTGATACTTTCCAGACATTCTTTGAGATAGGCCGTAGGAAGATTGAATGTGGTGACAATGAAGCTTACGAGCGGTGTCTGTATATCTTGTGAATGAACTTGTTGAGTTGGCATAAGCGGTGTATTCCTAAGCAGTGAAGTAGTTTTAGTTTGAGGGTTTCTCGATAAGGCATGAGGGGAAGCAGGGGAGAATCTCCCGTGAGTTCGTAGACATCCATTTGGATATTGAGCACATGCGCATAATAATCGGCATTGCACACCTTATTTATAATAGGTAGATGAGCCTCCAGCAAGTCTCTGAGTTCGTTGCCTTTGGCTTGCGAGGTGATTCCCATCGGGTTGTCCGTGTAGTGATAAAGTCCTTGGTCGGTGACGGCCACCGTTCGGCATCGGGCCAGAATGAGTGGGAGGGTGAACACGTCTTCAAACACCCGACCTTGTGGATAGCGGACGGTCGAAAAGAGTTTTCGGCGGTAAATCTTGTTCCAAGCGTATGTGTGTGTATAGGCTTTCGCCTCCAGCCAATAGCGGTGCATGTCGGTGAAAACCTCGGGGGTGAAAGTCAACAGTTTTGTTTCTGTCCCTTTCCCTTCGTGCTCCACAACGGGATATTCTATCATGTCGATGACCGGGTTGCGGAGCAAGGTCTCCATAAGTGGCTTATACGTGTCCGGAGACAGATAATCATCACTGTCGATAAAGGTAATATACTCTCCGTCAGCTATTTGTATGCCACTGTTTCGCGCATCACTTAGCCCTCTATTCTCTTGGTGGACGACTTGGATACGGGCGTCTGACGCGGCAAGCTGGTTACACAAAATCGGACAGCTGTCAGGCGAACCGTCGTCTACGAGTATCACTTGCAAGTCGGTATATGATTGCGTGAGCACACTCTCCACACAGCGGCGCAAGGTGTTCTCTACTCGAAATACCGGTATCACGACAGACAGCTTCATAAGGCAAAGATAGCGTTTTTTTCTGACAAGCCGATGGGGAAGGCAATAAAATATAGGTTTGTACGTTGTTTTTATAATGGAAAAAGCGGAAAAGAAAGACAGTTATTCACACATCCTCAAATATACGGGAGTTTTTGGAGGAGTGCAAACCCTGCATATTCTGATAGGAGTGGTGCGCAACAAGTTGGTTGCACTGCTTCTCGGTCCTGAGGGCATGGGGCTTATTTCGCTTTTTGTGTCAACCACCCACCTTGTTTCCGAGGCCTCCAACCTCGGACTTTCCATGAGTGCAGTCAGAGAACTTTCTGAAGCCTACGAGACCGGTGACACACTGCGTGTCAGGCACACGGTGAAGTTGGTCAGAACTTGGAGCCTGCTGACAGCTTTGGGAGGAATCTTGCTCTGTCTCATTTTAAGTCCTCTGCTGAGCAGATGGGCTTTTGAAAATGATTCCCACACGTTCGACATTATGCTGCTTTCACCTGTTGTTGGGATGGCTGCTATTGCCGGAGGTGAAACTGCCATATTAAAGGCTACCAGACAGTTGCGGGGATTGGCTGTAATGTCTGTTTATAATATTTTGGGCATGTTGCTGCTCACGATTCCCCTCTATTATTTTTGGCGTATGGCAGCCATTGTCCCTTCATTGCTCATCATTGCCTTGATGCAGATGCTGTTGGCCATTGCCTACTCTGTTCGCCGTTATCCGCTCTGCCGGCCATTTGACTTCAAGCGGTTGGGTGAAGGCTCCGGCATGGTTAAGTTGGGAGTGGCTTTTGTCGCTGCCGGTATCTTTGCAAGTGGTGCCGAGTTTCTCATACGTTCGTTTCTTAACACTTCCGGCGACTTGGCCGTTGTGGGACTCTACAACGCCGGTTACATGTTGACCATCACTTATGCCGACATGGTGTTTTCGGCCATGGGGACAGACTATTATCCCCGGCTCTCTGCAGTTGAAGGTACGGGAGAAAAGCTGAACTTGGTTGTCAATCGGCAGATAGAGGTATCACTTCTATTGGTGTCCCCCCTTCTCATCCTTTTCATTGTGGGTGTCCCCATTCTGTTGCCCATGCTTTACAGCGATAAGTTTCTTCCGGTCATGGGCATGATGAAAATCACTATTCTTGCCATGTATTTCCGTGCAGTGACGCTTCCGATAGAATATTTGCCATTGGCTAAAAACGATGCCAAGGCCCATTTGTTGCTCGACGCCATCTATTATGTGGTGATGGTTGTCTTGGTGGTGGCGGGCTATCATTGGCTGGGATTGGCCGGTACGGGTATAGCATTGGTCGTCACCGGATTGCTCAACCTTGCGTTGGTGGTATACTATGCCCGCTATAAATATCAGTATGTCCTTTCCCGCAATGTGGTGGTGTACTCGCTGGTGCAGATGCCCTTGGGACTTGCCGCCTATTTCACAGCACTGGTCACCGACGGTGTTTTCTATTGGGTTATCGGGCTTCTTCTGTTTTTTGTCAGTTTGGCCGTTTCTATCCAGATTTTTCAAAGCAAGGCACGTTTGTGGGAAAGTCTGTTGAACAAGTTCAAAAAGAGATTCGCCCGCAAGTGAGATGTGCTGTTGCATGAAGCGAGGCAGGTAGTGGGGAAAAGGGTTGTCGCTTTTGTGGCAAATCTTTATTTCTTTATAAAATCATAGCAAAAAAACGGACGAAAACTTGCAAGTTTCATATAATTTAGTAACTTTGCGGAAAGATTTTAGTTTTTGTTTATGACACTGCTCATCGTCACCATACTGATTCTCGGCTATATTCTCATCGCTACGGAGAATGTGACGAGCGTGAACAAGGCTGCCGTTGCTATCTTTGTGGCCGCAGTGGGGTGGGTGCTCTACATCTGCTATGGTGCCGATTTTGTAGCCGGTCGCTATTCCGAGGCCTACAACGAGTTTTATGCAATGGTGTCAGGGACACCTTTGAATGAAAACGGTATGGCTCCGCTTGTCAGTTCCATCGTCAAACAGTTTGTTGCACAAAATGTATTCATCCCGTGGGTGGGAAAGGCGGCAGAGGTTGTGCTGTTTCTACTGGCGACGATGACTATTGTGGAAATATTGAGCAATAACGGATGTTTTGATTTCATCGCCCAACTGTTGCGCACCCGTAACCGTGACCGGATGCTTTGGACACTATCTGTTGTGACATTCGTCTTTTCGGCTAATCTTGACAATCTCACCACGACCGTGATGATGCTTATCATCATGCATCGCATTATTCCCAATCGCCGGCAACGCATGATTTATGGTTCGGCCATATTGCTTGCAGCCAATTGTGGCGGCGCATTGACTGTGATAGGCAATCCTGAAGGGCTGGTGTTGTGGAATATGGGAGCCGTGACTGCAACCAATTTCTCAATGTCACTTTTGGTTCCGTGCCTGCTGGCGTGGCTGTTTCCGACATGGTTGTTGGGACGTATGCTCCCTGAACGGATAGACACGGAATGGATCACGATGCCCTATCGGGGCGATGACACTCGGCTCAACGTGTGGCAACGCCTGCTGATGCTTTTTGTGGGTATAGGAGGGCTTTGGTTTATACCGACTTTCCACAACATTACTAAACTCAGTCCCTTTCTCGGGGCCCTGTGTGTGTTGGCGGTGCTGTGGGTGGTTAATGAGATTTTTAATCGCAAGCTGATCAATTCTGATGAAATGATTTATCGTCGTGCCCCACGGCTGCTTCAATATGGTTCCATTCAGATGATGCTTTTTGTAATGGGAATGATGTTGGCCTTGGGCGTGGTGAAAGAGACCGGAGCCATCGACAGGTTGGCCGTATGGATCGATTCCGAATGCCATAACGTGTGGGTTCTTGGCGTCATCGCAGGGTTGATCAGCACTGTGCTTGACAACTTTGCAACGGCCATGAGCATGTTTTCGCTGCACACACTGAATGAGCCTGTGTTGCATGATGTTCTGAATGGCTATTCCGAACACTTTGTTCTGAACGGGGCGTATTGGAAAGTGATTGCCTATTGTGTCATGGCCGGAGGCAATGTGTTGACGGTAGGATCTATGGGCGGATTAGCTTTGATGAAGATGGAGCGGATGCATGTAGGCTGGTATTTTCGCAATGTGGGATGGAAAGCCCTTGTGGGCGGACTGCTCGGCTTGTTGATTTTATGGCTCTCCAATGCCGGCTTCCAGGTGTTAGGTAGCGGGCAGGCCATAGCTTCCTGATGAGAGTAAAAGAAAAACTTGTTGAAATAATAATATGAATTAAGGTATATAAGATCATGGGAAAGATTAAGACGATTGGTATAATGACCTCCGGCGGTGACGCACCGGGAATGAATGCTGCAATTCGTGCTGTGACACGGGCTGGAATTTACAATGGTTTTAATATCAAAGCTGTTTATCGTGGCTATGACGGACTGATTGCCGATGACATCAGACCGTTTACGACGGAGAATGTGAGTGGCATTATAGGGACCGGCGGCACGATACTCAAAACTGCGCGTTCCAAAGAATTTATGACCGATGAGGGCAAGCAGAAGGCATACGACAATTTGGTAAAAGAAGAAATTGATGCGCTGATAGTCATTGGAGGTAACGGGTCGCTCACCGGAGCAATGAACTTCGCACAAGAATTTGATTTCTGCTGCATCGGACTTCCCGGTACTATAGATAATGACCTCTACGGCACTGATAATACCATTGGATATGACACAACTATGAACACCATCGTGGATTGCGTGGATCGCATAAGAGACACAGCGCAAAGCCATGAGCGCATCTTCTTCGTCGAAGTGATGGGGCGTGATGCCGGTTTCCTCGCCCAGAATTCGGCAATAGCCAGTGGGGCTGAGGCGGCCATCATACCGGAAGACTCCACGGATGTCGACCAGTTGGCACAGTTCATGCAGCGTGGCATCCGTAAATCGAAGAAGAGTTGTATCGTGATTGTGTCTGAAAGTCCGAAGTGTGGTGCGTTGTATTATGCCGACCGTGTACGCAAGGAGTTTCCCGAATATGATGTGCGAGTATCTATCCTCGGCCATCTTCAGCGTGGCGGCCGTCCGACGGCCCGTGATCGTATCCTCGCCAGTCGAACGGGGGTAGGGGCCATTGAGGCCATTATCCAAGGACAACGCAACATCATGGTGGGCGTGCGCAATAACGAGGTCGTTTATGTGCCGCTTTCGGAAGCCATCAGAAGCGATAAGCCTTTCGACCGCAAGCTTATCAAGGTGCTTGATGAACTTAGCATCTGATGCGGAAGCTATGCCGGAAGCGAAGTTTAAAAGCTGTTAAATAAAGATATATTAGCATACTAAACTTTATTTTATTTTGTAGTTTCTGAAAATATTTTTTAAATTTGCGTTTACGAATTGTTGACTGGTAAATCGCAGCGGCATCAATAACGACAAACAAAAATCAAATAATTAAAAATACAGCCTATGTCACAAATTAACGGACGCATTTCACAGATTATCGGTCCTGTTGTTGACGTCTATTTCGATACCAAGGGCATGGATTCTGAGAAAGTGCTCCCAAAGATTTATGAAGCTCTTAAAGTAAAGCGCCCCGACGGTCGTGAACTCATCATTGAGGTGCAGCAGCATATCGGTGAAGACACTGTGCGTTGCGTGGCTATGGACAATACAGACGGCCTGCAGCGTGATTTGGAAGTCACACCTACGGGGAGTCCGATAAGGATGCCGGCTGGCGAACAGATTAAGGGGCGCATGATGAATGTCATCGGCCAACCTATCGACGGCATGAAACAGTTGGACATGGAGGGCGCATACCCCATTCACCGGGAAGCTCCGAAGTTTGATGAACTTTCCACTCATAAGGAGATGCTCGCTACGGGCATTAAGGTGATCGATTTGCTTGAACCCTACATGAAAGGTGGTAAGATTGGACTCTTTGGTGGTGCCGGTGTAGGCAAGACCGTGCTCATCATGGAGCTGATCAACAATATCGCAAAGGGACATAACGGTTATTCTGTGTTTGCCGGAGTAGGAGAGCGCACGCGTGAGGGAAATGACCTCATTCGCGATATGCTTGAGTCCGGTGTAATCAAATACGGTGAGAAGTTCAGAAAGGCGATGGATGAAGGAAAGTGGGATCTGTCACTTGTAGATCCGGAAGAACTTTCCAAGAGTCAGGCTACACTTGTCTATGGACAGATGAACGAACCGCCGGGCGCACGTGCTTCTGTTGCGCTTTCGGGACTTACCGTAGCTGAAGAATTTCGTGATCATGGAGGCAAAGACGGAGAGGCGGCTGATATCATGTTCTTTATCGACAATATCTTCCGTTTCACTCAGGCTGGTTCTGAGGTGTCAGCACTCTTGGGCCGTATGCCCTCTGCTGTGGGTTATCAACCTACATTGGCTTCTGAAATGGGTTCCATGCAGGAACGCATCACCTCTACCAAGAAAGGCTCCATCACTTCCGTACAAGCTGTGTATGTGCCGGCCGATGACTTGACCGATCCTGCCCCTGCAACGACTTTCACCCATTTGGATGCCACCACGGAACTTTCTCGTAAGATAGCGGAACTTGGCATCTATCCGGCTGTGGATCCTCTGGGTAGTACATCCCGAATACTTGATCCTCTGATTGTGGGTAAGGAACATTACGAATGTGCGCAACGGGTGAAGCAACTGTTGCAGCGTTACAATGAGTTGCAGGATATTATCGCAATCCTTGGTATGGACGAACTCTCTGATGAGGACAAGTTGACTGTTAACCGTGCCCGTCGGGTACAGCGTTTCCTGTCTCAGCCTTTTGCCGTTGCCGAGCAGTTTACAGGTTTGCACGGTGTGATGGTGCCTATCGAAGAGACGATTAAAGGATTCAATGCTATCCTTAATGGAGAGGTGGACGACCTGCCAGAACAGGCTTTCCTCAATGTAGGTACTATTGAAGATGCCAAGGAAAAGGCTAAGAAACTCCTTGCCGCCGTACAGGCGTAAAGTTGCAGTTCCTTTGGTCGTAATCCTAATGAAAAGTTCTTATGCTGAAACTTAAGATTATATCTCCGGAAAAGATCCTTTTCAATGGTGAAGTGGAAAGCGTGACGGTGCCGGGAACTCTTGGTGAGTTTGAGATACTGACAAGTCATGCCCCCATCATTTCATCGCTAGAGAAGGGCACTGTTACCTATTCCATCCCTCGTGAAGGAAAAGTCGAACTTGATATTTCCGGAGGATTTGTAGAGGTTCAGAAAGATGAGATAAGTTTATGCGTGGAGGTTTATAATGTTCTGTGAGAATGTTGGACATCACAATGACTGATATTGACAAACTTCGCTGGCGTTATGTAAAGCAAGGTCTTTTCTTGACGGTGAGCCTGGCACTATTGACATTGATCGTCATGCGAGTGTGGTTTTTGAATGAATTACTCACACCGCTTATCGTGTCTGTTGCCTTTTCACTTATGGTCGAGAATATAGAGGCTTTACTTTGGAGGCGTGTAGCCAAGAAATCACCGGATGGCTTACCGACATTCTTCATGGCGGTTTCTGGGTTTCGTATGCTTTTGGCGATAGCGGTATTGTTTGTCTATTACCTCTTCTCGGAAAGGGGAGAGATGTATGTCTTCTTTTTGGTGTTTATCGCATTTTACCTCATGTTACTGATTCATCACGCATTCTTCTTTGCCCTCAAGCGGAAAATATAACAAAGTGGGCTTTCACCGTATGTTAATAGAATAATAGATAATGAAACAGATAAAGTCGATACTTCTCCTGCTGATGGTTGCACTATTGCCTTTGCAGCTTTATGCAGACAATAAAGAGGAGGGCGAACTGAATATTCCCGAGATAGTGCTTGAGCATTTGTCCGATTCATACGAATGGCATATTGCATCTTACAAAGGTAGGCATCTCAGTCTTCCGTTGCCTATTATCGTGCGGAGTTCTGCTACTGGCGAGTGGCATTTCTGTACTGTTCATAGTTTGCCTCAGGGGTTTTATTTTGATGGTGCTCATCATGGTAAGATATATGAGAGAATGTCTGACGGAAGTTGTGTCCGCCCACTTGATTTAAGCATTACCAAAGCTGTAGCACAAATATGGATTGTCGTGCTTGTTCTTATCACAGTATTCCTTTCATGTGCCCGTTGGTATAAGCGGCGAGACGAGACAAGCGAGGCCCCAAGTGGATTTGTCGGTGCAATGGAAATGATTGTTATGACCATTCATGATGATGTCATCAAATCATCTGTGGGTGAAAGCCAATATCGGAAGTATGCTCCTTATCTGCTTACCGTGTTTTTCTTTATCCTCGCATGTAATCTGATCGGACTGATTCCCGTCTTTCCCGGAGGAGCTAATGTGACAGGTAATATCAATGTCACGTTGTTCTTGGCTCTTTGTACTATGATTGCCATCAATCTTTTCGGCAATAAGGAATATTGGAAGGATATATTCTGGCCGCATGTCCCGGTGTTCCTCAAGGTCCCCATACCACTAATGCCTGTCATAGAACTGTTTGGGGTATTCACAAAACCTTTTGCCTTGATGATTCGTCTTTTCGCCAATATGATGGCCGGTCATGCAGTTATATTGAGTTTCACATGCGTGATTTTTCTCGGTTGGTCAATTGGTGTAGGTTATGGTATCGGACTTAATGCTTTCAGCATCATCATGCTGCTTTTCATGAATTGCCTCGAACTCCTAGTTGCTTTCGTACAAGCTTATGTGTTCACGCTTCTTAGTGCAGTGTTCATCGGACTTGCTCATAAAGAGGAGGGAGCAGAATAGTTGGGTGAGTAAAAAGATGTTAGATGAGTCTGATTTATGATTTCAAAAAACAAGAATTTAAACAAATAAAATCAATAACAAATAAAATTTAGATTATGATGATTTCAACATTATTGGCTGCTGAAGGTCTGGCACAGCTGGGCTGCGGTCTCGGTGCAGGTATTGCAACTATCGGTGCAGGTTTGGGTATTGGTAAGATTGGCGGACAGGCCATGGATGCTATTGCACGCCAACCGGAAGCGTCCGGTAAGATTATGACCAACATGATCCTGACTTCTGCTTTTGTTGAAGGTTGTGCGCTTTTCGCCATAGCCGCTTGTGCATTTATCATTTAATAGGGAAGTAGCTAATGGAGAATTTGCCATCAATATTGACGCCTGACCTTGGCCTCTTGTTTTGGATGCTTTTGGCGTTTTTGGTGGTCTTTGGTGTACTTGCAAAATTTGGTTTTCCCGCCATCATCAATATGGTGGAGGAGCGCAAGAAGTATATTGACGAAAGTCTGCGCAAGGCACATGAGGCCTCAGAGCGTCTTGAGAATATCAAGCAGGAAGGTGAATCCATGTTGAAGGAGGCACGTGAGAAGCAGGCTCAAATAATGAAGGAGGCTGCCGGCACCCGCGACGCCATCGTTGAGAATGCGCAGGAAAAGGCACGCGAAGAGAGTGCCCGGCTTCTCTCTGATGCCAAGCGGCAGATCGAGAGCGAGAAGCAGAACGCCATTCGTGATATCCGTATGCAGGTGGCAGAGCTGAGTGTCCAGATAGCTGAAAAGATTCTTCGTGAGAAGTTGTCCTCCGATGACAAGCAAATGGATATGGTTGACCGGCTGCTGGATGAGGTTTCTGTAAAAAAGAATAAAGATTAACTTGTAAGCTATGGATTTAGGTGTAATATCAGTTCGATATGCCCGTGCCCTGCTTAAAAGTGCTATTGCTGAAAAGCAGGAATATGAGCTCTATCAAAGTATGCAGTCTTTGGCGGAGAGCTATGTCAATGTGCCTGAACTGAGATTTACGATAGACAATCCCATGCTATCTAAAGAAGCGAAGCAGACTGTGCTTGAAACAGCCTGCGGAAACAACGTGAATCAACTTACAAAGAGATTCATCGCGCTTGTTTTGAAAGAGGGAAGGGAGAAAGCCTTGCAATTCATGGCTGCATCGTATATTACTCTTTATAGGAAACATAACAATATCACCAGCAGTAGACTTGTCACCGCCTCTACAGTTGATACTGCAACAGAGCAGAAAGTGATACGATTGGTGGAGGACAACACGCAGGGGACTGTAGAGTTTCATGCGGAAGTGGATCCTGAGATCATTGGTGGGTTCATCTTGGAATACGATACATACCGCATGGATGCCAGTGTGAAGTCTAAACTTCGTCGTATCCTCACAGAACTTAAAAAATAAATAAAATGTCAGATAAAATAAAACCAAGCGAAGTGTCTGAGGTGTTGCTCCAGCAACTCCGACAAATCAATGGTGACGATCAGTTTGATGAAGTCGGTACAGTGCTTACCGTCAGTGATGGTGTAGCGCGTATTTATGGTCTTCGCAATGCAGAAGCCAATGAACTTCTTGAGTTTGAAAACGGCACCATGGCTATTGTGATGAACTTGGAGGAAGACAATGTCGGTTGCATTCTCCTCGGGCCTACAGCCGGAATCAAAGAGGGACAATCCGTAAAGCGCACCCATCGCATTGCTTCCATTCAGGTCAATGACAATTTCCTTGGCCGCGTGGTAAATCCATTGGGACAGGCTATTGACGGACTAGGCGATATTGATCTTACCGGCGCGTTTGAGATGCCTCTCGATCGTAAAGCTCCCGGCGTAATTTATCGTCAGCCGGTGAAGGAGCCACTCCAAACGGGATTGAAGGCTGTCGACTCGATGATACCTATCGGTCGTGGCCAGCGTGAGCTTATCATTGGTGACCGCCAGACAGGCAAGACGGCTATTGCGGTTGATGCCATTATCAATCAGAAGAGTTTCTATGAGGCCGGCAATCCGGTATATTGCATCTATGTGGCTATCGGCCAGAAGGCTTCGACTGTAGCCACACTCGTGCAGACATTGAAGGAGCATGGAGCGCTTCCTTATACTATCATCGTAAGTGCTACGGCTGCAGACCCTGCTGCCATGCAATATTACGCGCCATTTGCCGGTGCAGCCATAGGAGAGTATTTCCGAGATCGCGGTCTGTCGGCTCTTGTTGTTTATGATGACTTGAGCAAGCAGGCTGTGGCTTATCGTGAAGTGTCCTTGATTCTCCGTCGTCCTTCCGGTCGTGAGGCCTATCCCGGTGATGTGTTCTATCTTCATTCCCGCTTGTTGGAACGAGCTGCCCGCATCAACGACCAGCAGGAAGTGGCAGAGCAGATGAACGATTTGCCCGAGTGCATGAAAGGTCATGTGCGTGGTGGTGGCTCTCTTACGGCGCTTCCAATCATTGAGACACAGGCCGGTGATGTTTCTGCGTATATTCCCACGAATGTCATTTCCATTACCGACGGGCAGATTTATTTGGAAACCAATCTTTTCAACCAAGGTTTCCGTCCTGCCATCAATGTCGGCATCTCTGTATCCCGTGTGGGTGGTTCCGCACAAATCAAGAGCATGAAGAAGGTTGCAGGCACATTGAAGATCGACCAAGCTCAATATCGTGAACTTGAGGCGTTCTCCAAGTTTTCAAGTGATATGGATGCCGTGACGGCCATGACCCTTGATCGTGGCCGCAAGAACAATCAATTGCTTATTCAACCTCAATATTCACCGATGCCCGTAGGGGAGCAGATTGCGATTCTCTATTGTGGCGTGCATGGGTTGATGCACGATGTTCCCGTGGATAAAGTGCGAGAATGTCAGTCGCAGTTCTTGGACACCATGCGTTCCACCCATCAAAATGCACTTGATGTTTTAGGAGGCGGAGGGCTGACTGATGAGGTCATCAAGGTCATCGAAGATACAATGGCCAACGTTGTCGGACAGTTTAAATCATGATTGTCTCCCGGTTTGCTAATCATAAATAAATATTATGCCATCATTAAAAGAGATTAAGACGCGTATCTCCAGTGTCAACAGCACTCGTAAGATTACGAGTGCCATGAAGATGGTTGCTTCGAGTAAGCTTCATCATGCACAAGTTGCCATTCAGAATATGTTGCCATACGAAACTTTGTTGGAGCATATCCTGAAGAGTTTTCTTGTGTCGACACCTGATGCACAGAGTCCGTTGGAGATGTCTCATCCTGAGATCAAACGTGTTGCATTGGTCGTTTTTAGTTCCAACAGCTCGCTCTGTGGCGGATTTAATGCCAATATTCTGAAGATGATGCAGCAGGCTATTGATGATTACAAGGCTCAAGGCGTTGGAGAAATTGTGGTATATCCTATTGGTCGCAAGGTGGCTGAGAAGGTCCAGAAACTCGGCTTGAAATCGGGAGGCGACTTTGTGGAACTGGCCGATAAGCCCAATTCTGCCCAATGTGCTGCCATAGCAAGGGAACTTGAAGAAAAGTTTCTTTCTGGTGAACTTGACAAAGTAGACTTGATTTACCACCATTTCAAGAGTGCCGGAACTCAAATATTGACCAGTAAGACTTTTCTTCCGATCGATCTTTCAACAGAAACTCTTGGGGCGGAAAATGACAGGGATCTGACTTCCAATGTCACTACAGCCAAGGCTCAGGAATATCTTCGCAAGAAACAAGCACGACAGGGAAAAGGGGTTAAAGAGGCGGTTCCGCTTAATGACAACTTTATTGTTGAGCCAGATATGGAGACCGTACTGCAATCGCTTATCCCCAAGCTGTTGCACCACATGGTCTACACGGCATTGCTTGATAGTCAGGCAAGCGAACATGCGGCACGTATGGTGGCTATGCAAACAGCTACCGACAATGCGAACGAATTGTTGCGCGACTTGAACTTGCAGTATAACAAGAGTCGCCAGCAGGCCATTACAAACGAATTGCTTGATATTGTCGGTGGCTCTGTCAACAACTGACCAATACCTTTTCCTGTCAGAGAAATTTAAGTACACAAATAAAAAATCCCGATAGGCAAAACCTATCGGGATTTTTGTATATTGTGGTTAGTTTCATTATTCCGTTTGCCAAATCAATAGTTATCGTCATCGGCCACATCTTCTGCCTCAAGGCTGAGGTCTTCGGGATTGGTGTCAAAGGTGGTTCTGTAGCTTTCCTCCGTGAGTTTGTCTTCGTCGAAAGCATCATCCTCTTCGTCCACATCATTGTAGTGATCTTCTATCTCGGGAACATCTTCATCGTCATCCTCTTGCTCTGCCAACTCGTCAAGCTGATCAAGTTCATCCTCGTCATCAAACTTGATCTTTGTCTTCTCTACTTCAGGCTTTTCTTTGGCAAAGATGGCTTCAACCCATGTGCCTTTAGGCACTTCCAACACCTCGAATCCATCATCCACCTTTTTCTGGTAGAGTCCTCCGGCCTTATGGAGTCTGTCTTTCGGAAGCGTTGTGGTGCTGATGTCAAAGCCACTCGTAATAATGTCTTGTAAACTTTGGCTTAGGCTGTCCCAGCCTCCACCGAAGTTGCGTTCGAGCACTTCGATGAGTTTGCGTGCGGATATGTGGTGGATGTTCTCGTAGGTGAGGTCGGTTACCCGCATGATGGGACGTTTCTTAATCGCCCATTTATCTTTGTTGGCATCATCGATCTTAAAAGAACCAATTTTAAAACCGCGTTCTTCATATTTTTTAATGACCTCAGGCTTATCGATTTTTACGATTTCCAAATCAAAAGCACTCTTAATAACGTCCATGTAATGACGTTGGTTATCTTTCAAATCTGCGTCTTTCTCTGCCGCTTCCCACATTCGGAAGATGTCGTTTTCCTGAACATCCCAAATATTGCTCTTATTCAATGTCTTAAGAGTTAATGATTTTTCTTTCTTCATATATAGCTTGTATGTTATTTCCTCGTTGTTGCAAAAGTAAATAACAAATTCTAAATTCGCAAACTTTTGCATGAAAAAATTCATCGGAAACTCCTTTTTTTATATCTTTGCACGCATGGAAAAGTTATTTGAGAAATTGCTCTTTATCGTGCTGTTTTTTAGCTTCTCTTCTTTAAAAGGACAGGTGGACGGTTCCGATGCACATGTGCATCTTCGCGATTCATTGGCCAAGGCAACAGAGATGTTGGCTTACAATCCGGACAGCATAGACTTGCGGTTGAAGAAAGTGGCATGGAATATCGAACTCGAACAATGGGATTATGCCAAAGACGATTTGGACAAGGTGCTTTTCCTGAATCCGACAAATGTTGCGGGCCTCTTTTATCGTGCTTTTGTCAATGAGAAGCTGCATCGTTTTAAGTTTGCCCGACTTGATTATACCAATTTGCTAACCCTCGTTCCCGGTAACTTGGAAGCCCAATTAGGTTTGGCCCTGCTCAATCAGAAAGACGGGCGTCTCACGGAAGCCTATGATGGAATAAACTCATTGGTGGAGCAGTTTCCCGATAGTGCCATTGTCTATGCTGCCCGTGCAGGTATAGAGAAAGAGCGGAATATGCCGGAGTTGGCAGAATATGATTTCTCCAAGGCATTGGAACTTGACGCGGATAATGTCGACTATCTGCTTAACCATTGTGACTTGTTGATTTTGCTTGGCAGAAAAGAGTCGGCTCTTTCAGATATCAACAGACTGGTTGCACTTGGCGTCTCGCGCTCGTCGCTACGTAGTTTGTTGGACAGAATTAAGTCGCTTAAATGACAGAGCATTTATTTACCGGTAGTGTTGGGATAGCTCTAAGCACGTAGTGAATCTGTCGGCATAATGTTGCCGAACGGCTGTGTGCCCATTGTGAATGGTGTCTTTAGGCTTATGAGAAATGGCATCAAGCCTATTTGGTAGTAGTGCATAGCCCTTGCACGCCCCGTGCGGAGGCCTTGCACCATCCGTTCGACAATCATGCGCGGCGCGTGCAAAAGCTCCGCACTATTCCGATGATGTGCATTCGGCGATGTTATTATTATGGCATGAGTTGTCGGACAAAGCCTCGATGTTTCGCCAAGTTTTTCCGAAGGTGGGATCTGTTTGTTTCGAAGAGGCTGGAGTCTGCCTCTCGGATCCCTTTTCCCATTTCCGGTTGCAAGGTTTGAGAGAGAAAGGTTTTTGCATTGACCATCTACCTTCTTTATGGTATTTTTGTCCTCTTTGATGATTTTTATAGGATTCCAATTCTTGTTTTATGATGTTATTAACTATTTTTGCACCTCATAACGCGTGTGCATTGGCATTTTGCGATTAGTGATAATTAAAGTTTTCATCAATTGACCGCCCTGAATAGAATGGGCGAAATTAAATTTAGCATCAAAATATGAAAGATCAGATCATTACCTTGCTGTCATTTGCAGCAAACTTAAAGGGCTTGGGACTCAAGCTCATCCGTATTGCCATCCTTGTTGTGTTTGTATGGATTGGCGGTCTTAAATTCACTCATTATGAGGCCGACGGTATTGTGCCTTTTGTGGCTAACAGTCCTTTCATGAGTTTCTTCTATGCCAAAGAGGCTCCGGAATATAAAGACTACAAGAACAAAGAGGGCGAATTGGTGCCCAAAAACAGGGCGTGGCACGAGACCAACCGCACCTATGTATTCTCGCATGGCCTTGGCATTCTCATCATGAGTATTGGAATCTTGGTGTTCTTGGGCATCTTTACTCCCAAAATCGGTATATTTGGAGACCTTTTGGCGATAATCATGACCATTGGCACTCTGTCGTTTCTTGTCACAACGCCCGAATGCTGGGTACCGGATCTAGGAAGTGGCGAACATGGATTTCCACTATTGTCCGGAGCCGGACGGCTGGTCATCAAGGATACGGTCATCTTGGCCGGGGCCGTGACATTGTTGTCCGATTCCGCCCGGCGGCTGCTGGAGCAGTTGAAAACGCGTAATTAGATTTGGGCAAGCAAAAGAAAAAGGACCAAACGGGATTGGAAAATCCTCCCGTTTGGTCCTTTTGTTTTAAGGTAAAGATGGCATTATGAGTTCTCCAGCCAGTCATCCAATATCATCCTTGCGATGCTCAGTTTCTCGGGAATAGTAGGCAAATGGTCTTTGGTGAACCATGCGCCTTTGTTCAGTTCCTCCCTCTGCAAGCGCACTTCGCCACTTTCGTAGTCGGCATTGAAGCCCACCATGAGCCCGCAAGGATAGGGCCATGGCTGCGAACCAAAATATCTGATGTTCTTGATTGTAAGGCCCGTTTCCTCCATCACCTCTCGCCTCACCGCTTCCTCAAGGTTTTCTCCGGTCTCTACAAATCCCGCTACGAGTCCATAAAAGTCTCCTTTGAAGTTGCGGGCATGAACCAATAGCACCTCTTCACCTCTATGAATGAGCACAATGATTGCGGTAGCCAGTTGTGGCCACACCTCTTTTCCGCAGTTGGTGCATCGTTTGGAGATGTCTGTCTTCATCTCCATTGGTGCCCCGCACACCCCACAATATTGCGTGTTTCGGTCCCAATAAAGGAGCTCGTGGCATTTCCCGGCCTTGAGATACAGGGCTTCCGAAAGCCGGTAGAAGGATGCTCTTAACCCGCACATTTGATATCGGGTGTCATTTGTGACGGGAGTGTCTATATAGAGTGTGCTGACCGGTGTCCCGTCATCCAATGGCGCGACAGACATAACATGGATGGAACTTTCTAATTCTACAGGTGCTTCTTCCGAATAGGGTATGGAGTAGGTATCGTCCGGTAGTCTCTCTAGCAGTAAGTCCATGCCGCAGAATACAAACCAAAGTCTTTTCATTTTTCAGTCCCTACCGTTATTGTTGTTTGGAGTGGGGGAAAAGCAGTTTGCGGTCGCGCTCGATGGCCTGTTTGGTCCATGCTTCAGGAACGAACCGCCAGTTGTTGTGTGCCTGCGGGTTCATGACCTTTGCTTTTTCTATTTCCTTTGTCAGATAGTAGCGTTGATCCCTTTCGCTTTCAAAGACAATGCGTTTGGGCAACTCCTCCTTTGCAATTCCGGCCCCCTTGGTCAAAAGTTCTCCTCCACCGTTTCCCCGATAGCTGTTCATGGCCACCCGATAGGTCTTTTGAAGATCAAACGGTTCGCCGTTGCTCATCCTGAGGATATGCACTTTCTGTCCGTCGGGTTTGGTGACATCCACTTCATAGTCAATGCCCGCTGCGCTGTCGAAATTGAAAGCAAGGTTCTTGAATCCGAACCGCTGTTTGTCTTTGCGTGCTTCTTCGTTGAGGAGCATGATGTGGTCGTCCGGTGACTTCATGGTGTTTACCCATAGGTCATAGCTCATTTCCAGATGCTTGCGGATTTCATCTCCCGTCATTTTCAGCACGTATATCTGGTTTTCGTATTTGTAGAGATTGAACATGTCGCTTATATGTACGTCACCTGCCGGAATCGCTGTGTCAAAACTCAAGGGGGCGTTGAAGGAAACGTCTGCCCCTGTGATACTTAGTTGCAGGTCGTGTATGAAGTCGGTGAAGGCGGCACTGCCAAAATAGCAGTCACGCGTATATATCGCATTTTGGAACCGTCCTATTTTGCGATCGACAAACCTTCTGACCTCTTTCACCTCCTTGTCGAAGTGCTTCACAAAGGCCTTATCCACCTTCTCACCTCTGATGTCCACCAGCTTTCCATTGACCTTGGTGTGTGTGCCTTTGCTGTCCCGGCTAATAGTTATTTGTGTATCACTTACAAACAGCGCGTTGCATGAGGGATCCAAGCACACAACATCTTTCCCGGCCACGTTGCGTATCACGTCGCTGTGCAATGTGTGGTCGTGCCCATACAGCACTAAATCAAAGCCTGGAACTTCCCGTGCCACCTTGATAGACGCATCTTCATCGTATTGTTCTGTGTGTATTCCCCCATCTTTACCGCTGTGGAACAGCCCTATGACAATATCCGGTTTTTCGTCTCGTTGGATGATGGCCATCCATTTTTTTGCACAAGAGACCATTTCCTCAAATCTGAGTCCGCTCCACAGGCTCTCGTTCAGCCAGTTAGGTATGGCAGGGGTCAGCATGCCGAGTACGGCTATTTTGACACCTGCACGGTTGAATATGGCGTATGGTTTAAGGTAAGGAGTGTTGGTGTGTGTGTTTGTCATGTTTGCCCCCAGCATCGGACATTTCGTTTCCTTTATCCACTTGTCATAGACGGCATGCCCGGTTTCCACGTCATGGTTTCCGATGGTCTGGGCATCATATTTCATATAGTTGATGACACTTGCGGCGATGTTGGGTTGCTGTGGATTCACGAAGTTGCTGTAATAGCAGGTCGGTTGTCCTTGCAGGATATCGCCGTTGTCCAATAGCAGTAAACGGTCGCCATAGATATTCCTCAAAGAGTCTACATAGGTTATAACTCGGGCCATTGTACCTTCTTTCGGCTTCCGTTCAATGAAGTCGTAAGGAAAAAAACAACCGTGAACATCGCTCGTCTGTATGATTCTCAGTTCAATGTTTTGTTGTGTAGTTGCCATAGATTGAAAAGGAAGTGCTGCCATGAGCACCAACATGATTTTCTTCATAAGTTGATATTTTATATCCGCAAAGTTACTATTTTTTACGGATATCGGCACACTTTTTGTTGTCTTTTTTAATGCAAACAGTTGTAATGCAAAAAGGTAAAATTCTTAAAAAGGTGTTGTTATGGCATTTATTGACTATTATAAAATTTTAGGCGTTAGCAAAGATATTCCGCAAAAGGACATACGGTCAGCTTATCGTAAGCGGGCCAAGCAGTTTCATCCCGATTTGCATCCCAATGATCCGAAGGCAAAGGCCAAGTTTCAGGCCCTGAATGAGGCTTACGATGTGCTTTCCGATCCTGAAAAGCGTGCGCAGTATGACAAATATGGCGAACAATGGCGCAATGCCGAAGCCTTTGGACAGAGTGGGGCTCACGGTGGTTCTGGTGGAGGAAATCCTTTTGAAGGATTCGATTTCAGCACTTTTAGCAGTGGTGGCGGTGGTTTCTCCAGTTTCTTCCAAGATCTTTTCGGAGGTGGATCCGGTGGCTTCAGCAGGTTCGGTGCAAGAGGACAGGGAACAGCCGGCTTTGGTGGAGGCGAGGATTCATGCGATACAGAGGCTTCGGTGAATATTGATATGTACACGGCTTTGCTTGGTGGAGAGGTCGTAATCCAGCTCTCTACCGGAACAAAATTGAAACTGAAGGTGAAACCTTACACACAAAATGGAACGAAAGTTCGTTTGCGGGGCAAAGGTAGGCCTCGTGTGGGTGGAGGAAGCGGTGACCTGATACTTACATACCACGTCAATCTGCCCACTCATTTGTCCGAGCGGCAACAAGAACTCTTACGCCAAATGCAAAACGCTTAAAGTCGTGAGCCGGCCGACCTGCGTTTCGTGTGAGATGTCCTTTTTGCTTATGGGCTTATTTTGAATGAAGCGAGAAAATATCGTATGCAAAATTTGGCAGAATAAAATAAAAGTTTTATCTTTGCAATCGCAAAAGCACGACAGGGTGTCTTAACCGAGCGGTTAGGTAACGGTCTGCAAAACCGTGTAGAGCGGTTCGACTCCGCTAGACACCTCTAAAAAGAGTGGTTCGTCATTATGACGGGCCACTCTTTTGGGATTCCTCAAATCGGAATTTAACTGAGCCAGAGTATGTTAAAAACACAACAATGTTATAACTGAGCCAAGACATGGTCACACACATTCACTTAATCTACACCAAACACTCATCTTGTCTATAAGAAAAGGCAGCAAATATTTGCTGCCTTTTCTTTATAGTGATTAAGATTTTTACACCTTATGAATACCAAATGGACGAAATCAGTTGAATCCTGTCACGATCTGATTCTTCATTGTACACATTTTCGTATTCGAGGTTCTGAGCCTCAAACTCGAATTCATTTCTCTGTTTCATAGTCCGTCCTCCATTGATTAAGTATATAGTTGATAGCCCTGTACCGCAAAAATAAACAAAAAGCACGAATCTTGTTGTCATGAATTGCGAAAATGTCACGGATTTAACATTATTTACTTATAATGTTGTCACTGGTAAATGAGGAAAGTGAGATGGAGTGATATTGGACAGAAGGTGCAGAGTTGCTTGATTTTTTCTATACTTCAGCAGAGTTTTTACAAATATTATTCGTAATATTGCATTCGTTGGCCGTTCGTGTTCTGCTACCATCGGTGTTTCTGATGAGAATATGGATATGGCAGAATAGTGAAAATAGAAAGTTGAAATATGTATGAAGAAAATTGTATGGAGCATTGTGGTGGCTTTGTTGACGGTGAGGGCTGGGGCCTTTGAATTGAAAAGTGGACAGACGGTGACCGTAAGTTGCGATACAGGGCGGACAGAGCCGGTGGTGAAATCGGCACTGCGAATGCTGGCCGGCGACATGGCAAAGGTGTTATCGGTGAAGGTCTGTATCGGGAAAGAGGGAAGCATCATTGTCCGCCAGGATGGGCGGGCGCTGAACAACCGTAAGGAGGCATTTCGGTTGCAGGTTTCGGGCGACACCCTTCGTATCACGGGCAGCGATGCCCACGGGGTGGCATACGGCTTGTTGGAGGTCTCCCGGCTGTTGGGCGTCTCTCCGTGGGAATGGTGGGCCGATGCCACTCCGGCAAAATTGTCGGCCTTTAAACTCCCAGATGGATATGCCAATGAACAGGCTCCGGATGTGGAGTTTCGCGGAATCTTCATCAATGACGAAGACTGGGGGCTGATGCCGTGGGCGAGTCAGACTTACGAACCGGGGGTGAAGGGGCGCATAGGCCCGAAGACCAATGCCCGGATATTTGAATTGTTGCTACGTCTGCGGGCCAACACCTACTGGCCTGCCATGCACGAGTGCACGCAACCGTTTTTCCTGACGGAAGGCAACCGCGAAGTGGCCAAGGAATACGGCATTTACATCGGTGGTTCCCATTGCGAACCGATGGCTTCGAGTACGGCCGGTGAATGGCCGCGACGCGGTGTGGGCGAATACAACTATGTGACCAACCGTGATAACGTATGCCACTTTTGGGAAAGCAGGGTGAGGGAGGTGGCCGGACAGCCGATGCTCTATACCATCGGTATGCGAGGCCTGCACGATGGAGCCATGAACGGGGCCAAGACAATCGGTGAACAGAAAACGGTCTTAGAACGGGTGTTCGATGACCAACGGCCGCTGTTGGGCCGGTATGTGGATAAAGATGTGACGAAAGTCCCACAAGTCTTCATCCCCTATAAAGAGGTGCTTGATGTGTATAATGCCGGTTTGCAGGTGCCCGAAGATGTGTGCCTGATGTGGTGCGACGACAACTATGGCTACATCCGCCACTTCCCGACCGAGACCGAACAGCGGCGCAAGGGCGGCAACGGTATCTACTATCACGTGAGCTATTGGGGCCGTCCCCACGACTACCTGTGGCTGGGCACATTCTCGCCCGCCTTGCTCTACCAACAGATGACGACGGCTTGCGACGGCGGCATCAGGAAGATATGGATATTGAACGTGGGCGACATCAAGCCTTGCGAGTATCAGACAGAACTCTTTATGGACATGGCATGGAGTATGGAGGCTGTCCGCCGGCAGGGCCCCGGTGCCCATCTCGGCAGTTTTCTGCGGCGGGAGTTCGGTGAAAAGGCCGGTACGCGGCTCCTGCCGGTGATGTGGGAGTACTACCGGTTGGCATATATCCGCAAGCCGGAGTTTATGGGAGGTACACGCACAGAGGAGCCTGACCGCACCTATTGGAACACTGTGCGTGATCTGCCGTGGAGCAACGACTATATCACTCGCCGGCTGTCCGACTATCAAGCCATAGAGGATGCCGCGGAAGCATTGGCAGGAGAAATCAGGGAAGACGCATGGGACGAATATTTCCAGTTGGTGAAATATCCTGTGCTGGCGGCTGCTGAGATGAACAAAAAGATGCTCTATGCCCAGCAGGCACGGCACGGGTTGTGCGGATGGGAGAAAAGCGATGCTGCCCACGACAGCATCGTCCGACTGACGCAAACCTACAATGCACAGCATGGAGGGAAATGGCAGCGCATGATGGACAGCCAACCGCGGCACTTGCCGGTGTTCAATCCGGTGGCCCACACCCGTACCGAGGCTCCGATGCCGCAGGAGTACGCTTATCTCTATCGGTGGAACGGCAGCGAATGCGCAGGAGGCGATTTCACCCTATGCGAGGGATTGGGCTATGAAGGGAAAGCCGTGCAGGTAGGGAAGGGGAAGTCCATCTTGTTCTCTTTCCACGCGACAGGCATCGATTCGGTATCGGTCGAAGTCAGTCTGTTGCCCGTCCACCCGTTAACAGGAAAGTCCATCCGTTTTCGCCTCTCGTTGGATGGCACGGAATCGCCCGTCACCGACTATGCGACGCAGGGTCGCAGCGAGGAGTGGAAGACGAATGTGCTGTGCAACCGGGCTATCCGCCGCTTCATTCTGCCACTCAAACGACAGGCTGCGCACCAACTGATACTTACCGCACTTGACGATGGAGTGGTTATCGATGAGGTGATGTTAGGTGACAGGTGATGGTTGTTAGATGTTAGGTGATAATGATATGACTTCTTGCTGTATAGGGAGATATGAGTCTTGGTTGATTTGATGGGTAGAACATAATAGCAACCGGGGCAGCACTTCATGGGAAGTGCTGCCCCGGTTGTGTGATAAGTGGTGTGATAACAATGGTTAATCGGCCATCAGCTTACGGTAGCGGCCTTTCTTGATTTCGTCTCCGAGACCCAACCGGTGGGCCTTGTTGATTTCGTAGTCGGAGTAGCCACCCTCAAAAAAGAATACCTCACCGTTGCCCTCGAAGGCCAAGATGTGGGTGCAGATGCGGTCGAGGAACCAGCGGTCGTGGCTGATGACTACGGCACAGCCGGCAAACGACTCCAGACCTTCTTCCAAAGCACGCAGCGTGTTCACATCGATGTCGTTGGTGGGCTCGTCGAGCAATAATACATTACCCTCCTGCTTCAAGGATAGGGCCAACTGCAGCCGGTTGCGCTCACCACCCGAAAGCACCCCACAGAGTTTGCTCTGGTCAGTGCCCGAAAAGTTGAAGCGCGAAAGATAAGCCCTTGCGTTGATGTCGCGCCCGCCCATGCGCATCAGTTCGTTGCCCTCCGACACCACATTGTAGACGCTCTTTTGGGCATCAATGCTCGCATGTTGCTGATCCATGTAGGCCACTTTTACAGTTTCACCCAGTTCAAACGAACCGCTGTCGGGCTGCTCCAATCCCATGATGAGTCGGAAGAGAGTGGTCTTGCCAGCCCCGTTGGGGCCTATTACGCCCACAATGCCATTGGGTGGTAAGGCAAAGTTGAGGTCATTGAAGAGTATCTTGTCGCCGTATGCTTTTTTCACATGAGTAGCTTCAATCACCTTGTTGCCCAACCGCGGGCCGTTGGGAATGAAAATTTCCAATTTCTCCTCGCGTGCCTTTTGCTCCTCTCCAAGCATCTGCTCGTAGGAGTTGAGGCGCGCCTTGCCCTTGGCCTGTCGCGCCTTCGGAGCCATGCGTACCCAGTCGAGCTCTCGCTCCAGCGTCTTGCGTCGCTTCGAGGCCGTCTTTTCCTCCTGCTCCATACGTTTAGTCTTCTGCTCCAGCCACGATGAGTAGTTGCCTTTCCAAGGGATGCCTTCGCCGCGATCCAGTTCAAGAATCCACTCGCTCACATCGTCGAGGAAGTAGCGGTCGTGGGTCACGGCAATCACCGTGCCCTCATACTGCTGCAAGTGCTGTTCGAGCCAGTCTATACTCTCGGCATCGAGATGGTTGGTAGGCTCGTCGAGCAACAGTACATCGGGCTTCTGCAACAGCAGTCTGCACAGTGCCACCCGACGCCGCTCACCCCCTGAGAGATGCGTCACCGACCGGTCTCCCTCCGGACATCGCAGAGCCGCCATGGCCCTTTCGAGCTTCGAGTCCATGTTCCATGCATCGGTAGCATCGATGATGTTTTGCACTTCGGCTTGCCGCTGCATCAGTTTATCCATTTTGTCGGCATCGCTGTAATATTCTTCCAGTCCGAATTTCACGTTGATTTCATCATATTCATGCAATGCGTCGTAGACATGTTTCACCCCTTCCTGCACGTTTTCTTTCACAGTCTTTGTCTCGTCGAGTGGCGGGTCTTGCGGCAGATAGCCCACGCTGTAGCCCGGACTCCACACCACATCACCGCGTGTGGGCTGTTCCAGTCCGGCGATGATCTTCATCAGCGTAGACTTTCCGCTTCCATTCAGACCTATGATACCGATCTTGGCACCATAGAAGAAAGAGAGATAAATGTCCTTGAGTATTTGTTTTTGGTTTTGTGGGATGATTTTCGACACGCCCACCATCGAGAAAATAACTTTCTTGTCGTCAACTGTTGCCATTGGTTTGAATAATGGTTTAGGGTTAAAAAAATCAACGAACCGGCATACCGGCATACTGCCGCCGACCCATTTCAAGCGCAAAGATACGACATTTTCTTGAGAAAACAAAAAAGTTTTCTTTGCCTATCGGATGCTTGTCGGAAACCGACATAAATCATAGGCGATACTATCTGTTCAGAGTGTCGCTCCTTCATCTCCCGCAGCCCCCTTTTTTGTTCAGAAAGTATATTATAGTCAGAAGCATTAAAAGTTTCAAAGGATCCCCGATAATACTATTTGAACTCTATTGTTTGGAGAAACATTTGTAGTATCAGCACATCGCCATTCGGCCAAAACGAGAAAGCAAAAGATGCACTTTGAAAGCCCACTTAGGCCGAATGACATCTCATTTCAGAGTGAGAAAGCCTAATATGCCCCATGGAGGGTGTTGGCAACGTTACTGGTAGCGTAGAAACACATGATGGAAGAAAATCGTTGAGTGTGGTAATATTTCATTTTCTAAATGTCCTAAGAACCTTCTTTTTGTCCCTTTAAGGAGCTGTTTTAGGGGTGTTAGAACATTTTTTAGGATAATTATGCACGCAAGTAAAAACTTTTTGCTATATTTGCATCTGTCAATCAACATAAAAGCCGTATGAAAAACTTGAAACTCGAGATAGAATACCGATTTTGCCAACTCGACGAGTTGGACGGTCAGGAACAGGAACTGGTACAGAAAGCTATTTCCGCTACAGCCAACAGTTATGCCAATTACAGCCACTTCCACGTGGGAGCGGCACTGCTTCTTGATAATGGAAAGATGATGATAGGTGCTAATCAGGAGAATGCGGCCTTCCCATCAAGTCTCTGTGCAGAGCGTTCGGCCATCTTTGCCGCTCAGTCGCAATGCCCCGAACAAGCCATAACAGCCATTGCCATAGCGGCCAAGAACAACAAAGGTCTGCTTGAAGACCCCATCACGCCTTGTGGAGCTTGCCGACAGGTAATGCTTGAGGTGGAAGACAGATATAAACACCCCGTCAGAGTCTTCCTTTATGGCACACGGGGTATCTATTGTTTCGATTCGGTGAAAGACTTGATGCCATTCAGTTTTGTTGATGCCAACATGCGCTGAACGGCCTCATACAGCATCTTGCGGCTACCGGTATGTGCCGAAGTAGTGGAAGATGCCACGATTTTTGTCGCTATAGTGTCGGCAATTTCGGCCGATAGAGAAGGAATTGTCGGTTGTGGAATGTGCTTTTCACAACCGGCAATCATATTGTTTATTTGTACCAACCGGGCCTGTTCTTCCGGTCGATAGTAGGTATAATAATGGGCAGCCTGCTTATAATTGTCGCAGGCTTTTTGCCAATCCTCGGCAAACATGTGGCAAAAGCCCAGCCGATAGAAAGCATCCGCTTTCTCATTTTCATAGCACAAGTTAAGCATTTTCTCATAGAGCGGTATGGCTTCATCGTATCGCCCGAGCAAGAAGTGGCTTTCGGCATTGCTCCAATAGTAAAACGAACGCTCATGAGGGGAGAAAGCCGAAAGCTGCGGAATGGCTTTGTCGAGGTATTGGATGGCTTCGGCATAGTTCCATTCATAATAGTGACATACACCAAGATAGGCCAAATAACGTGGATTGAGCGTGTATTGCTTGTTCAAGCGATCCAAGATGAGCAATGCCTCATGGTATTTAGCCGAAGAAAAATACTCGATAGCACGCCCTAACTGTTCGGCATCCTGTGAGCGTTGGGCGAACAACCTGCAGACCGGAAACAACGCCATGAGCAGGAAAAGAAATGAAAGCAGACGCTTACTCAAGGTGATTATCTGGTGTAGAAGTCTATCAATCGGTGGATTGCCTGCTGGCATACGGGGCAGAACTCCGGATATTGGTTGGTACGCATACGACAGTCTTGCATACCGCGATACACACCTTTAAGACTGTAGCCTGCCCCTTCATATACACCCACCTTATTCTTATACTTGCCCGTTGCAGGAGTGGGAACGGGAGTCTTCTTGTCTATGAGGTTTTCCCATTTACCTTTAAAATCAGCAAGTGTCGTCAAGTTCGGTTCCCACGGTTCCACATTGTGAGGATACATCGGTATCTGTTCGGCCTCGTAGGCATATTCATCGCCCAATCCTGCAAACGAGTGACCGAATTCATGCACCACTACCGGACGGAACCAAGGATTGTCGGTCATGGAGAGATTATAAGAATTGAGAATGCCACCTCCACCATATTCAGCCGTGTTCACCAACACAATGATGTGTTCGTATGGCGTTCCGGCTAACTTGTCGTGCAGGTCTTTGAGGTGGAGTGTAGTGAGATAGCGATTACTGTAAAATGTATCGAAATTCGAATGTAGTGCCGTATTCTTCCATATCCCTTTCGACGGCTCACTGGGTCCTGACTCCTCAGAGGGAGACATCACTGCCACCACATTGAAACGGTCGCGGGTCGCCTTGAAAGGTTCGTGTTCGAAGAGCGCGTCGGTAGCCCGACGGGCATCACCGACAAACTTGTCCATCTCTTCCGGCCGGTAGCCTTCGGCTACAAAAGCAATGTGTATGCAGTGCGAAGTGTCGGCAGACTGCTGCAATGTGCGGTAGGGAGTGGGATGGTTTCCCACTTTCCGTATCAGTATGTCGGTGGGCACAACTCGGTGTGTGAGTGAAGTCACCACACGGCGGCGGTTGTCCATCAACTTGAGTGTTACATCTACCGTGTCTTTGGGCATGGGCACAAGAAATACGTTTTCAAACGACCTGTTTGTGGTTTCAGCCTCGGGATAGGATAGCCACTCTTGGAATAGGGTAGAGAACGAATTACGATAAATAACCTTTCCGGAGCGGTGATCGCACACGATAATTTGTCCGTTTCCCTCTACAGGCACTTCTCCCAATCGCCGGGTCTTGCCATACCATCCGTTCATCTTCTTAAGCTCATCCATGGCAATGAGTTGATGGTCTTTGTTACCTGCAAAAATGTAGTCGATGCGCAATGTGTTGTGCTCGAAATATTCTTCAAATGACTGGGCGGAAGCATGGAAAGTCAATACCGAAACAAAGACGGTCAGAACAATTTTTATCATATTCTTTGTATTTTGAAACGTATTTCAAGTGTGTAACATCCCGTCTACCTCACCCGAAGTATTGCTCCGGGACGTATCTGATAGTCGGGCGAGAGCTCGTTGAGCTTATAGAGACTCTTGAGCCGCATACCGTATTTTTGGGAAATGGAGTACATGCTTTCCCCTGGCTGTACGACATGTGGCCGGTTCTTGAACTGCTTAGGAGCCTTTTTACGTTTCTTCTTCAAGAACACAATATCCCCTCTGACCAGTCTGTCATACTTATCGCGCTCATTATAACGGGCCAGTTTGCGATAGCTAATGTCCACTTCCTTACCTATACTGCGGAACGTGTCGCCATCGCGCGCCAGCAGATAGTAATTGTCATTGAATATATGGATAGGATGGAGCGTCCCCCCTCGGTTCACCGGTTTGTCGGTACCACTGTGTGAAGCCATGAAGCGGTCATAGCTCGTGGCGCGGTCGAATTCATAAAGCCTATACAGTTCGATAATCTCAATCAGTTTGTTGGCATAATTGGGATTGGTGGCATAGCCGCAAGCCTTCAGTCCGTAGGCCCAGCCGCGATAGTCGGTGAGTGAAAGTTGGAAGAGTCGGCTGTAACGCGTCTGCCGGGCCAAGAACTTGCTGTGGTCTTCATAGCTCTGCTTGGCATCAGCATACACCCGGAAACATTCCCCCCTTTCGTCATCATCGTGATATTGTGTGGGCCCTGTCCAGTCGTGGCACTTGATGCCGAAGTGGTTGTTTCCCTGTCTCACGAGGTCACTTCGTCCCGCCCCGCTCTCAAGAAGTCCCTGTGCCAGCGTGATACTGGCGGGAATACGATAACGGAGCATCTCCTCAATGGCCAGATCCTTATATTGGTAAATGTATGTTTGATAGGCCTCATTCCACTTCATCTGGGCCGAGGCCGCCATGACGGTCATGGAAAGAAAGCAGAAAAAAAGTATTTTCTTCATTCAGGATATAAAACGAATATTCGAGTGACAAAATTAGCAATATTTCTCCAATAAAGATAGCGTTTAACGCATTTTTGCAATCCGCGTCCTTTAAAAATGCTAAAATCAATCAGTTGGGAGTGGCTGTCAGCAGGTTTATTGTTATATTTGCAGTATCAATAGACATGCGTTCGCAATGGAAGAAAAACGACGATTACTAATAGCTTTGGGAAGCAATTTCAGTCAGCAGAGCAATATGAACAAGGCCGAAGGCTTGCTGCGCCACTTTTTTGGCGGTATCGTATTCACCCCGACCGTATGGACAGACCCAATCGACAATCCCCTTCCAGACAAATATCTCAATCGGTTGGCCACGACTATGACACATCAGAGTTTGGCTGCTGTGGAACGAATACTAAAGGAAATAGAGCGGGAGTGCGGTCGTATGGAAGTTGACAGCAAGCAAGGAGTGGTGAGTATGGATATTGATATACTGCTCTATGGTGACACACGATATCATGAGTGTGATTGGCAGCGGCCTTATATCCACACATTGCTCGCCCTGCTGAAGGAGGAGCAAGCGCATCCCCATGATTGAAAAATCCTGCAAACGACCATCTGTGGGATGCTCTTTGAAGAAATAAAGGGCTACACGGCGGTAGCGGCCCAAGTAATGTTGAAGTGGGAGGTTTCCTGATAACAGTTGTCAAACTATTTGTCCGTTTTCAGACTCTCTGCTTGCAATATTTGCGACAAGCAACTCCGCTCTGTGCATACAGGCGAATTTGGCGACATTTTTAAAGTGCTGACAATCAGCTACCTGAATTTTATTGACACCGATTTGATCCCAAAAACGGGCCTGAAAGGGCCCCACCGAGCTGGTAAAAGGGCCACAGTTGCAGCGCAACTGTGGCCCTTTCACATCCCAACTGTGGCTCTTTTGCGAGTCCGGAGGGCCCGAACGAGAATGTCAGCAAGTTTTTTCAGTGGTTTAAAGCCTACTTTTCATTCTGGCTGGAGAGTTCCGGCGGAGGTGATTTTGTTAATATTATTCTTCATGCCCGAGCTCTTGCAGAATTGACAATCCCCGTCTCAATACAGACCGAAGGCGAAATGATAGAGCGAGGATATGCCGTAACCCGCTATTGTTGCCACTACCACATGTACCAGTCCGGGGAGCATGAATGAGTGGTTGAGCAGGTATTTGCCAATCACGGTAGTGCCTGATCGGTCGAAATTTACCGTCGCAATGTCCGAAGGATGGCTGGCTTTTTGAAGAGCTGTTACCATGTTGGCGCACACGGGAGAAAAAGTTTTAATTGATTATTTTGTTGTTCCCAAAATTCTGCCTACCTTTGCACTGATAAGACTATATGTAAAAAGCGGCAAGACGCATGTCTGAAACATGCATCCGGCCATCTGTCTTGGATGATTACCGCTTTCCACATAATCATATATGATAATATAAAGGTAATAAAAAATAAGTTTATGTCAGTTCAAGTGGTATTTATCCTGTTTATTGCAGTCGCACTCACAGGATGGGCTGTAGCCGAATTTAAAAACCGTGTGTTTACTTTCACCCATTCGGAAGAGGAAGCAGAAGAAAGTGCTATCATTGAGGCCGAGAAGCGGAAAAACGACTATCGGGAGATGAATTTGAAGGATCTTCTGGCACACAACAGCACTAAAGGCTATCAGGCAGTCTGAATGAAAAATCATTTTACGTCTGCTCTGCATGTCCTGGTAGTTGTAGTGTTGGTTGTTGCAAGCCTCGTTGCGTGCGGAGGCGGCAACTCCTATGAGGAGCGCCGGCGCATGGGAAAAGTTGAGCGAGCCCGTCTCGACAGCATCAACAGGGCCGCCTTCAAGGTGGCTGTACTGCCTACGCTTGACTGTCTGCCGCTTTTCGTGGCCCGCGAGGCAGGAATCTTCGATACACTTGGCGTGTCGGTGAGACTTCGTATGTTCCGCGCGCAGATGGATTGTGACACGGCAGTTATCGGTGGAAGCGTGGAAGGCACTGTGACCGACCTTGTACGGGCCGAGCGTCTGCAACGCCAAGGCATCTCCTTGCGCTATCCTATAGCCACAGATGCCTATTGGCAGCTCATCACCAACCGTCTCGCTCGTATCAAAGAACTGAAACAGTTGAGCGACAAGATGATAGCCATCACTCGCTACTCGGCCACTGAGGCTTTGGCCACGATGGCAATAGATAGTGTAAAACCCAAATATGATGTCTACCGCGTTCAGATAAACGACCTTGATGTGCGTCTCCACATGTTGCTCAACAATGAGATGGATGCCATGTTGCTCCCCGAACCACAGGCCACCACGGCCCGTACGATGGGGCATCCCGTGCTCATGGACAGCCGCGACAAGCAACTGCGTTTCGGTGTGTTCGCTTTTCGGAGCCGTGAACTCACCCAGCCTCGTCGGCGTGACCAACTCAACCGCTTCATCAAAGGCTACAACATGGCTGTAGACAGCATCAATAAAAACGGCCTGCAACACTATGCTGCGCTTGTTGGCAAATATTGCAATGCCAACGAAAAGACTCTCAAGGCTTTGCCTGTCCTGCGCTTCCGGCACGCCGCTGCGCCTCGGGAGCGCGACATTCTGATAGCCCGCAAATACTTATAAATTTCACCCCATGCCCATAACTTCTCAAAACTTGGATGAAATCCATCATAAGATATCTCATCACAAATTAAATGATGCTATTCGGCTGATGCGTAACCGTCGTGACGAATGCTCCTGGCTGCGCGACAACGGCAATCTTGATGCACTCGAACGTGACTATGGGCTCATGCTCGACTATATGATGAGAGGGGTGCGCGACGAGAAACGCGACGAAGTGTTTGCCAAGTTTGTCGGCCGTGCTTTCCGTTGTCTGGGCGATATGACGATGCGCCATCTCTGCCACGACAACTCTGTCTATCGTAGTTTGGCATTGCTTACCGAGCGCGAACAACTGAGTGTCGAGACCATGCGCGAACGTTTGGAAACCTTTGTGGGGGAGCGTACCATGCTCACACTGCTTCCCGAAGAACAGAAAGCCGTCCGCTCGGCTGAAATATACCGTCAGCACCACGAACTGATGAAAGCCGTGTTTGCCACATTGGTGGTAGCTCCGCAGTGGAGCAATGCCGAAAGGGGGGCTTTTCTGGAGCTGCTGCTTTCACCGACAGTAGAGAGTATGGACGCACAAGTGATGACGAGTGCCATTACGCTTTCGTGCATGGCAGTCTACGATATCAACAAATGGCGGTTACTGGTAGAACTCTACCGTCGGTCGACCGACCTCCAAGTGCGGCAACGTGCGCTTGTGGGATGGGCTTTCACCTTATATTCCAATAGGGTAGATTTTCCTGCCGGCCAGGCGATTGTCGATGAGCTTACATCCAGTTCCGAGGTGTGTCGCGAGTTGCTCGAACTGCAAATACAGGTATTCTACTGCCAAGATGCAGAGAAAGACACCCGTACCATCCAACGTGATATCATGCCCGATCTTGTGAAAAACAGCCATCTCAACATCACCCGGTTTGGAATCACAGAGAAGGAAGATGACACGCTCAACGACATTCTGCATCCCGAGGCCGAGGAAAAAGCCATGGAAGACATGGAGAAACATTTCCATCGGATGCTCGACATGCAGAAGCAGGGGAGCGATATCTACTTTGGCGGCTTTTCGCAAATGAAGAAGTTTGGCTTTTTCTACACCATGATGAATTGGTTTGTACCATTCTATCAGGAACATCCCGACCTCGCCCATGTGAGCGACAAAATCAAAGGCAAAGGATTTTTCCGCACCATGCTCACGGCCTCTCCCTTTTGCGATAGCGACAAATATTCCTTTGTGCTGGCCATGGTCAATGTCTACGATAAGATGCCCGACAGCGTGAAAGAAATGCTTGACGGTGATGCCATGTTTGCCGGTCATGAATCTGTGCATCCCGAAGATGCTGCCCGCCCGGCTTTTGTACGTTTGATGTATCTGCAAGACCTTTACCGTTTCTTTCGTCTTTACAACCAACATAATGAGCTATCCAATCCTTTTGATAGCCGTTATGGCGGTGTCGGCCCCTCGTTCTTTTTCATGAATGCCGCCTTCAAGGGTACGGCTATTGACGATAAAAAGGGAGATTTGTCCCATTTCCTTTTGAAACGCGAACGCTTTGAGGAATTTGACAATTTGCTTTCCACTTATGGGAGCGACACAGACAAGAACTACCAGCTGCTTTGTGCGAGTGGCGCGTTGCGTTGTGAGGACTACGCCTCGGCTATTGTCTGTCTGCGCCGCGCGCTCAATGTGGATCCCACTGACACCAAGGCCCTGCGACTATTGGGCAAGGCCCTGCTCATGGAAGGCGACAATACCGGTGCCGCTACCGTTTATAACCAACTGTTGCTTTTATTGGAAACGCCTCCCGGTCGCGGTCTGCTACTCAATTACTCTATAGCCCGCCTCAAGAGTGGGGAAGTTGAGCAGGCCATGAAAGACATTTTCCGTTTGGAATATGAATACCCAAATGATGCCGATGTAAGGCGCGTATTGGCTTGGGGCTATCTTTTACAGGGCAAAACCGCTGAAGCCATCGCAGAATATGGCAAACTCGAGTCCCCGATACCCGGCGATCATCTCAACTGTGGATACTGCCATTGGTTGGACAACAATATTCAGGAGGCTGTCAGACTGTTCCGCAGTTATGCAGAGGAATGCGGCCTTCACCATTTGGAACGGGAATTCAAACAAGATTTTCCTTACTTGAAAAAGCTCGGCATTGTGGAGACAGATAGCGAACTTATGCTCGAATTGGTGGACACAGATTGATTTCACCAGTTTTCTTTTACTATTCCGGATAGCATCATAGAGATCATACGTAGAAGGATATTGAGTCGGCTTAAAGTTTTACTTCAAATAAAAAAGGTGGAATGCAGTGCTAATCAAGCATTCCACCCCTTTTTTATTCAGTATTAGGACGAAAAGACGGGGGGCGGAAAAAGGGCTTTCCGGAACTTCCAAGTATGGTTAAAAACTCCGCCTCTCCCCAATGAAGGGGAGAGGTGTGCCAGTCTTTGTGCGGAGAATATGTGGCACAAAACCCTGAGTTGTGTTATTATCTCGTCTTTTTTAAGCGATATACTGTTAGATGTGTTGATAAGGTTTTGTTGCTGCGAGACTCTTACAAGTCTTCATGTTGTTTGCTGTAAGTTTCACGGTACACGATTGAAATATTTTTGTCTGTTGGTGATAATGTTATTCGGCTTTCGCTTTCTTGGAAGCAAAGTTATGCAAAATTAGGATTTTCAGATTTGGCAATAGGGGCTTCATATATGGCTAAAGGTACAAAATGTTCTTTTTTGCAGGGCGGAAATGAGCCGTTAACGAGTCACCACCCTGTTTTTTCGTCCTTTATTCCCCCCCCCCTTACAAACTTATAAAAGACCGGTATTACCTGAAGAAAATTCGACAAAAAAGATGTGCGAGAGTATCTTTTTATCCGTTTTTCACTATCTTTGCAAGATACACAGCAAATGCTCGGTATATATCCTAACTCAAGACTTTTATATGAAAATAACAATTAGAAAGGCCCGGAAGGAAGACCTCAGCACCATTTTACGATTGCGCGACGATGCGCGTCGGATTATGCAGACAACGGGAAATCCCGACCAATGGCCGGAAAACTATCCGGCGAAGCAGACTTTCGAGCGTGATATAGAGCATGGCACAAGCTATCTTTGTGAAGAAGAGGGATGCACCGTGGGGACCTTTGCCTTGGTGCCAGGGCCTGAACCAACATACGCCCATATCACCGATGGTCGCTGGATAGATGAAGACAGAGCCTATTATGTGCTTCATCGTGTGGCTTCCGACAGCACTGCACATGGGGTGTTTGCCGCCATCATTGACTTTTGCAAGTCGCAAAGCGATAATTTGCGGGTAGATACACATCGCGACAATGCCATCATGCGTCGTCTGCTTGACAGGCATGGATTTACTTATTGTGGCATCATATACCTGTCTGACGGTTCCGAGCGATTGGCCTTTCAGTGGTTAGGATAAAATGACGAGGCAAAAGCACCATCCGGAACTAGACAGCAAGGAAATATCGACACACCGGACACTGCCACAAACATGCCGATGAAACCGACATGATGGTGTGGAACGGATTAAGTGGAGCGAGTGTTTTTGCGTTTCACTTTAAAGCGGTCGAACCCTAATCCGTAAACCCCGATCACCGCACTCTGCGACACAAAGGCTGTGGGGTCAATTTCTTCGATGAGTTGGAAGATTTTGGCCGATTCGTTCTGCCGAGCCAGCACAAAAAGCAGTTTCATCTCCTTGCCGGAGTAGAAACCGCGTCCGTCGATGACGGTGCATCCTCGTTCGGCGGTCGTATTGATGGCATGGCCTATCTCTTCATGCTTGTCGGAGATGATAAAAAACTGTACTGAGCGGCGTAGCGAGTTGACCACGCGATCGACAAACAGCGCAGAGATAAAGAGGTAGACATACCCGTAGATCACCGGCTCCCAATCTCTGAGCACCAGATAGCTTGATGTGACGATGACCGTGTCGCAGATCATGATGACATTACCCAGCGAGATGTCGCGGTATTTTTGCACCATGGCCGCTATGGTGTCCGTACCGCCCGTACTGGCGTTGTAGGAAAGTCCCAGTCCCGAACTGATGCCAAGAAAGAAGGCACCCACGACAGTTGCCATAAACGGTTCGTCGGCCAAGAAGGTGCGCCCTGCCATGAAGTGCTGGGTGAGCGAAAGGCCGATGGCGAAGCATCCTACAGCGTAGATGGTTTTCACACAGAAACGCCACCCCAACACTTTGAGGGCAACGGCAAGGAGTATCAGATTGAGTACCAAATAACTCACTTGTGGGGGGATGTGGAAGCCCCAGTAGAGAATGGAGGCCAATCCTCCCACACCACCCATCGTGATGTGATTGGGCAAGAGGAATACACCAAGGCCCACACTACCCATAAACATGGATAGGGCGATAACGAGATAGTCGAGTATCTCTCTGCGTTTGGTCTTTTGTCTCATTTTCTTTTTGGTAACAGGGTTAAAGGTTCAGACAATCCGTAACGTTTGTTTCAAATTGCAAATTTAACAAAAAGTGCTGTATAAAACAAACAAAAATCTTGATAAATATGTCCTGCTGACGAAGAATAGTTTATCTTTGCATCAAGACAGGCTGTATTCTGCAAGATGGAGGCAATCTTGCATCTGCGCCATCTTTGCAGACAGAACGGCTGTTGCAGGGGGGGGGCAGTGCTCCGAAAATATCAAAAAACAAGCGATGAAGACAGATATAGCAACCTTTCGTGACGAAGTGTATAGTGTGGTGGAGGCCATCCCTATGGGTAAGGTCGTCACCTATGGTGATATTGCCCTGCTTGTGGGCAGACCTCACCACGCCCGACTGGTGGGGCGCATAATGGGCGAAGCACCAGCTATACGCCGGTTGCCTTGCCACAGAGTGGTGAACAGCCGTGGGTGCACAGTTCCGAATTGGCACGAACAACGTAGGATGCTTGAGGCAGAAGGCGTGTCGTTCAAAACCGACGGGTGTGTGGATATGCGTGCCTGTCGGTGGAATTTTATGGCAGAAGGATAGTTTACAGGCATTGGCGATAAGATGCAGGCATTGCCCCTGCCTGCAAATTCGTATTTTATATTAAATTATAAGAGATTCCTCGGTAGGTTCTATTTTTTTTTGTACTTTTGCAACTAAGTATATTCTAAAAGACGTCTAAATAGCATGAAGCTACCTTTCAATTCAGTCATATCGGGACTGGCTCTTATGGTGATTTTAGGCTTTACGCAGTGTGCCGGCCGCCATCATGGGACTTCCCGGGAGGAATCAACGGTTGAGGTGGGTCAACAAAGTTATCAGAAATTAGAACCCTTACGCGTGAACTTCTATTTGGAGCGTTCCGGTTCGATGACTCCCTATGACAGCCCCCGGGGGGACGGTTCTTTCAAAGCCGCCTTTGTGTCGATGTTGAATAGTGTGTCCGGAGATGCAAACAGGCTCTATATCGTCAATGACAGCATCTACCGGTATCCCAAGGGAATCCGTCAATTTATCAGTGACGATAATATTTTCGCATCTTCCAAAGGTATTGGAGACCCCTCCTATACTGATTTTCAACGCATTTTTCAGGCGATTCTTGAAAATACCGAAAAGAACGAAATTTCTGTTTTGTTCACAGATATGATTTATTCGGTCAAGACGATGGAAGGGACAAACCCTCGGAAAATCTTTTCGGATGCCACCGGCATGATTAGTTCGGTATTCAAGCAGCGCGTGGGAGACATGTCGCTGTTGGTCGTTCAGATGCAGGGCTCTTATGATGGGGCTTATTACCCTTACAATTCTCCCTTTTCCGGACAGCAATATACCGGTGTCAGACCTTATTATATTATTGTTGCCGGAAATCGGCAGGCTATGAAACGACTGGAAGCTGATGACAGGTATGCTGCTTTTTGTGACTTTACACGGCTCAAAGGCTATCGTGACATGTATCTCTACCAGTTGTTTGGAAATGGGAGTGGGAGCGACAAAGCCTTTATACCTTATTCGGAATTCATGTTGAGTCATGAGGAGATCAGGGGCCGTTTTAAGCCGGACAGTGACAACTTGAATTGCGTCACCGGGCTTGAAGCCGACAAAGAGACGGGGAATGTCCGCTTGGCTCTGGCTGTTGACTTGGGGAGAAAGTTCATTCCGGCATCGGTATTGACCAATCCGGCCAACTATGCCATTGACAGGAAGGGCGTGAAGATTGAGAAAATTATCTCCATAGACAAGACCAAACTTTCCAAGCCCGAGCGCAACCGCGCCTTGTCGGCCACCCACATATTTATATTGAAGGTCTCTGATATAGCCTCCAAGGAGGAAGTGACCATTTCATTGCCGGATAAATTGGCTGATTGGATAGGAGAAAGCAACAGTGACGATGATACAAACCTTTCAGGAACAAAGTTCTCGAAAACAACTTTCGGACTTAAATATATCCTTGGGGGCATCTACGACAGCTACAGGCGGACATCGGTCAACTCGGGATGGGGAGAACCCTGCTATTTCAAGATAAAACTGATTTTGGAGAAATAACATCATCAAAGTGAAATGAAAAAGAATACAATATTATTGATTGCAGGCGTTGTTGTCACGCTACTTTTCATCATTTTAGCCATTCCTCTGTTTGAGGCGATGTATTATGAGAGAGAATTTTCTACAGCCATGTATGATGAGAATATCTATATGCTGGTGAGCGTTGTTACTGCTATTGTTGCCTGGGCCGTAGCAGGGGTTTTCTACTATGTGATCAACAGTGTAAGTTTTTCCCGTTGGTATCATTGGCTCATTATGCTGGCAGTAGCTGCCCTCGTGACACCAACGATCAATTATTTCTACGCCGATGGTGTCTTTGCGGCTATGGACTATGATTTCGGGCATCAGCTCTTTTCATTTGCCGTCGTAAACATGTTGGTGGAAGTCGTCCTTTTTGTGGTAGCTTCTTTCTCTATGCGTTGGTGGAGCAGCAATTGTCGCCATACACCTATTCCCGAATAGATGGACAAACGTAAACCTATGAAGCAACAAATGTATCAAAAGTAAAAACAAATATGAGATTATTTCTCTTTCTGGTTGGCGGAACCGGTTCGCGGGTGCTAAGGCCCCTGATCATGCAGTTTGCCGCTGGTGTGCATCCTCTCAATGAACAGGGGGTGCCTATGCCGTTGGAAGTGGTGCCCATTATTGTCGACCCACATAAGGCCAATGAAGACTTGAAGCGCACCGACAATCTCCTTCGTTGGTATAAACAGATTCGCCGTTCCCTGTATGGCGATTCGCCGGATGAGACACGGGGCTTTTTTTCTGTGAAAGTGTCAACGTTAAGCGACATTCTGCCGGGAGGCTCCAATTTGAGTGACACTTTCCTCTTTAATATGGGGAGCATTGCATCCAAGAAGTTTCAGGATTTTATCTCATATTCCACACTTGACACCGGTAATCAGGCGTTGTGTTCAATGATGTTTTCCAATTATCAACTGGACACCAAGATGGATATAGGCTTTGTTGGTTCGCCGAACATCGGAAGTGTGGCACTCAACCAATTTAAGGACAGTGAAGAGTTCCGCCAATTTTCCAATGTGTTTCAGAAACAAGATCGCATTTTTGTTGTCTCTTCCATCTTCGGAGGTACCGGGGCGGCCGGTTATCCCATCATTGTGAAGAACATACGCAATGCCGCCAGCAATCCCAACATCAATAACCGGGGAGATTTGCGCGATGCCCGCATTGGAGCGCTCACGGTATTACCTTATTTTAATGTCCAGCAAGACGAGAACAGTCCGATATCCCGGGCTGACTTTATCTCTAAAACCAAGTCGGCACTATTCTACTACCATGACAATCTGACTGGTCTCAGGCAGGGTGGAGTGGAGCGGCCGGAATCGAAACTCAATGCCTGCTACTATGTGGGAGATGAGATACCCAGCAATCCCTACTTCAATGATCCTGGAGGTAACGGGCAACGCAACGATGCCCATGTGGTGGAATACGTGGGAGCTTTGTCGATACTTGACTTTATGGGCATTCCCGATGAACGGCTTGTGACGGTTGGCGGCAATGCGCAGAATCCGATATACAAGGAATACGGACTGGCCAACGACAAGATGCAGCTCAGTCTGAAAGATTTCGGACTTCCGACACGCGTGCTTGTCAACAAGCAAATGCTCAAGTTTCACTTGGCTTATATGTACATCACACACCAACTGCGTCAGGACATAGGCCGCGGATATACCCAAGATAAGCCGGAACTGACAAATGGTTTCCTGACAACAAGTTTCTTTACTACACTGACCAACGATTTTTTTGTGGGCTATCTCACTTGGTTGAAAGAGCTCAAAGGCAATCAGCGCAGTTTTGCACCTTTTGATTTGAGTGCAGAAAAGTTGGCAGATGCGTCTGTCGATATGCTCCCTAAATCGGGACTCTTCAAATCAGCACTTGACTACAAATCCATTCTTTCGTCCATGAACAAGGCGAGTCAAGCAGCAACTAAAGCCAATCGCTTTGCGGGTGACAAGGTAAGTCTCAAACTGTTGAGTCTGTTGGAAGAGACACTGGACACATTGGTAGATGAAAAATTCAATGGGGTTGTTTAATTCGTAGAATATCAGATTTATGTCCAAGATATTAAGCTATAACAAGAAAACCACAGGAGAAGGTTGGATATCCTTAAACAGTCAGTACAATGCGGATGAAATAGAGATGATAGCTGATCCCAACGGGGGGCTTGCACAGACTCCCCGAACGGCCATCCCGTCACCTTTCGCCCAAATGGACTTGGTGAAAAACGCCTTTTCCCGTTTGGCTGCCCATGCCAATCTGCAAGGCGAACTGATGGATGAGAAGCTGGTGGCCAATGCACTCGATGTAGCCCAACTGTTTTTCAATTATGGGGAGTTGCACAATTTGTTGCGCATTGTCGAGTGGAACAAAACCACAGAATTGGAAGCCTTGAAGCAAGAGCCCCAGCATCGGCTGCTCGGCGACACCCTTGAGATGTATCTTGAGCAGGACAAAGATGCTTTCAATTTTGATAGGATGGACAGACTTTTCTTTCTGGTCTATGGCAATCAGGTGGTAGGTTCCACTTCTCCTGTCACATTATTTATGGCATCTCCCAATGCACGTGAAGGGATGTATAAGATTCCGGTGGAGCAGAATATCAACATATTTGATGAATGGCGGCCACTTTGGGAGCGCAACGAACCGTTCATCAAGTACATCTATGCTTTGTTTACCGCCTATCCCGAATTGAAGAAACTTTGTGGAGAGGTGAACAGATATCTCATCACGTGCTTCCCTCTACTTAAGCAACAGCTGCAAGAGATTATCTTGAAAGAAATAGGCAATCCAACGGCACTTGATACAGAAAGCGTAGAGAAGGCTAAGACCTTTCTTGAATCCAACTATTCGCGGATGGATGACGGGGTGGAAGCTTTGGGTATTCCGTTTTTTTGCACACGCGCAGAAGATATCCAAGCAGCCATTCAGGCCAGTGATTTTCGAATAGTGCCCTCACGGGAGGTGGACGATTGTCTGCCACTGGTGCTCCAAAATCATTTGAATGCTCCTTCGAGCGATGCTTTCCGTTATGTTACGGGGGCGTGGGATGATAGCATTGAGATTCGCCCGACCGATTATGCAATACCGGTTGAGAAGCGTGTGCTTCCGGGAACAACTCATCAATACCCGTGGCTTACAGTCAACGATTTTCTTCAACCGTCTATGATCAAGCTTGATTACAGTCTTGACCGTGATAGTTTCTTTGATGGGAATTTGACCATTGCCAATAGAGAAGTTGATAATTGCGATTTTCTATTACCCTTGAAGCCACTTTACTTTAAATACTTTAATGTAAATGATTTGTGGGGAACGATAGGGGGGCGTCCTCGCTTTGAATTGGTTCATGGACGGCTGGGCAGTGTAGATACTGTGAAGGCTGTCCTCAGAATCCCCGTTCAGAAAAATGGGGCATACATCACTTTGCAGCGTACCTATATTGAGTCACCGGATGGGGAGTTGAGCTATGATGTTGCTAACGACCGTGGTCGCTTTGTGACAGTTCCATTTGCATTAAGTGTGTTCCCGTTTGTCCGAGCCCCCGGATTGGGGCAATACAATGTACAGTTGGTCGACAGGGCTTTAGGAGCATTGGAAAACAGCCGGTTATCTTTGGAGTTCTTTAAGAATGGATATCTGCAACGTCTTGATGAACAAGAGGTTGTCGTTAGAGATCGTTCTCTGAAAAATGACAAGCGGGTAGGTTCCAGTTACTATCGTTTGGAGACGGATTTCGATTACATGAATGTTGTGCTGACCGATGAACGTGGCAATCAGGTTGCTGTGGGCACAGTTTGTCCTAAGTGGGCTGAATATATTCCCGGTTACGACGCGTTTACCTTTGCTGTCGACTTTGGAACGACCAACACCCATGTAGAATGTATGAAGGGAGAAGGAATGCCCGAACCAATACGAGTGGACTCCACGGGAAAAGACAGGCTGTTGGCTACATTATATAATGGTGAAAGCATTCTGTATGATGTCATCATTAAGCAAGAATTCTTGCCAAAGGTGATAGGTGAAGACTACGGTTTCCCGCAGCGCACAGTGCTCAGCGAATGCGAACGTATGGATGCGCGCAATGTGGATAATATCATAGCATTGGGTGATGCCAACATTCCCTTCATCTATGAGAAAGAGAGTATAGGCTACGGCAACAGGGTGGTTCCCAATCTGAAGTGGAGTACGGATATATCCACAGCCAAGCGTGTAAAGGCCTATCTCACGGAGGTCGCTTTACTGATGCGTACTAAAGTTTTGCTTGAGAATGGCGACCTACAGAAGACCCGTCTTGTGTGGTTCTATCCATTGAGCATGAAGGTCGGCACGGTCAGAAAAATGCAGGAGACTTGGGCCAAGATTTTTAAAGAAGTGTTCGGTGTGTCGGCCGATGATCATAATCTCATCCAAATGCCTGAATCAGTGGCACCTTATTATTTCTATAAGGGGTCGAGTAGATTCCGCGGTGCAGCATCGACAGTCGCATCCATAGATATAGGAGGTGGGTCGAGTGACGTGGTTGTTTACGAGAGTAATGCCCGGCAGCCGGTGGTTTTGACATCATTTCGCTTTGCTGCCAATGTGCTGTTTGGTGATGGTTTTTCCGAAATACCGCATGGCGATACCAATCCCATGTTGGTGAAATATGTCGATTATTTCAAACGCCTTTTCGATGCCGATGATGATAAGTATGGAGAACTGAATGGCATTCTTGATGACATTACGTCAAAGAAGAAGTCGGAAGACATCAATGCTTTCCTCTTCTCGGTGATTAACAATAAGGTGATAAAAGACAATGATGTCTTTTCATATAACCAACGGTTGAATGAAGATGGGGCGCGTAAGATCATCTTTATCTATTTCTATGTCACGCTGATCTATTATGTGGCCAATTTGATGAAACATCATCGGCTGGAAATGCCACGTAGCGTAATGTTCAGTGGAACAGGGGCAAAGGTTTTAGACATCGTCGGACAACAGCGTGACCTGGATTTACTCACACAAATGGTTTTTGAACGTGTTTATGACAAAAAGTATGACGCTGACGGCTTTGCCGTCGTTATGGAAAAGAGAGAACCTAAGCAGATTACATGTCGGGGCGCGTTGCTGCAGGTCAGAGACAATGGAGGAACTGCGCAGGTTTTTGAGCTCAACCGATTGATGGATAATTTTGACAACCCCCTGAAGATGAATTATTCCATGATAGACAAAGAACGATTGGTCTATGACGACATGGAGTCAGATGCCCTCAGAACCAAACTTGTGGATGAAGTCAGACGCTTCAACAACTTTTTCATCTCTTTGTGTGATGATATCCATGTCACAGATCGTTTCTTGGTAGATTTAAAGAGCCTGAATTTGTTTAAAGAACTGGTTAATAAGGATTTGGAGCATCATCTTGTGAATGGTTGGAATTTTGTTAACAAAAATCAAGAAGACAAGAATGGTGGTGACGCCATTGAAGACACCATGTTCTTTTATCCCATTATTGGCAGTATTCGTGATAATCTTATAGAAAATCTGAACTGATGTTTGGTAGTAAGGTCGCAAAACAAATAGAGGAGAGTGTCGCTCCCTTGTTGGAGAGAATTGCAGCGTTGGAAACGGCTAATACAGACTTAAAAGAGCAAGTGGAATCGCTTGCTGCAAAGATAGATGTATGTTGCGAGCGTATTGACAAACTCGAAAGTGCCTTGTCCGGACAGTATAGAAAAGAAGAAATGATGCTAGACGCTTCGGAAGCTATACAGAACGAACAAGGAGATGACCATTCTTATAGTTCTCATGGTGGCAAAACAGAATTGTTTGCCGGTGCACCGACTATTGACGGTTTATTCTCCGATGTGGCGAAAAAGGAGCGTATAGGTAAAAGTCTCTACAAACTCGTCACAGACGATGGGGCGACAGCAACTTTTGAAATGCTGGACACTCCGGATGCTTTGGCCACAGCGATGATTAGTCTCAGCCAGTTTGTGAAACCTGTTTGCAAGATAGAAGGCAATACCACCGGACTTCTTCATCATGTGACGATCCTTGAAAGGGGAAGTGCTGTCATGGAAAATGGTGTGTGGAGAGTGATAAAAAAAGCAATGGTTCGCTTTGGATAATGATAAAATGTAGATGAAAAGCATGTTGGAAGTGAAGTGTAAACGATGCCGATTCCGCTATGAGGTGGAGATTGGCCTCGGACAGAAAGAGTTGGATTGCGTTTGTCCCCGATGTGGCACTCCATTTAAATATGTTGTGCCTGACGATTATATGCGGGGAGACAATCTATCTCACGGAACGGAAGACAAGCCGTATATAAGTGAAGAGAGCATTTCGGAGGTGGAGTTTGCCTCTCCATCTGCTATGAATGTAGTGGAAGAGTCTGAAGTGTCTACATCGGTTGATGGTTCTTCCCAAATTTCATTGCCCCCTCCAGTTCCTCCGGCAATCCCCTTGAGGACTATCCCACCTCCAAATCCTTCCCCGAAGGGAACTTCATTTCCTCCCACAAACAACCGTAAAGGGAGCGAAGGCTCTTGTATGAAAGGGTGTCTGATTTTCTTCGTTTTATTGGCATTGTTGATTTGGGGAGCTAAAAGTTGCAACCGACATTCTGCTGAGGATGAAGACGATGCACCTGTCGAGACGAGGGAAACAGTGGAAAACCAGACAGATAATGCAACCAAAGAACCGAAAACATTGTCTCTTTCGGCCTTGGAGGGACAGAGGGGGCAAAAAGACAATACTGATACAACTGCGCAGGAAGCTGTTCTAGAAGAGGAGTTACCCGCGTGGGTAGAAGGCATTTGGTACGGAGAAGCACCTTATGGTCGTATTATCATGTTGATACGCGGAAATCAAATAACCATAAGGGTTGACAAAAAAATGCGTTCGGGTACATTGTCTTATAGCGAAGGAATGCTCCACTGCCGTTTCTCGGAAGGCAAAATACAGGATTATCGACTGGATTTTGACAAGCAACAGATTATCACTGGTGACGGACTACGAATGATAAAAGAATAAAGAAAATGAATATCCGCAATCATCCAAATTTAACAGAGTTTGCACTGCCATTATTGTACTTGGCGCAGACTTTGTAGCTGTATTATTGACTAACAGAAAGGAGTTACTATGAATCTGACTGATTTCTACAAGACTTATCCGGACGAGGAAGCCTGTGAGCGTGCTCTCAGGGAATACCGCGAATGCAACACCCTTTATTGCCCGGAATGTGGCGGTCTGCACCTCAGTTGGAATCCAAGTCACAGGTCTTGGACATGTACGGATTGCGATCATGAGACGACTCTTCGTTCAGCTACCGTGATGCAGGGCAAACTTCCGGTTTTCGACTGGTTCGTGGCAATGTTTCTGATTGCAGGCACCAAGCGGGCCATTTCCGCTTTGGAAGTACAGTGCCGGCTTGGAAGGAAGCGGTATCAGCCGGTCTGGGAAATGATGCATAAGCTGCGTGACGTGATGGGAAAGCGGGACAGTCTCTATCGGCTGTTTGACCAAGTGGAACTCGACGAGGACTTCTTCACCACGGAAACGCCTGACAGCGGGAAGTGCAGCCCTCTCAAACGCGGGCATGGAAGCCAACGGAAAAAGGCGGTCCTTGTCGTGGCGGAGAGTTCTGTCCCCACAGATATGCCAGCCAAGAAGTACAGTACGTGTAGAAAGGTCGGTCACATCAAGATGATGGTCATACCTGACTTGAAAGCTGCAACGGAGGAAGACAGGGTAAAGAGGTCGGTGGATGCGAAGGCGGAGGCAACGACCGATGCCGCCGATTCTTATTCAACACTCGTCAGGAATGGTGTGGTTGCCGGACATGAAACTTATGTCATGAAGGACAAGGTTATGGTCGGCAGAGTACTCCCGTGGGTACACATATCCATCAGCAATGCCAAACGTAGCATTCTTGACACATATCACGATGTCAAAGCAGACTTCCTGCAGCTCTATCTCAATGAGTTCTGCTATAAGTTCAACCGGAGATATTTCAGCTTCTACCTTTTTGAAAAGCTTGAACTCTGCGCATGTACTAATAGAACGAGTTTCAAACATCGAATTTACTGATTTGGATGATTGGGGATATTCATTAACTTTTATATGTGGAAAAGGTTTACCGGACAGCAATAATTGAAGATATTCCTGAGCTTGCACATTGGCAAAGAAAAAGTGGATATCCTGTGAAAGGATATCCACTTATTTGACAGGTACGCTTTTAAATTACGCCCTTCTATTTTTGTTTTTAAGAAAGGGAGAGGACTCAAGCCGGTTTTGAGGGCATTTGAGTCCTACCCAAAGAGCTTTACACAAGTCCCAACTGCTTCTTGATGGCCTCAGCCTTTTCGGTGCCTTCCTTGTCGCACCGTTCGTAGCAGCCTTCGCATTTCATTTGGCCCTTAACCTCAATATAGAATTTGATCTTAGGTTCGGTGCCGGAAGGACGAACACTCACCTTGGTACCATCTTCACAGAACCACTGAAGCACATTGCTCGTGTCGGGCATGTCGAGTTTGGTAACAGAGCCGTCAGCGTGGCGGGCCTCAAGTGTCTGGAAGTCTTTCCATACGGTGATTTTCGAGCCGGCAAGTTCTGTTGGAGGATTGTGACGGAAGTTTTCCATCATCTGTTTGATTTCGTCAGCGCCGGTCTTACCGGGGCGCACTACATTGATCGTCACCTCTTTAGAGAAACCGTATTCAAGATAAATGCCCAACAACAGTTCGTACAAGGTCTTGCCCTGATCCTTGGCATAAGCGCAAATTTCAGCCAACAGACTCATGGCGCTCACGGCATCCTTGTCGCGCACGAAGTCCTGTGCAAGGAAGCCATAACTCTCTTCACCGCCACCGATATACTTTTGCTTACCTTCGGAAATGCGGATTTCTCGTGCAATCCACTTGAATCCGGTGTAGCAATCGCGCATTTCGATGCCGGCTTTGTCGGCAATCTTCTTGATAACCTCTGTTGTGACAATGGTCTTGACGATGAAATCAGTCGGCTTGAGCAATCCCTTAGCCTTGCGGTTGGTGATGATATAATAAAGGAAGAGCAAGCAAGTCTGGTTACCGTTGATGAGCACCCATTCGCCCTTGTCGTTTTTACAGGCCATACCCACGCGGTCTGCATCGGGATCAGACGCCATTACAATGTCCGCATCCAATGCCTTTGCGTCGCGTATAGCTAAGGTCAACGCCTCGCCATTTTCAGGATTTGGACTGACAACGGTGGGGAAATCGCCGCTTCTCACCATTTGTTCCTTGACGCAATGCACGTTGTCAAAGCCCCAGTATTTCAGCGACCGGGGAATCATGGTCATACCTGTACCGTGGAGCGGTGTGTAGACAATCTTCAAATCATGTTGCCGCTTGATGACTTCGGGATCGATACTCAAGGTTTTGATCTTCTCAATGTAGAGCTGGTCGACTTCCTCACCGATAGTCTGTATAAGGGCTTTATTGCCTTTAAACTTGACATCTTCTACCTTCACTTTGTTCACTTCATCAATGATGCCCTTGTCATGGGGAGACAGCACCTGCGAGCCATCCTCCCAATAGGCCTTATAGCCATTGTATTCCTTGGGGTTGTGACTGGCTGTGATGTTCACGCCTCCCTGACAATGGAAATGGCGAATGGCAAAAGAGCATTCGGGCGTGGGGCGCATATCGTCAAAGAGGTACACTTTGATGCCGTTGGCTGAGAAAATATCAGCTACTGTCTCGGCAAATTTCCGACTGTTGTTGCGGCAGTCGTGGCACACAACCACAGCAATGTCGTCTTTCCCCGCAAAATTCTTTTTCAGGTAGTTGGCAAAGCCTTGTGTTGCCATACCTACGGTGTAGATATTCATGCGGTTGCTGCCGGCTCCCATGATGCCGCGCAGTCCGCCTGTACCAAATTCGAGATCCTTATAAAAACTCTCAATGAGTTCCGTCTTGTCGTCAGCCTTGATTTTTGCTTCCACTTCCTTGCGTGTGTTTTCATCGAACGCAGGAGAAAGCCATGTCTTTGCTTTTGCTTCGCATTGAGCAATTAATTCTGTGTTGTTTGCCATAAGTTTGTTAAGTGTTAAAAATGTAAATTATATCGCAAAGATAATCATTTTAAATGATAAAACAAGTGAGAATGGAGTTTTTTTTGTAATTTTGTGGTCTTATAACAAGTAATCGCACATGCAACTGAACTATACTGGCGTTATCATAGCCGTCGGAACGTTCCTCATCATAGGAATCTTCCATCCCGTAGTCATCAAGGTGGAGTACTATACGGGTACCCGCTATTGGTGGCTATTTCTTTTGGTAGGCATTTTTCTCATTGCGGGAGCCTTTTGCGTGTCTGATGTCATCACCTCCTCTTTCCTTGGTGTCATCGGTGCTTCGTCGCTTTGGGCTATAGGTGAAATCTTTGCCCAGAAAAAGCGGGTCGAGAAAGGATGGTTTCCGATGAATCCCAAGCGGAAAGGCGAATATGACCGTCTTCTGCCGGAAGATAACTAAAATATAGTTGGACTTTTCAACCTTCAATTATTGATGTAGATTTCATGAAGACCGAATTGTTGTTGGTGGGTAAGACTGTCAATAGACATTTTGTAGCCGGTATTGCCGACTATACCGAGCGTATAGGTCACTACATGCCCTTTAACATAACGACCCTTCCGGAACTTAAGAACACCAAAAATCTTTCTGAGAGTCAGCAGAAGGAGCGGGAAGGGGAAATGATATTGAAGTTTTTGCAGCCTTCTGATACGGTGGTACTTCTCGATGAGCACGGGATAGAGTTTCGTTCGCTTGAGTTTGCGACATGGCTTGGGAAAAAGCGCAACGTTGCCCGGCGGCTTGTTTTTGTTGTCGGTGGGCCCTACGGCTTTTCCTCTGCCGTATACGATCGGGCCGACGAGAAGATTTCGTTGTCGCGTATGACTTTTTCCCACCAGATGATCAGGCTCATATTCACGGAACAGATATATCGTGCCTGTACGATTATTAAGGGTGAGCCTTATCACCATGAATAGGCTGTTATGCCATCGGTGTGCCCGCAGGTAGGAGGAGAAGAGTTTTCAGAGACATTACGTTTGTCATTTAGGTAAAAAGGATCATTGCTATGGCCAATCAATATATAGAGGTAAAAGGGGCAAGGGTAAACAACCTCAAGAACATTTCGTTGAAGATACCCCGCAACAAGTTGATTGTCGTGACCGGTGTCAGCGGTTCCGGCAAATCTTCGTTGGCTTTCGACACGTTGTATGCCGAGGGGCAGCGAAGATATGTAGAGAGCTTGTCTTCATACGCCCGCCAGTTTTTGGGCCGCATGGGCAAGCCCGAATGTGATTTCATCAAAGGTTTGCCACCGGCCATAGCCATCGAGCAAAAGGTGATTTCACGTAATCCCCGGTCTACTGTCGGCACGTCTACAGAGATTTACGAATATCTGCGACTGCTCTTTGCAAGGATAGGAAAGACAATCTCTCCGGTCAGTGGTGAGGAAGTCAAGAGACACACGACAGAAGATGTTTTGGCGTGTCTCCGGCAGTTTGGAGTCGGCACTAAGTTTTGTGTCCTTGCTCCTTTGCACATCGTGGAAGGGCGTACACTATCCCGACAACTCGAAATGTACATTCAGGAAGGCTATTCCCGAATATATAAGAATGGGGAGATAGTACGTATAGATGATTTTCTTGCCTCTTCTACTTCCGATGCAGAGGGGCAGTGCCTAACAGAAAAAGAGGAGGGTAAAGATATATTTCTGGTCATCGACCGCATGAGTGTCAGCGAGGAAAAAGACCAGATATCCCGTCTGACAGATTCGGCCGAGACCGCTTTCTACGAGGGTGACGGTGCTTGTCGTCTGCTCATACTGCCAAGCAACCAGACTTTTGATTTCTCCACCCGCTTCGAGGCCGACGGCATCAAGTTTGAGGAACCCAACGACAATATGTTTTCTTTCAACTCTCCGTTGGGTGCTTGCCCCACTTGCGAAGGCTTCGGATCGATCATTGGTATTGACGAAAAACTCGTCATACCCAACACGTCGCTCAGTGTCTATGACGGATGCGTGCAGTGTTGGCATGGCGACAAGATGAAAATGTGGCAGACTGAGTTTTGCCGGAGGGCTGCCAAAGATGATTTTCCCATCTTCAAACCCTATTTTGAACTGACCCGCCGGCAGAAAGACATGCTTTGGCATGGTCTGCCTTCCGAGCGCGGAAACGACATTCACGAGCAGGTGTCCATTGACTCTTTCTTCCAGATGGTGAAGGAGAATCAATATAAGATCCAATACCGGGTCATGATGAGCAGATACCGTGGCAAGACGGTGTGTCCCGATTGCCACGGCACACGGCTGAAGAAGGAAGCCGGCTATGTGAAAATCGGTGGCAGGAGCATCAGTGACTTGGTGGAAATGCCGGTCACCAATCTGAAAGAATGGTTTGACAAACTCCGGCTTTCCGACCATGAGGCTGAAGTGGGCAAGCGCCTGCTTACGGAAATCAACAACCGCTTGCAATTTTTACTGGATGTCGGTTTAGGCTACCTTACACTTAACAGGCGTTCTAACTCTCTTTCGGGGGGCGAAAGCCAGCGCATCAACCTCACCACGTCGTTGGGCAGTTCGCTTGTGGGTAGCCTCTATATCCTTGACGAACCGAGCATAGGCCTGCACAGCCGCGACACTGACCGGCTCATTCACGTGTTGAAGGAGTTGAGAGATTTGGGCAATACGGTCATCATCGTTGAGCACGATGAAGAAATCATGCGTGCGGCTGACTACATCATCGACATTGGCCCTGATGCGGGCCGTCTTGGGGGCGAGATTGTGTTTGAGGGGCCTTTGAAACTGTTGACCGGGGAAGACAGTGCGCAAGCTGCTGTCAGCCGTCAGGCCTCCCTTGACTATCCGTTGAGCCACACGGTGAAATTTCTGACCGGAGAAGATGTCCTTGAACTTCCGGCCAGCCGACGAAGATGGAACTACGCCATCAAACTCGAAGGTTGCCGGATGAACAATCTGAAAGGCATCACGGTCGAATTTCCACTCAATGTGCTCAATGTGATTACGGGTGTCAGCGGTTCGGGAAAGTCATCTTTGGTCAAAGGCATTCTCTTTCCTGCACTCAAACGCCATTTGGACGAGGTGTGCGATGCGCCGGGCGAATATACAGCCCTTGGCGGAGACTGGCAGCAGATCAAACATGTGGAGTTTGTCGACCAGAATCCTATTGGCAAAAGCACGCGTTCCAACCCGGCCACCTACGTAAAGGCCTACGATGCCATCCGCAATCTTTTTGCCGAACAGCCGTTGTCCAAGCAGTTGGGCTTTACTTCACAGTATTTCTCGTTCAATGCCGAAGGGGGAAGATGCGAAGAGTGCAAGGGGGCCGGTGTCATTACTGTTGAGATGCAATTCATGGCCGACCTTGTTCTTGAGTGCGATTCGTGTCACGGACAGCGGTTCAAGCGTGACATACTGGATGTCCGGTTTCATGAAAAGAACATCAACGATGTGCTCAATATGACCATATCCGAGGCGATAGAGTTTTTTGGTCGGTACGACGAGAAGACCATCGTTTCACGCCTGAAGCCTCTTGAAGATGTCGGTCTCGGCTACATCAAACTTGGTCAGAACTCAAGCACGCTCTCCGGTGGTGAAAACCAGCGCGTCAAACTGGCCTATTTCATCGGTCAGGAGCGACAGGAACCCACCTTGTTCATCTTTGACGAACCGACCACGGGACTGCATTTCCATGACATCAAGCGCCTTATGGCTGCCCTGAATGCCCTCATAGAGCGAGGCCACTCTGTAATTGTCATTGAACATAATATGGATGTCATCAAGTGCGCCGACCATATCATTGATTTGGGGCCGGACGGCGGCGACAAAGGGGGAAACCTCGTTATTGCCGGCACACCGGAGGAAGTTGCCCACTGTAGAGAGAGCATTACGGGCCATTTTTTGAAAGCAAAACTATAAACCAACCATTCACGATGGTGCTACAATATATCATAGTCGGACTCATCCTGCTTGCAGCTCTTCTCTATGTGGCTTATCTCATCAGAGAGACGATTTGCCATGCGAATGACAAGTGTTATGGATGTGCGGGCTGTGCCATCCATGACCGGCTCAAACGCAAACGGTGCAAGGCAGAAAAGGATGCACAAACAAAGGGAGCGAAGGGGAGACTATCCAAGTCTTCATGATGCGTATGGGGGCTCTGCATTGTCTTGGAATTTCTTAACAGATTTGCATTCCCGGCTTTTGAGTCGTATCTTTGCAATGGCAAGGGAAGCGTGTAGACGTTTCCCTTTTTTAAGTCTCCAACGCTCCCTCCTGCTCCCAACCTGCTAAAGGGGCCTTTTCATGCAAGGATGACTTTCTAAAAGAGCCACTCCGAGCCTCTCACTCGGCCCAAACGAGCTTCCAAGTATGGCCCTTTTGCATGATCGTTCAGCCCGAACCACCTTTTTTTGACTGCGTTCCGAACTCTTAAATGAACTTTAGGGTGGCCGCTATACTTTTAGATGAAAACAGGATGTAAAGCCTTTTCTCGTTTTTGCTATAATTTGCACTATATGCTTGTGAAAACGGATGAAGAGGGTAGAAGGTATAAAATAAGGGAAGACCGCTACAAGGTCTTCCCTTATCCTATATGTCGAAAAACATTTTCTTTTACGCTCCGCAGAAGAATAATACGATGATCTGCGCCGTAAAGATTCTGAGGAACATGCTGAGTGGATACACTGTGGAGTAGCCTATTGCCGGAGCTTCGCCATTACAAACACTGTTGGCGTAAGCTAATGCAGGCGGATCGGTGTAACTTCCTGAGATCATTCCCATAATCGTAAAGTAGTTGAACTTATACTTCAATCTTGCAAATGTGCCTACAAGGAGAATGGGGATAATCGTAATGAGGAAACCCGTGTACACGTATTTCAATCCGTCACCTTGGACAACCGTGTGCCAGAATGCATCACCGGCCTTGATGCCGACCGATGCAAGAAAAAGGACAAGGCCGAACTCCCGCAGCATCATGTTGGCCGAGGTGGTCGTATAGGTGACAAGTCCCATGCGATAGCCGAAACGACCAATGATGATGGCTATGATCAGCGGGCCACCGGCCAGACCCAGTTTTAAAGGTACCGGCATACCGGGCAGTGCTATGGGCAGACTTCCGAAGATGATGCCTACAATGATGCCTACAAAGATGGTGGCAATGTTGGGCGCATTGAGACGCTTTTCCGAGTTGCCCATCATTTCAGCTACGCGATTCACATTCTCTTCAGGACCTACCACCATAACACGATCGCCCACATGGAAGTGGTGATTACGGCTGGCAAAAAGATCCATGCCTTGGCGGGTGATGCGTGTGACATTCACACCGTAGAGACTGGAGAAGTGCATCTTGCCGAGCGATTTTCCGTTCATCGATGAGTTGGTCACCACAATACGACGGCTGATCATGGGTTGGGGCTGATGCTCCTCGTCCCAGTCTACATTGATGACGGGACCGATAAATGCTTGAATAGCTTCGGCATCAGACTCAGCGCAAACGATTAGCACTTCGTCGTTGAGTTCAAACTTGGTGTCGCGATTTGGAGTACTGAGATGCCCCTCGTGCATGATGCGCGTGCAAACAATGTCCCTGTTGAGAAACTGGGAAATCTCTTGCAACGTGCGTCCCGCGATGTAGGAGTTGTCCACTCGCAGGTGCATCGGGTGGGGCTTGGCATGAGGATTATCAGCTTCCGCGTCTTTCAACAATTCGTTTTCTTCCTCAAACTTAACTTTACAAATGAACTTTATAGCGAGGGTGGCTCCGATAATACCCAAAACGCCTAACGGATAGGCACATGCATAGCCCGAAGCTATAGAGGGAGCCTGCCCGTCGGGAAATACGGAATGCAGAGCTTCGCTGGCAGCTCCAAGTCCGGGGGTGTTGGTCACGGCTCCATAGAGCGTACCCACCATCATGGGTAGGTTTATGGGATTGCTGGTATCGAAGAAGATGTAGTAGCAGGCAAACATCACAAGGATGTTGAGCATCACCGTGACGGTGCTCAGCATATTGAGTTTGATGCCGTCTTTTCCGAAGCTCTCGAAGAAGCCCGGACCCACCTGCAAACCGATCATGAAGACAAACAGAATGAGGCCGAAGTCCTGAAGGAAGTTCAGCACCGGCAGCGGACCGGTGAAACCGATGTGTCCGGCAACAATGCCGGCAAACAGGACGAAGGTCACACCCAAGGAGATGCCGCCTATTTTAATCTTACCCAGATAGACACCGACCGCTATAACAATAGAATAGAGTAGTGCTATGTGCGCTACTCCATCCTGTTGTCTGAATAGATTTATTAACCAATCCATTCTGTCTCAATTACTTTTCGATAGCTGCTACACCGGGAAGCACCTTGCCCTCAATGGCCTCAAGCAGGGCACCGCCACCGGTAGAGATGTAAGAAACTTGGTCGGCAAGACCGAATTTGTTGATGCAGGCCACGGAGTCGCCGCCACCGATGAGGGAGAAGGCACCTTCCTTGGTTGCTTCGGCCACAGCTTCGGCAATGGCTCTGGAACCACCGGTGAAGTTGTCGAACTCAAAGACACCGGCAGGTCCGTTCCAAAGAATGGTCTTGGCACCCTTGATAGCAGCAGCAAAAGCCTTGCGGGTTTCGGGGCCGGCATCCATGCCCTCCCAACCATCGGGAATGTCGTTGGAGGGTGCAACTTTCTGGTTGGCATCGTTCTTGAAGTCATCGGCGATGATGGAGTCGGTTCCGAGGACAAGGTTTACCCCGTTGGCTTTAGCCTTCTTCATCACGTCGAGAGCCACATCGAGCTTATCATTCTCGCAGATAGACTTACCGATTTTACCACCCTGAGCTTTGGCGAAAGTGTAGGTCATACCGCCACAGAGGATCAGATTGTCCACCTTAGTCAGCAGATTCTCAATGATGCCAATCTTGGTGGATACTTTAGAGCCTCCCATGATGGCTGTGAAGGGACGTTGGATGTTGCCCAAAACGGCATCCACGGCCTTCACTTCCTTCTCCATGAGGAAGCCGAGCATCTTGTGTTCTTTATCAAAACTGTCGGCTATCACGGCAGTGGAAGCATGCTTGCGGTGAGCAGTTCCGAAGGCATCCATCACGTAAACGTCTGCGTAGGAGGCGAGCTTCTTGGCAAACGCTTTCTGGCGTTCTTTCATTTCAGCCTTAGCTGCATCATATTCGGGTGTACCTTTCTCCACGCCTACAGGCTTGCCTTCCTCCTCGGGATAGAAGCGGAGGTTCTCAAGCAAGAGGGCTTCGCCCCCCTTCAGAGCTGCAGCCTCTGCATCGGCATTGGCGCAGTCTTTGGCAAACTTTACGTCTACGCCCAAAGCATCGCTGACATTTTTCACGATTTGAGAGAGTGAAAGTTCGGGCTTAACTTTGCCTTTGGGTTTACCCATGTGGCTCATCATGATCAGTGCGCCACCATCGTTAAGCACTTTTTTCAGTGTAGGGAGAGCACCGCGAATGCGGGTGTCATCGGTTACATGACCGTTCTCATCCAAGGGGACATTGAAGTCCACACGCACAATTGCCTTGTGACCGGCAAAGTTGAAGTCTTCGATTTTCATTTTTACCTTAAATTATTTTATCGATTTATAATACTTAGGCTTTATAACACTTGCAAATTTACTGTTTTTTATTTACATCTCAACGCCTTTGTAGAAGTTTTTTGTATTTTTGTGCGTTACAATCGGCGAATGTAAAGTCGAGTTGCCAAAACCGTCGAGTGGGCTCCGACTTTTATTCTTCATACACCGTCGGGTCTTCGATGCCTGCCTCGGCCAGTGCCTCTTTCCGCTCTATGCAGGTACCACACTTCCCACAATGCACAACTCCGCCTTTATAACAGCTCCATGTCTCGCGATAGTCGATGCCAAGTCGTTTGCCGATGCTTGCTATTTGGCCTTTCGTGATGTCCGTATAAGGAGCTGAGACACCTACGTTGATGAATGTCCCGTAGCGTGCGGCCTTGTCTATGGCGTGGATAAATTCGGGGCGACAGTCAGGATAGATGGTATGGTCGCCACCGTGGTTGGCTATCAGCACCTTTTTCAGGTTGTGGCTTTCTGCAATGCCTATGGCAATGGAGAGCATAATGCCATTGCGGAAGGGTACCACGGTCGATTTCATGTTGTCGGCTTCATAGTGCCCTTCGGGGATGGCATCAGCCCCATCCAACAGACTGCTTTTAAAATAGCGGTGCATGAAATCGAGATTGATGACGATGTGTTTGATGCCGAGACGCTCGCAGTGCATTTGGGCGAAGGGTATTTCCCGGGCATTATGATTACTGCCGTAGTCGAAAGAGATGCCGAGGGCTATCTCGTCTTTTTTGTCATAAAGCAGCGTGATGGAGTCCATGCCTCCACTGACAATGATTGCTGAATCTTTCATTTCCTATTGAATATAATATGGTGATTGGTGTTACTGATATGTTGGAAAATGGAGTGGGGGTGTCTTGCCTATCCGAACAGTACGCGCAAGGCTTCTTCCACTTTCCTCACGGGATGAATTTCTATCTGAAACTTTCTGTGGTCGAAACCATTGTGGTTGTTCTTGGGTATAATAATGTGCCGAAACCCGAGTTTCTCAGCTTCGGCAATGCGCTGCTCTATCCTGCTCACCGGCCTCACTTCGCCGCTAAGCCCTACTTCACCGGCCATGCACCAGCCATTCTCAATGGCTGTGTCCACATTGCTTGAGAGTACGGCTGCTATGACGCTAAGGTCCATAGCCAAGTCGGTGACTCGCAAACCGCCGGCAATGTTGAGGAATACGTCCTTTTGCATGAGCTTGAATCCCACACGCTTCTCCAACACGGCCAAAAGCATGTTGAGACGGCGTTGGTCAAAACCCGTGGCCGAACGTTGGGGCGTGCCGTATGCAGCACTTGAGACAAGGGCTTGCGTCTCGACAAGGAAAGGGCGAACACCCTCTATGGCACTGCTGATGGCTATTCCGGAAAGACCCTCCCTGTTTTCTGTCAGGAGCAGTTCCGAAGGGTTGGCTACGGGGCGCAAACCGCTTTGTTGCATCTCGTAGATTCCCAATTCAGAGGTGCTTCCGAAGCGGTTTTTGATACTTCGCAAGATGCGGTACATATAATGCTGGTCGCCTTCAAACTGAATGACGGTGTCCACGATGTGCTCCAATATTTTAGGACCGGCCAATGTGCCTTCCTTGTTGATGTGTCCTATGAGAATCACGGGCACACCACTGGTCTTGGCAAAACGAAGGAGCGATGCGGCGCATTCCCTCACTTGGGTGATACTGCCCGGCGAACTGTCCACTTGATCGGTGGAAATCGTCTGGATGGAGTCTATAACGATAATTTCGGGCTTGACCTCTTTGATGTTCTCGAAAATCTTCTCCAAAGATGTTTCGCAAAGTATGGATATGTTGTCACCGGTTTCTTGTCCTGTGTGTTCTTGAGAGGTTGTGATGCCGGCTGCGATGCGCTCGGCCCTCAACTTGATTTGATGCTCACTCTCTTCTCCGCTTACGTAGAGTATCTGGCGGTCGCCCATACTCAGGATGGTCTGAAGGGTGAGTGTGCTTTTACCGATACCGGGCTCTCCCCCCAACAGAATGATACTTCCCGGAACCATGCCATCGCCCAGCACGCGGTTGAGTTCATTGTCGTGCATGTCAATGCGGGGCTCGGCTTGCGAAGATATATCACGCAACTTGATGGTGCGTCCGCTTCCCCTACCGCCAAACATTGATGCAGCTCCGCCATGCCGCAAGGTCATGGCGGCATGGCGGGCAGCTTCTCCTCCGTTGTCTCCGGAGATTCTGATTTCCTTAAACGTGTTCCATTGTCCGCAACTCGGGCATTTTCCGACCCATTTGGGAGATTCCTGTCCACAGTTGTTACAAACGTATGCGATTTTATCTTTAGCCATGATATTGAAGTTTTAAGCCATAAGGCCAACAAATATACGAAAACTTCGGCAGATGGACAATTTTAGACTTTAGTTTTTCAAAAGAGTAGGAGATAAACGCCTATGATTGACGTTTACCTCCTACTCAATTTGGAGGATGCCGTGGCAGCATCATGGAACTGAGGCGTTAGTAGCCTGGGGTCTGGTCGGTATCCTTGTTGAGAGCCTCATTGGCGTCAAAGGCGGCTTGAGGAATGGGTCGCAAGGTTTTCTGACCGATAGCAGTTGCCGCATTGCCCTCCAAGTCGTTGTTGTAGAGATTGCAGTGATTGACAAGCTGCTGGGTGCGGCGGAGGTCAATCCATCGGGGACAGTTGCCGAACATCTCGCAGGTGCGCTCCTTGAGGATGGCATCGATGTCGATGGTCGTTGCATCGGCCAGTCCTGCACGCCGGCGCACCATGTTGAGCCGTTTCAGAGCTGAAACGGTATTGCCCGCCTTAAGATAGGCTTCAGCGGCCACAAGGTACATCTCGGGCAGTGTCATGATGTGAATGTCGCGGTAGTCGGTGTTCCTTTGGTTGGACGCGGTCTGGCTGTCGTCGAACTTCTTGCAGGGCGCATTGCCGAATACCATGGTGATGGCATCGTAGTAGTCCATCGCCTTGCCGTTCATCTCTTGTGGTTCCACCGTATTCTTATCCATCGGTATCACGTAGGTGTTGGCGCGGTTAGTTGGATCCTTCGCCCTCCATGCGGCCACATCGTCGTCGGTTTCATACCATGCCTTGTAATATCTGACGACAGGATATCCCACGAGGCTCTCACCGTTTTTATACCAGGTCCAATAGCCGGTGCCGGACTTGTTGCCCTTGTTCACGTTGGGCAGTTCGCTCATAAAGGTAACATCATAGCGTGTATCGCCCTTCTCAAAGCAGTGGAGTGTATAGAGAGTGGGTACAAAAGCGGACGAAGTGGCTTTGATGGGATCCTCGGCACCACCGAGATAGTTGCAATACTCCACGCTCCAGTCGTGGCCTCCCGATGTGGTGTTGGTGGCCGACGCAAGGTCGTACTCCACATCCCATATAAACTCAGCATTGTCATCGCCACTGCCGTCAGCTTTCCAGAGGTCGGCAAAAGGCGTGGTAAGACTTCTGCCGGCAATCACGGCATCGGCATATTCTGCTGCCTTGGTGAAATAATCTTTCTTGCCGAGATCCCAGGCTGCGGCAAGATAAGTCTTAGCCAGCAGCCCCTTGGCGGCCTCCATGCTTGCGCGGCCGCCTCCCTTGGTGGCGGCAGAGACATCGAGATGGTTGCCGGCGATGACAGCTTCCAGCTCAGAGATGATGTAGTTGTACACTTCCTCAGCACTGCTCTTGGGATAGCCGCGGTTGGGAGCAGTGATGAAATCTTTGATGATGGGCACGCCACCGTAGTCGTTGACAAGGATATAGTAAAAGTTGCAGGCCAGCACGCGTGCCTCATCCACTCGTTTGTTTTTCAGCGTTTTATCCACATTGTTTTGAGCTGCATATTGTCTCACGGCATTGGCAGCCCGTATGCCCTGATAGCAATGGAAGTAGAGGTTGCGGTTGGCGGAGTTCTCGGGGTTGAGGGTCTCGTAGAGCTGGTAGGCATCCTCTATTTTATTACGGGCCGATGCGTACATATCAGTGCCGGCATTGAACCAAGTGGAATAGCTGTCGGAGGCATAGATGAGCCTCATCTTGGCGTAGGCATCGTTGACCAGTGTCTCGAAACCGGCCTTATTGGCAAATTGCTGTTCGTCGGAGACATTCGATTTGTTCTCTGGTGTCAGGAAGTCGCTGCATCCTGTCATCGTGGCGAGAGCCACAACGATTGCCATATAGGTTATTTTCTTCATGATGATGTTATCTTTATAGTTTTAGAATTTCAGGTTGATACCAAACTGATAGGTGACCGAAGACGGTCCTCCGTTCTGCAGGTTGGCACTGGCCCACTCGGGGTCGAAGCCCTTGTAGTTGGTGAAGACGAAGGGGTTGAGCACCGTGAAGTAGAGTCGTAGGTGCTGAACACCGATACGCTGAACGAGCTGGCGGTCGAAGGTGTAGCCAAGGGTGATGTTCTTCACCTTGGTAAACGAGGTCTTCTGATAGGAGAAGCCCTCTTCCTTCGCTGAGCCTTTGTCGCCAAAGTAGCCGCCGGCGGAGGCGTCAGAGTTATTAGGATACGGGTATTTGCCATAGTGCGTCTCCAGATTCTCAATGATGTCACCGGTAGCGGCATCAATGATGGGAGCACCCTTGGGAATATAGAAGTCCATCTTCATGTGGGCATTGCCACGGTCGCCGTATTTCATGTATTTCTCGTGGAAGTAGCTGCGCGACCACATGCCCGATTTGGTGTATATCATCACCGAGAAATCGAAGTTCCTGTATTTCAAGGTCGTGGAGAAGCTGCCCGTCCAGCGAGGGTCGGTACAACCGAAAATACGCTTGTCGTTGTCGTTGATGACACCGTCGTCGTTCCAGTCGTTGACGGCCACCTGACCTTCATACCACTTGTATTTCTTGCCGTATTTTTGGTAGAACTCTTCCAAGGTGTAGTGCTTGTTGCCATTCATGGTCTTCATCGTGACTCCCTTGTCGGTGATCACGTCGGTATGGGTGTATCCACGCAGCACGTTGAGCGGCTCACCGATAAACCAGTTGTTGGCCACCTCGTCCACCTTGCCATTAGACAGCTCGCGTATCTCATTCCAGTTGCGTGCAAAGTTGATGGTGGCATCCCACTGGAAGTCCTTGGTGCGGAAGATATTGATGTTGGCACCGATCTCAACACCTTGGTTCATGATCGAACCGATGTTGCAAGTCATCGACTTTTCGCCGGTCTCCATGGGCACGGTGCGCGACATAATCTGTCCGTCAGAAAGACGGTGGTAGAGGTCGAACGTGAGGTTGACTCGGTTGAGGAAGGCGAAATCGACACCAAAGTCAAACTCTTTAACCTTCTCCCAAATAAGTGCCTTGTTGATGAGGCCGTTGGGGTAGTAGCCCTGCACTTCAGTGCCGTCGAGCACAACATATTCTGGGCCAGCCGCAGAGGTCATGGTGACGAAGTCGCCCACATTGTTGTTACCTGTCACACCATACGAGAGGCGGAGCTTGAGGTTGTCTATCCACTTATAACTCTTCAGCCAGGGCTCCTCGCTCATGCGCCATGCGGTGGCGAAGGATGGGAACCAGCCCCAGCGGTGTCCGTCGGCGAAGCGGCTGCTGCCATCGGTACGAAGTGTGGCGGTGAGCATATACCTGCCGAGATATGTGTAGTTGAGACGACCTGCTACGGAAACGAGGCGATTCTCTGTGTAGGTCGACGATATGGTCTTGTCGCCGCTCACCTTGTCGAGGGCGTTGTAGGTGAGATGGTCGTCTGTGATACCCTTGCCGGCTGTCAGCGACGACTCGGTGTGAGACTTGTAGAGCGAGAACAGACCCATGAAGTTAATCTGATGTTGCTGCTCCTTGCCGAGCGCGAGATGATAGTCAATCTGGTTGTCCCAAGTCCAGTCGAAACGGTTCTTGTTGTAGATAGAGCCGTAGTTGGTCTTGTTCTTCTGATAGTACATCGATCCTTGGGGATTGTCTTCGGTAATGCCCGTGGCGTAGAAGATGCCCTGCCGCCCGTGGTAATAATTAGGCGAGAGAGTGGTGGTGAACTGCAGTCCGTTCATGATGTGTGCCCGCAGGTAGATATTGCCGAGGATATTGTAATCTTTCTGTTGGTTCTCGTCGTTGCCATCGTAGAGGTCGATGAGCGGGTTGACTGTAGAGGTAAACTGCGAGTTGGACCCAAAGGCAGCTTTGGCACCCGGGTTGGTGTAGAGCTTACCGTTCTCATCGTATGGCGCGACAAAGGGGTTAAAGTAGAAAGCATTGACATAAGGCGAGAAACTGCTGTCGGCGCAGAAGTTGTCAGTCACGCTATAGGCCATATTCATGGAGATGCCGGCCTCAAAGACCTTTGAGAGCTTAACATCGAAGGCACCCTTGATGTTGTAGCGTTTGTAGTCGTTCTCCTTGAAGACATTGCCCTCATCCTGATAGCCCATGCCCAAGCGGTAGTTGACGGTTTCAGACGAGCCGGCCACGCTGAGAAAGTGGTTCTGCTGTGAAGCCGTGCGGGTAACATAGTCCTTCCAGTCGTAGCCGCTGAACGACGGATCCATATACTCCTTATAGAGCTTGCTGTCCTTATAGCTGTTGCCGCCGATGCACATGAGGAAGGCCGCTTGCAAGTCGCCCGACTTTATCTGATAGTATGGATGGCCCGAGGCATCGATGCCCTTTCGCGGGGATCCATCGTAAGCAGTGCTGGTTAACGTTGTATAACGAGCAAAACGGTAATTCATAAACTCCTTGGCAGTCATGAGCTCAGGCATGCGGGCCATAGACTTAAAGCCCCAATACCCATCGTATGAGATTTGTGGTTTGAAACCTTTCTTAGCACCTTTGCTACCCTTGGTGGTAATGATGACAACACCGGCAGAGGCACGGCTGCCGTAGATGGCCGTAGAGGATGCATCCTTGAGCACATCGATGCGGTCGATGTCGTCAGGGTTGAGGAAATCCATAGACGAGCAGACCACGCCGTCGATGACATACAGTGGTGATGCCTGGGTATTGATAGACGACTGACCGCGTATCTGCATGCTCACACTGCCGCCAGGCCGGCTGCCTTTCTGTGTAATGCTCACGCCAGGCACCGACCCCTGCAGAGCTTCTGAGACACTCGTCACGCCCCGGCTCTGCACCTGCTCGGAGTTTACCGATGAAACGGAACCCGTCAAATCGCCCTTCTTCATGCTGCCATAGCCGATGACCACCACGTCGTTGAGCGTTTGGTTGTCTTCTTGCATGACAATCTCGATCCGCTTGTTGTTACCCACGGTGACCGTCTGATCCATGTAGCCCACGTACGACACCTTTACTTTTGATTGCGGTTTCACTGATGAGAGGGAGAAATGACCATCCAAGTCAGAGATGGCAGCAGTATTGCCATCAACAAAGATACTCACTCCGATCATCGGATCTCCGTTGGCATCCTGTACGGTTCCTTTCACGGTCTGCTGCGCAAAAACCACAGTAGTCGACAAGCAAAGGGATAATGCCAATGTTGTTTGTTTGATTTGATGATACATAAATTAGGTTGTTTTTTAGATATTTAGATATTGTAATACAACTGTCATCGTAGATGAAAGTAACAATAAGGTTGGCAATAGCCGGTAGTCGCGGGAAAATAATCTCCGACCAGCAGTTGTGACAGAAATGAACCTATAATCCACTTCTTGATAAAAGTGAAATTTCGTTATGCATATTGTAGTTTGTTTACATCATTAGGCCCGTGTTTTCTTGCTTTAGTTCGGATACCAGTTAAGGTGTCTGTAAATATAAACAATCTTGTTGACAAAGCAAGATGGAATTAACACATAGAAACAATATACATGCAATATTATATTTTTTTAAGCGTTTTGGCGTGTAGTGTAACCAAACAAGATGGGGCAGAGAAAGTGGCCGGTCTTTTCTGTGAAGGTATCAAGGGGATGGATCAAAGAGGAAAATGTTCCATGGGGTGTTTTTCCGGATTCAAGCTGCATCTATTTGTAGTGAGAAAAGGGAACTTCTCAACTTCATGATAACACCGGGAGATATTGAAGACCGTAAACCTCTGGAATACCAAGCCCTTGTGGAGTTCCTATAAGGCAAGTATACTTTGACCATTTCACCGTCGACTTATCGGGCGCAGTCGCAGCATACTGCTTATTTCCAAAAAAGCTGTGTGTCAATGTACAAAGGACATTAGACACACAGCTTGCTTTATTCTAAATTCATCGAACTCGCCTTATGATTAGCGTTTACCTCCTACTCGATATAGGATTTGTGCAATGTACGCTTAATAGCTGCGTGCAATAATGACGCGACATTTGGCCGGTTTGCCGCTTACCATGTCTACACCCGGAGTTTGCTCGTAGGCAAAGGGCACGCAACGTATGGTGGCCTGCGTATCTTCTTTGATCTTGGCCTCTGTCTCAGGTGTTCCGTCCCAGTGGCAAAGATAGAAACCACCGTCCTTGATACGTTCCTTGAATTCTTCATAGTTGTCGCATTCGTAGACGTGGGCATCACGATAATTCTTGGCTTTTTCGAGAAGATTCTTCTGAATGTCTTCTAAAAGTCCTTCCACGCGTTCTGCAATGCCGTCAAAGCTGACGCTCTCTTTCTCAAGCGTGTCGCGGCGCATGATTTCTATGGTGTTGTCTTCAAGATCGCGACCACCCATCACAAGACGCACGGGGACACCTTTAAGTTCGTAGTCGGCAAACTTGAATCCCGGACGCTTGTTGTCAGCATCGTCATACTTCACGCTGATGCCCATATCGCGCAACCGGTCGATAACAGGCTGAAGTTTAGCGTTGATGGCCTGCAGTTGGTCGTTGCCTTTGGTGATGGGGATAATCACCACTTGAATGGGAGCCAACTTGGGAGGAAGTACAAGACCATTGTCATCGGAATGCACCATGATCAAAGCACCCATCAAACGAGTGGAAACACCCCAAGAAGTGGCCCAGACATATTCAGGCTTGTTATCTTTATTTAAGTAGGTAACATCGAAACTCTTGGCAAAGTTCTGCCCGAGGAAGTGTGAAGTGCCGCTTTGGAGAGCTTTGCCGTCTTGCATCATGGCCTCAATGGTATAGGTGTCCAAAGCTCCGGCGAAACGTTCGGTTTCGCTCTTCACGCCTTGTACTACAGGAACGGCCATCCACTCTTCGGCAAACTTAGCATATACGTGCAACATCTTCTTGGCCTCTTCTTCCGCCTCTTCCCGGGTGGCATGGGCCGTGTGCCCTTCCTGCCAAAGAAATTCGGAGGTGCGGAGGAACGGGCGTGTTCTCATTTCCCACCGCATCACATTGCACCACTGGTTGCACATGATGGGGAGATCCCGCCAGGAGTGAATCCAGTTTTTATAGGTGTTCCAAATGATGGTTTCCGATGTCGGGCGGATGATAAGTTCTTCGTCGAGGCGGGCTGCGGGATCAACTTCTACGCTGCAACCGTCTTCGCTTGATTTCAGTCGATAGTGTGTGACCACGGCACACTCCTTGGCAAAGCCCTTGACATGTTCGGCTTCGCGTGAGAGAAAGCTTTTGGGGATAAGTAAAGGGAAATAAGCGTTTTGAGCACCGGTCTCCTTGAACATTTTGTCCAGTTGCTCTTTCATTTTCTCCCAAATGGCAAACCCGTATGGTTTGATAATCATACAGCCACGCACCGGTGACTGCTCAGCCAAGTCGGCCTTAACTACCAAATCGTTATACCACTGACTGTAATTGTCGGCGCGTTTGGTCAAATCTTTTAATTCTTTTGCCATAATTGCTTATGTTTTTTATTTTTCAATTTCCTAATAAAGAGACTCGGAAGTCTTGTTTCGCGTGCAAAAGTACTAAAAAAAGTTGGTAAAAAACATATATTGATGAAAAAAGCATTATCTTTGCACGACGTATTTAAACGAAACAAATAATTAGAGATTATGAAAAAGATGCAAATGTCCGTCGCAGCAATGTGTGCGCTTTTGGTAATGAGTTGCAGCACGGTGAACAACGTTGCCGGGACAAACGGTTCGAGTACACGTAATGGAAGTTATATCGGTGCCGGTGCCGGTGCTGCCGCAGGTGCCGCCCTGGGAGCTATTCTCAATCACAGCCATCATGGAACCGGTGCCTTGGTGGGTGCTGCCATCGGGGCTGTTGTCGGTGGGACCGCCGGCAATCTTATCGGCCGACACATGGACAAGGTGAAGAAAGAGGTGGAACAACAGGTGAGTAACGCCAAAGTGGAGGAGGTAACCGATGCCAACGGTCTGAAAGCCGTCAAGGTGACTTTCGACAGTGGCTTGCTCTTTCCGTTGAACAAAAGCACGTTGAGTGCAAGTTCCAAGACCGAACTGGCCAAATTCGCCACGGTATTGAAGAATGATCCTCAGTTAGCTGTCGACATTCAAGGATATACCGACCGCACGGGAGGTGACAAAATCAACATACCTTTGAGTCAAAGTCGGGCAGAGAGCGTTGCCTCTTATTTAAGAAAACAGGGCGTAGGCTCTTCCTCATTCAAGAATGTGACCGGTTTTGGCAGTGCCAATGAAATCGAAAATGCGGCTATCAGTCAGGTTAACCGTCGCGTGGAGGTCTATCTTTATGCCAGTCAGGAGATGGTTAATGCGGCTAACAACGGCACTTTGAAATAGTTTTCTGACAGATTAAATGCAATGAATTAAGTCAATGAGGCGCGCCTCCGTGTGCGCCTTTTTTATGTTTTTATATCAAAACCATGCTGGAGAAACTGTTAAGAATCGTTAGATGGATTTTGGTAGGCTTTTTTGTCTCTACCATTTTGGCAGTGGTATGCCTTCGCTTCATTCCGGTTTTCATCACGCCCCTTATGGTTATCCGTTGTGTGGAACAGGTGGGCGGCGGTGAGTCAATCAAGATGCACCATCATTGGGTGCCGATGGAGGAAATTTCCCGTCACATGCCGGTAGCGGTGATGGCAAGTGAAGACCAACGCTTTCTCAAGCATCATGGCTTCGATTACAATGCCATCGAGAAGGCTGCCATCCACAACATGAAAGGCGGGAAGAGACACGGGGCCAGTACCATCAGTCAACAGACGGCCAAGAATGTCTTCCTGTGGCCCGGCCGCTCGTGGATTCGTAAAGGCTTTGAGGTGTATTTCACTTTTCTGATAGAGATGATGTGGAGCAAGCAACGCATCATGGAAGTCTACCTCAACAGCATTGAGATGGGGGACGGCATCTATGGTGTGGATGCCGTGGCAGAATATCATTTCGACACCACGGCCTCCCAGCTGTCACGTAGCCAGTGTGCACTCATAGCTGCCACGCTGCCCAATCCCCGTCGTTTCAACAGTGCGGCCCCGGGTGAATATATGCGCAAACGTCAACGCCAGATAGAGCATGAGATGCGCTTCATCCCCTCCTTCCCGAAAGAAGGGGAAGATGTCGATCCGAAAACCGTTGTAGGAGGAGCCTACAAGAAATAATCATTAAGCACAACTATGGTAGATTTGCTTTCCGAACTCAATGATTCCCAGCGCGAAGCGGTGGAATATATAGATGGGCCTTCGCTTGTCATAGCCGGTGCCGGCTCTGGGAAAACCCGTGTACTGACCTACAAGATTGCTTATCTACTACAACGCGGCGTGAGACCCTACAACATTCTTGCCCTCACATTTACCAACAAGGCAGCAGCTGAGATGAAAGCGCGCATCGGCAAACTGGTGGGCGAACGGGACGCTTTGGCCTTGCGCATGGGCACTTTCCACTCCGTGTTTTCCCGCATTCTGCGCGTCGAGGCGGCACATATAGGCTACAACTCCAATTTCACCATCTATGATGAGTCGGACTCACGCTCGTTGATTAAGACTATTGTCAAGGAACTTGCAGCCGGAAACGAGAAGATGGATGAGAAACAATACAAGCCTGCCACTGTGCATAACTGTATCTCCCGGGCCAAAAACCGTTTGATTACGGCTGAAAAATATGCCAATGATTCGGCTCTAATGGCACGCGACCGTCAACAAAATATGCCGGCCATAAGTCGTATTTACACTCTTTACGCCGATCGTTGCCGGCAGGCCAATGCCATGGACTTCGACGACTTGCTCGTACTCACTTACCAGCTTTTTGCTGAGCATCCTGATATAAGGGAAAAATATGCCCACCATTTTGAATATGTGCTTGTGGACGAGTATCAGGACACCAACTATGTCCAGCAGTGCATTGTGCTCCAACTCACACGCGATCATCAGCGTGTATGCGTGGTGGGTGACGACTATCAGAGTATTTACGGTTTCCGTGGAGCCAATATTGATAACATCTTGCAGTTTAACGAGTTGTACAACGATCCGAAGCTCTTTAAATTGGAGCAGAACTATCGCTCCACCCGCAATATTGTGAAGGCGGCCAACAGTTTGATGAAACACAACGAGCGACAGATACCCAAAGATGTGTATAGCGAGAATGACGAGGGGGAGAAGCTCATCTACAAACCTGCCTACAGCGATAAGGAAGAGGCTGTCATTGTGTGCAATGAAATCAAGCGCATCAAGCGCAAGGAGGGAGGCGACTATCGTGACTTCGCCATTCTCTACCGCACCAACTCCCAGAGCCGCAGCCTTGAAGAGGAGATGAAGAAGCAGCACATCCCTTACCGCATCTATGGCGGACTGAGTTTCTATCAGCGCAAGGAGATCAAAGACATCATAGCCTATTTCCGCCTTGTGATCAATCCCGACGACGAGGAGGCTTTCAAACGCATCATCAATTATCCGGCAAGGGGAATCGGTAACACCACCATCCAAAAAATTGCTGCGACGGCTGTCGAACAGGGTGTCAGCTTTTGGACGGTCATCATGTCGCCCGGACATTACGGGCTCTCGGTCAATAAGGGAACCTTGGCCAAGATAGATGCTTTTCGCAGTCTTATAAGTTCTTTCATGCTTAAAAGTCTCGAGTTGGACGCTTATCAGTTGGGACAAATGATTATCAAGGAGAGTGGAATCTCGAAAGATATATTCTCAGGAGTTGACCCCGAGTCCCTTTCCCGTCAGCAAAACCTTGAGGAGTTTCTTGCAGGAATACAGGATTTTGTGGAGAGTCAGCGCGAGGAAGGCAATGAGAATCAGGTCTTTTTGGCCGATTTCCTGCAAGAGGTGTCACTTCTCACCGATTTGGACAGCGACGAGGGTGACGACACCAACCGGGTGGTGATGATGACCATTCATGCCGCGAAGGGATTGGAGTTTCCCACAGTGTTTATCGTAGGGTTGGAAGAGAACATCTTCCCCAGTCCGTTGTCGGCCAACTCTCCCCGCGAACTTGAGGAGGAGCGCCGCCTGCTCTATGTTGCCATCACCCGCGCCGAGCGTCACTGCATACTCACCAACGCTCAAAATCGTTGGCGTTTTGGCTCCATGCAGTTTGACACTCCCAGTCGTTTTATATACGACATCGATCCGTCACTTATTGAGGAAGAAAGGATGGGAGCTTCTTATTCGGGTGGAAAATCTTTCCGTACGGGGCGGAATGGGGGCTCCTACGGTGATGCTTTCCAAGACCTGCCTTTCTCTCGGAATGACACGCCTGAGTGGATGGAGGATAGGCAAGGCTACCCCCGCCCGGCATCATCTTCCTATCAAGGGCACACATCTACTCTCCGTGCCGTGTACCAACCGTCTCAGAAAGTGGGGCGGGGAAGTGGTGCTCCCGGCTCCGTGTCCGGTATGCAGTCGCTGAAGCCTATGCGGCAGGTTGCAGAAACCCCTTCCTCCCCTTCATCTTCTGTTCAAGTGGGATCATTGGCCGAAGGCACAGTCATAGAGCACCAACGCTTTGGTATAGGAACAGTAATTAAGGTGGAAGGAAGCGGTGAAAACGCCAAGGCCACCATTGAGTTTAAGAATACGGGCACGAAACAGCTGCTCTTGAAATTCGCCCGCTATACGATCATCAAGTAGTTTCTGATAGAGGCCGCTCTCAAGGAATTACTTGCAGGCGCATGTTGTCGAGATCGAATATCACTTTGCTAAACCACTGAAAGACATCCATGCCCAACAAGTCGGTGAAGTCCCGGTCTTCAACAATCCTCACCTCGGGCATTTTGCACCGTAGTCCTCCGATAGTAAGGATGAAGTCGTGCAGGGAATGTTGCCTGATATTTTGTATTCCTCCAATGCCCCAATAGCTTATCGTGTCGGTGGGGAGTCGGATTATCTTTTCTTTATTCCCTTCAAAAAAATGTTTTCCGAGCATACTCCAAGGCGCTCCGAAGTCGGGCATGCACATATAATGTTTTCCCTCGTGTTCATATTCCATCCGCAGGCCGCCGGTCTGACTGTCAAAACACAGGTTCGGCTCTATATGTTCAGACGGCGCACCGGCCTCTGTGCCAACGCGTATGCGCCGTGCTTTAAAGTCGATGTCAAGCCGGCTTAAAGCAAGCATCATCGGCACTCCCACGATGGCATTGATTTTATGTGAATAGCCTATGTTGGAGTTCATGTCAGGCAGATTGCTGACGATGAACGGCACGTGCCCGAACACGACATTCCCCACACTCATTTCCCGGGCTATGACCAAAGCTTCCTCCAAGTCCTTGCTTCCTCTTACGGGCATACTTACACCGGTTTTTGTCAGGTTCAACCGGTCGGCCAACTCTTGTGACACCACGTTCATGGCTGCTCCCGTGTCAAATATAAATCGGACTCGCTCACCGTTGATTTCACCCTCAATCAGCATGACAACCGACTGCATGTCATGCTGTCTCACGGTGTCAACTTGGAATGGTATTTCCACTCCTCCGTATGGCCGGACATAGTGCATGGACTTGTTTCTTCCGATGGTCTTGTAGTATTGCCAATAGGCTGCATAGCCCGCCAACACCTCTTTGCCGAAGACTTCTTGCTTTTGTTTCAGCCACTTTTCCAGCAGTGATGCAGCCTTAGAGTTTTTGCCCCGCCGGGACAGGTTGGAGGCCAGCAGATAGGAGAGCCACAACTGGGTCTCGTCGTCCGTGCGTTTGTCTTTTAAGAGACGCTTCATCTTTTTGTAGCTACCTTTTTGGAGAAAGGCATTTCCTATCATGGCATCGGCATATCTTCTGGTATAATCATTCCATTCGGAAGACTCGCTACGGTATAATCTTCGTAAGTCAAACCACCGGCTATCATCTATCAACGATAGGACAAGACTGTCTTTTCCCTGTGCCATGATTCCGGCATGGGAGAAAGCCAACATTACTAAAAGGAATATGCCCAAGCGCTTCATAGCTATACTTTTAAGTTGTAAAGTGGTCAGCGAATCCGGGTGTGGGGATGTTGTCGTCATGTCTTGTTAGCATGAATGGCGTTTTGTCCCGGCTTTTATGAAGGTGAAGTCTTCTATCTGCAAATTTATATCTTTTTTCGAGAATAAGCGCGGAGTAGCTGTAAAAAAGTTTTAGATTGGATGAAAAGAACTGTAAGAAATCGTTCTTACATGTTATTTTTCAACCTTAAATGCGTTGGCACAACGGCATCCGAGTTTTCTCGTCTCCCTGCATCCTTTTCCGTACGAGGCCTTTGCACCATCGGTGCATGGGCCTTGCACCATCCGTTCGGCAGCCAAGCGCGGTGCGTGCAAAGGCTCCGCACCATTCTTGGTGGAATCCCGTTGCGGCGGGAAATGGCAGAAGTGGTGGTCTCGCTTTTTTCTTTTAGTGTTACGCCCACGCTGCTGGGGGGACAACTGCCCCGAAAACTACTCGTTCTACTTTGCTGCTAATGCCTATGCAGAGCTTTCGTCCACGAAGCATCTTTAGACTGAGCCTTTTCCACAAGATGCCATCAGCAACTCGTGTAATGGAAAAATTACACAAAACATAGAAAAATGAATGATATAAAAAAAAACTTTGTTATCTTTGCAATGGTTGTTGCCACAGGCGCAGCTAAAGTGCAGGCGATCGTGACGGCAACTATCGGTGGACAGACAAGCCCTAAGTCTGACGACAAACTGGTGAAAGGCAAGAAATATCTTCTTGCAGACTTTTGGGCCAGTTGGCGTCTCCCTTATCATATTGAGATTCCTGACTTGAAAAAGATTCGGACTGTGGAGATGACCTTTGGGACGATTTGCTTGAGGTACACCATAACACAAAGCTAAATGAAAAGAACAATGAAGAAAGCGATGACACTGGCGCTCCTGCTGATAGCGGTGATAGCGGCCAACGCACAAATGCTCACTCCCGTGAAGTTTACCGCACGGCTCGTAACCAACAGTTCGGCAGAGGCTGAGATCGTATTTAGTGGTAAGATAGATGCCGGTTGGCATGTCTATTCCACCGACTTGGGCAACGACGGGCCCATCGGTGCCACTTTCCATACCGATCGGCTGGATGGAGTGGAACTCGTGGGCAAGCTCAAAGCCCGTGGAAACGAGTTGTCCAACTATGATAAACTTTTTGGAATGAAACTGCGCTACTTTGAAGGGAGCGTGCAGTTTGTGCAGCGGGTGAGGTTTACCAAGCCCACTTACAAGATTGCTGCCTATCTTGAATATGGCGCATGCAACGACCAAAGCTGTCTGCCTCCAACTTCTGTTGATTTCAAGAGTTCCGGCAAATCACCTGCCGTAACCGCCGGCAAGGAAGGCTTAGATAAGGGTGCGATGAAACAGCCGGCAGATCCGGCTTCTCCGGCTTCCGGGCAGGAAGTGGCTAAAGGAGCTCCTACCGCAGCTTCGGCAGCTGATTCTCTTGCCGCTTTGAAAGTCGATTCGTCCACCCAAGTAGCCCCGTCGGTAGGAGAGTCTTTGTCAGCAGCAGACAAAGATGTACTCTGGCGGCCTGTGGCAGACAAGTTGCAGCAACTGGGGGGCAATGGCAATCTTGGCAATCACTCTCTCTTTTATATCTTCTTTATGGGCATTGTGGGTGGACTGTTGGCCCTCGTGATGCCTTGCATCTGGCCCATCATCCCCATGACAGTGAGTTTCTTTCTCAAACGGGCCAAAGATGACCGCCGAAAAGGCATCCGCGATGCCGTGACTTACGGCATATCCATCATTGTTATTTATCTGGGGCTGGGCATCCTTGTGACTGCCGCCTTTGGCCCCAACACGCTCAATGCCCTCTCCACCAATTCTGTTTTCAACATCTTCCTCTTCCTTTTGCTCGTGGTTTTTGCCGTGAGTTTCTTTGGTTGGTTTGAGATAAAACTGCCCGACAGTTGGGCCAACAAAGTCGATTCCAAGGCCGGTGAGGCCACTGGGCTGCTCTCGATATTCCTCATGGCTTTTACCCTCGTGCTGGTGAGTTTTTCATGCACGGCCCCCATCATCGGGCTGTTGCTGGTGGAAACCGTCACCTCCGGCAACTGGGTGGGCCCCGCTGTGGGGATGGCCGGCTTTGCATTGGCTTTGGCTGTGCCGTTCACGCTTTTTGCTCTATTCCCTACGCTGATGAAAAAGTCACCCAAGAGCGGTGCATGGATGAATCAAATCAAGGTGGTGTTAGGTTTCATAGAATTGGCCTTTGCGCTCAAGTTCCTCTCCGTGGCTGACCTTGCATACGGGTGGCACATCCTCGACCGTGAAACTTTTCTCTCGCTTTGGATAATCATCTTCGTTGCCCTTGGGGCCTATCTTGTGGGTTGGCTCAAGTTCCGCAGTGACGAGACAGGCGGTGACATCGCCCGTCCGATGCCGGTACCAAGCATCATGGGGGGACTGTTGTCGTTGGCTTTTGCCCTCTACATGGTGCCAGGCCTGTGGGGTGCGCCCTGCAAGGCGGTGAGTGCCTTTGCTCCACCTATCAATACGCAGGACTTCAACCTCAATACCAAGACTGTGGAAGCAGCCTACACCGACTATGAACAGGGTATGGCAGCTGCCAAGGCGCAAGGAAAACCGGTGCTCATCGACTTTACCGGATTCGGTTGTGTGAACTGCCGCAAGATGGAAGCGGCTGTGTGGACTGATGCTTCGGTGGCCGACCGGCTGACGAAAGACTATGTGCTCATTAGTCTGTTTGTGGACGACAAGACACCGCTAGCCTCTCCCATGGAGGTGGATGACAACGGTCGCAAGCGCACTTTGCGCACCGTGGGCGACAAGTGGAGCTACTTGCAAAGCCATAAGTTCGGTGCCAACGCGCAACCTTTCTATGTGGCTGTCGACAGCGATGGCAATCCACTCACGGGGGCTTACAGCTATAAGGAGGATGTGCCTGCCTATATAGAGTTTTTGGATAGGGGATTGGCGAGCTTCAAAACACGATAAAGATTAAGTTGAAGGAGAATTTAGTTATGCTCAATACCATCATTCGGCAACAAATCATCGCACTTATCCGTCGGCAAGTAGTGCCGGCTGTAGGGTGCACCGAACCTATGGCGGTGGCGCTCTGTACGGCACGGGCCACCGAACTTCTCGGTTGTCGGCCGGAGAAAATCACTGTACGGCTCAGTGCCAATATCCTCAAGAATGCCATGGGCGTGGGTATCCCCGGTACGGGGATGATAGGCCTACCAATAGCCATAGCCCTCGGAGCACTTGTCGGAAAGTCGGAATATGAGTTGGAGGTCATCAAAGACCTTACACCCGAAACACTTGCCGAAGGTAAGGCTTATCTTGAAACGAATCCTATTGATATAAGGCTGAAGGGCGATACGACCAGCAAACTCTACATAGAAATCATTTGCGAATGCTGCGGCAACAAAGCTGTGGCCATCATTGCAGGCACGCACACTTGCTTTGTCTATGAAGAACTAAATGGAAAGGTGCTTCTCGACCGAAGGAAAGGCGTAAGTGGAGTGGAAGAGGAGGGAGATGTAAATCTCAATATGAGGATGGTCTACGACTTTTCCACCACCACACCCACTAACGAAATCAGCTTCATCCTTAAGACCCGTGACTATAATCTCAAGGCTGCCGAAGAGTCGCTTAAAGGCAATTATGGGCATTGTCTGGGCAAGACGATGGATCGACCGCTGAGCCACGGCATCTTCGGTGATACTATGTTTTCGCATATTATCTCCAAGACTGCCAGCGCTTGCGATGCCCGCATGGGTGGGGCGATGATTCCAGTGATGAGTAATAGCGGTTCGGGAAATCAGGGAATCTGCGCCACCAACCCTGTGGCTGTGTATGCCCTTGAGAACAAAAACACCGAAGAAGAACTGATTCGTGCACTCACCCTGAGCCACCTTACAGCCATCTACATCAAGCAGAGTCTTGGAGCCCTTAGTGCCCTCTGTGGTTGCGTGGTAGCCGGTATCGGCTCAAGTTGTGGCATCACTTACCTTATGGGAGGAGATTACGGCGACGTGTGCCATGCGGTGAAGAACATGATAGCCAACCTCACAGGCATGATATGCGATGGAGCCAAGCCCAGTTGTTCTCTCAAAATATGCTCGGGCGTTTCCACCGCCTTGCTCTCTGCTATCCTTGCACGTGAAGGCAAACATGTCACAGCAGCCGAGGGCATTATTGATGAAGATGTAGATCGCAGCATACACAACCTTACAGGCATCGGCAAGGAAGCCATGTGTACGACCGACGACATGGTACTCAACATCATGACCCACAAATGTTAATTTGCATTTTGGCATGAGAAAGACAAACAAAGTTAGTGCATGATGGCGGAGCGTGCATGATGAAAAAAGCAATAAAAAAATCTTATCTCGTTTCGGGATAAGATTTTTTGTGGGTGGTGATGGATTCGAACCACCGAAGTCGAAAGACAGCAGATTTACAGTCTGCCCCATTTGGCCGCTCTGGAAACCGTCTTTTTTATTCTTTTAACATTTAAAAATCTCTTGATTCACGGTTTGATTCTCTTGATGTCCCTTGGTGTTTCATGCTCCTTGGCGGCGACACAGTCGGATTTCTTGTGCCCACACAGAAACATTACCCACCATTTAACACCCGTCATCCATCACCTGCCACTTAACGGAAAAGATGTTGCAATAAATAATGGTCTTCCACGTTATATTGGCAATGAAACGTTTGTTGCAATATATATATTTGTTTGCCACGCTTACAACGCTTGTGGCAAGTTGTGCCGAAGACGACACATTCACACAATCGGCGGCCTATCGCTTGGCCTTTTCCACCGATACCGTGCGGCTTGACACCACTTTCTCCAATGTACCCACGGCTACACGCACTTTTTGGGTGTTCAATCGGACAGGAGCCAATGTCCGTTGTGCCGGAGTGCGTCTTGAGCATGGCAACCAAACGGGCTTCCGTGTGAATGTAGATGGAACCTATCTTAGTCCGTCGGCCGGCTATCAGGTGCAAAATGTAGAGGTGCGCAAGGGGGATAGCGTGCGCGTGTTTGTGGAACTTACCTCGGCCTACAATCACGGCAACGGTCCCTTGCCGGTGGAAGATAACCTGATATTTACCCTTGAAAGCGGAGTCCTGCAAAAAGTGCGGCTTAACGCTTATAGTTGGGATGCCACTTTGCTGCGCGGACTGGAGGTTAAACACGACACGACTATCGCCCCCGATAGGCCTGTGGTGTTCTATGGTGACATCAAAGTAGCAGAGGGAGCCACGCTCACCATTGCTCCCGGCACCACACTTTATTTCCACGATCGGGCAGGTATCGACGTGAGCGGTCGGCTGCTGAGCAAGGGTGAGGCCGGGCGCGAGGTGATATTGCGGGGCGACCGCATTGATCGTATGTTCGACTATCTGCCTTACGACCTCACACCGGGACACTGGCAGGGAGTGCGTCTGCGCACATCAAGCTATGACAACGAAATAACATTCACCGACATCCATGGCGGCTACTATGGCGTTCTCTGCGACTCGGCCGATGTGTCCCGCACCACACTTACGCTCGAAAACAGCACGCTGCATAACGTGCTGGGTTCCGGATTGAGAGTGACCCATGCGGCAGTCATAGCCCGCAACTGCCAGTTTACCAACACGTTGGGCAACTGTGTGGGGATTAGCGGCGGGCGCGTGAACATCAATCAATGTACATTGGCGCAGTTTTATCCCCTCGACTCCAAGCGCGGTGCCGCCATCAGATTTGCCAACCACCGTTCGCTGGGACTCAACCTCACAGTGACCAACTCGCTCATCACGGGCTATGCCGACGATGTAATGGTTGGTGACAAAACCGACAGCATTGACTTCAACTATGCCTTCGACCATTGCATTATCCGTACTCCGAAGCTTGAAACCAAAGATAGTGTGTGTTTCACCCACGTTGTTTTTGAAGATCCCCAAGACACTGTGAAGACGGGCGAGAAGCATTTTGTGAAAATCGATGCCGGGAAACTGCGCTACGACTTCCGCTTGCGCAAAATATCACCGGCTATCGGAGTGGCGGACAAAGCCACAGCACTGCCAATCGACCGACTGGGCAGACGGCGCGACGACAATCCCGACATCGGGTGCTATGAGTGGAGTGAATGAATGACTTTGAACTTTGAGGGATATTAAGGAGATTTACAAGCGAAGATGGGCTATAGAGTCCCTCTATAAGCAGCTCAAACAAAACTTTCCCCAACATTTCTTCTATGGTGACAGTGTAAATACCATACAGACATGGGTGGTACTCATTGCGAATCCGCGCTGTACGGTTATTTCCAGAATAATAAAAGGCACGTGCCTTTCTCGCAGCTGGTAACCACGTTAAGACTTACACTGATGTATCATATCGGTTTCATCTCATTTATGGAAAATCCACAGAATGATGAACTCATGATAATGGTAAAAAGAGCAAATGCACTACTAAAAGAACTTGACTTATTTGATTAAGAGGGGGCTTGGTTTTTAAAAAATGATATGGAATTGACTATTTGAAGGCAATTCCACAAGGAAATTTATGCTGTTTAAGTTTTACCGGATGGCAATAAATATCAACAAAAAGACATCTGCCAAAATTTTCCAACTAGAACGGAAAGTCGGTTTCAGACGACAGAAATAGCTCTCCGATTTTTTTGTTCAGGCTCTTCGTGTTTGTGAAAGAGCCACACTTGGGCTTACAAAATGGGCACAGTTGCGATGCAACTGTGCCCATTTTGTAAGCCCGGACGGGCCCTTTTAAGCCCGTTTTCGGGCCCGGATGCGTGTCAATAAAATTCAAACTGTTGATGGTCAGCATCTTGAAGTTACCGTCAAAAATTGATCATTTGCAGCGAGGGGGCTTTCCGTTGTAAAAATCGCAAGCAGAGAAGCCGAAAACGAATAAATTGTTTGACAATCATTCAGCCCGGATGTCTCCCTGCTAAATATCGACGGAGCCCTATTTATCCCTTTATCCATGATGAGTGGAAAGGGGAGGGCAATGGCCATTTAGTGTTTAGAAACGAAATGAAACTTCCACATCAATCAAGGAATAATTATGTTTGAGTAATGAGCGATCATTGATGAAAGCGTACTCACCGCTTATTTCAAAGTTCTTATGGAACTCATAGTCAAGTCCGATTTCATATTGCGTTCTTTGCTTGCCGGCATCACCGGAAGGCTGATACATATCGTAGCGTGCCTTGGCATGTAATTTCTTTTTAATGATAGGGGCTATCACGAGTGCATAAACGCCTTGGGCTTTGTCACCGTCTGCCGATAGGTTACAGTTGCTTGCAGAGGCATCGTTGGTGTTGCTCAAACTTTTGGCAAATGCCAATCCCGTGGAATGTACATACTCGGAGCGGAAAGTCCAATCGTCTATGAGATATTCTGCCGAGAAGGCATAACGGCGCTGCTGGAGTCTGCGTATTCCACTTTTTGTTTCTTCCACGCCACTCTGCATGTTCTTTTCCGTCCAACTCCCTTTTCGTGCATACGAACCGGTCCAGCCGAATGTACCGATTCGCAACCCCTGAACGGGCATAACCCATACACCGCCAATAATATTTTTTTGCTGATCAACGTCTTTTACATTGATGCCCTGCCCGTTGAATACACCCACTTGATAGTGTATCAGATTGCGACCCTTGTTATTCTTGAGGAAATCTCCTTGAAATTGTAAACCGATGTCACGACCGTTCGAACTGTGTGCACCGGCCCTGTCACTGAAACCCGCAAGTTTGAGAACAGCTTGTCCGCAGCTCATGAAACCTTGGTCGATGGGGTGCATCGGATTTTCAAATGTAAACGGATTTTTGTATTGGCCAAGTTTGACACGGAAGAAATCATATTTCTGCCACTCGGCAAACAGATCGACGAGTCTCGGACTACTTCCCAATGTAGAGGTGTTGCCGTTGAATTGTATTTGGGCTTTCCAATAGAAGTCGTTTACAATCCGTCCATCAAGTGAAATACGGGCCAAACGCAGATTGAACGAGTTGGATTTGGCATTTTCTTGTGAACTGTATTGGTATTGTGTGATACCATATCCGGATAATTTGACATTACTCAGCCAAGCAGGCATTTGGGCCAACGTATCGGCTGTATGAAAAATGACAGCAAACAATGTCATTATGATTCCTTTTTTCATAGAATGAGAGCTTTTAGTTATTTGATTATTATTTATTTTTGCAAATGTAGACAAAATTTCCAAAAACTACAAATAAAACAAGAAATAAGACTGCAAAGAAAAGACCATTTTCCGCAATCTTATTCCTTGTTTTTATGATACCCATGTATGAGCTTTATCTTCTAATAAGCAAAACTACATTCTCCACATGGGGCGTGTGGGGGAACATGTCGACCGGTTGAACCTCCTCCACACGATAATCCACATCTAAGAGGTTCAAATCGCGTGCTTGTGTAGCCGGGTTGCAACTCACATAGACAATACGCCTTGGGGCTGCATGGAGAATTGTGTTCACCACATCCGCATGCATACCTGCGCGTGGAGGGTCGGTGATGATGACATCCGGACGGCCATGTTGGCGGATGAACTCGTCATTGAGGATATCTTTCATATCGCCCGCATAAAATAGCGTGTTGTCGATACCGTTGATTTCAGAGTTGACCTTTGCATCTTCAATGGCTTCCGGCACATATTCTATCCCGATTACTTGTTTTGCCTCTCGGGCAACAAAGTTGGCGATGGTTCCTGTGCCCGTGTACAAATCGTAAACCAATTCATCGCCTGTAAGTTGGGAAAATTCGCGAGCGACGGAATATAAATGATATGCCTGCTCGGTATTGGTCTGATAAAAACTCTTTGGACCGACCTTGAACCGGAGCCCTTCCATCACCTCAAAAATATGGTCATTGCCCTTATATACACTAATGGGTAAATCGCCGAATGTGTCATTACACTTCTGGTTGTCAACATAGAGCAGAGAAGTGATTTCCGGAAACTTGTCACCTATGTGCTGCAACAGAGCCAACGCCTTAGCCTCATCCCCTTCCTCATCGTAATGGAACTGCACGAGCACCATCCATTCTCCGGTGTTTGAATTACGAATCATCACATCCCGCAACAGTCCATGTTGCTGACGAATGTCATAAAACGATATCTCTGTGGCAAAGGCGAAATCGCGTATCGCATTGCGAATCCGATTGTTCAGATTGTCCATTAAGCCGCATTTCTCAATGGGATATATTTTGTCGAACGCTCCCGTGATGTGAAATCCGATAGCATTCATGTTGGTAAACTCTGTGCCGGAAGCTACCTCCTCCTTAGTCAGCCATCGCTTGTTCGAGCATCCGAATTCTATCTTGTTGCGATATTCCTGCGTTTTCACACTGCCCATGATGGGGCGGAACTCCGGAAGTTCCACCTTGCCGATGCGTGACAGCTGGTCATAGACTTGCTGTTGTTTTGCTTTGATTTGTTCTTGATAGGGCAGGTTTTGCCATTTGCATCCGCCACATATTCCGAAATGACTGCAAAATGGAGTCTCACGTACATTACTATATTTAATGAATCTGGCGACTTCCGCCTCACAATAGTGGTGTTTCTTCCTGCGTATTTGTAAATCGACAACATCCCCGGGCACACAAAAAGGCACAAAAATCACCATATCATTATGATGAACGACACATTTTCCTTCAGCTGCCACCGACTCTATGGTTACATTTTCCAAGAGGGGCAAGGGTTTGTTTCTTTTTCCCATAACATCTTTGTATTTTTGATGCAAAGTTACGATTTTTCTTCCATCTTCCCCCATTTTGCATTCTACATTTTCGGACTGTTTGCGCAAACAGTCCGAAATGTAAACTCGAGATGGCAGAAAGAATACTAAAAGTTTGTGTAATTTGAAAAATAAAGGTATATTTGCAACACAAAAAGAAACATACTATAAAGCATTGAATACCTATCAATTATGAATGAGAAAAGAGTTTATACCTTCGGCAATGGTAAAGCTGAAGGAAAGGCAGATATGCGAAATCTGCTTGGAGGTAAAGGAGCCAATCTGGCAGAAATGAATCTAATCGGTGTGCCTGTACCTCCCGGTTTTACCATTACGACCGATGTATGTAACGAATACTTCGAAAAAGGAAAAGAAAAAGTAGTAGCATTACTGAAGGCAGAAGTCGAACAATCAGTAAAGCACATTGAGACTTTAATGAACTCAAAGTTTGGCGATGTCCAAAATCCATTGCTTGTAAGCGTACGCTCGGGTGCCCGTGCGTCCATGCCGGGTATGATGGACACCATTCTCAACCTTGGTTTGAACGATGAAGTGGTGGAAGGCCTTGCCAAGAAGACCGGTAACGAGCGCTTTGCATACGACAGCTATCGCCGCTTTGTACAGATGTATGGCGATGTGGTGCTCGGCATGAAACCGGTGAACAAAACCGACATTGACCCGTTTGAGGCCATTATCCAACAGGTGAAAGCCGAGCGTGGCATCAAACTTGACAATGAAATGAATGTCGATGAGTTGAAAAAACTTGTCTTGCTTTTCAAGGAAGCTATCAAGAAACAGACGGGCAAGGATTTCCCCACCGACCCTATGGAACAGTTGTGGGGAGCCGTATGTGCCGTGTTTGACTCATGGATGAACGAGCGCGCCATTCTCTATCGCAAGATGGAAGGCATCCCTGCAGAGTGGGGAACAGCCGTTACTGTGATGGCTATGGTGTTCGGCAACATGGGCAACACTTCAGCAACCGGTGTTTGTTTCAGTCGCGATGCTGCCACCGGTGAAAATATCTTCAATGGTGAATATCTGGTTAATGCTCAGGGAGAGGACGTTGTGGCCGGTATCCGCACGCCCCAGCAGATAACAAAGGAGGGATCCCGGCGTTGGGCTGCCCAGCAGGAGATTCCCGAAGAAGAGCGTGTCAGCAAATATCCCTCTATGGAAGAAGCCATGCCCGAGATCTTTGCACAACTGAATGGATTGCAAGACAAGCTCGAGCATCATTACCACGATATGCAGGACATGGAGTTTACCGTGCAGGAGGGCAAACTGTGGTTCCTCCAAACGCGCAACGGCAAGCGCACGGGCACCGCTATGGTAAAGATAGCCATGGACTTGTTGGCTGAAGGTGAGATTGATGAGAAAACGGCTTTGATGCGCTGTGAGCCTAACAAACTTGACGAACTTTTGCATCCGGTGTTTGACAAAGAGGCAAAGAAGGCTGCTAAGGTACTGACACGTGGATTACCTGCGTCACCGGGAGCTGCATGTGGACAAATAGTATTCTTTGCCGATGATGCAGAGGAATGGCATGCCAAAGGCCATCAGGTGGTGATGGTTCGCATCGAAACTTCTCCTGAAGACTTGGCCGGCATGTCTGCTGCGGAAGGCATTCTGACAGCTCGGGGTGGCATGACATCCCATGCAGCGGTAGTTGCCCGTGGAATGGGTAAGTGCTGTGTGTCTGGAGCCGGTGCCATCAATGTTAACTATAAGAACCGGACTGTTGAAATCGACGGTGTTTTGTTGAAAGAGGGTGACTATCTGTCTATCAATGGTTCTACAGGTGAAGTGTACTTAGGTAAAGTGGAAACCAAGCCCGCCGAAATGACCGGCGATTTTGCTGCTTTGATGGATCTGTGCAGCAAGCACACAAAACTCGTGGTGAGAACCAATGCCGACACGCCACATGATGCAGAGGTTGCCCGGAAATTCGGTGCAGTTGGCATCGGCCTTTGCCGCACCGAGCACATGTTCTTCGATGCAGATAAAATCAAGGCTATGCGCGAGATGATTCTTGCTGACAGCAAGGAAGGTCGTGAAAAAGCACTTGAAAAACTGTTGCCCTATCAGACGAAAGACTTCTATGGCATCTTGAAAGCCATGAACGGTTATCCCGTCAACATCCGTCTGCTCGATCCACCATTACACGAGTTTGTTCCTCATGACCTTGAAGGCCAGCAGATTATGGCCGATGAGATGGGTGTATCGGTTCAAGAAATACAGCAGCGTGTCAACTCGCTGAGTGAGCACAACCCCATGCTGGGACACCGCGGTTGTCGCTTGGGCAATACCTATCCGGAGATCACGGCCATGCAGACAAAGGCTATTCTGGGTGCAGCCGTTCAGTTGAAGAAAGAAGGTATGGATCCCCATCCGGAGATTATGGTTCCACTTATCGGTATCGTCAACGAGTTTGACGCTCAGGAGGAAGTCATCCGCAAGACGGCAAAAGAACTCTTTGCCACTGAGGGGGTGGAGGTACCTTTCCGTGTGGGCACCATGATTGAGATTCCCCGTGCTGCCCTCACCGCCGACATCATCGCCAAGAAAGCCGAATATTTCAGCTTTGGCACGAACGACTTGACACAAATGACATTCGGCTACAGCCGTGACGATATTTCCAGCTTCTTGCCCGTATATTTGGAAAAGAAGATATTGAGTGTCGACCCGTTCCAAGTGCTTGATCAGAATGGCGTGGGCCAACTGGTCAAGATGGCTGTGGAGAAGGGTAGGGCCACCCGTCCTGAGCTTGTTTGTGGCATCTGCGGCGAACATGGCGGTGAGCCTTCATCTGTTAAGTTCTGTCACCGTGTGGGCCTCAACTACGTGAGTTGCTCTCCGTTCAGAGTGCCGATTGCAAGATTGGCGGCCGCCCAAGCAGCAGTGGAAGAGTAAACAACCGACCTCATGATAGTAGGCGGACATGTCTCTAAAAGAGCGTGTCCGCTTATATTTGTGAAATAAGATGTTGTTTTCATGCCACACAAAAAGTAAGTGGAATGCAATTTATACCCGATACTCACGTTTATATAAAAGTAGAAATTCAAAGATTGATAAAATGAAGAAAATGTTAATGTTGTTTGTACTCCTGTTTTCGTTGGCCGTGAATGCCAAAGGAGACACCGGCGTTGCAAACGTAGATTTCGGAACAAGTTATGACATGGCAATCACCAAGTTGAAACAAACTTTTGGAGAACCGGCGATGAGCGACTCCGCCAAGGTTGTTTTTATGAACAGACTTTATGACGGTGTCCGCTATGACAAGGTGGAATTTTATTTCGAACAGGAGAAAGGGGACTGTGTTTTCAATCAGGCCCGCTTCTATATCTTTTGTACCAACAAAAGCGTAGCCAGACAACGATTGAAATTCCTTTCAAAAGTGATGGGCAAGAAGTATGAAATCTCCTACGATGAAGAGGACGGGGGCGATGTATTCTATAAAGGAGGCACTTCTCCTTTGGGCTATGGCAAGTTGTTTACCATCTTCACTTCGCCCATGGACGGCCGATGGACTGCCCAGTTGCGCTTCGGGCCGTTCAAGAATGTCAAACGTTAAAACTACCACAGGCCGATATGCGTAGGTTTACCTTACTATCGTTATTGACATTTTTCGTTGCCATCTCGGCATCGGCATACAGCATTACAGATGCGTGGATTTCGATGCCGGACTCTTTTGTACCTTCTCTCAGTGCCACGCTCCGGAGGGAGCTTGTTGACTTGAAGCAACAAGGCCGTCGCCCGGAAGTGGCCAACCTGCTGCAAGGAGAGACCACGCTTGACACGCTGACGGCCGACTATATGCGCGTTTCGTTGTCGCCGGCTGCCATTTTTGAGATGTGCCGCTTGCCCATGCAGAATGGCGATACCATCGTATGCGTAGTCAAGACCTATTCCGCACCAGCCAAAGAAAGCGAGGTGGCGTTTTATAACCGACAGTGGCTGAAAATCGAATTGAAACACGCGTTTGCCGGAAAATGCTTTGATGGCATGGTCAAGTCGCTCGTAGCCAAGCCCGACACCATGGCGCAATCCCGCTTTGAAGATTTGTCTGCCATGCTCGAACCTGTTATGGGGTGGGCCGAACTCTCGGCAAATGGCCCCTCAATAGTGTTTCATCGTTCCGCTCCATTGGTAGAAAGTGCAGACAAAAAACTGCTTGAGGCCATTCTCTTGCAAAGAAGACTTAAATGGAATGGTGAAACCTTTAAATAATGTTATATTGGATATAAATTCTAATTGAAAAGTTTGCAGATACCAAAAAAAATCAATAACTTTGCACCATGTTTTTCATGGTATTAGATTATTAAGGTTATAAAGATTGGTTGTCGTGAGACAATCAATTTTTTTTGTTATATACCCCATCTCTTTTTTCTATCCAAAGGTTTGGTTCAACGGGATTTTAGTTACCTATGTCCTGAAGCTACATAATGTCAATGATTTTCCCTGTTGATTTGCATTTGCGTCAAGTTTGTATTATCTTTGCAATGGCAAAGGAAGCAAAAAGATGCTTCCTTTTTTTAGCTCCCCATCCGTCTAAAGAGGATTTTTGGTCAAAATAGGCTTGTAAAAGGGGCACATTGAACCGATCATCCGGGGCTCTTTGAGCTTTTAAGTGTGGCCCTTTTGCATAGTCATTTGGGCCGGATGGAAATTTTGAAAGGCCAAATGGGACAGATATGGAGAATGAAATAGGTCGGACGGGTGGGGATGAGAAAATTCCATGTAAGGCTTTTTCGCAATTTCGATTAGTTTTGTGCTATAGGTCATGTAAAGCTATCCTATGGAAGATTCTGTATTTCCAAACCACCTGTCTGAAAGGAAGAATCATCGGCAAATCTTCTTTGTTTGCAGGCTTTTTCCGAGAAGGACATTAATGCACGGCAATTTTTACAAGCGAAGACGAAAAAACTCCTATAAAGTCCTTTTGTTCCGATTAAATTGATTATCTTTGCAGCCGAATATAACTTTAACAATCATGAATCTAAAAGTACGTTTGGCTGCGATGAACTTCCTTGAATTTGCAGTATGGGGAGCTTATCTTACTTCTATGGGAACATATTTGGTAAACATCGGTATGGCATCACAAATTGGATGGTTTTATGCCATTCAGGGTGTCGTGTCTATATTCATGCCGGCTCTGATGGGTATTGTTGCCGACCGTTGGGTGCCTGCCCAGCGCCTGCTTGGCCTGTGCCACCTTGCTGCCGGCCTGTTTATGTTTGCAAGTGCCTATTGCGGCATAAGCGGCCTCCATTCGCTTCTATTCCCCCTCTATACGATAAGTGTGGCCTTCTATATGCCCACTTTGGCCCTGACCAATTCCGTGGCTTACAATGCACTCACCCAAGCCGGAATGGATACCGTAAAGGATTTCCCTCCCATCCGCGTCTTCGGCACCATCGGATTTATATGCACCATGTGGATGATCGATTTGCTTGGCTTCCAGCCCAATGAGAAGCAATTTGTCGTGTCGGGTATCATGAGCATGGTTCTTTTCCTCTACACCTTTACCCTGCCTGCTTGTCCCATCAACGCAGGAGGCAGCAAGAAGAGTTTCATCGACGCTTTCGGGTTGCGGGCCTTTGCACTGTTCAAGCAAAAGAAGATGGCCATTTTCTTCATTTTCTCGATGCTTCTTGGCGTAAGCCTTCAGATAACCAACGGTTTTGCCAATCCATTTATCACTTCCTTTAAGAGCATTCCCGAGTACGCCTCCACCTTTGGGGTGCAACATGCCAATATTCTCATTTCCCTGTCGCAAATGAGCGAGACCTGCTGCATCCTGCTGATTCCATTCTTCATGAAGCGCTACGGCATCAAGAATGTCATGCTGATAGCCATGTTTGCCTGGGTGTTCCGTTTCGGACTGTTCGGTCTGGGTAACCCCGGCCCCGGAGTCTGGATGTTTGTGCTTTCCATGCTAATATATGGTGTAGCCTTTGACTTTTTCAACATTTCCGGTTCATTGTTTGTAGACAAAACTACCGACCCGGCCATCCGCTCGAGTGCGCAAGGACTTTTCATGCTGATGACCAATGGCATCGGCGCGACGGTGGGCACCCTGTCGGCACAAGCCATTGTGAATAGCCACACGGTGGATGGCATCACCGACTGGCAGTCGTGTTGGTTCATCTTTGCCGGCTATGCACTACTTGTAGGCGTCTCGTTCGCCTTGATGTTCCGGCCCAGAAGAGAGGATGTTTCTGCATGAATAAAGTAAAAGTAAATTTTAAAAGTATTTCTGAAATTGTAGGCACCAGCGACATAGGTCTGCTGGTGCTTGTTGATGAAAAGGAAGAACGGCAGTTGGCTGTCACTTGCGACAAGCAAATGATCCATCAGCTGTCACTTCGGCTGCAGCAAGCCCCGGAGATGGAAAAATTGCTACCGGAAGTCTTGGTGCAGGTCATCGGCAAACTCTCTGATGACCCTTTCGAACTGGTCATCTCTGCCTTGAAAGGAGGCGAATATAAAGCCATGCTGATCAACACCTCTACGCTTGACATTGTGCCCATCAAGGTGGGTGATGCCATTCTCCTTTCCGTTATCTCCGACATCCCGCTTTTCGTCGAACAAGGCTTGATGCTTAGGCAGAGCATTCCATATACGGTGCAGGCTAAAGGAATGAAGATTCCGGTCAATGCACTGACTGACGAAATGCTGTCAAGTGCCCTCGCTAAAGCCGTGGAAGACGAAAACTATGAATTGGCCACCCATCTGCGCGATGAGATAAACCGACGTAAGGCCGACCAATGACGCTTTGAAGATGTTTTAATGAAAGGGCGATTCTGAAATGAAAGAAACAAGATATTTTTATGTACCCGATGCCGCTCGGCAATCGGAATTGCCGGAAGAGGAAGCCGGTCACGCCCTACGTGTGCTACGGCTCAAAGCCGGAGACGAGATGTTTCTCATGGATGGAGTCGGAACCTTTTTCCGGGCAGAAGTCACCGTTGTTGCCGGAAAACATTGCATGTATGAGATAAAAGACCGTTTTCCCCAACACCCCACGTGGCGAGGCCATATCCATCTGGCCATTGCACCGACGAAAATGATGGAACGCATGGAGTGGATGGTTGAGAAAGCAACGGAAGTGGGCTTTGACGAAATCTCCTTCTTGGGATGTAAGTTCTCAGAACGTAAGGTGTTGCGGGCCGATCGAGTGGAAAAGATTGTTGTCTCAGCCATGAAGCAGAGTCGCAAGGCATGGAAACCTGTTGTCAACACGATGTGTTCCTTTGGCGAATTTATGGCCGTTGAGCATCCCGGTAGGAAATACATCTGTCATTGCTATGAGGAGTTTCCAAAGAAGGATTTCTTTAGTGAAATTCAGGAAACTATTGATTATGAGGATAATGAAGATATCCTTGTACTTGTTGGGCCGGAAGGTGACTTCTCGGTAGACGAGGTGCAGCTGGCTTTAGAGAAAGGATATGAATCGGTATCCCTCGGGAGAAGTCGTTTGCGAACGGAGACCGCAGGGCTTTCGGCTGTAATGATGGCCAATCTGGCCCGCAGAATCCAATAATGGAAATACTCAATGGATATTAGTCTTATGGATATGGGTAAATTTTGTTTGCGTTATGTCAAACATCCCTTTTGGATGTTGGCTGCTTTGATAGCCACCCTCTCTTCTTGTTCGGATGGCGATAATTATGTCAATGCTATTCCCGGTGGGAGCATGGCATTGATTTCCATTGACATGCCACAGCAGGCAAAAGGAAAGGCCGACAGCAGGCTTTTGTCGCTGAAAAACATGCTGCATGTCGATGACCTCTCGGATTGTGGATTGGATGTAAGTGCCAAGTTTTATCTTTTTGAGGCACCGGATGGCAACTTGGGGCTATGTGCCAAGGTCAAAGATTCCGGCGATTTGAAACATTGGCTGGAGAAACTTTCCGCCAAAGGTATCTGCACTTCGCTTTCCGAGCGTCGAGGCTGCCATTTCGCAGTGATGAAAAACAGCTGGCTGGTAGGATTCTCCGATGAGGCACTGCTGGTGATGGGGCCTGTCGTCGGGAGTGCCCAAGCCGAATTGCGCCAGCAGATGGTAAGATATCTTAAAGCCAAGGAAGAAGCCGGTATCAAGAGTAGCCCGATGTTTGCTTGTATTGATACCATTTCGTCTCCTATGGCCATGGTGGCACAGACACAAGCTTTTCCGGAGAAGTTTGTGGCCCCATTTATCCTCGGAGCTCCCAAAGAAGCCGATCCTTCGCAGATTGTGATTGCTGCAAAGATTGCTGTTAACGGTCAGTGTTTGGATATTGACGGGCACACTTTCTCGTTTAATAAGGCCATTGATGCCAAATTGCAGAAAAACAATCAGGTCTTCAGACCGCTTGAAGGGCACTACTCGGATTTCGTCTTTTCAGATAAGCTGATGACGCTATTCCTCAATGTAAACGGACGGGAGTTCCTTCCGATCCTGCAACAGAACAAAGCCTTCCAGGCCTTTCTTGTCGGCATCAATTCGGCTGTGGATATGGACAATATCCTTCGCTGTGTTGATGGGCATATTGTTATCCAAGTCAACAACCTGTCGGAAGGTCATGCGGATATGTGTATGGGGGCAGAGTTGGCTGACATTGGCTTTTGGAAGGATATCGACTATTGGAAAAAATCGTGTCCTAAAGGAAGCACCATCACTGCCTACGGATTCGACCAAACCAAGCCTTCATCTGTACCGGGATATGTATATACAAACGGTGATATGAAGTTTTATTTCGGTTCGTTAAACAAAAACTTCTTTTGTGGCACGGACATTGATATGGTGATGAGCCTCCGATATTATAAAGGAGTAGTGGATCAGCCTTTGGAAAAACAGCTCATCGGCAAAAGGCTTGTCATGGTGCTCAACCTTTTGTCGCTTGGTGACATGGAGGGAACATCGATAGCCTCATTCCTCAAACCGTTGTTCGGTGACGTCAATAAAGTTTTTTACAGTATCAGATAATGGAACAGATTCATTTGGACAACGTGTTGCCCGAGGTTTTTGCACAGCGCGACAATTTAAGTTCGGAAGTGTGGAAGCAACAGTTGACGTTCAACAAGGGCCATCTCTACCTTGTCGAGGCCGATAGCGGCATGGGGAAAAGCACCTTTTGCAGTTATGTTATCGGCTATCGGCATGATTATACGGGGCGCATATCGTTTGACAACGATGATACACACGAATTTCGCATGACCGATTGGATACGCATACGGCGTCGACACATCAGCCATCTTTTTCAGGAACTCAGGCTTTTTCCCGAACTGACGGCGTATGAGAATGTGGAAATCAAGAATAAGCTTACCAATTTTAAAAGTAAAAAAGAGATAACAGACTGGTTTGATGCACTTGGCATAGGCGACAAACTTGATGCTAAGATCGGACACATGTCTTTCGGGCAGCAGCAGCGAGTGGCCATGATCAGAGCTCTTGTCCAGCCGTTTGACTTCATTTTGGCCGATGAACCCATCAGTCATCTTGACGATACCAACTCACGTGCAATGGGCGACATCATGATGTCTGAAGCCAAACGGCAGGGCGCAGGGGTGATAGTCACCAGCATAGGCAAACACATTGATCTTAATTACGAGCAGACATTAAAGTTATGAATCTGGTTTGGAAATTATTGCGCCGACATATCAGCTTACCGCAGTTTGTCGGTTTCTTCTTTGCCAATCTTTTTGGCATGTTTATCGTGCTGTTCGGTTTTCAGTTCTATCGGGATGTATTGCCTGTCTTCACCGCTGAAGACAGCTTTATGAAAGCCGACTATCTCATCATGAGCAAGAAGGTTGGCACGGGCAATACCATCAGTGGACGCTCAAATTCTTTCAGTGGCAGCGAGGTCGATGAGGTAGCCAACCAGCCTTTTGTCAAGAAAGTGGGGAAGTTTACCTCCACCGAATACAAAGTCGATGCTTCCATGGGCGTTTCCGGGACGAATGTGCTCAATTCCGAACTCTTCTTTGAAAGCGTTCCCGATGAGTTTGTAGATGTTCCCTTAAAAGATTGGAAATACCAGCCGGGAGACGAGGAAGTGCCTATCATCCTCCCACGCACCTACATCAATATGTACAACTTCGGTTTCGCTCAAAGTCACTCATTGCCCAAGATCTCAGAAGGATTAGTAGGCATGATCGATTTTCATATATTCATACAAGGTGACGGCAAGCAGCGACAATTTAAAGGCAAGGTGATCGGTTTTTCAAGCAGACTCAATTCAATACTTGTTCCACAGGCCTTTATGGATTGGAGCAATCATGAATTTGCCCCCGCCGACCACAGCGAAGCCACCCGCCTTATCGTTGAAGTAGGTAACCCGACCGATGACACGATCACTTCCTATCTTGAAAAAAAAGGCTACGAGGTAGAAAACGACAAGTTGGATGCAGAGAAAACAACCTATTTCTTGAAGATGATGGTGAGCCTTGTCATGCTTATTGGTCTTGTCATTTCCATTTTAAGTTTCTATATTCTTATGCTCAGCATCTACCTGCTTGTGCAGAAGAACTCATCCAAATTGGAAAACCTGTTGTTAATAGGTTATTCGCCGTCACAGGTGGGCACCCCCTATTTATGGCTTACACTTTCGCTGAACGCCTGTGTCCTCGTGATGACATGGATAGCACTTTTCATGATGCGCAACTACTACATGGGATTCCTTGAGACTCTCTTCCCACAGATTGATGAAGGAAGCATACTGCCGGCAATATGCTTGGGAAGCACCTTGTTTGCTGTCGTGACTTTGTTAAATCTGTTTGCTATCCGGCGCAAAATCATCAGCATTTGGAAACATAAGCCTGACGGTGTATAGCTATTAACAGGGAATCCCCGTCTTTATTGACCTTCCTCTCTTTATAAACAAAGAAAATGCATCCATCACTTATATATTTCGGAATAGCTTCTGTGGCTATTCCGTTTTTTGTAATATTTCTATTTTTTTCAACCGTTCGTAACATTTAATTCAAAAAAATTAAGTAAATTTGCGACATAAAGTATTAACAGGGAATGTTCCCTTGATTATTAACCAAATTTCTATTAAAAAGGTATGCAGAAACGATTGCATTTTCTCATTGCGATGCTGATGTTCTTTACATCAGGCGTAATGGCACAAATCACTACTTCCGGTATCACCGGTAAAGTGACGAGCCAGGGCGAAGACGTTATCGGTGCCACCGTAACAGCTGTCCACCAGCCTTCAGGAACACTTTATCGTGCCGTGACTAACATCGATGGCCGTTACACTATTCAAGGTATGCGTGTAGGCGGCCCTTACAAAGTGGAAATCACATACGTTGGGCATCAGCCTAAAGTCTTTAATGGCGTAACTCTCAACCTTGGTGAAACCCGAAATATCTCTTGCTCCATAGAGGAAGACTCCAAAGAGCTTCAAGAGATTGTGGTCACCGGGAGAGCCGGACTCAACGCCACCAAAACCGGTGCGGCTACGAGCATGAATGCCCAACAGATAAACGACATGCCGAGTATCACTCATGGTATTGCCGATGTCGCACGTTTGAATCCGCAGTTGACAACCACCAGTTCGGGAGTGATGTCATTTGCCGGTACCAATAATCGCTACAATCAGTTCCTCATCGACGGTGCTGCCAACAACGATGTATTCGGTCTTGCCGGTACGGGCACCAACGGCGGACAGGCCGGAGCCCAACCCGTGTCTATGGAAACCATTGAGCAGATTCAGGTGAACATCGCCCCCTTTGACGTGCGCCAGAGCGGCTTTACGGGAGGTGCCATCAACGCCATTACCAAGAGTGGTACCAACCAGTTCCACGGTTCGCTCTATGGCTATGGCTACAACCAAAATCTTCTTGGCCACCACTATAAGCTTGCCGACGGTTCTGGGTATGCCCCCCGCTACCAGAAGGAGAAAGATTATAACTTCGGTGTGACCTTCGGTGGCCCCATTGTCAAGAACAAGCTCTTCTTCTTCGTGAACTATGAGAAGAACAACAAGTCTTATCCCAACCTCTACGCCTTTGGTTCAGATTATTCCGACGTAGGCAAGGCTGAAGCTGAGAGTATCTACACGAAGATTGTCGAGATGGCCAAAAAGCAGGGAGTGACCTATCCCGGTGTCTTCACGACCGAAGATATCTATACCAAGAGCGAAAAGGCCGGAGTGAAACTCGACTGGAACATCAACGAGTTCAATAAGGCCAGCGTGCGTTGGAGCCTTGTTACTGCCAAGCGCCTTAACAACGCCGGCTCTAAATCTGCCCTCAATGACAACCTTTACAGCTATCCTTTCGAGAACAATACCAACACATTCGTTGCCGAACTCCAGAGCCGCCTCTCCCCGGTGGTGAGCAATGAGTTCCGTGCCAACTATGTACGCGTGCGCGACAAGCGGGCCGTGGGTGCTCCTTTCCCATCTGTCATGATCAACAATGTGGGCAAGGGTTCGGTCAATCTCGGTAACGAACGCTCCTCGATGGCCAACAGTCTTGACCAAGATGTCTACACCATAGAGGATAACCTGACATGGTATAAAGGCAACCACACTTTCACTTTCGGTACCCATAATGAGATTTATGATTTCAGCAATCTCTACATCCAAGACCTCTATGGAACATACATTTTCCAAAACCCGGACAAGTTCAATGATTACTATAAGGACTATATGGCCGGAAATGTAGATCCCACCAAGGCTTACCTTTATCAGTATCGCTATGGCTACGCCAATGTCGACGTGACAGGTGATCCCCGATGGAAGGCAAGCTTCGGTGCAGCCCAGTTGGGCTTCTATGTTCAGGACAAATGGGATGCTACCGACAACTTCCAGTTCACATACGGACTGCGTATGGACATCCCCATCTTCTTCGACACGCCTACGGCCAACAAAGGCTTCAACGAATATGCTGCCCAACAGGGATGGAACGTGAAAACCAACCACAAACTTTCCAGCACCCCCATGTGGAGCCCCCGCGTGGGATTCCGATGGGATATAGCCAACAACCGCAAGTACATTCTCCGTGGCGGTGTAGGAGTCTTCACTGGCCGCATTCCCTTTGTCTGGATCAGCAACAATTACTCCAACACCGGTGTGCAGCTCACCACCTACAACGTGAATAATCCTAAGGGAATAGACCTCATACTGGATCCCAACGGCCAGGGGGCCAATGCGCAAAAGCTGAAAGCCGTTACGGGCAATCAGATCGTGAACGTGTATGACCACAACTTCAAGTTTGCCCAAAACCTGCGTTTCAACCTTGGATTCGATTTTGAACTCCTCGGCATCAACTGGACGGCAGAGGCCTTGTACTCAAAGACACTGAACGATATACTCTACCAGAATCTTGCTTACGAAATGTCCGGCAAGACATACGCGCAGGTTTACGGTTCGAAAGGAGTGCCGGTAGAAGACAATCGTCCGCTTTTCCAGAAGAGAACCAATGGCACGGCTTTTGACAATATCTATGCCTTGAGTAACACCTCCAAAGGATATACTGTCAATCTCTCCCTGAAGGCAGAGAAACATTTCAATTTCGGTCTCGACCTGATGGCCAGCTACACATGGACCCAGTCCAAGAGCGTGAACAATGGTGGCTCGATGGTGGCCGAAAGTAACTGGCGTTACAACTACACCTATCGCAACCCCAATGCACCGGAACTTGGCAATTCCGCCTACAACATTCCGCATCGCATTCAGGCCAGTGCCTACTACCATCTCAAATATGGCAAGAACAACTCCTGGCTGACGACCCTCGGACTGATTTATCAAGCGAAGAGCGGGTCTCCGTATTCCCTTTACTACTATGGTGATGTGAACGAGGATGGAGCCAATGGTAACGACTTGTTCTACATCCCTACGGACGCACAGATAGACAAGATGATCTTCGACGAAACGAAGTTTGACAATTCAAAGAATGGCAATAGATTGATTGTGAAAGCCTTCGGTGAAGGCTTTAATGGCGTGCTCACCCAAGAAATGCAACGTACGCTGCTGAAGACATGGATCGGAGAAGATTCCTACATGAGCAAACATCGTGGCGAATACTACAAACGATACGCTGACAACCTGCCCTTTGAGCATCATTTCGACTTCCACTTCGGTCAGAAGTACAGCTTCAAGGTGGCCGGTCAGCTGAATTCCGTTGAGCTCACCTTCGACATCATCAATCTCGGCAATCTCCTCAACAAGGATTGGGGACACACCTACGGCGACGGCTTCGGCATATACAGCAGCCCTGTCAACTACATGGGTGGTGGTCACTATCAGTTCACAGGCGGCCGTGCAGCCCGCACCTATAGTGAACTTTACAGCCGCTGGCGCGGTCAGATAGGTTTGAAATACACTTTCTGAACATTCTCGGCTACCAAATTACGGTAGGTTCTATCAAAGAGAAAATCGGATATTCCTATGCGGAATATCCGATTCTTTTATTATATTTGCATTCAAATATCAATACACTACATTATGAAAATAGATTTTGACCGCATTAGGGAAGCTCATCTTGAGGGCTTTAAGGGCGGAAATGGCAAATTGGATACCCGTAACTTTGTTGATGACAAAGTGAAAATCATGTATAGCACCTTGCGCCCCGGAGCATCAAGCGGACTTCATACGCACGAGGGGAATTGCGAGATCGTATATGTCATTAGCGGAGAGGCGACTTTCCACTACGATGACGAGGTGGAAGTAGTGAGGGTAGGGCAGGTACACTACTGTCCGGAGGGGCACTCCCACTATATGGAAAACCTCACCGACCACGATTTAGTGTATCTGGCCATTGTGCCCGAGCATCATTAAGGCTTGCAACGAACGATAGTGGACCCAAGCTCCGTTTGGCAGTTTTTCTGATAAACCGGGTGTCTGATTTTTTCGCAACTGATTTGCATTTTGCCATTTTGGGTTGTATCTTTGCAATGGCAAGGGAAGCACGCAGATGCTTCCTTTTTTTGTATCCATCTGTGTTTTCGGTGGTTATTCGGCCAAAACAGGCCTGTCATCCGGCCCGAATGAAGGCATCACTCGATTGTTACCGTCTTCCAAGTGTGCCCCTTTTATCTCCTCATTCGGGCCGAATAAGCCTTTAAAAAACATATTCCTTTACGTTTTTTGTGCATTGTGTCGGGACACTATAGGTTCCAGAGAAGAGATCATGTAAACCATTTTCATATTTCAACTAAGTTTGTCACTATATGCTTTTCAGCTCTGCAAGTTGCGAGAGACTGACAGAATACCGGCTACCGATAGGCATACTGAATCTGTGCAAGAATCGACACGTATATCTGAAAAATCAGCAAACAAAAAAGAGGTGTTTGTAAAAGCACCTCTTCTATATTGAAATGTCCGGTTTTGAGATTTTATTCCTATATGCCAGATATGGGCGGTCAATGCCCACCGACCAACATGTCACCCAAACGGTTATTCAACTATTTTCACCATATTGAATGAAGAAATCTTCATTTGGGGCGAAACGGTAGCCGTTATCTTGTAGCGTGTCTCCGAGTTTTTGGATGCATCAGAATACTCCACATTCTGTTTGGCAGAGAATTGTACTTGATATTCATATTCATCCTCTCCAACCTCGCGCTTCTGAATGGTGTAATCGTTGGCGAGATGCCAGTTCATGTTGGTCACGTCTTCTTTGTAAATTTTATGCATGAAGCTGATTACATCGCTCTTTGTCGCGCCGTCTTTTCCCAAAAATGAAGCAAGTACGTCTTCCACCTGGTCGGTCAGGCGATCCTCGTTGCGAGAATTGATGCTTTGGAAAAACTTCCTGAAAAGATCGTTCAGGCGTGCCCGCTCCTCCGGTTGCACTTCCTTTGATTTCACTTTCTTGATGTTCTCCGCAGCCTCATCTATGTGCGCCCCCTCGGGATGACTGTTCAGGTATTCCTGATAGGCATCGACTGTATTCTGCCTTTGGGCATCCACCCAGTCCAACGAATCGAGCTTGTTGTTGATTTCGCCCCGATGTGGCGTGTCCGGATGTTTGGCAAGATAGTCTTCAAGTGCCGCCTTCGAACCGCTCACAAGCACATTGGTCCATTCCTGATCCTGCTGCCTGAGCATGGCAAGATGAGACTGGATGGAGTCTATATGTTCTTCGGGCGCATCGGCACGATAGGTGTCGAGGTAGCTTTGAAGCACCATAGGGTCGTTGCTGGTCATGGCATATTCGTATGCCTCATGTTCTTTATTGTCTTTGGCCTGATTGTAGAAATAGAAACATACGCCACAGATGGCCAAGGCAATGATGAATGCCGCTATCAAGGCAGCGTGCGACTTTTTCTTTGGTGTGTTGTCGGTCATGTGATTGGGGGCCTCATCCGTTGCCGGACAGGCCGGTCGGGAAGTGGGAGGTGGCGGTGGAGTGGGGGAAGAAGACACCTCTGCGACTGTTGGCATAGCCTCAGCCGGTTGCGTCTCCTGCCGACGGGCAGTAGTGGGGCGATGGCAGTTGGGGCATGAGTCTTCATTCCTGAAATATATTTCCCCGCAATTGGGGCATTGTGTCACCTTGCCTGCTATTTCTACGCCGCAGTTGGGGCAAACGGGTGCTTTGTCACTGATTTGATGTCCGCACTCAGGGCATTTGATGATAGCCATGATATGATGTTGATTTTATGAACGTGTTATTGTATGGTTTGCTTAGAGGGAAAAAGAAAAATGATGCAAAAACGATTTTCCGTTCCGCTCTAATCTTGTCGGTGTCTGAATCTGATCTCCTTCAATCTGTGGTCTCTCATAAACCTGCTCTTGTCCACGTAGCCGTTGATACCGTTCAGATGACCTTTACCGGTGTACTGCCACATCTCAAAGTCGCGCCCGTCATTGAGCACAGGTTCTCTGCGGGTGTATTGAGCAATCATCAGCCGATAGGCATCCAATTTGCCGGAGAGGTAGCTGTTGTAAAAATTGGTGCCGGTATAGATAAGCGGCTTTTGCTTGTAGACCTTTTCCACCAGTCGAAGAAATTTGAAGAGCGAGTCGCAAAACTCCTCCGTCGGCAATCCGCTTTTCGTCTCGATGTCTATCATGGGAATCAAGTCTTGATCGCCCGGACGGCATTGAGTCATGAAATTGCGAAGTTGTACTTCCTGTTCCACTTTTGGCCGATAAAAATGGTAAGAGCCCACTTTCAGCCCGTATTTGTGAGCCAGATCAATATTCTCTTTATATCTGCTGTCTATATTATTGCCGCCTTCAGTGGCCTTGAGATAGACGTATGCCATTTTTGAATTGTCACCGATAGCTTCCCAAAAGACAGTGCCCTGATAGTGACTCAAGTCAATGCCGTGGATGTGCGAGCAGGTGTCTTCACACTCCACTTGCGCCATCAGGCTTGTAGCTGTAAACAAATATAGTATAAAAAACAGAAGTTTCTTCATAACCTGCAAATATAGTGCAAATCAAGTTACCGACAAAATAAATTAAATATATTTTGCTTATTCCTCTATCTCGGACAGACTCTTGAAAAACTTGTACACAAAGTTGCTTGTTGTCTCTATTGGAGCCAAGTCAAAGTAGCGGATACTCCTTCGGAGGTTGCGCCTGAGATTGCGGCTGTTGGTACTGACAAAGCCCGTCGCATTCTGTCTGAAGTGCATTTGCTCGTCATAGTCTTGCGCATTATAGTTGAGTGAGCGCAGCGTGGACTTATAGGCACTGCTCTCCAGATGGTGGACAAATGGGATCTCATCAGCATCAAAATCGAAAAACTCTATTAGGATGGAGCCTTGCAGTTGGGCCATCCGGCGTATGTGGAGCCGGTCGAGCCATTTGTCGAGTTTCACGAAATCAACCTTGTCGCCCCGCGTGCGAAGATAGAGCCCGAGTTGTGTGATGCCCCGCAGGGGGATGCCCATTGTGAGTGTGCCGGTGATGTTGCTCACGATGATGCGCAGCAGGTAGAGCGTCTCCACAGAAGTGTCGATGGCATGGCGCTCCTCCGTTTGAATCTTGATGAGCCTTCGATTGAGGAAACCGTTGCTTAAAGCCACTTCTCCGGCAGGGACTGACTCGATGTTTCTGATCATCTGCTCTATTTTGCCATGCTTGTAAGTGGTCATGGGTTCCATATCTTCGGCAGTGTGGAATATTTCAGCTCGGAGTCTCGTGAATAGATTACGTTGTAAGAAGTCCATAGTCTCGATGTTTTATGAATACCGTTTGGGATAGCGCAGGAGAATAGCCAGCAGGGCACAGATACCGATGGCAAACGGGTAATAGAGATAGGGCAGGATGGCCATCGGACTGACATGGGCCAGCCCCGCAGCCAAGAGCATCTGCACACCGTAGGGGATGATTCCCTGCACAGTGCACGAGAAAGTGTCAAGAATGCTTGCCGCCTTTCTGTTGTCTACCCCATATTTGTCGCCTATTTTCTTGGAGATGGCCCCTACGGTGAGGATGGCCACGGTGTTGTTGGCCGTACATACATTGACAAGGCTCACCAATGCCGCTATCGACAATTCTGCACCTCGCTTACTCTCCACGTGGGCTGTCAGTTTATCTATAATATAGTCAATGCCACCATTCTCTCGAATCATCTCAAGCATTCCACCGGCCATCATCGCAATGACGACAAGTTCGCCCATGCCCATGATGCCCTGCCCCATAGCCTCCAGCCAACCGAAAAGACCATACGTGTTTTCAGCCAGACCGATGACGGCACAAAGGGCTATGCCCAAGACAAGAACTGCCATGACATTCATTCCCGCAATGGCAGAAACAAGTACGACAATATAGGGGATGACTTTCAAATATTCCACGGGAGCCACGTTCCGCGGTGGTTCCATGTCGGCTCCGAGCATGCCGTAAACGACAAGAATGAGCAGGGCGGCCGGCCAAACGATGAGAATGTTGACGTGAAATTTGTCACTCATGTTGCACCCTTGGCTCTGGGTGGCGACAATGGTGGTGTCGGAGATGGCCGACAGATTGTCTCCGAAATAGGCTCCTCCCACGATAACGGCAGTTGTAAGAGCTACATTGGCATCGGCCGAAAAGGCGATGCCTGCGGCTATCGGCACGAGGGCTACAACGGTTCCAACACTTGTGCCTATGGAAAGGGAAATAAAGCAGGCAGCCAAAAAAAGACCGGGTAGCAGCATGTTGGCAGGCAGATAGGTCAGAGCCATGTTGACTGTGGCATCAATGGCCCCCATCTGTTTGGCAGAAGCTGCAAAGGCGCCGGCCAGGACATATATCCAAAGCATCAAGAGAAGGTTTCCCGAACTTGCACCACGGCTGTAGGTGTCAATGCGCTTTTTCAGTGGCAGATTGCCCGAAATGGCGACAGCATAGATGCTGGCAATCATGAAAACTACGGTCATGGGTACCTTGTAGAAGTCACCTGCTATGGCCGACAAGCCTACATAGAGCAGGATGAAAAGCAGCAGTGGCGAGAGAGCCAGTATTCCTTTCTTGTTGTTCAAGTCGTTGTGCGATAAGAGGAAAACAGGAATGCCTTTCCAGACTATTCCCGTCTTCCTGATGATTTTTACTTCATAGTGTCACACCATTTTTAAATATGGAAATCTCCCGATAGCCGTTGGCCTCATTGCGAGTGAGTTCTCCACTGGCCACAGCAATTATTTTATCAATAAACTTCTCGGTCAGTTCTTTCATGCCGGTGCCCTCTACCAGTTCTCCTGCGTTGAAATCAATCCAGTTAGGCTTGTTTTTATAGAGGGTGCTGTTGGTTGAGATTTTCATTGTCGGGACGAAAGTGCCAAATGGTGTGCCCCGGCCTGTAGTGAAAAGCACCAGTTGGCAGCCGGCTGAAGCCAGTGCCGTGGAGGCCACAAGGTCGTTGCCGGGCGCTGATAGCAGATTGAGTCCCCGCTCTTTCAGGCGATCGCCATAGCCCAAGACACCGCTCACCAATGCGCGGCCGCATTTCTGCGTACACCCCAAGGCTTTGTCTTCAAGGGTGGATATGCCACCGGCCTTGTTGCCGGGAGAGGGATTCTCACCGACAGGTTCGCCGTGAGAGAGGAAATATTCCTTGAAGTCGTTAATCAACTTGACCGTTTGTTCAAACAGGTGTGGAGTCTTGCAGCGGTTCATCAAGATGGTTTCCGCACCAAACATTTCCGGAACTTCCGTCAAGATGGTTGTTCCACCTTGCGCAACGAGATAGTCGGAAAATTCGCCTACCAGTGGATTGGCAGTGATTCCGCTGAATCCGTCGGAACCGCCACACTTCAATCCGACACGCAATTCGCTTAACGGAACATTCTCTCGCCGGTCTTCTTTGGCCACAGCATACAGCTCGCGGAGAATCTTCATTCCTTCCTCGAGCTCATCTCCTTCAACCTTTTGGGTCACAAGAAGTTTGATACGCTTCTTGTCGTAGTCTCCAAGCATCTCCATGAATTGGTCAGGCTGGTTGTTTTCACACCCAAGTGAAAGCACCAAAACACCGCCGGCATTGGGATGCAGGCAGATGTCGCGCAACACCTTTCGGGTGTTTTCATGGTCACCACTCAACTGCGAACAACCGAAATTATGGTGCCAGGCATGTACAGCATCAATACCTTCCAAGCGGGTCTCGGCTTTCAGCATTTCAACCAACCGCTCAGCAATGCCATTCACACACCCCACAGTCGGCACAATCCAAACCTCATTGCGCACCCCGACTTCGCCATTCGCCCTTTTGTAACCCTTGAAAGTCCTGTTCTCTTTAGCAATGTTGAGAGTCTCCGTAACCGGATGGTAGGTGTACTCGAGGGTTCCGGCCAGATTGGTCTTCAAATTATTCTCATTGACCCACTGCCCGGCTTTCAAGTCTTCCTTGGCATGGCCGATGGGGTAGCCATACTTGATGATGTCGGCACCTTTGCTGACATCATTGATGAGCACTTTATGCCCGGCCGGCGTATCCTGACGCAGCTCTATGCTCTTACCGTCTATTTCAACGGTTTCGCCTTTCTTCATCGGACGCAGACATACGAATACGGAGTCTGCCCGATTGATTTTGATAAAGCTTGATTGTTCCATAGATTTGTTTTCTTTCGTTTTTGTTATTTGTCTTTTGTATAATTGTACATATCTTGGTCGCAAAGCCTCCTCACACCGTTAAAGTGGCAACATACCTGAAAATTACAATTGTGTCCTCCTGTAAAAATCCACATTCTCTTTTGACAATAATTCAATGGGCATGTAATTCACCGGAGTTACTTTCTTTTTGAGTACGATTGCATTAAACAATGTGTCAACACACGAGTAGCCCTGCAAATAAGCATGTTGCGCTATCAGAAAAGAGATGGAACCTTGCCGGAGACATTCCACATTCTTGGCAACCATGTCATAGCCCATGATTTGTACATCCCGTCGATTGGTTTTGAGCAGGAACTCACCCACCAGATACGCTTTAGAATTCAGCGTGATGCAATGATGCAAATGCGGATGTTGGATGAAGAAATTCTCCATGGTGTGCTCATATTCCTTACGAGTGCCTTGCAGGGGTAGGTCGAGGTTGACAATCTCTATCTCGGGGAAATGGTCGTGCATGTAATGCCGGAATCCCACTTCTCGGTTATCCTGCTGCTTACTGACCAATTTGCCGTCTTTAGTTTGGCGCATGAGCATGATTTCTTTCTCTTGTGCAGCCAATAACATTAGCATCTTGGCAGCAAAATACCCACTGCAAAAAGAGTCTTGGCCATAGAATGACAAGGGCCGCAAATCTGGCATGTAAGAGTCAAGAAGAACAAACGGGATGTTGTGATCGTGTAATTTGTCCGTAAAGCGTCGTGTAATGTCAAGTTGTGCAGGAACAATGACAACACCATCAGGACTGGAATTGAGGATTTCAATGCACTTATCCTTGAAGGAGTCTTCATTGAATCTTTGATAGTATCTGATTTCCACATCAATATGGAAGTCCCGCCGGGTGTCTTCACATTTCTTGGCACCTTCCTCTATCTCTTCCCAATAGGCTTCTGACTCGTGCATGGGAATCAAAAGGAAGAAAGTGTATGACTTATTATATGCCAATGCACTTGCATACATATTGGGCTGGTAGTTCATCTCTTTGAGTGCTTTCTCTACCTTTTCACGAGCAGGCGGCGACACATTGGGGCGGTCGTGGAGCACTCTGTCAACCGTCCCCACTGAAACACCGGCCCTTTCGGCAATGTCTTTGATTCTGATTTTTGTTGCCATAGTTTTTAGTTGTTTGCTGTGTGACCGGCAAGAAACAACTGTAAAAAACAGCGTTGTGCCCGCACACATATACTATTTTCGGTACAAATATACTAATAAAAGTTGAATTGTGCGGAAGCACAGTCCAATATTTTGCACAAAATCTAATTTTTCCATGATTTTATTTCTTCGTTTGGTAAATTATGACTATTTTTGCGAAGAAAACAAATCAATTAACTAACAATTTAGTAAAACGAATAACAAATTAAACTATTTAAAATGGCTAAAATCGTAACATTAGGCGAAATCATGCTTCGTCTTTCTCCGGAAGGCAATGACCGATTCATTCAGAGTGACTCATTCCGCATTATCCCCGGTGGCGGTGAAGCAAATGTTGCTGTCAGCGTGGCAAATTATGGACATGAAGCATATTTTGTTTCTAAGTTGCCCAACCATGAGATTGGTCAGATTGCCGTCAATGCCCTTCGGCGCTATGGTGTGAACACTCAGTTTGTCGCTCGTGGAGGAGAGCGTGTTGGTCTCTATTACGCAGAGACAGGAGCTTCCATGCGGCCTTCTAAAGTTATTTACGACCGTGCTCATAGTGCCATTGCCGAGGCTGTTCCTTCCGATTTCGATTTCGATGCCATTATGAAAGGCGCCAAATGGTTCCATTGGTCTGGAATTACTCCTGCCATTAGCGACAAGGCCGCAGAGCTGACTAAACTGGCATGTGAAGCAGCAAAGCGTCACGGAGTAACAGTTTCCGTTGATTTGAACTTCCGCAAGAAACTCTGGACTTCGGAAAAAGCCATCTCTGTGATGCGCCCATTGATGCAATATGTTGATGTATGTATTGGTAATGAAGAGGATGCACAACTCTGTCTTGGTTTCAAACCCGATGCCGATGTAGAAGGCGGAAAGACTGATGCTGAGGGATATTATGGCATTTTCCAAGGTATGATGAAGGAGTTTGGTTTCAAATATGTAGTATCTACGCTCCGTGAGTCTTTCTCTGCAACACATAATGGTTGGAAGGCTCTTATTTACGACGGTAAGGAGTTCTACCAAAGTAAGCGTTACGACATTATGCCCATCATTGACCGTGTCGGTGGCGGTGACTCGTTCTCCGGAGGCTTAATTCATGGGTTGCTTACAAAGCCCACCCAAGCGGAGGCCTTGGAATTTGCAGTAGCTGCATCGGCGCTTAAACATACCGTTCCCGGAGACTTCAATCTTGTTTCTGCAGATGAAGTGGAAAGCCTCGCCGGTGGTAATGCTAGCGGTCGTGTGCAGAGATAGGCGCATCTCGTCTCTTTTGTCGAGAAAATAATAAGACAAAAATAGATATTATTTACACACTTCGTATAAATTAAATATTCAAATAATGGCAAAGTTTAATAAGATGCAGGTCATGCAGGCTATGAAGGAAACCGGTATGGTACCTGTGTTTTTCAATAGTAACCTTGACACCTGTAAAAATGTAATCAAAGCATGTTATGAAGGTGGCGTGCGCGTGTTTGAGTTTACCAATCGTGGTGATTTCGCCCATGAGATTTTCGGGGAGTTGGTGAAATGGGCAACCAAAGAATGTCCGGAGTTGATACTCGGTGCAGGTACGGTGACAGATGCCCCTACAGCAGCATTGTACATTCAGTTGGGAGCCAACTTTATTGTCGGACCAAACTTTAATCCGGAGATTGCTCCCGTTTGCAATCGCCGCCTTGTTCCTTATTCTCCCGGATGTGGTTCTGTATCGGAAATCAGCAACGCCCAAGCGGCAGGCTGCGATGTTACCAAGGTATTCCCGGCCGGCAATGTAGGTGGCCCTTCATTTGTCAAGAATATCCTTGGGCCGTTGCGCTGGAGCAATGTGATGGTGACGGGGGCCGTGTCTCCGGACAAGGACAATCTCACCGAGTGGATCAAGAGCGGAGTACTTTGTGTTGGTATGGGTTCCAAACTTTTCCCTAAGGAGGTGATTGCCGCCCGAAACTGGCAGGCTATTACCGACAAATGTGCAGAGGCTCTCGGATATATCAAAGAGGCCCGTTCGTAAATCAAACGGAATGGGAAATGAACAGTCCTCATCTCTTTTTACAAAAGATAATTAACTAAATATAAAGGTTGTAGGGATCGGTCTGACAGACCATCCCTACATTTTCATTTGAAGACTAAACTTGAAATAACACAGCTGCTACTGAAGGGTGTCTCCCTCTTGGTGACGTTCCTTTGGTTCTCGGCTTGTCGTCCTCCCCATCAGATAGAGGTTGACAAGCTGAATGACAAATCTTATGCCTTCCATTATCGGGATTTGGATTCCACCAAGAAGTATGCACTACAGGCATTAGAACTCTCTGATGACTATGGACAAGGCTACGCTGAGGCCTGCAACAACCTTGCTTTCGTTGACATCATGCACATGGATTATGCTGGTGCCTACAAACTTCTTGCAAAAGTGTCTACCCATACCGATGACCAGATAGAACTGCTTGTTGCCGACATTCAGCAGATGAGACTTTGCCAACGTGAATCACGGAACAAGGACTTCTATGATTTCCGGGAGCGTGCAGCACGCCGTCTGAAACGTATAGATGAGGAAGGGGACAACCTCTCCCGCCGGCAGAAACTGAGAATGGTCTATGCACGTTCCGAATTCGGCATCGTAAATTCCACCTATTTATATTATGTCGGATTGGAAAAGCCCTTTATAGAGGCTTTAGAGTCCATCAACCCTGTAGAAGTGGAACAAGATACGGCCCAATATCTCAATTATCTATATTGCATCGGAGCCGGCGGTGCCATTCAAGGCACTCGGGAGGAAGTGGCCCAAACCGAGTTTAACTATTTGCTAAGATGCTATCTTCTTGCTGATGGCTCCAATTATCCATTTTGGAAAGCTAACTCCATGCAAGCCATCAGTGAGCATCTACAATCGGATGTGATTCGCCGGTATCTGATTAAGAACAACCAATCCGCTATCAAATTCATCAACGTTGATCAGATGAATGACAGCCTACTTGCCGGCAATTTGGCCCAACGTTCTCTGGAACTCTTCATGAAATATGGCGATGTGTACCAGACAGCCGGTGCCTACCGCACATTGGCGCAATGCTATTGGTGCATCAATGACTATAAGTCGGCGGCCATCTGCTTGGAGACAGCACTTACCAAAAACAAGGCTATCAATGAAGCCCCAGACTTGGTGGCAAGCATCCGTGAGCAGTTGAGCCTGGTCTATTCAGCTATTGATGACAAGCCCAACAGTGACAGAAACAGAAATCTCTACCTTGATTTGCAAGAGCAGACTCGCCAAGACCGTCAGCTTGAAGCCCGCGCAGCACAGTTGGACAAGAATGCCGCACAACTGAACTGGATGATTATTGCCGTAATCACAATGATCGTCTTTGTCATTGCCCTACTGATTGCCTTTGGCATCATGCGTCGCAGAAATAACAAAAGATTTTCTTATGACAAACTTCTTGACCCGCTGAATGTGTGGAAAGAACATAACGAGCAAGAAGTAAACAGTCTGCTTGAACGCCAAGCTGAGATAGAAGAGAAACAGAATATCGTCAAGCAACATATTGATGAGAACAAACGCCGCAATCTTGAACAGCGTGCCAAAGTGCAGTTGGTCAACAGTATTACTCCACTTATAGACCGTATCGTCCATGAAGTGGCAAAACTATCAACCCAACAAGAGACTGCTGTCATCCGCAAAGAGAGGTTTGATTACATCTCGGAAGTGGCAGACAAGATAAGTGAATACAATGATGTGCTTACACATTGGATTCAAATGCGCCAAGGAGCACTCAGCCTGCACATTGAGAGTTTCCCACTGCAACTATTGTTCAATGTTGTCAAGAAAGGGAAGATGAGTTTTCTATTGAAAGGTATCACATTGAAAATAGGTGATACGCAGGCCGTCGTGAAGGCAGACAGGACGCTGACACTATTCATGGTAAATACCATTGCCGACAACGCCCGCAAGTTTACGGGGAGTGGGGGAGAAGTACATATTTATGCCCAAGAGACCGATGAGTATGTTGAAATCCGCATAGAAGATACGGGCAAAGGCATGGACGGTGAGCAACTTTCACATATTTTCGATCATACATATACCGGCGGGCATGGTTTCGGACTGCTCAACTGCAAAGGCATCATAGAGAAATACAAAAAAATAAGCACATTATTTAAGGTATGCGAGATTGGTGTTGAGAGCACAAAGGGAAAGGGAAGCAAGTTCTTTTTCCGCTTGCCCAAGGGCCTTATGCGAGGGCTTAGGCTCTTCCTCGTGATGGTGAGTATGGCAGTCGGCTTGTCATCGGCTATGGCTTCAGGCGAATCCGTCCATCATGGAGTGGAGAATATGCCACAAAGTCTGGTTCTTGCCGGCCGTTATGCCGACAGTGCCTATTTTTCCAACATCAACGGGCGTTACAGACGCACGCTTGAGTTTGCCGATTCAGCGCGGAAATATCTCAATGCCTATTACCTTGAGAAACATCCGGAAGGCAAGTTCTTGATGAAAGCATACGCCACGAGTGGGGAACCGGCCGAAATCCGTTGGTTCCACGATGGGCTTGTCACGCGTTACAGCGTCATACTCGACATACGCAACGAATCGGCGGTTGCAGCCTTGGCTCTCCATGAATGGCAATTATACACCTACAACAACAAGGTCTACACACAACTCTTCCGGGAACGGTCAGCAGATGACACACTCGACAACTATGTGCGCACCATGCAAGCCTCAGAGAACTCCAAAATGGTGGCCATCATCTTATTGATAGTTTTGTTGGTGCTCATTTTCCCGGCCTACTACCTCCTCTACTATCGTCATGTCGTTGCCTATAAGCTTGCTGTGGAGCAGGTTAATACCATCAATGCCATCTTGCTCACAGAACAGTCGGATGAAGACAAATTGAAAAACATCCGGCAAATATGGCAGGAAAAGCCGATTTTGAGGGTCAGCCCCCGGCTCCACGATGTGGTAAGGCAAATAGAGAAGGCCTTGGAAAAGAGCGTCGCTTATCATCAAAATCAGGAGGTCAGCATTGAACTTGCTGAAGATGAGCTTCATCGCAGCGAATATGAAAATGACAAACTTTATATCAGCAACAGTGTGCTTGACAACTGTCTGTCGGCCTTGAAACACGAAACCATGTATTACCCTTCTCGCATCAGACAACTGATTGACGACAATCCGGAAAATGTGGAGGCTTTGAGCGAACTTGTCGGCTATTACAAATCACTGTACACGATGCTCTCCGAACAGGCTATGCAGCAGGTTGTTGGAAATGTTAAACTTGATAAAGCAATAGTGGAATATCTCTTTGATATGCTAAGAAAAGAATCGGGAGGAAATAAACTTGAGCTTTTAAAATCAGAAAAGGACAGTCTTTACGTTATATATATGGTGAAGATTCCTCATCTTCGCAACGACGAGGAGTATCTTCGCCGATTGTTCACCCCGCTCACAGACAATCTCAACTTCCTGCTATGTAGGCAGATTGTTCGCGAAATCGGTGAGGTTTTCAATATGCGGAGATGCGGCATTCGGGCCTTTAAAGATGAGCATGGCTTGGGTGTCATAGAGATTGTCCTACCCAAAAGTTTAGAAAACGTAATTGGAAAATAGATATGGATAAGTTTAAAGTCATCATAGTGGAAGATGTGCCTTTGGAACTAAAGGGGACAGAGGGAATCTTCAGAAACGAAATTCCTGAGGCTGAGATTATCGGCACGGCAGACTGCGAGCAGGCTTATTGGAAAACTCTTAAGCAACAGCTCCCCGACCTTGTCTTGCTTGATTTAGGATTGGGAGGAAGCACGACCGTCGGTGTGGAAATATGCCGACAGACCAAAGAGATGCATCCGCATGTGAGAGTTCTTATTTTCACCGGAGAAATCCTTAATGAAAAACTTTGGGTGGATGTTCTTGATGCCGGATGCGACGGCATCATCTTGAAAAGTGGAGAACTTCTCACGCGTGGAGATGTCGCCAGTTGTATGAACGGGAAAAAGATGGTCTTCAACCAACCCATCTTGGAAAAGATTGTCGAGCGCTTCAAGCAAAGCATAAACAGGCAGTTGATGCGTCAGGAAGCATTAGTCAACTACGAGATTGACGAATACGACGAGCGTTTCTTGCGCCATCTTGCTTTAGGATTCACCAAAGATCAGATTTCTAATTTGCGTGGGATGCCATTCGGTGTAAAAAGTCTTGAGAAACGCCAGAACGAGTTGGTGCAGAAACTTTTCCCGAACGGTAATGGCGGATTGGGGGTGAATGCCACCCGTCTGGTGGTCAGAGCACTTGAGTTGCAGATATTGGATATAGACCGGCTTGAAGCAGATGAGGAATAAAGCGGCCACCTATATTGTAATTCTCCTGTCGGCAAGCCAACTCATCTTGATTTTGCTGTCATGGCTCATCACGGCCGCCTACCCCGACAAAACAGTGCATTCACTGCTAAGTAGTGAAGGCATCAGGTGGTATTTCGGTCGTTTTGTCGACAACCTCCAGACTCCCGTCCTTGTTTGGCTCCTACTGTTGGGCATGGCATGGGGAGCATTGGACAAATGTGGCATATTCCATTATCAGCCTTCCCTCTATCGGCATCGGTTGGCCATGCGGCTCGTCATCGCTGAGATAGCCCTGTGCATCGTCGTGATGTTGTTGCTCACGGCTATTCCCCACGCCATTCTCCTTAATGTGACGGGACATCTGTTTCCCGGCAGTTTCAGCGCGAGCATCATACCCGTACTTTCATTCATGGCCGTAGTCGCCGGAGGGAGCTTCGGGTTGTTGAGCGGCCATTACCAAGGCTTTTCCGAATTTGTGGACTCCTTGTCGGAGGGGTTAAGGCATATAGCAGTGCTTTTTGTACTTTATGTGTTGGGCGCACAGTTATATGCATCTCTTCATTTTGTGTTTTAGCCAATCATCATCCTCTTACTCCTCACTTTTTCTTTCCATCCCCTTTCATCATATATGCCCCGCATTCGGTTTGGTTCAGTGCCTTTGCGCCATCTGTGCAGAGGCTGTGCACAAACCGTTCGGCAGCCTTGCACAGAGCGTGCAAAGGCCTCGAACAGAAAGAAGACGCTTCCACTCTTGAGTTGTTTTGTGTAGGCATGGCGGTAAAGTGGAGTAATATTGCTTTTTCAGGTAAATCGGAATGCCTTCACACTAAAACTATTGTGATTACCTGTCACGCTTTCCTGAAATGAAATCACAATGTTTTATGTGGATTTGATTCTATTTAGTTTTTTTTAATTATAGCTTTTCTGTATGTGCCAAATTATTAGTATCTTTGTGCGTTTTATGTAACTTAGTGGCTGGATATGAAAGGTAACATTAAGAAAAAAGCAAGAGAAATTCTTGATAGTTATCTTGAATTGCGGAGCCATCGCAAGACACCGGAGCGTTATGCGATTCTGGATGCCGTGTACAGTATGGACGGACACTTCTCTTTAGAAGAGTTGGATGCCCGGCTGGGAAAGGACAACTTCCGCGTGAGCAGAGCCACGCTCTACAATACGATGCGGTTGTTTTTAGAACTTCGTCTTGTGATAAGGCACCGTCTTCAAGATGGCACAAAGTATGAAGCGTGCTATGACAAAGGATGTCATTGTCATCAAGTATGCACCGTTTGTGGGAAAGTGACAGAGATTAGTGCGCCGACAGTCGTAAGGGCTCTTGATACCCTCAAGTTGAAACGATTCCGCAAGGATGAGTTTACACTATATATCTATGGAGTGTGCAGTTCCTGCCAGTCGGCCATAACCCGAAAGCGCAAGCAAGGAAACGCAAACGACGTGGACAAATAAGACCAAAAGAAAGCGAAATCTTAAAAGAAAAACTATATTACAATGAACACTGGTAAAGTTGATGTCCTTTTAGGTCTCCAATGGGGCGATGAAGGCAAAGGAAAGATTGTTGATGTGCTGACACCTAAGTATGATGTCGTGGCTCGGTTTCAAGGCGGTCCTAATGCCGGACACACATTGGAGTTTGAAGGCAAGAAGTATGTACTTCGTTCCATTCCGTCGGGTATCTTCCAAGGGGGCAAGGTCAACATCATAGGCAATGGTGTGGTTTTGGCCCCGGATTTGTTTATGAATGAGGCCAAGGAACTGGAGAAGAGCGGCCATCCACTCAAAGAGCGTCTCCACATATCCCGGAAGGCCCATCTTATCATGCCCACCCACAGAGTGCTCGACCGGGCCTACGAGGCTGCCAAAGGTAAGGATAAAGTGGGCACCACGGGCAAAGGTATCGGCCCGACTTATACAGACAAAATTTCACGCAATGGCTTGAGAGTGGGGGACATTCTTGACCATTTTGAAGAAAAATACGCTGCTCACAAGGCCCGCCACATGCAAATGCTCGCCAATCTCGGATGGACTGATTTTAGCGGTTTTGAGGAGGTGGAAAAAACTTGGATGGAAGGTGTCGAATACATGAAACAGTTTCATATTGTCGACAGTGAACACGAAATCAACAACTTGCTGAAGTCCGGCAAGAGCATATTATGTGAAGGAGCGCAAGGTACAATGCTTGATGTAGACTTTGGCAGCTATCCCTTTGTCACATCGTCCAATACGATTTGTGCCGGTGCTTGCACCGGACTGGGCATTGGGCCCAACCGGGTGGGCAACGTGTATGGCATCATGAAAGCCTATTGCACACGTGTCGGCGCAGGACCATTCCCCACAGAGCTCTTTGACGACACGGGCAAAAAAATTCGCGACCTTGGACACGAATATGGTGCCGTGACCGGGAGAGAGCGCCGTTGCGGATGGGTCGATCTCGTTCAGTTGCGCTATTCTGTCATGATCAACGGCGTGACCGAACTGATTATGATGAAGAGCGACGTGCTCGATGATTTTGACACCATCAAGGCATGTGTCGCCTACAGACTCCCCAATGGAGATACGACAACTGAACTCCCGTATGAGCTGGAGGGTGTAGAGCCCATCTATCGGGAATTGCCCGGTTGGAAGGCAGACATGACTGCATTTACTGATGAGGCGCAATTCCCTAAGGCATTTAAAGACTACATCAAGTTCGTTGAAGACTTCCTTGAAACCCCCATCAAGATCATCTCACTCGGGCCGGATCGTGACCAAACGGTAGTCCGCCAATAAAATCATCACGTTATAATAGTATGTGCAATATAATCCTGTGGGGACGCTTGATACAGGCAACTCGCAGGATTGCAGCAATCAATTTGTGCCCTCTGGAAATATCGGAGAGCAAATAAAAAGTTTAATCTCAATCCAAATAAACATAATGGCCAACAAACCAAGTATCCCCAAAGGAACTCGCGACTTTGGTTCCGTGGAGATGGCAAAGCGAAATTATATATTCGACACCATCAAGGAAGTATATGCCCTTTATGGTTTTCAACAAATAGAAACTCCCGCCATGGAGACCTTGCAAACCCTCATGGGGAAATATGGCGAGGAGGGAGACAAACTGTTGTTTAAGGTGCTTAACTCCGGCGATTTCATGAACAAGCTGTCGGACGAAGAGTTGCAGGAGAAAAATTCACTCCACGTGGCAGCCAAGCTATGCGAGAAAGGGCTCCGGTACGACCTGACGGTGCCGTTTGCACGCTATGTGGTTATGCATCGGGATGAACTGCAACTGCCGTTCAAGCGTTTTCAAATCCAACCAGTGTGGCGGGCCGACAGACCGCAAAAGGGGAGGTATCGCGAGTTTTTCCAATGCGATGCCGACATCGTAGGCTCCGACTCTCTGCTCAATGAGGTGGAACTGATGCAGATGGTTGATACGGTTTTTACGAAGTTGGGGATCAACGTACAAATCAAAATCAACAACCGCAAAATCCTTACCGGCATAGCAGAAGTTATCGGGGAAGCTGATAAAATCGTAGACATAACCGTTGCTATAGACAAACTTGACAAAATTGGACTTGAAAATGTAAATCACGAGTTGAAGTCAGCCGGTGTCAGTGGCGAAGCCATCGAAAAACTCCAACCGATTATCTCTTTGAGCGGAAGCAACGGAGATAAGCTCGAAGTTATCAAAACGGTGCTTGGAACATCGGAAATCGGACTAAAGGGAGTGGAAGAGACACGCTTCATTTTAAACACTCTGGAGCTCCTCGGCTTGAAAAATGACATTCAACTGGACTTGACCTTGGCCAGAGGATTGAACTATTATACGGGAGCTATCTTTGAAGTGAAGGCTCTTGATGTGCCAATGGGAAGTATTACCGGTGGAGGAAGATACGACAATCTGACTGGAATCTTCGGTATGCCGGGGCTGAGCGGAGTCGGCATTTCATTCGGTGCCGACCGCATCTATGATGTGTTGAACACACTCGATCTCTACCCCAAGGAGGCGGTCAATTCCACTCAAGTCTTATTCATCAATTTTGGTGAACAGGAAACAGCCTATTGCTTGCCCATCTTGAAACAAGTGCGCGATGCCGGGATACGTGCAGAAATCTATCCTGATAGTGCCAAAATGAAAAAGCAGATGAATTACGCCAATGCCAAGGGGATACCATTCGTCGTTTTGGCGGGGGAAAATGAAATGCAAACAAGGCAAGTGACCCTCAAAAATATGGAGACCGGCGAGCAGCGGCAAGTAAGCCCTGCAGAGGCTATAACCTGCATACAAGGCTGACAATCATAATAATCACGGCGCAGGACATGCCATTGGAACAATAGCATGTTGCTGCGCAGTGTTTCATTACAGACAACAACTACTTAAACCTTACGACAATGAAACATTCTACTAAAACTGTTTCCATTTTCCTTTTGACTTGTCTAACCGCCATTGGTCTGACCTCATCCAACCGGAAAGTGACTATTTTTATCATTGGTGATTCTACCGCAGCCGAGAAGTCTTCACCAGCCACAAATCCTGAGCGAGGGTGGGGAATGGTGTTACAAGGATGTTTTACGGAAGACATTTTGGTAGACAATCATGCCGTCAACGGACGTTCTTCGAAAAGTTTTTGGGATGAAGGCCGATGGAAAAAGGTGGTCGACAGAATCGCTCCGGGCGATTATGTGCTTATACAGTTTGGCCATAATGACGAGAAACCGGCTCCCGACAGGCATACGGAGCCGGGCTCCACATTCGATGACAACCTCAGACGGTATGTAAGGGAAACGCGCGAGAAAGGAGGCTTTCCCGTATTGCTGAATGCCGTGGTGCGCCGTAAATTCTATTTGGAAAATGACCACAACGATGATGATGAAAAGTTGCGAAACAAAAGCTATGAAGGGGATGAACTGATAAATAGCGATACGCTGATAGACACACATGGCGAATATCGTCTGGTGCCGGAACGCATTGCCAAGGAAATGAAGGTTGTTTTCATTGATGCCAACCGGATAACCCACGACATAGAACAACGATATGGTGTGGTCGGTTCCCGCAGACTGCATGTTTGGTACAAACCCGGCGAAATCAGTTCGCTGCCCAAGGGCCGACAGGACAACACACATTATAATGTATATGGTGCCCGTATCGTGGCAGACGCTCTTGCTACAGAACTCGCCGCAAAAATTCCGGCTCTCAGAAAATATGTGAGGCACTACGATTATGTAGTATCTAAAGAGGGGAGAGGCAACTATATGGATTTGCAAACGGCCATTGATGATGTACCCTCAAACAGGAAAACCTCTATTCTCATCCTTGATGGGACTTGGAATAAGCCGTATATAGCCAAAGGGAAAAAAGTAAAATTGATAAGATACTCCGGTGTAAGGTTCAAATGAGCCTTGTCGATCTATAGAATCGAATAAATAGGAAAGTCGGTCCTATCTCTGTAATTTATCCAAATGTTTGTTTGGAAATTTGGAAAAAATACACTACCTTTGCATTGTAACTTTTAAGGACAGTGTTTTTAAATAAAAAGATTATGATGAGAGATAGTGAAGGATATCAGCGGCTGATTGAGCATGGGGTTAAACCATCCGTCCAGCGATTGGCCATTATGCAATATCTCATGACGCACTTCAATCACCCGACGGTGGAACAGGTGTATCAAGGATTGTGCGATAAAATACCAACGTTGAGCCGTACAACCGTTTACAACACGCTGCGTTTATTTTCCGAGCGGGGGGCTGCGACCATGATAACCATTGATGACCATCGAGTGTGCTATGACGGTAATACGAGTCCTCATGTACATTTCTTCTGCAAAGAATGTGGCAAGGTCATTGATTTGTTTGACGAACAGGCTCCTGCATTGGGGGATTCATACAAGATTGATGGTAATATCATTGAAGAAAAACAATTATATTATAAAGGTGTGTGTGCCGAATGTGCCCAACGGCAGCAGTCGGATAAATCTTTGTTGCAGTAGACTTTAACCGCTCTGTGAAGAGTGGGGCTCTATTTGCTTTGGCAATGGATATGGTTTTTAGACCATTTTTGATATCATTATATTATACAAAACAAAAACATTATGAAGAAAAAGTTTATTTGCACCGTTTGTGGATATATCCACGAAGGAACCGAAGCACCGGAACAGTGTCCTATTTGTAAGGCTCCTGCCAGTAAATTCAAAGTGATGGAAGATGCCGCTTCAGGCGATCTCACATTTGCCACAGTGCATGTGTTGGGACAAGCTTATAAGGATCCTGTTGACGAGGAAGTAATTAAAGGTTTGAAGGATCACTTTAACGGTGAGTGCGGAGAGGTTGGTATGTATCTTGCCATGGCTCGTCAGGCCGACCGTGAGGGCTATCCCGAGATAGCCGAGGCCTATAAGCGTTATGCCTATGAAGAGGCCGACCACGCCTCACGCTTTGCAGAGCTGTTGGGGGAAGTGCTCGGTGACACCAAGAGCAATCTGGAAGCTCGCATCGCTGCGGAGAAAGGGGCTTGTGAAGACAAGTTCCGCATTGCAAAGTTGGCCAAGGAACAAGGCTCCGATGCTATCCATGATACTGTACATGAGATGGCCAAGGATGAAGCACGCCATTGTGCAGGCTTTGCCGGACTGTACAAACGCTATTTTGGAAAATAAGAACGATAAAAATGCGAGGGGCCATATTCTTGTGAGTCCCTCGTTTTATTTTGTCCTAATTTCTTGATATCCAACTAAGCGATCTGTCCTGTCATTATTGCCACGATAGTAAACCAACACTTGATATTGATTCTCAGTTTGATAAAAAGAGCCTTCACTTGGCAATGGTGCAAGGGAGCCATCTTTTTTCTGTTGAAGGTACTGATAGGAGTAATAACCTTGCTTGAGCATGACAGAGGCTTCGTATAGATGCTTTTCCTCATTATATACCATTTTATACCTGTCAATGAATTGGTCGTTAGTCCATGTGCCATTAAGATATATGTCACCTTCTATTCGGGGGGAAAACAAAGTAAAATGCACCATGAGATATTCTGAGGTCACATCGTTTTCCCAATTATCGCTATTCCTTATATAAAAAGAGCCATTGGCACTCTCGTCATAGATATAATTTCTGCGCTGTTCATCCGCCCCAACGTAGGCATGATATGTGTGGCCATCCCAACCGATCCGCTCAAGCCCCATGGTCGTGTGACTCACATCAAGCATTTCAAACTTCCTATATTCATTGCCTGCAGGAAATATTAAATTGCGGTTGTGAGACCACTGCAGACCATCTCTCATGACAAATTGCGCCCGTACATTTATCACTGCATTGTCCCAACGCCCATTCTGCATCACAACCGTCTTAATCTGGCTGTCCGGAGCCGCCACGCTTATATTGTTATAGTTCAGTTGCCAATTTATCTGTTGATAGGCACTATTCATCCCAAGTTCTGTATTTGCAGTTGCTTCCATTGTGACGGTTGTCTCCCGCTCGACAACCATAAAGCATGCTTGAAACATGAGCTCATTATCGTTGTTCTCGTCATAAACGCTCAGCCGATAGTTGCCGCTCATCTTTATCCTGCATCGCTCATTGGGTATTTTCAGTCGGTAATGAGTGTATAAGACATTGGTATTAACAGATTCTGCCATGTCGTCTATCGTTTGAGCATCGGTAAAGCCTTCAAGGTAATCGCTTAGGAAGATCCCCTGAGAGACAGACCAATCGGCTTCGCAATGTTCTATTTTATATACATAACGGTGATATTCGTGTGTGAGATCATCAAAAGAGATATTTAACGGTTGATTGCTGTACAAATCGACAATAGGAGGGGACAACCAGTTTTGGCCTGCCACAACTTGCAATGTCGCAATGCGTGGGCTAAATATTTCATTCTTTTGGGCACTTACAGGTGCAGTAAAGAGTATAATAAGAAGCGAATACAGATATTTCATTTTGATGGATTTTGTCTGTTTATATTGCAAAAATAAATAAAAAATCTAAGATTTTGATTCTGACAAGCTAAAAATATGAAGACAACTCCTTTGTATTGATATTTTCAATCAGATAATTATCTGATTCCAATAACAGGATTATCGAGCCGGGTAAATTCGACTTAAATTAACGTGAGTTCGACGAATTTAGAACAAAGCGAGAGCTGTGTGTCAATAGTCCTTTGTACATTGACACACGGCTTCTTTGGGAACAAGCAATATGCAACAATGGCTCCCAGTAAATTGACGATGAAATTATCAAAGCACCTATGTCCAGAATGCTCTACTTGCGCAATGTTCTTAAGCTCATCATTCACGGTTTCTATAATGGCTCTTTTTCTGAGTAAGTGTTTGTCAGAAACGCTCATTAAAGCTCCTTTCATGTTACTTTTCAACTTGGTGATAAGTTGTATTCCATCAACGAACTGTTTTTGGAAGAGGTTCTTGCCGATGTAGCCCTTGTCACCGATCAGCTTCCCATATATGAAATCTACAAACGCTTTGTATTCCAAAGGCTTACGGTCATCAACATCTCCTGGTGTTATCATTAAATTGAGAAGTTCGCCTTTTCATAGCAAATAAAACGAAGTAAGTAATTCTATATGAGCTACTTACTTTAAATTATAGGTGTTTTGTTAATGGTTGTTTTGCAAAGTTATTTGCCGATGCATTATTGTTAAATGATGATAATCAGCGTGTTAAGTTCTAAAGGAGCGAAAATTGAGCCAAGCTTGTAATACGCTGTGTGTCAATGTTTTGTGTTGTGTTTTGCCGTTTGTTATAGAAGTATGAATTTGACTTTAAAATTAACTCTATTAACGCTCCTTAACTTGAATCTGCCCATTTTATGTTTCATTTGGTTGCAAATTTAACTCTTTATTTCGGATATATCAAAATATAGGAGTTAGGGCTTATATGACAAAAGTGTGCTTATTTTAGAGACGTTTTCTTTTATGTGACAAAAGTGTGCTTAAAAAGTTCCATTC